>VFQU01000078.1_pt1 | contig 133624 bp, 131 predicted proteins | sample 3512311 | NCBI WGS metagenome assembly VFQU01 (sample SAMN10412377, study PRJNA504923) | tailings metagenome | isolation source: Relicate 3 Philex TSF3 active mining site | place: Philippines: Tuba, Benguet | collected 2017-08-29
GCGCGGTCGCGCAATCGGGTGTGGGCATCGCCGATCTCAGCACGCGCGAAAGCGATCTCGAGGACGTGTTCCTGCAACTCGTCCGTCAGGCGGCATGAGGCTTGTCGCCGTTCTGCTGCTGTTGCTGACGGCGGCTTGCGCGCAACCGTCGCAACAGGGGCTGGGCCCGGCGCGCCATGCGCCCGCTTTCGACGACGCATCGTTCACGATGGCGGACGGCGCCGTGCTGCCCTATCGGCTGTGGCAGCCCGCGGGCGAGATCAAAGCCGTGATCCTCGCCTTGCACGGCTTCAACGATTATTCGCGCGCCTGGGAAATGCCGGCCGAGACCTGGGCGAAGGCGGGTATTGCGACCTATGCCTATGACCAGCGCGGTTTTGGCGCAGCACCCCAACCCGGTATTTGGGCGGGCGAGGTTGCGCTGACGAACGACCTTCGCGCGGCCGTGGCACTCGTCGCCGCCAAACATCCCGGCGTGCCCGTGTTCGTCGCGGGCGAAAGCATGGGCGGGGCCGTCATCATGGCCGCCCATGCCGGCGGCGGCTTGGGCGTCGCGAAGGGCGCGATCCTTTCCGCCCCGGCCGTGCGCGGCCGCGAGACGCTCAGCTGGTGGAGCAACGCCTGGCTTTGGATTCTCGCGCACACGATCCCGGGCTTCGCGCCGACGGTCGAAGGCACGGGAATCCGCCCGTCCGACAATATCCCGATGCTGCGCGAGCTGGGCCGCGATCCGCTGGTCATCAAGCGCACGCGGGTCGATGCGCTTTACGGCCTGGTCGGGCTGATGGATGCGGCCTATGCGGCCGCCCCGGCCTTCGATCCGCCCGCGTTGTTTCTGATCGGCGCCAACGACAATCTGATCCCCGACGACGCGATGGGCGCGATGCTCGACCGTCTGCCGAAAACCGGCGCGCGCACGGTCAAAACCTATACGACCGGCTTCCACATGCTGTTGCGCGATCTGGGCCGCGCGAAAGTGCAGGCGGACGTCGCCGATTGGGTGCTGGAACGGGCGCGTTAGAACGCGCCGAACAACGCGTTCGGCACGAACAGCACCAGATCGGGGATGAAGATCAGCGCGAACGCGACGGCCGAGACCGCGATCAGAAACGGCACCGATTCGCGCGCGTATTCGCCGATCGGACATTTGAGAACGGCGCAGACCGCGTACATCGCGGCGCCGACGGGCGGCGTAAAATTGCCGATCGTCGCCGAGACGATGAAAACGACGCCGAAATGCACCGGATCGCCGCCAAGATCTCGAATCAGCGGCAGAAAAATCGGTGTCAGAATGATGATAAGGACCGTCGCATCGACGAAGAAACCGGCGATCAGCAGAAATACGACGATCATCGCCATGATCGCCTCCAGGCCGCCGCCAAGACCCAGCATCCATTGCGAAATGTTGTCGGGCACGCGCTCGTAGACGATGCCGTAGGCGAAGATCGCCGATAGCGCGATCAGGAACATCGTGCCGCCGACATCTGCGACGCTGCCGTCGAGCGACTCGGTCAGTTCCTTGCGGCCCATCTCGCGGTGGACGACCACCCCTACGAACAACGCGTAGACGACCGCCACGGCGCCGATCTCCGACGGCGTGAACACGCCCGCGCGCAATCCCGCGAGCAACAACACGGGAAACATCAGCGCCCAGGCGCCGCCGCGGAACGCCGAAACGGTTTCGCTCAAGGTCGGCCGCTTGTCGCGCTCGGGCGGATAGCCGCGTTTGCGCGCCGTATAGGTCACGGCCAGCGACAGCGCGATCCACAGCAGCGCCGCCGGCACGAAACCGGCGGCGAAGAGGCGGCCGATCGACACCTGGCCGATCGTTCCGTAGATGATGAAGCCGATTCCCGGCGGGATGATCGGCGTCAAAATCGAGCTGTAGGACAGAATTCCCGCCGCGAAACCGCGCGTCATGCCGCGCCGGAGCATCTCCGGCCCCAGCATCCGCGACTGCATCGCGGCGTCGGCGATCGCCGAGCCCGACACGCCGCCCATCAGCGCCGACAGCGCGATCGTCACTTGCGCCAAGCCGCCGCGCAGACGCCCGGTGATGACCGAGGCGAGGTCGAGCAGCCGCTTGGTGATGCCCGACAGGTTCATCAGGTTGCCGGCCAGAATGAACAGCGGGATCGCCAGCAGCGCGAAATTCTGCGTCTGCGATACGCCGAGCTGGACGGGAATGGTGATCGGCAGGTCGGGGTTCTGCAAGAAGAACACCACGCCGGAAATTCCGATCGCGAAGGCGATCGGCATCCCGATCAGAACGAGGATCGCGAAAACGATGCCAACGAGAATCATCGCGCCACGCCCGCTGCGGATGCGGACAGCGCATCGCGGATCTTCAGCGCCGTAGTGACGAACAGCAGCGCCGCGCCGACGGGCAGGCTGAGCGTGACGAAGGAATAGCTGATCTCGGGAATGCCCTGGAAGCTGCGCGCCCGGCTTATCCACGAGAGATAGATGCCGGCAATGACGAGGAAGAGCAGGAATACGGCGATCAGGCCGAGATTGAGCAACAGCAACGCGCGTCGTGCAGCGGCGGAGCGGCTTTCGACGAAAAGGTCGAACGACATCATGCTGCCGCGCCGCCACGCCACATCCGCGCACAGGAACACGGCCCAGGCGAAACAGAACGTCGCTATATCGCCCGTCCAGTTCAGCGGATTCTCGAGCGTGCGGGCGATGGCGCCGGTCAGTACCAACAGCACCATCGCCATCAGGAACAACGCCGCAAGAGCCGCTTCGGCGCCGCAGACGGCCCGGTAGATTCTTTGGAAGTCCATCACCGTTCTCCGTTCCGCAGCGCCGATCGCGGTTATCGGCCCAGTTCCTTGTCGACCGCCGCCTTGGCTTCAAGCAGGTTCAGTGCCCGATAGGCATTTTCCCCCGCCGCGCGGAAAGCGGCCATATCGACGTCTTCGACGATGGTCATGCCGCGCCGGCGCAGATCAGCCTTCACCTCTGCCTCCAGCGTTTGGATGCGCGCCGAGGTTTCGGCGCCGGCCTTCTCGCATTCCTCGACCAACGCCGTTTGATAGGCCGGCGGCAGCGAATTGAAGAAGCGCGAGCCGACGACCTGGAAGTTGATCAGCAGGATGTGCTTCGTCTCGTTGGCGAAGCGCAACACCTCGTAGAAGCGTCCGGCGGGAATGTTGTTGTAGACGAGCTCCACGCCGTCGATCGCGCGCTGCTGCAACGCCGGATACATGTCGCCGAAACCCATCGCGACGGGAGCGGCCCCGACCGCGCGGATCGATTCCTGCCAGATCGGCGCAGGCGGCGTGCGCACGCGCTGGCCGCGAAGGTCTTCGGGCTTGCGGATCGGCTTGTTGGTGAAGAAGTGGCGGAAGCCCTGGACCCAGTTGAAGCAAACGACCTTCAGACCGTGTTTCTCGGCGAGTTCGGCCTGCCAGCGCACCACGCTGGGCGTCTTCGCGATACGCGCGACCTCTTCGCCCGACGAAGCGAAATAGGGGCCGTTCAGCACGGCAATCTGCGGCACGTAGTTGCCCAGGCGCGCCGCGTCGGTGTTCTGGCCAAGATTGGCGCCCTGACGCAACTGCTCGATGATGTCCTCCTCGCGGCCGAGCGAGGAGCTGTGGAAGACCTCCATCTTGAGGCCGCCATTGGTGCGCGCCTCGACCGCGCGCGCCCAGGCGAGGAAACCTTCGTGATACGGCTCACGCGGGCCCAGCACATGGCTGAAGCGCAGCGTGAAGCTCTGTCCTTGCGCGACTTGGGTATCGGCCGCGACGGCCGATGGCGCGAACGCGCCCGCGGCCAGCAGCAGCGCCGCGCACAGCGGCGCGGCCGTCTTGATCAGTCGTTTCATCTCCCTCTCCTTCCGTTGCGGCTTTTTCGGGGGCGCTTGGCGTTGCGAATCGACGGCGCCGGCCGCGGCGGTTCGACGTCGAGTTCGCGGGAGAGCCGCGCGAACGCGGCCTCGGTGTCGGGATCGATGGGGACGCCTTCGATCGCGCGGCGGCGGTCTTCCGCCCATTCGCGATCGCCCGGCGCCATGACTTTCGCGCCGCTCGCGGCCTTCGAATTGCGCAGCTTGGCGACGTAGTCGGCCATGCGCCGTTCGAAGTCGCCGCGCGGCAGAAAGGCAGCGGGTTCGATCGCCAGCACGAACGCGCCCATCTTGCGCGGGGTACGAAAATCCGGTCCGCCCATCGGCAGGATGTCGGGGCTGAAGCGCATGCCAGTCAGCACGGCGCTGAGGATTTCGGCGACGCCCGCGAGTGCGGCGCCTTTGAAACCGAACGCGTCGCCCAAGGGGGCAAGCATTTCCGCCGTCGCGGGATCGCGGGTGTTCATCCCGGCGGCGTCCGACGCCGTGCCGGGCGGCAAGACGCGGCCCAGGCTGCGATAGAGCTGCACGCGATTGTAGGGAATGGCGCTGGTCGCCATGTCGAGCAGCCAAGGCGCCTCGCCCGCCACCGGCGCCGCGACGGCGATCGGGTTCGTGCCGTGAAAGCGCGCGGCGCCGCCGTGCAGGCGCACGAAAGCGTCGGAGTTGCAGAAGGCGAAGCCGATGAAACCCTGTTCGGCCGCCGCCAGCGCATAGGCGCCGGCCGGCCCGAAATGGGACGTGTCGGCGATGGCGACGGCGCCAATACCGTGGCGCGCCGCCATGAGCATCGCGCGATCCATCGCCGTGTAGGCGGCAAGCGCGCCGTGCGCATGCCCGGCGTTCAGCAATTTACCGGCCCCGCGTCCGCGCGCGAAGCGCAAGCGCGGACGCTTCGCCACGCGCCCGCCTTTCAGCGCCGCAAGATAATGGCCGAGCAAACGCACGCCGTGGCTGTCGATGCCCAGGCGCGAGGCGTGCATCATCGCGCGCGTCGCGGCGTCGGCCGTCGCGCGGTCGGCGCCCGTCCTGATGAAGCATTCGCGGCAGAAGCGCGCGAGATCGCCTGCGTCGAAGCGCGCGCTCATAACGTCTGCCCCCCGTCGATCACCAGCACGCCGCCCGACATAAAGCCGACAGAATCGTCGGCCAGAAACAGCGCTGCCTGGCCCATCTCCTCCGCCCGGCCCAGCCGCCCCATCGGCTGGCGCGAAACGAAAGTCCGGCGCTGCGCCTCGGGGTCGTCGGCCTGGGCGATTCGGTCGCCTAGCGAAGGCGTATCGGTTGTGCCAGGGCACAGCGCGTTGCATCGCACGCCCGTCGCGATCGTGTCGCGCGCCACCGCTTTGGTAAGGCCGATCACGGCGGCCTTGCTGGCGCCGTAAGCGGCGCGTTCGGCCACGCCCGAGATGCTCGACGCGACCGACGCGACGTTGATGATGGCGCCGCGCTTACGCGCGATCATGCCCGGCAGCACCGCGCGGATCGCGCGATACATCGGCGTGACGTTGACCGCAAAGCTTCGCGCCCAATCGTCCTCGTCGCAATCGAGCAGCGTGCCCGAATGCACCCACCCCACCCCATTGAACAGGACGTCGATCTCGCCCGCTTCGGTTAGGGCTGCCTTCAGCGCAGGCCCGTCGGTCACGTCGAGCGCGATCGGCCGGATCGAAGGTTGCGACGCGGCCGCATCGGCGAGTTTGGCGGCCGTACGGGTCGCGGCGAAGACGGTCGCCCCCTCGCGCGCGAAGGCCAACGCGGCGGCGCGGCCGATTCCCTGACCGGCTCCGGCGACAAACGCGCGTTTTCCCTCCAATCGGCCAGGCAAGCGTCTCTCCCGTCGAATTATGTCTCTCGTATACACTGGACATTATTTTTCGGCCAAGCGATTTTTCCGGTGGCGGCGCTTCCCATCCCGGGGCGGGGCGCGCGACAATGGCGCCGATGGCCGCGAAACGAAATTCACGCACCGGCAAACCGCATCCGGTTACGCAAGGGGCGGCGCCGCGTCTTTACGAGCGCGCGCAGGAGATTCTGCGCGCGCGGCTGCGCGACGGACAGATCCCCGCCGGCGAGCGGCTTTACGAATCGCGCATCGCGGCGGAGTTCGGCATCAGCCGCGCGCCCGCGCGGCGTGCGCTCGCGGAACTCGCGACGGAAGGTCTGATCCGCGCGGTCGACGGGCGCGGCTACGAAGCGGCCTCCGGCACGCGTGCCAAACCCGACGCGCTGCCCGCCGCCCCCGCCCCGATCCGTCTGGCCGCATCGGCGAGCTGGTCGCGCATCTACAAGGAAGTCGAGACCGAGATCGTGGCGCGCATCGCATTCGGCACGTGGCGCGTGGTGGAAAGCGATCTTGCGCGCTATCACGGCGTCAGCCGCACGGTCGCGCGCGATGTGCTGGCGCGCCTACAGCAATACGGCATCGTCAAAAAAGACGACAAGTCGCGCTGGCACGCGCCGGGATTGACGCGCGGCTATGTGACCGAGCTTTACGAGATGCGCCGGGTGCTGGAACCGACGGCGCTGCTGGCGGCGGCGGCGCATTTGCCGCGGGCGCAAATCCGCGCCTTGCGCGTCAATCTTGAAGCCGCGATCGCGCGCGCGGACGAGCTCGACGGCGCCGCCCTCGACCGGCTGGAAGCCGAGATGCATGTCGAACTGCTGTCGCGCTGCCCGAATCGTACGCTACTGGAGGCCTTGGGCGTCTACCAGTCGCTGCTGATCGCGCACAGTTTCCTGTATCGCTGGGGACCGCAGCTTTACGCGTCGGAACCGTTCTTGCCCGAGCATCTGGAGGTCGCGGAGCGGCTGGAAGGCGGGCATGTGCGCGAAGCGGCATCCGCGCTGGAACGCCACATGCGCTTGTCGCTGGATCGCGCCTTGGCGCGCATCGACATCGTGGCCAAAAGGCCCTTGCCGCCGCCCCTGCCCTATCTCCAACCCGCCGCCGCCACGGCATTTGCGTAAGCCGGGCGCTTGGGCTAGTTTGCGCCCGTCCATGTAGGACATGTCCGCACAGGACAGGGCGCCCGTAGCTCAGTTGGATAGAGTGTCAGCCTCCGAAGCTGAAGGTCGCGCGTTCGAGTCGCGCCGGGCGCGCCATTTCTTTCAATGACTTAGACGGTTTCGAGGGTTTCACGACGACGCGCTTCGCGCTCGGTTTGTGGGACTTCGTGTGGGACTTCGCGGGTTTTTCGGATTTCTCGTCCGGTTTTTTTGAGACATCATTCGTCGCACTCGCAAGGTCGACGCCAACATCGATGAGCTTATTGCTGACAAGTGTTTGAGCGTCTCGGCTCGTCTCGAGGTGAGAAAAGATGTAATGCCGCATCGTGGTCTCGATGTCGGCATGCTGGCCAATACTCTGCAGCGTCCGCGGATCGATGCGCTTTTCAGCGAGTGTCGATAGAACCATCGACTTCAAGTCATGGAACCGGTAGCTCCCACGCAGCCCCATCTCATCGAGCGCGCGCAACCAAGCTCGTTCAATTGATTTTACCGGACGCCACACACCTAGGCCCTTGTCAAAGTAATTCACGAAATAGCCTGAGCCGATCGCACGTGCGTGATCACGTAACGCGTTGAAAAATGCGTATCCCTCATCGCTCAGCGGTGTCCATCCCTCGCGTGCACCCTTGTTGTTAGAGTCATGCCGTAACGCTCGCCGCTCATCATCAAGCCAAGCGGTGCGTGAAGCGCAAACTTGCCCACGCCGCCATCCAGTGAAAATGGCACACAGCACCACTGCTCGCGCATGGTTGGGAAGCTCCTTCAGAAGAGCGGGCAATTTTTCGATCGGGAACGGCCGCGGCGTGCCCTCCGGATCCCTGAGGTTTTTGAATGCCGGCATCGCGCGCAAATATGGACGCCCCATCGGATCGTTAGGGTCAATCTTGCGATGCGCCATATGCATAACGGAGCGGAGCGCTTTCAAATATTTGCGGACCGTCGTCTCGCTACGACGCGCTTCCGCCCCATGCTCATCGGCTGAACTTGTATGTTTAGCGAGTCGCAACGAGTAGAGCTGCTCTTCTTGGCGCTTTGAGTTTTGGGGTGTTGCAGGCCCACCTCTATACGTCAGAATCGGAGCGTTTCGTAGCCAGTCACGAAACTCTGCGATTTTGACTTCATGAATGTCGTTGATGAGACATTCTTGCTTAAAGAATAAGTTGATAGTCGATAGATAGCCTTGAATGGACGGCCATGACTTTAGGCTAGAAGACGCAGCCGCGTAGGACAAAATGGCTTCACCGATAGTGTAGGAAGCGACCTTGCCGATAAGCGGATTCGTCTGCACGGCTGATACCTGCGGCGTCGAGATTTCAATGGCTGAGCTCGAGGTCGCAGCGAGAGCGTTAGGATTAATAAGCGCCTCTCGGATGCGAAAAGCCGACTGCTCAGCCTCCCCTCGATTGCGCGCCAAGGATCCATCCGGATTCTTCGCGTACGCATGCACGCGGCGGCCCTGATGGTAGAAATCAATCCGCCAGCGGCCAGTCGATTTCTGAAGATAGACAGAACGCCCACGCATGGTTAGCCGGCCTTTCCGAATTTCAATGGTGCCAAATTTAGTAGTCGGCGTTTCAGGTCAGCGTTTTCAATGACTCTGAATTTTTTAAGGTTCTCATTGATCGTTGAGGCTTGATCTACGACAACGAGATCGTCGGATATATCTACAGGCTTACATAGAAGAGAGGCTTCGTATGCTTCGACCATCGACTTAGATATCAACCACTTTCCAGCCGGTCGGATGCCCAGACCATGGGCTTGAACTTTCTGACGGGCCGTTTTGGGCGCACATAACCAACGTTGCGCGAGCCACTCAATGCTAACGAAGCTTTCGTTGGCTTGAATAATTGAGTTTTCAGCACGCGGCCCTGCCTTCAGGGGTTTTTGTTTGCCCTTAGCTCCACGAGTCGAAGAAGTTTTTGGTACCGCTTTCACCCCTTCATCGTAAGTGAATGTTCCGGAACGTCGCTCGAATTACGTGTTTATTTTCAGATAGTTAAAAATAACCTCGCTTCAAATCACAAAAGATCGCCTGAATCCTGCGGCAAGGACGACATCTATTCGCGCGCTATAGATATGATCAGCTCCCCCTCATCCGCTTCGCCACGCCGCCGCCGCCGCCGCAGCCAACGACTGCCACCTCCGAAAGCACGCCTCAACTTCCTTCATTCGGATTTCACTAGGCCGACTCAAAATCTCGTGCGCCGCGGCAAGCGCGACTGCATCTCTTGCAGCCTCATGATTTCCGAGGCGTTTTGCCCTATCAACAATACGAGCCGCAACAGGTCCAGATATTCCGGATTCCTCAGCAGCGGCCATGAGGACCGAATCCGCCGGCGTTTGCATCAGCCGAAAGTCCACCGATTGACCTGGATTCAGCATTCGTAACCAGGACCAATCGAATGCCGGAGCGGTGGAGAAGCACGCACAGCCTTGAAGTTCAACGTTTAGGCGCGCGAACGCCTCATCCGCATCTAGCCCATGATTCAAGATCGATCGTGGAAGGCGATGAATACGCTCTGATGCCGCACTCCAATTCAGATCAAGCCATTCTTCACGCGGCTTGATCAGACTTGATCCAACCAAACCATCCGACCGCGCATATCCGACTTCTATCGGATAGCCATTCTCCAAAGCCGATGCTTCAAAATCAAGGAATGCGATGATCATGCGCTTTCACTTCCAGCAGGGACCAATGTGCGCGGTTTCAATTTCGACGACGCACGGGGTGCTTTGCCGGCAGCTTAGACTTACGCTTCCGCGGCTTCAGAGCCCGGCGCTTCACTGTCGCGCCCGGTCGACGAAGATTTGAAGCCATGCCTAGCAATGCGATGCCAACTGATTTGATCGCGAAGAATGCCGCCTTCGCGGAAGCGTCGTTCGTCGCTTCCTCGATTAAATTGGTAAGGAACGCTTGAGGCTCAAATGAATTGATCAACAATTCAATCATCGAACTTCTCCCGGGCTGCGATCGATAAATGTGCTGGCGTCAATGCATTGGCTTTGATGGTTGAAGATTGCTAAGCGCACGCACCACGCGATCTGCCAATCGAAGGTGAAATCGCCCCTTCCGTGCGGCGCCTTCGAGTTTCCGAATCACCTGAAGGCGTGGTACCGCCACATGGTCGATGGAAACTCCACGCTCTTCAGCAACGCGCCGACGCGCCTGCAGAAGAATGTCACGCACGTGCTCCGGCCGCGGTGCATCTAAGTGAATAATCCGCAAGCGGTTAATCAGTGCGCCGGGCGTCGCTGAGATTCCGTTTGACGTGAACGCAATAGCGACAGCGCTCAGGTCAAGACCAACGCCAAGCCCATCATCATACCAATTGCGGCGTGTCATAGGCTCGCAGAGCCCGAGCAATGCTTCATGCGCATCGCCGTTGCGGCGGTTACCACCCGCGCGATCAAGTTCACCATAGACCAGCAAGGGATTCGCACATCGATACCTTGCGCAGATCGTCGCGGGATGGCTGGGAGATGCCGAGCTCCACCCTTTTGACGTACCTTTCAGAGTCCGACTGTCACTGCCGCCGGCTAGGTCGTACTCCGCAGTCGGTCTTCCGACGAGCTGTGCTGCTCGGCGGAGAATCGAATCCTTACCAATGCCGGGGACGCCGACGAGTAAGATCGGACGATCAGATTCGTTTGTTTCGCCGATAACAAAGCGCGCGATATCACCCACAACGTCGGCGAAATGCGGAAATTCTCCGGCAAGAACTTCGGCCAAGATTGAAGACGTGATTCTCGACCGCCAGAGAAAAAGCGGGCCTTTCAGCGCTTCAAATTCTTTTGCGCTCGCCTCGAGATGTGCGAGTGATTTAAGGCCGGGTGCGATGACGCGGTAAGAAGCGCGAACGCGCTCAGAAGCATTAATCTGTGCCCACATCTCATCAATTCGGATCGCTTCCGCGAGTTCTACGAATTCGTGATGATACTTATCGAACTCGTCGAGAAGCGAGAATCCGTGAAAGGCCTGGCGAAAGAACCGAAGGGTACTGAAAGCCGCCTTCTTTTTCGTATGCGACTTGTCGATAAGTTCGTCCTGTCGGATCGCTTGTTCAACAAACTGCATAAGCATTGCGAGCGCAAGCAGCGAGCGCTTCTGAACAGCGAGGGCAAGCAGTGAACCGATGACATCGCGGTCGAATTCTCGACGGTGTGCGCGTATAGCCAGCGCGAGCAAATCTCTCGCTTCATACTTGGTCAGATCCGTATCGGGTTTAATCGAAAGCGCCATCCCCACGGAATCGGAAAGAAAACGAGCGATCTGCCGCTGTTGACTCTGGTCTAGGAATCCCGCGAATCCATTGATCCAGAATTGACTAACGAGAGGCTCGCCAATTGGGATGTCGTCGTGCATTGCACCCTCGCTGCGAATTAGGATGATCCCCTAATACTACTATTTTGTATTAGTTTCAAGCGAAATCTCTTCGCATGCCGTTGCGTTTCGGATATCCATGCTTTCGATATGAAGAAGTTCGCAGTGTCGGATTTTCGTGCTTGGCGGATTGCCCACAACCTGACCCAAGATCAGGCCGCGAAACTCATCGGCTTGACCGTCCACACAATTCGAGCCTGGGAACAAGGCGCACGAGAGTTACCAATGCATATTGGACTCTTGATTGAGCGACTTCGCCCAGAGGATTATCCGAAACAAGCCGGGACGTCCGGAAACCGGCCTATCGGGATCAATACGAAGATCAAACGCCTTCATTCGACGGATCGATAGCCTCTAACGCTATTCTGCCCCGGTTGAATTTGGGTAGGCCATCAAGTGCAGAGAGCCGCGAAAAGACGAGTGGCGCAAAATGGCGCAAAATGGCGCAAAATGGCGCAAAATGGCGCAAAATGGCGCAAAATGGCGCAAAATGGCGCAAAATGGCGCAAAATGGCGCAAAGTATTAGTACCGATTGAACGGTACAGCTCACAAAGTTTTTTAGCGCGTAGATGATTGGGCCCAGCAGTTTTCTCCAATGGGCCCTCGAAACATGGCTTGCAACATTTCTTCGAGATCATGCACTAGTATACATCTTTGGTGTTTTATTAAAAAATATAGTACGCAGAGAGAACGCGACATTTTTCGGTTACTTATTCAACGGTCCACTTGGAAGATTGATTGGATTTGGCTGTACGTCACAATCAATTTCGGCTTTGGTAATCTGGAGACCCCGCTTTGATAGTTCGGCAAGCGAAAACAAATTTCCTAACTTATGGACACCGTAATTGCGGTCACGAAAAACAAATAGCAAATACGGCTTGTTGTTTTTGCTTCGGCCTCTCCGTAGTCCAATTCCCAGCAGCCGAAGCCTTTTCTCAAATTCCTCGATATCAATAGGAGATGCCTCGTCGATAGATTTGAGAATTGCACTCTGAACAATTTTCCTTGGGGGCTCTTCACTTCTTCGAGCGGCAGCTTCAACTTCACGCCGCGTTGGCGAGCACACGTCCGGCCTACACCAGTGCCCATCGAAAAACAGATGCGAGGACCGTACTCGCACAAGACCTAAATCAACCTCAATCTCCCTAAGAATAGCTTCACCACGCTTGAAATCATTCGAGTCAGATATCGTATTTCCCGAAAAATCAATTCGCGTTGCGACAATATGAATATGATCGCCATGGCAAACCGAAAGATAACTATCGAAGCCTAAGGCCTGCATATATTTCACAGTTATTTTTGACCATTCTTGGTCAGTTAAAAATCGATCGTCCGGACTTTTACGAATTGAGGAATGGAAAGCGTTTCGCGCCAACATTGGTCGAAATGAAGCTATCACTGCAAATTCTTTTGAAAGCGCGAGCGGCGTCTTTGCCGCCATGACGCTTTCAACAATATCGCATCGAGGGCGCATCCGCCCCTTTCTATCTCGCTCATTTAAAACGTAGCGCAGCGTGTCTTGAACAGAAGACACATTCATAATTTTTTGAATCAAGGGATCACTCCTGAATGCCGAGCACAGCGAGTCGTAAACTATCGATTCGCTCAGAAAACCATCGCAGTTCTTGAATCAGCGGATCGCTACCCGCAATACTTGCGAGCTTATAGTCCATAGCGACATCAATGATACGCTGTGCCAGTTTCCTCAATTCAATCCATTGTTCTAAATTTATATGCGGGAGGACCGTCGGCGGGGCTGACTCCATGACTCGGCGTCGAATATAAGTCGCCGTCGGCAGACCAGCGGCTGCGGCCTGTCGCTCAACCTCCTCATATTCATTCTTGGAGAAGCTCACCTTTTTCCGAAGAAGTGATTCCCTTTGACGCCGACGGCCGACTTTAGGCAATAAAATGCCGCTTTCACCGTTTAGGGCAACTTGGCTCCTTGCTTGTAGGTCAACGGCGGCCATAATTGATCTCCAGTGATGTAAGCACTCAGCGAGATCACATATTTGCGCGATCCCATTGAAGATATTTGAGAAAACCGCCCCACGTACCGACACAAAGTCATCCGTAACGCGGGTCCCGTGAATGAGTATTCGGTTCAAGACAACCCGGGACAAGGGGATGCCGGATTCCAAGACGCCCATTCGTCGGCATGCCGCGCCTGTGCGGGCTTTAGAACGATATTGGCAGTATGGGGTGGACTACCCTGGGGTTCGGGAGCAACCGAGATAGAATTCTACGCCTGACTTTCGCACCGGCCGATGGCCCACCCCGTCTACCCTGGGGAAGGCCCGTTTCTTGGTTCCATGCCACGCTGACGTAGCGCCTCATAGAGGCCGGCGTTATTAAGCAAGATGTCGAGAATGCCGCGCCGGACCTTCTCGGAATCGAGCGCCTGCTTCGTCAGCGCACTGAAGGCGCTGTCGGCATCCATGATGGCGTTCAATAATGCGGATGCGATATCCGGCGAATTCGCGAACTGCTCTTTCGTATTGTTCGCAGCCTGCTCGGCGAGAATTTCCGACTGAAGAAGTTTCCCCTTCACATTACCGTTCACGTACTGAAGCTGGTCTTCATCCGTCACGCCTTGGAACAAGTCGTTCAGCTTGGCGATGATCGCGGATAGAAATGCTTTCTGAGGGTCTTGGACCTCGCCGCTACCGGATTCGGTCATGGGCTTCAGCTGTTCCCCGTCAGCGCGTTTAGGACAGATTGATCGGTTTGCGTAAGGGAGGGTTTTCGGCTCATCGTCACCGTTGAAAGGGACGAGAATGAGACCGATGAAACAAACCCCGCCGAACGGCACGGCAGAGCAGCATGTCAGCGAGATCCGCCGCCAGACGCGCAAGAAATACTCCTCCGAAGAGAAGATCCGGATCGTGATCTCGAGGCTTCGCGGAGAGCACTAGATCGCCGAACTATGCCGGCGGGAGGGGATCGCGGAGAGCCTGTATTACGTGTGGTCGAAGGAGTTCATGGAAGCCGGCAAGAAGCGGCTGGCCGGGGACACCGTCCCGGCAGAGCGTCAGCGATCCCTTGCGCCGCGCCAGCGGGCAGCGCCCCCAAGCCAAACGCCCGGCGTGAGCGAAAGCGGGAGCCGGGTACAAAGCTCGGTCAGGATGTGTAAAGCCGCAGAACCTGAAAGCTGTGCAGCCTGATTGCAATTTTTATTATGCTGTAGTGTATCGTCGGTATCGATTGATGGTTGATCTTCAGGCATATTGACTGAATCTTTCTTCGAAAAGACTGCGCGAGGAAACGCTTGAATATCCACGACCTTAAACTGCTGTTGCAGCAGCATCTGACAGATGGGCTGGTCACGATCGTTGGCTCCGGTCTGTCATGCGCTGAAGGTCTTCCGGGCATGGGAGAGTTGGCAACTCATCTCGACGCAACGGTGACAACCGGCTTGGCGGCTGCGGACATAGATCGATGGGGCGCGATTTCACCGCTCCTGCCGGCAAAGGGCCTCGAAGCGGCTCTGCTGGAAGCGCCCCCGACGCCAGGATTGGAGGCCGCAATCGTTGCGCGCACCACCGAGTTGATAGCTATGCGGGAGCGCCAAATCGTTGCCGAAGTTTTCTCACGGACACGAACGTTGCGTTTCACCCGACTGGTCAAGCAATTGCTGAAACCGCAGACCGGACTTCCGATTGTTACGACAAACTATGATCGACTGGTCGAGGTCGCCGTGGAGGAAGCGGGCCTCGGCGTCGATACGTTGTTCGTCGGTCATTTCGCAGGCGAGTTAAACGAACAGGAAAGCCGTTCGAGTTTTTGCAGGGAAGTCACGCTGAAGGGCGGACGTGTCCAATACCGCTATCGTCCGCGAGCCAACGTATTTAAGCCGCACGGTAGTCTCGATTGGTATCACCGTGATGGGAGACCCGTTCGCTATTCCGGCGATCTCGATCTCCCGCGGCTCATCATCACGCCCGGATTGAACAAGTTCCGTAACGGTTACGAAAGCCCGTTCGACCGCCATCGTGAACGGGCAAATTCAGCCATTGATCGTGCCAGTCGGTTTCTGGTGATCGGCTACGGCTTCAACGACGATCATCTGGAGACGCATCTCACGCCCCGGATTCGCAGTGGCGTGCCCACGCTCCTGCTGACCTACGGGCTTTCAGGCAACGCAGTAAAGCTCGTCAATGAGTGCCGCAATGTCATCGCCATTCAACGCGCCGAACAAGGTGGTGCCTCAGGCTCCAGCGTTTTTGTCGCTGGCACCGAGACTTTCTTTCCCGGTCTGGACCTGTGGGATCTAGGCTCATTTGTTGCCGAGGTACTTGAACCATGACTGAAGCCGCTCTCCAGTTCGCTGATGAAGACAAAATCGGGCGCGTCGCGTCAGTTGATACGAGCCGTGTGGCGATCGACGTCACCAACTCCGTTCTGCTCACGCGGATTGGTATCGGGCAGCTTGTCGCTATTCGCGGTGCGACAGAGCGCGAGTACCTTATTGCCATGACAGAGCGCGTCACCCGCAGCATCAGAGAAGAACTGCCAGACCCGGATGATGAAGATGCCGATGGTGCGCTTCTGGCGGCAGTCCCGACTGATCTGATTCAGGGCGTCTTGATCGGTACATTCAGAACCGTGGAGGGTGATCGTAGGAATACCTTCAAGCGCGGTGCGGATAGCTTTCCGCAAATCGACCGGGACTGCTTCGTCATCGAAGGCGGCAATCTCCAGCGCTTCATGGGCATTCTCGGTGCCGGTTTCTCTCCCGATGAAAGGCTCAAGCTCGGCACGTTCGTTGCGGATCGCACGGCCGATGCGATCGCCAGTGGCGACAAGTTCTTCCAACGGCATGCAGCGATCCTGGGTAGCACCGGATCAGGCAAAAGCTGGGCCGTTGCACTGATCCTCGAACGCGCCGCTAAGCTAAAATTTCCGAACATCATCGTGTTCGACATGCACGGCGAATATGCACCCCTAGCGGACAAAGCGAATGGAGGATTTGCAACGCGCTTTCGTATTGCTGGTCCCGGCGATCTAGAAAATCCGGGGGACGACACGCTGTTCTTGCCCTACTGGCTGCTTAACCGTGATGAAATGCTGTCGATGATCCTTGATCGCAGCGATCAGAACGCACCCAATCAGGCGTCAAGATTTACGCTGCATGTCCGTTCTCTGAAAGGACAGACGCTGGATGCCGAAGGCAAGGCGGATATCAAGAAAACATACACAGTCGATTCACCGATTCCCTACGACGTGAAGCAGTTGGTCGGACTTCTGAACACCGACAACACGACAAAAGGGGTGGGCAAGACTGGTCCCGTAAAGGGCGAATGGGAAGATAAGCTGACTAGGTTCCTGTCGCGTTTGGAAGCTAAGCTAGACGATCGTCGCTATGGTTTCATGTTTGCACCGCCGCCAGCGGCGATGAAGTACGATTGGCTTGCAGCACAGGTGCTGAAGCTGCTGCAATCTGGCGATGACACTGGCATCAAGGTTGTCGACTTCTCTGAAGTTCCCGCCGACGTGCTCCCTGTGGTGACGGGGACGCTAGCGAGGTTACTTTATGATGTTCAGTTCTGGATGAATGGCAAAACACGGACGCCAGTTACGCTGCTGTGCGACGAGGCGCACCTCTACCTTCCGGTTCGCGATGACGCTGATGCGGTTCAACGTCAGGCTCTTGGATCATTCGAGCGGATCGCCAAGGAGGGTCGCAAATATGGCTTCTCCCTGCTTGTCGTCAGCCAGCGCCCCTCTGATGTCAGCCGAACGATCCTAAGCCAGTGCAATAATTTCTTGGCTCTGCGCCTTACGAACGAAACCGATCAGGGCGTCATCAAGCGCCTGATGCCGGATTCGCTGTCGGGGCTAACGAGCATCTTGCCGTTGCTTGATACGGGTGAGGCGCTGCTGTTGGGTGACGCGGTTCTGCTGCCTACGCGGATCAAGCTCGACATGCCCAAAGTCCCGCCGGATAGCGCGACGCGAGATTTCTGGCGGGAATGGGGATCGGCCAAACCGGATGATGCTGCCATTGCGTCGGCTATCGAATGCTTGCGGGGGCAATCGCGCAATAGTGGCTAACGCGCGCCGGTATCAGTTGGAGGGGCAATGATTCTCACCGATAACGAGACAAAAATCGATCTCCTCAACAATGAGGCGATCGCGAAGACCATCATCGAGTTGCTGCGTGAAAAGCCCGAGCGCGCCGTAACGATCGGCGTTCACGGCGACTGGGGCGCAGGCAAATCAAGTATCTTGGAGATGATTGAGAGCGGCCTCAGCTCTGATGAGGACGTGCTCTGCATCAAATTCAACGGATGGCGCTTTCAAGGATTCGAAGACGCCAAGATCGCGCTGATCGAGGGCATCGTCACCGGCCTTATCGAGAAACGTCCGTTGCTGACCCAGACAGGCATAGCCGTCAAAGATATCTTCCGAAGGATCGATTGGCTAAAGATTGCGCGGCACGGGGGTGGTCTCGCGTTCACCGCGTTCACAGGCATCCCCACGGCCGATCAGATCGGCGCGGTGGTCGGTACCTTGAAGGGGATTTTCTCTGATCCCTCGAAACTCGCCACGAAGGAGAACTACGAAAAGGCTATTGACGGTGTGCAGGGCCTTCTGAAACCGGGGGAGTCGAAAAATGTACCGGAAGAGATCGAGGCGTTCCGGAAGGCTTTTGACGACCTACTCAAGCAGGCGGGCATCAAACAACTGATCGTCCTCATCGACGATCTCGACCGCTGCCTGCCAGACACCGCGATCGAGACGCTCGAAGCCGTACGCCTGTTCGTCTTCACCGCCCGCACCGCGTTCATCGTCGCTGCCGATGAAGCGATGATCGAATATTCCGTGCGGAAACATTTCCCCGAGCTGCCGGACACGACGGGTCCGCGCGACTATGCGCGCAACTATCTCGAAAAGCTGATCCAAATCCCATTCAGGATCCCGGCTTTGGGCGAGACCGAAACCCGAATCTACGTCACCCTGTTGCTCATCGGCGCCGAACTAGGCGAGGATGATCCCGCTTACGCGGCGCTCATCACTGTTGCGCGCGAATTGCTCAAACGGCCTTGGAAGACTGCGGGGCTCGACGCGCAGACGGTCAAGACCGCCTTGGATGACAAGGCCGGCCAGGTCCAGAACGCGCTCACCTTGAGCGATCAGATCGGTCCGATCCTGGCCAGCGGGACCCAGGGCAATCCTCGGCAGATCAAACGCTTCCTGAATACCCTGCTGCTACGCCATCAGACCGCGCTCGCACGAGGTTTCGGAGATGAAGTAAAATTACCGGTCCTGGCGAAGCTCATGCTGGCTGAACGATTCCTGTTCAGATTGTTCGACCAGATCGCCAGCGCCGCTGCCCGCGATCCGGACGGCCGCTGCGTGGATTTGACGGCGCTTGAAGCTGCCGCGTCGGAAGAGAAGCCAGCCGCCAAGGCGAAGCGGACCGGGCCAAAGATCAGTTCAATCGATGACGCCAAGCCGACCGCCGTGCCCGACTCGAAGGATAGCGCCATCCTGACGGAGTGGAAGGCGGCCGATGCGATACGGGCCTGGGCGCGGCTGTCACCGGCCTTGGCCGAAGTCGATCTGCGCCCCTATCTGTTCGTGACCAAGGATCGAAAGGACTATTTCGGAGCGGCCTCCGTCCTCGGACGTCTCGCCGCTGTCGTTGAGAAACTGCTCGGCCCGAAACTTGCCGTCCAGAGGTTCGAAGGCGAACTGAAGCAGCTAGTTCCGGCGGAAGCCGCGCAGGTCTTTGAAGAGCTGCGAGGGCGTGTCATGGGGGGCGACGCCTTCGATACGGCACCTCCCGGAATTGACGGGCTTGCCGTGCTGGTTCGCGCCCATCCGACATTGCAAGTCAATCTTCTCGACCTACTCGAAGCCTTGCCGGCCGATCGGTGCGGGCCTTGGCCCGCGTCGGGCTGGGAGGGAATCATTAAGGACTCTGACGCCGTGGCGCGCTTCGAGAAGCTACTTCAGGGATGGTCCGCGTCACAATCTTCCTTCCTGAAGACGACGGCCAGCGCCGCGCTTCGGACTCGGAAAGGCGGGCGCTGATGGGAACGTCGAACGCTTATGGAGGTGCAGGTGGTGGCACACCGTTGATCCCTAGTTGGTTGCAGGACGACGGTGATAGCGGGGCTGGTGTGGGCGCGGGTGATGGCAACGGGGCACGGCCGCCGTCGCCTGATGGATCGCCTCCAGCAGTTCCTCCCGCACCGGCGCCCCGGCCGACCGCGCCGGCCGGGGCACCGGATCGGTTCACATCGGCCCGAAACAATTTCACGCGCTTCGCAAGTTCGGGCGGAAGTGACCGTCGGAGCCTCGGCCGCGCTGTCTCGCAATATGTGTCTAAATCGGCGGGCGGCGTACGTCAGGCCGCCCAGCGCATGGGCTCTTCGCGGGGCGCGGGCGCCGGGCTCGTCCGGTTCCTCAATGATGCCAGCGCGAATGGCGTTCGAGAGGCGCTGCGAACGCTCAACCTCGAAAGCCTCGCCGGGAGGCCGATCGAGGAGGTGTTCGCAGGGCTTGCCGATTACATCTGCCCCGAAGGCGGGTCGATCGACGAGGGAATTGCGCGAGACGCCTTCGTCGAGACGATCGCGGACCTCGCTGGTGCCGGCATTACTGATATCGACGCGCTGACACCGGGCCAGATCCAGACCGTCTTCGAACTATATGCGACGCACGCGATCGAGGCGCGCATCTGCAACGACATCGGCACCAAGGTTGTGACCTTACCCGCCGATCCGCGCGCGGCCGAGAGGGTTCAGGCGCAACTGCGTGATTTCATCCAGCGTGGGGTCAGCGACACGATCAACGCCGCGGGTGTCAACATCCAGTCGCTGACCCCTGATGCGGTGATGGGCTTCGTGACAAACGTCTATCAATTCGCCTTCGACGTATTGCAGACGATGGGCGATGGGGAGGCAGCGAAATGAGGCGCCATGTTATCATAGGCCGTTTCGGGCCGGACGATAAGACCCGCGTCCCCAAGGCGCGCGACGAGGTCGCATCGACCTTGCAGTTGGTGCAGGGCAAGCGTCTCGATCATGGGATCGGCCATGCCTTGGCCGACCTCAAAGCTTTGCATCTGACACCGAGCGAGATCGGCGCGGACATACTGGTTGTCGCTGCCCATGTTCATGCTGCGGATACCCGCATCTCCCGCTCTACCGAATCGCAGGACGCCTGGACGCGCGAGATTCGGCTGGTCATCCCCGTGAGCGATCCGGTGCGATGGGCCGCCGCCGCACCCATCTTGGTCCGCGCCTTGAATTTCCTGACCGGCGACAGGTGGGATGTAGGCTTCCGCAAACGGATGAAGGGTTATGCGAAGCTAGTTTCTCCTGCCGCGCCCACCCTTCTTCCCACCCCGTTCGATGGCGTGAGCCTGTTCTCCGGTGGTTTAGACAGTTTGATCGGCGCAATCGACAGCCTGAATGCAGGCGAGACGCCGCTCCTCGTCAGCCATGCCGGCGAAGGGCTGGTGAGCAAGTCGCAGGAGCAGTGCTTCGATGGACTGAAAGCCGTTTACAAATCATCTACCTTCGATCGGTTGCGCGTGTGGATGAGCTTCGACAGCGGACTGGTCGAGGATGTCGGATCGGAAGACACCACGCGCGGCCGCTCGTTCCTATTCTTCTCCTTGGGCGTCGCCGCCGGCACCGCGCTCGGCCGCGATTTCGTGCTCAAGGTTCCGGAGAACGGATTAATCGCGCTCAATGTGCCGCTTGATCGACTTCGGCTCGGCGCGCTTAGCACTCGGACGACGCATCCTTTCTACATGGCCCGCTGGAACGATTTGCTCCGGGCGCTTGGCGTCGCGGGGAAGGTCGAGAATCCCTATTGGGACAAGACCAAGGGGGAGATGGTCGCCCAATGCGCCAATCAGGCCCTGTTGAAACAGCTCGCCCCGCTGTCGCTATCATGTTCGTCACCGACCAAGGGGCGCTGGACCAAGAAGCCCCAGGGGCACTGCGGATACTGCCTGCCGTGTCTTATCCGGCGGGCCTCTCTGCGAGGCAGGGATCCGACAGTTTACGGCGTGCCGGACCTGCAGACTGCCACATTGGACACCAAGCAGGCCGAAGGTCAGCAGGTCCGATCCTTCCAGATCGCGATCGCGCGGCTATCGAAGCGACCGGAACTCGCCAAGGCCCTCATCCACAAGCCGGGGCCACTCTTTGATGATCCCTCCCGCCACAATGATCTGGCCGACGTCTATCGCCGCGGATTGGAGGAGGTTGGGCGCTTGCTGACTGGCGTTCGCGCCGCACCGTCTTAAGAAGTCCCATGCAAACGGGTCTCGTCGATTTTCATTGCCACCTCGATCTCTACCCCGACCACGCGGCCGCGGTGGGGCGTTGCGAGCGCGATGGCGTGTTCACTCTTACCGTAACCACGACACCCAAGGCTTGGCCGCGGAACCACGAACTGGCGTCCGCCACCCGTCATGTTCGGGCAGCTCTCGGTCTGCATCCTCAACTGGTCGCCGACCGCGCCCATGAGATCGGTCTATGGGAGGAATTGCTGCCGCAGACCCGCTATGTGGGCGAGGTCGGGCTGGATGCCAGCCCGCGGTTCTACAAATCGTTCGAGACACAGAAGGAGGTCTTCGCTCGCGTGCTGACGATCTGCGCGGCGGTGGGGAACAAGATCGTCACGACCCATAGCGTTCGAGCGACCAAGGCCGTACTCGATATGATCGAGCAACATATGCCGCCGCCCCGTGGCCGTGTTGTGCTTCACTGGTTCACCGGCACCGCAGCGGAAGCCAAGAGGGCGGTCGATCTCGGTTGCTACTTTTCTGTGAACGCGGAAATGCTCGCAAATGAAAAGCGCATGGCAATAACCAAGATGCTGCCTCTGTATCGAATTTTGACAGAGACGGACGGACCATTTACCCAAACCGATGGCCGCGTCACTTGGCCGAGCGATGTTCGGGTCGCAGTTGATGGCCTAGCACGCCTACATGAAATGCCCCTGGCCGACATGTCCAACACGATCATTCGGAATCTGAAAGTCCTTCTTGCAGATCAGGTTTAACGAGCTGGTGAATTGCGCGGGTAGTCGATCACGATCCATTTGGACGGCTTTAGAGGGGTATAGCGTAGACATAGTTCTCGTCTTCACCTGGCGCGGCGCGCCATTTAAATCCACACTTATAATTCAATTTTGGTGCTTCGGAGAATCTTCCGAATTCTGGGCTGCCCCGGGTTTGGCGGACACCGAGATAGGTGTCAGACTGAACCTAGAGGGTTGCGATGGGAGAGAGAAGGACGTTCACGCGGGAGTTCAAGCTTGAGGCGGTGCGGCGGGTGAAGGAACGCGGGGGTATCGGTCGCACAAGCGTGCCGGGATCTCGATATCCACGAGAATGTGTTGCGCAAGTGGATGCGTCAGCAGACCGCCGATCCGCAGCATTAGTTCCCGGGACACGGGCAAATGAAGCCCGAACAGCAGGAGATCGAGCGGCTGCGCCGCGAGGTGATCCGGCTGAAGACGGAGCGAGACTTTCAAAAAAAAGCCGCGGCCTTCTTCGCGAAGGAGTCGACGTGAAGTTCGGCTTCGTGGCGAAGCACCGAGGGATATGGCCGGTGCGCTGGATGTGCGAGGCGCTCGGTGTCTCGCGGGCGGGCTTCTACGCCTGGCTGACGCGGCCGCCGAGCGATCATGCCGTCCACGACGGCGTGTTGGCCCAGGCGATCCGGTCGAGCTTCCTGGCGAGCGATCGCACCTATGGCGCGCGGCGGGTCTGGCGCGACGTGCTGGCCGCCGGGTTGGATTGCGGGCGTCAGCGCGTCGAACGCCTGATGCGCAGCCTTGCGCTGCGGGCGCGCCCGCGCCAACGACATCTGCCCGTCGACATGGGTATACGGGCAACGACGCATCTTCCTGCCAACGCGCTCGATCGCGACTTCCGCGCCGACCGGCCGAACGCCAAGTGGGTCGTGGACTTCACCTATGTCTGGACGGCCGAAGGCTGGCTTTACGTGGCCGTGGTCCTCGACCTGTTCTCGCGCCGAGTGGTCGGCTGGTCGATGCGCGCGGACATGACCAGCGAGCTGGTCACGGACGCGCTGGTGATGGCGATCTGGCGGCGGGGGCGGCCGAAGGCCGTGCTGCATCACTCCGATCGTGGCAGCCAGTACGGCAGCGAAGCGTTCCAGCGGCTGCTTGCCGATCAGGGCATCGTCTATTCGATGGGCCGGGCGGGCAACGTCTGGGATAACGCCGCGATGGAGAGCTTCTTCTCGTCGCTCAAAACCGAGCGGATCGGACGCAAGGTCTACCGAACGCGCGACGATGCGAGGGCCGACGTGTTCGACTATATCGAGCGCTTCTACAACCCGCGCCAGCGTCACTCGACGATCGGCTACGAGAGTCCGATGGCGTTCGAGGCCAAGATGCGATTAGCTTAACCGCGTGTCTCCCAAACCCGGGGCAGCCCAGTTCAGAGTCCTAGGATTCGTACTATCTGATTAGTTGACTATTTCTTCATTGAAAAAGCCTACTCGATCTTCGAAGAACGTCAGGGCTCAGTCGCTCGACCGCTTATGGCGCTCCACGCTCTCCAGTCGGCGTTCGATCTCATAGATGCGCCTTTCAAGAGAAAACACATGATCGTCGAGGCGCGCATCGACACCTTCGAACGCCTCTGTGTATTCCTTCGCCAAGGCCCAGAGGCGTGTCAATGCGTTCATCACAGCGGTCATGATTTAGCCTCTTCACCGCGCGCGCGGTTCGGAGCCAAGTCGATATGCATTGGGAGATGACCTGCTTTGTGATCCGCCGATGCCGCTTCAGAAGGTTGAATTCGGAACCACACCGCATAAAGCGCCGGCAGGAAAAACAGTATCAAAACCGTGCCGGCAGCCGTTCCGCCGATCAGCGTATACGCCATCGAGCCCCAAAAGACGGAATGCGTGAGCGGCACGAAAGCGAGAACCGCGGCCAATGCCGTAAGAATGACGGGTCTGGCCCGCTGGACGGTCGCTTCAATAACGGCGTGATAATCGTCGAATCCAGCCGCCTGGTTCTCTTTGATTTGCTCCGTCAAGATTAACGTATTCCGCATCAAAATACCGGCAAGTCCGATGAGCCCCAGGATCGCGTTGAAACCGAACGGCTGATTGAACGCAAGCAAAGCCGGGACGACGCCGACCAAGCCGAGCGGTGCGGTCAGGATGACCATCGACATGGTCGAGAATGATCTTACTTGCAGCATAACGACGATCAGCGTGGCCGCTATCATCGCCGGGAAAATCTTAGCCAGCGCCGTGTTGGCCTTCGCCGCCTCCTCGATCGATCCTCCCATCTCGATCCGATAGCCCTCCGGCAGCGAGGCGATCAACGGCTGCAAGGCCGTCAATACTTGCTTCGATACCTCCGGCGGCTGAGTCGCTTCGTCGATATCGGATCGCACCGTGATAACGGGCGTGCGATCGCGGCGCTTCAAGACGGGCTCTTCTTGCCGAATCTCCGAATGCCCAATCTGATCGAGCGGAACGGGTCGGCCTTCCCGGCTCATGATCGAAAAATCCGCAAGACGCGCCGGATTCAGACGTTCTCCGCCGGCGCTGCGTGCGATGACGGGAACGTTGCGGATATCTTCGCGAACTTGGGTAACGGGAATACCAGTGAGAAGGAACTGAAGTTGCTGAGCGACTTCCGCCGGTGAAAGACCGATAAGGTTCAACCGCTCCTGATCCGGAACGAAGCGCAGAACGGGGGCGCGATTTCCCCAGTCGCGATTCGCGTGCCGCACATCGGGAATTTCGCGCATGATGCCGAGCGCTCGTTCGGAAATTTCGCGCAGTTGGTTCGGATCTGGGCCCATTACCCGGAACTCGACGGGAAAGGGGCTTGGGGGCCCGAACACGAGTTGCGTGACCCGCAGAAAAGCTTCGGGCGCAAGCCCCTGCGATATGGCCTCACGAAGCCGATGTTTCAAAGCCTCGCGCGCTTCCGCGTCCGGCGTCAACACGACGATTTTTGCGAATGCGGGATCGGGCAACTCCGGCGACATCGCGAAGAAAAAGCGCGGCGCGCCTTGACCGATATAGCTCGTGACGATTTTGGTCTCCGGCTGTTCGCGTAGCCAAAGCTCGACCGTCTCGACGGCGGTGGCGGTCGTCTCGATGCCGGTGCCTTCGGGCAAGCGAACCTCGACCAGCAATTCCGGTCTGTCCGAAGTCGGGAAGAACTGCTGCTTGACGCCGCCCATGCCGAGAGCGGAAATCGCGAAGACGACGCCAACGACCGAGCAAGTCAGAAACTTGCGACGAACGGCAAAGGTGATGAGCCCCCGTAGGCGCCGATAGTTCGGCGAATCATAGATCGCTTGATGTCCGCCCTCGACCGGCTTGATCTCCGGGAGCATTTTGACGCCGAGATAGGGCGTGAATATCACCGCGACCACCCAGGACACGATCAGCGCGAAGCCCACGACCCAAAAGATGTTCCCGGCATATTCGCCGGCGGACGAGGGCGCGAAGCCCACAGGCAGGAAGCCGGCGATGGTCACGAGCGTACCCGAAAGCATCGGCGCCGCCGTATGGCTCCATGCATAGGCGGCGGCTTTCAGGCGATCCATCCCTTCTTCCATTTTCACGACCATCACCTCGATCGCGATGATCGCGTCATCGACAAGAAGGCCGAGCGCCAAAATTAGGGCGCCGAGTGTGATTCGATCGAAGAAACGACCCGTCTCCAGCATAACCAGGAATACGACGGCAAGCGTCAGCGGGATCGCGGCCGCGACGACGATGCCGACGCGCCAGCCGAGGCTGAGCAGGCTCACGAGCAGCACCACGCCGAGCGCCATCGCGAACTTGATCATAAACTCGTCGACCGCGGAGGCGATATTGACCGCCTGATCGCTTACCTTCTCGATGGTCATACCGAGCGGTAGCGTCTTGGAAATGGCGTCCGTTTTGTCTTTCAGCGCCCGGCCAAGTGCGAGGCCATCCCAACCGTCCTGCATCACGACCCCGAACAGAATGGTGTCTTCGCCCTGATGCCGGATGGTGTAGTTCGGGGGATCTTCGTAGCCGCGTTTGATCTCGGCGATATCCGAGAGCTTCAACGTCCGGCCGACAGCGATGATCGGCGTATCGCCGACCGCTTGAATGCTGTCATAGGCGCCGTCGATCCGGATGAAGACCCGCGGCCCTTTCGTATCGATGGATCCCGCCGGGGTAACGGCGTTCTGTCGCTGCAAGGAGGCGACAATGTCGCGGGCCGCGACGCCGAGCGTCGCGAGCTTCGTATACGAGAACTCGACGAAGATCTGTTCTGGCCGCTCGCCGAGAATGTTGATCTTCTTGATGCCCGGAACGTGCAGAAGGTCTTGGCGAATTGCCTCCGCTTGTCTGACCAGCTCCCGCAGGGGCATGCCCTTTGCCTTGAGGGCGTAAAGGGCGAAACTCACATCCGAGTATTCGTCGTTCACGAAGGGGCCCAACACGCCGGGCGGCAAGTTACGGGCTTCATCCCCCATCTTCTTGCGTGCCTGATAGAACTCCGCCTGCACCGCCGAAGGCGGGGTGCTGTCTTTCAACGTCAGCGTCATATACGCGTAGCCGGGGCGCGTGATCGTCTCCACGCGGTCGTACCAGGCCAATTCCTGCAGCCGCTTCTCCAGCGGTTCGGCGACCAGATCTTGCATCTCTCGCGCCGTCGCGCCCGGCCAAGCCGATGTGATCGTAAGGTTCTTGATCGTGAAGCCCGGGTCTTCCGCACGCCCGAGCTTAACAAAGGCGTAGATTCCTGCGGCCACGAAAAGGAGAATGAAGAACAGTGTGACCGCGCGCTCGCGGACGGCGATGGCGGAAAGATTGAGATTCATTGTCCCGCACTCTTTTCCGCCACAGTCCTAACGCTCGCCCCTTCGTGCAACAGATGCGCACCGAGCGAAACAACCCGTTCCCCGACGTTCACCCCCGAGATCACCGCCGTTTCACCGGTCATTCGCAACAGCTTCACGGACCGCAGATTCACGGTCGAGGTGGCGGTATCGAGAACCCAGACTCCGGGTGAACTGCCGCCGTCACGTAAGGCGCCAAGCGGCACCTGAATCTCCGGCTGGCTCGTGGGATTGACAAAGCGGATCATGACGGTTGCGCCAAGCGGCGCTTCCGCCGCTTCGCCGTCGAGGACGTAGCGCGCTTCGTACGTCCGGGTCTGCGGATCGGCCGCATCCGATAGCTGTCTCAACGTCGCGGTCGAGAGTTGCTCGACATTGCCATAGACACGCGCCTCCGCCCGCGAACCGATGCCGGGGCGCACGGCTTCGGGCAACGACACGAGCGCCTCTCGCGGACCGGCATGGGCAAGCCGCACCACGGCCTGCCCTGCAACCACGACTTGGCCAGGTTCCGCTAGCGTCTCGACGACGATACCGTCGGCATCCGCCGTGAGCGTCGAGTACGCCGTTTCGTTTTCCGCGACACGCGCCTCCGCCTCCGCCGCCGCCAACTGCGCGACCGCCATGTCCAAAGCAGCCTTGGCTTGATCGTAACGCTGCGGCGACCCGGCGACCGTTTGAAGAAGCGCGGCATAGCGCCTTTCGTCGGCACGCGCTTGCGTCGCCGCCGCGCGCGCCGCGACCACAGCGTTGCGCTTCGCCGTCAGGACAAGGCGAAGATCGCTATTGTCGAGGCGCATCAGCGCCTGCCCCGCCTTGACCTGCTGGCCGACGTCGACAAGACGCGCAGTGACTTTGCCCGGAACACGAAAGCCGAGGTTGCTCTGAACCCGTGCTGCAATGGTTCCGGTGAATCGACGCTCGGATTCGACGGCGCGGGCCGCCGTGACGAGTCTGACGAGCGGGGGCTGCTGCCGCGGGTCTAGTTCGGCCGCCGAGATGTCCCGACGAAGCAAGGATATCGTCGATACCGATGCCGCCACCGCGACGAGCAGCATTCCCCCCAACAGCAAGATCGTCCTTTTCTTCATGCCCATCGCACATCGCCTTTTAGATTGCGTTCGAACTCTATATCCAATATAGATTTCGAACGCAATCTAAACAAGGGGACCCCGATGCGCGTCAGCCGCATTCAGGCCGAACAAAACCGGCAAGCCGTCATCGACGCCGCCAGCCGTCTATTCCGGGAACATGGTTTTGACGGAGTCGGTCTCAAAGACCTGATGGAGGGGGCGGGACTCACGCAAGGCGCGTTCTACAAGCAGTTCAGCTCGAAGGAAGATCTCGCCGCCCAAGCATCCGGGCGGGCGCTCGAGAGCGTTCTGAGCCGCTGGTCCGCGGCGGCGGCCGAGAACCCGACCGACCCATTCGGAGCGGTCCTGGATTTCTATCTCAGCATGGGGCATCGCGCGGAGCGCAAGGATGGGTGCCCGATCGTCGCGCTCGGATCGGATGCCGCGCGGCAAGGTACCGACGTCAAAGCGGCGTTCGAGGACGGTATCCGAAAATATCTCGAAATGATCGGACCATGGATCGGCACTGCGAACGTGCAAAAGAGCCGCGCCAAAGCCATGGCCATCGCCTCGACCATGGTCGGCGCCGTTTTGATCGCACGCGCGGTCAACGATGAGAAACTGGCGAAGCAGTTTATTCAAGCAAGCGCCAAAGCGGTCCGGGCCACGCTGTCCGAGGGCGACGCGCATGTCGGGACGCACCAATAGCGATGCCAACCGGTTCACGCTCTCCGGCCCGCCGCCTCAATGGTGAAACGATCTTCCTGCTTGCTGGGTTGGCCGCGCTTGGCGCGCTTGCCACTAACATCATACTTCCAGCGTTCCCGCGGATTGGGGCAAGCCTTGACGCGTCATCGCAGGAACTTGCGCTGACTTTAAGCAGCTTCTTTACCGCTTTCGCGTTCGGACAAACTCTGGTCGGCCCGCTCTCCGATCGGTTCGGCCGCAAATGGCTCGTCCTGGGCGGTCTCGCCGTTTTCCTAGCAGGTAGCGGGCTTTGCGCCGCCGCCGACACGCTGCCGTTCTTGATATTCGGACGCGTCGTCCAAGCGCTTGGAGCTTGCGTGGCGTCGGTTCTTGCGCGCGCCATCGCCCGTGATCTGTTCGAAGGTGAAACGCTCGCGCGCGCTCTGGCGATGACGATGATCGCCGGGGCCGTCGCGCCGGGATTCTCGCCGCTGCTTGGAAGCGTCTTCGATAGCCTGCTCGGTTGGAGAATCACCTTTCTTGTCGTTGGGGCATTCGGCGCTGTTCTCGCACTACATTATGCAATGCGCATTGGCGAGACCCATGCGGCGAATCGCAGGGCGCCATTGACGGTATCGACCGTCATATCGGGCTATGCCCGCCTTGCCATGGATCCGCGCTTTGCCTTTCCAGCAACCGCGGTCAGCCTTGTCATCGGCGGCCTTTACAGCTTCTTCGCGGCCGCGCCCGCCATTCTAATGAGCGAGTTGGGGCTCAGCGCACTTGAGCTCGGCCTATCCTTTGCGACGACTGTTTTGATCGTATTCGCCGCCGGTTTCCTCGCGCCGCGTCTCGCGCATCGTTGGGGCCAACGAAATGTCGGTATGATCGGCATCTTCATTGCCCTGGCGGGCGGCCTCTCCATGTTCGCTTTCGCTTCCGGCCCGACTTACGCACGCTTCACCATTGCAATCGCGCTCTATCTCTTCGGAATGGGACTGATCAATCCGCTCGGGACGGCGATCGCATTGCATCCTTTCGGACGACAGGCGGGACTCGCATCCGCTCTGCTCGGCTTCATGCAGATGGGCTGCGCGGCAGTCGGTGCATCCTTCACAAGCATTCTGCCTTTCACCCCAACGGCGTCCCTCGCGGCCATTCTGACAGCGGGTTCCATCCTCGCCCTTCTGGCCTTTTTTCCCGTGCGGGCACACCGGCCGGAAGCGGCGTCGTCCGAAGCGCGCACCAAAGGCGCGCAAAGCTAACGTCTTACTTTGAACAATTGGCATCCATCGAATCGCGAACTGGAAGGGATTGAAATGAGCAAGACCGAAGCGCCCGTTGCCGTCGTGACCGGCGCGTCATCCGGAATTGGCCAAGCCGCAGCCAGAGCCTTTCGAGGCGCGGGTTTCCGCGTATTCGGAATCAGTCGCCGCGCAGCGCCAGATTCCGACGGCGTCACGATGCTGACTTGCGACGTGACGAGCGATGGGTCCGTAGCGGAACTTGTCGAAAAGGTAACGGCTGACGGCGGACGTATCGACGTTTTGGTCAACAATGCGGGCAGCGGACTTCTGGGCGCCGCCGAAGAATCGTCGACGGCTCAAGCTCAGAGACTGTTTGACGTGAATGTTTTTGGCGTTCTGCGCATGACGAGTGCGGTATTGCCAATCATGCGCCGACAAGGAAACGGTCGAATCATCAATATCAGTTCCGTTCTCGGCCTGATCCCCGCTCCCTATTCGGCGCTATACGCATCGACCAAGCATGCCATCGAAGGCTATTCGGAGTCCCTCGATCACGAACTGCGAACTTTGGGAATTCGGGTCGTCCTGATCGAGCCGGCCTATACCCGGACATCTTTCGGCGACCAAGTTGTCAAACCGGATCGACCGCTCGACACCTACAGCGCCGCGCGCTCGGTCATAAGCGCTGTATTTCAGAAAGCGATCACGACTGGCGAGCCGCCGGAAGTCGTGGCCGACGCGATCTTGAATGCGGCGATCGTTCCCGCGCCGAAGGTTCGCTACGCCGCAGGAAAGCTCGCGCAGAAAATCGCATTGCTTCGCCGATTTGTGCCAAGTTCCATGTTTGATAAGAGCTTGCGAAAGCAAAATGGGCTCCCAAATTAAACCTCGAGCCACCCGCTCTCCCCGACAATCTCGTTATGTCCATCAGCCTTTGAGACACGTCCGCAATTTTATGGCTAACTGACGTCATAAGGGCGACGATTACACTCTCCCGAATCCCACATTCTCAGCATTGAGAGTCGCGGGACAATCGTGCGGACGATTGATCCGGCCCTCCGCTCGCTTAAAGCGAGAATGCTGAAGGATGAACCATTTATCCAATTGGAGGTAAGGCCGTGTCTTTACCACCAGTCATTCGCAGACAACGGCGCAGAATGGCGCGTACGCGCCACCGAAACCTTTGAATCAGCGGGGTACGCCGAGTCATCCAATTTCTCTTAGTTGGTCCACTCGTTTCTTGTGGCAGTCCGACGCTTGATGGACTCGTAGATAGGCTCAAATCGAGGAAGATCGATTCCGGGTTCCTTCCGGCAGCGCGGATTCTTTTGACGGCGATCTCAAGTCCAGTCGTATCAACGGCTTTGCGCACGACTGCCCTCCTCTTGATCTTATCTATCGCCTGAAAGCGCGCACCCGTTGGCTCTGTTCGCCCAGACCGGCAATTCCGAGACGCATCGTGTCGCCCGCGCGAAGAAACTTGGGAGACGGCTTCATTCCCATCCCTACGCCTGGCGGCGTGCCAGTCGTGATGAGATCACCGGGCTCAAGAACAAAGAATTGCGAACAGTACCAAACGATATGCGCCACGCTGAAGATCATCGTTTTGGTATTGCCGTTTTGATGCCGTTTCCCGTTGACCTCAAGAAACATATCCAATTTTTGGACGTCTTTGATCTCATCCTTGGTGACAAGCCAAGGCCCAATAGGCCCAAAAGTCTCGCAGCCTTTTCCTTTGGTCCACTGGCCGCCGCGCTCGATCTGGAAATGCCGCTCGGACACATCGTTGCAGACGCAAAAACCGGCGACGACATCCATCGCCTTGGCCTTCGTGAGATAGCGGGCGCGGCTACCGATAACGATGCAGAGTTCAACTTCCCAATCGAGCTTCTGTGAATTTCGCGGGATGATCACATCGTCGTTCGGACCAGAAATGCAGCTCGGTGCCTTCTGAAAAATAATCGGCTCCGCCGGTATGGGGGAGTTTGTCTCTTTGGCGTGATCACGATAGTTGAGGCCGATCGCCACAAAATGCCGTGTACCGCCTACGCATTGACCAAGGCGCGGCGCACCTGGGACGATCGGAAGCTTTTCTATTTTGGCCTTGCGAATTTTCGAGAGGCCGCCGGGAGATAGAGTTTCGCCGGCGATATCCGGAACGATCTTTGAGAGATCGCGAATACGTCCGTTGGCATCAACGATGCCAGGTTTCTCGCGGCCTGGCGGACCAAAACGTAACAGCTTCATTGCGCTATCCCTCGATAACTCGGTTTATCCGGCGGTCCATTCTGTCCGCAGCCGGGTGAATTCCATCGCATAGCGACCCGCTACGGCATTTTTCGCGTAGTCCTTCGCGGCGAAGAACTCATCGACTTTATTCAGCGCCTCGGGCGTGCAGGCCTCGATCATCAGAAACCATCTGGGAGGCGCTTTGATGTCGGACCGATCTTTGCTTTCATTTGTCTTGGCGTCGGAGGCATCAAGGTCGGCCCGACACAAATGAGCGCCCGCGACTTGAGGCATCTCCGCGACCTGCGGCAAAACCGCGATAATGTCTTTTCGGACCTGCTCGGCTTTCTCTGCGGGCACATCGAATCGCAAGGTAAGCAAGGCGCCGCCAAGACCGCGCCCGCAGCTACCGAGTACGCGCGCAAGAGCGCGCGATGTATCCCGGAAATGACTGGTCGCCTGTCGCGTCCAGGGTGTCGGGGCATTCAGACGATTGCTGTAGTCCTGCCCTTGCAACACTTGGAACGTATCGACCTCGTAAAGGGTGAAGAACTCGGGCTGGGTCTTGTCGTCGAGCGACTTGTAACGACGCCCTCTCCGGAATCCGGGAATCCCGAGGCGTTCGGGCATATGTTCGTGAATATGCCATGCGTAGAATTCATCGCGACCTTCCTGCGCGATTCCGTTCCAGATCGCGACCACTGCTTCACCTGCAAGCATATTATGTCCCTCTCTCGTCTAATAAATCCGACTAGCCGATGGTCAACTGCAGAGCCGTTTGGGCCTCCACGGTCACCATCGCAGAGCTACCGACCGTGATATGGCGAACGCCTGTCCAACTGCCGGTAATCACCAAATCGCCCGGAGCTATGGCACTCCCATCGTTTGCGAGGTGCTTAGCGAGCGCCAGAATCGGGGCCATCGGGTCTCCAAGAGGATGGGCACCATTGATAATCTCGGTCGCCGGGCCTGCTAATTCGAGCGAGATTCTCAACGCGCCAAGATCTCGCGTGCGCCAATCCGGGATAGGGTCGCCAAGAACTATTCCGAAATTACCCAGATGATCGGCGAGTAGATCGAGACGTGGAGAACCAAATCCCTTCTCATAGCGACTGTCCAGCAACTCGAACGCCGGCATGACTACGTCAATGGCTTCCAACGTACTCTGGACGGTGACGACTTCGCCTGTATCTGGGAATGCTCGTTTGAACTGGAATGCGAGCTCTGTCTCCAACCCTAACGAAGCGTTCTGCCGCCATTCAATGCCCGCAGGACTCGTAAATATGCCGTCGCTTAAGATCGGTGAGGCAATTAAGTCTCCTGCATACGATAGTGAAACCTTCCATCCTGCATGGCGAGCTCCGCGAAGCCTCATTACGGCTTTACGAATTTCGGCAGCTTCCCCTTCGTTCTCCGGGCGCAAATCGTCGGCCAGCGGCGCCAACTTTTTCCCTGTAAAGCGCGCTTCCGCTAGCCGTTCTGAAACAATGCTAATTCTATCGACCAATTGGATGTCCTATCATTCGCGATGCGACGGTCGCACTATGTGCGATCGACATTTCGGCGCGGTTACCATCCCATCCTGCATCCAACGCGCCGGTCTATCGTGTCAGCCATTCACGCGCGTCACGGTGAAGACAAAACTTTCTGAGGCATTCCACCTTGTCGAGCAGATGCATAAGCAGCATCCATTATTCGCATCATCGCTTCCGCATCTCGCAGACCACCAATGGATGCTTTGCCACCCTTGAATTCCGCGAGCGCCTTCTCGACAAAAATCGGATAGTAGACGTCGGTGTTGAGCCTGATAGAACGTGATCGCGTTCCCGCCGACAGGTCGCCTCGATTGCGATAGTCAATTCGCTCTTCGCCGGAGCGGATATAATTTTTGCTAGATCCGAGAGTAAACGAGAACTCCCGCTGCTCGTCCGGCGTGCTCGGGAAGCTATAGCCACTCTCAACAAGGCCAATCACGCCGTCCTCGGTGGAAAGCGTTACGAGCGAATAGTCCTCGACCGCACCATTGTGCGTGCGCGCATGCATTTGCGCGGAGACAGTGGCGACCTCTTTCCCAGTCAGAAAACGGAAAAGATCGATGAAATGGGTTGCCACATTGATTGTCGAACCGCCGCCGGAAATTGCGGGATCTAGCATCCACGAGGCGCCGGCGGCTATATAGCGATCAGGCGGACCGACGATGAATCGAAACTGTATGTGATTGAAGTTGGCCGGCACTTGGCCTTCGATTTCCTTCACCGCTTCAAGGAAGTCACTGACCCGGAAAATAAGTGGTACGGCCGCATAAACGCCGGCTGACTCGGCTAGCGCGCGCAATCGGCTTACTTCATTGGCGTTCACACCGCATGGCTTCTCCAATGCAAACGGTATTCTTCGCTGTACAAGTGCTTCGCCGATACGCGCCATCTCCGAGTGCCGACCGAATGCAAATGCGAAATCAACATGCTCTCGCTCGAGGAGCTCCTCGTAGGATTCGTATAGACGACTGCCGAACTTCTCTGCGATCTCCCGTCCCTTGAATTTCTCCTTATCCGAAACTGCGACAACCTCAATCCCCGGCTTATTCAATGGCGCGAGATAAAGCGGAATGTGCCAGTGACTGGCTTCGATAATCGCAATTCGCATCACAACACTCCTAGTACGCGCTTTTGTTGATAGCAGAGACACGCGCAGCCGTGATTAAGGCGCAAGGATAAGATTGGGGAAGAAGAGGACGAGCGACGGCGTCAGGATGCAGACGACGAGACTGACGAGCAACACGGCCATAAGAGGCATGAGCGGTGGTGTGACCTGCGCCATACTTACTTTTGCAATTCCGCATGCCGTAAACAATGGCGCGCCCGCAGGTGGAGAAACCTGAGCAATTGCCATGTTGATCGCAAACACGATTCCGAAATGCGTGGGGTCAATGCCAAATTGGATTGCGATCGGAAGAAAGATCGGGACCGTGATGAGAATGGTGGGCGTTGGATCCAGAAAAGTACCAATCGCAAGAAGAAACAGGTTCATCAGCAAAAAGACCATCAAGGGGCTATTCGCGTTATTGAGCAGGTACGCGGAGAAAGCCTCGGGAACCCTGTCTAGAGTGATGACCCAGCTAAAGGCAAAGGATGTGAAGATTAGAAACATCACCAAACCGGTGATGAGGCTCGTGTGAATCGCGGACTCCAATATCCCCTTAAAATCCAGCTTTCGATAAACGAACATACCGATGAACGCGGCATAGACGACCGCGACGGCCCCTGCCTCCGTCGGCGTGAATACACCGCCAACGATTCCGGTGACAATGATCGCCGGCGTAATCGCGGGGATGATTGCGTTGATCAATGCGCGTGCCAGTCGCCGCAGAGAGAACGTGGATCCGGCCGCCAAACCACGCCGCCATGCATAGAAGTAGCAATAAATGCACAGCATCGTTGCGATGAAAATTGCGGGGACGAGTCCAGCTAACAGCAGCTTAGCGATCGATGTATTTGCCGTGAGCGCGAAAATGACGAGCGTAATGCTCGTTGGCATCAGCATTCCAAGCGTGCCTGACGTCGCGATTAGCGCCGCAGAAAACGCACGATCGTAGCCTTGCTTGACCATCGGCGGGATAATCGCGGAACCTACCGCAGCCGTATCGGCAACGGCGGATCCCGACACGCTACCGAAAAGTGTTGCAGCAACGACACCCGTCTGAGCGAGCGATCCGCGAATATGCCCGACGAGCGCATGCGACAAATCGACCAGCCGCGATGTGATACCCCCGCGATTCATGAGATCGCCTGCGGCAATGAAAAGTGGGATCGCGAGCAATGCGAAAGAATCGACCGTCGCAATCATACTTTGCGCTGCTGGCGATAGGCTTGATCCCATCGCCAACATTGCGACCATCGACCCGCCCAGGAGCGCGAGGGAAATGGGGACATCGATCGCGATCAGCAGCAGGAATACACCCATGAGGATGGCGGAAATCATGATCTATCTCTCTTCAGCGCGTTGGGTTCGTAAGGGTAGCGGTGATCGAAAGGAGTTACGGACGCTCATCCAGGCGATCAGGTGCGCCGTCCTCCGCATTCAAAACAGGTCGACCACGCAACCTGTTGACGGTCTGAAAAAGAACGACGATGGCCATCAACGCCGAAGTCAAAGGAAGGGCGATGTAGGCGTAATAGACTGGAACGCCAAGCGTAAGGGATGTTTGGAAACTCAAGCGATCGACGAGCTGCCAGCCGAACCAAACAAGCACCAGAAGAATAGCGATGACGATGAGATCGCTAACCGTCTTCAATGCCACGCGTGGGATATTCGGAAGCATCTCGACCAAATTCGGTACCGAATAATGCTGTCCGCGCATGAGAGCCGCGAGAGCACCAAGATAAGACAGCCAAAGAAACATATATTGAGCGACTTCATCACTCCACCCGAGTGGGGCATGAAAGAAGTAGCGCCCGATGACATTGGCGAAGACGATCAGAACGATCACGATAAGGAGGGCTGCGCACAGATACTGGAGCCCTCGGTTGACCGCTGCGGATTTCATTTGAGTACGTCCCCACCATGTCTGAATTTTGGGCCGCGGCATTGCACTGTCAGCGACGACATAGCAACGCGTATCGCAGCGCTCGGTTTCGGCTCGGTCGCCGGACGGTGACCGAGCCGCATCGAGTCAGTCGAGTGTTACTTGGTTTCCTGGATGGCCTTCAGAAGAGCCGCAAATCGTTCGCCGTGCTTTGCGTACACAGGCTCGACGGCCTTCCGGAACGACGCTTCGTCGGCTTCGGAAATCGTCATCCCGCCGTTCTTAAGCGAGCTCATTAGTTCCGCTGAAACCTTGGAGTAAAGCGTGCCCGCCCAATTCTGCGTATCGCGGGCGGACTCCATGACGATTTCCTTGTAGTTGGCGGGCAAAGCATCGAACTTCGCCTTGCTCATGATGACCACGACCGGCGTGCGGAAGTGGTTGGTCACGGAGAAGTATTTTGCCGCCTCGTGGTGCTTGGCATACCAGATCGCATCCGGCGCGTTCTCAGCGCCATCCACGACGCCCGACTTCAGCGCAAGATACAGTTCACCGAAGCCCATCGGAGTTGCCGTCGCGCCGAGCGCGTTGATCGTATCGACCATCACAGGGCTTTGAATCGTCCGGATCTTCATGCCCTTCAAGTCGTTCGGCGTCTTGATCGGCTTGGCAGTCGTGTAGAAGCTCCGAGTGCCCTGCTCCATCCAAAACAGAATTTTGACGCCCCGAGCCTCAAGCTTAGCCGTAAGCTCCTGCCCCACCTTCCCATTGATGACAGCCATCATGTGATCGAGGTCACGGAAGACATACGGCAGATCGAACACGCCGAATTCGGGTACGATCGCGGAGATTACGCCGGTCGACGATTTCGCGATGTCGAGATTGCCCAGGACGATCGCATCCAACATCTGACGCTCATTGCCGGCCTGCTCGGACGGGAACGTTTGGATTTGGAAGTTTTCGCCGGTGCGTTCGGCCACGCGGTTGGCAAATCGCTCGATCGCACGACCGTGGGGGTATTGCTTCACGGTGTTGTAGCCGGCTTTCATCGTAACGGGGCGCCCTTCGATCCAGGGCTGCGAATCCCACTTATCTTGCGCCGACGAATTGCCTGCCGAAAACGCCATGGAGCAGGCAACGGCCAAAGCCAACGAGGCGATTTTCAGGTACTTCATCTTTTCCTCCGGTTTTTTAGATTGAAATAATTGGCTTTTTTGGCCAAATTTTTTTATTGACGCATGCAGATCACTGATTGCTTGCGCGGGGTAACATTTCAGAGTCTAGGAAGCGGCGAACCGGCCAGATTTGCGACAGCTCACGCGCCGTTGCTCGGACGTCAGGGATAACCTCGGCGATGCGTGCGGGCGTCATTCGAATGATTGGCCCCGCGACGCTGATGGCCCCAACCGCGCGACCTTTTGATTCGAGGATATTTTCGATGGGAACAGCGATTGCTGCCGTTCCCTCAGCACCTTCCTCGATCGCCAAACCATATCCGCGCTCTCGCGTGGCATTGAGTTCCGCGCGCAACAACGCTTCGCTTGTGATGACCCGACGATGGAACCGCGGCGGCACGCTGAAACCGCGCTCCATGACGATTTGCACCGCATCGTCTTCATTCAGGGTGGCAAGCCACGCGCGCCCGGCCGCCGTCGCATGAAGCACGACCGACTGCCCCATATCGGAGTCATAGCGAAGCCCGGAAAGTGCACCTTGGCTTTTTGCGACCCAAAGGAGTGTGTCGTCGTGCGATACGACGAGGCGCACCAGCTCGGCCGTTTTCGTCGCAAGGCGATCAAGTACCGGCTGACAGATCTCGCTAATCCCGGTTTCGGCCAAATACCGCAAGCCGATCGTTGTCGTTTTAAGGGTAAGTCGATACCACTCACTGGACTCGTTCTGCTCGACAAATCCATTGCGAACGAGCGCGCCTAGAGCGCGATGCGCCGCGACTTTCGGCATCGATTGCCGCCGGCAGATCTCGCTCAACGAAAGCCCATCCGGATGACCGGACAATAGGTCTAGCAGCGATAGCACTCGGTCGATGAGGGGTGGCGATTCCATGGTTCCGTTAGCTTATGATTTAGTGGAACACCGTTCCACAGTAAGTTAGGTCAGCGACCCTTGTCAACGGGCAAACTTCGACTGTTTCGAAGCACCCATTCAACAAGGCGACTTGCCCTTGCCGCCCCCAGTTAAGGCGAACGGCAAATCAACCCGTGGACGATCTTCGGGCCAATAGGCCAGGTCCAGAAACTTAGCGGCATATACCGCTTGTCCTTCGTGCAGTGCGCGGCCGTCTTGAACACGACACCCGCGTGATTGTGCCGCTCGATAGAATGCCGTCGGAGTTGGCTGTATGACGATATCTACAACGGTTGAATGGGCGGAAAGCAGCTTCGGATCAACGGGCATAGCATCGCCGTCCCGCATGCCCAGGGGCGTCGCATTGATAATAATGTCGTGTCTCGTCGGGTCTGAGTTCCCGAAGCTAACGTCGCATGAAGGCGCCAGCTTGCTTACCGCATTCACGAGAGCCTGACCGCGCGCCTGCGCGACATCGAAAACGGTCACCGCACTCGCACCAGCTTCTGCGATCGCGAATGCAATGGCGCTTCCGGCACCGCCGGCGCCAACAACCAGGACGCGCTTACCACGCGGATCGTGGCCTTCCCATTGCATCCCTAAAACGCAACCCCAGCCGTCAAACATTGCGCCGATCCAACGGCCGTTGTCGTTTCGAACAACGTTAACTGCCTGCATGGCATGCGCAGTCGGATGCAGCTCATCTAAAAACTCAATCATTCGAGTTTTATGCGGCATCGTGACAAGCATTCCATCGAGATTGGACACCTGCCGAATTCCGCGCACGAAGGCTTCCAATCCATCTGCTGGAACTTGCATAGGAACACAGACCGCATCTCTTCCCTCCTTTGTTAGTAAGGAATTGAAGAGCTGCGGCGATTTCACGGCATTGAGCGGGTTACCGATCTGGACGAGCAATCTTGTTCGGCCGGAGATACCCAACGTCTGAGTTGCAGCGGCAACCATCACGGAATCCATCTCGTCGAGGATTTTGGAGTTACGCTGAACGATCTCATTTCAGTTTCGAGCTACCGAATACGCATCTCACGAGAAGCAGGCGGATTGCGCTATTTCGCCGAAAGCACTCAGGTACACGCTTTGCGCCAAACGCTGGGCCTGGGTCGACCTGACGAAACACGCTCCCCCCCCCTATTGCCGCGCTGACTCTTGCTGAGCCTATACTTTGGTCTTGACGATAGCGGAACACTGTTCCAGTCTTACTGCGAAGTGGAACACGTTTCCACTAAATTCGGTGCAACCAAGCGCCTTGGCCGAGCAATGACAATGCCCTCCAAGGGGCATCAGTCCAAAGACACGGCTGACGCACGGCTAACGAGCCAGGCGATCACAAAAGCTAGTTTCAAATGGAGAGGAAACCGATGCGGGTTTTAGTGAGTGGCGGAAGCCGTGGGATTGGAGCGGCAGTTTGTGTGCGAATCGCTGAGGCCGCGCTATCGAGAGGCGAGCGCCCGAAGATTGCCGTTTGTGGCCGAGAGAGCTCGGAGCCTCAGGAACAGATCGCACTCGCGATACGTGAAATGGGCGGCGATGCCATCGCATTGGCTGGCGATCTGGGAGACGTCAATGCGCCCGCCAAACTCGTGGATGCGGCGGTAGCGGCATTTGGCGGTCTCGATGCGCTCGTTTGCAATGCAGGCGTGGCGCGTCCGGGAAAGCTTCGCGATCTGTCCGTTGCAGACTGGGACAGCATGTTCAACGTCAACCTTCGATCGGCTTGGCTACTCGCCAAAAGCGCATACCCGTATCTGAAGGAAAGCCGCGGGGCCGTCTGCGTCACATCATCGATGTCGGGGCAAATTCCGCACGAAGGGTCGGGCGCCTATAGTCCTACCAAAGCCGCGCTTGCGATGCTTGCGCAGACTCTGGCCCTTGAATGGGCGCCGGATGGAATTCGCGTCAACGTCATCTCCCCGGGTATGACGCATACTCCGATGTCGGCGAAAATGTACGCCGATCCGGTAATCAAGAAAGCGCGAGAGGCCTTGATTCCGCTCTCCCGAATCGGCGATCCGAAAGATATCGCCAATGCTATCGAATTTATGATCAGCCCGCTGTCGAGCTACATCACGGGGCAGGATCTTTGCGTCGATGGGGGCTTTACCAAGTCGATTCTCAGCCACATTCCCGGGCGCCCCAGTTCGACACCGCAGGGTGCCTGAACGTCGCAGTCTTACGCTTCGGCAACTTAAGGGGTGGCGATCGATTCGCAGCGCCACCCCGTTCGGGACAGTCGTATCGCGCATAGACGGATGATGCCGAACGGCGCTCAAGGAGTTCTCTTCAGATGATCATCTCGACCTTTTCATACCTCTGGTCTGCAACCGCAATCGATGTCATCTGCGATCTTAGTCGCAAAGGGTATAGCGTTTACGAAATCCCAATCAGCTCGCCCCATTGCTGGCCCGATGAGATGACGCCAGCCATGCGATCGGAGGCGAGGCGCCGGTTCAAGGACTGCGGCGCAAGCGTGAGATCTCTGAACGCCGGCGGATACGATATCAATCTTGCCAGTCCCGCCGCAAATATGCGGCGCAAGAGCATCGAACATATCAAAAGCGTGATTGATCTCGCTTTCGATTGGGGCGCCATCGATGTCGTCATTTCGCCGGGGACGCGGCGGCCGATGATTTCTCCGCCTCTCTCGAACACACTCGATTGGCTGTACGAGAGTCTGGAGATTTTATTGCCGCGGGCCGAGCAGGCTGGGGCCCGGCTACTGCTTGAGAATACGCCTTACTGCTTCAGGCCAACGCTCGATGAAATGATTGGCGTTGTGAACGAAGTGAAGAGCGAGAAGTTGAAGATCGTCTACGACGTAGCGAATGCCGCCTATATCAAAGAAGATCCCGTAGCGGCTTTGCTATCCGGTAAGTCAGTGATCGAGCTCGTGCACATCTCCGATACTGGCCTTGAGGAATGGGGCCACGATCCGATCGGTACCGGAGTCATCAATTTCGAGGATCTCGGGCGGGCCGTTGACGCGACATGTAAAGTCGAAAATGCCGTTCTTGAGATTATTCGCGAGAAGGAGCCGCTGAAGGAAATCAACGATGGAATCTCTGAGCTTCGGAAGAGAGGCTGGAGCGTCTAGCACTCCGATTCCGCACGCGTGCGACGATACCGGAGCGTTTTCATCTATGCGCTTGCTACACTAATTCGTTCTTCAAGCGGCGACGGAAAATGGTGATTTTTCATCGCATGAGATCAAAGAAAAAGGCCCCGGTCGGAAACCGGGGCCTTTATTCGTCGGGGCCGATGGTGGGCGATGTAGGGCTCGAACCTGCGACCCGCTGATTAAGAGCTGTCAAGCCGCGTTGATATTCCTAGAGGTTTCCGTCGCCCGAACCCCATAGAGCCCCATTGAACCCCAAGAGAGATTCATAGGGTGACGGAAAAAAGCCGTACTGTCTTTTGACATCAACGGCGTGAACTTCGCCGCCGGATCAGGCCGAGAATTTCGGCCGCCGCGTGCGGGATGTTGGTGCCGGGGCCGTAGATGGCCGCCACACCTTGTAGAAGGAGTTCGTCGTAATCCTACGGCGGGATCACCCCGCCGCACACAACCAGAATGTCGTCGGCCTTGCGGCCTTTCAGCGCCGCGATCAACGCGGGCGCCAGCGTCTTGCGGCCCGCCACCTGCGACGACACGCCGATTAACGTGCACAGTAACATCATCGTTCAGCGCGCGGCGGCGCCGCGCCTTTCCAAGAAATCAGCGAATCGCGCGAAGGAGAACGCGAGCGCGAAATAGAGCGCCCCAATGAAGATATAGGTCTCTGCCGTCGGCGACGGCCAATCGGGATCTGCGAGGGCCGCCTTCCCCGAACTGATCAAATCGAACAGACCGACCACAAGCACCAGCGACGTGTTCTTGACCATCACGATGATCGTGTTCGCCAATGCCGGAATGACGATGCGGATCGCCTGGGGCAGCACGACCAAAGCCTGCATGCGCCAATAGCCAAGGCCGAGCGCCGTCGCCGCCTCGAACTGGCCGCGCGGCACCGATTGCAGCCCGCCGCGAATCACTTCCGCCAGATAAGCGGCGGCAAAGGCCGTAAGCGCGACAGTAGCTCGTGTCAGTTTATCCGGCAGCAGCCATTCCGGCAGGAAGATCGGTAGCATCAACGACGCGACAAGAAGAAGTGACAGCAGCGGCAAACCCCGGATTAATTCGATCCACAACGTGCAGACGGTGCTGACGACCGGAAGTTCCGCTCGCCGTCCCAGTGCCAGGAGAATAGCGATCGGAAAACCCAGGCCGATCGCGAATACCGTCAGAATCAGCGTCACCGGCAATCCGCCCCAAGCCGAGGTTGGAACCGGCGTCAAACCCAGCCCGCCACCCATCAACCACAGAACGACCAACATGCTGGAGATCCAGATCGCAACGAGCCGCGCGTTCCACCCCGCCGGGCGCACCGACCAACCCAGTGTCGCGAGTAGCAGCGCGCAGACGAGCGCCGGCCACCAACGCTCGTCGGGCGGGTAGATGCCGAACAGTATCTGCCCGGATTTGGCGACGATGAAGCTCCAGCATGCGCCGCTCGCCGCCGCGCAGGTTGCCGGCACCGCTGGCAGGAACGCAGCGTCGATCACCGCCCATACGGCCAGCCGGGGCAGCGTCAGCGCCGCTAGCGCCATGAACGCGATCGACAGACACGCGTTGAGCGGCGTGCCGAAATAGGGTCGCAGCGCGGCGACGAGGCCTGCTCTCATCGTTCCACCAGCGCGATCCGACGGTTGCACCAGTTCATCAGCGCCGACAGCGCGAGATTCATCGCCAAATACACCGCGAGTATCAGCACGATCCCTTCGATCGCATGGCTGGTCCGGTTGATCATCGTGCCCGCGATCGTAAAGAACTCCTGATAACCGATCGCGATCGCCAGCGTGCTATTCTTTACGACGTTGATGTATTGGCTGTTGAGCGGCGGCACCACCACGCGCAAAGCAAGCGGCAACACGATCAAGCGCAACGTCTGGCCGCGGCGCAAACCCAGCGAAGACGCGGCTTCCCAATAACCGATCTTCACCGCCAGAATGCCCGAGCGCGCGATCTCCCCGATAAAGCCGGTGGTATAGATCACAAGCCCGACGATCAGCGTCGCGAACTCGGGCGAAACTTCGCCGCCGCCGATGAAATTGAATCGCCGTCGCTCCGGCCAATCGATTTGGAACTCCGCAAATCCACTCGCCAAGACCGCTATCACCAGCACGGCCTCCGTACTCGCAACGATCGGGACAAGCAGCGGGCGATTGCCGGTGCGCGCTTGGATCGCGCTTGCGATCTTCGATGCGGCGAATATCGCAGCTAATGCAACCGCAGTACCAGCGGCGATCATCCAAGCGCCCGGACCGAAGGAGATCGCCGGCAGCGCGACCCCGCGCTGAGAAAGGAACACGCCCGGCAATGGTTCAAGAGCACCCGCGACGCCTGGCATCGCCGTCCACAAGCCGTAGACGAAAAGAAGAATGACGATTAGCGGTGTGTTGCGCGCTATCTCCACCCAGACCCGTGCGGTTCCCGCGATCGCGGGATTCCCGGACAGGCGCATGATCCCCAAAAACAGCCCCAACACACTGGACGTGACGATGACGATCGCGGAGACGACGATCGTGTTCAAAATGCCGACCAGGATCGCGCGTGCATAGGAGCTGGCGGGCGTATAGGCGATCAGCGCTTCCGCAATCGGCATACCTGAAGGCATCGAAAGAAATTCGAAGCCCAACGGAATACCGCGCAAACGCAGATTGGTCACCGTCGTGACCGCAACGACTCCGAAAGCCGCCGCCAAGCCCGCGATCACCAGGAACTGGATCACCCAGTTCCGCACGCGTCTATTGCGCAAGAACCCCATGCTTCCCCGAAATCGTCGGCGGCGCGACGAGCAACTGCCCGGCACGCCGCCGTTGGATTAGTCCGCCCCAATCAATCCCAGGGCGGCGAGAACATCAAGCCGCCGTCGCGCCAAAGCGCATTCTTGCCGCGGTCCAGACGCATCGGACTCTCGGTGCCAAGGTTGCGTTCCCAAATCTCGGCGTAGTTGCCGAGCTGGGTGATGATGTTCAACACCCATTTATCGTCGAGACCGAGCGGGCGACCGAAACCTTCAGCACCTAGAATCCGCCGTACCTCGTCGCTGCCAGATTTAGCCTTCTCGGCGGCGTTCGCGGAGGTGACGCCGTTCTCCTCGGCCCAGAACAGCGCGAATATTGACCAGCGCACGATATCGAACCAGCGGTCGTCGCCGCGCGGGATTGCGATGCCGAGCGGTTCGGGCCGATTGTCGATCGAAGTAAGTTCGTGCTCTGCGGGGTTGGTCGCGATCGTTGCGCGGGCGCCAGCGGCGGCCGTGCCGTCGGTGATGTAGGCATCGCATCGCCCGGCCAGATAGGCGTCGCGCGCCTGTGTCGGATTTTCGAATACCACGCGACGTAGTGTTATCTTCGTTGCCGCCTCCAGCGCCGTCAACTTCTGTGCGGGCAACCCGCCGCCGCCCGTCACGCAGAATGTAGCGCCGTCGAAATCGCGCATCGACTTGACGTTCAACGACTTGCGAAAAAGGATCGCGTCGCCGTCATAGATCGTCGCGGCAACGAAGCGGACGGCCGCGTCGCGCGTGTAAGTCCAGGTCGTGGTACGCGAAAGAATATCGATCTCGCCGGTCTGAATCGCTGGCAACCGTGCCGCGGTGAGCAGCGGCGTGAAGCGGATCTTGTCCTTGTCGCCGAACACGGCGACGGCGGTAGCGCGGCAGATATCGGAATCGATCCCGCGCCATACGCCACGTTCGTCCGCTCGCGACAAGCCGGGCACGCCCGTGCTCGCCCCGCATTGGACGTAACCGCGCTGCCGTATCTTATCGACAACCGATTGCGCCTCGACACCGGCAGGCACGAGGCCCGCAGCCAATACTGCGGCGAACGCCGCGATCATGCTTCCTTTCATTTTTGCTCTCTCCTGTTCCATTTTTCGGGATTATGCGGTGGTTTTATCCGGCGTGCGCGATAGCGCGTCGAGAAAGCGGAAAAGATCGGCGGCGAGATCGTCGGGATCCTCGAGACCGACGGCCACGCGTAGATAGGGGCCTTGCGGCATCCACGCCAAATCGGCGCGCTCGGATTTGGGATCGCTCGGTGCGATCAGGCTATGCGCCCCGCCCCACGAGGCGCCGATTTTGAAAATCTCCAGTGCTGCGAATGCCGTGTCCAGCACCGCTTCGTCGCCCAATGCCGGATCCAGCACGAGACCGAACAACCCGGCGCCGGTCGCGTAGTCGCGCGCGAATATCTCGTGACCGGGATGTCCGGCACACGACGGATGCAGTATGCGTACGATCTCCGCGCGCGCGGCTAGACGCGACATCAGCGCCGCCGCACTCGCCGCAGACTGCGCAAGCCGCAGCGGCATCGTCGCCAAACCACGCGACACCAAGAAGCAATCTTCGCCCGACACTCCATATCCCAGCAACCGGGCGATGTCCTTCGCCTTTCGATAAAGCGCCTCGTCCGTAAATGCGAGACTACCCATCAGTACGTCGGAATGGCCGCCGGCGTATTTCGACAGCGACTGCATCGAGATGTCGACGCCGTGGCGTAGCGGCTGGAACCCCAGCGGCGTTGCCCACGTGTTGTCCATCGCGACCCGAACACCCGAAGCGCGCGCGGCCTCAACCATGCGGCCGGTATCGCGAACCTCGAACGTCGTCGAGCCGGGACTTTCGATCCACAAAAGGCGCGGCGCTGGACCGCGCGCTTTCGCTAGTTCGGTCACGCCGTCGCCATGATAGCGGCATGCGGTAACGCCGAGGCGCGACAGCAACTGCTCGATCATCCCGCGCGCGGGACCGTAAAATCCTTCGGGCAAAATGACGGCACCGCCCGCCTCGACGCTCGCGATCGTCGCAACCGCGATCGCCGCGAGCCCCGACGGCAAAACCAGCGCCCGCGACGCGCCCTCCAGCCGCGCGATCTGATCTTCCAGCGCGCGCGTGGTCGGCGTGCCGTAAAGGCCGTAGGCGTAGCCGTCGTAAAGCCGCGTCGAGCGGTCGCGAAACGCGGCCGGCGTATCAAAAACGACTGTCGAAGCGCGATGGATTGGCGGCGAAAGCGCCGCGAACCCGCCGGGCGCGTCGGGCGCGTGGACGTAGAGTGTCGAAGATTTGAGCCTGGGCATGGTCCCGAAGTTACGGAAACATCCCATATCGTTCCATAACATGGATAGACAGGTTCATTCACTTTGGATATCTAATCGACATGCGCGCGCGCGATCTCGAAGTCTTTCAAGCGGTCATGCGGGTCGGCGGCGTAGGCCGTGCGGCCGAGTTGCTGCGCACATCGCAGCCTTCGGTATCGCGATCGATCGCCGCACTCGAACACGCCTGCGGTTTCGATCTGTTCGACCGCATCCGGGGTCGCCTAGTGCCAACGCGCGAAGGCCGCCTATTCCACGCCGAGGTCGAACGCAGCTTTCTGGGCATCGAACATTTGCGCCAGACCGCGACGCGCATCCGCGAGGTCGGCGGCGGCACGGTGCGCGTCGCCAGCCTGTCGGCGCTGGGCAACACGATCGTTGCTAAGGCGACGGCAGCGTTCCTGCGCGCCCATCGCGACGCCTGCGTGGCGCTGCAGATCCGCACATCTGCCAGCGTGCGTGACCTCGTCGCGTCGGGTCAGGTTGACATCGGCCTGGCAGCGGATGAGATCAGCACGGCAGGCATCGAACATCAGGTCTTCGCCACGCCGCGCGCGGTCTGTCTCGTGCCCGCGGCGCACCGCTTCGCCGCGCGACGCAAGATTGGGCCGAAGGATCTGCACGGCGAGCGCCTCGTGGCGCTGGCACCGCAAGACACCGTCAGAATTGCGCTCGACGAGTTGCTCCGCCAAAGCGGTGCCGCACCTCAAATCGTCGCCGAAACGCCGTTCTCGTCGACGAGTGCGGCGCTGGTCGCCGAAGGGGCCGGGATCGGCCTCGTCAATCCGATCTCCCTGCCAGAGCCTCTGCCAAACAATATCCGCATCATTGCGTTCGAACCGGGGATCTACTTCAAGGCGCTTCTGCTGCGGCCCGCCGGCGCGGAAAGCTCCCGCCTCGTCGCCGCCTATCTCTCGGCGCTATTCAAGGCGCGGAATTCGACCTAGCAAAGCGACGCGTCATTTTGTTAAGTTGAGATTCGGAATGCTTAGATCTATTTAAGCGGTCGCCTCCACCGCCAACCCTGCGGCTTTCCATTCCGGAAATCCGTCTTCCAATCGCCGGCCCCGATAGCCTTTGGCACGTAGAACGGCGACGGCTTCGAACGACATAATACAATAGGCGCCGCGGCAATAAGTGACGATCTCCCGGTTTTTCGGCAGTTCGCCAAGCCGTCTTTTCAGTTCCGCCAGCGGCATATTGATCGCCCCCGGCAAATGTCCGAGCGCGAATTCGTCGTCCGGCCGGACGTCGAGTAACGTCACGCTCCGCTTCGCGATGCGCTTGGTCAATTCTTCGCGCGACAACGGTTCGAACCTGTCCAGCTTTTCGAAGTATTCCGAAACGAGGTCTCTAACATCGGTGCGATTGCGTTCACCGTAGATACGTAACGCCGCCAGTAGCGGAATGACAGGTCCATCGGAAAGCCGATAGATAATTCTTTTTCCATCGCGTTGCGTCTCGACGAAGCCGCCGCGGCGAAGCTGCTGCAAATGCGCGGAAGTGTTTGCGATCGACTGACCGATGAGCCGGGCGAGATTCTCGACGGAGCGCCCGCCTTGCGACACATGTTCGAGCAATTCGAGTCGATACGCATGTCCCAATACACGGGCCAGTCCGGCAAGCTGCTCGAATATCCGGATCTTCGCGCTTTTCATTTGACGGAAAATTTACCTCCCCGTAGTCATTCAAACAAGATATTGAATGTTTTAAAAACGGCAATACCCATCGTAAGAGGAAACGCGATGCGCATGAATCCCATGCATCGGCAAGTGTTGGTTCTGGCCGGCTCGCAGGCATTATTCCAAACCGCTTCGGTTCTTGTAATGACGGTCGGCGGTCTTGCGGGCGGTCAGATAGCGGCACACGCCGAACTTGCGACGGCGCCGATCGCGGCCATGTTTTTGGGGACGGCTATCGCCACCTTTCCCGCATCGATATGGATGGCGCGCGCGGGCCGCTGTGCCGGTTTCATCGCCGGTGCGATACTTGGTGTCGCGGGCGGCGTATTCGCGGCGATGGGAATTTGGTTCGGTTCGCTGGCGCTGCTGGCGTTCGGCACCTTCCTTGTCGGCGGGTATCAGGCGTTCGCGCAGTTCTATCGGTTCGCCGCAAGTGAAGCAGCCGACGACGTATTTCCGCCGCGCGCTATCTCGCTCGTTCTTGCCGGCGGGATCGTAGCGGCACTCGCAGGGCCGATATTGGGTCACGTAGGTGGCACGTTGTTGGAGCCGAGGTATTTCGGCTCCTTCCTGCTGCTCGCTCTGACATCGGCGATCGGCGCCGGCCTGCTTCTGGCGCTGCGCATGCCGGCGCCCAAAGTCGAAACGGCGCAAGCCGCGCATGGCCGATCTTTGCGGGTAATCGTTTCTCAGCCGACTTATCTCGTCGCCCTATTCGGCGCCTCGACCGGCTATGGCATTATGATCTTAGCGATGACGGCGACACCGATCGCGATGGTTCATCATGCGCACGATCTTCCGACGGCAGCCAACGTCATACAGCTTCATGTCTTGGGCATGTTTCTGCCGTCCTTCATTACAGGGACGCTGATCGCGCGTTTCGGCGTGGTTCCCGTCATGCTCGCCGGCGTAGCGTTGCTCGCCGGCCATGTATCGATGACTCTGACTGGGTTGGGCTTCGCTTCTTTCGCGAGTGCGCTCGTGCTGCTCGGCGTCGGTTGGAACTTTCTCTATGTAGGCGGCACGACGCTACTGACGACGACCTACGATCCGGCGGAAAAAGGCCGGGCGCAAGCGGCCAACGATATGACCATTTTCGTGGTGGGATTGACTTGTTCGCTTGGAGCCGGTGCCCTGCTTCAGGCCGTCGGCTGGCAGATGCTTAACGTGCTGCTACTGCCATGGATGGCACTCTCGGCGTTGGCGCTGCTTTGGCTCCTCTGGAAGGTGCGCACTTCATGACCACGCCTTTTCCAGCGACATCTATGCCGGATCGCGCATGGTGGGCGGCTGTTTGGCCGGATCCGCAAGCCACACTGGTCTCACTCGGCGTTCGCCCCGGCATGATGGTGCTCGACCTTTGCTGCGGTGACGGATACTTCACCGCGCCGCTGGCGAAGCTCGTCGGCGGCCGTGTCGCAGCACTAGATCTCGATCCGGCGATGATCGAGCGCGCAAAAGCGGAAGCCGCTGTCGAGGGCGTATCAATCGAGCGATGGATTTGCGCCGATGCACGGGACATCGCCGAATATCTACCCGGCCCCGTGGACTACGTGCTGATGGCCAACACGTTCCATGGCGTGCCGGACCAACCGGGCCTAGCAATCGCGATCCGAGCGATACTCCGACAAAAAGGACGATTGGCTATCCTGAATTGGCGGCAGCGACCGCGCGAGACCACAGTCGTACTGGGACAACCTCGTGGCCCAGCGACGGCGCTGCGCATGTCGCCCGAACAAGTTCGCGCCGTCGTCGAGCCAGCCGGCTTTCGTTTTTCCGAGTGCTTCGAGATCGGGCTCTATCACTACGGAATCGTCTTCGAGACTGTTTGACAGCGCGTGAGCGGACTAAAGCATCGCCACTTGATTGTTTGATCACTCCTTCCAACTAACCTGGGGTGTGTTAGCGCTCCCCCAACCGGAAGGAACCTCCCCGATGAAATGTCCCGCCTGCCCCGATACAGATCTCGTCATGACCGAACGGCAGAACGTCGAGATCGACTATTGCCCGAAATGCCGGGGCGTGTGGCTCGATCGCGGCGAACTCGACAAGATCATCGAAAAGAGCGCGGCACAAATGCCGCAACCGTCTTCGAGCGCGCCGCCCGAAGCGCCCTACTCTAATTCGCGGCGTTACCCGCATGGGCATCAAGGCAGCTACGGCAAACATGGCTATCGCCGGAAATCCTGGCTTTCGGAAATCTTCGACTAAGCCCACGAAAACGTTACGGATCGCCGCATCGTTCGAGCGTTGACACGGAATTCCCGTGGCCGGCGCAATTCGCGTGATCGTTCAACGCTTCGATGACGCGGCAATCCGAAATACGGCCGCCAGAACATTGTGCGACCATACGTCGCAGTTCTCGCTTCAGCGCCTCCAGATGCTCGATCCGCCGCTCGACCTGGACAAGTTGCGCGCGCGCGATCGCGTCTGCGGCGTCGCAGGGTTGCTCGGGGTTGTCCGATAGGCTCAGAAGATCGCGGATCGCATCCAGCGTGAATCCAAGATCGCGCGCATGGCGTATGAAACTCAGCCGCTCGACCGCCGCGCGCTCGTAAAGCCGCTGATTTCCGTTCGAACGCTCCGGGCACGGCAGAAGCCCAGTCTGCTCGTAATATCGTACCGCTTGCACCGTGCAGCCTGCACTTTTCGCGACACGACCGATGGTGAACAGCATGGGAAACCCTCAGACTCGCAAAAAGTAACTTGAAGCTACAGTAACTATAGCAATTAGGGTGGGCGCTTTCCAAAACAATGGATAAGCCATGACCACCGCCGCCAATACGCAGTCCACTGAAAAAATTGATTGGTCCATCGTCGGGATGGACTGCGCAAGCTGTGCAGCCAAGATCCGCAGCGCCGTTTCGCCGGTTCAAGGCGTCCGCGAAGTGGCCGTTTCCGTGATGAACGAATCCATGACTGTGGCGCTTGAGCCCAGTGCCGTGGCAATCGCCGAGATCGAAAGCCGCGTGTCGCGGCTAGGCTATAAAATTTCGCGTCGTCGGCCGGCGGAATCTCCGGCATCCGCAGACGCTGGTTGCTGCGCGCATCACGACCATCACGAGAGCGATGCCGCCGCGCCACAAACATCCAATGATGCGAGCGAGCGGGTCTCCGCACCCGTCCGAAACGCACCACGCTGGTTCGATACGCCGAAAGGCCGCCTCGTCGCCGTCACCGGTGTTTTGCTGGCGGCGGCTTGGGGCGCCAAGCTTGCCGGATTCGAAACTATCGCAAGCTGGGCATTCGTCGTCGCGTGCGTCATCGGCGCAGTACCCATCGCGCGCCGTGCCTTCGCGGCTCTGTCGCTGGGACAGCCCTTCACCATCGAAATGTTGATGACGATCGCCGCCGTCGGCGCGCTGGCGATCGGGGCCGCCGAGGAAGCCGCCCTCGTCATCTTCCTGTTCGCGATCGGCGAAGTGCTGGAAGGCGTGGCCGCCGATCGCGCGCGCGCCAGCATTCGCGCCCTGGGCGATCTGATTCCGCAAACCGCCCGCCTGATCGAAGGAACGACGACACGCGAAGTTCGCGCCGCGTCGCTGACGCCGGGACAAAACGTCCTGGTGCGCCCCGGCGACCGCATCCCGGCCGATGGCGAGATCATCGACGGCACGTCGGAGATCGACGAATCGCCGATCACCGGAGAGTCGGTTCCCAAGAGCAAGACGATCGCCGATCCAGTTTTCGCCGGTTCCGTCAATCGCGACGCCGCTCTCAAAGTCCGGGTAACCACCAAGGCCGAAGACAACACGATCGCGCGGATCGTCCGCTTGGTCGAAGAATCGCAGGACGCCAAAGCCCCAACAGAAAGATTTATCGACCGATTCAGCCGCGTCTATATGCCGATCATCGTCGGCTTGGCGGCACTTGTGGCTGTGATCCCGCCGCTGACGATGGGCGCGGAATGGTCAACTTGGATCTATCGTGCGCTGGCCCTTTTGTTGATCGGTTGTCCCTGCGCATTGGTGATTTCGGTGCCCGCATCGATCGCGTCGTCGCTGTCCGCCGGTGCCCGGCGCGGCCTGCTGCTTAAAGGTGGCGCCGTCATCGAGGCCGCCGCGCGCACGCAAGCCGTTGCGTTCGACAAGACCGGCACGCTGACGGCGGGCACGCCGCGCGTAACCGATCTGCGCGCTTACGGCGTCGGCGAGGATGACGTATTGGCGTTGGCCGCGGCAGTCGAGGCCCAATCCTCACATCCGCTCGCGCAAGCCATCGTCAAGGAGGCCGAGCGCCGCGCTTTGCCGTTACAGGCGGCCGCAAACGGCAAGGCGATACCCGGTCGTGGCGTCGAGGCCAGCGTTGCCGGCCGCACGCTGACGATCGCGTCGCCGCGCTACGCGGCGGAGCTCGGTGCGTTATCGCCGGAAGTTTCCCGAACGCTCGCAGCGTTCCAAAATGAAGGCAAGACGGCGGTCGTTGCGGTCGAGAACGCGCGCGCGATCGGCATCATCGCGTGCCGCGACGAACCGCGGCCGGACGCCAAAACGGCGATCGAGGAGCTAGACGCGCTCGGCATCTCGGCGATCATGCTCACCGGCGATAACGCCGCGACCGGCAAAGCCATCGGCGACAAGATCGGTATCGAGGTCCGTGCGGAGCTCTTACCCGAGGCCAAAGTCGATGCGATCCGCGCCATGTCGGACAAAGCGAGCGTCATGATGGTCGGCGACGGAATCAACGATGCGCCCGCCCTGGCAACCGCGACTGTTGGCATCGCCATGGGGTCAGGTACGGGCGTCGCTCTCGAAACGGCCGATGGCGCTCTCATGGGCGATCGCGTGTCTGATGTGCCGCGCCTAATCCGTCTCGCACGGGCGACGATGGGAAACATCCGTCAGAATATCGCCCTCGCACTCGGCCTGAAGGGCGTGTTTCTGGTCACCAGCGTGCTCGGACTTACCGGATTGTGGATCGCGATCCTCGCCGATACCGGTGCGACGGTTCTAGTTACGTTGAACGCACTACGCCTGCTGCGCTTCAACGCCGACGCCCGCTGACTGCCAACCTCTCGATACGACATGAAATCCCCCGATCGTATACTGATGATTCTTGCCGTTTCGGCTTTTGCTTTCGCGGTCGATCAGTCGACAAAATGGCTGATCGTCAACGAAATCATGCGGCCGCCACGAACGATCGAGCTAACCGGATTTCTCAACATCGTGCTTGGCATGAATACCGGGGTCAGCTTCGGATTGCTGGGTGAATTATTCGCCGATCGGCAAGTCCTGCTCGCCGGAATCAAGTTGGCAATCGTGGGCGGGCTTGTCTTTTTCGCGTGGCAAAGCGAGTCCGCGCCGGAGCGGACCGGATTCTCGCTCATGGTCGGCGGCGCGCTTGGCAACATAATTGATCGATGGCGTCAAGGCGGTGTGACCGATTTCATCGACTTCCATTGGAACGGATGGCATTGGCCGGCGTTCAACATGGCCGACGTCGCCATTACGCTAGGCGTAGGTTTCGTCATTCTATCGACCTTCGGGTCGGCACCACGACGTTCGCGAGGCATAAAATGAGCTCGCAGACAAAGTTCATGGGCGACGGTTCTATCGCGTTGTTTCTCGCGTGGCTCGTGGCGTTGGGCGCCACGCTCGGCGCGCTTTTCATCGGCGAAGTCTTGCATCAAACGCCCTGTGTGCTGTGCTGGTATCAGCGCATCGCGATGTTTCCGCTGGCGCTGATCCTCGGCATCGCGTGTTTGCGCGACGATCTGTCGATCGGCATCTACGTGATCCCCGTGGCACTCGCCGGCACCGCGATCGCCCTATGGCATTCCTTGATTTATTTCGACATCGCTCCCGCCGCTATCGTGCCTTGCGAACAAGGACCATCGTGCCAAGGGGCAAATATGGAGGTATTCGGATTGCCGATCCCGTTGCTGTCCCTTGGAGCGTTCGCGATGATCATACTTCTTCTATTGCACGGCAAGCGGGGTCAAAGCCGATGAACAGACGATACGTCCTCGTCGGCGCGGCAGCGGCGCTGGGTGCTGCGGCCTTCGCGGGCGGCGCCTATTACGTCGCCGAAAAGCGGCGCGCCGCCGTTCCGATGGTTCAGAAGGTCGAAGGCGCCGATCAACTGATCCGGGCGCATTCGCCGGCCATCGGTCCACAAGACGCGCCGGTGACGATCGTCGAGTTCTTCGATCCGGCGTGCGAAGCCTGCCGCGCCTTCCACCCGATCGTCAAAGGAATCATGGATGCTCATCCCGGCAAGATCCGGCTGGTGTTGCGATATGCGGCGTTCCATCCCGGATCGGCGGAGGCCGTGCGCATTATCGAGACGGCGCGTCTTCAGGATCGATTCGTTCCCGTTCTCGAAGCCCTTCTGGAAGGACAGCCGAGCTGGGCTTCGCATCGAGCCGGTACGAACCCGGATCTGGCTTGGAATTTCGCCGCGTCGGCGGGCCTCGACATCGAGCGCGCCCGGCGCGAACGGCTGATGCCCCACATTACGGCCACATTGAACTTCGACGCGGATGACGTCCGGACATTCAACGTTCGGGGAACTCCGACCTTCTTCGTCAATGGCCGCCCCCTCCCGGAATTCGGGGCGGACCAACTTCTAGCGCTGGTCCGCGACGAACTCGCCAGAGCGGCGAAATAGATCGCGGCCATGAATTACGAAGCCTCTTTCTCGCGCATATTCGGCCATCCTGGAACCGCGGCATCGACCGGCCCCGGAGCGACGCGTTGTGCCACATGCGATCTAGAATTACCGGTATCCGCGAAAACCTGCCCCCTCTGCATGGCAAATCTACCTTCTGAAAATCCGAAAGGAGCTTCCAAATCATGACGAAGCGCTCCCCGCGAGGCGTCAAACGGAATCTCCGAAAGAGTATCGCCATTGCGCTTGCGCTGCTTGCGTTGGTGGGTATCTTCTACGCCATAACGATCATCAAGCTCTCGAAACACGGCACGCTACCCCATGAAATTTGAATCCAGGAGAACCAAGCTGGCGCTCTCCCGTTTCGCGCGCGGCGTCGGGACGATCGTCGTAGCGGCGATATTCCTTATCGGCAACGCCGCCGCCGCGCATGAATTCCGCGTCGGCGCCATCACGATCGACCATCCTTGGTCTCGGGCGATCCCGCCGCGCGCGCCCACGGCCGCCGGCTATCTCGTGATCCGCAATGCGGGTCCACGGGAAGATAAATTGATTGGCGCCCAATCGCCGATGGCCAATACCGCCGAGTTTCATGAAATGTCGGTCATCGATAACGTCATGCGCATGCGCCCGATCGAAGGCGGCATCGCCATTCCGCCGGGCGGCGAAATCCGGCTTGCGCCGAACGGGCGGCATTTGATGCTAATCGGACCGAAGGAAGGATTCGTCCAAGGCGCACGCGTGCCGTTGACGCTCGTTTTCGAACGCGCGGGACGCGTCGATGTTGAATTGGCGGTCCAATCGATGGGCGCGCGCGACACCGGCCACGCAGAGACGCGCGACCATGCCGAATGCGGCGATAAAGCCGAACGTCACAATATGGCCGAGCACCATGGCGAGGCCGAGTCCGGCGGCCGCATCGGCCATTGCGGCGATATCAAGAATTGATCGGATGAACTATCTGCGCTTTATCCGGCTGCTCGCTTGGGCTTGCGTCGGCGTCGTGGGTCTCCTCGTCGTCGCCATCAGTATGGGGTGGCTGGTAACGGACGGTCCGTTCGCCGCCCTCGCTCGCAAGGAATCATCTGCGCTCCCGAAAGGCGGGCCCTTCGCGATGACCGACCATCGCGGCAAGCCGTTTACGGAGACGGATCTGCTTGGGCGGCCGGCATTGGTGTTCTTCGGATTCACGTCCTGCCCCGTCGTTTGCCCGACGACGCTTGGCGACATGACTGACTGGCTTGATGAACTCGGTACGGATGGCAACGCTCTATCCGCCGTATTCGTCAGCGTCGATACCGAACGGGACGACGTCGCCCAAATGGCAGCCTATCTGGAGCCTTACAACCAACGCATCATCGGCTTGACCGGCACCTCGGCACAGTTGGCGGAATTTGCCGCGAGTTACGGTATATATTACAAAAAAGTGCCGGTGGGCGACGACAACTACACCATGGATCATACCGCATCAGTCTTGATGCTTGATCGAGCGCTGAACATGGTCGGGACAGTCGATTTCCACGAAGAACGATCGATCGCCATCGCCAAGCTGAAGCTCCTACTCGCTCGATAATTTCGGCAATGCCGGCGCGACATTGTCGTCCAAAGAGCGCCTTGCAATATCCCCTCCTAGGGGATAGTATTTCGGATGTCCAAAGATCATCGTCACCATACCCATCCCGAGATCGTGAAGCGCTTGAATCGCGCCGGCGGCCATCTGCGCAGCATCGTCGAGATGATCGAAGGCGGCCGGCCCTGCCTCGATATTGCTCAGCAACTCCAAGCAGTCGAGAAGGCGATCGGGCAAGCCAAAAAAACGCTGATCCAGGATCATTTGGATAACTGCCTGGAAGATGTGATCGGCGCGCTCCCGCGCGAACGACGGGGCCCGATCGACGAATTCAAGCAGATCACCAAGTATCTTTGACGGGCCCGGCAACGATGGACGGCGCATTTTTCTTTTCCGTCATGGTGACCGGTTTCGTCGTGGCTTTCGCCCATGCGGCAATCCCGACCCATTGGCTGCCCTTCGTCCTCGCCGGACGCGGCCAACGCTGGGGCAAGGCAAAAACCCTCTCTGTCGTCGCGCTTTGCGGTGCAGGGCATGTGTTGTTTACGGCCCTTCTCGGCGCACTCGTCGTATGGCTCGGCATCGAGACCAGCAAATGGACCGGAGAGATATTCCCTTGGATCGCGGCGGCTGCGCTCGTTCTGCTCGGCATATTCTACCTCGTCCGGCAAGGTCGCGGCGGCGGACACGGACATCATCATTTCGGTGCGAATCATGATCATGGCGGCCATCACCATGATCACGACCACGATCACGCCCATCCTCACGGAAACTCGAATCATGGCGAACACGCGAAGGCACAAGCGGATTCCACTTCAGACGCCAAGATTATATTGGGTCTGTTCGCCCTATTGACGTTCTCGCCATGCGAAGGGTTTCTACCCGTCTATCTCTCCGGCATAATCTATGGCTGGCCGGGATTCGTGACGCTCAGCGCGGTGCTTGCGATCGCGACCGTCGCGGGAATGATGGTCTTCACTTGGCTAACGCTCGCCGGCATCGAGCGACTGCGACTCGAATTCGTCGAGCGCTATGAAAGCGGAATACTCGGCGCCGCATTGATCTTTCTTGGCGTTGGCGTCGCGTTCTTCGGTTTCTAGCGCTTACTTCAGTTCAAGCGCCGTCTGCCTCACTCTGCTGATGGCTGAGGGTCCCTTGGCCAGGGCGGCAGTTCGATGATGCTGTTGATCGGGTGGCCTTGCGCTAGGCGGGCGAAGATATCATCGTTATATATGTGATTGGCGCCCTTATCGGCCTTGACGATACCAAGTTCAGGCTGCTTGTGCTGATCGCATTCTTCGCACTCGTCGCACATCAAGTCATCTGATTCAATCTTCTATTTAGCCTTTTAAATCTAGCCGTTTCAGCGGTCGCGTGGTCCGAGATTGCGGTCGAGACCGCTACAGAGATCACGCATGCACAGCGCTTGGCCACGGCACTGACGGCGTGGCGCACGGCCCAGGTGCGGCAGGGATGCGAAGCGCCCGCCACGCGTCTGGCAAGCATGCTACCGGATTCCCTCGTGCCCGCCGTTCTTCTCTAATGGACTTCGCCGAGGAATGGCATCAAGTGCCTACGACGCCGGACGATCGTAAAACGCGCCAGAAGCGCGTGGGTGAAAACAATTCCTAGGGCGCTTTTCGACTTATCGGCTGCTGCGGGCGAACGAGCTACTGACTAGCGCGGGCGTTCACCGTGATGAACGTAGCTGAAGAATTCTAAGACAAGACGACAGCATCCAACCCACTATGACCAACCGACTTCACGTATCTGAGGGCGGTCGGTGGGGATTGGCTCAATTCTTCGATGATCCTCGACGACCTATTCCGGATCATCGTCGCGTCGAAGAAATGCATGATGATGAAGGCGGCGGACGTCACCGAGACGATCGGAATGACGCTTATGGCGTCGAGGCAGGACGGCAACCGACATCGGCCGCGGCCGTTGCCGGACAACGGGCGAGTCTTCTCTTGTGCGTTCAACCATGCTACCATTCAATTGTGAAGTGCAGATTCACATTTCGCTGGTTTCTCCCGATCCTCGCGGTCGTTGGAGTCATTCTTGGTCCGATTGCAGCGCCTCCGGGTGGGAATGCAATGGCGGCGTCCGTCGTTGCAGCGATGCCAGACGATATGCCGTGTTGCCTGCAAGAGCAGAATGCCAAGTCGGAATGTCAAAATGATTGCCCGATGATGAAGACCTGCATGGTCAAGTGCTTCACGGGTCCACTGTTCTTTCCGGCTGCGACTATCCCATTTGATATGCTTGGGACGGTCGTCAATATTGGATGGGATTTCTTCGTCAATTCGCTCGGCGAAGAACCACCCGCCCGACCTCCACGAACCTAGGACATCGCCGGCGCGTCGCGCCGGCTAGCACCGCCTCGACAATACTCAGGCGGCTGTGAGCGCGCGCGGCTTATATGCCGCGCTTCGCCGAGTCTTATGCTTGGCGCTCTGATGAAACCAATGAACCTAGGACTATCGAATCATGATGAGGTCCGTTTTCAAACGCGCTGCAGCGGCGGCGTTCGTCGTTGCGCTATCCTTGGTCTCCTTCGCGTCGGCCCACGCCGAGATCAAAGATTATGAGTTCGGCCTGGTCCAATCAGAAGTGAAGCAAGGTGACGCCATCGTGGCCGTCCGTCTGATTGACAAGCGATCCGGCAAGGCCGTTTCCGACGCCGTTATCTTTACAACCCGAATCGACATGACGCCCGATGGAATGCCAACGATGACTGCGCCGATCGAGGCGCTACCCTCGAATGAACCCGGCGTCTATCGATTCAAGACGAATCTGATGATGGCTGGCGGGTGGCAATTGTCTCTCGCCGCCAAGATTCAAGGCGAGACCGCAACGCTCGCAAACAAGCTGATCCTCAAGGTCACGCGATGAAACGCGCCCCCCTCGCAGGCCTCACCCTCGTCGCCGTACTGGCGGCGGGGATCGGAGGCTATTGGGCCGGAACGCACGGCGTTCCGACTGGCGGTGACGGGCCTTTTGCGGCCGCATCGCTCGCCGATACTGGGCCGGTCATCTACTATCGAGATCCGGACGGACAACCGTTCTATTCGCCGACCCCTCGGCAAAGCATGGACGGACGATCGTTTCGTGCCGTCTACGCGTCCGAGGATATCAGTTTCGAGGATCGCCCGCCGGCGGCCGCGAGCAGTTCGGGCACGGCGAATCCCCGTCGCGTTCTCTACTACCGGAACCCAATGGGTCTGCCCGACACCTCACCGACACCGAAGAAAGATTCGATGGGGATGGATTACATCGCTGTGTACGAGGGTGAAGCGGACGAAGATCAGGTTGTCAGGGTCTCACCTGGCAAGCTTCAGCGGACAGGTGTCCGATCCGAACTGGTCGAGCGGCGCGTTATCAGCCGTTATGTGCGCGCGCCTGGCGCGGTCCAGTTGGATGAACGGCGCATCGCCGTGGTGGCGACCCGCAGCGATGCTTTCATCGAGGAAGTTGCGAATATCACGACCGGAGAGCGCGTTACCAAAGGTCAGGCCCTTATGCGGCTGTATTCACCTGAGGTCGCCGTCGCCAGCGCCCAATTCCTGACGGAACTCAATACGCCGGGACGGGAACCAGCTTTCGGAGGTGCACGCCAACGCCTCGAGAATCTCGGCGTGCCGATGGACGCGATCGTCGAGATTGAGCGGTCGCGTCGGCCGCTTTTAGCCATGACATTGCGCGCGCCGCGCGATGGTATCGTGCTCGAACGCAACGCGACCAACGGCATGAAAGCAGCACCGGGTGGCGTGCTGTTCCGTATCGCCGATATCTTTATGATTTGGGTACTGGCTGATGTTCCAGAGTACGAAGTCGGTGCGATCCGCCTTGGTGCGCGAGCAGCCATTCGGTTACGCAGCGCTCAAGGTGAACCGCTTGAAGGTCGCGTTTCATTGATCTATCCCCAAGTCGATGAAGTAACGCGGACTACCAGGGTTCGAATCGAGTTAGCGAACGCGGCCGGTCGCCTTTTGCCGAATATGTACGCCGAAGTGGAGATCAGCACTGGCGCCCCCGATCCAGTGACGGCCGTGCCGGATAACGCAGTGATTGCATCAGGTACTCGTCAAATCGTCATCCTCGATAGGGGTGATGGCCGTTTCGAGCCCCGCGTAGTGACGACCGGGAACCGAGGCGATGGCTTCATCGAGATTCGCGAGGGTCTCGTTAAAGGCGATCGTGTGGTCGTCGCGGCGAATTTTCTGATCGACGCCGAAAGCAATCTCAAAGCCGCCCTCCGTAGTCTGGCCACCTCAGTGAGTCAGCCATGATCGCCCGCCTTATCGACTGGTCCGCACGCAATCTCGTTCTTATCCTCGTCGGAACGGTACTCGCCGTCGCGGCCGGCCTGTACGCGGTGCGCACCTTGCCGCTCGACGCCATCCCCGACCTTTCCGACGTGCAGGTCATTGTCTACACCGAGTATTCAGGCCAAGCGCCGCAAGTCGTCGAGGACCAGGTCACCTATCCGCTGGCAACCGCCATGCTGACCGTCCCCAAATCGAAGGTTGTGCGCGGTCTCTCCTTCTTCGGCGTATCCTTCATCTATGTGATCTTCGATGACGGCACCGATCCCTATTGGGCGCGCAGCCGTGTCCTCGAGTATCTCAACGCCGCGACGCGTCGCCTGCCGACCGGCGTCACGCCGACTCTTGGGCCGGACGCCACCGGCGTCGGCTGGGTCTACCAATACGCCGTTGTCGCGCAACAGATGACGCTCGCCGAGATGCGTTCGCTGCAGGACTGGGTAATTCGGTATGCCGCATCGAAAGCGGAAGGTGTCGCAGAGGTTGCCAGTGTCGGCGGCTTCGTCAAGCAATATGCGATCGTCATCGATCCGAACCGGCTACGGGCGCAAGGCATTCCACTGGAGCGAGTGCGCGACGCCGTCAGGGCCAGTAATGCCGATGTGGGCGGCCGGACCATCGAGCTCTCCGAATTTGAGTTCATGGTGCGCGGTCGCGGCTACCTCAAGAACGTAACGGATATTGAGAACATCGTCCTGAAAACCGACCGCGGCGTCCCTTTGCGCATCAAGGACTTCGCAAGAGTCGAGATCGGACCTGACGAGCGCCGCGGCATCACCGAACTCGACGGCAATGGCGAAGTGGCAAGCGGCATAGTCTTGCAGCGCTTCGGGGCCAATGCGCTGACCGTGATCGAGAACGTCAAGGCGCGCCTCGCCGAAATCGCACCCAGCCTCCCCAAGGAGGTTGAGATCGTACCGGTCTATGATCGCTCTGAACTCATTGGACGGGCGATCAAAACGCTCAAAGGGACGCTGATCGAGGAAAGCATCATCGTCGGCCTTGTCTGCGTTGTCTTCCTGCTGCATCTGAGAAGTGCCCTCGTTGCCATCCTGATGCTGCCGGTCGGCATCCTGATCGCTTTCGCGGCTATGAAGGCGATCGGGCTCGGTTCGAATATCATGAGCCTAGGCGGCATCGCGATCGCCATGGGCGCGATGATCGACGCCGCTATCGTGATGATCGAGAACGCGCATAAGCACCTTGAACGATCGTCTCCCGACAGACCCCGGAGCGACATCCTAATTGCCGCTGCCAGCGAAGTAGGGCCGGCTCTGTTTTTCAGCCTTCTCATCATCACTGTCTCATTCTTGCCGATCTTCACGCTGGAATCTCAGGAAGGACGGTTGTTTGGTCCGCTCGCTTTCACCAAGACTTTCGCAATGGCCGCCGCCGCGGTGCTGTCGGTGACGCTCGTCCCGGCACTCATGGTGATTTTCGTTCGCGGACGGATCGTTCCGGAACATCGCAACCCTATCAACCGCTTCCTGATCTGGATATATCGCCCGATCATCCGGGGCGTGCTGAGGGCAAAGACGGTGACACTGCTGACTGCGCTCGTCGTACTTGGCATCACAGTCTGGCCCGCGCGTCAGCTCGGATCCGAATTCATGCCCAATTTGGATGAAGGCACGTTGATGTACATGCCGACAACGGTGCCTGGTCTGTCGGTGACTAAGGCGGCCGAGCTGCTCCAGATGCAGGATCGGATCATCAAGTCGTTCCCGGAGGTCGCCTCGGTCTATGGCAAGGCCGGCCGGGCATTGACCGCGACCGATCCGGCGCCGATCGAAATGTTTGAAACCATTATAAATCTGAAGCCAAAGAGCGAGTGGCGGCCGAGCCTCACCCTCGACGGCCTCAAGGCTGAGATGGATCGAGCTCTCCAATTTCCGGGTGTGTCGAACGCGTGGACTATGCCAATCCGCGCCCGCATCGACATGCTCTCGACCGGAATCCGGACTCCCGTCGGCGTCAAGGTGTTCGGCACGGACCTCGGACTGATGGAGCAAACTGCGCGCGAGATCGAACAAGTCCTGCGCGCCGTACCGGGAACATCGAGCGCGTATGCCGAACGGGTCATTGGTGGTTACTATCTCGATATAGTGCCAAATCGGGAGGTGCTTGGCCGCTATGGCCTCGCCATCGACGACGTTCATAATGTGATCACGACCGCGCTGGGCGCCCAAACCGTAACGACTACAGTCGAGGGCCGCGAACGCTACGCCGTCACGATTCGCTATCCTCGCGATCTCCGGAGCGATCCGCAGGCGATTGCCCGCGAAGTGCAGGTATCCCTGCCGGCCGGTGGGACTGTGCCGCTAGGGGAGGTCGCCAAGGTTGAGCTCACGCGCGGCGCAACGTCGATCCGCACCGAGAACGGCCAGCTCGCGGTCTATATCTTCGTCGACACAGTGGGCCGGGATCTCGGCGGCTATGTCGCCGAGGCACAACAGGCGGTGGCAAGCAAAGTGAAACTGCCGTTGGGAACCTACGTTTCCTGGAGCGGCCAGTATGAATACCTGCAACGGGCGGAAGCGCGACTGAAAATCGTCGTGCCGGTCACTCTACTCATCATCTTTCTGTTGCTCTACCTCAACTTTCGAGCGCTTCCCGAAACATTGATCGTCATGTTGTCGCTACCCTTTGCTTTGGTAGGAGGCATCTGGTTGATGTGGTGGCTCGGTTTCAATATGTCCGTCGCCGTGGCCGTCGGTTTCATCGCCCTCGCCGGCGTCGCCGCTGAAACGGGCGTGGTCATGCTGATCTATCTCGACCAGGCGATGGCGGAGCTGAAGGCCGAAAGAACGGCCGAAGGCCGTCCCTTCACGCGGATCGACCTCCATCAGGCCATCATGCGCGGCGCGGTCGATCGAGTCCGTCCGAAGATGATGACCGTCGTCGCCATCATGGCCGGGCTCCTACCAATCCTCTGGAGCACCGGCTCCGGCTCGGAGGTGATGCAACGTATCGCTGTACCGATGATCGGCGGAATGATGTCATCGACGCTCCTTACCTTGATTGTGATTCCGGCAGTCTATGGTCTGGTGAAGGGCCTGCATCTGCCAAAGCAAGCAGAGGACACGACGCAAGCGCATGACAATGTTGAAAGGTTTTCTCAGGCGTCAAACGAGCGACAATGATACGACGAAGCGATCGTGCACGTCGTAGGTTGGAGCGCGCGCAGCGGTATCCGGTCGAGTACCGGCCCGAGGACGATCATGAGCAGCACCAGGACGGCGAGCCCGGCGGCGCCGGTGCCGACAAAGGCGGGCCGCCTTCCACGCACGGTGCCGACCGCAAGCACGATTGTAAAAGCCTCAACGACCTCGACCAAGTATCCCAAGAAAGCGGCCGTTAGCGCCGGCCCGACGGTTGCCCAAGACTCCACGCGCATGCCCTCGTTCTAGGCCGCGAAGCCGGTTCCTACATAGCGATCGATCTGGGCGGGGTTTTTCACAAAAGGCTCCAACCAGCGTCGAGGCGCTCGGTAGGAGTCATCAGCCTTGCGGCGGTTATCGGGGGCTCCATCCCCGTCGTCGATGACGGTACCGATGACGCAAGCACCCGTCGATGATGTAAGTGGGATTGAGACGACGCTTACGGTTCGACAGAGATGTTCAGAGCAGTTTAAGTGATTCGAATGCTGCCAATCACTGTCCGTATGGGTTTAGGCGGATTTTTCGGCGGATGCCCTTAACATACGTCTGCCTAGAACGGCCAGTCCAACCAGCGTCGCCACGGCGATACTGATCGTCGTCCAAGCACCATACTGCTCGGTGAGGTCGATCACTGATTCGCCCGCGACATACCCGCCCCCGACCAATACCGATGCCCATGTAGCAGCAGACGCGAAATTGATCGGCGCGAAGCGATGCCAACGCCATCCGGTTAACCCGATCGGCAACGCACCGACGGTCCGCAGGCCCTTCGCATAGCGGTACGCAAAGCAGTACCAAGCGCCGTTTCTCGTAAACAACTGCCCCGCAAGCGACATTGACCTCGCCAAACTTGGATACGAAAGGAGTTTCGGACCGACCCGCCGCCCGATCCAATATCGGATCTCGTCGCCGACATATCCGCCAGCGAAGACGGACAGAACCGTCCATCGTAGATCGAGATCGCCAGTCCCTGCGAAATAGCCGGCAAAAACCGGTAGGTAGCCGCTCTTCAGCGCGCAATACCCCATCAGCAGAGCGTAGATCCAGGGTCCGAGATCCACTAGAGTTCCGCGCACGGTCTCCATGCCATCGAACTTGGGCCCCGATATCGAAAAGGCAAGAGTCACCGGCGGGATACAAATCGCTCCGCCGCCATAGACTCAACTCGCCTATACTATGCGTGCTGCCTGAAATGCGTTCCGAAAGTACCGTTGCGCAAACATAGAGTTGAGAACGAGAAAATAGACGGTAAGCGACGTCTCTAGGCCCATGCTCAGCCTGCTGGGTTGGCCCAAGTCCGCCAGAGTATCGAGCCGGCGGCTGCGATCCATATCGTAAAGATGATTGCGAGGCCGATGCGGCGTCAGCGTCGTCTCGATCCCACGCGCCGGTGTTGCCGGTCGAGCTTGACGATCTTTGGGCGCAGACATAGAGTAATTGGTGGTGGGGATGGAGTCCCCCGATAACCGCCGCAAGGCTGATGACTCCTACCGAGCGTTTCGACGCTGGTAGGAGCCTATTGCGAGCACTCCACCCAGCCCGGACAGTTCGATAGGAAGCAGCTTCGCGGCCCAGAACGAGGGCATGCGTATGGAGTCTTGGGCAACCGCCGGGCCGGCGATAACGGCCGCCTTCTTGGGATCGATGGTCGAAGTCGTGGAGGCGTTCACGATCGTCCTTGCCGTCGGGACGGTGCGCGGATGGCGGCCCGCGTTTATCGGCACCGGCATCGGCCTCGCGGTATTGGTGCTGCTCGTCATCGCCCTCGGTCCTGTCCTCGACCGGATTCCGATTCATGTGCTCCAGCTCTTTGTTGGCACGCTTTTGCTGCTGTTCGGGCTGCGTTGGCTTCGCAAGGCGATCCTGCGGGCCGCAGGGATCATCGCTCTTCACGACGAGGCCGCAGCCTTCACCGAGGAGACCGCGCATCTGACCGATGCCGTCCGGCGCAAGGAGGCGCATCTCGATTGGATCGCCGGTTTGACGGCATTCAAGGCCGTCGTTCTCGAAGGCATCGAGGTCGTGTTCATCGTCATTGCCGTTGGCGCTGGCCGGGACCTTCTTTGGCCCGCAAGCCTCGGCGCACTCGCGGCCTGCGTACTGGTTCTGGCCGTCGGACTGATCGTGCACCGGCCGCTCGCCCGCGTGCCCGAGAACACGCTCAAGTTCGGGGTCGGCGTCATGCTGTCGGCGTTCGGTATCTTCTGGACCGGCGAAGGTCTTGGCGTCGAGTGGCCTGGCCACGATGCGGCCATCCTCGTGTTCGCCGCAGTGTTTCTGGCGGTCGGCGTATTCGGGGTTTCGCTTTCGAAGCGCAACAACTCGGGGGGCGCGCAATGAACGTCCTGAGCCTCATCTTCCGCGAGTTGGTCGGCCTATTCGTCGACGACGAGTTTCTCGCGGTCGCCATACTCGCCGTTATAGCCGGATGCGGCGCCATAGCGGCCTATACCAATATCGCCGCGCTCGTCACTGGCGCCATTCTGTTGGTCGGATGCGTCGCGGTGCTGCTGGTGAGCGTTGCTCGTGGCAGCCGCCGGATACGGCGGTAATCGAAGGAGGACGAATCTGAGCTACATGATCGTCTTTTTGGGCGCGGGGATCGGCGGGTCCCTGCGTCATGACGTCAACGTTATTGCGCCTCGACTGTTCGGAACATCACTGCCGTTCGGAACCATGTTTGTTAACCTTGCGGGTTCGCTGATGATGGGTTTGATCGTCGGCTATTTCGCGTTCAGGGGGGATGCCGCACAAGCAACCCGCCTTTTCCTCACCACCGGCATTCTGGGCGGCTTTACGACGTTCTCGGCCTTCTCGCTCGACGTTTCAGTTCTCCTCGAGCGCGGCGATCTTGCCGGCGCCGCCATCTATGGCGGGCTGTCAGTGGCGGGTTCCGTACTGGCGCTATTCGTCGGGCTCTGGTTTGCACGAACGGTCTTCGAAACTACGAGCCGTTTGCCGAGGCGCATAACTTGCGCCATCATTTCGGAGCCGCGGCCGACAGTATGAAGCATGAAGCGCATCGAGGCTTTTCTCAGTCTGTTGCGCCGTGCAAAGCCCACCAAAGAAGTGAGCCTGCGATCGCGATCCATATCGCAATGATGATCGCCACGCCGGCACGGCTTATCGGCCGTTCAATCATCTCGGCAGCTCGGCCCCGGAACTCCTCGAGCAGAGTCACTGGGATGAGCCGAACGGCCAGCATGATGCCGAGCGGAACGATAATAATGTCGTCGAGATAGCCGAGAACGGGAACGAAGTCGGGAATCAGGTCAATCGGAGAGAGCGCATAGGCAGCTATCACTACCGCAACAACTTTGGCGGCAAGCGGAGTTCGAGGATCGCGAGCGGCTACCCATAACGCCATTACGTCGCGCTTGATGAGGCGTGCCCATTGGCGCAGCCGTATTTTCCTACTCGAGGCCGTCATCCCGCGTCCGCTCTAGCTTTAGCGGCTACTGGCGCTGGCTTGTGTGCCCATGGCAACAATTCGCCAGCCATCCAATCAATCGTACCGGCGAATTGTTCGCCATGGGCACACAAGCCGTCAGCCGTGTGAGCCTGACGATGCTTATACATCACTGTCGTTGCCGTCACGTTACCCGACAGCCGAACCCGCACTCCCTTCATTTCGATCTCGATTAACGGCACGGGCAGCGTTGCCATCGACGGCGTCTCGGCTGGCGCGGCCGAGCCCATCAGCAGCACCGGCGCGTCACGTGGCGATTTGCCAAGCCCCGCCTCCTTCCGCTAGCGTCGCTGTCCTCTCGTCTTCGCTCTAACGCCGCTGCCGCTCCCGGTCGTCCAAAATCGCGCCGCGCATCATCGATCTGTCCTTAAGAGCGCACTTAAGGACGGCCCTTACGCCCGTGCGCATCCCAGGATATTCCACCGCGCACACCATCCGCCGATACAAGAGTCAGCATACGACGCTTACAATAGACCGGAGAGAAATCACCTTGGGCCGTGGCGGCGACGTTCGTACTGCTCGGCAAATAGTTTCTCGTCAGGTACGGGACAGTTGTGGACACAGAAACCACGATGTCGGTGTAGATCGTGACGAAGTAAGCTACCACTACGATCATGACCATGCCAAGATCGCGAACACCGTGCGAGAGCGCAAATCCAAATCATGCGGTCAATCAGATCAGCACTATCGCTTGTCTCGCGATATCCTAACGCAGGATATTGCTTTCTCCATTCCTGTCAGTGGCAGAATGCAAGTTCCGGATCATTGATATTTTTCAATCTCCGTCACGTAAAACACTCCATCTTTGATCTCTGCCGTAAATCTGACTTTATCACCTACGTTCAAGGTGGACAGCTTCCCCGGATCACGGGCGGTGAAGATCATTGTCATCCCCGGCATATCCAGTGAATCAATAGGCCCATGACGCAACGTAACTTTGTTTTCGGCGAGATTGACACGCCGAACTTCTCCCTCCGTCTTGGAATTCGTCTGAGCGCGTCCTGCTAAACTTTTGAAGCCAACAAACAGCGCCATCGCGAGCGCAAGCCGCCTGGAGACCGATGGAAGCGTCTCATCAAGCATGATTTCTCTCCCGTTTTGGCCTTAAGGATTAACGCTGAATCGTCAGATTACCAACCATGCCCTGCTCGAAATGCCCCGGCTTCAGGCAGCCAAACTTAAAGTTAGCCGCGCGGCCGAATTGCCAGATCATCTCGCGGGTGCCGCCCGGCTCCACCGAAACGGCACCGTCTTCTTCATGTTCCATGGTAGGCATGTTCTGCATGACCTTCGCGTGCTCGACTAAATCCTTCTGCGTTCCGAGCATCATTTCGTGCGGCACTTGTCCGACATTTCGAACAATGAACCGAACAGTCTCATTTGCGCGAACAGTAATGGAACTCGGAACAAAGCGCATATTGTCGTTCATCTCGACTTGGATCGTTCGCGTGACTTTAGCGGGGTCCCCAGCCTTGCCCATCGGAGAAACCTTGTTGTTTCCATCAGAATGACCAGGGCTTGCGACGGATGGCGACATGAAGGATAGGGCAGTCAAAGTCGAAACCGAGAGCGCGAGAGCGACTGCCGAAAGAGATGGAGCGTTTTTCATCTAATAGTTTCCTTTATCCGTTTCAGATGTTCATTTCGAAGTCTTTAGCCTCGCCACTCGTAGGCAACGGTGCCGGCCGGGTGCTTGAACCAACCCGGATCCTTGTAGTCATCGCGCGCGAGGCCTTCGCGTACCTTTACGACCGAGAACATCCCGCCCATTTCAATCGGTCCGAACGGTCCTCGACCGGTCATCATCGGCAGCGTGTTATCAGGAATCGGCATCTCCATTTCCTGCATGTCCGCCATCCCGCGCTCACCCATCACCATGTAGTCCGGAGCGACCTTGAGGACTTTGTGGATCACGTCGCGATGATCGACGCCGATCATTGTTGGAACGTCATGCCCCATGGCGTTCATAGTGTGGTGCGACTTGTGGCAATGGATTGCCCAATCGCCAGGCTCGTCCGCAACGAACTCAATTGCGCGCATGGCGCCGACACCGATGTCCGCGCTGACCTCGGGCCAACGCGCCGAAGGTGGCACCCACCCTCCGTCAGTTCCGCTCACGACAAAATCATATCCGTGCAGATGGATCGGGTGGTTTGTCATGGTCAAATTGCCGGCGCGGATGCGTACCCGATCGCCTTTCCGAACGACCAGAGGATCGATCCCAGGGAAAACGCGCGAATTCCAAGTCCAAAGATTGAAATCAAGCATCGTCGAATTCTTCGGCGTCTTAGATCCCGGCTCGATATCGAAAGCGTTAAGCAGGAAAACGAAATCGCGATCGACGGCGTATTGACTCGGATCTCGAGGGTGCACGACAAAAAAGCCCATCATGCCCATCGACATCTGAACCATCTCATCTGCGTGCGGGTGATACATGAACGTCCCGCTCTTCTTCATCGTGAACTCATAGACGTAAGTCTTCCCGACTGGGATATGCGGCTGAGTCAATCCACCAACGCCGTCCATACCGTTAGGCAACAAGATGCCATGCCAGTGAATCGTCGTATGTTCGGGAAGCTTGTTCGTTACGAAGATGCGAACTTTATCTCCTTCGACACATTCGATGGTCGGTCCGGGACTTTGTCCATTGTACCCCCAGAGGTTCGCAACCATTCCGGGCGCTAGTTCGCGAGTCACGGGCTCCGCTACGAGATGAAACTCCTTCCAGCCGTCCCGCATACGCCAAGGTAATGACCAGCCATTAAGCGTTACGACCGGATTGTAAGGACGACCATCGCGCGGGCGAAGCGGACCCGCTCCTAACGCGTTGTCTCGAACTTGTGCCTCAGGGACGGATCCCATGCTTGTTTTGGCCACGATTCCAGCACCAAGAACACCGGCAGCGGATGCGCCAAAGAAGCCACGTCGCGAAAACATGTTTAACTCCTGGAAGCGTTTGAACGGTTGAAAGATGCGCGACGGATCAGTGCTGCGCGGGCGCCCCTGAAGGGCTTACCTCGGCGGCCGCGGCGGTACTCACGAAGCCTCCGACAAGCAATGCATTGATCGAATCTGCTGCCGAGATCCAATAATCTCGCAAGGCTTCCGCTGCCGCCATTTCCGCAGTCGTGCGGGCACGCGCCGCCGCCAGAAGATCGAACACACCAATCAGCATTCCGTTGTATCGCAACGTCGCGTCATCGAGCATCCGCACGTACAATGGAACAGCTTCGCGCGTTTGATACGCGGCTATGTCATAGGCCGTTCGCCTTCCCATCTCAGATTCACGCAGATCAGCTTCGGCTTGGACGACTGCGGATGACAACCGCGTAAGCGAACCCATCATATCAGCCGATCGGGAGGAACCACTTTGAACGCTAAGGTCATAGACAGGTACGCGTACATCCTTTGTTATTTCACCCGACAGAGACATCACGCCGGGAAGGGAAACGAAACGCGCGGACGTCAGCAACGCGCCGTCGCCGAATCCTTCAATCTCGAGATCACGAACTTCGGCCGCGATATCAAATAGCTGCGCGCGAAGATCAAGTCGCTTGACCAGAACAGAAGAATCGGGGTTTTCGCTCGCCGCTGGCTCGGACGGAAGCGGTGCGAGCACGCTCGGCAGCTTATAGGCCGCCAACTCCCCGGAGAGCCCGAGCAACCGCGTCAGCCGCTCACGCGCCGCCACGGCAGCTTGACGCGTCTTGCCGGCTTGTACGCTGACCTCGCCCAACGCTGCCGCTTCCTTAAACTCATTGATCCGAGGCCAGTTCCCGACTCGCGCCATTCGCCGACTGAGTTCAGCGGATGCTTCCGCAGCGGTTTTCAGATCCAGGGATAATTCAGCGTTTCGCTTCGCAGCCACCGCTGCGATATACGCCCGGCGCACATCGAGCGCGGCGCGCACAAAGTCGGCAGCGACGTCGAGACGCACTCCCTCGAACTTCAGTGCGTCAACTTGATTGCCCGCGCGCCGTACCGACCCCATTATTTCAGTTGCAATCTGAAGCTCCAGCGGGCCGGAACCATGCGAACGCGTCGCGGCCTCGGCAATGCGCGCCGGGTCGATGCGGTACTCCAAATACCTACGCTGCAATGCCGTGTTGGTAAGGAACATTAGGCGCACAGTCGTATCCGCATCGAGCTCACGTGAGAGAATGTTTCTCGTTGCTGCGGCTACGGACGGATCATCCGCGTAGGTCGCTATCCAACCCGATCTTGCCATTTGTGTGGCCACGGGCGCCGTCGAACCAGCGCTCGAAAGTGAAGTTGGCTGCGCAGCGCAACCGGCAAGAAGCAATACGCCAAAAGCGACGGACATAAACTTCGGGAGATTCGGGGCGGTGACACCAATCAGGTTCATGAGATTCTCGTCATCATTCGTCTGTATGAATGGGAACTATCGACGGCCGCGCAGTTGTCCGACATGGCCACCCAATCTGGCAGCCTCGTCATTGGCGGCACGCCACTCGACTTCCGCCTCGTCGCGAACAGGTGGAGGGGCAACGAACGCAGGATCGCGACTGATAGGCATCGGAGATGCCACTAAAGGATGCACAACAACCGAAGGCGTAGAAGGAACTGAAGGCGCAGAAGGGCTTGATGTGGGCTGTTGAGCAACGGCGAGCGTCGAAAACGCCAAGAGCACTGATCCGATCGCGGTCGCGGAGAGATAATTTGCCTTCACCTTCACAAGTTCCTTCTGCCAGGAGACCAATCCGATAAATCGAGTAGAATGTCCTCCTCCTCCATTGCGCCAGGCTGTCTGATCCGTAACAATTTGTTTCGCCGTCCTATTAGGCGCGCTTGACCTTGCATGTTGACGAGGCAGACTACGGACCGATTTCAGGGAGATTTTTGAGATGTCGATCGGCGTCGCAACACCACACATTCTTATCGTCGATGACGACATCCAGCTTGGGCGCTTAGTCGCTAAATCGCTTCGAGCCGATAGCTATAGAGTGACGATCGCGCGCAATGGCGCCGAAATGTGGGAAGCGCTCCGTCATTCCCCCGTGGATCTGATCGTGCTCGACTTGATGCTGCCAGGACGAAGCGGGCTTGATCTGTGCAAAGAGATTCGTGCAACGCGATCCACACCAGTTGTGATGCTAACCGCGAAGGGCGATGAAGCGGACCGAGTTCTCGGCTTGGAGCTAGGCGCCGACGATTATCTTTCCAAACCCTTCGGCTCGCGCGAGTTGCTGGCGCGTATCAAGGCGGTTCTGCGGCGTACGGGATCCGATCGAACCGCAGCGCCAATGGGAATTGTCGGAGGAACGATAGAGTTCGATGGTTGGCGGCTCAATACGCTGCGCCGAGAACTAGCCGATCCGACTGGCGTGTCCGTCGATCTCACCACTGGAGAGTATGACTTGTTGTTAACGTTTTTGGAAGCGCCGCGCCGCGTTCTGTCGCGCGACTACCTTCTTGATGCGGCGAGAAATCGTGAACCGCATTCATTCGATCGCGCCATCGACGTGCAGATCAGTCGGCTTCGGCGGAAGCTGCGATCGTCGGATTCAGAAGGCGGAGTTATCAAGACCATCCGGGGAGCGGGTTACATGTTAATGGCGGAGACCAGACGCGAATGATGCGGTGGTTTGATTCACTACAATCGCGCACGATGGTCACCCTCGTGTTGGCGGTCGGTATCGCACATCTCGCCAGTTTATGGGTTCATCAGTTCGCAATGGATCAGGAGTTGACACAAGCGAGCGATCTTGCACTTGCCGAACGACTGGTGGTCGCAAAGCGCGCGGTCGCGCGTGCCATTGAGTCTGACCGCGAGCGAATTGCCCATGATTTGTCCGGCGGGCCATTGGATATGCATTGGGGTCGTAGCTATTTGGCCGTGCCGGGCAGCGATCAAGATTTGGAAATTCGAAACTTAGAATCTCGGATAGTTGCATTTGCACCTGAGTTGGCTGAAGGAGGGCTTGTTTTCGGATCAGGAATTGATCCGCATTCCATGGTTCTTTCTATGCGCTTACCGGACTGGACATGGCTCAATGTCGGTATCTTTACCACTGCGCTAAAGCCAAGCTCGCAATCCGGTACACTTCTTTCATCGACGCTAATGGTACTCGGCACAGTACTGGTCTCCCTTCTCCTCGTGCGTAAGATTACCCGGCCATTGTCGATACTCGCCAGCGCAGCCGGCAAGCTTTACGCGGGTGGCGATGGAAAGCCTGTACCCGAAGTCGGCCCAAGGGAATTGCGCGAGCTATCGCGTGCATTTAACGACATGCAAAAGCGGATAAAAAAGCTCGTAGATACACGCACGCTTGCTCTTGCGGCGGTGTCTCATGACTTGAAGACGCCGATTACCCGTCTGCGATTGCGCTTGGAAGACCGCGGGAGCGGTGAAACAGAGCGCGCAATGGCCGCTGATCTTCAAGAAATGGATCAGATGATTGACCAAACATTGGCATTCATCAGGGGAAATGCCTCTATTGAACCTTTCAAGCGACTGGACCTAACGGCGCTTATAGAGTCAATCGTCAGCGAGGCTGCGGATCTAGGGGGTGCAGTGAGCCTCACCGCTCCCCCCCTGGCCGTCACCTGGGGGCGCCCGCTTCAATTAAAGCGCGCTTTCGCCAATCTTGTTTCCAATGCTCTACGGTATGGAAAAGTGGCGCGGGTAGTTCTTGAAGAAAGCGCGCATAAGATCGTCGTTCTAATCGATGACGATGGCCCTGGTATTCCCGATGGACTGACGGAGAAGGTATTCTTACCGTTCTTTAGAATTGAGGATTCGCGCAATCTCGCGACTGGCGGCTTTGGTCTCGGGCTAACAATCGCTCACGATGCGATCGTGGAGCATGGCGGATCAATCAGGCTAATCAATCGTCTAGACGGTGGGCTTCAGGCTCGAATTGAGCTACCGGTTAAGCCGCGCGAATGAACATGAAACAAATTGTTACCGACGCGAAACACGATGTTCGACGGAACCGTTCAGTATTTTTTGATGGTGAGCGATTCGGCGCGCGAGCCGTCATAATATCGGGTGTAGTGTGCCGCCGTGAGCTTCGAACCATCAACCAAGCCGATCGCACTAACGATGGGCGAGCCTGCCGGAATCGGCGGAGAAGTCTCGTTGAAGGCTTGGCTGGCACTGCGAGAAACTGGTCCCGCCTTCGTCGCGTTCGACTCGCCGTCTCGCTTATCAACACTAGCAGCTAGATTAGATCTCGATATACCGATACGGGAGATTTCGTCGATTTCGGACGCAGCAGATGTGTTCAAGGACGCACTCCCTATTTCGCCCATCGCGCTCCCGGTGATCTCACAAGCGGGATTTCCCGATATCCGAAATGCGTCTGCGACCATCGCATCAATCGATACCGCCGTAACGGCGACGCGTGCGGGATTGACATCCGCGGTCGTCACGAACCCGATCCACAAGAAGACTCTCTACCGCGCCGGGTTCGTCCATCCCGGTCATACCGAGTATCTCGCCACACTTGCCGGCGTTCCTCGCGTGGCGATGATGCTGGCGTGTTCCGAAGTCCGAACTATCCCGGTCACCATCCACCGATCCTTGACCAGTGCCATCGCAGCCTTGCGAACCGAAAAAATCGTCGAGATCGGAATTCTGGTCGCTGCAGAGTTAAGAACGCGGTTCGGCCTGCAGCACCCTCGCCTCGCGGTCGCCGGCTTGAATCCTCATGCTGGCGAGGGCGGCACTATGGGCGACGAGGAAGAAAAGATCATTCGCCCCGCTGTCGAACTTTTACGAAGCTCCGGGATCGCCGTAGAAGGACCTCTGCCGCCGGATACAATGTTCACCGCTCGGGCGCGAATGCGCTACGACGCGGCGATATGCATGTACCACGATCAAGCGCTCATTCCCGTCAAGACCCTCGATGTCGATGGCGGGGTCAATGTCACGTTGGGATTGCCGTTCATACGGACCTCGCCCGATCACGGAACTGCGCTCGATATAGCGGGCCGTGGCATCGCCGATTGCAGCAGTCTAATTGCGGCCCTGCGGCTGGCAAGCCAGCTCGCGCACGCATCAGAAAGGGAGTAACCGGTGAGCATATTGAGACTCGGGGTTAACATCGACCATGTCGCCACCGTCCGGAACGCGCGCGGCGGGAGGCATCCCGATCCCGTGGCGGCGGCGCATTTGGTAGCGGCGGCGGGTGCGGACGGCATCACTGCTCATCTACGCGAGGATCGGCGCCACATCCGTGATGACGACGTGCGTCGTTTGCGTACGGAGCTAAGCCTTCCGTTGAATCTCGAAATGGCCGTCACAGAGGAGATGCTGGGTATTGCGCTGTCCGTCCGTCCCCATGCCTGTTGCCTTGTACCCGAGAAGCGGACGGAAGTGACGACGGAAGGCGGTCTCGCGGTGGCCGGACATGAATCGCGTTTGGCGCCCTTCGTCGCTAAGCTTTCGGCGGTCGGGATTCGCGTCTCGCTATTCGTCGATCCGGACCCGGCGCAAGTGGCGGCCGCTGCCGCCGTAGGCGCGCACGTCGTCGAGCTTCACACAGGAACCTACGCGCTCGCCGAGGGTGCCAAGCGGGACGCCGAACTCGTCAAGCTTCACGCGGCCGCGCTCGCCGCCGAACGAGTTAGCCTCGAATGCCATGCCGGCCATGGGCTAACCTACGAAAATGTCAGCCCGATCGCCGCCTTACCGGGCGTCAAAGAACTCAATATCGGCCACTTTCTCGTCGGCGAAGCGATTTTCGAGGGCTTGCAGACGGCGATCCGGCGGATGCGCGAAGCGATGGCGGCTAGCTTGAAATAGCCGTTTACGTGCCGTCCCGCTTCATTTGCGTTCCATCATGTCCTGCGTGATCGGACTTCCGGTCGCCGCCGGACCCGCCGTGGCCGTGAAAGAGATGCATCAAAGGGCACGCCAGCAAAATGGCGTAGGGCAAGAATCCGAGCGCATGCCCCCAATGCTCCTTCAGCAGCAGGAAAGCAGCGATCGTGGCGAGCGACAGCGCCGCCAACGTAAGCGCGCGCATGGATATGCCATTCATGGCTGGAATCTCCGTAGACGGGACGCATTGGCGATGACGCTGACCGAAGACAACGCCATGGCCGCCGCGGCGATGATGGGCGAAAGCAGGATGCCGAACCACGGGTAAAGGATGCCCGCCGCGATCGGGATGCCGGCTACGTTATAGGCGAATGCGAAAAACAGATTCTGGCGGATGTTCTGCATGGTCGCTTGCGACAGGCGCCGCGCCCGGACGATGCCGACGAGATCGCCCTTGAGCAAGGTCACGCCCGCGCTCTCCATCGCCACGTCGGTGCCCGTGCCCATCGCGATCCCGACTTCGGCCGACGCCAGCGCGGGCGCGTCGTTCACCCCGTCGCCCGCCATCGCGACGACTCGGCCCGCCGCTCTGAGCCGTTCGACGATGACGCTTTTCTGCTCGGGCAACACCTCCGCCTCGACCTCTTCGATACCTAGCCGCGCGGCGACCGCCAATGCGGTCGTGCGGTTGTCGCCGGTAAGCATCACGATCCGGATGCCGTCGCGCCGCAAGCCCGCGAGCGCTTCGGGCGTGGTCGCTTTCACCGGGTCGGCGATCGCAAAGACGGCCCAGACGCGCCCGTCGACCCCAAGGAAGATCGCGGTGGCGCCATCGCGCCGGAGCGATTCAGCTTCGTCGGCCAGCGCATCGACGCCCACGCCACGTTCCGCGAAGAATTTCGCATTGCCGAGGACGACCGCACGGCCTTCGACCCGCCCCACCGCGCCCTTGCCCGTAGGCGAGTCGAATCCCTCGACCGGCGCCAGCGCGAGCTTCCGCGCTTCCGCCGCCAGGACGATCGCCGCAGCCAAGGGATGCTCGCTCGCCCGTTCGACGCTCGCCGCCAGCCGCAACGCTTCGGCTTCCGATATGCCGGGCGTCACCACGATCCCGGTCACGGCGGGTGTGCCTTCGGTCAGCGTGCCGGTCTTGTCAATCACCAGCGTGTCGACGCGCTCCATGCGCTCGAGCGCCTCGGCGTTCTTGATCAAGACGCCGCTTTCGGCCCCCCGCCCGACCCCGACCATGATCGACATCGGCGTGGCCAGCCCCAGCGCGCAAGGGCAGGCGATGATCAGCACAGCCACGGCGGCGACGAGCGCCAGTGCGAAGCGCGGCTCGGGTCCGTAGACATACCAAGCCACGAAGGCGAGGATCGCCACGCCGATTACCGCCGGTACGAACCACGCCGACACCTGGTCGACCAGCCGCTGGATCGGCGCGCGGCTGCGCTGCGCCTGCGCGACCAGATGGACGATCCGGGCGAGCATCGTGTCCCGCCCCACTTTCCGCGCTTCGACGATCAGCGCGCCACTCCGGTTGACCGTGCCGCCGATCACGGCTGCGCCGGGCTCCTTGGTGACGGGCATGGATTCGCCGGTGACCATCGATTCGTCGACCGAGCTGCGGCCGTCGAGAACCGTGCCGTCGACCGGAATCTTCTCGCCGGGACGCACGCGGAACCTGTCGCCGACACCGATCTCCTCGATCCGCATCTCGCTCTCGGTCCCGTCCGGCGCGATCTTCCGCGCCGTCTTGGGCGCAAGATCGAGCAACGCGCGGATAGCCCCGCTCGTCGTCTCTCGCGCCCGCAGTTCGAGGACCTGACCGAGCAGAACCAACACCGTGATGACGGCGGCCGCTTCGAAATAAACGGCGACAGCGCCTTCGGCGCTCCGCAACGCGTCTGGAAAGACTTCCGGCGCCAGCGCCGCCACGAGGCTGTAGAGAAGCGCGATCCCGATCCCCATCGCGATCAGGGTGAACATGTTCAGGCTGCGATTGACCACCGAGTCCCAGCCGCGCCTCAACAGCGGCCATCCGGTCCACAAGACGACCGGCGTGCCGAGAATCCCTTGCAGATAGTTGCCGTTCTGCTGCCCCAGGGCTTGGTGCAGGCCGGCGAAATGGCCGCCCATTTCGAGCGCGACGACGGGGATCGTCAACGCCGTTCCGACCCAGAACCGGCGCGTAAAGTCCGTGAGCTCCGGGCTCGGCGTATCGCCACCCTCGGGAACCAAGGGCTCAAGCGCCATGCCGCAGATCGGACACGATCCGGGCGCGTCGCGACGCACCTGGGGATGCATCGGGCAGGTGTAGACCGTGGCGTCGGTCGAAGGCGTGGCGGGCGGAGGCGGCCCGCCCGCCGCGTAGCGTTTCGGATCGGCGTCGAATTTGGTCTTGCAAGCGGTCGAGCAGAAAAACCGCGGCCCCGTCGGCGTCTCCGAGCGATGCTTGGCGGTCGCCGGGTCCACCCGCATGCCGCAAACGGGATCCTTTGCGCCAGTCGCGGGCGCGGTATGGCCTTCGTGCGCCCGATGGTCGTGCGTCTGCATCCCTGCTCCTTCCCCCCGCGCCGCCTAAACTGGCACGGCGCCGCGCATCCTCAGCCACGGGGAGTAGCTTCCATCCCGCCGCCAGACCACCACATCGTAGATTTCGGGCTCGCGCCCTTCGATTTCCATCCCGGGCGTGCCGATCGGCATCGCCGGCACGGCAAGCCCCGCCACATCTGGCGCGCGTTCGGCGAGCATCCGCCGGATGGCGTACGCCGGCACATGACCTTCGATCGCCAGCCCCTCGACGCGCGCCGCGTGGCAGGATAGCAAATCGAGCGGCGCGCCGAGCATCCGGCGGAAGGGCGACACCGACGGCACGACGCGGTCGGTCACGGCAAAGCCTTCATTGCGGATGTGCTCGACCCAGGCGCCGCAGCACCCGCAGCTACCTTCCCGCCACACCTCCATACGAGGCGCGGCCGCAAAAGCGGGCGCGGCGACGGCGCAGAGCGCCAGCCCGAGAACAGCGCGACGCGTCGGCGTACCGGCGGTCATCGCGCGCTGAGCCGCAGCCATTCGCGCATCTCCGCGATTTCACGCTCTTGCTCGCGGACGATGTCGCCGGCCCATTTGCGCGCCGTCTCGTTCTTGCCGTGCGCGAGGACCACGCGAGCCATATCGATGGCGCTGTGGTGATAGGAGATCATGCCACCCACTAAATCCACGTCAGCGTCGCCCGAGAAGGCTGTCGTCATGTCGCGGTACATGCGCTTGTTGACCTCCATGAAGGCGCGCGTCGATGGTGCCGGCGCGGCGTGATCAACCCGCCCGCCCATGTTCTCGCCCATCATATCGTGAGTCATCGGCATCATCTCGCGCATCATGCCGTCCATCTTGCCAACGTCGCGCTGCTGCGTGCCCGGTGCCGACGCCGCCAGCGACAGATTCCGGACGTGATCCTGGTGTTCATTGCGAAGGTTCTGCGCAAACGCCGAACTAGCACCGACAACCACCGCGACCGCAATCACGACACCGCGCAGAAGTTTTAACGTTTGCATGATGAATACCCCTCGAAAAACATCGCGCTCATTTTCATCCTCAAAGATGGAGACAAGACGTTGCCGAACCCTATCCGTTTCGTAACTGTGTATTTCAGTCTGGGCGCCAAAATGTCGCAGTTACCATAAAGCTTTGCAGTGAACGAAAAGTGAGATGGGAACCAATATAGTTTTTATACAACCTTCGATCACATCCATCAAGTTGCTTCGTATAGAAATACTGAGGCCGATTTCGCTTGGAGCGATTATCCCGCGTAACATATCCCGCGTAACACAACATTCGCATGTCTTCTTGATATGCTTCACACTGTTGAGCGAAACTGCATGCGCCTAACGTTTGGCGGGCAGCATTTGCTTTCCGAGCTACTGCTCAGGCGTTCCGGGCCGGGTAGCCTGCGTCCGCAAGCGCCTTGGTGACATCCGAGAGATTCCCTACACCGTCGATCGTAACGCGCCGTCCCTCGATGTCGATGTCGATCTTCGATTGCGGCGCCACCCCCATAATCGCGCTGGTCACGCGCTTGGCGCAGCTCCGGCAGTGCATCTTTTCAACCTTCAGCACCGTAGCCACAAGATTTCTCCTTGAGAGGTATAGGCCTCGCTCACGAGCATTTGAGCAAGGTGAACATGTTGCAAGTTACCAATGCTGGAAGGTCAACGGGTTTTTCAGCCGGCGCCGCCTATTTTACCGGAGCACGGCACGTGGCCGCAGTCGGCCCGCATCGAGCGTTGCGCGCGCACGCCTTTCAGGTTCGCGAGGCTGCCGGGCCGGGCGGCGGCCTGTGCGGCCGCCTTCGGGTTGGCGAGATCGGAGAGGATCGGACAGTCGGGCCGATGGTCGCCGTGGCAATTCTCCGCGAGGTGCCGGAGCGATTCCACCATCGCCGCGAGCTCGCGGATCTTGGCTTCCAGGGTGGCGATTTTTTCGGTCGCGATGCGCTTCACGTCCGTGCTGGCGCGGCTGCGGTCGTGCCACAGCGTGAGGAGGCTCGATATCTCCTCGATCGAGAAGCCGAGGTCCCGCGTCCTGCCGATGAAGCGCAGCGTATGGACGTCCTCGGGCGAATAGACCCGGTAGCCGGACTCCGTCCGAACGGGAGCCTTTATCAGGTCGATCGATTCGTAGTAGCGGATCATCTTGGCCGATACGCCGGCCGCCGCCGCGGTTTCGCCGATGTTCATCGCTGGTCTCCCTTGGCTCCCGTCTACGCCGTCGCGAAGCGCCGCAGCCGCAGCGCGTTGGTAAGCACGAACACGCTCGACATCGCCATGGCGCCGGCGGCGAGCATGGGCGACAGCAACGTGCCGGTGAACGGGTAAAGGGCGCCCGCCGCGACGGGTATCAGCGCCACGTTGTAGGCGAACGCCCAGAACAGGTTCTGCTCGATGTTGCGCATCGTCGCGCGCGAGATCGCCAGCGCCGTCGCGACGATCGTGAGGTCGCCGGAGACGAGCACGACCTCGGCGCTTTCGATGGCGACATCGGTGCCCGTCCCGACCGCGATGCCGACATCGGCTTCGGCGAGAGCGGGCGCGTCGTTGATGCCGTCGCCGACGAAGGCGATGGCGCCGCCGGCCGAGCGGAGCTTTCGTATCTCGTCGAGCTTGCCCGCCGGCAGCACCTCGGCGATGACCGTGTCGATGCCGAGCTGCCGGGCGACGGCGTCGGCCGTGAGCCGGTTGTCGCCGGTGATCATCGCGGTCTTGAGGCCGACCTTGTGCATCGCGGCGATCGCGGCCGCCGTTGTCGGGCGGATCGGGTCGGCGACGGCGATCAGGGCCGCTGCCTTGCCGTCGATCGCCGCGTAGAGCGGCGTCTTGCCCTCTGCGGCAAGCGCCCTCGCTTGCGCCCCAAAGCCGGCGATATTGATCCCGAGCTTCGCCATGTGACGGTCGGCGCCGACCTCGACTCGCTTGCCGCCGACCTGCCCGCCAATTCCGTAACCGGGCACGGCCGCGAAGCCGATGGCGGCTTCCGGAACGATGCCTTCCGCCTTCGCCGCGGCGACGATCGCCGCCGCAACCGGGTGCTCGGACTGCGCCTCGACGGCAGCGACGAGCGATAGGACGTCCCGCCGCCCGAAGCCGGGTGCGAGGACCAGGTCGGTCAGCTCCGGCTTGCCCTTGGTCAACGTCCCGGTCTTGTCGAACGCGACGGTTTCGACATCGCGCAAGCCCTGTAGCGCGTCGCCGCGCCGGAACAGCACGCCCAGTTCGGCCGCCCGCCCCGTGCCGACCATGATCGAGGTCGGGGTCGCGAGCCCCATCGCGCAAGGGCAGGCGATGATGAGCACGGCGACCGCATTGACGAGACCGAAGGTCAACGCCGGCTCGGGGCCCCAGATCCACCAGACCGCGAAGGTCAACGCCGCCGCGGCGAACACGGACGGCACGAACCACGCGGTGACCTTGTCGACGAGCGCCTGGATCGGCAGCTTGGCGCCTTGCGCGCTTTCGACCATCCGGATGATCTGGGCGAGCAGCGTGTCCGCCCCCACCCGGGTCGCCTCGTAGACAAAGCTGCCGGTCGTGTTGATCGTGCCGCCGACGACGCCAGCCCCCTCGGCCTTGAGGACGGGAATCGGTTCGCCGCTGATCATCGACTCGTCGACATGGCTTTGGCCTTCGATGACGGTCCCATCGACGGGGACACGATCGCCGGGCCGGACCTGGATCCGGTCGCCCGGCCGGACCTGCTCGAGCGGGACCTCGACGGACGCATCGCCGCGCATGACCCGCGCGGTCTTAGCCTGCAGGCCGATCAAGCGCTTGATCGCCTGGCTGGTCCGGCCCCGGCTGATCGCTTCGAGCCAGCGCCCCAGCAAGATCAGCGTCACGATCACCGTCGCTGCCTCGTAGTAGAGATGCGCGGTCCCCGCCGGCAAAACGGCCGGTGCGAACGTCGACGCCAGCGAATAGCCGTAGGCGCTGAGCGTGCCGACCGACACGAGCGAGTTCATGTCCGGCACGCCGCGCAGCAGCTTCGGCAGACCCGTGCGGTGGAACCGCAGCCCGGGCCCGAACATCACGAGCGTCGCGAGAACGAAGAAGACGTATTTGAGGTATTTGTGGCCGATGGTCAGTTCGACCCAGGAATGGACTTCCGGGATCGCGTGCCCGCCCATCTCGACCGCGAAAATCGGGAAGGTCAGCGCCGCCGCCCAGATCAGCGAACGGCGTAGCCGGCCAACTTCCCCCGCCTTGGCGTCGGCGGGGTCTTCGTCGCGGGTCGTTTCCGCGACCGGCTTCGCCTCGTAGCCGGCTTTCTCGACAGCTGTCTCGACGGCACCGGCCGGCACGAGGCCCGCATAGGCCCTGACATGCGCCCGTTCGATCGCGAGGTTTATCGAGACATCCACCACGCCGGGAACGGCCTTGATCGCCCTCTCGACATGGCTGACGCAGGATGCGCAGGTCATGCCCGAGATCGCGTACTCGGCTTCCACCGTCGGGATCGCATAACCGGCGCGCTCGACGACACCGGGCAAGTTCGTGACGGTCGCGCTGTCGGCAAGCGCAAGGCTGGCCTTCTCGCTTGCAAGATTGACCGAGACCGACTTGACCCCCGGCACCGCGGTCAGCGCCTTTTCGACATGGCTGACGCAGGACGCACAGGTCATACCCTCGATCGGGACATCGAGGGTGAAGGCGGATTGGACGGGCATCAGCGAAACGGCGGCGTTCATCGGAGTCTCCCTTGTTGGGAACGTCGATGCGGCCTTCCCAAGCGGGAAGGTCAAGCGGGTCAGTGGATGTGGCGAGCGTGGACGACGGCGTGGCCCCGGCCCCGCGCGATCAGCCAGCGGTTGACCGGGAACGCTGCGGATGCAGCGAGAGCCAGCGCAACGGCCATGCTGCCCCAAAACATGGGATCTGCGAGTCCGGCCACCATGGCAACTGGGATGAGGAGCATCGCCGCGTTATCGACGAACTCCATGATCGAGATCGACACGAAATCGGCCGCAAAGGCGAGTTTGAGCGCCTCATTGACGGGGATCCCGGCACTCAGCAACGGCAACCCCGTCAACGCGAAGCCAAAGAGAAAGGCCAGCGACACCGCCAGTACGATCGTGGGCCAGACCGACCAACCAAGCGCGGTGCCGATCACGAGGCCCAAGACTTCGCCGATAGCACATCCGGTCAGGCAATGAAGCGTCGCCTGCCAGGCAATCCGATTCAGGTTAACTCGCGGCCGGGACATCTCCGGACGATGATGAGCATGGTGCGCATGGGCGGAAACAAACATCGGAAGCCTCATCGAGCGGCGGTTCAATCGTGCCGCCACGCTCGGTCTTCCCATCGTTGGAAGGTCAAGCTTCCGTCCCATGCCTCAGCGTCATGACTGCTCGACCGACAACGCCTTCCCATAAGGCAAGGTTGGCTTCTTGCCGAGCCTGATCGCGCTTACGACCTTAGGTATTTCCAGAGCGCGGCTGCCCCAAGCACCAAATTGATGGCGACGAGGACGCCGAAGACGCCCATGACGACCATGCCCCCAGGCATCATCATTTCATGTTCCATCATGTTCCCCTCCTCTGCACACACCCGCAGAACACGGGTGCTCATAGTTCGACCCTAGGCAGCGCACGTATCAGGATGATTTCACGATGTAACGGATTGTTTCGTGCTAGAGCTGGGAGAGGACTATGTTTTAGACCATTTCCGGTCGTCTAAGCTGCGACGACTTTGGCGCTCACAGAGATAACAATTACAATGGAAAGCAAGGCGTTCAAAAACGCCCAATATTAACTGAACGCAAGCCTCTGATCCTGTACCGAGACCGCAGGAGTTTCACGCCTCCTTCAATGGATTCAGATTCTATTGAGCACGCCAGTTCCGGCAGCTTGGGCTAACCACCTCATCAGCCCAAAATGCTCACCTCGCTTTAGATGCGGTTGAACCGGCAAGATCAGACTGATCTAGGTCCTGAGGCCAGTTTAGTTGTGGGCATGTACAAATTCGCCCTTCGCCATCGCCAAATGGTGCGGCTGGTGATGCGCGCCACTGACCATCAAACCAATAAAGCCGAGCCCCCGAATTCGGGTCGCCTGCGCGGGATTGGCAGCGATCACGGTGAGGCGTACTCCGTCAGGCAGCGCTTCGGCGTTCGCGGACCAACCATTCATCTTGTTTAGTTCGTTCGCGTGGGCGGGCACCATTCGTTGGATAGCGCCAACCGTACGGCCGGTCCCGGTAATCGTCGCCTCAATCCCGCCTTTGACCGGCGATTCCGTTGCGACCGCCTTCAGTGTCACGTCGTTCATATCGATCAGGTGTTGGCGCAACGCCTCCAGATCGACCTTTGACCAATCCGTCTCAGGGTCTGCCTGAAGTAGTTCCACGATCTCTTGGATGGCGCCGAAGGCATCCTGTCCTGGCATCGCTGGCGCTTGAGTGGAGGAGAAACCGTGCCGCGAATGATCTTGCATTTCGTGCCGCATGCCGCTGCGCATGTTCTGCGCCAATGGATGCGGAATATTGTTGCGCGCGCCAGCTTCCATCTGGGCCGTCATCATGCTCGGCATATGTGCGCGGGCGGCATAAAGAGCGAATACCGCGAGAGGCACTGCCAACATAATGGCGGCGATTACGAGCTTTCTCATTTTAGAAACTCCATTCGGATACATAGGACAGACTCTTGCCAGATCGACGCGGGGCACGACATGATAGTGATCATGTCTGGTGCACTTATCGAACTTCTGAGCTTCCTGCCGTCACGTGCGCACGCATTCGCGGCTGGCAACTACTTATTTCGGCAGAGTGATTCCGTGCGCACGCTCCATCAGATCGTGGAAGGGGAGGCGCATCTCATCCGCCTTCAGGCCAATGGGGGACGGCTTGTGCTTCAGCGCGCGCGATCCGGGTCGGTACTCGCGGAGGCTTCTCTATTCTCCGAGCACTACCACTGCGACGCCGTCGCGGTCAGACCGACCCGAACGCAGTCTATCGACAAAGCTGACATGCGTAGCGCCCTCAACGATCGCCCAGGATTCGCAACGAGATGGGCCGCCTATCTGGCGCATGAAGTTCAAGGGGCGCGTCTACGCGCCGAAATTCTTTCGCTAAAGACGGTTGCCGAGCGCCTCGACGCCTGGATTGCGGCAAATGACGGCGGGCAGCCGGCCAAAGGTGATTGGAAGACGGTCGCAGCCGAAATCGGAACGAGTGCGGAAGCGCTCTATCGGGAGATTGCCAAGCGGCGGGAGCATTAACGCTCCTGGAACAGAGCGACTAGTTTGCGTAAAAAATTTCCACGCTCATCGACACCGATGACGAGGCGGTAGCCCGTATGCATTCCCCAACGTAAGCCGATCACTTAGTTCTATGAGCGTAGACGCCGAACAGCGCTGCTCTGAGACCGAACTTTGGACCGCCGATAGGTAGAGTTTTCGGCGTCTGTCACGAAGGCGGGCCGTCGACGCCATCGCAACCAACCAGTGTTATCGGGGCTTTTTGCCCGATCGCCCCATGAGGGCGTTCCTCGTTATAGTACTTACGCCAATCCTCCATCTTTTCCTGCGCATCCGCAAGGCTCAGGAACCAGTGGGCATTCAGGCACTCAACCCGGAAGCGCCCGTTGAAGGCCTCGATGAACGCGTTGTCGGTTGGCTTGCCTGGACGACTGAAGTCGAGCGTGACGCCGTGCGTGTATGCCCAGAGATCGAGATCGCGCGAGATGAACTCTGAGCCCAGATCAACCCGGATCTTCGTCGGATAGCCAGTTCGCTCGCACACGCTCTCCAAGGTCCGGACGACATCCTCACCGCGATAGCTGAACCGAGGATCGAGTACCGGCACGTAACGCGAGTACGTATCGACGATCGCCAGAACGCGAATCTTCCTTCCGATCGCGAGCTGGTCGTGGACGAAGTCCATCGCCCAAGTCTCGTTCGGTCGTGTCGCCACTTGCCGATCTTCTCTCAGCTTTGCCTTAACCCTGCGCTTTGGTGTTTTGTTCCGTAATTGCAGGCCTAACTCGCGGTAGATCCGCCGTGTCCGCTTGTGATTGACCATCCAACCCTCACGACGCAACAGCACGTGCACGCGCCGATAGCCGAAGCGTATGCGCGTTTGGTAGATGTCTTTGATGCGCAGCTCGAGATCAGCCTGTCCGCGGCGACGAGACTTGTAATGGTACGAAGACGTATCGACCAACAACACCCGGCAAGCTCGCCGGATCGAAACGCCCCACGTCCCACGCACCTCGTCAACCAGCCGGCGCTTGCGGACAGGCTTTACAGTTTTCGGCGCAGGACGTCCTGCAGCATCTCCTTGTCGAGCGACAGATCCGCGACGACCTTGCGCAGCTTCGCGTTCTCATCCTCGAGCTGCTTTAGCCGCCTCATCTCGGTCGGCAGCAGGCCATCGTACTTACGCTTCCAATTGAAGTACGTCGCCGGGCTGATCCCCGCCTTCCGGCAGTGCTCTGAGATGATGGCGATCATTGTTTGCCAAGATCGCTATCGGATGTCGGGACAAGCTAAACCGCGGTCGATCAAGCGAACGTTCATTGAATACCGCATAAACCGCAATCTCAAAGGCACCGAAGCCTCGATTTGAAGCGGCGTCAATCCGTCCCGATCATTCTGACGTCGGACGTCGAAATCCTATAGAGAGATGCTCGGGGCCTGGGAGGATCGCGTGCCGGGAATCGGTAAGTTCGACAATCCGTGATACGTCGAGACCAGCGACCACTTGATCGCGTCGCTGGTGTTTCGACCCGCTGCATGCAATGCCTCGCAGTGAAAAAACAGGACGTCGCCTGGGTCGAGACTGATGCGGACCGCGCGATCGAGAAGCTGTCGGTTTTCGGGGTGTTCCAAGCGCAAGAACTTCTTGGCGTCGAATCGGTCTTCAGCGATTTCGAGAAGGTGCGAACCGGGTACGATCCGCAAGGAGCCGTTTTCGGGGGTTTCCGTGCCGAGGGCGAGCCAAGCGGATACGAGGGCCGGTTGCGCAAACGACCAATATCGACTGTCCCGATGCCAGTCAGTCCGACTTCCATGCTGCGGATGCTTGGTCATTATACAATTGTGGTGTACGCGCGACATCGCTACCGGCTCGCCAATCAATGGCTCGATATGCGCTGCCATTTTCGGGCCGCACATCCATGCGGAGAAAATCGGACTGCGATCGACCGCATTCAATAAGCGTCGAATCGTGATCCCGCCTGGAGCGGCAATAGACGACGGCGCGCCTGGATATCCGAGATCCGCTTCGAGCTCCACCGGCGGCGCTCTCAGATTGTGCTCTTGGAACGCAGCGTGCCTAATCGCTTGGACTTCAAAAATCGGACAAAGCGACCGAACAACGACATATCCATCATTCCGAAACCGCTCGATATCATCTCGATCCATCGGCATGGCCTATGCAGATTTGAAGTGCCCAATCATGCCTGAGCCATCGTGTTCGAGGACATGACAGTGGAACATGAATGGCGTGTCCTTCGTGGTAAGTTGATCGAAATGGGCCGGAAGCTCAACCATCCCATCCACGAGAACCGTGACTTCTTCGCCGGATTTTTTTGCACTGGCCCAATCATCGAAGCCTCCTATGGCTTCGTTATCTCGAGGACGTAGAAGACGACTTTGGTGCTCGAGGTGACGTGATTCACCATCTCGCCGACCTTGATACCCTTACGCATTGTCGGTTTCATTGACGCGAGTACCATTGTCATAGTCGGCATGTCCAGATTCGGCAACGGACCGTGGCGCAGCGTAACTTTGCCCTCCGCTTCGCTGATCTGCCAGACTTCACCCTCCACCCGATCGATCTTCTGCGCAAGTGCCAGACCGGACAGTCCGGCGCTGAACACGAGGATTGCCGCCATACCACCAAGAACTCGGCGCATGGATTCTTCTTCGTATGTATTGGATAGGCTACGTCAGCGGCGAACGGAGATAGAGCCGAGCATCCGGACCTCTACTTGCCCGGGCATCAGTCTTCTGATCATGAAGTTTCCCACCCGGATGAACTGCCAGACCAATTCGCCGGTCTTGCTGGGCGGGACAGTAACGGCGTTATTGGCTCCCATTCCGTATCACTCAGATCGAACCGTGCCATTCAACCCTCCAATGATCGAGAGAGTGAATCACTGTTCGAACCTCAGCGGAATCCCTTTATGAGTACAGAACCTAGCCGACGGCCGAATGCGAATTTCTCCCGCCATGGCTCCGCGCGGCAAGGGCGATGGATGCCGAAGCGCCGGCGGAAAACGCAAAAATCCCACTTAGAACGTGTTTCATGCCAATCTCTCTCGAAACAAGCGGGAGGAATCAGCTCTTCCATTCATAGGCGACGTTGCTGGGCGGATGCTTGTATCCACTCGGATACTTGCATTCGTTGCGCACGAGTCCCTCACGGACCTTCATAACCGAGAACATCATCCCGACCATCTCGAGCGGCCCGAACGATTGTCTCGGCCGGTCATCATGACGAGTGTGTTTTTCGAGATGAGCATTTCCATCTCCTGCATATCGGCCATGCCGCGCTCACCAATGACCTTGTAGTCGAGCGTCACGTTCATGATCTTGTGGACCGTATCGCGATGATCGACGCCGATCATCGTCGGAACGTTGTGGCCCATGGCGTTCATCGTGTGGTGCGCCTTGTGGCAATGGATTGCCCAATCGCCAGGCTCGTCTGCGGTGAACTCGATCGCCCGCATGGCAGCAATGGGAATATCGGCGCCCACCTCGGGCCAATTTGCCGTCGGGAGCCCTCAGCAGCCGTCCGGGCCGGACACGACGAAGTCGAAGCCGTGGAGATGGATCGATTGGTTACTCATCTTTAGGCTGCCGGTCGGGATTCGCGCGCGGTCGCCGTTGCGAACGACCAGCGGATCGATCACTAAGAATATGCGACTGTTTCAGCCTCACAGGTTGAAGTCGAGCATCGTCGAGTTCTTCGGTCTTTTGCTGCAGGGCTCGATATCGAACGCGTTGAGCAAAAAGATGAAGTCCCGATCGACGGCATGCAGACGCGTATCGTGAGAGCCAACGAAGAAGAAGCCCATCATTCCTTTCGACATTTGCGCGGTGTCGATATCTTCGTCGTGCGCCAACACCGCCCAGCCGGTCTCCTCAGCTTCAAGGGCGATTCCGTGGCGCCGCTTTCGGACAATACCCCCACCGTGATTGGCAATGGCCTATGTCAGCACACGGGCGCGCCAGAGTCGGACCGAAGCGACCTCGCGCAAATCTACCGATATCTCCATCGCGCAAATCGTGAACCACTGTAGGATCACCTCGGCGTCAATCGAGTCCGGAATCCTTCGGACGATGAATCGCAGCAGATCTCGCCGATCCTCAATCAATACGCGCTGGACCGTTTCCGCCCTCGGGTGCAAACGCTCAGGTGCCGACGTGACCGGAGTCACCCAGGCCCCAACATTGGGCCGAGAAATGCCCGCCAGTGTATCGACCGAATTGCGTGTTCTCCTCCACATCATCGACTGGCCCGACTTTCCGCCAATCCGAACGATGGCTAATCACGCCTTATCTCCAAACCTTGCACTTAAGGTACGAAAAATCCAAAAAAGTTATAATGTTTAAAATTTTTATATTATATATATTGCGTACACAACGCAATTCGCCGCCGACAAGAATTCTATTTTTATAAGTATCTCCATTTAATTGGATCTTGGATTGCAATATTTCTCAAATATAATATTACTTTCCCTGGATCATTGATCGCTCAAGAATTGAAGCAAATTGTTACGGAGACGACATGATGGGAATACCAGCATGCCGTAGAGTAACTCCCATCCCCTAGACACGGTCAGCTTATGCTCCGTATCCTTTCTAACTCTATCTTCGCCGTGACGACTCTATACTTCGTTTTATGCGTCTTCGCGCCCGAACAAGCACCCGCGCATTCCCCCGGCCATTCGATGCCGCAGGCAGAGATATCCGGACCGGCATTGGGCTGGGAAGGCACGCTGGGCGATGCCACGATGCTCGCGTCCAAGTTCGCAGGCTCCCGAAACTACAGCGTGAAACCATTGTCCGTGGCCGCGATCGGCTACGCCGATTGGTTCCGCGCATCCTACATATCGGTCCCCCTTATCGATGCTCTGGCGCTCGTCGGGGTCGCGCAAACGCCGTTTGGCTGGTTTTCGGCCAAACCGCCGGTCCGATACATGCGCGGGCGCTCTTCCGGCGGCGACCTGAAGCTGCACGGCTTTCGAACCTTGGACGGCGTGATCAAAGCGGGCGGATTTGTCGGGCTTGCGCGCAGCCCTAGGGAAATCGAACAGGTGACGGTTCGGGCTGTGAACGACGGATCGCGCAAAGCGCTCTTCGTCGACGCTGCGGTCGACTATCGTTTCCACGCCATCGAGATGATGCCCGGTCGCATCGGCATCAAACTCAGGTCGGCGTCCGGATTATATATTTCTTAAATGTTAAGGATTGATTCCGCCATGACCCACGTAGCCAACCTTCTCGTCGATGCAGAGATATCCGACGTCAAGGATGTAGACTTCAATTTGACATTCCAGCGCGCGTTGGGGCGCGGCATTAGTCTCAACATGCTTGCCTATTTCAGCCGCCTCATGGTCTACGTCGCCGATTCCACTGTTGTGTCCGAACGTGGCGCACGCGACCAGTTTATTGGCACTGTCGGCCGCTTGTTCAGGTTTTAGCGCGCGTGGGTTCCGATTTCCGAGCCTGGATCCGAGGGATCGCCCGCGAAGAGCCCGATCCGAAGATGGCGGGGTCGGATCGGGGGGCACCGCGCGAGACGCGTTCCGCTTGGCTCCGATTAGCCGCGTTTTTCGTACTGTTGCTGAACCTCGGAGCGGTCGAGAACCTGATATGGCTGAACTCTGCCGTCGTTTTCGGCTACGGCGCAGCATCGGCCATCGGGATCCTGGCGGTCGCGCTTCGCCGGGTACCGACATGGTTCCCAAACCTGTACGCCGCGATCGACGCGGCGCTGGTACTATCGCTTTTCCACGCGCATGCATTCTCCGCGACCGAGCCGCTGAACCACCGACTGACCGCGCCGATTTTGGCAATCGGATTCCTTCTGCTTGCTCAGGTCTCGCTGCGGCTACGCCCGCAATTGGTACTGATCTTTTCCGGAGTCGTGGTGGTCGGCTGGCTCGCCGTTCTCGCAGCAACCGTGGCACTGTCCTTACGGATGGGTTCGACGACATCCCACGACTGGCGTTTGCTCGCCGAAGAGGCTGCGCTTGCGACGGCGTTCGGCTTCGCCGCGTTCGTCAGCTTCCTCTTGACCCGAGATCACAACGCGCAAGTGCGGACCGCCATTGAAGTCGAGCGCCGCCGGGGCCGTCTGGCGCGGTTCTTCTCGCCGGCTATCGTCGCAGAGCTGCAGAACGCGGCGGCGTTGCCCGCGCTTACACTGCGCGATGCGGCGATTATGTTCGTCGATCTGCGCGGCTTCACGCGCTTGAGCGAGACCACCCGGCCCGAGGAGCTCGCTGGGCTCCTATCGGAGTATCGAACCATCGTTTCCAGCGCGATCTTCGCGCATGGCGGAACGGTCGACAAGTTCATTGGCGACGGCGTAATGGCGGTTTTTGGCTTTCCCCGTCCGGCGCCGGACGACCGGCAGCGCGCGATCGCATGTGCCGTGGAGACAGCGACGATGCTGACTGCATGGCACGAGGAACGCGCGCGCGCCGGACTTCCGGCCCCTAGGTTTGGGATCGGTATCCACGCCGGCGAAGTTTTCGGCGGCGTACTTTCAGGTGGCTGCCATGACGAGTTCACCGTATTCGGCGACGCCGTGAACGTGGCCGAGCGACTCGAAGGGATGAGCAAAATGTTGGATGCGACTGTAGTGGCTTCGGAGCGCGTCTTCGCCGCGCTTGACGGTCTGCCGCCGGTTGCTTGGCGAACCCGGTCGACCAGCCTGCCCGGTCGCGACGGTACGCTTGAAATCGCCTATTTACCGCGGGAGACGGAGCGCGACGCGTCGCCCTGCGATCAAACAGCACGAGCGCGATCCGGAACGCCACGCCGGGCGAGCCGAAAGGAGATCGATTTCCCCTAAGCGACCGGCGAAAGCCGGGCGTCGAGAATGAGAACCGTGGGCATAAGCGGCAGATAGGCCCAGCCCCAGCGTACGGCCAAGTTAAGCCACACGCCGAAATCCGCGTAGGTAATTCCAACGACGATGGCGACGAGCCATACGAATACAAAAGCGATTGTCGCGTTCAATGCATCGCCGCCGGTGCAATAGGCGACCGCCGAGGATGGCCGATCCGGGTGTAGCGGATATGATACCCACAAGATTGGCGGGTCATCCTCGTCCACTCGGCGAGGGCGTTGTCTACATTCAAGGGCCTGAACAGCTAACGTTTCCGGCAATTGCCGATGATCAACAGAACAAGCTAGCGAATCTTTGTGTTCGTCGACACGCGGTGCGGCTCAGGTGTCAGCGCGGCGTTGGGCCATCGAGCTCCAAGGGGACGTTTCGTCATCGGGCCTTTTGTAAATTGGTGCTTCGCGCGCTACGCTGACGATTATTCCCATCTGCTCGGCATGGGTAAAGTCGATAGCTGGCTGGTTAGCGGCGCGTTCATCGATCGTTTTTCCAGCCGTTCGTGTTTTCGTTGTCCAGGCGGCGCCGCTCGAAAAATTCGGATATCAGCGAGCATATGGCGCTAGCCTTCAGCCCGGTTCTGTCGATCGCCAACGGCGACTACACAAAAACCTGTTTCGGCGTCGCGGCTGTGAAGGTCCGCGCCTCCGGCGAAGCGGCCCCCGTATTCCAGTTCTTTTTGAGCGTCCCGACGCGATGCTTCGACAAGCAGACGCCTACGGTGCCGCGAAACTCGCTGAAGTCGATATGCGGCTTACCGGTAATGAAAAGTTTCAATCAAGCAATTTTTGGAAATTCTAGAAAACTATCCCAGCGATATATTCGCTGCACGTTGATCCTGCAAGTTGGAAAAGATAAGAGCATGACCGTCGATCACTTTGTCCACTCCAATCGAGGCAGTCAGACGGCCCCCCCTCTTGGCGCGGAGCCTAGGGCTGTGCTCCACGACGGCCAGCAATCGGGCACGGAGGTGCGCGCCGACGTCAGCGTTGCCGGCGAAGGTCTGGAAAGTCTGGTTCGACTGAGAGGAACGGATTCGGCTCAGCCGAGCCGCAAAGCCGTTCCGACGCTTTCCGTGGTAGTGCCGATGCACGACGAGGAAGCGGTTGTTCGACTGACGCACCGGGCCTTGATCGGAGCTCTCGGCACCAGCCCTTTCTTTGCCCTCGAAGTAGTCTACGTCGACGACGGCAGCCGCGACCGGACCGGCGAGATTCTGCTAACCCTGGCCGCCGACGAGCCGCGCGCGAAGGTGGTCTGCCTCTCGCGAAACTTCGGCCATCAACAAGCGATCTCCGCTGGGCTAGTCCACGCGTCAGGCGACGTGGTCGCGGTGATGGACGGCGACCTTCAGGATCCGCCTGAAGTCGTCGTGTTGATGCTCGACCGCTGGCGCGCCGGCTACGACGTGGTCTACGGCGTCCGCGCCGGGCGCAAGGAATCACTGCTCCATCGCACCGCTTATGCCGCATTTTACCGGTTGTTCAAATTCATAGCCAGTATCGACATGCCGCTCGACTCCGGCGATTTCGCCCTAATGGACCGCAGCGTCGTCGATGTGCTCAACGCGCTCCCCGAAAAGACCCGCTTCGTACGGGGGCTTCGTGCTTGGGCTGGTTTCCGACATTCCGGTCTGGTCTACGAGCGCCAAGCGCGCGCCGCCGGCGAAACGAAGTATCCGATTTGGAAGCTCTTCAAGCTGGCGCTTGACGGAATAGTCGGATTCTCCCGCGTCCCGCTCAGGATCGTTCTTGGCCTCGGCTTGATCTCGTCCATTGGAGCCATCGCTGCTTTCGCCCTGCTGCTGACGCAGCGGGCGTTCGGGTTCGATATCTGGGGTTGGGATCACCAGGATATCTCAGAGTATTTCTTGGTTGCGATACTTTTGCTGCTGTCCGGCGGCGTGCAATTGGCCGCGATAGGTGTGCTAGGCGAGTATATCGGTCGCATCCATCAAGAGGCGACGAATCGGCCGGGTTTTGTTGTCCGCATGGTGTTTCAGGCGAACCGGGATCCCGCGCAGACGCGGTCGCGTTCTTGATCACCGGGGGAGAACGGCGTCAAACAAACTGATCTTTGGTCACTAGTTTGCACAAGCGCGGCCGCACAACCGCACGTTCTCGCAATCCCCTCATATCGGCACTGGGCTGCCCCGGGTTTGGGAGACACCGAGATAGGTGTCAGACTGAACCTGGTGGGGCGATATGGGACAGAGTAGGACGTTCACGCGGGAGTTCAAGCTTGAGGCCGTTCGGCTGGTGAAGGAGCGCGGTGTATGGGTCGCGCAAGCGTGCCGGGATCTCGACATCCACGAGAACGTGCTGCGCAAGTGGATGCGCCAGCAGACCGCCGATCCGCAGCATTCGTTCCCGGGCCACGGGCAGATGAAGCCCGAACAGCAGGAGATCGAGCGGCTGCGCCGCGAGGTGATCCGACTGAAGGCCGAGCGGGACATTCTAAACGTATGGCCCGCCCCGTCTGCAAGGGTGAATTCCGGTTGGCCTTTTAGGTCTGCATCAACGTATCCGGTCTCGGGGTCGCCCCCGGCCAAGATGGAGATCCGCACGATCCGGGCCTCATAAGCACGTCGGCTATGGCGGCCATTTTTTTAACCAGGCTGCCGGGTCGCAGGGATTGACCTTCAGGCCATCTGTTCTTCACCTCCCACAGACTTCGCGGGCGACCGGCGGGTGCCGATCGCTCATCAATTGCGATCAGGCGCCAACGAGGGCGCGCCGATCGAACTCGGTCCGTTGCCGAATCACCGCCCAGGCGATCCGGGCGAGCTTGCTTGCCAGAGCGACCACGGCGACGTTCATGTGGGAGCGCGCGAGCAGTCCGCGCAACCAGTTCCCGAGGGGCGTCGGCGTATCCTTCAGGCGTAGCAGCGCTGCGCGGGCGCCGTGGATCAACTGCCGTCTCAGATACTCGTTGCCTCGCTTGCTGATGCCCAGGAGCTTGGTCTTCCCGCCGGTCGAGAACTGGCGCGGGACGAGGCCCAGCCAGGCCGAGAGATCGCGCCCTCTGGCGAAGGCACTGGCATCGCCGACGGCCGCGACCAAGGCCGTGGCGTTGATCACGCCGATACCTGGGATCGTCGATAGAAGACGGGCGGACTCGTCCTGGCGCGCGACCTCGGCAAGCTCGTCGTTCAAGGCGGCGATCCGTGCATCGAGTTCGGCGCACTCTGCCCGGATATCTTCCACGAGCCGGCGCATCCGTTCCCCGAGCCCCTCGAACGTCTCGGCGGGCTGGGCCAAGCGACGCATCAGTACCTTGCGCCCCTTGGGGAAGGTTGTGCCACGCTCGAGCAGGATCGCGCGAAGCTGGTTGGTTAAGGCGGTTCTGGCCATCACCAGCCGATCTCGCACGCGATGGATGGTCTGGAGATCGAGCTGGGCTTCGGACTTCTGGGTGACAAAGCGCATGGTCGGCCGGGTCGCCGCCTCAGTGATCGCTTCGGCGTCCCAGTCGTCGTTCTTCTGGGCCTTGACGTAGGGCTTTACGTACTCGGGCGACATCAGCCGGATCGTGTGGCCCTGGCCTACCAGAATGCGTCCCATGAAATGCGCGCCGCAGCAGGCCTCCATCGCCACCACACACGGCGATAGGCTGGCGGCGAACTTGATCGCACCCTCCCGGGTCGTTCGCTTGCGGACAACGACGGCTCCGGCCGCATCGAGGCCGGCGAGGCTGACGCTGTTCTTCCCGAGGTCGATACCAAGGACGGCAATGCTGTGCTCGGACATGGGCTCCTCCTCTCAAGGTTCAGGCGCCAACATTGCGCCAGATGGTGAGGGGCGGGCCATTCCATAAGCCGCGGCCTTCTTCGCGAAGGAGTCGACGTGAAGTTCGGCTTCGTGGCGAAGCACCGAGGGATATGGCCGGTGCGCTGGATGTGCGAGGCGCTCGGTGTCTCGCGGGCGGGCTTCTACGCCTCGCTGACGCGGCCGCCGAGCGATCGTGCCGTCCATGACGGGGCGTTGGCCCAGGCGATCCGGTCGAGCTTCCTGGCGAGCGATCGCACCTACGGGTCGCGTCGCGTCTGGCGTGACTTGCTGGCTGCCGGGCTGGATTGCGGGCGTCAGCGTATCGAGCGTCTGATGCGCAGCCTTGCGCTGCGGGCCCGCCCGCGTCGGCGTCGTCTACCGGTCGATATGGGGATACGGCCGATGACGCATCTTCCCGCCAACGCCCTTGATCGCGACTTCCGCGCCGACCGGCCGAATGCGAAGTGGGTCGCAGACTTCACCTATGTCTGGACGGCCGAAGGCTGGCTCTACGTGGCCGTGGTCCTCGACCTGCTCTCGCGCCGGGTGGTCGGCTGGTCGATGCGCGCGAACATGACCAGCGAGCTGGTCACGGACGCGCTGATGATGGCGATCTGGCGAAGGGGCCGGCCGAGGTCGGTGCTGCATCACTAGGATCGCGGCAGCCAGTACGGCAGCGAAGCGTTCCAGCGGTTGCTGGCGGATCAGAGCATCGTCCGTTCGATGAGCCGGGTGGGCAACGTCTGGGACAACGCCGCGATGGAGAGCTTCTACAACCCGCACCGCCGTCACGCGACGATCGGCTACGAGAGTCCGATGGCGTTCGAGGCTAAGATGCAATTAGCTTAACCGCGTGTCCACCAAACCCGGGGCATCCCAAGTATCGTCACCTTCCGAGATTGCTCTTCTCATTTGGCCTGGCAATAGAGGGCTTGAAAATTGGCCTATATAATAATATCTTTGATAAATTATCTGTTGTTCAGATTGTTTGATGGGAATATCTTTGAGCGAAGGGGAGCAACACCGAGTCGGTGCAACGTTCGAGGTAGTTGACGATCTACTTTGGCAAGCAGTCTCAGGTCGTCTGCCGCTATTGCCCACCTTAACGATTGAGCGCTCGGGTATGATTGGGCCATTGGTAGAACTCGCCATCGCCTATATATCCATGCCTAATGCCTACCGCAGCGTTACAATCGAACCGCCGATTTTCAACCAAGCCGTAAGCGCCCTCTCCAAAGGCGAGATCAGCGGCGCCGGCATACACGATCGTGCGGGCGTGTTCCCACTCAGTCGATATGATCCGTCCATAAGTGCCGACAACGCGCACTGGAACCAATGGACCAAACACGCCGAGAATGCCGCCGTTGTTGTCGATCTACCAAGAACTCTAGTCGTTGGCCTGATTGGTGCCATCGGTGAGCTTCAGGACAATGTTTTCGAACACAGTGGCCAACCCGCCAGCGGACTTCTCGCTTACGGCGCCAGTAGCGGTACCTTCGAATTCGTCGTCGCCGATGCCGGGCGCGGCGTACTCTCGAGCCTTCGCGAGAACCAAGAATTTGCGCACCTCACCGATTCTGGTGCAGCACTGCGTGTCGCGATTTCAGATGGTGCGTCACGTTACGCACGTAACACAGGCCATGGCTACGGCGTCGGCCAATTATTTCGTGCCCTCGCCAATCACTCCGCCGAATTACGGTTTCGTAGCGGCGACCATGCACTGCGACTATGGGGTGATACCCCGAGCCTCACCGGCCAGGTCGAGCTCACGCAGAGAGCTTGGCTCGGCGGCCTTGTCGTTAGCGTGCGCTGTACGCCTGGGCTTAGCAGGCAGGGACAGTGAAACCGCGATCTTATGACGCGGCGCTTCATATGAGGCACGTACCAGACTCACATTGTGCGCAAAGAGATCGTCAAGTGGCGCACCGATAGGCGTCTCGAATTTCCCCCATTTCAGCCGGCCTGCTTCAGTCAAATAGGCTCGGCGCCGACGAATCGTGCGTGTAAACGCCTCTGTCTCGATCAAGCTCACCCGCGCGAAATGACGCCGCAAGATATCGAGCTTTCGACCGCCTCCCCGAATAATGATGACCAAAGGGCGCTCAACACGGTCGGCTAGCGCACAGAGCTGCGATATATGCCAATCGATACGGCCGCCCCAACCGCAGCCAGTCGCAAACTCGAAAGCGAGTATTTCGATCTCCGGTCGCTCACGAATTAATTCGCTCCAGCGGACATAATCATGCTCAGTTCGTCCGTTCACATGTAGCGCTGACGCCAATCCTGCGGCGGACATTTCAGTCCAAGCGAGTAGAATCCGCTTCATGGCGTAGAGATTGTCCGTACGGGGCAAGTCAGTCAGAACACTGTAGTTCGGTACGGTGATTAGCGTGACGCCAAGATTCTTCAACGCCTCAAGGATCGGCAATCGCCCTTTCAATTCCCACCAACGTTCGATTGGCTTGTCCTTATCGACGCCACTGACCACAATTTGCGAATCAGCGTTAATGAGAAAGCGTTCCGCCAGCTCGGCGCGTGAACTGACATGAACTTTGCCAGTCGCCATATTGACCAGCTCATATAACGAAATGGCGACCGCAGGTTCATTTAAGACCGTGGTGCGACCATAACGGTGGTCAACGAACGGTACGACAAGTGGAACTTCAGGCATACCGTTCGCAGTCGTCCGCGGCGCATTTTCAAAACCGAGTCCTTTGATTTCGCGCATACGCGCTACGTACTTACTCGGATTGAACCGACAAACCATATCGCACTCGCTTTTGTCGGCACAGGAGCAAAGGTCTTGGCAGTCGAGGACGCCAGCATCGGTGTGAACTCCACCGCAGTGGTGACGCTCAAGGCAAGTCGAACACCCCAACGACATCACGTGATGCGCAGCATCGTCCCATAAACGCTGCGGCTGTTGAAACTGACGCGATGGCTCGTGAGGAGGCCGACGATTCATTTGACCATTATCTCCGCAGTATCACCGAACAACCCGACGCGCTGAAGCTCACCTTCAGCGTAGCCGCCGCTTTCCCGGACGGTAGCCGACATTTCTGACGTCGGATTCTCGACACACCCGATCGACCGCAAGCCATCACTGATGATCAGGCCCTCGGCCGTACTCTGGACGATCAGCTTGTCGCCAGCCTTCACTCGCGCGGTGGGATTGAGCTTTGCCGTCACCACGCGCGACGTCTCGGACATCGTGAGATCAAAAAGCGTTGGCATCTTCAACCGATCGAGACCGCCGTCCCAGCGCTTGCGCCACGACTTGCCCGTCTGGGCCCGAATGTAGTCGAGCCCCATTAGGCAATCTCCAAAAGTGGGCTGAAGGATTTAGTTTTGCCTTGCCGCCGTTCAATCAACAGGCCTTTGTTTGCAAGCGTGGAAAGTCTGTTATTCCAGGCAGTCGGACCAATGTTCAGGCTAGCAAAGCGTGTAGCGAGTTCAGGGGCGGAGATAGCTCCAACTTCACAGACGGCATCGAACGTGGCGCGCTGAGCGGGCTCGAGTTCACCGATTAGGTAAGCAACAAGAACCTTACCCTTCGTGTCGAGGTCACAAGCCAAGAGAGCGTCGTTGCGGGCTCGGACAAAAAAATCGAGTTCCTCAACAACAGCAACTGGCAGATTGGCAGCGACTGGATAAACGTTCGGTAACGCCTGCCGCGCGAAGTCGCGGAACCCAATGACAGACTCACGCAGAAAGGAAGACGTCGCAACCTCAACACCGGTGAAGTCGAGGAATGCTAACGCAGGCGTGGTGGCAATCGGCGTTGCGGCGATTAAGGCACTCAAGAGCTGTCGCCCCGAGATCGCACCGGAAAGAACCGCTTGGCCGCCTGTCAGGTCTAGTATTTGATGCCGCACTTCACTATCCTCACTATATAAACGTGAGAATAGTGAAGTGCGGCATCATAAGTCAAGGCCTTTTTTGCCGCATGAGGCGACCGGCTTCTGCTGTACACTTCCATTAAATGCGCGCGATTGTAAAAATAATACATACACTTTAAATTGAAATTCTAAAAGGAAACTGCCACTGGAACCACCGATGGCTTTTGTTACCTCGGCATATGGCCGGGCAGCCGATATCCCAAATCCACCAAGCCGAGCGGGGCTACTGAACAACCCAGCCCGGGTTTTCTAAACAAGGTCGAGAACGGATCAGCTCTTGCGATTAGCGCGCTAGAGCGCTGGACTTCCCTTGTGGGACTTCTTGTGGGACTTTCCGCGTCTGTTCACGGCTTGCGGCGCCCTTTGGGCGATTTCGGATTATTGGAAATCAACGCGTTAGCCCACGACGTCCGGACTCCGAAGCTGAAGGTCGCGCGTTCGAGTCGCGCCGGGCGCGCCATTCCCCCGCTTAAATCGAAATTCAGGCCGGCTCCATCCCGTGGCGCGTGTAAACGTCACGCGCGGCAGGGGCGCGCAATGCCGCGATGAAGCCGGCCGCCACTTGGCTGTCGGCGGCGGACGCGGCGACACCGGCCGCGAAACTCGTGACCGCGCGCAAGCTGGGCGATAGCGACCCCACGATCTCGATGCCCGGCAAGCCTTGCAGCTCGCTCAATTGCTGGAAGCCGATCTCGGCGGCACCGTCGGCGACGAGCTTGCCCACCGGCACCCCGGGCGGCGCCTTCACCAAGCGCGCTTCGATCGCGGCGAAAATCTCCCAGCGCTTGAACAGTGCCACGATGTGATCGCCGCTCGGGCCGGTCGAATAGGCGATGGCGCGCGCGCCCAGCAACGCGCGCTTGGCTGAGTCGTCGCTCGAGAGATCAGGTTTGGCGGCCCCGGCTTTGACGGCAGCCGCCAAAGCCGAACGCGCGATATCGACGATGGTTTCGGCGCGCACGAATCCGCCGCGCGCCAATTTGGCCAGCGCGTCGGCGGCGAGCACGACGACGTCGACGCTCTCGCCGCTTTCCACGCGCTTGGCGGCATCGACACCGCCCATCGAATTGACAGCAACCTTTCGGCCCGTCGCCGCGCCGTGCGCCGCCGCGATCTCGGCCAATATGTGCCGGGTCGCCATCGACGAAATGCAGTTCAACGCTTGTGCCATCGGCCGCCGCCTTTACGCTTGGTCGAGGCCAAGGTAAAGCGCGGCGATCCGATCGCCAAGTTGGCTTAGGCGGCCTTCGCGGCCGCCGTGCCGACCCATGCCGTGATCGCGGACTTCGCGCCGGCGAGCGACGCGTCGCGCGCTTCCGGCCCAAAGGCGAGTTTTTCCACGCGCACGAAGGTCACGTCGGTGATGCCGAGGAAGCCGAGCACCGTGCGCAGATACGGCTCTTGCGAATCCATCGGCTTCGCCGGGCCTTCGCTATACATGCCGGCGCGCGATTCGATCACGAGGGCGCGCTTGCCGGTGAGCAAGCCCTTGGGGCCCGCTTCCGAGTAGCTGAACGTGACGCCGGCGCGGGCGATGTGGTCGAACCACGACTTGAGCGTCGACGAGATGCCGAAATTATACATCGGCGAGCCGATGACGATCAGATCCGCGGCCTTGATCTCGGCGACCGCGGCGTCGGACAGCGCGCGCGCCGCCTTCTGCGCGTCGTTGGCGGGCTCCGCACCGCGGATCGCGGCGGTCGAGTCTTCGTTGAGGTGCGGCAGCGGGTTCGCCCCCAGATCGCGCGACACGATCTTGGCGCCGGCGGCGCGCAATTGGGCCACGGCTTCGGCCACGAGGCCGCTGGATACCGACGCTTGGCCGGTGGAAGCGCTGGTGAGGGCGAGAACGGTCGTCATCGGAAGCTCCTTGCTGCGATTTCGAAGGCCCCTTGGCGGGCCGGTCGAAAGCAAGGTAGTGATGCCAATACAGGAACAGTATCCCTGATTTTGGCAGCACTCTGTTTACTCAAAAGGAACAATCCGATGATCGAAATCGCGGATATGCGCTGTTTTGTCGAGGTTTTGGAGAGCGGCGGATTCAATCGTGCCGCCGCGAAACTCGGCCTGTCCAAATCGATCGTCAGCCGCCGGATCGCGCGTATTGAGCGCGAGCTGGGGGCGCGGCTGCTGAGCCGTACGACGCGCGGCATGAGCCCGACCGAAACGGGGGCCGATTTCAAGGCGCGTTGCGAGCGTATCCTTGCCGAGCTCGATGCCGCACGCGAAGCGGCGGCCCAGCATGGCGGCGGCTTGACCGGGCGTTTGCGCCTCGCCGCCCCGCTGGTGTTCGGCGTGCGGCATATCGCCCCCGTGCTCGGCGAGTTCGCCAAGCGCCATCCGAAGCTGGAGATCGACGTCGCGTTTAGCGATCGTGTCGTCGATCTGATCGGCGAAGGGTACGACGCCGCGATCCGCATCGGTACGATCCGCGACGCGAGCCTGATCGCGCGGCGCTTGGCGCCGGCGCGCGCCGCGATCGTGGCGAGCCCCGCTTATCTCGCCGAACATGGCACGCCGAAATTTCCCGCCGACCTCGCCAAGCATGAATGCCTGATCTACACCGGCAGCACCGTGCCCGAATGGCATTTCCGCGCGGGCAAGCGCACCATCGCCATCCGCCCCGCCGGCCGTTTGCGCAGCGACAGCGGGGCCGCGATCCTAGAATGGGCGGTCGCCGGGCTCGGTATCGCGGCGTTGCCGACCTTCATCGCCGGCGATCAAATCCATAGCGGCGCGCTGGTGCCGCTGCTGATGGATTTCCCCACGCCCGAATTCGCGGTGCATGTCGTGCGTCCGCCGGGCGCCAACGCTTCGGCAAAATTGCGCTTGCTGATCGAAGCACTGGTCGAGCGCTTCGGCGGCGAGCCTTATTGGGATCGCTGCCTGATGGCCCAGCGCGACTGACCGCGTCTTTCGTTGTGCGGCGCATATAAGTGCGCGCGCTTCACGAATGCCGCCGTTAAATGAATTTGTCCGGGGCGGGGCGAACGCAACATCATTCGCGGATGAAAACAATAACAGCGCGAATCCTCGCCGCCGTCGCGCTCGCGGCACTTCCCGTCTTCGCCATAGCCCAGGAAACGCCGGTTCGCGGCGGCACGCTCAGCTTCGGCGTGGCGGGCGAGCCCAACACGCTGGATTGCCACGCGACCAACACCTTCGCCGTGCTGCATTACGTGGCGCCGCATTATTCGACGCTGCTGCGTTTCGCGCCCGGCGAATATCCGAAGATCGAAGGCGATATCGCCGAATCCTGGACGGCGTCGCAAGACGGTTTGGTCTGGACGTTCCGCCTTCGGCCCAATGTGCGTTTCCACGACGGCACGGTTCTGACCTCGGCCGACGTGAAAGCGTCGTTCGAACGGCTGCGCGAACCGCCGACGGGCGTGGTGTCCGTGCGCAAGGCGCAATTCGCCGATATCGTGTCGATCGAAGCGCCCGATCCCGCGACCATCGTCATGCGGTTGCGCGGGCCGGACGCGGCATTCCTGCCGGCGATGGCCAGCCCCTGGAACTGCATCTATTCGGCGCAGAAGCTGGCGTCCGATCCCGAGTATCCGCAGCGCAAGGTGATGGGCACGGGGCCCTTCGTGTTCGAGGAATATCGCCAGGGCCAGCCTTGGGTCGGCAAGCGCTTCGACGGCTATTTCCGTCAAGGCCAGCCCTATCTCGACGCGTTCCGCGCCATTCCCATCGACGGTGCCGCGACGACCAACGCGCTGGCGGCGGGCCAGTTGCAGGCGGAGTTCCGGGGGCTCGGCCCCGCGCAGCGCGACCGCGTGGCGGCGAGCCGCGGCGACAAGATGCGCTTCTTCGAAGGCGACCGGATTTCCGTCTATGTGCTGGCGCTGAACACGCAACGCGCGCCCTTCGACGATTCGCGCGTGCGCCGTGCGTTGACCCTCGCCCTCGACCGGCGCGTGGGCCAAGCGACGATGACGCGCATCTCCTCGGTGCGTAACGCGGGCGGGTTCTTGCGCCCCGGCACGCCGATGGCGGCCACACCCGAAGAACTCGCCCGCCTGCCCGGTTTCGGCCCCGATATCGCGGCCGCCCGTGCCGAAGCGCGCCGTTTGCTGGCCGAAGCGGGGCAGACGAAACTCAACGTGCGCATGATCAGCCGCTCGATCGAGAATCCGCACCAGCAATTGGCGGTCTATCTGATCGACCAATGGCGCCAGATCGGCGTGACGACCGAGAATACGAAGCTGGAAACCGCGCAATGGCAGACCACGCTGCTGGCCGGCAATTTCGACGCGATCACCGATTTCTCGGCCGATCCGGTCGACGATCCGACGATCCAGCTCGAACGTTTCACCTCGTTCGATCGCGCGCCCAACAACGCCTCGCGCGCCATCGACCGCACGCTCGACGATCTGTTCGACCGGCAAAAGCGCGAGCTCGACCCGATCAAGCGCCGCGTGCTGGTGCGCCAGTTCGAGGATCGCCTGATCGGCGAAGCGTCGACGATCCCGCTGTTCTGGGCCTTCCGCATCATCCCGATCGCGTCGGAAGTGCAAGGCTGGCCGTTCAGCCCCAGCCACTTCCTGTATCAGGATCTGTCGACGGTTTGGATCAAGCCTTAGAACGCCAAGGGATCAGCTTCGCTTCGGCGAACCGCACGAGTTCGTAGAAGCCCCAGCCGGTCAGCGACAGGATGACGATCACGCCGATTACGGCGGGGGAATCGCTGCTCTCCTGCCCGGCGGTCAGCAGATAGCCAAGGCCGCGATTCGCACCCATCATCTCCGCCACCACGGCGGCGGTCACGGCTTGCGTGGTCGCCACACGCAAGCCCGCGACGATCGGCGGAACCGCGAAAGGCAGATCGATGCGCGTCAAACGCTGCCACGTGGTCAACCCCACGATCTGCGCGAGGTCGCGATAGGCTTTGGCGATGTAGCGAAATCCGGTCAAGGCACCGGTCATCGCGGGGAAGAACGTCACGATCGCGACCAGCACGATCTTGGGGCCCGGCCCGAGGCCCAGCCACAGGATCAGCAGCGGCGCGATCGCGATCTTGGGCGCCGTCTGCACCAGCAGAATCACCGGCGTGAATAGGCGCTCAAGGCGCGGCAGCCTTGCAAATGCAGCACCCGTACCGATGCCCAGCAGCGCGCCGATGACGAAACCGCCGAGGATTTGCCCCAGCGTCGTCGTCGTGTGGCGCCACAGTTCGGCGTTGATCGCCAGGAACACGAGGCGGTCGATGACCGCGCCGGGGCTTGGCAGCAGAAACGCCGGAATCGAGAAGCCCCAAACCGCGCCCCACCACAGCAGGACGAAGCCGGCCAGCGACAGCAAGGCGCGGATCGGGGCGTTCATCGATCGATCAGCCGCGGATCGATTTGGGCTGCACGACCAGATCGTCCGCCTTGAAGCCCTTGTCGATCAGCTTGGCGTCGGCCATCGCGTCGATCGCACCCTGCCATGCGGCGATGTCGGCGGCCCCCAGACCGTTCGCCTTGGTCGTGGCCGATTGCCAGACCGACGCGATGAAGGTCTCGTTGAAGGCGCGCGTCAGGATCGCTTCCTGGCCGGCCCAAGTCGGCGCGTATTTGCCGATGGCGATCTTCAGCGCTTCGTCGACATTGCCGCCGATCACCCAGGCGAAGCTTTCGTCGATCGCATCGACGAAAGCGCGCGCGACCGCGCCCTTCGACGCGAGCAAGCGATCCGACGTCACGACCACGTTGCCGAAGGACGGCAGGAAGTCGTTCGACAGGATCAGATGCGTCGGGAATTTGTCGGCTTCGAGATTGTATTTGCGCAGTTCCGAGAACACGATCGCGTCGACCTGGCCCGCTTGCAGCGACTGCACGATGGCGCCGGTGGCGACGACTTCGACCTTCACGTCTTCGATGCGCAAGCCCGCCTTCTTCAGGCCCGCCTGGAGCTGAAGATAATTCGGGCTGCCCAGCGCCGTGACGGCGACGGTCTTGCCCTTCAAGTCGGCGTAGGTCTTGATCTTCCCGTCGGCCTTGGTCAGCAACGCGCCAATACCACGTTGATAGGTGGTGTGGATCACCTTCACCGGCAGGCCGTTCGCCTTGGCCGCGATCACCGAATCGCCGTTCGGGAAGCCGAAATCGACATTGCCGGCGGCGACGTTGCGCATGATGTCGGAACCCGACGCGTAGATGACGTTGAGCTCCAGATTGCGCTTGGCGAAGAAGCCCTTCTCGATGCCGGCATAGATCGGCGCGTAGAACGGCACGGCGGCACCGTCGATCTGCAACGTGACGGCCGTTTTGGCTTGCGCGTGAACAAGGCTCGGTGCGAAAGCCGACGCGGCGGCGGCGGCGAGGATTTGGCGGCGATTCATCATGGGGAGACTCCCTTTTTGGTGGACGAGAAAAGATCGAGGGCCGCACGCAGCGCGATGCGCACGACGGCTTCTTGGGCGGGTTCGTAATCTTCAAGCCAGCGATCGGTGGTGCGATCGCCATGCACGGCGAGGATGGCGCCGGCCTGTAGCCCCAGCGCCGCACCCACCGTCAGGATCGTTTCGGTTTCCATATCGCAGCCCACGGCACCTTGCGCGGCGAATTTCGCGATCGGATCGTCGTCGGGCGACGGACCGGCGGCGTCGCCGAACAGCGGGCGCCCTTGGCCGCGATAATAGGAATCGGTCGTGGCGACGCGGCCCACGCGATGCGCGGTGCCGTCGTTTTGCGCGGCGTTGGCAAGTGCCGCGACGATCTGCGGCGACGCGTTCACGGGCCCTTTCGCGCCATAAACGCGCGCGGCCCCGGTGCCGCCGATCGCTTCGTTGACGATCAACATGCCGCCCAACGGCAAGCCGGGCGCGATGGCGCCCATGCCGCCGATGCGGATCGCGATCTTGGCGCCGAGATTGGCAAGCTCGACAAGCGCGATCTCGGTCGAGGGGCCGCCGATTCCGGTCGAACACAAGGTGACGCCAACGCCGTCCACCGTCGCGCTCGCCATCCGATATTCGCGCCGCTGACCCAGATCGCGGGCCTTCGGCAGCAGCTTGGTGGCGAGACCGACGCGCGCGGGATCGCCCGGCAGCAGCACGATCGGCCCCACATCGCCCGGCGCACAAGGCAGATGCGGCGGCTTGCCGTCCTTCCAGGGGAATGCGGCGCGGCGCTGATTCGGGGTCATTGCTTCCACCGCAACAGGCGCCGTTCGGCAGCTTCCAGCGAAACATGCACCGCGATGCCCAGCGCCACGGTCAGCAGCACCGCGGCGAACAGCAGCGGCGTTTTGTAGGTGGCCGAGGCGAAGGTCATCAAATGGCCGAGGCCGAGCTTGCCCGACATCCACTCGCCCAGGATCGCGCCGACCACGGCTTGGACGGCGCCGATGCGCAAGCCGATGAAAATCTCGGGCAGCGCCATCGGCAATTCGACGCGCATCAAACGCTGCCAGGTCGTCAGCTTCAAGATACGCGCGAGTTCCAATGCGTTCTGCGGCACGCCGCGCAAACCCACGATCGTCGCGACCAGCACGGGAAACAGCACGAGCGAGACGATCAGCACGATCTTCGAGGTCGTGCCGAAACCGAACCAGATGACGAACAACGGGGCGAGCGCGATCTTGGGTGCGGTTTGCAGCAGCAGGATCGGCCCGTCGAGCCAGCGTTCCAGCTTGGGCGATTTCGCCAGCACGAAACCCAGCGCGAAACCCGCCAGCGCGCCCAACACCAAACCGAACACGACATTGCCGAAGGTGAAGCCCAGATCGCGCCATAAGGCGCCGGAGATCGCGAGATCGGCGAGTGCCCCGCCGACAGCACCAGGGGCCGGCAGCATATAGGCCGGCGCGTCCGTCGCCGTCACATAGACCTGCCACGCGATGACGATCGCGATAATCCCGGCGAGGTGATCGACGATCGGCGGCACGCGGCGCGGGGCCGATGGAACGGCGGCGGCGTCGCTCATTTGAGTTCCCGCCGGAACGTCGCCATGAATTGATGGAAACGCGGATCGAGCTTCGTCGCCTCGCCGCGCGGATGCGGCAGATCGACATCGTGGATCGCGCGCACCCGGCCGGGACGCGCGCTCATCACCACCACGCGATCGGAGAGATACGCCGCTTCTTCGACCGAATGGGTGACGAAGACGATCGTCTTTTTCGTCGCGCGCCAGATCTGGAGCAATTCGTCGTTCATCCGGTCGCGCGTCAGCAGATCCAGCGCGCCGAACGGCTCGTCCATCAGCAGGATCGGCGGATCGTAGGAAAGGGCGCGCGCGATCGCCGCGCGCTGACGCATGCCGCCGGAAAGCTGGTGCGGCAGCGCATCCTCGAAGCCCTGCAGGCCAACCATCTTGATCAGGCGATGCGCGGTCGCGTCGGCTTCGGCGCGCGGCACGCCGCCGGTATCGAGCGGAAAGCGGATATTGGCGAGCGTCGAAAGCCAGGGCAGGAGTACGGGCTCCTGAAACACGAAGCCGATCGGCCGCGCCACGCCTGTCGCGGCGATGGTCAGCTTGCCGTCGCTGGGCGTTTCGAGGCCCGCGATGATCCGCAGCAAGGTGGATTTGCCGCAGCCCGACGGACCGACGATCGACAGGAACTGCCCGGCGGGAATCGTCAAATCCACCGGGGTCAGCGCGTCGACCGGCTCGCCCTTGGGCCCGACGAACCTTTTCGACACGGCTTCAATTGTAATCATACCGCCGTCCAAGCAAATGAACGGTCAGTTATAGGGGAAGTGGGGCGTCCGTCAAACCGGCGCTTGCGCCGTCGCGTAGATCGCGTAGCCGCCGAGAATGTCCCGCGTGCGGGCGTGGAACCCTCGTTCCGCCGCAAGAGACGCGAATACGTCCAGCAGATCGTCGCGCGGCGCGACATGGAAAGCCGCGAGCCAGGCGCGCAACGCCGCTTTGGCGGGGCCGGGCCAGCGCCGCATCGTGCCGAAATCGACCACAGCGATTCGCCCGCCCGGCGCCACGGCATCGAACGCACGAGTCAAGGCCGCGCGCCAATCGGGGATCATCGACAGCGTATAGGCGCAGAAGACGCGCTCGAAGCCTTTGCGCCCGAACACGGCTTGCGGATCGAACGTTGCCGCATCGGCCTGCGCCAACGCCGCGCGACGGTCGAGCTTGGCTTCCGCCGTGTCGAGCATCACCCGGCTGATGTCGAAACCATAGAAACGCGCGGCTTTATATCGGCGGGCGGCGACGGCGAGATTGCGCCCCGTACCGCAGCCGATTTCCAACACACTACCGTCCTGGGGCGGGTCGAGATCCGCGATCAAACGGTCGCGTCCGAGCAGATAATATTTGCGCGTGAGGTCGTAGATCGGCGTCTGCCAGCGATAGACGCCGTCCATCAGGCTGGCATGGGCGGTGTTCACGTGGCCGCTCCATCACGCAAGCGATAGAGATGGAACCCGCCATAGATCGCCGACCTATCGCGCAACGTGCCTTCGCGGCTTTCGGCTTCGGCGTAGTGCCAAAGGCCCAGCAGCTCGGGCGCCAAACGGCCGGGCAGCAGCGAGGGTTCCGCCGCCGTGCGGAAGATGACGCGGGCACCCGGACGGGCCGCATGCGCGATCGCGCGCCACAGCCGGTTCAGCGTGGCATCGTCCATCCAATCCTGGGCATCGAGCAGCACGAAGGCGTCGAAGCTGCCAGGGGCGGCCTGCTCGAACACATCGATCATATTGGCTTGGCGCAACTCGATGCGATCCGCGCGCGCGCGGAAGGTTTCGTAGTTCGCCGCCTTCAAATGCGCGGGCAATGCCGACGCTGCGGCAGGCGGATAGGCGCGGCCGAACGCCTGCCAGGCGAAGTAATTCTCCGACAGCGGAAAACCGTAAGCCAAGCGTTCGAGCCGCGCTTCCAGCACGTCGGCCATCGCCCCGCCTTCGGGGGCGGCTTCCAGCAGCGAGCGATACTGTGCGGGCGGAATACCCAGGCCGTAAAGCGAGGCAGGGTTGTCGACGAGCTTACGGAACAGCTTGCCCTTCAGAATCGGCCTTATCTCGGCGTCGAAGATGCGCTTTTGCGCGTCGATCGAATCCGCTTCCAGCAAGCGGCGCGGATCGCGCCGATGCAGCTTCGCGAAGGCATGGCCCGCGCCGATGAAGCGGCCGAGCAAACCTTCGCGATAAAGATGGCGCTTGAACGCCCCGATGCGCCGGCGGCCGCGCCAATCGCGCGCATCCCAATAGTCGCGCGCGTATTCGTCCAGCGCCGGGCGCAGATAGGCGTCGTAAAGCGCCGGATTGTCCTTGGCCGCCGCCGCGCCCAAAAACCGGAAATAGGTCGCGTGATCCGGCAAATGGCGCAACGCCGCGATCTTCAGCTGGGCGAGGGCGATATGATGCGCGTTGAGGTCGATCGCCAGCACGCGTTCGGGATCGGCGGCAAGATAGGCGAGCGCGTTGCAGCCGCCCGAGCAGATCGTCGCGATCCGCGCGCCCGGCTTCAGCGCCAGCGCTTCGAGATCGACATCCGGGTCCTCCCAGATCTGGGCGTAAACGAGACCGGAGAAGAGCAGCGAGAAAAGCCGCTCGCGCAGGCCTTCGGGCGACAAGGTGCGGCTGCGTTTGACCGCTTTCGTCACGTTGCGCAGCGTGGTGGGCGCGGCAATTCCTTGCGAGAGCATCGGCAGCGGAACCTCGTTCGCGTCGAGTCGGGAAGTCTTCCTCCCTCGATAGGCCGCGCGAATGACGCCCGCGTGATCGCTTCGTGACGGTTACGTTGCTAGTGCCGCATCACCACGCGCACCGGCTCGCGCAGCGGCCGGAACTGGTGGTAGGACCGCACGCGCGACAGCAGCGTATCGGTGATTTCGAATCCGGCTTTCAGCAGAATGCCGCCATCGGCGGCGACCGCCAGATCGTCGATCAGGATCAGGCCGGGATAAAGCTCGGCGATTTTCTTGGTGCTGACGTCGCCGCCGCGCGCCGCCTCGCCCTGAAGCAGCGCGTCGCGGATCGCGGCGAAGATGCCGGGGTCGTATTCCGTGCCGGCGGCGTTGCCGAGCTTGGCGAAAACCAAGCCCAGCGGCATGCCGGTTTCCAGCGCGGCGGCGACGTCGATCAATACGCGCAAGGCTTTCGCGCCGACGGGCGCGCCGGCCGATGCGGGCGCGCGATGATGGCGCACGATCAGCGCGACCTGCGCGAGGCGCGGAATTTTGACGAGCATATCGGCGCCGATGGCCGGCACGCGCGCCGCGTGTTCGCTTTCCGCGGGCTCGAGCTTCGCGCCGCTCGCGAGCTTGGCGCGAAGATCGGCGGGCAGCGCCGTCAACCCGAGCGGATGGAGCATCGCCGCGAGATCGAGCTCCCACGGGCTGACATCCGGCAAGGCGCCGGCGGCCTGGCGCGCGAGCCCACGCGCGCGCATGCCGCGCCCGAAAGCGGCGGGGTCCATGCCCATCAGCACCTCGACCAGCACGCCGACCGCGCCGCCCAGCGTGCGCTCGACCAATTCGCGCTCGGCCGTGATCAGGCGGTGCTGGGCCATCGCGTCGGTCAGCGCGCCGATCACGTCCTCAGGCGCGCAAGGCTTGTTCAGAAAGCGGAAGATCGCGCCGCGATTGACGGCGCGCACGGCCGTCTCCTGATCCGCGTTCCCGGTCAGCATCAGGCGTACGATATCCGGCGCTTGTGTGCGCACGCGGGAAAGAAGCTCCACGCCGTCCATGCCGGGCATGCGCATGTCGGACAACACGATCGCGAAGCCGCTGCCGTCGCCGAGCTTTTCGAGCGCCTGATCGCCGCCGGTCGCGATGTCGACCTCGAACTTGCCGAACAGCTGGCGGCGCAAGCCCGACAGGACGTTGGGCTCGTCGTCGACCAGAAGAACGCGCGCCGTCACGACACCAGATCCTTCGTCGCGTTCTCGAAGGCGAGCCTGTCGCGCCATTGCTGCGTCCAATCAAGCCGCCCGATATCGTGAAGATAGATTTCGTCGATCTTCATGGCGAAGTCGCCGGGCGTGATAAGCGCATCGGCGATATGCACCACCGAATGGAGACCGAAATCGAGATGGCCGCAGCGCATCGGCTCGTGGTGATAGCTGGCGGCGGCCGTCAGATTGTCCGGCAGGCCCCAGATCGACAAAAGATGGGCGCCGATCTGGGCGTGCGTCGTGCCGAGATGCTCGCGTTCAACCAGATAGCGCGGGACCTGCGTGGCTTCGCTCTCCTCGCGGATGCGCGCGTCGAGCTCGGGCCGGATGGCGGCGAGAACGACGGCGCCGATGTCGTGCAGGAAGCCGGCGACGAAGGCTTCGTCGGGCGTCGCCTCCGGCGCGCCGACGCTTTCCCACAGGCGGCGGCACAGCGCACCCATGGCGAGGCTATGACGGACGATTTCCTCGATCGGCGCGGCGTTCAGCCCGGCGGCTTCGAGCTGGGCGAGCAGCCCGGCCTTCAGCACCAGGGCGCGCACGATGTCGAGTCCGAGGAAGTTCATCGCCTGCAGCGGCGTGGCGATGCTGCGCCCGACGCCGAAGAACGCCGAGTTGGCGATCTGCAGCAGCTTCGCGGTCAGCGCGATGTCGCGGCCGACGATCGCGGCGACGTTGGCGATCGACCCATCGGGCTTGCGCAGCTCCGCCACCAGGTCGAGATAGGTCTGCGGCGGGGACGGCAACCGGCGCATCCCTTCGACGCAGGCGCGCAGCGTCTTGTCGTTGATCTCGTTGCGCAAGCGCACCGCGCGCTCGACCGTGCCGACGATACGCGTGCTGTCGCAAGGCTTGGACAGGAACACATGCGTGGGCCCCACCGCGCGCAAAGCCGTCTCGCGGTCGCATTGGCCGGACAGGACGATGCGGATCGTCTCGGGATGGATCGCTTCGATGCGCGAAAGAAGCTCGGCGCCGTCCATGCCGGGCATGCGCATGTCGGTCACGATCACGTCGGCGGGCTGGCGGTCGAGTTCGCGCAACGCGTCGTCGCCCCCGCCCGCGAAACGCATGTTCCAGCTTTCGCGCATCGGGAACAGCATCCGGCGCAGACCCGACAGGACGTTGGGCTCGTCGTCGACGAATAGAACTTCGGTTTTCATGTCGCGGTTTCCTTCGGCTGCGCGGAAGCGGGATTGAGCGGCAGGCGGATCGTGAACTCGGCGCCCCGCCCCGGCTCGGAGCGCAAGCCGAGACTGCCGCCGTGCTTCTTGACCACGATGGTGCGGCTGATCGACAGCCCTTGCCCCGTGCCTTTGCCCGGCGGCTTGGTGGTGAAGAAGGGATCGAAGACGCGGCCGGTGTTCTCCGCGGCGACGCCGGTTCCGGTGTCGGAGACGGAGATTTCCACCCAATCGCCGTCCTTGCGTGTGGAGATCGTGATCAGGCCGCGCTCGTCGCCTTTCGCCTCGATCGCGTGGGCGGCGTTGACGACGAGATTCAGGACGACCTGGTTGATCTCGCCCACATGGCAAGGTACGGGCGGCAGATCGGGCGCGAAGCGCGTTTCGACGTCGGCGACGTATTTCCACTGGTTGCGGCTGACCGTCAGCGTCGTGTTGATCGCAGCATGCAGATCGGCGGGGGATTTTTCCTTCGCGTCGGGATAGGAGAATTCCTTCACCGCCGCGACGATCTGGCGGATGCGCTCGACGCCGTCGAGCGACTGGTCGATCGCCAGCGGCACCTCCGACAGCAGGAATTCGACGTGGGATGCGCCCGTGCCGGGCGCGCGGACCGCCGCCGACAGATCGGCGAACGCGGTCTTTAGGAAGCGCACATTGTCGCCGACATATTGCGTGGGCGTGTTGATTTCGTGCGCGATGCCGCCCGCCAGCGTGCCCAGCGCATCCAGCTTTTGGCTTTGACGCAGTTCCGTTTCCAGCGACGCGCGCGCGCGTTCGGCTTTGCGGATGTCGGTCACGTCGGTCCAAATGACGACGATCCCGCCTTCGCCCGTCCGCCGTTCCGCGATCGTCAGCGCGCGGCCGTCGGGAAGCGCGGCCTCATATGCGGCTGCGCGCGCGTCCGGCACTTCCCATGCGCGCATGCGCGCGGCCAGAACCGGAGCGCCGAAAGGGGCGACGATTTCCTCGATCCGGCGGCCGAAACCGGCTTTCGCGCCGGCCGACTGCGCGAGAGCGACGAACGCCCGATTGGACATGACGAAACGGCCGGTCGGATCGAACAGTGCGAAGCCTTCGCTAAGGCTTTCGACGGCGTCGGTCATGCGGCGCTGCGCGATTTGCACGCGCTGTTCGGCCTTCTCGCGTTCGGTCACGTCCTTGCCGAAACCGGCATAACCCTGGAAGGTGCCGTCCAGCGCCAGGATCGGCACGCCGCCGATTTCGACATGTCGGATAACCCCGTCGGGCCGCCGCAGCCGGTAGACGAAGCCGTCGAACGGATTGCGCTGATCCAGATCGGCCAAAAGATCGCTCAGACGATCGCGATCGGTCGACTCGGCGGCGAAGTCGAAACGCGACCGGCCGATCAGCTCTTCGGGCCTCAGCCCCGTCGAGCGCGCCACGCCCGAGGAGACCCAAGTGAATCGGAACTGCGCGTCGGTTTCCCACGCCCAGTCGTTCGAGGATTCGAGGATCGCCTCGATTCGGCGCAGCGTCGCGAAACGGCTGCGGCCTTCTTCCTTGTAGTCGCGCTGAGATGCAATTGCGGTTGCGGTTTCCATCGGCCTTCTCCGGCCGTAACCATCGCAACTCGCTTGCCAGTCCGGTTGTTTACCAAGCCTTTGATTTTATAGGGCTGTTCCGGGCCAGATCGCCGTGCCGCTGCAAATCGCGACACGAAACGCAGCGGGTTTCGCGTCAGGCGCGCTCGCGGCCTTCCCAGAGCTGCTTTTTGCGATAAATGGTCGACGCGTCGATCTCAAGGAACGCCGCGGCCCGGCGCACATTGCCCCCGCAAGCGGCGATCGCCGCTTCGATGGCGTCGCGCTCGATCCGCCACATCGGCCGCAACGGCGAACCCGGCGCGCCGGGGGTCACGTCGTAGGAAGCGTTCGTGTTCGCCGCGGCGGCCAGGCGCGGCATGGCGCCGGGCGCACGGCCGCGCAGCTTGTCGGGCAGCATGCCCGCGTCGATCGCTTCGGCGTCGTGCAGAACGATCGTGCTGCGCACGGCGTTCTGCAATTCGCGCACGTTGCCGGGCCATGCGTAGCTCGCGAGGATCGATTCCGCCTCCGCCGTAAAGCCCGTAAAACGCTTGCGCTCCTCGCGCGCGTAGCGCTTCAGCAATTCGTGGGCGATCAGCAGGACGTCCCCTTCCCGGTCGCGCAGCGGCGGCAAGGTGATGGGAATAACGTGCAAGCGATAATACAGATCCTCGCGGAAGCGCCCGGCCGCGACTTCGGCCGCCGGATCGCGGTTCGTGGCGCAGACGATCCGAACGTCCACGTCCTGCGGCTTCGAATCGCCCACGCGCTGCACAAGCCCCGTTTGCAGGAAGCGCAGCAGCTTGCCCTGCAGGTTCAGATCCATCTCGCAAATTTCGTCCAGGAACAGCGTGCCGCGATGCGCCTGCAGCGCCGCACCCGCGCGATCCGCGGTGGCGCCGGTGAAGGCGCCCTTCACATGGCCGAAAATTTCGCTTTCCAGCAGGTCTTTCGGGATCGCCGCGCAGTTGAGCGCGACGAAGGGCGCTTTGGCGCGCGGACTGCGCTTGTGGATCGCCTCGGCGCAGACCTCCTTGCCCGTGCCGCTTTCGCCGGTGACGAAAACGGTCGCCTTGCTTTGGGCGGCCGAATCGATGATGCGATAGACCGCCTGCATGGGCAGCGACGCGCCGACGAAGCCGTAATAACGGTCGCGGCCGAATTCCTCGCGCATCTCCACGACGGCGTCGACAAGCTTGCGCCGCTCCAGCGCGTTGCGCAACGTGACCGTCAGGCGGTCGCGGTCGAACGGCTTGACCAGAAAATCGTAGGCGCCTTCGCGCATCGCCTCGACCGCGAGTTTCATCGAGCCCGAAACGGTGACGACGACCGCCTCGGTCGGCAAGCCCTTGGCGCGGATCTCCTTCAGAAGATCGATGCCGCTGCCGTCGGGCAGGCCCACGTCGATCACCACGGCGTCGGGCACGCGCGCTTCCATCCGCGTGCGCGCCTGGGCGAGCGAGCCCGCGATCGCCACGTCCCACGCTTCGTCGCGCAGATACTCCTCGTACAGCACCGCCATCGGCAGCGTGTCCTCGACGATCAAAACGTGACGCTTGGCGCCCATGATACGGCTCCTATTCCGCGATCGACGCGACGGATTCGCGCGCCGCTATCTGCTCGGCCGACCGCGCGAACGCCGTCTCGAGTTCGTCCATTTTTCCCGCCATCGTTGCCGCATCGTAGCGCGTCGCATCCGCTTCGAACGCGGCCGCGATTCGCCCCAGCCGCAACGCGCCGACCGAAAGCGCGGAACCTTTGATCGCGTGCGCCTCGCGCGCCGCGAGCGCCGCGTTTTCCGGCGACATTCCGCGCATCCGTGCGAGGCGTGCGCCGACATCTTTGGCAAACAACGCCGCAACCCTGCGCGCCGCTTCCGCGCCGATCTGCGTTTCGATCTTGTCCATGACGCTCGAGTCGAACTCGACGACCGGATCAGGACCCGCGGACATCGTCCCGGCCGCCGCCGACGCGGCGCCCGTGTTCCCGGAGTCGTTCACGTGGCGCTGGATCGCGGCGGCCAGCGTCGCCGGATCGAAAGGCTTGGCCAGAAAACCGTCCATGCCAGCATCGCGGCATTGGCGTTCGTCCTGCGCGAAGGCGTTCGCGGTTAGCGCCACGATCGGCGTGGCGCGCGCCGGCCCGATAAGATTGCGGATGCGGCGCGTCGCTTCCAGCCCGTCCATCTCGGGCATCTGCACATCCATCAGGATCAGGTCGTAGGGCAAGGCAGCCGCGGCCTCCACCGCCTCGCGTCCATTGTTCACGGTGTCGACGCGGTGACCCATCCGGTCGAGATACGACGTCGCGATCAACTGATTGGACAGGTTGTCCTCGGCGAGCAGGAGACGCAGCCGGCGGCCCAGCGTCGGCGTGATCGGCGCGGCCGCCGGTCCCGGCTGGCGCACGGTCATCGGCAGCTCGGTTGCAAAGGTGAAGACTGAGCCGATGCCGGGTTCGCTGGTCACGGCGATCGTTCCGCCCATGCGCTCGGCCAGAACTCGGCAGATCGAAAGCCCCAAACCGGTGCCGCCGAATTTCCGCGCTGTTGATTTGTCGAGCTGGGAGAATTCGCGGAACATTTCCGGCAAGAGGGATGCCGGGATGCCCACGCCGGTATCTTCGACCTTCAATTCCACAGCCGCGCGTGCGCCCGCCGCCGGGCGCACGCGCGCGCGCAACGTGACTTCGCCCACCGCCGTGAACTTGATCGCGTTGGACAGAAGGTTGTTGGCGATCTGGCGCAACCGCGCGGGATCGCCGATCAGCACCGTACCCTCCGGAATGTCGGCGTCCAATCGATAGCGCAACCCCTTGGCCTCGGCGCGCGCGCGCATCAATTCGAAGGTGCGGTTCAGCATTTGACGGAAATCGAACTCCACCGCCTCGATATCCATCTTGCCGGCCTCGAGCTTCGAGAAGTCGAGTACATCGTTTAGAATCTGCGTCAGCAGCTGCGACGTATCGCGCAGCACATCGACGAATTTGCGCTGCTCGCGCGGCAGGTCCATATCGGCCAGCAGCCCCGCGACGCCGACGATGCCATTGAGCGGCGTGCGGATCTCGTGACTCATCATCGCAAGAAACCGCGACTTCGCCTCGCTGGCGGCTTCGGCGTGCGACCGCGCGCTTTCCGCGCGGCGCATCTGGCGATCCAAGACCGTCGCGAATGTTAGGATCAGTAACGTGAACAGCGTCGCGGCGCCGAAATCGGTGAACGCGCGGAACCGCAGGCCGGCATAAACTTCGTTTTCCGCGAAACCGACGCTGACGAACATCGGCACACCCGAAACGGCACGATAGCCTTCGACGCGGCGGAGCCCATCCGTCGCGCTGGGTCCCGTCCAAACGCCCGTCGGCTCGGTCCGCGCAAGACGGACGAACGGATGCTCGGCGAAATCGCGCTCGAGCATGCCGGCCGTGACGCCCGTACGCGAGCGCAGGCGCCCGTCGAAACCGAAGATCGCGCTGACGGCGCCCGAGTTATCGCCGAGCACTTTCGCCAAGCCGCCGAAATCATACGCGTCGACGGATGCGACCAGCACGCCCGCGAACTCGCCGTTCGGGCCGTCGACGCGTCGCGTGAGCTGGACGGACCAGCGTTGCGACACGCGCCCGAAGACCGGCTTGCTGATGAACAGGCCCGCCGTGCCCTCGGCGTGGACCAGAAAATGTTCGCGGTCGGCGATGCTGACAGGCGTCGGCGCGAGAGGCAGATTGGACTGCAGGATCACGCCATCGGCGCCCGCGAAGGCGAATTGCACGATATCGTCGATCGGAATCGCTTTGCGGCGCACGAGTTCGTCGATCGACGCATTCACCGGGTCGCGTTCGAAAACGAATTTGGCCGTGCGCAGCGCTTGGTCGATCCGGCCAATGAAGTTGGCGGATTGCTCGGCCAGGGCTAACGCCAGCGTGCGCGCTTCGCTTTCCGCTTGAGTGCGGGTGCTGGTATGCGCCGAGGTCTGCACGGCCAGGGCGATCGCCCAGACGCCGGCGACGAACAACGCGACGGCAGCCCACGCGATCGGCGGCAAACCACCCGGGCGGCGGGCTTCGTTCGGACCTTCGGCGGCAGTCAGGGTGCGCATCGGCATCTCCTCTTCCGCCTAAATACATTCGCGGGCTTAACCGGTTCTGAAAAGCGCAACCGCAATTCGCAACGCCGTGTCGCCAATTGCGACACGGATCGCGGCGCCGTCGCGTATTGCCACGCACCGCCGCTCCGAAAAACCGAACGATTCCAGCGCGACGATGCCGCGGCGGCACTTGGCGCGGCGGTTGCGGAACAGGAGATCGCGGATGCGGCGCGGCTCAACGCGCAGCAGGACCGCAAAACTGAATATCGCACTCCAGAAGGGAGTAGGGACCATGTCGCTTTCGGTGAACACCAATATGGGCGCGATGCGCGCGCTCGCCAGCCTGCGCACGACCGGCGAGACGCTCGGCATCTATTCGAAGCAGCTTCAGACCGGTTATCGCGTCGCGGACGCGACGGACGATGCGTCGACCTTCTCCGTCGCGCAAGGGATCCGCGCCAATCTCCAGGCCTATTCGGCCGTTCAGAACTCGCTGGCGAGCGGTGCGGGCATGGGCTCAGTCACGCAGGCGGCACTAAGCAACATCTCCGACCTCGTCGGCAACATGCAGGCGAAGCTGACGCAGCTCGCGGACGGTTCGATCGGCGCGTCGCAGCGCACGATCTACGCCGCCGACTTCAACGCGATGACCAGCCAGGTTTCGACCTTCATCGCGATGGCGAACTACAACGGCGTGAATCTTCTGTCGAACGCTTCGGCCGCGCGCACCTTCATGGCCGATACCAGCGGCACGACGTTGAGCATGGCGTCGCAATCGGGCGTTTCGACCGCCTTCACGACCTTCGCGACGTCCAGCGTGTCGTCGGCGACGGCGGCGACCGCCGCCCTCACTTCGTTGACCACCTTCCAGACGGCGGTCGGCACGGCAATCGGCCAAAACGCGACGGATACGCGGTCATTGCAATTACAGTCGGGTTTCGTGAACGCGATTGCCGACGCGACGACAACCGGCCTTGGCCAGCTGGTCGATGCGGATATCGGCAAGGCGGCGGCACAGGTGCAATCGCAGCAGGTCCGCCAGCAATTGGCGGTGCAGCAGCTGTCGATGGCCAATCAGCAGCCAGCCGTGCTTCTGTCGTTGATGCGCTAGGAACAGGGGCGCGCATAGCGTGTCCGGCGCGGACGTTCGGCCGAAAAGCCGCCCGTCCGCGCCGGCACTCGCGCGTCAGCGCGCTTTCTTCGGCGGCCGGCCGCGTCGCGGCCGGTCGTGGATCGGCGAGCCGCCGTCGGTGCGGGCAAGCGCGCGCATCGTGCCGACGATCTGCTGGCGAACCTTGCGGTCGCGGATGCCGTAATAGGCGCCGACCATGTCGAGCGTTTCGCGCTTCAGCGCAGGATCGTCGATCTGCGACGGCAGCGGATGCGTGACGGCGGAAGCCACCGCTTTGCGCTTCGCCGAGTCGAACTCCGCCGACAAGCCTTCGAAGAAATATCCGACCGGCACGTCGAGCGCGCGGGCGGTTTCATAGAGACGCGACGCCGACAGACGATTGACGCCGCGTTCGTTCTTCTGCAACTGCTGGAACGTGATGCCGATCAATCGGCCAAGCTCCTGTTGCGACATGTTCAGTTCGATACGCCGCGCCTTAACCCGTTCGCCGACATGCACGTCCACGTCCGAGGGGCCGCCCTTCGTCCGCCGGCCGGCCCGCTTCGTCGATTTCGCCGCCACTTCGTCCTCCTGATCGCGCTGATTACTACGATTGTACGCGAAAGCGGCGCATTCTACGCGACGCCGACGGCACGTCAAATATTGTACGCACAAAATAGAGAATAACGCCTTCCACGCGAGAATTTGTAAATCTGATCGCGAGCGTTTTATGGCGGCGCGCATGGCTGTATCGATTTAGACGCGCCGCGCGGCGCCGCGTCCGTTGTTTCGTGTCCTCTTTCGTTCCCTGCAATGCCCAGAAATGCCGCGCGCCGCGCGTTCAGATGCCCAGCGCCGCGAAAAATTCCGCCGCAGCCATGCGTAGCGCCTTGCGTTCCGCCGGCTGCATCGCGAGAAGCGCGCGATAGGGCATCGCGAGTCGGGGATTGCGCGTGAGTTTGGATTCGTTCTCGATCAAAAAATTCCAGTAGAGGAAATTGAACGGACAAGCGCCCTCGCCCGTGCGCTTGCGCCGATCATGAGCGCACTTCCCGCAGTAATCCGACATGCGATCGATATAGGCGCCCGACGCGGCATAGGGTTTGGAACCCAGCACGCCGCCATCAGCATGCAGCACCATACCGTGGACGTTCGGCAGCTCGACCCATTCATAGGCGTCGGCATAGACGATCAGATACCATTCTTCGATTTCGGCCGGTGCGACGCCCGCAAGCAGCGCGAAATTGCCCGCGACCATCAAACGCTGGATGTGATGCGCATAGGCGGTGCGGCGCGTGACGCCGATGGTTTCGCGCAAACAATTCATTTTCGTGTCGCCGGTCCAGAAGAAATCGGGCAGCCGGCGCGTCGCATCGAGGAAGTTCGTCGCGGCGTAATCGGGCATGCGCGTCCAATAGATGCCGCGCACGAATTCGCGCCAGCCCAGGATTTGCCGCAAAAACCCCTCGACGGCGTTGAGCGGCGCCGTGCCGTCGCGCCAAGCGTTGACGGCCGCATCGCACACTTCGCGCGCGGTCAACAGTCCGGCATTGAGATAGGGGGAGATCGCGGCGTGATAGATGAAATCCTCGCCCGATTTCATCGCGTCTTGATAGTCGCCGAACAGATGCAAGCGCTCGGCGACGAATTCGCGCAAGGCCGCCAGTGCGCCCTCGCGCGTCGTCGCCCAAACGAAGGGCTCAAGATCGCCGAAATGATCGCCGAACCGCGCGGCGACCAGATCGAGCACCGCGCGCAGTTCCGGCCCGGCCGCCGGGCGCCGCCGCATGGCGACGCGATGGCCGCGCGGCAAGGCCTTGCGATTCTGGGAATCGAAGTTCCACGCCCCGCCCACGGGCGCGTCGCCTTGCATCAAGTAACCCGTCTTGCGCCGCATCTCCCGGTAGAAGAATTCCATCCGCAGAGATTTGCGGTCTTTCGCCCAGGCGGCGAATTCGGCGCGCGAACAGAAGAAACGGTCGTCGTCGCGGATCTCGACCGGCAAACCGCTCATGCCCGCCCAAGCGCGCATCATGTCGAGAACCCGGTACTCGCCGGGTTCGGTCGCGACGATCCGCGCGGGCCTATGCCGCGCGACCGCGCGCTTCAATTCGCCGGTGAAGCTCTGCGTGTTCGCGGGATCGTCGAGCTTCACGTAGTCGACGCGGATTCCTTCCTTTTCCAGCGCCTTGGCGAATCCCCGCATCGCCGCCAGCACGAAGGCGATTTTCTGCTTGTGATGCCGGACATAAGTCGCCTCTTCGACGACTTCGGCCATCAATACGACGTCGCGCGCAGGATCGAGATCGCGCAGCGACGCGACATTGCGGGTCAATTGGTCGCCCAGGACGAAACGGAGGGTCTGGATCATCGGAACCGGCGGGTTGTAGAAGGACGTTTCGCGTATCGTTACGCCCGGCCGGCGCCGCCGGTTCATTTCGGATGGGAATCGCGGTGAACGCTGCGAAAGTCACGCTTTCGACGATCGGCCGGACCGCGGCGCAAGCCACTGGACCGCTGTGCGTATTCGCGCGGTTCGAGAACTCGCTTTATGCGCGGGATTCGGCGGGCCGGATCGTCTGCGTGGTCGCGGCGGGTCTGGGCGACGGGACGTTGCAGGCGCGCCTGCCGGGGGCGCTGCCCGATCTGCCCGATAGCATCGCGCTCTCACCCGCGCCGATTTGGACGCCACCGCCCCTTCCCGAATGGCGCAACGCCGATCTCGCGGCCGGGCTGGCGCGCGCAACGGCGACGCGACCGGCGAGACCGCAAGGCGTGGGGGACGCAGCTTTGGCCGCCGGTCTTGCAGCGCTGAACCGATGGGCCAGCGGGACGGAAACGCTCGAATCGTGCCGCGACCTGATCGGACTTGGACCGGGCTTGACGCCGTCGGGCGACGACGCGCTGGGCGGTGCCGCGATATCGCTGCGCGCTTTCGGCCGGGCGATGCTGGCGGACGAACTTGGCGCGTTCATCCGCAAACACGCGCCGAATCGCACAAGCGCCATTTCATGCGCGCATCTGCACGCCGCCGCCGACGGCGAAGGCTCGGCCGCATTCCACGACGCGCTGCGCGATCTGGTGACGAATGGCGATTTCACGTCGCTTGCCCGGATCGGCGCGTCGTCGGGCTGGGACGCTATGGACGGCGCAATCGCCGTCCTATCGCCTATCGCCCGGCGATAGCGACCGCGAGGCGCGCGGCCGCCGCATTCGACGGCGCCACCACAATCCCGGCTTCCGCCAGCGTGCGCACTTGTGCCGCGCGATTCTGCGCGTCGAGATCGGTACCGGTGACGCAGGCGATGACGATCGCGTCGCGCGACTTCGCCGCCGCGACCGCATTGGCGGCGTGTTCGGCCGGATCGGCGTTCGCGCCCGTACCGATCACGATATCGACCAGAATCGCCGCAACGTTCGGATCATCGAGCCCGGCGACCAGCCCCGCATCGCGCAAGGTCGGATCGATCATCGGATGCGGACGGCCCAGCGTATACTCGTCGGCGCCGTAATCGATCAGCACATGCCCGGAAGCGGGTTTGTCTTTAAGTGCGCCGGGGATCGGTGCGTTCGACCAGAACGCGGCGCCGGCCTTGCGCAGAATCGTTTGTGCTTCGGCGCACAGCGTGCCGCCGGAATAGACACCGCGCACGAAACGGCGCGATGCGGACAAACGCTTCTTCCATTCGGCGGCGATCGCGGCCGCATCGAACCCGTCGGTCACGGGGGCCGCTGCCAGCGCCGCAGCTTCTTCCAGCGTCGCGGCGAGACGCGCGTTCTTCGGCATGTCGAGCGCGTCGGCGCCCAGGAAACAGATCACATGCGGCTTGGGGCTTTTGGCCAAGCGTTCCAGCACCGTCTTGGCGACCGATGCGGCGGGCGGCTTCGACACGATCACGATGCGCTTCGTCGCCGGATCGGCGTCGAGCGCGTCGAGTGCGGCCAGCGTCGTCAACGCGCCGACTTTCTCCGACAGGTCGCGCCCGCCAGTACCAATGCCATGCGACACGCCGAACCCGGCGCGCGCGATCAGCGTGGCGACTTCCTGCAAACCGGTGCCCGACGCGGCGACGATCCCGATCTCGCCCGTCGGCACCGCGTTGGCGAAAGCGAGCGGCACGCCCGCGATCATCGCCGTGCCGCAATCCGGGCCCATCACCAGCAAGCCTTTGTCGCGCGCGAACAGCTTCAGCGCGCGTTCCTCCTCCACCGGCATGTTGTCGGAGAAGATCATCACGTTGAGACCCCGCGACAGCGCCTTGCGCGCTTCCGAACCGGCGAAGACGCCGGGCACGGAGATCAACGCGAGATTGGCGCCGCCCAAGGCCGCGATCGCGGCGTCCATCGAGCGCGGATTGCGAGCACCCTTCGGCCCCGCTTGTTCTTGCGGGCGCGACAGCAATTTGTCCGCGCCGTCGAGGGCGGCCTTCGCTTCATCGGCCGAACCCGCGCGCAACGCCACAACCAGATCGTTGGGCCCGGCCTTACGCCCTTCGGCATCGAGCAAGCCCGCCTCGTCGAGGATGCGCAGATTGCTGGGCGTGCCGATCATCATCGCGGCACTGGCGACACCCGGCAGCGACGACACCGACTGCGACAGGCGCATCAACGCGACCGAGTCGAGATAGAAACCCTTGCGCACGCGATTGGCGAGGACACTCATTATTTGCCCTCCGCCAGCGCTTCCAGCGCTTGCACGAAACACGCGAGGGGTGCCCGCACCGTGCCGGCCCCGACTTGGCCAATACCGGGCTTGCGATGCGCGATGCCCGTATTGATCAAGGGCGCAATGCCCGTCTCGACAACGCGGCGCACATCGATGCCGACGGGCACGCCCGCGAAATCGAGACCGGGGATCGTCCAATCGGGATTGCGGCCGGCGCTGATGTCGACCATCGAACGGGTGATGTCGAGCGCTTCCGATGCGGAGCCCGCACCCACGAAACCCGCGACGGCGGGCGACGCCGCCATGGCGAAACCGCCCAGGCCGATCGTTTCGACGATCGCGGAATCGCCGATATCGGGATTGGCGTCGGCTTCGGTATAGCCGGGGAAATAAAGCCCGCGCGGCTGTTCGACGGGGGCGACGTACCAGCGATCGCCGGTCGCGGCGACGCGAATGCCGAAATCCGTGCCGTTGCGGCACATCGCGGTGACGAGCGTGGAATGCGCCACACCCTTCACCGGATCGGCGATCGACTTGCCCATCGCCATCGCGACGTTCAGGAAGAACTGATCGTTGCCGCCGCAGAATTCGAGGATCTTGGCGAGCTTCTCGGAATCCGGCACGGCGCGCGCGAGCCACGGCGCCATCGTGCGCACGAACAGGCTGGTGCAAGCGACGTTGCGTTGATGCATCTCGTCGCCCATCGACAGCCCGCGCGCGATGATCGGCTTCAACGCCAAACCGCCCGACCGTTTCAGCGCGGCGGCAAGGGCCGGCCCCAAATCCGACGCGAGCCAGCGCAAACGCGTCAGCACGCTTTCGTCGTTACCGCCGAAGCGCATGACCTTGCCCAGGCCCTCGTTCAGCGTGCAGTAGGCGCGATTGCCGAAGCCGCGATTCTCGACGACCATCACGGGCATCGAGCGCGTGATCATGCCGGTCATCGGGCCGACGGCGCCGAAATGATGATTGGGCGCGAATTTGATTCCGCCCGACGCGGCGAGTTTCTCGGCCGCCTCCAGATCCGGCGCCCAGCCTTCGAGCACGATCGCGCCCTGAATGGCGCCGCGCAACGGCCCGCACATCCGATCCCATTCGATCGGCGGACCGGCATGCAGGATCGTGCGATCGCCCAAGCCTTGCAGCACCGTATCGGCGCGCACGACGTCGATCAGCACGGGCTCCGCCTTCAGGAAGCGCGCAAGCGCGTCCTTGTTGGCGGCGTCGATCGCGGGATCGCCGTCGAGCTTGGCAAGCAGCCCCGCCAAACGTGCATCGCCCTTGGCGGGCGGCGCCCAATCGACATGGGAAACGGGAACACCGGCGCGGGAAAGATCGCGCGCGAAACCGTCGAGCCCGACATTGACGATTCGAAGGCCCGAAGCGAGCAAAGATTGACCTGACATGAGGCCGGATAAGACCCTGTCCGGACCGGGTTTTCAAGCCCCGCGGGACAGATTCCGGCGGATTTCCGCCAGCAATTTCGCGCGCGCGGTATCGTCCGGGGCGGCCTCCAGCGCCTTGCGCACGGCCAGAATCGTGCCCGCGTAATCGTTGTGCCAATCGCGGCCCGTTTTGGCCGCCGCGCGCAGGTCGCGCCCATCCCCGGCGGGGTCGAGCCGCCAGCCCGGACCGTCGGCCGCAAGCGAGTCGTCGAGACCGGGAATCGCGATCCGCGCTTGATCGATTCCCGCGGCGGCGAGTGCGCCGCGCAAGGCGTCGAGCTGATCGGGCTCGCCATGCACCAGCGCCACTTGGGTCGCGGGCCCGATCGCCGCTTGCGCCCAGCGCACCAGATCGCCCTGCCCCGCATGGCCCGAATAGGAATCGAGATCACGGATACGCGCGCGCACCGCGATCTCCTCGCCATGGATGCGCACGGGGTCCACGCCGTCGCGGATCAGACGGCCGAGCGTGCCCGGCGCCTGATAGCCGACGAACAGCACGGTCGATTCCGCGCGCCAGAGATGATCCTTCAAGTGATGCTTGATCCGCCCGGCTTCGCACATGCCCGAACCGGCGATCAGAATGGCGCCGCCGCGCACGCGCGCGAGCGCCTTGCTCTCCGCCACCGATTCGACGGCGCGCAAATGCGGCGCCTTGAAATGCGCGCCGCCGTCGGGGGCGGGTTCCAGCGTCGACGCATAGCGTGCGAAAACTTCCGTCGCGCGCTGGGCGAGCGGCGAGTCGAGATAGATCGGCATCGCGGGAATGCGGCTTTCGCGCGCCAGCAGCAGCAGATCGTGGATCAGCTCCTGCGTGCGCTCGACCGCGAAGGCCGGGATCAAAAGATTGCCGCCCGCGCGATGCGCGTCGAGCACTTCAGCGGCGAGCTTGGCGCGGCGCGAGTCTTCGTCCTCCGCCGGGCGTTCGCGTCCGCCATAGGTCGATTCCATCACCAGCAGATCGGCCTTGGGCGGCAAAGCCGCATCGTGCTGCAAGGTTTTGCCGCGCGGGCCCAGATCGCCGGAGAACACCAGGCGCCGGCCCGCGATCTCGATCGCCGCCCAAGCGGCCCCCAGAATATGGCCCGCATGACCGAAACGCGCTTTGGTACCCGCAACGGGCGAAAATTCCTTGTCGAGCGGAACGGGCCGCAATTGCGCCAGTGCCGCTTCGGCATGCGCGCGCGTATAGAGTGGCGGCAGGATGTCGCCTTGCCCGCGCCGATGCAGGCGGGTCGCGGCGCGATCGGTTTCCATTTCCTGGATCGCGGCCGCATCGCGCAACATCCATTGCAGCAGATCGCAAGTCGCCGGCGTGGCGAAGATCGGGCCGAAGAATCCTTCGGCCGCCAAGCGCGGCAGCAAACCCGAATGATCGATATGCGCGTGGGTCAGCACCACCGCGCCGAGCTTGTCGGGCGCGAAGGGAAAGACGCGGCGGTTGAGGCCCTGCAGAGTTTTGGGCCCTTGCACCATGCCGCAATCGACGAGGAAGGGCTTCGCCCCGCCATCGACTTGAAAACACGAACCGGTCACGGTGCCCGCGGCCCCGTGAAAGCGAATGACGGGCGAAGAATCGTTGTTCATCGGCGCGAGTGTAGCGCCAAACGCGAATGGCCGTTAACGCCCGCCCCAGGCCAGCGGGAAATTGCCCGAAATGCCGGGCGTGCCCGTGGCGGTCGCGGTCGGGATCGCGGGCGGCGTCAGGTTCAGTAAGCCCGGCAAAATCGTGACCGGCGCGCCGCCGCCGACCGGCGTGACGGTGATCGACTGCACCGCACCGCCCGAAGTGTTGATCGTGATCGTCGTGCCCGCCGCGAACGTGCCCGCCCCCGCCGCCGGGGTAGGCGTGCCGGATTGCGCGCCGCCGGTCTGCGGCGTGCTACCGGCCGTTTGGGGATTATTGCCGTCGCCGCTGCCTTGTTGCCCCCCGCCCGTGCCGCCGGCGGGCGACGCGGCCTCGGTCAGGATCGCGATCAGCATCGCCTGCACCGCCGCCGGGCTGACCGGGTTGACGTTCGCCGCGTCGGTCGTGCCGGTCGTCGACGACGACGGCTGCACGACCGTCGAGGTCAGGATCTGGGTGATGATCTGCGCCAGCGTTTCGGTCGTGACCGTGTTGGTCGTGGTGCCTTCGGTCGGCGTCGATGGCGGCGGCGAGCTCGAAACCGGCGCGCCGTTGAAGGTGAAGCTGCCGCTGGACGCCGTCACGGTCGACGCGGTGCCCTCGAGCGTGCCGCCGGTGCCGGTCAACGACAACGACGTGCCGAAATCGTTGCCGCTTTCGGTCAGCGTCATCGTGCCCGTCGCCGACAAGCTCGTCGAGCCCGCGCTGAAGAAACTCGCGCCCAATTGCGTGAGGGCGCCGCCCGCCGTCACCGTCAAGGCGCCGCCGACCGACACATCGCCGAACGTGAGCGCGCCGGAATTGGTGACCGACGCCGAACCCGCCGTCGCGGTCAGCGACAGCGCGCCGCCGAAGGCGTTCGACGCGTTGGTCAAGGCGATGTTGCCGCTGGCCGTGAAGCTCGACGCGCCCGCGACCGTCGCGGCGCCGACCTGGCTGATCGATCCGCCGGTCACGCTGACATTCAGCGTGCCCGCCGACGAGATCGAGCCGATGGACATCGCACCCGACTGCGCCCAATCGATATCGCCGGCCGCCGTCGTCAGCGACGTATTGCCGCCGGTGGCGACGACGCCCGTTTGCCCGGCGATGTTGCCCGAAATCGCGTTCAGCGTCAGCGCGCCGGAACTGTTGAGATTGCCGCTGTCGAGATAGACGGCATGGTTGTTGGTGCCGCCACCCGTGCCGCCGGTCGCCGTAATCGAAATATTCGCCGCGAGCGTTTCCACCACGCCGCCATTGCCGACGACCATGCCGTAACGGTTGCCATCGCCCGACACGCCGCCGGCCGTCGCTGTGATCGAGATATTGCCGGCACCGGTCGTCCCGATCGCACCGATCTGGCTCACGCCGACTTCCAAACCCCAGCTTTGATAGCCGCTGTCGTTGGCGCCGCCGCCGGTCGCGTTGATCGTCAGGTTGCCGTCGGCCGCCGTGATGCTCGTGGCGCCGCCCCCGCCGACATGCACGCCAACGCTGGCCAGGCCGCCGCCCGTGCCGGTCACGGAGACGGAACCCGCCCCCGTCGCGCGGATATCGCCGGTCGCCAGCGCCACGCCGGTGTTGCCGTAGCCGACGGAACCGCCGGTTCCCGTCACCGTCAGCGCGCCGTTTTGCGTCTGCGCATAGGCGCCGCCCGCATAGAACTCCACGCCGGCCGCGCCGGGGCCGCCATTGCCGCCTTGGCCCGTGATAGTGATCGTGCCCGCACCCGACGTCAGCACGCCGGCACCGTTGCGGATCGTCACGCCGTGCGAGCCGCCGGTCCCGCCCGCACCCTTGATGACGATGTTTCCGCCGCCGGCATCGACAAGGGGCGAAGAGCCGTCGACGATTACGCCGAAATTGGCGACGCTCGACGAACCGAACGCGCCGCCGCCCGGCGCGTTGCCGTAGAGATTGATGTTGCCGCCCGTCGTCTCGATGTCTGCATTGACGATCAGGCCGTCGCCCGCGTCGGCGGTGAAATTGCCGCCATGCGTGATCACGCCGGCGAGCATCATCGCGCCCGATGTCGCGATCGACGCGTGGCCGTGACTGTCGATCGAGATTGCGCCGCCGAACACATTGTTGAGATTGTTCAGCGTTATCGTACCGCCCGCCGCCAAATTGGCCGTGCCGTTCACATACATCGGCGACGCGTCCTGCGCGATATTCCCGCCGGTGTCGATCGCGAGATAGCCGCTGACGTCGATGCCCGTGAGCGTGATCGTGCCCGACGAACCGTTGACGAGGCTGGCGTTGCCTGCCGATGTGGCGAGGGTCAGGTTTCCGGCGATCTGGTTGCCGGCGTTATTCAGCGCGATGTTGCCCATTCCGCCGTCGAAACTCGCGCCGTTGCCGGCCGTAAGCACGGCACCGTCGAGCGCGATGCCATTATTGGCGGTCATTCCGATCTGACCGATCGTCGCCTCGACGGTCGCGGTGCCGACGGCGATAACGCCCGTGCCGCCATTCGCGCCCGTGCCGTTGAACGTCACATAGGCGCCGGCGGCATTGACGATCGCGGCGCCGCTATCGACCGAGATGCCGTGCGCGGTTCCGCTGTTGGCGCCGCCGTAACCGTAAAGCTCGATATAGCCGGATTGGGTTTCGATCTGGCTGCCGCCCGCGACGATGATGCCTTGGCCGCCCGCCCCCGTGCCGGCGCCGCCGCGCCCCGACAGGATGATGTAACCCGACGTGGTTTCGATCCGGCCGCCGTTCAGCAGCACGATGCCGTGCTGGCCCGTGACGTTGTCGGTCGAGCCTTTGCCGACGATATCGACATTACCGGCTCCGGCCGACAGAATCGCGTTGGCACCGTTGATCTGCACGCCCCAGGCCGTCCCCGCATTGGTGCCCGCATTGTTGTCGCCGCCGGGCGCATTGCCCCGTATGGTGATATTGCCACCGGCCGACTGAATGCCCGCGTTGGCGAACCAAGCCGTTTCGTACGCGTCGATATTGAAATCGGCGCCGCCCGTGCCCGACTTGACCAGATCGCCGCCGACCCAGACGTTGCCGCCGGTCGAGGTCAAATTCACGGTTTGCGAACCGTTACGCGTGAAGTTCTGCTGCGCGGTGATCTGGAGCGACGAGCCCTGGATCGAAATCGTCGTGCCGGTGAAAGTATTGGCTTGGTTGAGAACGATCGCGCCGGTCGAATTGATCGTGACGTTGCCCCCGCCCGCGGTCTGCACCAGCGCGAGATTCGAGAACGCGTTCCCGGCGTTGGAGAGCGTGATATCGCCGCCGCCGGAGAACACCAGCGTTCCCGTCCCGGTAATGTCACCGTTTTGCTGCACATTGCCGGTGATCGAATTGACCGTCAGCGTGCGGCCGCCCAAATCGAGGGCGCCAGCGCCGCTGGCCAAATACATCCCAGCGCCGTTCACCGACACGATCGTGTCGCGCGCCAGCGTCGTCGTTGTGCCGCCGCCGATGTTTATCGCGCCGGATTGTGAAGCCGATCCGAACGCCTGCGTCGCGAAACCGGAAATGGCATTGAGTATCGCGCCTGTGACCTGCAGCCCGCCCGTTCCGCCCGCAACGCCGATGATCGTATTGGCGTTCTCTGGGCGGAACGTGATCGTGCCTGAGCCGGCTTGGCGCGACAGCGACAACGTCGATGCAGTCGACGTCAGCGAATTGGTGATGAGATCGAGATCGCCCTGGAACGACGCGCCGCCGATCACCACGGTCGTCGAAGCGCCGTCGTAGCTGTCGCGCAGATCAATACCCGTTCCGGTGCCGATGGGCGTGAGGCCGGAAAGAAGGATAGATCCCGTGCCCGTCGACGTTACCGACGCACCGGCGATCTCGATCGAATCGCTGTTCGAACCCGCCCCGCCCGTTCCGGTGATGGCGACGTCGCCGTTCGTCGCGGACACCGTCGCACGCGCGATGCGCACGCCGATATTGGACCCGCCGGTCCCGGTCAAGGCGCCGTAGCCGGTAATGGTTATGCCACCGCTGCCCGAGACCAAAGCCGTACCGGGCGAATACACGGAGCTAAGAAACGTATCGCCGTTGATATACACGCCGACTTGTTCGGCACCACCAGCCGACGCACCGCCCTTGCCCGTGACTTCGATGGCGCCAGCACCGGAAGTCTCCACGACGACGCCGTCGATCAAAACGCCGTGACTGTAGGTGCCGCCATTGCCGCCCGCACCGGCGATCGAAATATCGCCGCCGCCCGCGTCGATGGTGACCGCCGTCGCGCTCGTGCGTTGGAGGTTCACGCCGATATTCACGCCCGAACTCGGCGTTCCGCTCGGCGTGCCGCCGGGCGCGTTGCCCCAGATCGCGATATCGCCGCCGAAGGTTTCGATCCCGGCGTTGATCGTCGCTTTCGTGGCCGCGACGAGCGAAACATTGCCGCCCTCGGTGACGATCTTGCCGCCGAGCGTCAGCGTGTCCGCCGCCTGGGCGCTGAAATTCAGCATGCCGCCGGCCGTGGCGCCGATCGCGACCGTCGATGGCGTGCCTTGGATATTGATGTTGCCGTCCGAAATCAGCGACACGTTGCGCGTGCCGGTCGCCGACGTCGTGGTGATCGTGCCGCCGGCGCTAACGACGATGTCGGCGGCAGCGCCCGTGCCATTAAAAACCAAATTTACGGCGTCACCCGCAAGGGTGATGGCACCGCTGAGACTGATGCCGTTTCCGCCGGAACCGCCTTCGCCGGAGATGTCGATGGTCCCGTTGCCAGCCGAGAAAGCGATTCCGTCCATGCCGACGCCCGCGGCACCGGCGCCCACGCTGGTGCCGCCGGCCGTCAACGTGTTGTTGGCGACGCGCCAATCCGCGCCCGGCATCGCCAAAATGCCGTACTCGACGACCGACGTGCCGATGATCGACGAACCGGCGCCAGAGCCCGCGTCGATCACGCCAAGGCTCCAAACGCCGCGCGAAAAGCCGCTGCCGACCGAACCGCCGTTCAACGTCAGCGTGCCGGATCCGGTCTCGATCTCGCTGAAATACGCCGCGAGAATACCGTGCGAACTGGCGCCGCTGCCCGACGTGCCGCTGACGGTGATATTGCCGGTCGTCGTCTGCAGCGT
>VFQU01000079.1_pt1 | contig 133116 bp, 135 predicted proteins | sample 3512311 | NCBI WGS metagenome assembly VFQU01 (sample SAMN10412377, study PRJNA504923) | tailings metagenome | isolation source: Relicate 3 Philex TSF3 active mining site | place: Philippines: Tuba, Benguet | collected 2017-08-29
ACTCCGGCGGCAGCAGACAAGGTCGTGACCTTGGCAGTCTCGTACCTGATCGATTGGGACTGATGCACGGATAGGTGACATCTGATCTGGCTTGCCCGTAAGGGCGGCCTGGAAGGATGAACCTCATGCCCAAGCCCTATCCGATCGAGTTCCGCCAGGACGTCGTGCGGGTCGCCCGTAGCCGCGAGCCCGGCGTCACCTTGGAACAGATCGCCGCCGATTTCGGCGTTCACCCGATGACGCTGTCGAAGTGGTTGAGCCGTGCTGATGTGGAAGACGGCGTGAAGCCGGGCGTCACGAGTGAGCAGTCGGCGGAGCTGCGGGAGGCGAACAAACGCATTCGTCTGCTGGAGCAAGAAGCTGAGGTGCTGCGTCGCGCGTTAGCGTATGTCTCCCAGGGCTCCCTGCCGGGAAAAGGTTCTACCCGCTCGTAAGTGAGCTCGCCGTCGACGGGATTCCCGTGGCGGTGTCGTGTCGGGTATTGAAGCTTGCGCGCGCCCCGTATTACCGATGGGTGCGAAACCCTGAAGGTCCCGCCGAGCAGCTCCGAAAGCAGCGTGTTGCTGCCCTCACCGCCGCCCATGAGGACGACGTCGAGTTCGGCTATCGACTGTTGGCCGACGAAGCGCGCGATGCCGGGTTCCCGATGGCGGATCGAACCGCGTGGCGATTGTGCTCGAAGGCCGGGATCATGGCCGCGATCATCAAGACCCGCAAGAAGCGGGGCAAGAAGCCGGGCCCTCCGGTCTTCGATGACCACGTCATGCGCAACTTCACCGCTGATGCCCCGAACCAGCTCTGGCTCAGCGACATCACGGAACACAGGACTGCGGAAGGGAAGCTTTATCTTTGCGCGATCAAAGACGTGTTCTCCCGCCGCATCGTGGGCTATTCCATCTCCGACCGCATGCAGGCCCGCCTGGTCGTCAACGCGCTTCAGAACGCGATCGCCCGCCGCGGCGACGTTGCCGGCTGCGTGGTCCATTCCGACAGAGGCAGCCAATTTCGAAGCCGGAAAGTGCTGCGCACGTTGGAGCGTCATGGCCTGGTCGGATCGATGGGCCGCGTCGGTGCTGCCGGAGACAACGCCGCCATGGAGAGCTTCTTCGCGCTGCTGCAGAAGAACGTCCTGAACCGCCGCTCCTGGACCACCCGCATGGAGCTGAGAATCGCGATCGTGACCTGGATCGAGCGGAAGTATCACCGGCAACGCCGTCAGGCCGCGTTGGGCCGTTTGACCCCCATCGAGTTCGAGACCATGATGAGCACCAGCACGGCCGTTGCCGCGTGACTAAACCTGTCACCTAAACGTGCATCAGTCCCGACCGCCGCCAGCAGCCGAAGCCGAAGAAGGAGCAGCTGCTGAGCCCGGCGACGGCGGCGAAGAAGCTCGAGCTGTACCTTCCGGCGACGCCGCCCGAGGTTCAGCAGACCCCGATCTCACGCACGGCCCTGGCCGAGCTGCAGGCGAACCCGCCGGAGTGGCTGGTCACGCTGCGGCGCGAGGGTCCGCATCCGCGCAGTGTCGTCTCGGCCCGTCTGGGCGTCTCGAACTCGGCGCTCGCCCGCGGCGGCGTGAGCGACGTGATGACGACGGCCGAGATCGCGGCTCTGCTGGCCGAGATGCCCGAGTGGCTGGTCGAGGAGCGCGAGAAGCGTGCGCCCGGCTCGGGTCGCACGCCGGGCACCGCGGTGGGCGAGCGGCCGACCGCCGCGCCCGCTACAGACTGAGGCGCTCCATCGCCTGCCCCGTCACCTCGGCGATGAGGTCGAAGTCTTTGTCGACGGCCAGCACGGTCAGCCCTGCGAGTTCGGCTGTCGCGGCGATCAGCAGGTCGGGGATGGACGGTGCTCGGTGCTGGCCGCGTTCGCCGAGTAGCTGTTGAACCTCGAGCGCGCGGCGCTCCATGCCAGGCGTGAGGTGCTCGACGGGCATGAGCGAGAGCGGTGGAGATGCGAACTCTCTCCGCGACTCGTCGGCCGTGCGCATCGAGTACCCGATCTCGAGTTGCGTGATGCCGCTGACGTGCACGAGCCCCCGTGCGATGCGGCTGAGCCAGAGGTCGGTGTCCGGGGTGTCGGCGAGTCGCACATACGCAGACTTGTCGATCAGCCAGGGTGTCACCGCCATGCGGCGCTCATCACGGTGGGGTCTTCGAGGTCGCGCGCCGCGACCGTCGCGCGCTTGAGGTCGTCGACCGTCACCGCAACCTCGTGATCGACGGCGACACCGGTGAGAGCGTTCAGGTGGCGACGCAGATACTCGTTGCGCGATAGCCCGAGGGCCGAGGCGCGCTCTTCGATGCGGGCGACGGCGTCATCGCTCAGGCCGCGAATCAAGATATCGGTCACGTGGCCTCCCTTCGCCTGGCCCATGATATCGCGATATCAGAAATCGGGGTTGCGGTGTTCACACCCTCTAGCCGCGCCGCCCCCACACGCCGAGCAGCCCCGGCAGTACGGCGACGAGCCCGAGCAGCCCGAACGCGACGCTCGCCGCCAGCGCGTCGCTCGCGGCGATGCCCGCAACGGGCAGCAGCGCGGCAGCCGCGCCCTCGCGCAGCCCCCAGCCGCTGATGGTGATCGGCACGAGCATCGTCAGCAGCACGAGCGGAACGAGCGCGATGATCGCCGCGAACGGCAGCGCGACCCCCACGCTGAGCGCGCTGAACGCGAAGGCGGCGAGGATGCTCGCTGTCGTTCCCGCCGAGAGCCCCAGCTGTGCGCCCACGACCCGGCGGTCTGCCAGGGCCACCGCCGACGTGCGCCCCAGCTCGGCGGCGCGGGTACCGGCGCGCCCCGGCAGTAGCCGCGCGCCGAACGCGCCCGCCACCACGAGGCCGATGAGCCCGGCGCCGATGAGCGCCACGGTCGCGGCGAGCCCGACGACCGCGGTCGGCAGCTCGAGGCCGCCCGGCACGAGCACGACCGCGGCGACGGCGGTCGTCATCGTGGCGAGCAGGGCCACCTGCCCGGCGAAGCGCTCGACGACCACGGCCTGTGCGGCCACGGCGAGCCCGGCGGGCCCGCGGCTGCGCACCGCGCGGCCCGCATCGCCGACGACGCCGCCCGGAACGGTCGAGTTGACCAGCTGCGCCAGGTAGTACTCGCGCACGGCGAGCCGTCGGGTCAGCGGCAGCCCGAGCGCCCCGGCCGTGAGGCGCCAGCGTTCGGCGGCGAGCAGCGTGTGCAGGGTGAGGGCGAGCACGGCGGCGAGCATCCACACCGGGTTCGCCGTGGCGAGCGCCGCGAGGGCCGCGCCGCCGTCGGCGACCTGCCACAGCAGCGCCAGCAGCCCGACCGTGACGATCGACTGGATGCCCAGCAGCAGCCAGCGGCGCCCCGGCCGCGGCGGCTCGGGTCGCGAGCTCGGCGCGGGCGGGTCGTCGCTCACCGGCGCTGCACCGCCGGCCGCCGCCGCCACAGGTAGACGATGTCGCGCCCGAACGACCAGCCGAGCGCGCCGAGCACGCCGATGGTCAGCATGATCGCGAGCAGGGCGGGCAGACCGGGCAGCTGCAGCACGATGAGGGTGATCATCTGGATGACGGCCACGACCTTGCCGCTGTAGCGCGGCGGCAGGGGGCCGTACAGCCACGGCCAGATCGCGCCGGCGATCCAGAACAGGTAGCGCGGCAGGCCGAGCAGCAGCACGATCGCCGGCGCGCCGCCGACGGTCACCGCGAGCACGGCCAGCAGGAGGGCGAAGACCGAGTCAACCTCCATGTCGAAGCGACCGCCGATCGCGGTGGCGAGGCCCTGCCGACGGGCGAGCCAGCCGTCGACGCCGTCGAGGCTCAGCGAGATGGTGGCGATGACGATGATCGCGACGGAGGCCGCGGTCGGGTCGACGAGGGGGGCGCCGCTCACTGCCATGCCGAACAGTGCGATGCTCAGGGTCGACACGAGCGCCAGCCGCAGCAGCGTCACGGCGTTGGCGCCGCCGAGTCGACCGTGCCCGTGGTTGCGGTGCAGCTGAACTCCGGCGACGCTCGCGCCGACGACGAACACAGCGGCCCCCGCCGTGATGGCGAGGGGCCCGGCCGCGGCGAAGGCGAGCATCCCGAGGCCGACGACGATGGCGAGTCCGCCGAGGGTGAGAGTGGCGAGGAGCCCGACCGGGGGAGTGATGCCCCGACCCCGCGGGCTGACGTTCGGCCCGAGCGGCGCCGACGCCGCGGCGGAGGTGCTCGCGCTCATGGCGCGACGCTAACACTCATGGTCGCCGAGAGCCTGAGCGCGCTGCCGTGTCAGTCGAACAGGTGCCGGTAGGCGCCGTAGCCCTCGGCCTCGAGCCGGTCGACGGGCACGAACCGCAGCGCGGCCGAGTTCATGCAGTAGCGCAGCCCGCCCGCCTCGCGGGGGCCGTCGTCGAAGACATGGCCGAGGTGGCTGTCGGCGCCCGACGAGCGCACCTCGACGCGCTTCATGAACAGCGAGCGGTCGACGCGCGTGGTGATGGCCTCGGGTGCGATGGGTCGCGTGAAGCTCGGCCAGCCGGTGCCGCTGTCGTACTTGTCGGTCGACGAGAACAGCGGCTGCCCCGAGACGATGTCGACGTAGAGGCCGGCGTCGTGGGTGTTCCAGTACTCGTTGCGGAAGGCGGGCTCGGTGCCGTCCTGCTGGGTGACGCGGTACTGCAGGGGTGTCAGCCGGCTCAGGGCATCGGCGGTGGCGCGGTAGTCGACGGGGTCGCTGTCTGCGGCCACGGTTCCTCCTCGGTGGTCTCCGGTTCGGCCGACGCGGGCGGTGCTCCCGAGCGGTCGGGAAGGGTCACGAGCCAGCAGCCGATGAGGATCAGGATGAACCCGAGGCCTGTGAAGACGGTGACTGCTTCGCCGAGCACGAGGGCGCCGGCGACGACGGCGACCGCCGGGTTGACGTAGGTGATCGCCGTCATGCGCACGGGCCCGATCTCGGCGATGAGCGCGAACATCAGCAGGAAGGCGATGGCGCTGCAGACGACGGCGAGCACGAGCACCGACAGGAGGACGGCGGGGGAGGGCACGCTCGATGGCCAGCCGCCGGTCAGCCCGACGATCGGCAGGTAGATGATCGCCGACGCCGCGAGCGCGAGCGCCATGACCCCGATGCCGGGCAGATCGCTCATGTACTTGGCGAGGATCGCCGGGCCGACCGCGTAGCCGACGACGGCGACGCTGAGCAGCGCGACGGCGCCGAGGTCGCCGCCGCCGAGGTCGAGACCGACGACCGCGGCGACACCGGCCGTGCCCGTGAGAAGCCCGAGCACGGTCAGCGCCGTCACGCGATGGCGGCGGCCGAACAGAAACGCGACGCCGATCGCGACGAGCGGGATGCTCGCCAGCAGCAGCCCCGTCGTCGAGCTCGGCAGCGTCACCTCCGCGGCGTTGAGCGCGTACCAGGGCAGCACGATCTCGGCCACGGCGAACGCGAGCAGCACCTTCCACCGCCGCAGCACGGGCACGAGCGCCCGGCGACGCGCGGCGATCGGCAGCAGCAGCGCGGCGGCGAGCAGGCAGCGCGCCAGCACGAGGAACTCGGGGCTCAGCTCGGCGACCGCGATCTTGATGAACAGGTAGGGGATTCCCCAGATGACGCCGAGCGCGGCGAACAGGAACAGGCCACGACGGGTCACCGCATCATTCTGCCGCAGCGTCGAGGGGTCTCAGCGCACGAGCTCGATCGCCACCGGCGAGGGGGCGGCCGTCTCGACCCAGGCGCGATCGGCGGTTAGCACGGGAAGGGCGAGCCGGCCGGCGAGCGCGAGGCAGAGGCGGTCGGCGAGCGACAGGGGCGAGCCGGGCATCCACAGCGCAGCCGCAGCCTCGGCATCATCGAGCTCGACGGGATGCACCTGCAGCGGATAGCTGAGCAGCAGTGCGCGGGCGACCTCCCAGGTGTCGGTGCGGCGCACCTTCTGGGCGACCTCCGACCAGTTCGCCGCGCTGATCACGGCGCCGTCGAGGAGCCGCGCGCTGACGATCGCTGCCCCCGGCTCGCCCTGCAGGTAGGCCAGCAGCGCGGAAGAGTCGACGACGATCACCGGCGGCCGTCGGCGGGCGAGCTGTCGAGCGCAGCCGCGCGGCGCCGATCGTCGAGCAGGTCGGCCAGCAGGTCGTGGCCCGCGAGCCGCGACCGCACGATCCGCTCGACGGCGTCACGGCTGGCGAGCAGCACGCCGAGGTCGATGTCGAGGGCGACGAGCGTCGACCCCTCCTGCCATCCGTGGCGGGCCCGGATGCTCGCCGGCACGACCACGCGCCCCTTGTTTCCCACCTGAACAGCAAGCGTGTCACTCATACCGTCACAGTACCACCACCGGTCACCCGGCTCTCGGGCGAAACCCGCTAGCGTGCAGGAGTGCGCCGTCTCATCACCGTTCTCGCCATCGTCGTCGGCGCCCTGCTCGTCGTCACCGGCAGCGTCGTCGCTGGTGTCACCATCGGGCAGGGCCTCTACGCCGTAGTCGCCGACGCCGATCGCGGCATCGACCTGGGGCAGGGCGGAGGGTTCGGCGGGGGATCCGCCGACGCGCCCGATGTCGAGTCGGATGAGGACTTCGGCACCGTCGAGGTGTACGACGTCACCGAGAGCGGCGAGCTCGACCCGCCCGCGACGGGTGCGGCGGCCGACGTCTGGGCGCTCTACGTCGACCTCGTCGGGGCCGAGCAGGCCGGAGCGAGCATCCTGCAATTCAAGGTCGGCGACGCACCCGACAGCGACACGCTCGCGTACGTGTATCAAGACCGCGACCCGCAGTACTGGACCCTCGCGGTGAACCTCCCCATCGTCGACGAGCCCGAGCTGCTGGCCGCCACCCTCGTGCACGAGCACGCGCACGTGTTCTCGTACGCCGACACCCACTTCGACCCGCGGCCCACCAGCTGCGACACGTTCGAGACCGTCGAAGGCTGCGTGCTGCCCGAGGCGTACCTGTGGGCCTTCTACCAGGAGTTCTGGGCCGGGTACTCCGACCACCCCGACCTTGAGAACGTCGACCCCGACATCGCCTACGAGTTCTACCTGCAGCACGAGGAGGACTTCGTCAGCGACTACGCGGCGACGAACATCGGCGAGGACTTCGCCGAGTCGTTCATGACCTACGTGCTCGAAGACGACTGGTCGCCGGGCACGCCCACCGGGGCAAAGCTGTCGTTCTTCGACCGCTACCCCGAGCTGGTCGCGCTCAGAGAGCGGATGCGGGCCGCTCTCGGCGCAGACTGAACAGGTAGGGCTCGGCGAGCCCGCGCAAGTCCATCGCGCCGACCAGGGTGTCGTCGTCGATGGCCCGGAAGGCGTCGACGATCGGCAGCTGGTCGTACACCATCGCGGCCGACACGACCCCGCGGTACTCGACGGGCCGCAGGCGCGCGCGAGGTCGACGGGTGGCGAGCAGCGGCAGCAGCATCCGGAACGCGATCGCGGTCGCGCGCCCGGTGAACCGCGGGCCGTGGCGGGCGGCGAGGCCGAGCGGCACGCGGCCGGGGTCGACGCTGACGAGCCGCCCGCGCGCGCCGGCGAACACGAGGGGATGCACGCTCTCGGTGCTCTCGAACCGCTTGCCGTGCCAGCCAAGGTTCTCGAGCAGGCCGTCGAACGGGCCGCCGGTCGGGATGCCCGCACCTCGCCAGGCGCCGAGCATCGCCTCAACACCCACGGGTGCGAGGGAGTCGTAGAAGGCGAGCGCCTCGGTGAGCGAGCAGCCCCGCTCGAGGCGGGCGAGCTCGTCGGCGGCATCGGGCACGGTCATCTCTGGCGATTCTGCACCCTGGGAAAGCCCTATGGGCACAGGCTATGGCCGGGCGATTCCGGTAATCTCAGTCATCTATCGCACCTGAGGAGGCGTCGAGCCCGCCGTGGACCATAGTCCCGCACCATCCGACACACCCGACCTGGCGCCGGCCGACGCCGCCGCCGACGCCGACACCCCCGGCCATAGTCCGAGGCGGCCGGTCACCCGATGATCGAGCCGCTCCTCACCCTGCTGATCGGCATCGTGCTGATCCTGGCCATCATCGCCGCCAACGGCTACTTCGTGGCCCAGGAGTTCGCGTTCATGTCGGTTGACCGCACGCGGCTCGCCGCCCGTGCCGCGGAAGGCGATCGTGCCGCGGCCCGCGCCTTGACGGTCACCGCGCGCACGACCTTCATGCTGTCGGGCGCCCAGTTGGGCATCACCGTCACCGGCCTGCTCGTCGGTTTCGTCGCCGAGCCCCTCGTCGGCGAGTCGCTCGGCCTGCTGCTCGGCAGCACGGGCATCGACCCCGCCATCTCTATCACCGTCGGAACCGTGCTGACCCTGGTGCTCGCCGCGATCGTGCAGATGATCGCGGGCGAGCTCTACCCGAAGAACCTCGCCATCGCCGCGCCCGAACGGCTCTCGCGCGGCCTCGCGCGCTCGACGCTGCTGTACATGACCGTCTTCGGGTGGCTCATCGCGTTCTTCGACGCCTCGGCCAACGCCTTCCTGCGGCTGCTGCGCATCGAACCGGTGCACGACCTCGATGTGAGCGCCTCGGCCGACGACCTGCCGCACATCATCGCCGACTCCCGCGACAGCGGCGATCTGCCGCTCGAGCTGTCGCTCATGATCGACCGCATCCTCGACTTCCCGCAGCGCGACGTCGAGCACGCGATGATCCCGCGCTCGCAGGTCGACTGGGTGCGGCCGACCGCGACCATCGGCGAGCTGCGGGCGCTGATGTCGCGCGCCCACACCCGGTACCCGGTGATCGACGACGACGATGCCCCGGTCGGCGTGGTGCACCTCGCCGATGTGCTCCCGCGGCTCGCCGACGGCGACCACGAGCAGGTCAGCGCCGTCATGCGGCCCGCGACGGTCATCCCGACCCTCATGCGGCTGCCGGATGCTCTCGCCCAGTTGACCGCGACCCGCAACGAGCTCGCCTGCGTCATCGACGAGTACGGCGGGTTCGCCGGCGTGCTGACGCTCGAAGACCTCGCCGAGGAGGTCGTCGGCGAGATCACCGACGAGCACGACCTCGACACGGGCGAGATCGTCATCCCCGACGGCGACAACGAGTGGCTGATGGACGGCGACGTGCACCTCGATGAGGTCGAGCGCACCCTCGGCCACGAGCTGCCGCGCGGCGACGTCGAGACGATCGCGGGCCTCCTGATCGCCGAGCGCGGTGCGCTGCCGGGCCTCGGGGAGACGGTGGTCATCGACCTGCCGGTCGACCCGGCCGAGCTCGTCGCCGACGAGCCGGTGCGACGGCGCATCGAGGTCGATGTGCTCGATGTCGAACGGCACGTGCCGACCGAGGTGCGCGTGCGCCTGATCGAGTTCACGGGCGACGCCCCCGCGCGCGTCGAGGATGAGGACGGTGCCCGATGAGCGACCCGCTGCTCAACCCGTGGATCGTGATGCCGGTGACGATCGCGCTCATCGCCCTGAGCGCCCTGTTCGTCGTCATCGAATTCGCCCTGCTCGGCGCCCGCCGTCACCGCCTGGAGGAGCGCGCGGTGGAGAGCGGGTCGGCGCGCGCCGCGCTGCGCGGCATGAACGAGCTCACGATGATGCTCGCCGGAGCGCAGCTCGGCATCACGGCGTGCACCTTCGCGCTCGGAGCGATCACCAAGCCGGCGGTCGACGCGTGGCTGCAGCCGCTGTTCACCCTCGTCGGGGCGCCCGAGTGGCTCGCGGGCGGTGCGGCGTTCGTGCTGTCGCTGTTCGTCGTCACCTTCCTCCACCTCGTGGTCGGCGAGATGGCGCCGAAGTCGTGGGCGATCGCGCACCCCGAGACGTCGGCCCTCGTGGTCGGCGTCCCCTCCCGTCTGTACATCTGGCCGCTGCGCCCGCTGCTGCGCTGGGTGAACGGCATCGCGAACCGCCTCGTGCGCGCGAGCGGTGTCGAGCCCGTCGAGTCGGTCGCCGTCGGCGGGCAGGACATCGCCACGATCCGCCAGCTGGTCGAGCACTCGGCGAAGGTCGGCACCCTCGAGCCCGAGATGCAGCGGCAGATCTCCGGCCTCATCGATCTCGGGTCGCTGCCGGTCTCGACCCTGGTCGCTGCCGACCGCGTGCCGACGCACGTGCGTGCCGGGGCGACGGTCGCCGATGTTCGCGCAGCCGCCGAGCACTCAGGCCACTTGCGGATCCTGCTGCTCGGCGACGGCTCGGCGGCGCCGGCTGTGGTGCACGTGCGCGACACGCTCCTCGAGCCGGACGATCGCCCCGCGCACGAGCTCGCGCGCTCCGCCTTCGTGCTCGACGCCCAGACCCCCGTCTACGAGGCCCTGGCCCGCATGCGCGAGCACAGTGTGCAGCTGGCGGTGGTGGTCGACGCCGGCACGATGGTCGGCGTCGTCACCCTCGCCGACATCCTCACCCGTGTGCTGCCGGTGCCGAGCGCACCCTGATCACGGTCGCTGCGGGGCTCGCTCGGCGAGGTCGAGCCGCATGACCAGTCGCCGCTTGGTCGGGTGGGCGACCTCGCGAAAGCCGGCGGCGAGAAACGGCCCGACCGGGCCGACGCTCAGCTCGTCCCACGTGACCTCGGCGCCGCCGGTCAGCATCAGGTAGCCCTCGATCGCGCGAGCGCCGCGCGCGCGGGCGTGCTCGACCGCTGCCGCCACCAGGGCGTAGGTGAGGTGCTGACCGCGGAATCCGCGGCGCACCACCAGGCAGGCGATCGCCCAGACGCTGTCGTCGTCGGGGTGCTCGGCTCGACCGGCCCAGGGCACGGGCGAGCCGCGCAGGCGGCGGAACGCGCTGCGGGCATCCACCGCCGCCCAGCCGGCGGGTTCGTCGTCGACGTAGGCCACGATGCCGGCGGTGCGGGCCGGATCGCGGCGCAGCGCGTCGTCGGGCACCGCGCGGTCATCGCACCCGACGGCCTCGCGCAGCACCTGCGCGCGCTGCTCGACGGGTAGCGCGTACCACTCCCGGTCGCCCAGCCGCTGCCGCGTGCACTGGCAGCGGCTGGCGGTGCCGGTGAGGATGACCTGCAGGTCGTCCCAGCCCGCCTCGTTCGCGGGCACGATGCGGATTCTCGCCTCGACTGCCCCCGCGCCACCCATGTGCGCAACGCTAGTCCGCCGGCGGCATGAGCACGACAGCCCGGTCCGTGCCCGCCGATAGGCTGGAGGGGTGTCCAAAGTCTTGACCTCCCTCCCCGTCGGCGAGCGCGTCGGCATCGCCTTCTCCGGCGGCCTCGACACCTCGGTGGCCGTTGCCTGGATGCGCGACAAGGGCGCGATCCCGTGCACGTACACGGGCGACCTCGGCCAGCCCGACGAGCCCGACGTCGCCGCTGTTCCCGGCCGGGCTAAGGAGTACGGGGCGGAGATCAGCCGCCTCGTCGACGCGAAGGCCGCGCTCGTCGAGGAGGGCTTCGTCGCCCTGGCGTGCGGCGCCTTCCACATCCGCAGCGCCGGCAAGGCCTACTTCAACACCACCCCCCTCGGCCGGGCCGTCACCGGCACGATGCTCGTGCGCGCGATGAAGGAGGACGGCGTCGAGATCTGGGGCGACGGCTCGACCTACAAGGGCAACGACATCGAGCGCTTCTACCGCTACGGTCTGCTCGCCAACCCGCGCCTGCGCATCTACAAGCCGTGGCTCGACGCCGACTTCGTCACCGAGCTGGGCGGCCGCAAGGAGATGAGCGAGTGGCTCGTCGCCCACGGCTTCCCGTACCGCGACTCGGCCGAGAAGGCCTATTCGACCGATGCCAACATCTGGGGGGCTACCCACGAGGCGAAGACGCTCGAGCACCTCGACGTCTCGCTCGAGACGGTCGAGCCGATCATGGGCGTGCGCTTCTGGGACGAGTCGGTCGAGATCGCCCCCGAGACGGTGACGGTGCGCTTCAGCGAGGGCCGCCCGGTCGCCCTCAACGGGGTCGAGTACCCGGATGCGGTGCAGCTGGTGCTCGAGGCGAACCGCATCGGCGGCCGCCACGGCCTGGGCATGAGCGACCAGATCGAGAACCGCATCATCGAGGCCAAGAGCCGCGGCATCTACGAGGCTCCGGGAATGGCTCTGCTGCACATCGCCTACGAGCGGCTGCTCAACGGCATCCACAACGAGGACACCATCGCGAACTACCACGCGGAGGGGCGCCGCCTCGGCCGCCTCATGTACGAGGGCCGGTGGCTCGACCCGCAGTCGCTCATGCTGCGCGAGAGCATCCAGAAGTGGGTGGGCTCGGCCGTGACCGGCGAGGTGACGCTGCGCCTGCGGCGCGGTGACGACTACACGATTCTCGACACGACCGGCCCCGGCCTGTCGTACGCGCCCGAGAAGCTCTCGATGGAGCGCGTGGGAGATGCCGCTTTCGGCCCCACCGACCGCATCGGGCAGCTGACGATGCGCAACCTCGACATCGCCGACTCGCGGGCGCGGCTCGAGCAGTATGCCGCGCAGGGCATCATCGGCGGGGCGACGGCGCAGCTCGTCGGCAGCATCACGGCGGGGGAGGCCGACGAGGTCGTCGAGCACGCGGTGCCGCTGACGGCCGAGCGCGAAGCACTCGCCGAGGCGATCGACGCGGCGGGCGAGAGCGCCGCGTTCGACCTCGGCACCGACTGAGCTCAGCTCTCGGCGGCCTTCCGCTCGAGCTCCTCGCGCCAGCCGGCCTCCTTCTGGAGGTACTCGTTGTCGGCGAACTCGGCGAAGTCGCTCTCGTCGGTCACGCGGCGGATCTCGAGCGCGGTTCCCGGCCCCATCGGGCAGCGCTTCGCCCACGCGATCGCTTCGTCGAGGGTCGGCACGCTGATGGTCCAGTAGCCGTTGAACAGCGTCTCGGCCGGGCCGTACGCTCCCGGCGTCACGGTCGGCTCCGCGGTGCCGAAGGCGACGACCGCGCCCTCGGAGGGATCGCTGAGCCCGTCGCCGCCGACCATCACGCCGGCCGTCATCAGGGCCTCGTTGTACTGGCCCATCGCCGTGATGATGCTCTCCATGTCCTGCTCGCGGCTCGCGGCGAGGGCTGCCTCCGTCGCGCGCATGATCAGCATGTAGGTGGGCATGCGGGCCTCCTTCGTGGTGGGCGCCGGATCAGTCGACCGGCAGGCTCACCGTAGCCAGGAGGCGCCGTCGTGCGCCAGCCGGCAGATCGGTACGCCCCAGCAGCGGGGTGACGGCCGCGCGCATCCCCTCGAGCGCTGCGCGCCACTCGTCGTCGGTGGCGTGCACGGCGACCTGGCGGAATCCGACGAGGTCCTCTGCGAGCGTCCCTCTCTCGCCGTCGATGTAGCCGTCGAAGGCGGCGGCGAGGCTCGCCAGGTAGGCCAGGAAGCCGCCGCGCAGGGCGTCGGCGTCGAGCCCCGGGTCGTCCGCCTCGACGCTCGTGCGCTCCTCCCGCACGCGCAGCGTGCGCTCGGTCGTGCCGCGCACCTTGCGTTCGGCGACGACCGTCAGCACGTCGGCATCGATCAGTGCTCCCACGTGCCGGTACAGGGTGGCCGGCGCGATCTCGGGCAACTGCTCGCCGAGCTCGCGCGTGGTCAGCGCATCGCGCCCGAGCATCGCCTGGATGATCCGCAGGCGGACGGGGTGCAGCAGGAGGTCAGCCGTTGCCATGTGCCCAGCCTATCAATCTCATTTGTCCAACTATTATCAAGTATGATATCAATGAATCGCCTCCGACCAGAAAGGCAGACCGTGCCCACCATCACGATCGACGCCCGCCGCATCCAGCTGCGGCTCAGCCTCGCCGAGCGCATCTTCGCGCTGCGCGGCCACCTCACCCTGCCCCTCGACACGATCGAGGCGGTCGACGTCGTGCCCGACGCGCTCGCGGCCGTTCAGGGCGTGCGCGCCCCGGGCCTCGGCGTTCCCGGCGGTGCGAAGATCGGCACCTGGCGCCGCCGCCGCGGCACCACCATCGCGCTTGTGCGCGGCCGTGGCCCCGGCCTGCGCATCCGCACCACCGATCGCGCAACGCAGGTGGTCGTCGTGTCGACCCCGCACGCCGCCGACCTGGCCGCGCAGCTCGCCCCCCTGGTGGCACGATCGGCTCGATGACCGCCGTGACGATCGACGCCGCCGTTTCCCTGGCCGCCGAGCTGCTCACGCCCGCCACGGGCATCGCGGGAGCGCGGGCCATCACCGTCCTGATTCCGGGCAGCGGGCCGATCGACCGCAACGGGGATGCCCGCCGCATGCCCCTCGCGATCCAGCGTCAGCTCGCCGAGGGTCTGGCCGCGCAGGGCGTCGCGAGCATCCGCTGGGACAAGCGCGGAGTCGGCGCGACCCCGGGCAGCTTCCTCGCCACCGGGTTCCACGACCTCGTCGACGACGCCCTGAGCGTCGTCGACCACGTCAGCGGGCGGCTCGCCGGCAGCCGCGTGCCGGTCGTCGTGATCGGGCACAGCGAGGGCTCGGCGATCGCCGCCCGCCTTCTCGCCGAGCGACCCGCCCTGGCCGGCGGCGTGCTGCTCTCGGCCTACGCCCGACCGGGGCTGGAGGTGCTGCGCTGGCAGGCGCAGGCCCTGCAGCCGCACCTTCCCGGGCTCGTGCGGGGCATCCTGCGCCTCCTGCGCACCGATCTCGCCGCGCAAAGCGAGAAGAACCGGCAGCGGATCCTCGCCACGACCGGTGACGTCGCCCGCATCGGCGGTGCCCGCATCAACGCGCGCTGGCACCGCGAGTTCATGGCCTACGACCCGAGCGTCGATCTCGCCGCGTCGGCCGCGCCGGTGCTGGCGATCGGGGGCGCGTTCGACCTGCAATCACCGCCGGAGGACACCGTGCGCATCGCCGACATCCGCACTGCTCCGACGCAGACGGAGGTGCTCGACGGCCTCAGCCACATCCTGCGGCGGCAGCCCGCACCATCGCTGCAGGCGTACCGCGGCGACCTGCGCCGCCCGATCGACGAGCGCATCGTGCCGCTCATCGCCGGGTGGCTCGACCGCCTGCCCGCCGAGGGGCGCGCCTGACACCGCGTACCCTGGAGGGCATGGCAGTCGAGCGCGGCATTCGCAACAACGGCGCTCCGACGACCCCGCGGGCGACCGGCGCGGGCACGGCGACGGATGCTCGCCCGCAGGTTCGCCCCGCGACCGAGGGCTGGCAGCAGAAGCTGGGGCCCGACGGGCGGCCGGTGCTGCAGTTCGCCGAGCCGAAGCGCGGCAAGCCGCCCGTGCACCTCGCCGACCTGACGCCCGAGCAGCGCACCGCCCGGGTGATCGAGCTCGGGCTGCCGGGCTTCCGCGCGAAGCAGCTGAGCACCCACTACTTCACGCACTGCACGACCGATCCGGCGCGCATGACCGACCTGCCCGCCGCGCAGCGCGACGAGCTCGTGGCCGGCATGCTGCCGCCCCTGCTGACCGAGGTGCGGCGCCTGCGCACCGACAACGGCGACACCATCAAGTTCCTCTGGAAGCTGCACGACGGCGCCCTCGTTGAGAGCGTGCTCATGCGGTACCCGGGCCGCATCACGCTGTGCGTGTCGAGCCAGGCCGGGTGCGGCATGAACTGCCCGTTCTGCGCCACCGGGCAGGCCGGGCTCACCCGCAACATGTCGACCGCCGAGATCGTCGACCAGGTCGTGCAGGCCAATGCCGCGATCGCGGCGGGCGAGCTCGGCGGCAAGAAGCGCGGCGAGACCACGCCCGAGCGCGTCAGCAACATCGTCTTCATGGGCATGGGCGAGCCGCTCGCCAACTACAACCGCGTCATGGATGCGGTGCGCACGATGGTCGCCCCCCAGCCGCACGGCCTCGGCATGAGCGCTCGGCACATCACGGTGTCGACCGTCGGGCTGGTACCGGCCATCGAGAAGCTCGCCGCTGAGAGGATTCCGGTGACCTTCGCGCTGAGCCTGCACGCCCCCGACGACGAGCTGCGCGACGAGCTGATCCCGGTGAACTCGCGCTGGAAGGTCGACGAGGCGCTCGACGCCGCGCGCGCCTACTTCGACGCGACCGGCCGCCGGGTGTCGATCGAGTACGCGCTCATCAAAGACATGAACGACCACGCCTGGCGGGCCGACCTGCTCGCGAAGAAGCTCACCGAGCGCGGTCGCGGATGGGTGCATGTCAACCCGATCCCGCTGAATCCGACCCCGGGGTCGATCTGGACGAGCTCGGAGCCCGCGGTGATGCGCGAGTTCGTGCGGCGGCTGGAGGCCGCCGGCATCCCCACCACGCTGCGCGACACGCGCGGGAAGGAGATCGACGGCGCCTGCGGTCAGCTGGCCGCCGCCGAATAGTCCTCTCGATCTTCTCTCGCTTCCGCCATACTGGGCGGATGCTCCTGGATCAGGTCAACGCGTTCTTCACGCAGATCGTCGGCATCTCGGTCGCCGTCGTCATCTCGCTCATCGTGATCGTCGTGCTCGTGCGCGCGATCAAGGTTGCCAAACCCGACGAGGCGATCATCGTCACCTCCCGGCAGCGGACGCCCAAAGAGGTCGAGAAGACGCACGAGAAGGAGAACGTCGGCCAGAAGGTCGTCTTCGGCTCGCGCGTCTTCGTGAAGCCGATCATCGAGGCCTACTTCAAGCTCAGTCTGCGGTCGCGCCAGCTCAACGTGCAGGCCACCGCGCAGACGCGCGACGCCATCACGATCCGCGTCAACGCGGTCGCTGTCGTCAAGGTGGGCGGCTCCGAGGCGATGGTGCGGGCGGCCGCTCAGCGCTTCCTGAATCAGCAAGACCAGATCGAGTCGTCGACCGAGGAGGTTCTGAGCGGTTCGGTGCGTGCCATCGTCGGTCAGTTGACGGTGACCGAGATCATCACGAACCGATCTGCGCTGCAGGAGCAGGTGCTCGACGCCGTGCGCGAGGCCCTCGACATCCAGGGGCTGCAGATCGACACGCTGCAGATCAAGGAGATCGACGACGACAACAACTACATCCGCGATCTCGGCCGTGCCGAGGCCGCTCGCGTGCGGCAGGTCGCCGAGATCGCCGAGGCCCAGGCGCAGCAGGCCTCGGAGGAGGCCCGCATCGTCGCGGCGCAGAAGATCGCCGAGAGCCAACGTGAGCTCGATCTGCGCAATGCGGCGATCAAGAAGGAGACCGACAAGGCGCAGGCCGAGGCCCTGCAGGCGGCCCCGCTCGCGGAAGCCATCGCGCAGCAGGAGGTCGTCGCCCAGCAAGAGGTGACCGCGCAGAAGCGGGTCGGCCTGCGCAAGCAAGAGCTCGACGCCGAGGTTCGCGCGGTGGCCGACGCTCAGGCCTACACCGTCGAGAAGGAGGCTGCTGCGGCCGCCGCGGCGTCCGTCGCCGCAGCCAACGCGGAACGCGAGGCGCGCATCGCCGCGGCGGCCGCTCTTCGCGAAGAAGGCGAGGCTGAGGCGGCGGCCATTCTCGCCCGCGGCTCCGCCGAGGCCAAGGCCACCCGCGAGCAGGCCGAGGCCCTCGCTGAGCGCGCCGAAGCCCTGCTCAAGCAGCGCATCATCGAGCAGCTGCCCGAGATCGTGCGCGCAGCCTCCGAGCCGCTCAGCCGCATCGAGAACATGACGGTCATCTCGTCCGATGGGTCCGGCACCAATCAGCTCGGCGAGAACGTGGCCGGGCAGCTGGCGACCTCGACGAAGATCATCAAAGACCTCGTCGGCATCGACATCGCCGAGCTCATCAACGGCAAGGTCGTCGGCGAGGCCACCGGGGCGGCCGTCGCGGCGGGCACGCAGCGCGCTGCTTCACCGCGCCGAAAGAACGCCGAATCTTGATGTCCTGATCCGGCGCTCGGAGGGCCGTTCGGGTCCGCACGATCGCTAGCGTGGAGTCATGACCGATGCCGTCGTCGCCCAGCGCGAAGCCTGGAAGGCCCGTGAGACTCTCGCCGAGCAGCTGATTCCCCTCATCGGGCGGCTCTACCGCGACCACGGGGTCGTCACCTCGATCCACGGTCGGCGACTCATCAACCAGTCGCCGATCGGCGTCATCAAGGCGCACCGCTATGCGCACCACGTCACGGGCGAGGTGCTGCCGCTCGAGCGCACCCAGGCGGTGCTGGATGCCCTGCTCACGCTCGACCCCGGCCCCGCATCCCTCGACATCGCGCGGCTGCTGGGCGATTTCGACGCCCACGGCGGCGGCCGCTCGCTCGCCGCCTACCTCGGTGAGGTCATCGCCAGCGTGCCGCGCGCGGCGGACGCGTCGCGCGGCACCGACGTCGTGCTGTACGGCTTCGGGCGCATCGGGCGGCTGCTGGCGCGCATCCTCATCGCCCACGCCGGCAACGGCGCCGGCCTGCACCTGCGCGCGATCGTCGTGCGCAAGGGCGGCGAGAACGACATCGTCAAGCGCGCGAGCCTGCTGCGCCGCGACTCGGTGCACGGGCCCTTCGAGGGCACGATCTCGGTCGATGCCGAGGCGAGCACGATCCTCGCCAACGGCACGCTGATCCGGGTGATCTACGCCGACGACCCGGCGACGATCGACTACACCGCCTACGGCATCGACAACGCGATCGTCGTCGACAACACGGGCCGCTGGCGCGACGAGGAGGGGCTCGCGCAGCACCTGCGCTCGCGCGGCGTCGCCCGCGTGCTGCTGACCGCGCCCGGCAAGGGATCCCTGCCGAACGTCGTGCACGGCATCAACCACGACACCATCGGGCCCGAGCAGCGCATCGTCACCGCCGCCTCGTGCACCACCAACGCCATCACCCCGGTGCTCAAGGTGCTCGACGACGAGTACGGCATCGTGCACGGCCACGTCGAGACCGTGCACTCGTTCACGAACGACCAGAACCTCATCGACAACTTCCACAAGGGCGACCGCCGCGGCCGCTCGGCCGCGCTCAACATGGTCATCACCGAGACGGGCGCGGCGAAGGCGGTCGCCAAGGCCCTGCCCGCGCTCGAGGGCAAGCTCACGGGCAACGCGATCCGCGTGCCCACGCCGGACGTCTCGATGGCGATCCTCAATCTGCGCCTCGCGCGCCCGACGACGCGCGACGAGGTCAACGCCTTCCTGCGGCACGCCTCGCTGCACTCGAGCCTGCGCCAGCAGATCGACTACATCGAGTCGCCCGAGGTCGTCTCGACCGACTTCATCGGGTCGCACCGCGCGGGCATCGTCGACGGATTGGCGACCATCAGCACGGGCGACAATCTCGTCGTGTATGTCTGGTACGACAACGAGTTCGGCTACAGCTCGCAGGTCGTGCGGGTGCTCGAGACGATGGCGGGCACGCATCCCGCCGTCGTGCCGGCGCGCGCGGGGGAGTAGCGCGCCGCGCGATCGCTGCGAGCTCGCTTCCGGCCCGTCAGCGGAACGCGGGGATGCCCGTGATCGCGCTGCCGAGGATGAGCGTGTGCACCTCGTCGGTGCCTTCGTAGGTGCGCACCGACTCGAGGTTGTTGGCGTGCCGCAGCGGCGAGTGCTCGAGGGTGACGCCGTTGCCGCCGAGCATCGCCCGGGCCTCGCGCGCGATCTCGATGGCGACCCGCGCGTTGTTGAGCTTGCCGACCGAGATCTGGTGCGGCTGCAGGTGGCCCGCATCCTTGAGGCGCCCGAGCTGGAGGGCGAGCAGGAAGCCCTTGTCGATCTCGAGCGCCATGTCGACGAGCTTCTGCTGCGTCAGCTGGTAGGCGGCCACCGGCTTGCCGAACACCTCGCGGTGCAGCACGTAGTCGAGTGCCGCGCGGTAGCTGTCGAGAGCAGCCCCCATGACACCCCAGACGATGCCGTACCGCGCCTGGTTGAGGCACGTGAACGGTCCGCGCAGGCCCTCCGCGCCGGGCAGCTGCGCGCTCGCCGGCACGCGCACCTCGTCGAGCACGATGTCGCACTGGATGGAGGCGCGCATCGACAGCTTCTGCGCGATCGGGGTGGCCGTGAAGCCCGGCGTGCCCGTCGGCACCAGGAACCCCCGGATGCCCGCCTCCGTCTGCGCCCAGATGACGGCGACGTCGGCGATCGACGCGAGGCCGATCCAGCGCTTGCTGCCCGTGATGATCCAGTCGTCGCCATCGCGCCGCGCGTGCGTGCGCATCGAGGCCGGGTCGCTGCCGGCCTCCGGCTCGGTGAGGCCGAAGCATCCGATCGCCGTGCCCGCCGCCATGCGGGGCAGCCATTCGTTCTTCTGCTCCTCCGAGCCAAAGGTGTGGATGGCCGTCATGGCGAGCGAGCCCTGCACCGACACGAACGTGCGCAGGCCCGAGTCGCCGGCCTCGAGCTCGGCGGCGGCCAGGCCGTATTCGACCGCCGAGCGGCCGCCGCAGCCGTAGCCCTGCAGGTGCATTCCCAGGAGCCCGAGCGCTCCCATCGGCTCGACGATCTCGCGCGGGAAGACGCCCTCGTCGTACCAGCGCGCGATGTTCGGTCGAAGCTCGGCGTCGACGAAGGCCCGCACGCGGTCGCGGGTCGCGCGCTCCTCGTCGCTGAGCAGGGTGTCGAAGCCGATGAGGTCGAGGGGGGAGTCGGTCATGAGGGTCCTCTCTGGTGCACGCTCATCGTGCCGGGCGCGCGCGCTTTTGTCCACTTGTACAGTTGGCTCATGATCCGCCCCCTCGACGGGTTCGTCGTCGCCGACCTGAGCCGTGTACTCGCGGGGCCGACCGCGGCCGTGATGCTCGCCGACCTCGGAGCCCGCGTGATCAAGGTCGAGCGCCCGGGCACCGGCGACGACACGCGGTCGTGGGGGCCGCCCTGGGCGGGCTCGTCGAGCGCCTACTTCGAATCGGCGAACCGCGGCAAGCAGTCGATCGCCCTCGACTTCGCCGACCCCGCCGACCTCGCAGTGGCCCGAACCCTCGTCGATCGGGCCGATGTGGTCATCGAGAACTACCGCACCGGCGCCCTGCAGCGGTTCGGGCTCGACGCCGAGAGCGTGCTCGCCCGCAATCCGCGCGCCGTCTACTGCTCGATCACCGGCTTCGGCTCGACGGGCGAGGGGGCGGCGATGCCCGGCTACGACTTCCTCGTGCAGGCCCTCGGCGGGCTCATGAGCATCACCGGCGATGCGGGCGGCGAGCCGCGCAAGGTCGGCGTCGCGATGGTCGACCTGCTCGCCGCCAACCACGCCGTCATGGGCGTGCTCGCGGCGCTGCTGCAGCGCGAGCGCGCCGACGGCCGGGGCCAGCACGTCGAAGTCTCGCTGATGGGCAGCCTGCTCGCCTCGCTCGCCAACCAGGCCGCCTCGTACCTCGCCACCGGGGTCGAGCCCCGCGCGCTCGGCAACCGGCATCCCTCCATCGCCCCCTACGAGACGCTGCGCTGCCGCGACGGGATGCTCGCTCTGGCCGTCGGCAACGACGTCCAGTTCGCGGCCCTGTGCCGCGAGCTGGGCGATCCCGCGCTCGCGCGCGACCCGCGCTTCGCGACCAACCCCGCGCGGGTCGCGCACCGCGACGACCTCGAAGCGGCGCTCGAGACCCTGCTCGCCGCCGACGATGCCGCCGGCTGGGCGGCGCGCCTGCTGCGGGCCGGGGTGCCGGCCGGCACCGTCAACGGCATCGGCGAGGCACTCGCGCTCGCGCGGCGGCTCGGTCTGGCACCGACGGCGGAGGTGGGGGAGGGGCATCCGGCGCAGCTGGCGCACCCCGTGCGGTACTCGGCGTTCGCCCCGGTCGCCCCCACGGCGCCGCCCGCGCTCGACGAGCACGGCGTCGCGGTGCGCGCCTGGCTCGCCGAGGGCTAGGCCTCGGCGGCGGTGGAGGCGGAGGCGCCGCTAGCCGTGCCGCCCTGCTCGGCCCGCGCGAGCACGTCGCGGGCGAGCCGCGTCGCTCCGACGACGGCCGCAGGCATGACGGCGATCGCCCCGCCGGGGACGAGGAACACGAGCTGTGTCGCGATGCCGAATCCGAGCTCGCGCGCTCGCGAGCCGCGCAGCAGGCGGCCCCGGCCGGTCACATCGATGCCGCGGGCCTGGAAGGGGCGCGTGGTCAGCTCGCGCGCGATGAGGTGCCCGGCCAGCATCGGTCCGACGATCGCCGATGCGACCGATCCGACGACGGGGATGAGGCCGATGAGCCAGGTGGTGAGGGCGTAGCCGAGGGCGCGCAGCACGAGCAGCACGCCGTCGCCCACCGAGCGCCAGAACCGCAGCGGCGAGGGGCGGAAACCGCCGAGCTCCTCCTCCGCGGCGCGCCAGATCCGCTCGTAGAACGGGTCGCCGATCAGCAGGGTGAGCGTGGTGAAGGTGTAGATCGTGGCGGTGATCGCGCCGGCGACGAGCAGCAGTGCCAGGAGCGTACGCAGTACGCCTCGATCGCGCTCGGCCCAGTCGTCGGCGAAGGGGGTGATGGCCTGCGCGAGGGCGTCGACGTTGAGGCCGAGGGTGATGAGAACGGCCGCGACCAGGCTTCCCGCGATCAGAGCGGGCAGCATGCCGAGAGCCATCACGCTGGGCCGGGTGCGCCACAGCGCGAATCCGCGCGGCACGAGCGCTGCGCCGACCAGCAGCTCGCGGAGGATGAGTCGCAGGCGGCGCATGGGAGTCACTGTAGACCGCGACATGGACGGCACGGCGAAATGCTGTACACGGTGGCGAAGACGTGGCCATGAATCTCCATCGCGGCGATGCGACCGGATGCCCGCTGACCCTAGGCTGAGCGCAGGTGTGCACCGCGGCCGCCCCGGGGCCCGCACCGCACACCATCCGTCCATTCGATGAGGAGCCTCATGAGCAAGTACGCAGTGATCAACCCCGCCACCGGCGAGACGCTGCGGTCGTACCCGACCGCGACCGACGCCGAGGTCGCCAGTGCGATCGAGGGCGCCTACAACGCCTACCGCGGCTGGTCGCGCTCGACCACGGTCGAGCAGCGCGCCGCGCTCATCACGAAGGTCGCCGAGCTGCACCGCGAGCGCCGCCAGCACCTCGCCGAGATCATCGTGCGCGAGATGGGCAAGCCGATCGGCGACGCCCTCGGCGAGGTCGACTTCTCGGCCGACATCTACCAGTACTACGCCGACAACGGCCCCGAGCTGCTGAAGGACGAGCCGATCGAGCTCGCCGAGGGCAGCGAGGGCTCGGCGTTCATCCGCAAGAGCGCGATGGGCGTTCTGCTCGGCATCATGCCCTGGAACTTCCCCTACTACCAGGTCGCCCGGTTCGCGGGCCCGAACCTCATCCTCGGCAACACGATCCTGCTCAAGCACGCCGCCCAGTGCCCCGAGTCGGCCGAGGCGATCCACCAGATCTTCGCCGACGCGGGCTTCCCGGTCGGTGCCTACACGAACCTCTACGCGACGACCGACCAGGTCTCGACGATCATCGCCGACCCGCGTGTGCAGGGCGTCTCGCTCACCGGTTCCGAGCGCGCCGGTGCGGCCGTCGCCGAGCAGGCCGGGCGCCACCTGAAGAAGGTCGTGCTCGAGCTGGGCGGCAGCGACCCGTTCATCCTGCTGAGCACCGACGACCTCGACGCCACCGTCGAGATGGCGGTCAACGCCCGCCTCGACAACAGCGGCCAGTCGTGCAACGGTGCCAAGCGCTTCATCGTCGTGGAGGACCTGTACGACGCGTTCCTCGAGAAGTTCGTCGCCCAGATGTCGGCCACGCAGGCGAGCGACCCGATGGTCGAGGGCGGAGCCTACGGCCCGCTCTCGTCGTCGAGCGCGGCCGAGGGCCTCGAAGACCAGGTGAAGCGCGCCGTCAGCGGCGGCGCCACGGTACTGACCGGCGGTACCCGCGACGGCAACTTCTTCAGCTCGACCGTGCTCGCCGACGTCACGCCCGGCAACTCTGCCTACTACGAGGAGTTCTTCGGCCCGGTCGCGCAGGTGTTCAAGGTGCGCAACGAGGACGAGGCGGTCGAGCTCGCCAACGACACGCCGTTCGGCCTCGGCTCGTACCTGTTCACGACCGACGAGGCCCAGGCGGCCCGCGTCGCCGACAAGATCGAGGCCGGCATGGTCTACGTCAACTGCGTGCTCGCCGACAGCCCCGAGCTGCCCTTCGGCGGCATCAAGCGCTCGGGCTCGGGTCGTGAGCTCGGCACGCTCGGCATCGACGAGTTCGTCAACAAGAAGATGATCCGCATCGCCTAGCGCCATGCCCACCACGGTTCTGCTGCGCAACGCCCCCGAGCACGCCATCGCGGCGTTCGCACCGAAACCGACCGCGCTCACCCCCGGCCAGTCCGAAGGCGTCACCGACGTCTGGGCTGCGCCGGGGGCGAGCCCCGGGCCCATCGAGACCGGCATCTGGGAGGCCACGCCGGGCTCGTTCACGGCATCCCGCGACGGCTACCACGAGCTCTGCTATCTGGTCAGCGGTCGCGTGACCCTCGTCGAGGAGGGCGAGCAGCCGCTCGAGCTCCAGGCGGGCGACCTCTTCGTGACCCCCGCCGGGTGGCACGGCGTGTGGCACGTGCACGAGACCGTGCGCAAAGTCTTCGTCGTCATCCCCACCGCGGGCTGACCCGCACCGGCTGCGTCAGCGGTGCGAGCCGCGCCTCAGATGGCGCGCCCCGGGCTGAGGATGCCCGTCGGGTCGAACGCGTCCTTGATGCGGCGCTGCAGGGCCACCTGCTCGTCGCCGAGTTCGTCCGCCAGCCAGCGCCGCTTGAGCGTGCCCACCCCGTGCTCGCCGGTCAGGGTGCCGCCGAGCGCGAGCGCCGCCTCGAACAGCTCGCCCGCCGCGCGCCACACCCGGTCGGGAACCTCCTCGCCCTCGTAGACGAGGTTCGGGTGCAGGTTGCCGTCGCCCGCATGGGCGACGGTCGGAATGAGCATCCCGTACCGGTCGGCGATCGCGCGGATCGCGGCGAACATCTCCGGCAGCCGCGAGCGGGGCACCGCCACGTCCTCGATGAGCATGGGCCCGAGGGCTTCCATCGCGGGATGCATCGCGCGGCGGACGGCGAGCAGCGCCTCGCCCTCGTCGGGGTCGACGGTCAGCGTGGCGTGGCCCCCGCGCTCGGTGATGATCGCGAGCGCGGCGGTCGCCTCCGCGGCCGCGGCCGGCCCGTCGGTCTGCACCAGCAGATGGGCGCTGCCGGGCGCGCGATCGCGCATGCCGAGATGGCGCAGGATGGCGGCGAGGGCGACAGGGTCGACGAGCTCCATGATGGCGGGGCGCAGGCGGGCGGCGGTGATCGCGGCCGACGCGGCCGCAGCCTGCTCGATGCTCGGGAAGTACGCGGCGATCGTCGCGACCTCCCCGGCCGGGATCGGCGTGAGGGCGAGCGTCGCCCCGACGATGACGCCGAGCGTTCCCTCCGAGCCGATCAGCAGGGCCGTGAGGTCGAGCCCGGTGACACCCTTGACCGTGCGGCGCCCCGTGCGCAGCAGGGTGCCGTCGGCGAGCACGACGTCGAGCCCGCGCACCGCCTCGCGGGTCACCCCGTACTTCGCGCAGAGCAGCCCACCGGCATTGGTCGCGATGTTGCCGCCGACCGTCGAGATCTCTCGGCTCGCCGGGTCGGGGGCCCAGCGCAGACCGTGCGCCGCCAGCGCGCGGTTCAGGTCGCCGTTGAGCACGCCCGGTTCCACCACGGCGAGCTGATCGACATCATCGATCTGCAGGATGCGCGCCATCGCCGCGGTCGACAGCACGAGCTCCCCGGCGCCGGCCATTGCGCCGCCCGACAGCCCGGTTCCGGCACCGCGCGGCACGACCGGCACACCGTGCTCGTTCGCGATGCGGAGAGCAGCCTGCACCTGCTCGACCGTGCGCGCCGCGACGAGTGCGAGCGGGGCAGCGTCGGTGCGCTGCCCCGACTTGTCCGAGCGCAGAGCGTCGAGCGTCGCGGCGTCGGTGCTGATCGCGTCGCCGAGCGCGGCCCGCAGGAGCGCGACGACGTCGCTCATGCGCCGAGCAGGGCTTCGAGGAACAGGCGCCGGTACGGTTCGGGGTCGGCGTCGAGCACGACGGTCGCGGGCGGAACCGGGCGTGTCGCGCTGATGTCGGCACCCTCCATGGTGCGCAGATCGACCACGGTCTGGCCGCGCGTCGCGCCCGGAGCGAGCGCCACCTCGACGGGAGCGCGCCGCGTGACGAGCGGGGAGGCGTCGATCGCTGCGCACACGGCCCCCGCATCCCCGATCGCGACGCGGTCGTCGGCGACCCTCTCCTCCGTGGCGTCGATGCCGATGAGGTGCGTGAGCAGCGCGCCTGCGAGCCGCGGGGCGGGGTCGGCTGCAGCCCGCAAGCGTTCGACGTCGGCGTGGGTCACGCTCACACGGTAGAAGGGCTCGAGCCCGTACATGAGCACCTCGAGTCCGTCGCCGAGCACGATCGCCGCCGCCTCGGGATCGTGCCAGACGTTGAACTCGGCGGCCGCCGTGGCATTGCCCGTGCCCACCGCACCGCCCATCATGACGATGCGCGCGATGCGGTCGCGCACCTCGGGGTGCGTGCGCAGCAGCAGGGCGATGTTGGTCAGCGGGGCGAGGCTGATGACCGTCACCGGCTCCGTACTCTCCACCAGCGTGCGGCGCAGCAGCTCGACGGCGTGCACCGGTTCGGGGGTGCGCGCCGACGGCGGCATGCCCAGGTCGGCGAGCCCGTCGGCGCCGTGGATCGCGGCCGCGTGCTGCGGCGCCTCGAGCAGGGGTCGGTGGGCTCCGGCGGCGACCGCAATCGGGCCGGCACCGGCCGCATCCAGCACCCGCAGGGTGTTCTGCACCACCTGCGCGAGCGGCGCGTTGCCGCCCGTGCACGTCACGGCCCGAACGTCGAGGGCCGGGTGCCGAACGGCCAGGAGCAGCGCCAGAGCGTCGTCGACCCCGGTGTCGACGTCGAGGATGACCGGCTGCGGTGCGGTCATGCGCGCGGCCTCTCGATGCCGGGGTTGCGGGTGCGATCGGTGAGCCAGAACAGCCCGGCGACCATCAGCAGCGACGCGCCGATCAGCAGGCCCGTCGTCGGCGACGTCTCGATGTACCGCGCGACCGCTCCGGGCGGTACCGGTGGCCCGTTCAGCGCGACGCGCACCGCGCCGAGGGCGACGCCGACGCCGACGACCGCGAACCCCAGAGCGAGGCCCACCAGCGTGACACCCGCGTCGGTGCCGTTCGCCAGGCGACGCACGCGCGCACGCGTGAACAGGATGCCCGCACCGACCACCACGAGGAATCCGAGCGTGAACGGCTCCAGCAGCGCGACGAGAGGTGTCTGCCCGAGCAGCGTCAGCCGCACCAGGAGGGAGACCGCGACAGCGACCACGGCCGCCAGCAGCACCCAGCGGAACCGCTGGTCGATCGACTGCCAGCGCAGCGCCGAGAGCAGCACCGCGGCGGCGGCGAACCAGAGCACCGGTGCGATGTCGACGAGCAGCAGCACGAGCTCTCCCGGACGCGAGATCACGGCGTCACCGATGCCGAGCTGGTAGGCGAGCGCCATCAGGGCGGTGCTCACCAGGGCGCTCAGCAGCAGTACCCGCGCGACCGAACCGGAGCGCGTGGGCATGCCGCCGACCGGCACGGCAGGGGAGGGGGCGTCGTCGCTCATGAGGCGATGCTAGGTCACCTCGGGACCACTGGCCCTGGTATCGGGGGCCCGGGTCGACCAGACTTCTGCTCATGACCGTCATCGAGAACTCCCGCCTGGCCATCATCGGGGCCGGGGCCGTCGGCTCCTCCCTCGCCTACGCATCGCTCATCCGCGGTTCAGCGCGCGAGGTCGTGCTGTACGACATCGACGCCCCGCGGGTCGAGGCGGAGGTTCTCGACCTCGCGCACGGCACGCCCTTCACCGGGGCGAGCACCATCACCGGCGGAGCCGACCTCGACCTGGTCGCCGGGGCCAACGTCGTCGTCGTCACCGCGGGCGCCAAGCAGCACCCCGGGCAGAGCCGCCTCGATCTCGCCGGGGTCAATGTCGGCATCCTCCGCTCGCTCATGCCCGAACTCGTCGAGCGTGCCCCCAACGCCGTGTACGTCCTGGTGACGAACCCCTGCGACGTGCTCGCGGTGGCCGCACAGCGCTTCAGCGGGTTGCCCGCCGGCCGGGTGTTCTCGAGCGGCACCGTGCTCGACAGCTCTCGGCTGCGGTGGCGATTGGCCGAGCGCCTGGGGATCGCCCCGGCGAGCATCCACGCCATGATCGTGGGTGAGCATGGCGACAGCGCGTTCCCCCTGTGGTCGCAGAGCCGCATCGGCCCGATCCCGATCCGCGACTGGCTCGACGACACGGGGCGGGCCTTGAGCGTCGAAGAGCTCGACCAGATCGCGTACGAGGTGAAGACGGCCGCGTACACGGTGATCGCGGGCAAGGGTGCCACCAACTACGCGATCGGGCTGTCGGGCGCCCGCATCGTCGAGGCGGTGCTGCGCGACGAGGGAGCGGTGCTGCCGGTCAGCTCCGTGCTCGACGACTACCGCGGTGTCAGCGGGGTCGCGCTCTCGGTGCCGAGCGTCGTCGACGCGGGCGGTGTCTCCCGTGTCATCGACGTGCCGTTCTCGGCCGAGGAGGAGCGGGCGCTGCACGCCTCCGCCGACGCGATCCGTGGCGCACTGGCCGCGCTCGATCTCGCCTAGGCCGTCTCGCCGTCGCGGCCGCGCAGCCGCTCGATGAGCCGCCGGTCGCGCTTCGTCGGCCGACCCGCGCCCCGGTCGCGCAGCACCGTCGCGGGCCGCTCCTCCCGCGGCGGCGGGGGAGGCGTCAGGTCGTCGAAGTGCGCGGCCGCGAGCGCCGCACTCGTGCGCTTGGTGATGATGCCCGTGACGATGACGAGGCGTTCCCCGCCGGGGGTGAGTGCGCGCACGTGGTCGCCGACGCGCACCACCTGGGCGGGCTTCGCGGAGGAGCCGTTCACCTTCACATGACCCGCTTTGCAGGCGGCCGTCGCCGCTGAGCGCGTCGCGTACAGGCGGATGGCCCACGTCCAGGCATCCACGCGGGCGCTGCCGGCGCCGTTCGAGGTCATGGGTCCAGCGTAGATTCTCGACCGCCCGGCTACCGTTGAGCCATGACCACCGCCCTCATCACCGGCGCGACCGCCGGTATCGGAGCCGAGTTCGCCCGGCAGCTCGCCGCGCGCGGCACCGATCTCGTGATCGTGGCTCGCGATGCCGGCCGGCTCGCCACGGTCGCGGCCGAGCTGCAGGCCGCGCACGGTGTGCGGGTCGAGGCGCTCGCGGCCGACCTGGTGACCGTCGATGGCGTGGCCGCCGTTGAGCACCGGCTCACCGACATCGCGCACCCGATCGACCTGCTCATCAACAACGCGGGCTACGGAATCCGCGGTGATGTGCTGTCGACGACGCTCGAGGACGAGCTGCAGCACCTCGACATCCATGTGACCGTGCCGCTCCGGCTCGCGCACACCGCCCTGCGCGGCATGGTCGCGCGCGGCCGCGGACGCGTGGTCATGGTGTCGAGCGTCGCCGCGTTCTCCCCGCTCGGCACCTACTCGGCCGCCAAGGCGTGGGGCGTCTCCTTCGCCCGTGGTGCGAATCTCGTCACGCGCCCGCGGGGGGTGACGGTCACGGCAGTGTGCCCCGGCTTCACGCGCACCGAGTTCCATGACCGGATGCGGGTCTCGACGCGCGGCATCCCCGAGCTGCTCTGGCTCGACGCGCCCCGGCTGGTGCGGCTCGCGCTGCGCGGAATCGATCGTGGGCGCGCCGTCGTGGTGCCGACCCTGCGCTACCGGGTGATCGTGGCGCTCAGCGGCCTCGTGCCCGACAGCCTGCTCGGGCGCTTCTCGTTCGCCTCCGCATCCGGCCCCGACGCCGCCTGATCGGCGCCGACGCGGCTCGGGTGCTCAGGCCCCGACGGGTTCGCGCAGCGACGACTTCCACTCGACCAGCCCGCGCACGACCGCGCTCGGGTCGTCGGCGAGACGCTCCATCGCTTCGGAGGGCACGAAGTAGTTGACCGCGACGAAGCCGCGAACGCGCTCGTCGGGGTCGTCGGCCAGCCGGCTCAGGATGTCGCACGGCACGTGCTCGTTCTTCGCGAGGCAGGCGCGCACTCCCGCGTCGGGGTCGCGCGACAGCGCCTCATAGACCTCGACCGGCGCGTGGTACGACAGCGCCGCGCTCTCGCGGATCTTCGGGTTCGGGTCGGCGGCGAGGCGGCGGATGCGCTCGACCTTCGACGCGGTGACCGCGGGGGAGAGGAACTGGGCGACCGCCTCCGAGGCGTCGACCATCGTCGGGGCCGACTCGGCCAGCTGGCGCCGCTGCGCGGGAGTATTGAACCGGATGCACGACATGGCGCAGATCGTAGCTAGGCGGTCGGTGCGTCGGCGGCAGCGGCGCGAGGCTCTCGGGGAATCCACGGAATCAACATCGACGTGCGCCGCTGGTAGTCGGCGTACTCGGGGTAGCGGCTGAGCGTGATCGCCTCCGTGAAGCGCGTCGACCCGATGAACAGGGCGGTGAGCAGCACGGGCCCGACGATCGTCCAGTGCAGGGCCGACCCGAGCGCCGCGGCTCCCATCCCGTACAGCATCCACCACTGCGCCTGCTCGAAGAAGAAGTTGGGGTGCCGGCTGTACCGCCACAGGCCGGTCGTCACGAACCGCTGCGCGGGTTCGGCGCCGTCGGCGATGGCCGCGGCCTTCGCGCGCTGGAAGTCCCACTGCTGCTGGTCGGCCACGAACTCTGCGACCAGGAAGGCGAGGAACAGCGCGGCCAGGGCGAGGTCGAGAGCGCCGATCGGGGTGCTGCGGTTCTCGTATGCCACGAGGGCGGGCAGCGCGATGAGCAGCAGCAGCGCGTTCTGGAAGAGGACGATGAACAGCAGGTTGAAGACCTGGAACTGGGCCGGGGTCATCCGCTCCCGGAGGATCGGCCAGCGGTAGTCCTCCACACCCCGGTACCCGCCCTTGCGCGCGAAGTTGAAGGTCAGGCGGGCCCCCCACAGCAGCACCAGCCCGGTCATGATGAGCAGTCGCGGATCGGAGAAGCCCGTCGCGGCCCAGAACGCGGCGACGTACGCGATCGGAACGATCGACCAGATGCGGTCGACCCACGAGTGATCGCCGGTGAGCAGCGACGCGACCCAGGTGAACAGGCTGACGCCGGCGGCGAGGCCGAGCACGATGACGACGATGTCCATGACGACGTAGCGTATCGGCGGATGCCCGCTCGCGGTCGGCGTGCCCCTCACTAGACTGAGCCCGTGTCGGAGCCCGAGCGCCCCCCAGGCCCCCCGGGGGCGGTCGTCAGCGACCGCGTGCTGACCGTGCCGAACGCCCTGAGCGCGCTGCGCATCCTGCTCGTGCCGGTCTTCCTCGTGCTGGTGCTGGTGGGCGAGGACGTCGCCGCCCTCATCGTCATCGTCGCCTCGAGCGTCAGCGACTTCCTCGACGGCATCATCGCGCGGCGCTTCGGGCAGATCACCCGGCTCGGCCAGCTGCTCGATCCTGCGGCCGATCGCCTCTTCATCTTCGCGGCGGTCATCGCACTCGCCGTGCGCGAGGTCGTTCCGTGGTGGATCGTCGCCGTCATCGTCGGGCGCGATGTGCTGCTCGCCGGTCTCGGCGTGGTGCTCGCACGGCACGGCTTCGGCCCGTTGCCGGTGCACCACCTCGGCAAGGTCGCCACCTTCGCGCTGTTCTACGCGCTGCCCCTGCTGGTGCTCGGTCAGGCCTTCTCGGTGCTGCAGCCCGTCACCGACCCGCTGGGGTGGGCGTTCATGCTGTGGGGCGCGTTCCTGTACTGGTGGGCGGGCATCCTGTACGTGCGTCAGACCCGTGAGGTGACCTCGAAAGAGCGACTCGGGGCCCCAGCCGCATCGGATACGCTGGGCGTCCAGAGGAGGTCGATGGATGACTGACAGCACGTCCGGCACGAGCGACGGCGCGTATCGCCCGCACGAGACGACGGCCCACTTCGGGCCCGAGTTCGCGGCGCAGCTCGCCGCCCTCGAGGCGGGGGTGAGCCCGGAGGAGCAGGAGGTCATCGCCGCTCTCCCGTCCGGCTCGGCGCTGCTGATCGTGCGCCGCGGGCCCAATGCGGGGGCTCGATTCCTGCTCGATGCCGACGTCACCGTCGCCGGGCGCCACCCCGAGGCCGACATCTTCCTCGACGACGTCACGGTGTCGCGCAAGCACGCCGCCTTCCTCCGGCAGGGCCGGCAGTTCTCGGTGCGCGATCTCGGGTCGCTGAACGGAACGTTCATGGCGGGCGAGCGCATCGACGCGACCGTGGTGCTGACCGACGGGTGCGAGGTGCAGGTCGGCAAGTACCACCTCACCTTCTACGCCTCCCGTATCGACCTCGCCGCGAGCGCCTGATGGCGGCGCGGTCGTCGGCCGCCGCGGCGCGACCGATCTCCGCCTCCGGGCTGCTGAGCATCGGCCAGGTGCTGGCGAAGCTCAGCCCGGAGTTCCCCGAGCTGACCCCGTCGAAGCTCCGGTTCCTCGAAGAGCAGCACCTCGTGGCCCCGACGCGCACCGAGTCGGGGTACCGGAAGTTCTCGACGACCGACGTCGAGCGCCTCCGCATCATCCTGACGCTGCAGCGCGACCATTCGCTGCGCCTGAAAGTCATCAAGCACTACCTCGACGAGCTGGAGGCGGGACGCACCCCGGCTCTGCTCGCCGACGCCCCGCTCGCCACCTCGATGCTCGCGACCGACCGCCGCTACACCCGAGCCGAGCTGGTGCGCGAGGCCGGTGCCACCCCCGCGCTGCTGACCGATGCCATCAGCGCCTCGCTCATCGCCGCGGGCGAGACGTTCGGCGATGACGCACTGCAGGTGCTCCGTGCACTCGTCGAGCTGCAGCGCTCGGGCATCGAGCCGCGCCATCTGCGGGGGTTCCGGGCCGCGGCCGAGCGCGAGCTGGGCCTCATCGAGAGCGCCCTGGTGCCCGTCGCGCGTCGCAACGACCCCTCGAGCCGCGCCAAGGCCGCCGAGCTCGCGCGGGAGATCGCGGGACAGCTCGAGATCGTGCGCTCCAGCCTCATCCGTTCGGCGCTCGGCAGGCTACAGTCGTAGTCGGGCCCGACACGCCGGGGTGTTCGTGCGGATGTCTCCCGTCGACGTGGGGCGGCTCGCTACTCTGAACGGCGTGGCACCAACTGTCACGTTAACGATGAAGGTTAGGTAGGGGTCATGACCGACGCTGAGCAGCGCGACGAGCGCTACGACCTCGGGCTCCTCTTCACCGACGGCCTGCCCGAGCTCGACGACCAGGCGGGGTACCGCGGCGCGGTCGCCGCCCGCGCCGCCGGCATCTCCTACCGCCAGCTCGACTACTGGGCCCGCACCGAGCTCGTCGAGCCGACGATCCGCGGCGCGGCCGGCTCTGGCACTCAGCGCCTCTACGGTTTCCGCGACATCCTCGTGCTCAAGCTCGTCAAGCGACTGCTCGACACCGGCATCTCTCTGCAGCAGATCCGCACCGCTGTCAACCAGCTGCGCGAAGCGGGCGTCAACGACCTCGCCCAGACGACGCTCATGAGCGATGGAGCCAGCGTCTACCTGTGCACCAGCGACGATGAGGTGATCGACCTCGTCAGCCGCGGGCAGGGCGTGTTCGGCATCGCCGTCGGCAAGGTCCTTCGCGAGGTCGAGAGCTCGCTCGTCGAGCTCGACTCGACTCCCGCCGCCGATCCGGCCGACGAGCTCGCCGCACGACGCGCCTCGCGCGCGTCCTGACGGTCGGGCGGCGTCCGCGAGCAGCGGGCGCCGACCATCACCGGGCGCCGCGGCTCAGGAGGCGGAGTACTCGCCCATGCGCGCGGCCCGCATGACGCGCTCGAGCAGCTGATCGAAGTTGCGCGCCATCTCCTGAGCGCTGTCGCCGGGCCACACGTGCAGCGGCTTCGCGGCTCCCTGCGCCTGCTGCAGCGACGTGCGCTCGGGTAGCTGCGGGCTCAGCACGAGCGGCCCGAACATGTCGCGCAGCTCCTTGATGCGGAACTGGTGCTCCAGCGACTGAACGCGAGCCCGATTGACGATGATGCCCAGCGGCTGGAGCCGGGGGGAGAGACCCCGGCGGATCTCCTCGATGGCGCGCAGGGCCCGATCGGCGGCGGCCACCGAGAACAGCCCCGGCTCGGTGACGACCACCACGCGGTCGCTCGCCGCCCACGCGGTGCGCGTCAGCGCGTTGAGCGAGGGGGCGCAGTCGACGAGAACGAGGTCGTAGTCGGCCTCGACGTGGGCGAGGGCCTCCTCGAGCTTCCAGATCTCGCGGATGCTCGGGTGCGGGCCGTCGAAGTTGATCGCGCTCGGGCTGCCGATGAGCACGTCGACCGTGCCCGGCCGGCCCCGCGTCCACCCGCTCGGGGCGATCGCCTGGCGAACGGTGCGCTCCTTCGGCGCCGCGAGCACGTCGGCGATCGTGAGGTGCCCGGCGACCTGCACATCCATCCCGGTCGAGGCGTCCGACTGCGGGTCGAGGTCGACCACGAGCGTGCGCAGACCACGAGAGAACGCGGCCGACGCCAGACCCAGCGTGACCGTCGTCTTGCCCACGCCCCCCTTGAGAGAGCTGATGCTCAGTACGTGCACGAGTACTGACCTTACCTTCACTAGGGTGGAGAGGCGCGCACGCGCACCGACCTCGGCCCGCCACCACCGGAGCCCTGTCGACCCCCACCCGGGCCGATTTCCGAGAGGACACGATGTTTCGGAAGATCCTTGTCGCCAACCGCGGAGAGATCGCGATCCGCGCCTTCCGCGCCGCCTACGAGCTCGGTGCGAAGACCGTCGCGGTCTTCCCCTACGAGGACCGCAACTCGATGCACCGCCTCAAGGCCGATGAGGCCTACCAGATCGGCGAACCCGGCCACCCGGTGCGCGCCTATCTCGATGTCGATGAGATCATCCGCGTCGCTCAGCTCTCCGGTGCGGACGCGATCTACCCGGGCTACGGCTTCCTCAGCGAGAACCCCGATCTCGCGCAGGCGGCCGCTGATGCGGGCATCGCCTTCATCGGGCCGCCGCGCACCGTGCTCGAGATGGCCGGAAACAAGGTGACGGCGAAGGAGCGCGCCATCGCAGCCGGCGTGCCCGTCCTCGCGTCGAGCCCCGCGACCACCGACATCGAGGTGCTGATCGCCGCCGCCGATGAGATCGGCTTCCCGGTGTTCGCCAAGGCGGTCGCGGGCGGCGGCGGCCGCGGCATGCGCCGTGTCGAGCGCCGGGAGGACCTCCGCGCCGCTCTCGAGGCAGCCATGCGCGAGGCCGACAGTGCGTTCGGCGACCCGACCATGTTCGTCGAGCAGGCGGTCGTCCGCCCGCGGCACATCGAGGTGCAGATCCTCGCCGACGCCACGGGCGAGACGGTGCACCTGTTCGAGCGCGACTGCTCCGTGCAGCGCCGTCACCAGAAGGTGGTCGAGATCGCGCCCGCGCCGAACCTCGACGAGAGCATCCGGCAGGCGATGTACCGGGATGCGGTGGCCTTCGCCCGCTCGATCGGCTACGTGAACGCTGGCACGGTCGAGTTCCTGCTCGATACGGCGGGGGAGCGCGCCGGTCAGCACGTGTTCATCGAGATGAACCCGCGCATCCAGGTCGAGCACACGGTGACCGAGGAGGTCACCGATGTCGACCTCGTGCAGTCTCAGATGCGCATCGCCTACGGGCAGACGCTCGCCGAGCTCGGGCTCCGGCAGGAGCAGCTGCAGCTGCGCGGCGCCGCGCTGCAGTGCCGCATCACGACGGAGGATCCCGCCGCCGGATTCCGCCCCGACACCGGCAAGATCACGACCTACCGCTCGCCGGGCGGCGCGGGGGTGCGTCTCGACGGCGGCACGATCGCGGCGGGCGCCCAGGTCAGCCCCCACTTCGACTCGATGCTCGCGAAGATGACCTGTCGCGGGCGCGACTTCCCCGCCGCGGTCGCGCGCGCCCGGCGCGGCCTCGCCGAGTTCCGCATCCGCGGCGTCACCACCAACATCCCCTTCCTGCAGGCGGTGCTCGACGACCCGGCGTTCCAGGCGGGCGACCTCAGCACCTCGTTCATCGATGAGCGGCCCGAGCTCGTGCGCACCAACCCGTCGAAAGACCGCGGAACGAAGATCCTGACGTGGCTCGCCGACGTCACGGTCAACCAGCCGCACGGGTCGGGCGAGGGGGTCATCGACCCGGCCGTGAAGCTCCCGGTCGTCGATCTCGACGCCCCGGCACCCGACGGCTCGCGGCAGCGGCTGCAGCAGCTGGGCCCGGCCGGTTTCGCGGCTGCCCTGCGCGCCCAGACGGCACTCGCCGTCACCGACACGACATTCCGGGATGCCCACCAGTCCCTCCTCGCCACCCGCGTGCGCACGGCCGACCTCGTGCGCGTCATGCCGCACGTCGCGCGGCTGACCCCCGGGCTGCTCAGCGTCGAGGCCTGGGGCGGAGCCACCTACGACGTCGCCCTGCGATTCCTCGGCGAAGACCCGTGGCAGCGCTTGGCGGCCATGCGCGAGGCGCTGCCGAACGTCGCGATCCAGATGCTGCTGCGCGGTCGCAACACGGTGGGCTACACGCCGTACCCCACGGAGGTCACCGACGCCTTCGTGGCCGAGGCCGCGGCGACCGGCGTCGACATCTTCCGCATCTTCGACGCCCTCAACGACGTCGACCAGATGCGACCAGCGATCGATGCGGTGCTGGCGACCGGCAGCACGGTGGCCGAGGTCGGCATGTGCTACACCGCCGATCTCCTCGACCCGAGCGAGACCCTCTACACCCTCGACTACTACCTCCGGCTCGCCGAGCAGATGGTGGAGGCCGGCGCGCACATCCTCGCGATCAAGGACATGGCCGGGCTGCTGCGAGCGGGTGCGGCCGAGACGCTCGTCGCCGCCCTGCGCGAGCGCTTCGACCTGCCGGTGCACGTGCACACCCACGACACGGCGGGCGGCCAGCTCGCCACCCTCCTGGCGGCCGCACGGGCCGGCGCCGACGCCGTCGACGCCGCGAGCGCACCGATGGCCGGCACCACGTCGCAACCGTCGCTGTCGGCGCTCGTGGCGGCGCTCGAGCACACCGAGCGCGACACCGGTCTCGGGCTCGCCCGGGTCGCCGACCTCGAGCCCTACTGGGAGGCGGTGCGCCGCGCCTATGCGCCGTTCGAGTCGGGTCTCCCAGGCCCGACCGGTCGGGTCTACACGCACGAGATCCCCGGCGGGCAGCTCTCGAATCTGCGCCAGCAGGCCATCGCGCTCGGGCTCGGCGATCGGTTCGAGCTGATCGAGGACTGGTACGCCGCGGCCAATCGCATCCTCGGTCGACCGACCAAAGTCACGCCGTCGTCGAAGGTCGTCGGAGACCTCGCGCTGCAGCTGGCGGCGGCCGGTGCCGACCCCGCCGACTTCGAGGCGAACCCGCAGAACTACGACATCCCCGACTCGGTCATCGGATTCATGGCGGGAGAGCTCGGCGACCTCCCCGGCGGCTGGCCGGAACCGTTCCGCACCAAGGTGCTCGAGGGGCGCCACCCGAAGATCGGCATCACCCCCCTCACCGACGAGCAGAAGGCGAAACTGCAGGGGTCCACCGACGACCGGCGGCTGCTGCTCAACCAGCTCCTCTTCCCGCAGCCCACGCAGCAGTTCCTGCAGACGCGCGAGCAGTACGGCGATGTGTCCGTGCTCGCGACACCCGATTACCTCTACGGGCTGCGGCCCGGCATCGAGCACGTCATCGAGATCGAGCAGGGTGTGCGCCTGCTCGTCGCGCTCGAAGCGATCGGCGAGCCCGACGAGAAGGGCATGCGCAGCGTCATGGCCACCCTCAATGGTCAGCTGCGGCCCGTGACGGTGCGCGACCGCAGTATCGCGGTCGACGTCGCGAGCGCCGAGAAGGCCGACCCCGGGCAACCGGGCCACGTCGCGGCGCCGTTCATGGGGGTCGTCACGCTCAAGGCCGCGGAGGGCGAGCGGGTGGAGGTCGGCCAGCCCGTCGCCACGATCGAGGCGATGAAGATGGAGGCCGCCATCACGGCCCCGATCGCGGGGATCGTCCAGCGTCGGGCGATTCCGGCCACGCAGCAGTGCGAGGCCGGCGACCTGCTCCTGGTGATCGCCGCACCCTGAGCGACGACCGAGCACGCCGGGCGGATGTCGAGGCGGACGGTAGACTGAGCAGTCGTCCGTAATCGAGGAGGGTGCCCGTCGTGGTCCAGAAGCGCGTGAAGCCGAGCAGTGAGCCGGCCGCCGCCGTCGTCGACGGCGTCGAGCCCAGCTCCGATGCCGCGCTCGCCTCCGCGCTGCCCGCCTCCCTGACGATCGACGTCGAGCTGCCGGCTCCCGTGCGGGAGCAGCCGGAGGATGAGCAGGCCGTCGCCCTCGTCGACGTCGGTGTCGACCCCGCGGTCGTCGTCGCTCCCGCGGTGGCCGGTGAGGTCGGCACCACGGTCATCGAGCTCGATCATGACGACCTGCACGCCGTCGCCGTGCTGCCAGAGGCCGAGGAGGACGAGGTCGTCGAGGTTCCGCCGCTTCCCACGGCGGAGGGTGTCTACACCCGCCGCGACATGCTCGACGGCATCAACCAGGGCCCCGAGTCGGCCGCGATGCTCACGGCCGACCGGCTGATCGAGCCCAAGCGACGGTCACGCACGGCCCCGGAGGGCTTCTGGCCCGCGCTGGTGTACGGCGCGACCTTCCATCTCGTGAACCTCGGCGATTCCCGCCGGGTGCGCGAGCGCAAGGCGATCGATGCCCGCATCGCCACCGCCTTCGAGGGCGGTGCGCGATTCGTGCCCGTGCTCACCCGCAAGGGCGGCGTCGGCAAGACCACCATCACGACTCTCCTCGGCATGGCGATGGCCTCGGTGCGCGACGATCGCGTCATCGCGATCGACGCGAACCCCGACCGAGGAACGCTCTCCGAGCGCGTCGCCCGCCAGACACGGGCGACCGTGCGCGACGTGGTGAACCGTGCGGCGAGCATCCAGGGCTTCACCGATTTCTCGACGCTCGTCTCGCGCGACGAGACCCGGCTCGACATCCTCGCCTCCGACACCGACCCCATGCTCTCGGAGGCGTTCGACGAGAACGACTACAACGTCGTCGCCGACCTCGCCGCACGCTACTACTCGGTCGTGCTCACCGACTGCGGCACCGGAATCGTGCACTCGGTGATGCGTGCGACGCTGCAGCGCGCCGACTCCCTCGTCATCGTCTCGGGCGGAAGCGTCGACGAGGCACGGCTCGCGAGCGAGACCCTCACCTGGCTCGAGGCCAACGGGTACGGTGAGCTGGTGCGCGAGGCCGTCGTGGCGATCAACACGGCGACGCAGGGCACCAACCTCGTGAAGCTCGAGGAGATCGAGGCCCACTTCGCCTCCCGTGTCCGCGAGATCGTGCGCATCCCGTACGACGAGCAGCTGGCGGCGGGGTCCGTCATCTCGTGGAAGGACCTCCGTCCGCTGACCCGGCAGGCCGCCCGGGAGCTCGCCGCGCTCGTCGCGGAGGGCATGCCCGTGCGTCGCGGGGTCTGACACGGCATGGCTGTCCGTTCCATCCGCCTGTTCGGCGACCCCGTGCTGCGCAGCGTCGCCGACCCGATCCACCGCATCGACGACGCGACGCGCCGATTGGTGGCGGATCTGCTCGACACCGTGAAGGTTCCCGGACGAGCAGGGGTCGCCGCGCCGCAGATCGGCGTCGGGCTGCGCGCCTTCAGCTACAACGTGGATGGCCTCGTCGGGTACGTGCTGAACCCCGAGCTCGTCGAGGTCCGGGGCGAGCCCGAACCGGTCGACGAGGGCTGTCTCAGCGTGCCGGGGTTCGGGTTTCCCCGCCGACGCTACCCGTGGGCGCGGGTCGTCGGTACCGACCTCGAGGGTCGCGCTGTCGAGCTGAGCGGTGAGGGACTCATGGCGCAGGCCCTCCAGCACGAGTGCGACCACCTCGACGGCCGTCTCTTCATCGAGGGGCTCGACGCCGAGGTGAAGCGCGAGGCCATGCGCGCCGTGCGCCAGGCCGAATGGTTCGCGCGCGCGTAGAGTCCTACTGCAGCGAGATCCCCTGGGTCTCCGGCGCACCGCGGTACATGCCCTCGATCACGTCGGCGAAGTCGGCGGTGATCACGTGCCGCTTGATGCTCATCTTCGGCGTCAGGTGACCGCTCGACTCCGTGAACTCCGTCGCAAGCACCGTGAACTTGCGGATCGACTCGGCGCGCGAGACGCGACCATTGGCCGCGTCGATCGCGCGCTGAACCTCTGCGATGACCTTCGGGTGCTGGGCGGCCTCGGTGAGGGGCATCTGCGGGTCGAGCTCGTTGTTGTTCAGCCACACCGGCAGCATCTCGGTGTCGAGCGTGACGAGGGCGGAGACGAAGGGCTTCTGATCGCCGACGACGACCACCTGGCCGACGATGGGGTTCGAGCGGATCGGGTCTTCGAGCGCGGCCGGCGCGACGTTCTTGCCGCCCGCCGTCACGATGATCTCCTTCTTGCGGCCCGTGATCGTGAGGTAGCCCTCGTCATCGAGCGAGCCGATGTCACCGGTGCGGAACCACTCGCCCTCCATGACCTCCGCGGTCGCCTCGGGCTTCTTCCAGTACCCGGCGAAGACGTTGATGCCGCGAACGAGGATCTCGCCGTCCTCGGCGATCTTCACACCGACACCCGGCAGGGCCGGTCCGGTGGTGCCGATCTTGAAGCGGCCGACCAGGTTGACCGTCGCGGGCGCGGTCGTCTCGGTCAGTCCGTAGCCTTCCAGGATGCGGATGCCGAGGGCCCGGAAGAAGTGGCCGAGCCGCAGCCCCAGCGGCGCCGACCCGGAGACGGCGTAGACGACGCGCCCGCCCATCGCGGCCTTCAGCTTCGAGTAGACCAGCTTGTCGAAGAGCGTGAATCGCAGCTTGAGCCCGAGCGGCACCGAGCCGGCATCCAGTGCCTTGGAGTACGCGACGGCGGTGTCGGCGGCAGACCGGAAGATCTTGCCCTTGCCGCCCGCTTCGGCCTTCTGCTCGGCCGAGTTGTACACCTTCTCGAAGACGCGGGGCACGGCCAGGAGGAACGTCGGCTTGAACGAGCCGAGCGCGGGCAGCAGTTGCTTGGTGTCGGCCTGGTGGCCCACCTTCACGCCCGCGTGCACCCCCAGGATCGAGATGAACCGCGCGAACACGTGCGCCGTCGTGATGAAGAGCAGCGTCGAGGCGCCCGGTTCGACGACCTCCTTCATGGCGACGGCGGCGTTGCGGGCCAGCTCGACGAAGTTCGAGTGCGTGAGGATGCAGCCCTTGGGTGTGCCGGTCGAGCCCGAGGTGTAGATGAGGGTCGCGAGGTCGCTCCCGGACGCGGCGGTGCGGCGGGCCTCGAGCTCTTCGTCGGACACGCCCGTGCCGGTCGAGGCGAGCTTCTCCAGGTCGCCGAGGTGCATCTGCCAGACGTGCCCGATGTGCGGCAGGTCGCCGGCGACCTCATCGAACCGCGCGAAGTGGTCGGCGGTCTCGACGATCATGTGGTGCGCTTCGGAGTCGTCCAGGATGTACTGGATCTGGCTGGGTGCGCTCGTCTCGTAGATCGGAACGAGGGCCGCCCCGGCGAACCAGACGGCGAAGTCGACGAGGGTCCACTCGTAGCGGGTCTTGCAGATGAAACCGATCTTCTCGCCCGGCTTGACCCCGGCGGCGATGAAGCCCTTCGCGAGGGCGACCACCTGGCGGTGGAACTCGGCCGAGGTGACATCCGACCAGCCGCCGTCGGCGGTGGGCAGGGCGAACAGGGGGTCGTTCGGTGTCAGCCGCACCCGGTCGAGCAGCAGGTCGGTCGCGTTCGCCTCGGGGTCGGGCGTGACCACGGCCGGGACGAAGAACTCTTTCACGGCAACTCCTTTGATACCGGGTGGCGGATGTTCGCCTCCACTCTATCCCCGTGCGCGGGGGTCGAACTCGGCGGGCCGCCTCTCACTAGACTCGTGCCTCGTGCACTCCATCGGAATCGACATCGGCGGCACGAAGATCGCCGGCGCCCTGGTCTCGGACGACGGCGAGATCATCGCCGAGCGGCGCGAGCCGACCCCGGCGGGCGACCCCTCGGCGATCACCGACCTCGTCGTGCGGATGATCGAGGAGCTGCGCGACGGCCAGGAGGTCATCGCGGCGGGCGTCGCGGCCGCGGGCTTCATCGATGCCGCGCAGTCGACCGTCTACTACGCGCCGAACATCAACTGGCGCAACGAGCCCTTTCGCGATCGCTTGCGCGAGCGCCTCGATCTCGACATCACGATCGACAACGACGCGAACGCGGCGGGCTGGGCGGAGTTCCGCTTCGGCGCCGGCCGCAATGCGCACGACATGACCATGCTCACCATCGGTACGGGGGTCGGCGGTGCGATCGTCGTGGGCGATCGGCTGCTCCGCGGCGGTTTCGGTACCGCCGGAGAGCTCGGCCACCTCCGCGTCGTCCCCGATGGTCTGCCGTGCGGGTGCGGTGCCCGCGGCTGCATCGAGCAGTACGGTTCGGGCCGAGCTCTGCTGCGCATGGCGAACGAGATCGCCGATGCGGGCGGCATCGGGCTGCAGCTGGCCCAGGCGCGCGAGCGAGCGGGTGGGCTGAGCGGCGACATGCTCGCTGACTTCCTCCGCGATCGCGACGCCGGCGCGCTGCACGCCCTCCGGCAGCTCGGCTCCTGGCTGGGCCAGGCGTGCGCGAGCCTCAGCGCCGTGCTCGACCCCGAGATCTTCGTGTTCGGCGGGGGAGTCTCCGTGGCGGGCGACCTGCTCATCGAGCCCGTGCGGGAGGCCTACCTGGCCAATCTGCCCGCCCGCGGCTATCACCCCGAGCCGCGGTTCGTCGTCGCCGAGCTCGTCAACGACGCCGGGGTGGTGGGGGCGGCCGACCTGGCCCGCATCCATGCCACGGGTTAGGCTGAGGCGCTCGGTCGAGGAAGGGAATCCCCGGTGTTCTACTGGCTGATGAAGAACCTGGTGATCGGTCCGATCCTGCTCACCGCGTTCCGGCCGTGGGTGCGCGGCGTCGAGAACGTTCCGCGAACCGGTGCGGTCATCCTGGCCAGCAACCACCTGTCGTTCACCGACTCGGTATTCCTGCCGCTCGTGCTCGACCGGCGCGTCGTGTTCCTCGCCAAGAGCGACTACTTCACCGGCAGGGGCATCAAGGGCTGGCTGATCCGCATGTTCTTCGAGGCGAGCGGCCAGCTGCCGATCGATCGATCCGGCGGCAAGGCGAGTGAGGCGTCGCTCAACACCGGACTGAAGGTGCTGGCCGAGGGCTATGCGCTCGGCATCTACCCCGAGGGCACGCGCAGCCCCGACGGCATCATGTACCGGGGTCGCACGGGCGTCGCGCGCATGATCCTCGAATCGGGTGCCCCCGTCGTGCCGGTGGCGATGATCGACACCGAGAAGGTCATGCCGATCGGCTCGAAGCTGCCGAAGGTCGTGCGGCCCGGGGTCATCTTCGGCGAGCCGCTCGATTTCTCGCGCTTCCAGGGCTTGGAGGGCGACCGCTTCGTGCTGCGGTCGATCACCGACGAGATCATGTACGAGCTCGGCCGGCTCAGCGGCCAGGAGTACCGCGACGTGTACGCGACCACGGTGAAGGACAAGCGGCCGGCCAACGCCCGGTAGGCTCGAAGGCCGGGCGCTGCGCGCGCCCGCATCCCTGAGCCGTCACCCCCACCTGTGAGGATCCGCCCCGTGGTCGACCCCTTCGAGCCCGTCGTGCATGCCGACCCCGCTGTCATCGCCGGCCTGGATGCGTGGCGCACGCTGCCCATCAAGCAGCAGCCCTCGTGGCCCGACCCGGCTGCCGCGGCCGCCGCCTCGGCCGAGCTGGCCACGCTGCCCCCGCTCGTGTTCGCGGGCGAGGTCGACATGCTGCGCGACCGTCTGGCGCGCGCGGCCCGCGGCGAGGCCTTCCTGCTGCAGGGCGGCGACTGCGCCGAGACGTTCGCCGGCGCGACGGCCGACCAGATCCGCAACCGGGTGAAGACCATCCTGCAGATGGCGGTCGTGCTCACCTACGGCGCGTCGATGCCCGTCATCAAGATGGGCCGCATGGCCGGTCAGTTCGCCAAGCCGCGCTCGAGCGACACCGAGACCCGCGGCGACGTCACCCTGCCGGCCTACCGGGGCGACATCGTGAACGGCTACGACTTCACCCCCGAGTCGCGCCAGGCCGACCCGGCCCGCCTCGTGAAGGGGTACCACACCAGCGCCTCGACCCTGAACCTCATCCGGGCCTTCACCCAGGGCGGGTTCGCCGACCTGCGCATGGTGCACAGCTGGAACAAGGGCTTCGCCGCCAACCCGGCGAACCAGCGCTACGAGGGTCTCGCGAAGGAGATCGACCGCGCCGTCAAGTTCATGGAGGCGGCCGGCGCCGACTTCGACGAGCTCAAGCGCGTCGAGTTCTACTCGAGCCACGAGGGCCTGCTCATGGACTACGAGCGCCCGATGACGCGCATCGACTCCCGCACGGGCACGCCGTACAACACGAGTGCGCACTTCCTCTGGATCGGCGAGCGAACCCGCGACCTCGACGGCGCCCATGTCGACTTCTTCAAGCGCATCCGCAACCCCATCGGGGTGAAGCTCGGCCCGTCGACGACGCCCGAGACGATGGAGCGCCTCATCGACGTGCTCGACCCCGAGCGCGAGCCCGGACGCCTGACGTTCATCACGCGCATGGGGGCAGGCATGATCCGGGATGCCCTCCCGCCGCTCCTCGACGCCGTGAAGGGCCTCGACGCCAACCCCCTGTGGGTGACCGATCCGATGCACGGCAACGGCCTCACCACGCCGACCGGCTACAAGACGCGCCGGTTCGACGACGTCGTCGACGAGGTGAAGGGCTTCTTCGAGGCCCACCGCGCGGCGGGCACGCACCCGGGCGGTATCCACGTCGAGCTCACGGGCGACGACGTCACCGAGTGCCTGGGCGGCTCGGAGCAGATCGACGAGGAGACGCTCGCGACGCGCTACGAGTCGCTTTGCGACCCGCGCCTGAACCACATGCAGTCGCTCGAGCTCGCCTTCCTCGTGGCGGAGGAGCTCGGCCGCAGCTGAGCCGTCGGCGGAGCATCCGCCCCCCGGATCGCTCGCCGCGCGGCTGCCGACCGCGCCGCGGCCTGGTCAGTACTGCGCGATCACGGTCACGCGCGAATTGCGCAGCACGCGGTCACCGGGAGCCGGATCGGTGGCCTGCACGGGGGCGAGCGGCGAGTCGCGCAGCCCCGGCGGCACGTTCGTATCGAGCACGACCTCGAAGCCCGCCTGCTGGAGGATGCCCACGGCCTCCTCGATCGACCGGCCCACGACGTTCGGCACCTCGACCAGATCGGGGCCGCGCGAGACGATGATGGTGAGCGTCGCGCCCGGTCGCACGGGTGCGTCGCTCGTGCGCTCGACCCGCAGCACATTGCCCTGGGCGACCTCGTTGTCGAACTCCGACTCGCCGCCGACGATGCCGGTCAACCCCCGTGCGGCGAGCGCGGCCTGGGCGGCCTCGACCGTGAGGCCGCGGACAGCGGGGATCGGCCCGACCGAGACGATGAGCCGCACCTCGGTGCCCTTGAATGAGTCGGAACCCGCGGCGAGCGCGGCTTCGTCGCGGTCGACCACGGCGATGACCGAGCCTTCCGCGACATCGCGATCGAACTGCGGGATGCTCTCGCCCAGCTCGAACCCGGCTGCGACGAGTTCGACACGGGCGTCGGCCTCGGGCAGCCCGACCACCTCGGGCACCACTGTCGGCTCGGGGCCGAGCGAGACCACGAGAGTCACGACGGTTTCGCGATCGATCACGTCGCCCGCGGGGGGATCGGTCGCCGCGATTCTGCCCGCCTCGACCTCGAGATCGTAGGCCTCCGCGAGCTCGTCGGCGACGAGGGCTCCTTGTTCCTCGAGCACGAGCCGCGCCGCCTCCGGTGTCGCTCCGCGCACATCCGCGATCGTGATGCGGGCTCCGGGGCCCGCCCCGAACCACCAGCCGATGCCCCCGGCCAGACCCGCGAGTGCGAGCACGGCCGCGAACAGCAGCCAGCCGCGGCGGCGGCTCGCCGGCGCGCGGCGGGCGAGCTCGGCCGTCGCGCTCGCAGCCGTTCCGCCCTCGGCGGAGCCCCGGGTGCCGAGCACCTGGGTCTCATCGGTCGCCGCCGGCACCGCGATGGGGCTCGTGAGCAGCAGCGTGCGCTGGGTCGCGGCGGCGGGCAGCGCGGTCTGCAGCGATCGGCCGGTCTCGGTCAGCTGGTCGAGCAGTGCGCGAGCATCCGCGGGGCGATCCTGCGGATCGCGGGCGGTCGCCCACAGCACGAGCTCGTCCCACTCGGCAGGCACCCGCGGGTTCCGGCTGCTCGGCGGCGGCACGGAGTCGTTGGCGTGCTGGTACGCGATCTGCATGGGCTGCTCGCCCTTGAAGGGCTGCTCGCCCGTGAGCATCTCGAACATCATGATGCCGACGGCGTAGATGTCGCTGCGGGTGTCGGCGACCCCTCGGGTGACGAGCTCGGGGGAGAGGTAGGCGATCGTGCCGAGCAGGGCCTTGCCCGTCGCGGTGTTGGCGCTCGCCGCGCGCGCGAGCCCGAAGTCGCCGATCTTGATGCGGCCGTCGTCGGCGAGCAGCACGTTCTCGGGCTTGAGGTCGCGGTGCACGATGCCGGCCCGATGGGCGGCCGCGAGACCGGCCAGCACCGCCTCGGCGATGTCCATCGTCTGCTCGGGGGTCAGCGCCCCGTACTCCTGCAGCAGCTCGCGCAGGGTGATGCCGGGCAGGTACTCCATCACCAGGTACGCCGACTCGGCGTCCTGACCCTGGTCGAAGACGTTGACGACGTTCGGGTGAGCGAGGCGCGCGGCCGACCGGGCCTCCTGGATGAACCGCTCCTTGAACTGGCTGTCGTCGGCGAGATGGCCGTGCATGATCTTCACGGCGACGAGCCGGTCGAGCCGCTGGTCGGTGGCGAGGTACACCGTGGCCATTCCCCCGCGAGCGATGCGCGATCGAACCTGGTACCGACCGTCGATGAGCCGCCCGATGAGGGGATCGGTCGACGCGCTGCTCACCCGCCCAGTCTAGGTCGCGGGGCCCGCGCGGCCCGGCCGCCACGCGCCGCGGAGCGGCGCGGCGGGAGGCTCAGGTCAGCTCGTAGTACCAGGCCCACGCGCTCGCCTCCCACTTGGCGTAGAGGTCGGGATACGCGGAGATCTGCACGGCCTGGGCGGCGCGGGTGAGTGTCATGCTCTGCCAGCCCGGGATGTCGAGCAGCCCCCGGGTGTAGCCGCTGCGGCCGACGTAGAACAGCTTCGCCGCGTGGCTGGGGATCTGCAGCTCGGCCGCGGTGCCCCAGCCCGAGCTCGGCCGCTGCTGGAACAGCCCGACCGAGTCGCGGTCGCCCCAGGAGAGGTTGCGCAGCGACGACTCCTGCATGGCGGTCGCCAGCGCGATCACGATCCCGTAGGTCGGAACACCGAGCTCTCGACCCACGCGCACGATCGTCGCCGCGTGCGTGCGCATCTCGGCGGTGAGCGGGGTGATCGTGCCTCCGCTCGGGGGGCGCGGCCCGGCCGGGACTCCGGGTGCGGCAGCTCCGCCGCTCGGCGGGGTCGCCGCGGGCCGGGGCGCTACCGGCAGCACCGGGCGCTCGACGACCGGCATCGAGGCGACGGCGGCCGCGGTGGTCTGCTCGGGCGCCTCCTCGGTCGCCGCGAGCTCGAGCCCGGGCTCGGCTGCCGCTGACGAGCTGGTCGGCTCGACGGCGACATCGGCCCGCAGGCCGACGACGGGCGCCGGAGCGGGGGCGGGGGCGGGAACTCGGCCGGGGATGACGATCGACTGCCCCGGGTAGATGATGCTCGACCATGCCAGCCCGTTGGCGTCGAGGATCTCCTGCGTGGTGACCCCGAACCGCGCGGCGAGGGCGGAGAGCGTGTCGCCCTTCGCGATCGTGTATCGACCGCCGATCGTCGTCGGCACGGGCAGGCCCGTCGCCTTGACGGGTGCGGTGGTCAGGCGCAGCACCTGCCCCGGGAAGATCGGGGCCGACCAGGAGAGCCCGTTGAGGGCGAGCACAGCGGCGGTCGGGAGGCCGAACGACTTCGCGATGCTGCTGACGGTGTCGCCCGGTGCCACGGTGTAGACGGCGGGCGCGGCCGTCGATGTCGCGGCGCGCGTCGCGAGAGCGCCGGGCACGATCGCGGCTCCGAGTCCGCTCATGACCGTGCGCAGCGACAGGGGCTCAGGGCTGTGCTGGGGCCGCGGTGCGAGTGGCTTGCGGGACGAGGCGGCGTCGGCCGGTGCGGCGACCCCGACACCGAGCGCGATGGCCCCGGTCAGCACGATCGGCACGGTCGAGAAGGCGGCGGCGCGCACGCGCGGAGTGCGGGGCTGACGATCGGCCGCCGGCGCGTGGGTGACGCGGGGAGAGAGGCCGGCGAGCACCGCGCGCGCCCGATCGTCGATGCCGGGCGAGGACGTGAGCACGGTGTCGGCAGCGTGCGTCGAATCGCTCATGCGCTCGTTCCTCCCGGCCCCCGTGGGCGCACGATGGCGCCGCAGCCCCCCGGCTGCTGTCACAGGGTACTACGCACGTCAACTGAAGTGGAAGATGTTGCGTGAGTTCACACGTTCGTAACATTTCATGCTCCGGGCGACGAGGCCCCGGTCATGGCACCCTGGAGGCGTGGCTTCCGAATCCGCTCGCTGGTTGACCGTCCCCGATCTCGTCGAGGTGCTGAACCTCAGCCCCGGACGGGTGCACCGTCTGCTGGAGGAACGGCAGCTGCTGGGTGTGCGCCGCGATCGCGTCCTCGTGGTTCCCGAGGAGTTCCTCCTCGACGGCGCTCCGGTCAAGGACCTGCGCGGCACGCTCACGCTCCTCGCCGACGACGGCTTCACCGACGAGGAGGCTGTCGAGTGGATGCTCGCGCCGAACGATCTCCTCGGTGCGTCCCCGATCGACGCTCTGCGGGCCGGCCGCAAGGCCGAGGTGCGGCGGGTCGCGCAGGCGCTCGCCTTCTAGCCGGGCCGCCCCGGCCTCGAGTAGGGAGCTGCCTCTCAGGTTGTGCGGCGCGTGACCAGGTCGCTCAGTCCGACGAGCTCGGCGCGCGCGGCGCGGCTGAGCGGAGCATCCTCGAGGGCGCGGAGGGCCTCCTGCACCGAGCGCTCGATGATCCGCTCGGTCGTCTCCACGGCTCCGCTATCGCGGATCGTGGCCTGCAGCGTCGCGATCTGATGCTCCGACAGGTCGGGGTCTCCCAGCAGCTCGTCGATGAGCGCGACCGCCCCGGCGGGGAGCGCGGCACGGGCGAGCGCGATGATGACCGTGCGCTTCCCTTCGCGCAGGTCGTCGCCGGCCGGCTTGCCGGTCACCGACGGATCGCCGAACACTCCGAGCAGATCGTCCCGCAGCTGGAACGCGACCCCCAGGGGGAGACCGAAGGCGCGCAGGGCGGCGACCTGCTCGAGCGATCCGCCCGCCATGAGCCCGCCGACCGCCAGCGGCGCCTCGATCGAGTACTTGGCCGACTTGAACGTCACGACCCGGTGGGCGCGCGGCAGAAGGTCGGTCTCCGGAGCATCGCGCCAGGCGACCTCCTCGAGGATGTCGAGGTACTGGCCGACGGTGACCTCGGTGCGCATCGTCTGGAACTCGGCCCGCGCCGCACGGGCGCTGCGGGGATCTCCCAGCCGAGCCAGGCCGGCATCGAGCAGCTCGTCGCTCCAGCCGAGGAGCAGGTCGCCGAGCAGCAGGGCGGTCGCGGTGCCGTAGGTGCGCGGGCTCCCCGTCCATTCGTTTCGCGCATGGTCGGCCTCGAAACGTCGATGGGCAGCCGGCATTCCGCGTCGGGTGTCGGAGTTGTCCATGATGTCGTCGTGCACGAGCGCAGCGGCGTGGAACAGCTCGAGCGCGGCGGCCGCCTCGATGACGCTCGGCAGGTCGGTGTGCGTGTCGAGCTCGGCCAGCAGGTCGTCCGGGCGCACTGTTCCGGCAACGGCATGCCAGCCCCAGTAGCAGAAGAGGGCACGGAACCGCTTCCCCCCGCCCAGGAGGTCGCGACTGGCCCCCATGAAGACCGAGAGCTCGGGGGCGATCTGCTCCAGCTGGGTCGCGCGCTCCTCGAGGAAGCGCTCGAGCCGGGCGTTGACTAGGTCGACTAACCGGGTTCTCTCAGGCACTCGCCTAGCCTATCCAGCGCGGCGAGCCTAGAATGAGGACGCCGGGGGCGTTCGTCCCCCGTCGTCGAAGGGGTCATCATGCCGCTGTCTGAGCACGAGCAGCGCCTCCTGGAGGAGATGGAGCGCAATCTCTACCAGAACGACGCCGATTTCGTGGCGACCGTCGCCGGTCGTCGCGGCAAGCCCAACTACCGCCTCATCGTGATCGGGGCGCTGCTGGCTGTGGCCGGCGTCGCGGCGCTCGTGGCCGGCGTGATCGTCCGGCAGCCGATCATCGGCGTCGTGGGCTTCGGTCTGATGCTCGGCGGAGTGCTCATGGTGATCTCTCCCGGGCGCGGCTCTGCCGAGCAGCCGAGCACCGCTCCGGGCTCCACCGCGGGCTCCCGCGCGCCGCGATCGTCGTGGATGCAGACCATGAACGAGCGCTGGGAGCGCCGTCAGGACGAGCGGGGCGAGTAGCCCTCCACCTTCCTCCACGTCAGGGGTCGACCGCCAGGTCGGCCCCTTTTTTTGTGCCGCTCATCGCCGATCGTCGACCGTCGGCCCCGCGGTGCGGTCGATCTCCTCCACTCGACCGGTCGAGGTGCTCCCTTTTCCTCCACCCCGTACTTCCGCGAGAAATCGGGGAATCTGGGCGGCATCCGGGAGTGACATCCGGGGAATAGGGGCATAAACTGCCCCAGATCCTTCCATTTGTGGAGGAAAGTGGAGTAAAGTGGAGAGCATCACCTGATCTCGGGCCGGAGATGAGAGGGGGGCCAGGACGATGCTTCTCGGCACGCACACCCCCAAGCTCGACGAGAAGGGGCGCATCATCCTCCCCGCGAAGTTCCGCGCCGAGCTGGCCGGGGGAGTCGTCCTCACCCGCGGCCAGGAGCACTGCATCTACGTCTTCAGCGCGGCGACGTTCCAGCAGCAGCTCGAGAAGCTGCGCACCGCCCCGCTCACCAGCAAGCAGGGCCGGGAGTTCCAGCGGTTCTTCCTCTCCGGCGCCAGCGAGCAGGAGCCCGACTCCCAGCACCGCGTCTCGATTCCCACCGTCCTCCGCGACTACGCCGGTCTCGACCGCGAGCTGACCGTGATCGGCGCGGGGGACCGCGCCGAGATCTGGGCCACCGAGGCCTGGAACGCGTACTACGCCGAGCGCGAGGAAGCGTTCGCCACCACCGAGGAGGAGGTGATTCCCGGACTCTTCTGATCGCGGGGCCCTGACTCCCAGCCGCCGCCCTGGCGCACCTTCCCCGGTGCCAGGTCGCACGGATGGGGATCAGGATCCCGCGGTCAGGACCGGCACCGCCATGGCAGCGAACCCCGTGCACGTCCCGGTGATGCTCGAGCGCACGCTCGAGCTCCTCGACCCCGCCCTCGCTGGCGAGGGCGCCGTGCTCGTCGATGCCACTCTCGGGCTCGGGGGGCACGCGGAGGCCGCGCTCGAACGGCATGCCGGGCTGCGGCTCATCGGCCTCGACCGCGACACCGACGCTCTGGCCCGGGCCGGCGAGCGCCTCGCCCGGTTCGGCGACCGCGTCTCGCTCGTGCACACGGTCTACAGCGGCATGCGGGATGCTCTCGACCGGCTCGGCGTCGCCACCGTCTCCGCCGTCCTCTTCGACCTGGGTGTCTCGTCGATGCAGCTCGACCAGGCCGAGCGCGGTTTCGCCTACGCGCAGGACGCGCCGCTCGACATGCGCATGGACCGCACGACCGGGATCACCGCCGCCACGGTCCTGGCGGAGTACTCCGAGGCTGAGCTGCGGCGCATCTTCTTCGCCTACGGCGAGGAGAAGCTGGCGCCGCGGTACGCGCGGCGCATCGTCGAGACGCGCGCCGAGCATCCGCTCGAGCGCTCGTCGCAGCTGGTCGAGCTCATCGCGCAGGCCACCCCTCGGGCCGTGCAGCGCTCCGGGCACCCGGCGAAGCGGGTCTTCCAGGCGCTGCGCATCGAGGTCAACGGCGAGCTCGCAGCGCTCGAGATCGCGCTTCCCGCTGCGCTCGACGCCCTCGCGGTCGGTGGTCGCATCGTCGTGCTCGCGTACCAGTCGCTCGAAGACCGCATCGTGAAGCAGCAGCTCGCCGTGCGCTCCCGCTCCACGGCGCCGAGCGGGCTCCCGATCGAGCTGCCCGAGCATCGCCCCGAGTTCCGCCTGCTCGTGCGCGGGGCTGAGCTCGCCGACGAGTCGGAGCGCGCGCGCAATCCCCGATCCATCCCGGTGCGGCTGCGAGCCGCCGAGCGCCTGAAGGAGGCCGCATGAGTGCCCTGCCGGTCTCCAGCATGCCCACGCCGTCGCGCGCTCGTCCGCTCCGCGCAGCGCCCGCCCGCCCGCCCCTCGAGGTGGTGCCGACCCGTCAGCAGCGACGAGCGCGCCCTCGCGCGGTCTACGCCGTCGCCGCGGTCGTCGGCGTCTTCGCGATCCTGCTCGTGCAGCTGCTGCTGAGCATCGTGCTCTCCGAGGGCGCCTACCGCATCACCGCGCTCGAGGGTCAGCGGGCCGAGCTCGACCGCACCGCGCAGGTGCTCACCGAGCGTCTCAACGTGTACGACTCGGCGCAGTACGTGGCCGCCAACGCCGAAGCGCTCGGCATGGTGGTCAGCACCGCGAGCCCCACCTACCTCCTCCTCTCCAATGGCACCGTGCAGGGCGCCCCCACGCCGGCGGGGGCCGGCAGCGGGGTGCTCGACGGCAGGGGCGATCTCGTCGGCAACGTGCTGCTGACCGACGTGCCCCTCGTGACCCCGACGGCGACGGGGGGTGCATCGGCGGCTGCTCTGAGCGCGCCTCCGACGCCGTCGTCGTCGGGGTCGCTACCGTCGAGCCCGAGTGCGGCCGCCCCGACCGGTGCGCTGCCCTCGCCCGTGACGCGTTGACCGGTGGGGAGGACGGAACCGCATGGTGACCGCTGACCGCCGCACGCGCCGGCGACTGGCTGCGTGGATGCTCGTCCTCGCGATCGTGCTGGGCAGCTTCGTCGTGCGGCTGGTCGATATCCAGGTCGTCCGGGCCGCCGAGCTCGCGGAGGAGGCCGAGGCGCGCCGGTCGATCCCGATCACCATCCAGGGCGCGCGCGGTGACATCGTCGACGCCTCCGGAGTCGTGCTCGCCGACTCGGTGTTCCGCTACGACATCACGGTCTCCCCGCGGTTCGTGAAAGACTTCCGGCAAACCGACGAGGCCACGGGGGAGCGGCTGACGGTCACGGTCGACCAGGCCCTCGCATCCGTCGCTGCGATCGTCGAGGGCGACGCCGCGGCGATGCGCGCGGAGATCGATGCGCAGCTCGCCGAGAACCCGCAGGACGACCACGCCTATCTCGCTCGCCGGGTGACCCCCGAGCAGTACCAGGCCGTGCGGGCGCTCGGCATCCCCTGGGTGTACGACGACCGCATTCCGGCGCGCACCTACCCGAACGGGCAGATCGCGGGCAACCTGGTCGGCTTCCTCGGAACCGACGGCCCCCAGACCGGGCTCGAGTTCCGGCTCAACGATTGCCTCGAGGCCACCGACGGCTCGGCGACCTTCGAGCGGGGCGCCGACGGCGTGCGCCTGCCCGGCACGACCGTCGTGAGCCAGGAGTCGGTCGACGGGGGAACGCTGCACCTGACCATCGATGCCGACGTGCAGTGGTTCGCCCAGCAGGCCATCGCCGAGCAGGGGTCGACGATCGGCGCGGAGTGGGCGACGGCCGTCGTGGTGCGCGTCGCAGACGGGCACATCATCGCTGCCGCCGACTGGCCCACGGTCGACCCGAACGATGTCAACGGCACGGCGCCCGACAACCTCGGCTCGCGGGTGTTCACCTGGCCCTACGAGCCGGGATCGACCATGAAGTCGGCGACCTTCGCGGCGCTCCTCGACTCGGGTGCGGCCTCGCTCACCGACCGCATCATCGCCCCGCAGCGGTATCCGACGATCGACGGCTTCGTGATCGTCGACGCGGTCGACACCGGCGATACGCGGTACACCGTGGCGGGCGCGCTGATGAACTCGTCGAACACCGGCACCTCGGTGCTGAGCGAGCGGTTGAGCCTGCAGCAGCGCTACGACTACCTCACCCGGTTCGGCTTCGGCGACCAGACGGCCGTCGACTTCCTCGGGGAGGAACCGGGCCGCGTGCCCGACCCCACCACGGTCGACGCGCACAACGCGATCGTGCAGCTCTTCGGGCAGGGCATGCTCGCGACGAGCGCCCAGGTCGCGAGCCTGTACCAGACCCTCGCCAACGACGGCGTGCGCGAACCGCTGACCCTCGTCACCGGGTGCACCCACCCCGATGGCACCGTCACCCATCAACCGCCGACCGAGGGCACACGGGTGGTCAGCGAACGCGCCGCCCGCGGCGTCACGAGCGTGCTCGAGCAGGTCGCGACGCGCAGCTACCTGTCCTCCCTGCTCACGATCCCCGGCTACCGCGTCGCCGCCAAGACCGGAACCGCCGAGGTCTTCGAGAACGGTCGCTACGGGGCCAACCGCATCGTCACGGTCGCGGGCTACGCGCCCGCCGACGACCCCCAGTACGTGGTCGTCGTGACCTACGGCAAGCCCACTACGATGAAGGTGTCGGCCGCCGCGGCGCCGACATTCCGGTCGATCATGACGCAGGTCCTCAAGACCTTCCGGGTGCCGCCGTCGAGCGGCTCGGCGCCCGACATCGCCCTCACCTGGTGAGGCGGTCGACCCCGATAGAGCAAGAGTGAGGTCGCCGTGTCCCGCATCCCGCCCGTGCTGAGGCCCGAGCATCCGGCACCCCGCCCTCTCGTCGACCTGCTCGCGACCGTCCCCGCCGCGGTGCACGGCGCCCTCGAGAGCGTCGCGGTCACCGGTGTGACCCTGTCGACCGGCGACCTGCACCCCGGTGACCTCTTCGTCGGGGTGCGGGGCGAGCACCGGCACGGCGCCGAGTTCGCCGCCGATGCTGTCGCCAAGGGTGCTGTGGCGGTGATGACCGACGCTGCCGGCCTCGCCCTCTCCGACGGATGCGGGGTTCCGGTCCTGGTCGTGGACGATCCGCGCGCCGTGCTCGGGGCGGTCTCGGCCTGGGTCTACCGAACGCTCGACGAGCGCCCCCTGCTGTTCGGCGTCACGGGAACCAACGGCAAGACCTCAACGGCCTACCTCCTCGACCAGATGCTGCGGCAGCTCGGCATGGTCGCGGGCCTCAGCTCCACGGCCGAGCGGCGCATCGCCGACGAGCGCGTCGTCAGCCGTCTGACGACCCCGGAGGCCACCGAGATGCACGCGCTGCTCGCTCGCATGCGCGAAGCGGGTGTCGAGGCGGTCGCCGTCGAGGTGAGCGCGCAGGCGCTCAGCCGGCATCGCGTCGACGGCATCCCCTTCGATGTGGTGGGCTTCACCAATCTCACCCACGACCACCTCGACGACTACGCCGACATGGAGGAGTACTACCGCGCGAAACTGCCGCTGTTCTTCCCCGAGCATGGCCGCCGCGGCGTCGTCTCGCTCGACTCGGAGTACGGCGTGCGCGTCATGGCCGACGCGCGCATCCCGGTGGTCTCGATCACGTCGCATCCCGAGGTGGTCGCCGACTGGCGCGTGACCGTCACCCACGAGGACCCGTTCCGCACCGCGTTCACGCTCAACGGCCCGGGCGGGGTCGAGCTGCGGTCGAGCATCCCGATCATCGGGCACCACATGGCGGCCAACGCGGGTCTCGCGCTGGTCCTCCTCCTCGAGGCGGGCATCCCCCTCGAGCGAGTGCGGGATGCCGTGCACGAGCGCGCCATCGAGGCCTACCTGCCCGGCCGCACCGAGCGCGTCTCGGGCGAGCGCGGACCGAGCGTGTTCGTCGACTTCGGTCACAGCCCCGACGCCTTCGAGAACACCCTCGCCGCGGTGCGCCGCCTCACGACCGGGCGCACCATCATGGTGTTCGGGGCGGACGGCGACCGCGATGCGACCAAGCGGCACGACATGGCGCGGGTCGCGGCGGAAGGCTGCGACATCCTCGTCATCACCGACCACCATCCGCGCTTCGAGGATCCCGCCTCGATCCGCGCCACCCTCCTGGAGGGCGCGGCCCTCGCGCAGAACCAGCCGGAGATCCACGAGGTCAGCCCCCCTGAGCGGGCGATCCGTGTCGCGGTCAACCTCGCACGCGAGGGCGACTCGATCCTGTGGGCCGGCCCCGGGCACCAGGACTACCGGGACATCCGCGGGGTCCGCACGCCCTACTCGGCGCGCGACGAGGCCCGGGCAGCCCTCCGCGAGGCCGGCTGGTGAGCACGGCGCAGCCGCGCGTCCGCGTCGACGACGTGCGGCACCGTGCCGAGGGAACGCTCGTGAGCCTGCGGATCGACGGGGCCACGCACGAGCTGGCGCTGCCGGCGCTCGGCGATGCGGCCGTCGAGCGTGCGATGGAGCGCTTGCGGGCGTCGCTGGCCGCCGGTGCGCCGACGACGCATGCTCTCGCGCTGGCCGCGCAGGTCGCTGCGCTCCCCGGCCGGCTGTCGGTGCGCCGCGCCGGTTCGGGCGCGCTGATCATCGACGACTCGGCCGCCCGCACCGCCGAGGAGGTCCGCGCCGCGCTGCGGGTGCTCGCCGAGGTCGCGCGCGAGCGCGGTCGATCCTTCGCCGTGCTCGGCGAGCTCGACACCGCGCCCGCCGACTGGTTCGACGAGCACGATGCCCTGGGCCGCATCGTCGTGCGGCTCGACGTCTCGCAGCTGATCGTCATCGGTCACGGCGCCCGGCACCTGCACAACGCTGCGGGTCTCGAGGGTTCGTGGGATGGCGAGTCGATGCTCGTCGACACCGCCGACGACGCATACGATGTGCTGCGTGCGCGACTCGAGCCCGAGGATGTGGTGCTGGTGACCGCCGGCGGCCGAACCCCCCTCGGCGACCTCGTCGGTCGGCTGGAGGTCGGTGACCGATGATCGCGCTGCTGCTCGCCGGCGCCTTCTCGCTCGCGTTCACGCTCTTCCTCACCCCCGTCTTCATCCGGCTCTTCAAGGCTCTCGAGTGGGGCCAGTTCATCCGCGACGACGGCCCGCAGTCGCACCACACGAAGCGCGGCACGCCGACCATGGGCGGCATCGTGTTCATCCTCGGCGCCGTCCTGGGCTACTTCTTCGGGCACCTGGTCACGGGGGAGCGGGTCACGGTCAGCGCCCTGCTCGTGCTCCTGCTGATGGTCGGCCTCGGGGTCGTCGGGTTTATCGACGACTTCACCAAGACCCGCAAGCAGCGCAGCCTGGGCCTCGGCGGCTGGGCGAAGATCGCCGGCCAGGCGATCGTTGCCACCGTGTTCGCCGTGCTCGCGCTGTCGTTCCCCGATGAGGAGGGCATGACCCCCGCCTCCACCGCGATCTCGGCGGTGCGCGACATCCATTGGCTCGACCTCGCCGTGTTCGGCTCGATCGGCGCGGTCATCGCCTTCGCGATCTGGGTCAACGTGATCGTGGTGAGCACCTCGAACGCCGTGAACGTCGCGGACGGCCTCGACGGGCTCGCCACCGGCGCGTCGATCCTCTCGGTCTCGGCCTACATCTTCATCGCGTTCTGGCAGTTCAACCAGGCCTGCGGCAGCGACTCGCTCGACCCGGGCAACGCCTACCGCTGCTACGAGGTGCGCGACTCGCTCGACCTCGCCATCGTCGCCGCCGCGATTGCGGCGGGACTCATCGGCTTCCTGTGGTGGAACACCTCGCCCGCCCAGATCTTCATGGGCGACACCGGATCGCTCGCGATCGGCGGTGCTCTCGCCGCGCTCGCGATCCTCACCCGCACCGAGCTGCTGCTCATCCTCATCGGCGGGCTGTTCCTCATCGTGACCGGCTCGGTCATCGTGCAGCGCGCCTACTTCAAGATCACGAAGGGCAAGCGCATCTTCCTCATGAGCCCGCTGCACCACCATTTCGAGCTCAAGGGCTGGGCCGAAGTGACGGTGGTCGTGCGGTTCTGGTTGATCGGCGGCTTCTTCGTGGCCGTCGGAGTCGGCCTGTTCTACCTCGAATGGGTCAGCCAGTAGTGGCGGCTCCCCTCGACGACCTCACGAGCTGGCACGCCGATTGGAAGGGCCTGCGCGTGCTCGTGCTCGGCCTCGGCGTCACCGGCTTCGCCGTGGCCGACACGCTCGCCGAACTGGGCTGCGCCGTGCTCGTGGCGGCCCACGCACCCGATCCGGATCGCGCGCGCATCCTGCCCGTCATCGGCGTCGAACTGATCGAGCTTGCCACGGCCGACGAGGTGCCTCCCGGCTTCGCCGACCACGCGCCGGAGCTGGTCGTCGTCTCGCCCGGCTTCCTGCCCGAGCATCCGCACATCGTCTGGGCCCGTGAGCGCGGCGTCGCCGTCTGGGGCGACATCGAACTGGCCTGGCGGGTTCGCGACAAGGTCTCCCCGCCGGCCGACTGGGTGCTCATCACCGGCACCAACGGCAAGACCACGACGACGCAGCTCACCGCGACGATGCTGCAGCAGGACGGGCGTCGCGTCGCGCCGTGCGGCAACGTCGGGGTGCCCGTGCTCGACGCCGTGCGCGACCCGGCCGGGTTCGACGTGCTCGTGGTCGAGATCTCCAGCTTCCAGCTGCACTGGCTGCCGTCGACCGGGCCCGGAGCGCCCTGGCCGGCTGCGAGCGTCTGCCTGAACCTCGCCGAGGACCACTACGACTGGCACGGCAGTGCAGACGCGTACGCGGCGGCCAAGGCCAAGGTGTACGAGAACACCCGCATCGCGTGCATCTACAACCGCGCTGACCAGGCCACGATGCGCATGGTCGAACAGGCCGAGGTGCAGGAGGGCTGCCGCGCCATCGGGTTCGGCACCGATACTCCAGGCATGAGCGATGTCGGCGTGGTCGACGACCTGCTCGTCGACCGCGCCTTCCTGGACGACCGTCGCACGAGCGCTCTCGAACTCGCTGAGCTGGCCGACGTCGCGATGGCCGGTCTCGCCACCCCGCACGGTCTCGCCAACACGCTGGCCGCCGCGGCTCTCGCGCGTGCTCTCGGCGCCGCTCCGGTGGCGATCCGGGATGCCCTCCGCCGGTTCCGCGTCGACCACCACCGCACCGAGCTCATCGCGGTGGTCGACGACATCGCCTGGATCGACGATTCCAAGGCGACCAACCCGCACGCCGCCTCGTCGGCGCTGCGCGCCTATCGCTCGGTGGTCTGGATCGTCGGTGGTCTGCTCAAGGGCGTCGACCTCGCACCCCTCGTGGTCGAGCACCGTGATCGTCTGCGTGCGGTCATCGTCATCGGCGCCGACCGCACCGCCGTGCGCGCCGCGTTCGAGCGACACGCCTCCGACCTGCCGCTGTTCGAGGTCGAGCCCGACGACACTGGGGAGGTGATGCCGACCGCGGTTCGCCTCGCAGCCAGCGTGGCGCAGAGCGGCGACACCGTGCTGCTGGCCCCGGCCGCGGCATCCATGGATCAGTTCGTCGACTACGCCGACCGCGGGCGCCGCTTCACCCGGGCCGTGCGGCATCAGGTGGAGGGGGAGGCCGATGACGACGGTGCGCCCGCCGCGGGGTCGCCCAGCGCCTGATCCCGGTGCTCCGCGGCCGCAGCGCTCCGCTCCTCCGGCCGTGGTGGCCGTGCGGCGCCTGTTCGGGGTGACCGATGCCGACGCCATGGTCGTGGTCGGCACCGTGATCTTCCTGGTGCTGTTCGGGCTCGTGATGGTGCTGTCGTCGTCGGCCGTGGTCTCTGCGCAGGCGAACGAGGGCGACTTCTTCGCGGTGTTCCTCCGCCAGGGGCTCTTCGCGCTCGTCGGCATCCCGCTCATGCTGATCGTGGGGAGGCTTCCCGCCCGCGTCTGGCGGCGCCATGCCCGGCATGCGGTCATGCTCGGGCTCGCCCTGCAGCTTCTCGTCTTCACCGGGCTCGGCTACGACTACGGCGGTAACCGCAACTGGATCACCGTCTTCGGGTTCTCGGCGCAGCCCTCCGAGTTTCTCAAGCTGGCTCTGGCCGTGTGGCTGGCCGCGGTGCTCGCCGATCGGGCGAACGCGTTCACCGACCTCCGCAGCGTCGTGATCCCGGCCCTGCCGGTCTCGATCGTCGCGATCGTCATGGTGCTGGCCGGGCAAGACCTCGGCACCGCATCCATCATGATCGCGATCGTGCTCGCCGCACTGTTCTTCGCCGGCGCACCGTTGCGCTGGCTCGGCGGCATGGTCGCCGTGCTGGCGGTCGCGGCCGTGCTGTTCGCCTCGACCTCCTCCTCCCGGTCGAGCCGCATCTCGGTCTGGTTGAACGGCTGCGCGCCGGAGGACTACGAGTGGACCTGCTGGCAGTCGGTGCACGCCCTGTGGGCCCTCGGCTCGGGGGGCCTGCTCGGGGTCGGTCTCGGCAACTCGGCGACCAAGTGGCGCTGGCTTCCGCACGCGGAGAACGACTTCATCTTCGCGATCATCGGCGAGGAGCTCGGGCTGGTCGGGGCGATCGTCGTGCTGGCGCTGTTCGCCGTGCTGGCGATCGCGCTGATGCGCATCGTCCGTCGTCACGTCGATCCGTTCGCCCGCATCGCGACCGGCGCGATCATGGTCTGGATCATCGGCCAGGCCTTCGTCAACATCGCGGTCGTGCTCGGCATGCTGCCCGTGCTGGGAGTGCCCCTGCCTTTCATCTCCGCGGGCGGTTCGGCGCTGCTCGCGGCGCTGCTCGCGACCGGGGTCGTGCTGTCGCTGTCGCGCGAGCTGCCGGCCCCGGCAGCCGCCGCCGCAGCGGTGGCAGCGACCCGCCCCGGGGCGCCCCCGCGCCGCCCGAGGCCGCGAGCATGACGACGGCCCTGCTCGCCGGCGGAGGCACCGCCGGCCACGTGAACCCCCTGCTCGCCCTCGCCGACCACTGGCGGTCGGTCGAGCCGGATGCCCAGCTGCTGGTGCTCGGAACCGCCGAGGGCCTGGAAGCGCGCCTCGTGCCCGCGCGGGGCTACGAGCTGCTCACGATCCCGCGCGTGCCGTTCCCGCGTCGGCCGGACCGCGCCGCCCTCGCCTTCCCCGGCCGGTTCCGTTCGGCGGTGCGCCGCACGCGGCAGCTCATCCGCGAGCGCGGCGTGGAGGTCGTCGTCGGGTTCGGCGGCTACGCGGCGGCGCCCGCCTACGTCGCGGCCCGGCTCGAACGCGTGCCGATCATCGCCCACGAGGCGAACGCGCGCCCGGGCATCGCCAACAGGCTCGCGGTGATGCTCGGCGGGCGCGCCGCCGTCACCTTCGCCGGAACCCCGCTGCGCGGAGCACGGCTCGTGGGCATGCCCCTGCGGCGGGAGATCGTGACCCTCGACCGACCGGCCATGCGGTCCACGGCACGGCGCGAGCTCGAGCTCGACCCCGACCGACCGCTGCTGCTGGTCACCGGCGGCTCGACCGGTGCGCAGCGGCTCAACGAGACGCTCACCGCGTCGGCGGCCCGGCTGCTCGGCACAGGCTGGCAGGTGCTGCACCTCACCGGCACCGGTCGCGGCGGGGAGGATCCCGGCCTTCCCGGCTACCGCACGCTCGCCTACGCCGACCGCATGGACCTCGTGTTCGCGGCCACCGACCTCGTGCTGTGCCGCGCGGGCGCCGCCACCGTCAGCGAGCTCGCCGCGCTCGGGCTGCCCGCCGTGCTCGTGCCCTACGCGGCCGGCAACGGCGAGCAGCGGCTCAACGCACGCGAGCTCGTCGAGGCGGGCGGCGCCGTGCTGCTTCCCGATGACGAGCTGACGGACGACTGGGTGGCGGCGAGCCTCGTGCCGCTGCTCGAGCGTCGCGACGAGATCGCCCGGATGGCCGCGGCAGCCGCATCCGTGGGTCATCGCGATGGAGCAGAATCGCTGCTCGCCCTCGTGCGGGCCTCGCTCGCCGGGCACTCGGCCTAGGCTGGTCGGCGATGATCAAGCCCGACCCCACCCTCGAGCTGCCCGACTCGCTCGGGCGGCTGCACTTCGTCGGCATCGGCGGCAGCGGGATGAGCGGCATCGCCCGCATGTTCCACGACCGGGGCCACGTGGTCACGGGCAGCGACCGCTCGGACTCCGCGACCGTGCAGGCTCTGCGCGAGCTCGGCATCACGGTGAGCATCGGGCACGATGCCGCCCACGTGGCAGGGGCCGAGGCGCTCGTCGTCACCGGCGCCCTGTGGCAGGACAATCCCGAGTACCAGGAGGCGCTGCGCCGCGGGCTGCCGGTGCTGCATCGAGCCCAGGCTCTCGCCTGGCTGGTGCGGGGCGAGCGGCTGCTGGCGGTGGCCGGAGCTCACGGCAAATCGACCTCGACCGGGATGCTCGTCACGGCCCTGCGCGCCCTCGACCGCGATCCCTCCTTCGTGAACGGCGCGGTGATCCAGGGTGCGGGCACGAGTGCGGCCTGGGGCAGCGGCGACCTCTTCGTGGTGGAGGCGGACGAGTCGGACGGCTCGTTCCTGCTCTACGACGTGGCGATCGCCCTCGTGACCAACATCGACACCGACCACCTCGACCACTACGGCGATGAGGACGCGCTGGAGGCCGCCTTCGACCGCTTCGTGGCGGGGGTGCGGGAGTGCGTGGTGCTCTCCGCCGATGATCCCGCGACGCGCCGGGTGGGCGAGCGGCTGCGAGCCGCCCGATCGGCAGCGGCGGCGACGATCGTGACGTTCGGGGAGGCTCCCGACGCGGACGTGCGCATCCTCGAGATCAGCGACGAGGGCCCCGTGCGCTATCGCCTGAGGGTCGCCGGCGAGGAGCTGGAGGGTCAGCTCGCGGTGCCGGGACGGCACAACGGCGTCAACGCGGCAGGCGCCGTCGCTGTTCTCATCGGCCTGGGTGTGCCGGCGAGCGACGCGGTGCGCGCTCTCGACGGCTTCGCGGGCACGCAGCGGCGCTTCGAACCCCACGGCATCGCCGACGGGGTGCGCCTCTACGACGACTACGCGCACCACCCTACTGAGGTCGCCGCCGCGCTGCAGACGGCGCGGTCGGTTGCGGGGGAGGGGCGGGTCATCGCCATCCACCAGCCGCATCTCTTCAGCCGCACGCAGGCGATGGCAGCAGACTTCGCGCGCGTCTACGAGTCGGGCGCCGACCACACCGTCGTGCTCGACGTCTACGGTGCTCGGGAGGACCCGATCCCCGGTGTGACCGGCGCCCTCGTCGCAGAGCGGTTCACCGATGTCGGTCGGGTCGACTACCGGCCCGTGTGGCAGGACGCGGCGCAGCGCATCGCCGAGATCGCTCGGCCGGGCGACATCGTGATGACCTTGAGCTGCGGGGATGTGTACCGCATCATCCCCCAGGTGCGTCACGCGCTCGAAGCGCGCGACCCGCAGGCGCCGGTGCGATGAAGCGCCCGGAGGGTTTCGGCGGCCCGTCGCGACCGTCAGCAGCCCCGCCCTCCCGCACCCGCGCCCCCGCGCCGCCGTCTCCGCGGCCCCGGAGCGCCCGCCCCGCCGCGGCGGACCCCTCGCCGACGGTCCGCGGTCGACAGCGGTCGGGAGAGCCGGCCGCCGCAGATGCGCGCACAGCGCGCGCCGCGGAGCGGGCAGCGGCGCGGCAGCGGCGGCACGAGGAGCGCGCCGAGGTGCGGCGGTTCACGCGTCGCTCGCGCCGACGGCGCCAGGTCGCGGTAGCCGTCGCCGCGAGCGGACTGGTGCTCGTCGGCGGCGTCGCACTGGTGACGCTGTCGCCGCTCATGGCTCTCGAGACGGTCACGGTCGTGGGCACCGAGCGCCTTCCCGCCGACGAGATCGCGGTCGCTCTCGATGACCACCTCGGAACCCCGCTGGCCCTCCTCGACGAGTCCGGCATCCGTGATGACCTCTCGGCCTTCCCCCTCATCCGCTCGTACACGACCGAGGTCGTGCCCCCGCACACGCTCGTGGTGCGGGTGGTCGAGCGTGTCCCGATCGCGGTGATCGAGCGCGGCGGGCGCGTCGAGCTCGTCGATGCCGCGGGGGTGGTCGTCGAGCGTGCGGCGGAACGGCCCGCGGGCATCCCCGTGATCGCCGCCTCGAGCGCCGCCGTCGACTCGCTCGCGTTCGAGAGCGTCGCCGCGGTGCTGGTCGCCCTGCCGCGCGAGCTGAGATCGCAGGTCGATGTCATCTCCGCCTCCACGCGCGACGACGTGACGTTCTCGATGACCGGCGCCGGGCACCGGGTGGTCTGGGGCAGCGCCGAGAATTCCGCGCTGAAGGCGCGCGTGCTCGCGGCCGCGATCGCCGCCACCAGCCAGTCGCGGGCCTGGGAGTACGACGTCTCGGCCCCCGAGACCCTCGTCGTTCGCGGGCTGTGATCGTCCCGCCGCGGTAGGGCGGCTCTGTTTCGCGACACGCCCGCAGCCTCGCGGAGCGCACGGCGACGGCCCCCTACCGTCATCTCCAGCACTACATACTGAGCATAACTTTATCCTTCAACATGAAGGTTAAGGTTCAGCGGAAGGCCTCGACGTGACCTCGAACCACAACTATGTCGCCGTGATCAAGGTCGTCGGCATCGGCGGCGGCGGCGTCAACGCTGTCAACCGGATGATCGAGCTGGGCCTGCGCGGCGTCGAGTTCATCGCGATCAACACCGATGCGCAGGCGCTGCTCATGAGCGACGCCGATGTCAAGCTCGACGTCGGTCGCGAGCTCACCCGGGGCCTCGGCGCGGGCGCCGACCCCGAGGTCGGGCGGCGAGCGGCCGAGGACCACGCCGAGGAGATCGAGGAGGCTCTCGCCGGGGCCGACATGGTGTTCGTGACCGCGGGCGAGGGGGGCGGCACCGGTACGGGCGGTGCGCCGGTGGTCGCGCGCATCGCCAAGTCGATCGGGGCGCTCACCATCGGTGTGGTGACGAAGCCCTTCGCCTTCGAGGGCAAGCGCCGGCAGGCGCAGGCCGATGCAGGCGTCGCCGCCCTGAAGAACGAGGTCGACACGCTCATCGTCGTCCCGAACGATCGACTGCTCGAGATCAGCGACCGCGGAATCTCGATGCTCGAGGCGTTCTCCACGGCCGATCAGGTGCTGCTCGCCGGTGTCCAGGGCATCACCGACCTCATCACGACGCCGGGTCTCATCAACCTCGACTTCGCCGACGTCAAGAGCGTCATGCAGGGCGCCGGATCCGCTCTCATGGGAATCGGGTCGGCTCGCGGCGCCGATCGGGCCATCAAGGCGGCTGAGCTCGCCGTCGCGAGCCCGCTCCTGGAGGCGAGCATCGACGGCGCGCACGGCGTGCTGCTGTCGATCCAGGGCGGGTCGAACCTCGGCATCTTCGAGATCAACGACGCCGCTCGGCTCGTGCAGGAGGCTGTGCACCCCGAGGCCAACATCATCTTCGGCGCCGTCATCGACGACACGCTCGGAGACGAGGTGCGCGTCACCGTGATCGCCGCCGGCTTCGACGGCGGCGAGCCGACCGTCGTCCATCGCGACCGGCGATCGAGCTTCCAGCCGGCGGAGGCCGCGGCCGCCATGGGGGTCACCCTGCCCGCGACCGATGCCGACCGTGTGCTCGCCGAGCGGCCCTGGGCGGACGACGAGGGCCTCGCGGCCACCGCGCCCATTGGAGCCCTCGACGATGGCGAGGACGACGACCTCGACATCCCCGACTTCCTGCGCTGAGCGGGCGGGCCCCGTGGCTGCGGATGCTGCGCTCGCCGATCGCCTCGCTCGAGTCGAGGCCTCGGTGGCGGAGGCCTGCCGCGACGCGGGCCGCGATCGCGCAGAGGTCACCCTCATCGTCGTCACGAAGTTCCACCCCGCGTCGCTCATCCGCGACCTCGCGGAGCTCGGAGTGCGCGATGTGGGCGAGAACCGTCATCAGGACGCCGCTCCGAAAGCGGCCCAGCTCGCCGACCTCCCTCTGACCTGGCACTTCGTCGGGCAGCTGCAGTCGAACAAGGCGCGCGCCGTGGCTCAGTACGCGCGGGTCATCCACTCGGTCGATCGCCCGTCGCTCGTCACCGCGCTCGCGCGCACCGGCACGCCGATCGACGTGTTCCTGGAGGTCAATCTCACTGACGACCCGGGGCGCGGCGGGGTGTCTCACGAGCTGCTGCTGCCGCTCGCCGAGACCGTGCTCGAGCATCCGACATTGCGGCTGCGCGGGGTGATGTCGGTCGCGCCGCTGGGGGAGGAGCCGCGCGCGGCGTTCGCCCGGCTGCGGGGCTACGGAGACCAGGTGCGAACCGTCGCGCCGGAGGCGACGCAGCTCTCCGCGGGCATGTCGGGCGACTTCGCTCAGGCGATCGCGGAGGGCGCGACACACCTGCGCATCGGAACGGCAATCACGGGCGAACGGCCGCCGCGGCCTTAATCTGGGCACGCCCCGACGGTAAGGACGATGACATGAGCAATCCGCTCCGCAAGACCATGGTGTACCTCGGCCTCGCCGACGAGGAGGTCGAGTACGAGCAGCCTCAGCACGCGGCCGCGCCGGCCTCCCCGGCCGCCGCGGCTCCGCAGCGTGCCGCGGTCACCCCTCTGCGCCGCGCGACCCCCCGCCCCGCACCCGCGGCGGAGATGAACGAGATCCTCACCGTCCACCCGCGGGCGTACCGCGAGGCTCCGCAGATCGCCGAAGCCTTCCGCGAGGGCGTGCCGGTCATCATGAACCTCTCGCAGATGAGCGAGAGCGAGGCGCGTCGACTGGTCGACTTCGCGTCGGGCCTCTCGCAGGGTCTCCACGGCAAGATCGAGCGCGTGACCAGCAAGGTCTTCCTCATCTCGCCCGCTCACGTCGCCACCACCGGCGACGCGGCAGAGCTCGAGCCCGACGTCGACGCGGGATTCCTCGCGCACGACTGACGTTGCGCAGCGGTCGCCGTTCGCGGCGCCCTGCCAGCGCAACCTGAGAGACTAGTCCCGTGCCGCTCGTGTTCTCCGTGATCCTGTCGATCATCTACATCGCCCTGCTGATCGTGTTCATCGCGATGTGGGTGCGATTCGTCTTCGACTGGGTGCAGGTGCTCAACCCCGCCTTCCGACCGCGGGGGCTGGTCGTGCTCCTCGCGGAGACCAGCTACACGATCACCGACCCACCGATCAAGGCCGTGCGACGGGTGATCCCCCCGTTGCAGCTCGGAGCGGTGCGGCTCGACCTGGCCTGGACGATCGTCCTGATCGTCCTGCTCATCCTGATGTCGCTCACGAGCGGCCGCTGACCGACCGACTCGGCGCACCGGCGCCTGGTTGCCGCCTGCGGCCAGCCTGTACGCTGGCAGGGACAGATGTGACGCGTGTGACTCCTTGTTGCTAGCGTTACTCCATCGTTATCCAACCGCTCCAGAAAGTCTCGAGGTGACGCGCATGGCTCTCACGCCCGAAGATGTCGTCAACAAGCGCTTCCAGTCGACCAAGTTCCGTGAGGGCTACGACCAGGACGAGGTTGACGACTTCCTCGACGAGATCGTCGTCGAGCTGCGGCGCCTCAACCAGGAGAACGACGAGCTCCGGCAGCGCCTCGTCGCCTCGGAGGCCCGCATCGCGGAGCTCCAGCGCGGCGCGGCTTCGGCGCCGGTCGTGGAGGCCGCGCCGGCGTTCGCGGCTCCGCCCGCCGCTCCTGTGATGCCGGCGCCCGCTCCGGAGCCCGTCGTGGCCCCCGTGGCGCCCAGCGCCGCCGAGCCCTCCGCCGACACCAACAACCTCCTGCAGCTCGCTCGCCGACTGCACGAGGAGCACGTGCGCGAGGGTCAGGCCAAGAAGGAGGCGCTGATCGCCGAGGGCCAGGCCGAGGCCGCCCGCATCGTCGCCGAGGCGACGACGGCGCAGCAGGGCCAGCTCCAGGCGCTCGAGCAGGAGCGGATCGCCCTGCAGCAGCGTGTGGACGAGCTGCGCACCTTCGAGCGGGAGTACCGCCAGCAGCTGCGCACCTACATCCAGGGCCAGCTGGCCGAGCTCGAGGGCTCCGCCCAGCCGGCCTCGGTCTCCACGGCGACCGGGTCTTACGGCTCCGCGCCGGTCGGTTCCGCGCCCAGCCAGCCAGCTCCCGAACCGGCCGCAGCCCAGCCGTCCGCGGGGTCCGCGCCGACCTTCCCGGGCTCGGCACCCTCGTACCCTGCTCCGTCCGCACCGCCTCAGGCCTACCCGGCGCAGCAGACCCCGCCTCCCGGGCAGTTCCCGGGCTACGGCTCCTGATCACGATCCGGCTCCGGCCGGCCAGCCGAGGAGCGCGACGGTGACCGAGTCGCGCTCCTTCGCTGTTCCTCCCGGCCGGGCCGGCGAGCGGGTCGATGTCGCCCTCGCGGCGCTCCTGGGTTTCTCCCGCTCGCAAGCGGCGGAGATCGCTGATGCGGGTGGGGTCTCGATCGACGGCCGGACAGCGGGCAAGTCCGATCGGGTCGCTGCGGATGCCTGGCTCGAGGTCCGGTGGGAGCCGCGTCGGCCGGTCACCGTGGACCCCATCCCCGTGGCCGATCTCCGCATCGTCCACGACGATGCGGATCTCGTCGTCGTCGACAAGCCGGTCGGCGTGGCGGCGCACCCCTCGGTCGGGTGGGAGGGTGCGACCGTCATCGGGGCGCTCGCTGCCGCGGGCTTCCGCATCGCGACGTCCGGTCCGCCCGAGCGAGCCGGGATCGTGCACCGACTGGATGCGGGCACGAGCGGGCTCATGGTCGTGGCGAAGTCGGAGGGCGCCTACCGCGAGCTGAAGCGGCTGTTTCACGACCGCGAGGTCGAGAAGATCTACCACGCGGTCGTGCAGGGTCACCCCGACCCGCTCTCGGGCACGATCGACGCTCCGATCGGCCGCCACCCCGGCAGTGCATGGAAGTTCGCCGTCGTCGCCGGCGGCAAGCCCTCCGTCACCCACTACGACACCCTCGAGGCGTTCCCGGCCGCGTCTCTCCTCGAGGTGCATCTCGAGACAGGGCGCACCCATCAGATCCGGGTGCACATGTCGGCCCAGCGCCACCCGTGCGTCGGGGATGCGATGTACGGTGCCGACCCGCGCCTGAGCGAACGGCTCGGGCTCGAGCGCCAGTGGCTGCACGCGATGCGGCTGGGGCTCCGTCATCCGTCGACAGGGGAGTGGAGCACGTTCGAGTCGGTGTATCCGGCCGACCTCCAGCACGCCCTCGACGTGCTGCGGTCGACCTAGACTGGGTTCTTCAGACCCTGATTCCGGAGGCGCCGTGACCACTCGAGCCGACTCGTTCGTCCACCTCCACGTGCACAGCGAGTACTCGATGCTGGACGGCGCTGCTCGGGTGAAACCCCTGATCAGCGAGGCTATCAAGCAGGGGATGCCCGCGATCGCCGTGACCGACCACGGCAGCATGTTCGGGGCCTTCGACTTCTGGAAGACCGCGACCGAGGCCGGCATCAAGCCGATCATCGGCATCGAGGCCTACTTGACACCGGGCACGCACCGCACCGACAAGACCCGCGTGAAGTGGGGCGTCGGCGGTGAGGACGACGTCTCCGGCTCGGGCGCGTACACGCACCTCACCATGCTCGCCGCGAGCACCGCGGGCATGCACAACCTCTTCCGGCTCTCGTCGCTCGCCTCCATCGAGGGCTACTACTTCAAGCCGCGCATGGACCGCGAGCTGCTCTCGCGCTACGCCAGCGGCATCATTGCCACCACCGGGTGCGTCAGCGGCGAGGTGCAGACGCGCCTCCGGCTCGGCGACTACGAGAAGGCGCGGGAGGCCGCCGCCGAGTTCCGCGACATCTTCGGTGCCGAGAACTACTTCGTCGAGATCATGGATCACGGTCTGCCGATCGAGCGACGCACCATGACCGACCTGATCCGCCTGGCGAGAGACCTCGGGCTGCCGCTCGTGGCCACCAACGACCTGCACTACACGCACGCCGCCGACGCCGGCTCGCACGCCGCGCTGCTGTGCGTGCAGTCGGGGTCGACGCTCGACGACCCCAACCGCTTCAAGTTCGACTCCGACGAGTTCTACCTCAAGACGCCGGCGCAGATGCGCGAGCTCTTCCGCGACTATCCCGAGGCCTGCGACAACACGCTCCTGATCGCCGAGCGCGCCGAGGTGGCCTTCAACACATCGGCCAACTACATGCCGCGGTATCCCGTGCCGGACGGCGAGACCGAGGACAGCTGGTTCATCAAGGAGGTCGAGCGCGGCCTCGCCGTGCGTTATCCCGGCGGGGTTCCGGATGCGGTGCGCGAGCGCGCCGCCTACGAGATCGGCGTCATCACTCAGATGGGCTTCTCGGGCTACTTCCTCGTCGTTGCCGACTTCATCAACTGGTCGAAGAACAACGGAATCCGGGTCGGCCCCGGCCGCGGCTCCGGCGCGGGCTCGATGGCCGCCTACGCGATGCGCATCACCGACCTCGACCCTCTCGAGCACGGACTCATCTTCGAGCGCTTCCTCAACCCCGACCGCGTCTCGATGCCCGACTTCGACGTCGACTTCGACGACCGCCGCCGCGGCGAGGTGATCCGCTACGTCACGGAGAAGTACGGCGACGAGCGCGTCGCCCAGATCGTGACCTACGGCACCATCAAGGCCAAGCAGGCCCTCAAGGACAGCTCGCGCGTGCTCGGCTTCCCGTTCGGCATGGGTGAGAAGCTCACCAAAGCCATGCCGCCGGCCGTGATGGGCAAGGACATGCCGCTCTCGGGCATCCTCGACAAGCAGCACGAGCGCTACAAGGAGGCCGGCGATTTCCGCGCTCTCATCGATGTCGACGCGGATGCCCGCCGCGTGTTCGACACGGCCCTCGGGCTCGAGAACCTCAAGCGCCAGTGGGGTGTGCACGCCGCCGGGGTGATCATGTCGAGCGAGCCGCTCATCGACATCATCCCGATCATGAAGCGCGAGCAGGACGGCCAGATCGTCACGCAGTTCGACTACCCGGCCTCCGAGGCTCTCGGCCTGGTCAAGATGGACTTCCTCGGCCTGCGCAACCTCACGATCATCGACGACGCGCTCGACAACATCGAGTCCAACCGCGGTGTCCGGCTCGTGCTCGAAGACCTGACGCTCGACGACCCGGCCGCCTACGAGCTCATGGCGCGCGGCGACACCCTCGGGGTCTTCCAGCTCGACGGCGGGCCGATGCGCTCCCTGCTGCGCATGATGAAGCCCGACAACTTCGAGGACATCTCGGCCGTGCTCGCGCTGTACCGGCCGGGGCCCATGGGCGCCGACTCGCACACCAACTACGCCTTGCGCAAGAACGGCCGCCAGGAGATCACGCCCATCCACCCCGAGCTGGCCGAGCCGCTCAAGGAGGTGCTCGGCGGCACCTACGGCCTCATCGTGTACCAGGAGCAGGTGATGGAGATCGCCCAGAAGCTCGCCGGGTACACGCTCGCGCAGGCCGATCTGCTGCGCCGCGCCATGGGCAAGAAGAAGAAGGAGGAGCTGGACAAGCAGCTCGAGAACTTCACCGCGGGCATGGTCGCGAACGGCTACTCGGTCGAGGCCGTGAACACCCTCTGGGAGATCCTCGTCCCGTTCTCCGACTACGCCTTCAACAAGGCCCACTCCGCGGCCTACGGCGTGGTCTCCTACTGGACGGCGTACCTCAAGGCGCACTACCCGGCCGAGTACATGGCTGCGCTGCTCACGAGCGTCGGCGACTCGAAGGACAAGATGGCGGTCTACCTCAACGAGTGCCGCCGCATGGGCATCACCGTGCTGCCGCCCGACGTGAACGAGTCGATCGGCTTCTTCGCGGCGGTCGGCGACGACATCCGGTTCGGGCTCGGGGCGGTGCGCAACGTCGGGTTCTCGGTCGTCGAGCACATCCGTGCGGCGCGGGAGGAGAAGGGGCGCTTCACCGGCTTCCACGACTTCCTCAAGAAGGTGCCGGCGCCCGTCGCGAACAAGCGCACCATCGAATCGCTCATCAAGGCGGGGGCGTTCGACTCGCTGGGGTCGACTCGGCGCGCCCTCATGGAGATCCACGAGAGCGCCGTCGAGGCGGCGGTGAAGGAGAAGCGCGCCGAGGAGGTCGGCGACATCGGCTTCGACTTCGACAGCCTCTTCGATGAGCCCGAGCAGAGCACCGAGCACGTGCCCGACCGGCCCGAGTGGACGAAGAAGGACAAACTCGCCTTCGAGCGCGAGATGCTCGGGCTCTACGTCTCCGACCACCCGCTCGCCGGACTCGAGCGCGCGCTCGCCGCGCACGCCGGCTCGAGCATCGCCGAGCTCAACGACAACCCGCCCGCCGACGGCGAGCAGGTGACCGTCGCGGGCCTCATCACCGGTGTGCAGCACCGCGTGGCCCGTCAGTCGGGCAATCCCTACGGCTCGATCACGCTCGAGGACTTCGGGGGAGAGGTCTCGATCATGTTCCTGGGCAAGACCTACCTCGAGTTCGGGTCGAAGCTCGCCGCCGACAGCATCGTCGTCGTGCGGGGCCGGGTGAGCCACCGCGACGACGGCATCAGCATCCAGGCCATCACGCTGCAGCAGCCCGACCTCGGGGTGACCACCGAGACCGGGCCGCTGACGCTCACCGTGCGCGAGCAGCGGGCCACGGTGGAGGTCGTCAGCGAGCTGGATGCGGTGCTCGCGCGGCACCGCGGTTCGACGGAGGTGCGGCTGCGGCTGGTGCGCGACGACACCGCACGCATCTTCGAGCTGCCGCACCGCGTCGACCCCTCGGCGGGGTTCTTCGGCGAGGTGAAGAGCCTGCTCGGGCCGCGCGCCCTCGCGTAGCCGCGCGCGGTGCGGCTGGTCGGGCCGCCGCGCGACCGGTGCTCGCCGAGCGCTCGGGCAGCGCCTACAGCTCCGCCCCGAGGGCGCGGAAGGCGCGCTCGTGGTAGACGAGCGGCTCATCGGTATCGCCGAGGGCGCCCTCCTCGATTTGCACGGCGATCATCGCGTTCTCGGCGACGGGAGTGCGCGCGACGATCGTGCCGACCATCCACGCGGTGACGCCCTTCAGGAGGGGCAGCCCGTGCGGACCGGGCTCCCAGTGGTCGCCGTCGAAGCGCTTCGCGTTGTCGCCGGCCATGATCTTCGCGACGGCCAAGTCGTCCAGGCCGAGCATGTGGATCGCCACGCGGTCGGTCTGCTCGATCGCCGGCCACGAGCTCGCCGAGCGCGCCATGTTGAAGGTGGCCAGCGGGGGCGTCGCGGCCAGCGACGCCAGCGACGTCGCGGTGAAGCCGACGGGCCGGCCGTCGGGGGCGAGCGCCGTGATCACGGCCACGCCCGCCGCGTGGCGGCGGAAGGCCTGGGCGAAGGCGTCGAAGCCGATTGCGTCGGGTGCGGTGGTCATCACGGTCAATGCAACCGCATCGACGCTCGGGTATTCCCGAGGCTGGCCGCGGATAGGCTGAACCCGTCATGATGCGAACTCTCGATCTGCGCGGTCGCGCGCTCTCCACTGCCGAGCTGCTCGCGGTCGTGCCGCGTGCCACGAGCGACGTCGGGTCGGCCGTCGACGCCGTCGACGCGCTCATCGCCGAGGTGCGCCAGCGGGGCAGCGCCGCCCTCCTCGAGCAGGCGGAGCGGTTCGATCGTGTGCGACCGACCAGCCTGCGCATCTCCGGCGGTCAGCTGCGCGCCGCGGCGGAGGCGCTCGATGCCGGTGTGCGCGCCGCGCTCGACGAAGCGATCGATCGGGTCCGCCGCACGACCGCCGCGCAGGTGCCGGAGGAGCGCGTGACGGAGGTCGCTCCCGGAGCTCGCATCCGACAGCGGTGGCAGCCGGTCGATCGGGTGGGCCTCTACGTGCCGGGCGGCAAGGCGGTCTACCCCTCGAGCGTCGTCATGAACGTCGTGGCCGCTCAGGTGGCCGGTGTGCGCTCGATCGCGCTGGTGTCACCGCCGCAGGCTGCCCACGGCGGCTCGGTGCACCCCGTGATTCTCGGCGCCGCGAGCCTCCTCGGCGTCGACGAGGTCTACGCGATGGGCGGTGCCGGTGCGATCGGCGCCCTCGCCTACGGCGTCGCCGACCTGGGCCTCGAGCCTGTTCAGGTGATCACGGGCCCCGGAAACCTATTCGTCGCGACGGCGAAGCGAGCGGTGAAGGGCGTGGTCGGCATCGACAGCGAGGCCGGGCCGACGGAGATCCTCGTGATCGCCGACGGCACCGCACGTGCCGAGTACGTCGTCGCCGATCTGATCAGCCAGGCCGAGCACGACGAGCTCGCCGGGAGCGTGCTCGTCACCGACGCGCCCGAACTCGCCGACGCGGTCGCGGCCGCGCTGCCTGCCGCCGTCGCTGCCACGCGCCACCGCGAGCGCGTCGCGACGGCCCTGGCCGGCGCGCAATCGGCGATCGTGCTGGTCGACGACCTCGAGCAGGCGGCACGCTTCAGCGACGCCTACGGGCCCGAGCACCTCGAGGTGCAGGTGGCCGACCCCGTGGCGCTCCTGCCGCACCTCAGCAACGCCGGCGCGATCTTCATCGGCGACCACACGCCCGTGAGTCTCGGCGACTACCTGGCCGGCTCCAACCACGTGCTGCCCACCGGCGGGCAGGCGCGCTTCGCCGCAGGCCTCGGCGCCTACACGTTCTTGCGTCCGCAGCAGATCATCGAGTACGGCCGGGATGCTCTCGCCGCGGTCGCCGCCCACGTGGGTGCTCTCAGCGACGCCGAGCACCTGCCCGCACACGGCGACGCCGTGCGCGCCCGGTTCCTCTAGGCTGGGCGCACCATGCACTGCCCCTTCTGCCGGTACCCCGACAGCCGCGTCATCGACTCGCGGACGAGCGACGACGGTCTCGCGATCCGGCGGCGCCGCCAGTGCCCCGAGTGCGGGCGCCGCTTCAGCACGACCGAGACCGCGAGCCTCATGGTGATTAAGCGCAGCGGAGTCGTCGAGCCCTTCTCGCGCGAGAAGATCGTCTCCGGGGTGCGCAAGGCCTGTCAGGGGCGGCCCGTGACCGATGCCGATCTCGCCCAGCTCGCCCAGAAGGTCGAGGAGAACCTGCGGGCCACCGGGGCCTCCCAGCTCGACGCCAATGACATCGGTCTGGCGATCCTGCCGGAGCTGCGGGAGCTCGATGAGGTTGCGTATCTGCGATTCGCGAGCGTGTACCAGGCGTTCGAGAACCTCGACGACTTCGAGCTCGCGATCGCACAGCTGCGCCGGGAGCACGCCGAGGGGGGCGAGATCGACGACGCGGCCCGCGAGGAGTCGCCTGCGGACGGCCCCACCGCTTCACGATGAGCGCCCCGGTGTACGACGTCCTGTTCCGCACCGTGCTGCGCCGGCTCGACCCGGAGCGTGCGCACCATCTCGCCGTCGCCGTGATCCGAGCCATCCCGGCCCTCGGGCTGACCGGGCTCGTGCGACGATTCACCCGCCCCGACCCGGCCCTCGCGGTGGAGGCGCTCGGGATGCGCTTCGAGTCGCCGTTCGGCATGGCTGCCGGGTTCGACAAGGATGCGCGCAGCATCCGGGGCCTCTGGGCGCTCGGGTTCGGTCACATCGAGATCGGCACCGTCACGGCGCTCCCGCAGGAGGGCAACCCGCGTCCGCGGCTCTTCCGCCTGGTCGAGGATCGCGCGGTGATCAACCGTATGGGGTTCAACAACGGGGGCGCGGCCGCGGCGGCCGAGCGCGTGGCACGGCAGCGTCGACACCGCGAACGCCCGATCATCGGGGCGAACATCGGCAAGAGCCGCGTGGTCGCGGTCGAGGATGCCGTCGATGACTACCGCGTCTCGGCCCGGCTGCTCGCTCCGGTCGCCGACTACCTGGCCGTCAACGTGAGCTCGCCGAACACCCCCGGCCTGCGAGGGCTGCAGGACGAGGCGCTTCTGCGACCGCTGCTCACCGCTGTGCTCGAGGAGGCCGGCGCGACGCCGGTGCTGGTGAAGATCGCACCCGACCTCGACGATGGCGCGATCGATGCCGTCTGCGCGCTGGTCGTCGAGCTGGGTCTGGCGGGCGTCATCGCGACGAACACCACCATCGGCCGCGACGGGCTGCGAACCCCGCGCGCGGAGGTCGAGGCTGCCGGTGCCGGCGGGCTCAGCGGCGCTCCGCTCGCCGAACGCGCGCTCGCGGTGCTGCGCCGCGTCCGCCGCGCCCTCCCACCCCCGCTGTGCGTGATCGCGGTCGGCGGTATCGACACGGCCGCCGACGCGGCCGCTCGGCTGGAGGCCGGAGCGACACTGGTGCAGGGCTACACCGCGTTCCTGTACCGGGGGCCCGGCTGGGCTCGTCAGGTCACGCGGGGCCTGTCGGCCCTGCATCGGGCTCGGGCGACATCGCCCGCCCGCTGATCAGTCGGGGAACTGCCCGCGCTTCACCTGCGGCTTCGGCAACCGGAGCGCCCGCAGCTGCAGCGACCGCATGGCCGCGTACCAGCGCACCTTCTCGACCTTGTCGACGCCGTGCTTCTTCACGAGCTTGCGGTGCACGATGAAGCCCAGCAGGGTCGAGTCGAGCACCGCGACGAGGAAGAAGGCCCAGAGCGCCAGGATCGAGATCGTTTGCGCCTCGATCGACGGGATGAAGGTGAGGATGATGACGACGAACATGACCGGGATCAGGAACTCGCCGATCGAGATGCGGGCATCCACGTAGTCGCGAACCCAGCGCTTCTGCGGCCCCCGGTCGCGCTGCGGCAGGTACTTCTCCTCGCCGTTGGCCATGCCGATGCGCGCGCGCTCGCGCGCGGCGTTCATCTTCTCGCGGTGCTCCTTCGCCGCCTGCTTGCGGTCGTTGGGAACCAGCGGGCGCTTGCGGGCGGCCTCTCGTTCCTTGCGCGTCGGCGTCGGGCGGCCCTTGCCGATCGCCTCGGCGGCGGCGATGGCGTCGGCGGTCGCCTGCTCGGCGGCGCTCGACCCGGCGGAGGCGGTGTTGGCGTTGTCGCGGGCGGCCACGGCGGCACATCCTTCCCATGTCAGGCGAAGGCTTAAGATTACCGGCATGACGCTCGACGACCGCCCCGCCTCCCGTCCGACGAATCACGAGAGGGAAGCGGCCCTGCGGGAGAGCGTGCAGAGCGGCCTTCCGCGCGCGATCGCCGAGCTCAGCGAACTCGTGCGCATCCCCTCCGTCTCCTGGGACGGATTCGACCCCGAGCATGTGCAGGCATCGGCCGAGCGCACCGCCGCGCTCCTCACCGAGCTCGGGGTATTCGAGACCGTTCTCGTCGATCGGGCCGCCGCGCCCGACGGCGCTCTCGGCCAACCGGCCGTGCTCGCACGCCGCGCCGCCCGCAACGGCCGACCGACCGTGCTGCTCTACGCGCACCACGATGTGCAGCCGCCCGGGGAGGAGAGCGCCTGGAGCTCTCCGCCGTTCGAGCCGACCCTGCGCGGCGACCGGCTGTTCGCGCGCGGTGTCGCCGACGACAAGGCGGGGATCATCGCGCATGCGGCCGCGCTTCGGGCCCTCGCCGAGACGTACGGCGAGACCGACCTCGGCATCGGCGTCTTCATCGAGGGGGAGGAGGAGTTCGGGTCTCGCTCGTTCGGAGCCCTGCTCGAGCGTCACCGCGATCTCCTCGAGGCCGATGTCATCGTGGTGGCCGACTCCGACAACTGGAGCGTCACGACGCCCTCGCTCACCGTCGGCCTCCGCGGCAACGCGACCTTCACGCTGACCATCTCGACCCTGGCGCACGCCTCGCACTCCGGCATGCTCGGAGGGGTCGCCCCCGACGCGATGCTGGCGGCGACCCGACTGCTCGCCACCCTGCACGACGCCGACGGCTCGGTCGCGGTGGAGGGGCTGACCAGCCATGAGCAGGAGGTGCCGAGCATCCCGGAGCAGCGCCTCCGCGACGAGGCGGGCCTGCTCGAGGGCGTCACCCCGATCGGTCGCGGCGCGCTGCTGCATCGCGTGTGGGCGCAGCCCTCCATCACGGTGACGGGCATCGATGCGCCGAGCGTGCAGAACGCCTCCAACACGCTCCTGCCCTCGGTGCGCGTCAAGCTCAGCGTGCGCGTCGCACCCGGACAGCCCGCGGCCGAGGCGTTCGCGGCCGTCGAGCGGCACCTCCGCGCGCACACGCCGTTCGGGGCCCACCTGAGCTTCGAGGCCATCGATCTGGGCGAGCCCTTCCTCGTCGATGCCTCGGGCTGGGCGGTCGACGAGGCGCTCGCCGCCATGGAGGACGCCTGGGGCGAGAAGCCCATCCAGGCCGGCGTCGGCGGGTCGATCCCGTTCATCGCCCAGCTCGCGGAGGTGTTCCCGCAGGCGCAGGTCCTCGTCACGGGCGTCGAGGACCCCCACACCCGGGCCCACAGCCCAGACGAGTCACTGCATATCGGCGTGCTGCACCGCGCGATCCTCACCGAGGCGCTCCTGCTCGCTCGGCTGTCGGCCCGCGATCTGCGCGCGTAGTGGCCGCAGCGGTCGTCCTTGCTCCGGATGCCCGATCGAACCTCCACCGAGCATCCAGTCGCCCGGCGTACACTGGGAAGCGCACCTCGACCGTAAGGAGACTCCATGTCCGACACCGCCCTCACGACCCCGTCCACCGAGTCGGCTCACGGCGTCGTGCTCACCGACGCGGCCGCCGCGAAGGTCAAGTCGCTGCTCGAGCAGGAGGGGCGCGACGACCTCCGCCTGCGCCTCGCCGTGCAGCCTGGCGGCTGCTCGGGGCTCATCTACCAGCTCTACTTCGACGAGCGCGTCCTCGACGGCGACGCTCTGCGCGACTTCGACGGGGTCGAGGTCGTCGTCGACAAGATGAGCGTGCCCTACCTCGATGGTGCCTCGATCGACTTCGAGGACAGCATCCAGAAGCAGGGCTTCACGATCGACAACCCGAACGCCCAGGGAAGCTGCGCCTGCGGCGACAGCTTCCACTGATCGTCTCGTCACCGAGCTCTCCGATGAGCGGGACCGTCCTGCGGCGGCCCGCTCATCGGCGTTTTGGCAGAGGTTTCGGAGCGTCGTGCGGCGGGCGCTCGGCCGGGGGTGACGTAGACTGGCACCGTTCCCCGCTCACCCCCACGAGAGGTCTCCGGTGCGCTCCAACCGACGCCTTCGATTGACGGCGATCCCGCTCGCCCTGTTCACGACAGTCGCCCTGGCGGGCTGCACGACGCAGATGCAGCTCGGCTGGTTGCCGACCGAACCGGGCACCACCAACCAGGTCGACCGGGTCATCGGGCTCTGGGTCACCTCCTGGATCGTCCTCCTCGTCGTGGGCGTCATCACGTGGGGCCTCATCATCTGGGCGGCGATCGTCTACCGCCGCCGCAAGGGCCAGACCGGGCTGCCGGCTCAGCTGCGGTACAACATGCCGATCGAGGTCTTCTACACGGTCGTCCCGCTCATCCTCGTGCTGGGCTTCTTCGCTTTCACGGCGCGCGATCAGGAGATCATCGAGCAGCCCCTGGCCGATCCCGACGTGACCATCGAGGTCTACGGCAAGCGCTGGGCGTGGGACTTCAACTACGTCACCGACGGCGTGTACTACTCGGGCATCCAGGCACAGGAGACCGGCCCGAACAACACGATCGATGCGTCCACCCTGCCGACCCTGTACCTCCCGGTCGGCCAGAAGGTGGAGATCCTCATCGAGTCGCGCGATGTCATCCACTCGTTCTGGATCGTCGACTTCCTCTACAAGAAGGACATGATCCCCGCGAAGACCAACTACTGGTACTTCATCCCCGAGAAGGAGGGCACGTACGCCGGCAAGTGCGCCGAGCTGTGCGGCGAGTACCACTCGCTCATGCTCTTCAACGTCGAGGTGGTCTCGCAGGCGGAGTACGACGCGTACATCGAGTCGCTGCGGGCACAAGGCAACGTCGGGCGCCTCGGCCCCGATTTCAACACGAACACGAACCTGCCGGGCACCACCGGCGCGAGCGTAGAGGAGTAAGCGGCCCATGACCTCGACCGCACCTCGTCCGAACGTCTCCGGCTCCGCGCCGCAGCCCGTCTCACCGACGGTCCGCCGCAAGGGCAACGTCTTCGTCGGCTGGCTGACCACCACCGACCACAAGACCATCGGGTACATGTACCTGATCACGTCGTTCATCTACTTCCTGATCGGCGGCGTGATGGCTCTCGTCATCCGCGCCCAGCTGTTCGCCCCGGGCCTTGAGATCGTGGCCACCAAGGAGCAGTACAACCAGCTGTTCACGATGCACGGCACGATCATGCTGCTCATGTTCGCGACACCACTGTTCGCTGGGTTCGCCAACGTCCTCATGCCGCTCCAGATCGGCGCGCCCGACGTCGCGTTTCCGCGCCTCAACGCCTTCGCCTATTGGCTGTACTCATTCGGTTCCTTCATCGCAATGGCGGGGTTCCTCACGCCTCAGGGTGCAGCCTCGTTCGGGTGGTTCGCATACGCGCCTCTATCCAGTCAGACCTTCACACCAGGGCTCGGTGGCAACATGTGGGTCTTTGGGCTCACACTGAGCGGCTTCGGCACGATCCTCGGCGCGGTCAACTTCATCACCACCATCATCACCATGCGCGCGCCCGGGATGACGATGTGGCGCATGCCCATCTTCACGTGGAACACGCTCGTCACCTCGCTGTTGGTTCTCATGGCCTTCCCCGTGCTCGCGGCAGCCCTCTTCGCTCTGGGGTCTGACCGCATGTTCGGTTCTCAGATTTTTGCTCCTGAAACCGGCGGTGCGATTCTCTGGCAGCACCTGTTCTGGTTCTTCGGGCACCCCGAGGTGTACATCCTCGCTCTGCCGTTCTTCGGCATCGTCTCCGAGATCATCCCGGTGTTCAGCCGCAAGCCGATCTTCGGCTACAAGACCCTGGTGTACGCGACGATCGCGATCGCGGCGCTGTCGATGACGGTGTGGGCGCACCACATGTACGTCACCGGCTCCGTGCTGCTGCCGTTCTTCGCGCTCATGACGATGCTCATCGCCGTTCCGACCGGTGTGAAGATCTTCAACTGGATCGGCACGATGTGGCGCGGCTCGGTCACGTTCGAGACCCCGATGGTGTTCACCATCGGCTTCCTGATCACCTTCGTGTTCGGCGGTCTCACGGGCGTCATCCTCGCGTCGCCGCCTCTCGACTTCGCGGTCTCCGACTCGTACTTCGTCGTCGCGCACTTCCACTACGTGGTGTTCGGCACGGTCGTGTTCGCGATGTTCGCCGGGTTCTACTTCTGGTGGCCCAAGTGGACCGGCAAGATGCTCAACGAGCGACTGGGCATGATCCACTTCTGGACCCTGTTCATCGGATTCCACGCCACCTTCCTCGTGCAGCACTGGCTCGGAGTGGTCGGCATGCCGCGCCGCTACGCGACCTACCTGGTCGAGGACGGCTTCACGTGGATGAACCAGCTGTCGACCTTCGGCTCGATCCTGCTGGCGGCGTCGATGATCCCGTTCCTCCTCAACGTGTACATCACCGCCCGTCGGGCACCGCTGGTGACCGTCAACGACCCGTGGGGCTACGGGCGCTCGCTCGAGTGGGCGACCTCCTGCCCGCCGCCCCGGCACAACTTCACGTCGATCCCGCGCATCCGCTCTGAGTCGCCGGCGTTCGACCTGAACCACCCGGAGGCGAGCCTGCCCCTGGGCATCCCGGCGGCGGCCCCTGGCCGCTCTGACGAGACCGCGAAGTAGGGGTTCCCGTGAAGACCAACATCAATCTCTTCTGGATCCTCGCGGCCTTCTTCGCCCTGCTGACGACGGTGTATGTGGTCTGGGCGATCATCGACACCGACCAGGTCGAGTGGGTGGGGGCTGTCGCGATCGGACTGGGCGCCGTGCTCTCGGTGTTCATCGCGTTCTACCTCAGGCTCGTGTACCGCAACCAGGGCGGCGAGCTCGCGGAAGACCGGCTCGACGCCGACATAGACGACGGTGAGGCCGAGCAGGGCTTCTTCTCGCCATGGAGCTGGTGGCCGGTCGCGCTGGCCGGCGCTGCCGCTGTGGCCTTCCTCGGTCTCTCGATCTCGTTCTGGATCGTCGCCTACGCTGTGCCGCTCGTGCTCGTCGCGCTCGTCGGATGGGTCTACGAGTACTACCGCGGCAACTTCGGGCGCTGAGCGTGGCTGTCGTCCGGCGCGCCCGCGCGGAGGATGCCGACGCCGTCTTCGAGCTTGTGCGTCAGCTCGGTGCGACCTTCGTGCCGGTGCGTGCGATCTTCGACGACACCTTCGCTGAGATCCTTGCGGGTGACGACACCGACGTTCAGGTGATCGTGGCGGAGGACGAGCAGGGTGTCGTCCGCGGCTACGCACTGACCACGATCGCGCGGCTGCTGTCGACCAATGGCCTCTCCGCCCAGCTCCAGGAGATCGTGGTTGACGAGCACGCCCGCGGGCTCGACCTCGGCACTGCCCTGGTTCACGAGGTCGAGGCCGAATGCATCCGCCGTGGTGTTCGCCAGCTCACGGTCGCTGCTCGTCGCGCCGGTGGCTTCTACGATCGGCTGGGGTACTCCCAGAACGCGGAGTACATGCGGCGGGTCTTCTAGACCGCACGCAGGTCGTGCTCAGTAGCATCAGGGCATGACGCTCCCGCTGCGCACCGAGCGCCTTCTCATCACGGTGCTGTCGGCGGCGCATCGCGACACCTTCGTCGCGTATCGCCGCGAGCCGTCTGTCGCTCGCTATCAGAGCTGGACTCCCGAGTACTCCACCGCCGATGCGGATGCCCTCATCGCCGGCCAGCCGCTCGACGGGACGCCGACGCCGGGGGAGTGGGTGCAACTGGCACTCGTGCTGTCGTCGTCGGGCGATGAGCAGACGCTCGTCGGCGACGTCGCGGTCGGGCTCGACCCGGTGCAGCCGCGCACCTTCGAGCTCGGCGTGACTATCGCGCCGTCCCACCAGGGAAACGGCTTCGCGGAGGAGGGACTGCGCGCGGTCATCGACCGGCTGATGACCCGGTGCGAGGCGCACCGCATCGTCATGCAGGGCGACGCCCGCAACGCCGCTGTGCTGCGCCTCATGCAGCGGCTGTCACTGCGGCACGAGGGCTCGGTGCTGGAGGGGGACTGGTTCAAGGGCGAGTGGACCACACTTGAGCGCTATGCGCTGCGGCGAAAGGAGTGGCGGCCGCGCAGCGGCTGAACGACCGTCGATGCGGCGGATGACGACGGCCCCGCATCCTGGATGAGGATGCGGGGCCGTCGGAGCGCGTCGGCTAGTGCTTCTGCGCCTCGAGCTCGTTCAGCGTGACGGGCGCGATGCGGTCTTCGAAGAACCACCGCGAGAGCCCTGCGCGCATGCGCTGGGTCACCGTGATCTTGCCGTCGTCGTTCGGCCGGATCATGAGCGGCTGGTACTCGTCGAAGCTGACGAGGCGCCAGCGCTCGAAGTCGTCGAGCTGCTCGTGCACCTCGATGTACTCACCGCCCGGAAGGCGCACGACGCGCCCCGACTCGAAGCCGTGCAACGCGATCTCGCGGTCCTTCCGCTGCAGGGCCAGGCACACCCGCTTCGTGATGAAGAAGGCGATGAACGGCCCGGCGACGGTCGCGAACTGGAGCGCGTGGATCACACCCTCGATCGAGAGTCGGAAGTGCGTCGCGATGAGGTCGGAGCTCGCGGCCGCCCAGAGTGCGGCGTAGAACGTCACGCCGGCAGCACCGATCGCGGTGCGCACCGGGGCATTGCGCGGGCGCTCAGCGATGTGGTGCTCGCGCTTGTCGCCCGTGACCCAGGCCTCGAAGAACGGGTAGAGCGCGACGGCGGCGAGGAACACCAGGAGGCCGACGAGGGGGATCAGCACGCCGAACGCCCAGGTGAACCCGAAGGGGTCGACCCAGTCGAGGTTCGGCGGGATCAGGCGGAGCGCGCCGTCGGCGAAACCGATGTACCAGTCGGGCTGCGTTCCGGCGGAGACCGGAGACGGGTCGTAGGGCCCGTAGTTCCAGATCGGGTTGATCGTGAAGAACGAGGCGATCAGCACGATCACGCCGAAGACGATGAAGAAGAACCCGCCCGCCTTGGCGGCGAAGGCCGGCAGCACGGGAGCGCCGACGACGTTGTCGTTGGTGCGCCCGGGTGCCGCGAACTGCGTGTGCTTGTTCACGATAAGCAGCACCATGTGGATGCCGATGAGGGCGATCGTGATCGCCGGGAGCAGCATGATGTGCAGCACGTACAGGCGCGGGATGATGTCGGTTCCGGGGAACTCGTCACCGAAGAGCAGGTACGAGATCCACGCGCCGGCGACCGGGACCGCCTTGATCATGCCGTCGATGATGCGGAGGCCGTTGCCCGAGAGCAGGTCGTCGGGCAGCGAGTAGCCGGTGAAGCCGAGGGCCATCGCCATGACGAACAGCAGGAAGCCGATCACCCAGTTGAACTCGCGGGGCTTGCGGAAGGCGCCGGTGAAGAACACGCGGAGCATGTGCAGGCCGATCGCGGCGACGAACAGCAGAGCTGCCCAGTGGTGCACCTGGCGCATGAGCAGGCCGCCGCGGATCTCGAACGAGATGTCGAGGGCCGAGTGGTAGGCGACCGACATGGGGATGCCCTGGAGCGGGACGTACGAGCCCTCGTACTCGACCTCGGTCATCGACGGGTCGAAGAAGAAGGTCAGGAACGTACCGCTGAGCAGGATGACGATGAAGCTGTAGAGCGCGACCTCACCCAGCATGAACGACCAGTGGTCGGGGAAGATCTTGCGCCCCAGCGCCTTGACGGCAGTCGACGCGCTCGTGCGCTCATCGACGTAGTTGGCCGCCCAGCTGGTGAACCGCATGCCGCGCCCAGGCGCAGTTTCGGTCGCCGCAGCCGGCGGGGTCGTGGTGGTACTCACAGTGCACGCTCCCAGAAGCTCGGACCCACAGGTTCGGTGAAGTCGCTCTGCGCGACGAGGTAACCCTCTTCATCCACAGTGATCGGGAGCTGGGGGAGGGGTCGTGCCGCCGGACCGAAGATGACGGCGCAGTGGTTGGCGACGTCGAACTGCGACTGGTGGCACGGGCACAGCAGGTGGTGCGTCTGCTGCTCGTACAGCGCGACGGGACACCCGACGTGCGTACAGATCTTGGAGTAGGCGACGATTCCGTCGTAGGACCATCCGGCGCGGTCCTCGCGCTCGTTGAGCTCGTCGACCGGAAGCCGCATGAGGAGCACAGCGGCCTTGGCCTTCTCCTCGAGGCGGTGCGACTCGAGCTCGGCGAGGCCCTCGGGGATCACGTGGAACGCCGAGCCGATGGTCACCTCGGACGCCTTGATCGGCGTGCCGGAGGGGTCGCGGGCCAGGCGCACGCCGGCGTCCCACATGGTGTGCTTGAGCAGCGCCACAGGGTCCTCCGCCGGCGCGAGGTCGCGGAACAGCGCGATCGCCGGGATCGGGGTCGCCACCACCGCACCGATGAGGGAGTTGCGCACGAGGGTGCGGCGAGTGAAGCCCGACTCGGCGTTCGCCTCGCGGAAGATCTCGACGGAGCGCTCGCGCGACTCGTCGGAGCCCCGGGTCGGGTGACGCTGCTCGACCTGCTCATGGCCGTGCATCAGCGCCTTGGACCAGTGCACGGCACCGATTCCGACGCCGAGGAGGCCGAGCGTGATGCCGATTCCGAGGAACATGTTGTTGAGCCGGATCGTGCTCGGATCGAGCTCGTCGATCGGGAACACGATGTAGGCCACGACCGCGAGCACACTGCCGATGATCGAGAGGAAGAACAGCGCGCTGATCGTGCGCTCCGCCTGCTTCTCCTTCTTCGGGTCGAGGTCGGTGACGCGCAGGCGCTCAGGCGGGAAGCCCGGGTTCGGGATGCGGTCGGCCCGGACCACCGCGACCGCCGGCGGCGGCGCGGAGTGGTCCTGCTGCGGGGCGACAGCCTTGCCGGCGGTCTCGCCGCTCGTGCCGTCGTGTGCCTCAGCCAATGGTGTTCCTTTCCTCGAGGACGTTCAGGCCTAGTTGGACTTCGCGGTGAGCCAGATCGTGACGCCGATCAGCGCACCCAGGCCGAAGATCCAGATGAAGAGGCCCTCCGAGACGGGGCCCAGCGAGCCGAGGTCCCACCCGCCGACCGAGGGGTTCTCCTCGACGTACAGCAGGTAGGTGATGATGTCGTTCTTCTCCTCGGGCGTGAGGTTCAGGTCGCTGAAGACCGGCATGTTCTGCGGGCCGGTGACCATGGCGCCGTAGATGTGCACCGGGTCGACACCGGCGAGGCCGGGAGCCCACTTGCCCTCAGTCAGGGCGCCACCGGCACCCGCGACGTTGTGGCACATCGCGCAGTTGATGCGGAACAGCTCGGCACCGTTCGCGGCGTCGCCGTCACCGGCGATGAAGCGGTCGGCCGGCACAGCCGGGCCGGGAGCCAGGTCGGCGACCCACGCGGCCATGGCGTCGATCTGCGCCTGCGTGAACTGCACGGGCTTCTTCTCGGCCTGCGGTCCCGAGGCGGCCATCGGCATGCGCCCGGTACCGACCTGGAAGTCGACGGCGAGCGCCCCCGCACCGATCAGAGTCGGTCCGGCAGCGGTTCCCTCGGCGTTCAGGCCGTGGCAGCTCGCGCAGTTGGCCGCGAAGAGCTTGCCGCCCTCGTCGATGAGCTGCGCGCTCGCGGCCGTGCTCTCGGCGGTCGCCGTCGTGGTCGCGAGAGCGTAGGCACCGCCGGTGGCGAGCAGGCCCACGACGAGGAGCGCGGTGGTCGCCAGCGGGTGGCGGCGGCCGGTGCGGCGAGCGGATGCGGGGGATGAGGGAGTCATGGTGCGGTGCGTCTCGATTCTGCGGTTCATTGGAGGACGTAGATGACGAGGAACAGGCCGATCCAGACCACGTCAACGAAGTGCCAGTAATAGGAGACCACGATTGCGCTGGTGGCATCCCGGTGGGTGAAGGTCTTCACGGCGTATGCCCGGCCGATCACCAGGAGGAAGGCGATGAGACCGCCGGTCACGTGCAGACCGTGGAAGCCGGTGGTGAGGTAGAAGGCCGAGCCGAACGCGTCGGAGTTGAGCGTGACGTACTCGCTGACCAGGATCGAGTACTCGTAGCTCTGACCGGCGACGAAGATCGCGCCGAGCGCGTAGGTCAGGAAGAACCACTCGACCATGCCCCACTGCGTCGGCTTCCAGCCGGTGCGTCGCACCTGCAGCCGCTCGGCTGCGAACACGCCGAACTGGCAGGTGACCGACGACAGCACGAGGATCGTGGTGATCGTCAGGGCGAACGGCACGTTGAACTTCTCGGTGCCGGCCTCCCAGAGCTGCGGGGAGGTCGACCGCAGGGTGAAGTAGATGGCGAACAGGCCGGCGAAGAACATCACCTCGCTTCCCAGCCAGACGATCGTGCCGACGGCGACGACATTGGGTCTGTTGATCGTGGGCGCGCTGAGCGAGCTCGAAAGCGAGGTACTGGTCACCCCCTCATTATGACCGATGAATCTGAGGGTTCGGGCCGGGCGACACCCCCGATTCGGCCGGGAAAGTAGCATCGCAGCATGACGACCGCACCTTCCTGGCCCCGCATCCTGACCCGCATGCTCGATGGCGACGACCTCTCGATCGCCGAGGCGACCTGGGCGATGGAGCAGGTCGTCTCGGGCGAGGCGACCGAGGCTCAGCTGGGAGCCTTCCTCGTCGCGCTGCGCGCGAAGGGCGAGACGGTCGACGAGATCGTCGGCTTCCGGGATGCGGCGCTGAGGCATGCGCGCGGCATCGAGATCCCTGCCATGGTGCTCGACATCGTCGGTACCGGGGGAGACCCCTACGGCGCGGTCGTCAACGTCTCGTCGATCGCGTCGATCGTGGTGGCGGCGACGGGCGTCCCGGTCGCCAAGCACGGCAACCGGGCGGCGAGCTCGTCCTCCGGAGCCTCCGATGTGCTGCAGCACCTGGGGGTCGACATCGATCTCGAGCCCGAGCAGGTCGCCGACGTCTTCGAGGAGGTCGGTCTGACCTACCTGAATGCCGCGGTCTTCCACCCCGGATTCCGCCGCGCCGGGCCGCCGCGCCGGCAGCTGGGCATCTCGACCGTCTTCAACATCCTCGGCCCCCTGTGCAACCCCGCCCGTCCGGAGGCTTCGGCCGTCGGGGTCGCGAGCCTCGATCGGGTGCCCCTCGTGGTGGGCGTCTTCCGCACCCGCGGCGCGACGGCGCTCGTGTACCGCGGTGACGACGGCATCGACAAGATCACGACCACCGGTCACAGCCACATCTGGGAGATCTCGCGCGGGTTCGTCACCGAGCACGATCTCGACCCGCGCGAATTGGGCATCCCGACAGCGCAGATCGACGAGATTCTGGGGTCGACGCCCGACCACAACGCCGGGCTCGCCCGTGCGGTGCTCGCCGGCGAGAAGGGGCCGGTGCGCGACATCGTGCTGCTCAACGCCGCGGCCGGGCTGGTCTCCTACCGCCTGGCCGAAGACCCCGACCAGCTGCGCCGCCCGCTGCTCGAGCGCCTGGCCGAGCAGCTCACCGTCGCCGAGGCCGCGGTCGACTCGGGTGCCGCCGCGGCGAAGCTCGAGCAGTGGGCCGCCGCGACGGGCCGCTACGCCGACTGACCGGCAGCGACGAGCCCCGGGCCGTCGATCACCTCGAACACGAGCTGCGTCTCGACGTGCCGCACGTGGGGCTGCGTCGTGAGGTGCTCGAGCACGAGCTCGCGCAGCGCGGCGGCATCGGGCACGGCCACGTGCAGCAGGTAGTCGTCGGCGCCGGCGACGTGGAAGGCCGTGAGCACCGGGGGCAGCGAGCGCACCCGCTGCTCGAAGCTCCGCACCTGCTCGCGCCCGTGGGTTCCGAGACGCACCGTGATGAGGGCCTGCAGGCCGAGGCCGAGCGCGGCGGGGTCGATGTCGGCCCGGAAGGCACGGATCACGCCGCGGTCGCGCAGCGCGCGCAGCCGCTGGGTGCAGGTCGATTCGGCGATGCCGGCGCGCTCGGCGAGCGCAGCGTTGGTGAGGCGCCCATTGCGCTCCAGCTCGGCGAGCAGCGTGAGGTCGGTGCTATCGAGGCCCGCGGCTTCGAGGGATGCGGGGCGCGCGTTCTGCGTCGAGCTCGGGGTGGGCATCCCGACAGCATGAAGCATGCGCGTTGAATCGGTCAATCGTCGCGCTTTCTTCGATCGAGATAGTCCGAAGCCGCAGACTGCGCCACTATGGGCTCATGCTCAGCGCCGAGGATTTCGAGACGCGCGCCGTGCACGCGGGGCGCGACGACCTCGCGGCGCTCGGCGTGCACGCCCTGCCGATCGACCTGTCGACCACGAATCCGCTGCCCGACATCGAGGTCGGGGGAGGGTCGTACGAGGCGATCGCGACCGGAGGGCATCCGACCGAGGGCGGCAGCGTCTACGCCCGCCTCTGGAACCCGACCGTGGCCCGGTTCGAGACCGCTCTCGCCGAGCTGGAGGGCGCCGAGGAGGCCGTGGCGTTCGGCACGGGCATGGCGGCGGTCAGCGCGGTGCTGCTCGCGGCGATGAACCACGGTCGGGGGCGCCACGTCGTCGCCGTGCGGCCGCTGTACGGCGGAACCGATCACCTGCTGGCCTCGGGCCTGCTCGGCACCGAGACGACCTACTGCGCGCCGGACGAGGTGGGCAGCGCGGTGCGTTCCGACACCTGCCTGGTCGTGATGGAGACTCCGTGCAACCCCACGCTCGAGCTCGTCGACATCGCCGCGGTCGTCGCGGCCGCGGGTGACGTTCCGGTGATGGTCGACAGCACGTTCGCCACCCCGGTGCTGCAGAACCCGCTCGCGCACGGTGCGGCGCTCGTGCTGCACAGCGCCACGAAGTACCTCGGTGGCCACGGCGACGCGATGGGGGGAGTGGTGGCGGGCAGTGCGGACTGGGCGACGGCGATCCGCCCGGTTCGGGCGATCACGGGCGGGCTGCTGCACCCACTCGGCGCGTACCTCCTGCACCGCGGCCTGCCGACCCTCGCTCTGCGGGTGCGCGCCCAGCAGGCGACGGCGGGGGAGCTGGCTCTGCTGCTGGCCCAGCACTCCGCTGTCGCGTGCGTGCATTACCCGGGCCTGCCGGGCGCTGACCCGCACGGGCTGCTCGGCACGCAGCTGCGCGGCCCGGGCGCCATGGTGACTCTCGAGCTCGCGGGCGGGTACGCCGCGGCCGAGCGGTTCATCGGCGGGCTGCACCTGTTCACGCACGCCGTGTCGCTGGGGGGCGTGGACTCGCTGGTGCAGCATCCCGCATCGCTCACGCACCGCCCGGTGGCGCCGGATGCCCGCCCCGGGGCCGGCATCGTGCGCCTGTCAATCGGTCTCGAGTCGGCGCGCGACCTCTGGCGCGACCTCGAGGGTGCCCTCAACGCCGCGACGCTCGCCGCTGCCGGTCACGCGAGCGCGTCGAGGTAGTACCACCGCCCGCCTTCACGCACGAACCAGCTGCGCTCGCGCTGCGAGCCGCGGTTGTCGGGGGAGCGCCAGTAGGCCTCGAACTCGACCTCGCCTCGAGCGTCGAGGGGCCCGCCGGCCGTTCGGTCGAGGATGTCGAGGCGGTACCACCGCAGGTCAGGGTCGAGCGCGAGGGTCGTCGGCCGCGTTCGCGGATGCCAGGTGGCGAGCAGGTAGGCGGCGTCGCCCACCGCGAAGGCGCTGAAGCGCGAGCGCATCAGCTGCTCGGCCGTGGGCGCGGCAGCGTGACCGCGGTGCAGCGGCTCGCAGCACTCGGCGTAGGGCAGGCCGCTCAGGCAGGGGCAGCGCATGGTGAACGTCACGCCACGGGAGCGCGCAGAACCTTCTGCATCGGACGTCCCTTGGCGAGCTCGTCGACGAGCTTGTCGAGGTAGCGCACCTTCTGCATCAGCGGCTCCTCGATCTCCTCGACGCGCACACCGCAGATGACGCCGGTGATGAGGGTGGCGTTCGGGTTGAGCTCGGCCGCGTCGAAGAACTCGGCGAAGGTCGACTGCTCGGCCAGATGCCGGGCGATCGCCTCGTCATCGAGGCCGGTGAGCCAGCGGATGACCTCATCGAGCTCCGCGCGGGTGCGGCCCTTCTTCTCGACCTTCGCGACGTAGAGCGGGTACACCGTGGCGAACGGCAGACGCGCGACGCGCTCGAGGGTGGCGGGCGGGGTGGCCATGGTCAATTCTCAATCAAGCGGAGCATCGTGCCGTCGAGGTCGATCAGGAACGCCGCCCGGGCTCCCCACGGCTGACGCTCGACCGGGGTCAGACGCGGGATGCCGGCAGTGGACTGCTCGAGAACGGTGGCGATGTCGCGATGGAGCGAATCGAGGTCGTCGAGACGAAGGTTCGCCTGGTGGTCGCTGGTGGAGGGGTCGAGGTCGGGGTGCGGGAAGAACTCCAGGGTCAGTGCGCCCCGAGACATGATCAGCCACCCCTCGTCCCGGTACTCTTCGCGGAATCCGAGCGTCTGGTAGAACGCGGAGGTCGCCGCGATGCTCCGCGATGGCAGTGTCGGCACAGCCCGGTCACCCATGACGGGGAGCCTAGCCGCCCGTCTCGGAGTCTGGTCGCCCGCGCGGGCCTGCGTTACGGTCAACCACTTCGAACGAGAAGAGGGTCATCGTGCGGTTCATGATCTGCGTGATCGATAGTGAAACGGGCTCGGGTACGGGCGACGAGCTGGCGGCGGTCGACGCCTTCAACGCGCGACTGCGGAGCGCCGGCCAGCTGATCATGGCGGAGGGTCTGTCGTCGCCCCGCGCATCCACCGTCATCGACAACCGCGGGGGAGCGGGGGTCGTCACACCGGGCCCGCTGCACGACACGGAGCAGTACGTGTCGGGATTCTGGATCATCGAGGCGCCTGACCGGGATGCGGCGCTCGCGCTCGCTGCCGAGGGGTCGCGCGCCTGTCACCGCGTCGTCGAGCTGCGGCCGTTGTACGGGGGAGAGGGTTCAGCTAGCTGACCGCGCCGCGCGTCGATACGTGCTGCCGTCGGGCTCGCGCTCGAGCAGCCCCGCGTCGACGAGGTAGCGCCGCATGGTGACGGGGTCATCCGTGAGGGTCGCGAGGCGTTCGGTGAGTGTGCGCTCATCGATGCTTTCGTCCGGGTCGGGCATCGTGCGATCGGCCAGGGTGAGCAGTACGGCGGCGCGATCGTCAGAGCGGGCGGGGTAGTGCTCGAGGCGCCCGTCGACGAAGAAGCGATCGATGCCCGTCGGTCGCGCGACAGGGGTGGCGGAGAGGAGCTCGGCGAAGCGCTCGACGCGGAGGCGCGGCTCACCGGCGTTCCTGTCGATCACCCTGGCGTCGACCAGAGTGCGCAGAATGCGATCTCGACGCTTCTGGGGGAGCGAGGCAAGGTGCTCCGAGGCGTCCTGCTCCGCGAGCAGCAGCCCGAGCACGCGGCGGGTCTCGGGATTGGCCAATGCGGCGATCACACCGCGCCAGGCGTTCTCGTCCGCGGCGCCGCGCGTCACGAGACCGCCGCCGCGCCGCTCACGACCTGCCAGCGCCCGTCGATGATGCGCCAGAAGCGCGTGTAGGTAAGGGATGCTTCGATCCGGTCGCCGTTCCAGTGGATGACGACGTCGACCGCCGTCACTGTCGTTGCCTCCTCATCGTGCTCGGTCGTGGAGCGCGAGCGCGCGGCGAGCCGCTCGAAGCGGGTCGCGCCGGTGCGATGCGAGTCGAGGTCGTCGCGCTTGCCGATCGCCGTGCCGTCGGGCAACGTGAACGTGAGCTCGTCGGCGATGAGAGCGTCGAGGGTGTCGAGATCGCTCGTGCGCATCGCGTCGAGCAGCAGCTCGTCGGCGTCGTCGATCGAGCGGCCGTGGGTGTCGCGGGTCGGCATGTCTCGAACCTACCGACCGTGGATGCCGGGAGAGGGGCGCTTCGGGACGCTCAGGGGGAACATCCGATGCTGGAATCTCCCCAATCTGACATAATGCAGATTATCGGATACTTGACCCAGACGGAGTGTCGCCGCTCGCCGTCAGCCCGTCGCACTCGGCGGCGCGTACCGGTCGCGGCCGAAGAAGAACCAGATCAAGGGCCCGAAGAACTGGGCGAAGATGACGATCGCGTACCAGCCGACCGCCTCGAGGCCGCTCATCTGCGACGAGCGTCGCGAGATCGACACCAGTGCGGCGACCCAGAAGACCGCCAGGACACCGATTCCGATCGTCCACAGCAGAATGCCCAGAATCGAGAATCCATCGAGTGCCATATCGAGAGTCTGTCAGAGAGCGGCGGCGGCCATGCGCAGAAGCCGCGGCAGGTCGTAGGGCTCGAACGGCTCGCCGCAGCGCAGCAGCTCGTCGGCCGTGAACCAGCCGTGTCGCGTCATGTCGACTTGTTCCGAGTCGGTCCAGTTCGTCGACACCGGATCGAAGCGCTCGCACCGCACCACGAAGTACTCGGCGTGCCCGCGGTCATGGTCTGCTTCATCCCAGGCGACGTCGAAGTCGAGGCTCCACACGGGCTCGCCGACGGTGTCGATGACGAGCCCGGTCTCCTCGAACAGCTCACGGATGGCCGCCTGCTCGTGGGTCTCCCCCGGGTCGACTCCCCCGCCCGGCGTGATCCACCGGGCGAAGCGCGTCGAGTCGGGCGCGGCCGTGAAGAACAGCAGCGCCGCCCCGGTCTCATCCATGAGAATGATTCGGGATGTTCGCCGCAGGCCCGGCGTCGGAGCCACCGCCCTGCTCCCCCGCGCCTACTGGCCCGCGGTCGCCGGGTACTCGGTGAAGTACGTGACGTCGCCGACGAGCCGGGTGTTGTCGGCGGGAACCGGGTCGACCGCGGCCTGGGCGACTTCGGCGGCGAACTCGCTCACGTTGTAGAGCTTGCCGGCGGCCTCCTTGCGGGCGTCGATGGCGCCGGGAGCGGCGCGCTCGAGCAGGGTCGCCGTGATGGTGCCCTCGATCATGTCGCCCGAGACGACCGTGAAGCCGATGCCCTTCGCCTCGAGCGTCGGGATGAGGTCGCGGAGGGCATCCTCACCGGCACGCTTCGACAGGGCGACGGCCTCGTACTCGGGCATCGTCGGCACGGTGCGGATGAAGTGCGCCTGGTGGCTCGTGACGAAAACGACACGACCGCCCTCGCCCATGAGCTCGGCGCCCTGCGTCAGCACGTTCACCTGCGCGTCGCGGTTGAGGCGCAGCGCGTAATCCTCGCCCATGCCCGACTCCATGCCGCCGGAGGCGTTGAGCACGAGGACGTCGAGGCTGCCGAAGCGCTCGCGCACCGCATCCATCATCGCCGCGACCGACGCCGGGTCGGTCAAGTCGGCGCCGACGGCGATCGCCTGGCCGCCCGCGGCCTCGATCTCGGCGACGAGCTTCTCGGCGCGCGGCGCCTTGGCGCGGTAGTTGATGACGACGTTGGCGCCCGCGGCGGCGAAGTACTTGACGGTGTCGGCGCCGATGCCGCGCGACGAGCCGGTGACGAGGGCGGTCTTTCCGGCGAGCGAGCCGGGCTGCAGAGGGGTGTTCACGGTTCTCGACCCTACCGGCTGGGCCCCTCGTCGCGCGTTCGCGTCGACCTCGACCGAGGCTCAGCACCCGGTGATAGCGTGAGCCGAAAGCGCCGTGCCGAGGAGGAGCCCGTGGTCGATCTGACGCAGTACCTCTGGATCGTGTGGCTCGTGTTCGTCATCGTCTGCGTGATCATCGAGGTGCTCACGCTCGAGTTCACCTTCCTGATGATCGCAGCCGGGTCGCTCATCGGCGGGCTCGGGGCGAACCTGCTCGGCGGCGAGTGGTGGGTGCAGATCCTCGCCGCGGCGATCATCTCGGGTCTGCTGCTGTTCACGATCCGGCCGCTGCTGTTGCGGCTGCTCGAGCGCAATCGGCAACCGGCCCTCACCAATGTCGACGCTCTCGTCGGTATGGCCGCCCGGGTGACGACCGCATTCGCCGACGGTGCCGGCTTCGTGAAGCTCGCCAACGGCGAGACCTGGACCGCGCGGCTCGTGCTCGAGCACGAGACCGTGCCGCTGGCGGTGGGCGACCGCGTGGTCGTGCGCCGAATCGATGGGGCGACCGCCGAGGTCGCCCCCGCTGAGAGGAATGAGACCGCATGATCTCCGTAGAGGACTTCTTCGGCCAGCTGTTCGTGACCGCCCTGCTGGTGGTCATCGGCATCTTCGTGATCGTCGTGCTGCTGCGCTCGATCCGCATCGTGCCGCAGGCCTACGCCGGCGTCGTCGAGCGCCTCGGCCGCTATCAGCGCACGCTCCAGCCGGGCCTGAACCTGCTCGTGCCGTTCATCGACCGGCTGCGGCCGCTCGTGGACATGCGCGAGCAGGTCGTCTCGTTCCCGCCCCAGCCGGTCATCACCGAGGACAACCTCGTCGTCTCGATCGACACCGTCATCTACTTCCAGGTGACGGATGCGCGTGCCGCGACCTATGAGATCGCCAACTACCTCGCCGGTGTCGAGCAGCTCACCGTCACGACCCTGCGCAACGTGGTCGGTGGGCTCAACCTCGAGGAGGCGCTCACGAGCCGCGACAACATCAACGGGCAGCTGCGCGTCGTGCTCGATGAGGCGACCGGCAAGTGGGGGCTGCGCGTCAACCGCGTCGAGCTCAAGGCCATCGATCCGCCGGCGAGCATCCAGGACTCGATGGAGAAGCAGATGCGCGCCGAGCGCGACCGGCGCGCCGTGATCCTGACCGCCGAGGGCACGAAGCAGTCGCAGATCCTCGAGGCGGAGGGTATGCGGCAGGCCGCCATCCTCAAGGCCGAGGGCGAGGCCAAGGCGCAGGTGCTCAAGGCGCAGGCCGAGGCCGAGGCCATCACGACCGTGTTCGGAGCGATCCACGCGGGGAATCCCGACGCTCCGCTGCTGGCGTACCAGTACCTGCAGACCCTGCCCAAGCTGGCCGAGGGCGAGGCCAACAAGATGTGGATCATCCCGAGCGAGCTCACGGAGGCTCTGAAGGGCATCGGTCAGGGCTTCCTCGGGGGCCAGGGCGGGGCGGCCCCTGGAGGGACGACCAGCGGTTCGAAGCGATCGGGCGGCTCGGCGGCCCCCTCGGCGTGACCGCTCCCCTGCCCTACTTCGCACCATCGCGTCCGCGCGTGCTCGCCCACCGGGGCCTGGCAACAGAGGCTCCGGAGAACACGCTGCTGGCCTTCGCGCACGCGGTCGCGCTGGGTGTCGCTCACCTCGAGACCGACGTGCACGTCTCGGCTGACGGCGTCGCCGTCATCGCTCACGATCCCGACCTCGGGCGGGTCGCAGGGCGCGGGGCTCGCGTGGGCGACCTCACCGTGGCCGAGCTCGCCGCCGTCGATCTCGGCGAGGGCCAGCACATGCCGACCCTGGCCGAGGCCCTCGATGCGTTTCCGGAGACGCGCTTCAACATCGACCTGAAGGCGGCCGGAGCGGTCGCACCGACCGTGCGCGCGGTTCGGGAAGCCGACGCTGTCGATCGCGTGCTGCTGACCTCGTTCAGCGAGCGTCGGCGGCGAGCCGCTCTGCGACTGCTGCCGGAGGTGGCGACGAGCGCCTCCGGCCCGCGGTTCGCGGCCGCCCTCCTCGCCGCGAGCTCAGGCTTCCCTCCCGGTGTGCGGGGCGCGCTGCGCGGCGTGCATGCGGTGCAGATTCCGGCGCGGGCGCTCGGGCTCGACACGGTGTCACCGGCCCGCCTCGCGGCCTATCGCCGGGCGGGCGTCGAGGTGCATGTCTGGACGGTCAACGACGAGCTCGAGATGCGCCGACTGCTCGGGCTCGGCGTCGATGGCATCGTGACCGATCGCGCCGACATCGCGGTGGAGGTGCTGCGCTCGCTGGCGTGAGCCTGTCAATCCTCTGGGAAGCATCGCCGCAGGGCATACCCGCCCCCGGTTCAGGGTCTATACCTATACATAGATTTCGGCGCGGGTCTTCCCGCCAGCGATGCACAAGGAGTGGAGATGGCGGATCGCACACTGCGCGGCATGCGACTCGGCTCGCAGAGCATGCAGAGCGAGGAGGGGGTCGAGTTCGCGGAGCGGCAGCGGGCCCAGTACCGCACGGCCGACGGCGAGGTGTTCGACGTGATCTTCGCGGCGGACGCCGAGCTTCCCGACGTGTGGGAGTCGCCGAAGAGCGGCAAGGAGGGCGTGCTGCTGGCGCCCGACGGCACGCCGGTCGACATCGAGGTGGGCGAGGCGAAGCCCGCGCGCACGCACTGGGACATGCTGCTCGAGCGCCGTACGCGCGACGAGCTCGAGGAGCTGCTGCAGGAGCGCCTCGAACTGCTGCGTGCCCGCCGCGGCGGCGGGGAGCGCCTGGGCGCCTAGCGAACGCCGTCGCGGGAGCGCATCGGACCTCGCCCGAAGCGGGCCGACATGCCCCAGACGGTGACGCGCGCGAGCGCCTCGACCACGATCGCGGGGCCCATCTTCGAACGACCGTTCTCGCGCTCGACGAACACGATCGGGTGCTCGACGATCCGGCCGCCGGCCGACTCGATCCGCCAGGCCAGCTCGACCTGGAAGCAGTAGCCCTGCGACGAGACCACCGCGCGGTCGAGCCCGGTGAGCGCGCTGACCCGGTACACCCGGAAGCCGGCCGTGATGTCGCGCACCCGTGAGCGCAGCATCCACCGCGCGTAGCGGTTGCCCGTGCGGGAGATCGCTCGGCGAAGACGCGGCCAGTTCACGACCGACCCGCCCGCCACCCAGCGCGAACCGATCACCAGGTCGGCGGGCGTCTCGCGCAGCAGGGCCAGCATGGCGGGCAGCTCGGCCGGGTCGTGCGAGCCGTCGGCGTCGATCTCGACGACCGCCTCGTAGCCCTCGGCCGCAGCGCGGGCGAAGCCGTCGAGGTAGGCGGCGCCGAGCCCCTGCTTGCCGGGCCGGTGCGCGACCCGCAATCGATCGTCGGCGGCCGCCAGCTCGTCGGCGATCGCGCCCGTGCCGTCGGGCGAGGCATCGTCGAGCACGAGCACGTCGGCCTCCGGCACGGCGGCGCGGATGCGCGCGACGATCGACCGGATGCTCGCCGCCTCGTTGTACGTCGGCACGAGCACGAGCGTGCGCATCATGCGCGCCGCCGCGGGGCGAGCGCGCCGCCGAGCACGATCGCCGCGAGTCCGAACAGGATGACCCCCCACTCGAGCGTGCGCCCCAGCGCGTGTGCCGGGGTGATGGTGTCGCTCAGCGGCACCTCCTGCACCATTGTGCCGGGTTCGAATAGTGGGAGGCTGTCAAGTGTCGACCCGTCGGGCAACACGATAGCGCTCGCGCCGACCGTGGAGGCTTGAACCAGCGCGCGGCCCGATTCGATCGCACGCAGCCGGGCGATCGCGAGCTGCTGCACGCTCTGGTCGCTCACGCCGAAGTCGGCGTTGTTGGTCGGAGCGAGAAGCACCTGAGCGCCCTCGTCGATCTGGCGCGCCAGAAGGTCGTCGTCGACGATGTCGTAGCAGATCGAGATGCCGGCGATGACGCCGTCGAGGTCGACGACCGTGTCGCGCTGGCCGAACGAGTAGTCGCGCGGCACGAGGTCGAACAGGCTCGGCGCCAGCGGGTAGAAGAAATCGCGTGCCGGCAGGTACTCGGCGAAGGGCACCGGATGCACCTTATCGTACTGATCGACCGCGCCGTCGCCCGCCCGCCACAGCAGCACCGAGTTGAACGTTTCGTCGCCGTCGGCCGTGATAGTTCCGACAACGACGGGGGCGTCGAGCCGCTCGCTCACGAGGTCGAGCACTGACGCGGCATACTCGTTGCGCAGCGGGTCGAGGTCGCTCGCGTTCTCAGGCCACACGACGACGTCGAGGTCGAGGCCCTGGTCGAACAGGGGGCGCGTGGCGTCGTAGTGGTCCTGCAAGATTTCGCCGCGCTCGTAGTCGGCGAACAGACCCGAGTTCGAGTCGCCCTGCACTGCGGCCACGGTGAGCGTGCCGGTCGTGGTGATCGGCACGGCCGGCCAGACCAGCAGAGCCGTGGATGCTCCGGCCACCGCGATGCCGCGGCGCAGCATCCCGACCTCGCGCTCGATCGCGACCGCCACCAGGGCCGCGCTGACCCATGCCAGCAGGAAGGTGAGGCCGCTGAAGCCGACCCAGGCCGCCCAGTGCGCGAGCGGACCCTCGGCCTGGCTGTGCGCGAGACGGCCCCACGCGAAGCCGCCGAACGGGAAGACGCTCGCGACAGCCTCGCGGATGGTCCACGCGGCGGCGACCACGGCGGGCGTCAGCACCATCCGCCCGGCGACTCCCGGCCAGGCCCGGGGCACCCAGCGCCAGGCGAGGGTGATGAGCACGCCGCCCAGCGCCGTGAAGAACACCTGCGCGAGCGTGAGCGCCAACCACGGCACGATGCCGAGATACACGGTCAGCCACTCGATGAGGGTTCCGTAGTAGGCGAAGCCGCTGATCGCGCCGATCAGCAGCGCGCCCCCGATGCTGCGCCCGCGCAATGCCCACAGCACGACCGCGGTGCCGACGATCGTCAGCGGCCACCAGCCGAGATCGGGAAACCCGAGATCCATCATCCAGCCGCCGACCAGCGCGGCGAGCACGGCGACGCCCAGCGGAATGGGCGCGGCGGTCGTCGGGGTCACGAGGGGAATCCTAATCGAGCGGTCACAGCGGCGAACTCAGGCGACGGAACTGTAGGCGACGATGCCGCGGCGGATCGCGTCGAGGGCGCTGCGGGCAGTGCGGCCGACCGGTCCGTCGGCGACGAGGGAGATCTGGTCGAGGAGGTCGATGGTCTGCTTGGTCCAGCGCACGAAGTCGCCCGCGGCGAGGTCGGCGTCGCGGAGGACGCTGTCGAGCGAGCCCCCCGAGGCCCACCGCTGCATCGGGAGGGCGAGTGTCGTGGCGAGCGGCTCGCTTCCCGGCAGCCGATGCTCGCGCTCGAGGTCGTCGAGGCGCGCCCAGAGCTCCTGGGTGCGCTCGAGCGCCGGCCGGAAGGCGCCGCGCGGCAGGGCGTACTCGGGAGCCTGCCCATCGTCGCGCCGCGCTTCGTAGACGATCGCGCTGGCCATGGCGGCGAGGGCGGGGGCGTCGAGGTCGTTCCACAGCCCCTGGCGCAGGCTCTCCGCCACGAGCAGGTCGCGCTCGCCGTAGATACGGCGCAGCGCGCGGCCCTCCGGCGTGAGCCCGAGTCGGCCGTGCTCGTCGGTCTGCAGATAGTCGAGGGTGGTCAGAATCTCGGTGATGCGGTCGAACACCGCCGCGACCGCCCCCGTGCGGCCGGTGATCTGCCGCGAGACCTTGTCGGTCTCGCGCTTCAGCCGCCACCAGCGCTCGGCCCAGCGGGCGTGCGCCTCGCGGTCGGCGCAGCCGTGGCACGGATGCTTGCGCATGCGCGTGCGGACGCCCTCGAGCTGCTTCTGCCGCCGCATCCGGTCGGCCGTCGAGCCCGGCTCGCCGACGCGGCGCGCGCCCTTCTCGAGGTCGCTGAGTTCGCGGCGCAGCGCGGCGTACTCGGTGTAGTCGCCGAGGTGGCAGGTCATCGCCCGCGCGTAGCCCTCGAGGGCCTCCTGGTTCTTCCGCACCGTGCGGGCGAGATCGACCACGGCGCGATCGGCCTGGAACTGCGCGAAGCTCGACTCGAGCACCTCGCGCGTGCGCTGCCGGCCGAACTGCTCGATGAGGTTGACGGCCATGTTGTAGGTGGGCCGGAAGCTCGAGTTGAGCGGGTACGTGCGGCGGGAGGCGAGCGAGGCGACGGCCTGCGGGTCGAGGCCGGGCATCCACTGGATCACCGAATGCCCCTCGACGTCGATGCCGCGGCGCCCGGCGCGCCCGGTGAGCTGCGTGTACTCCCCCGGGGTGATGGGCACGCGCGCCTCGCCGTTGAACTTCTCGAGCTTCTCGAGCACAACGGTGCGGGCGGGCATGTTGATGCCGAGCGCGAGCGTCTCGGTTGCGAAGACGACCCGCAGCAGCTTCTTCTGGAAGAGCTCCTCGACGACCTCCTTGAAGGCGGGCAGCAGGCCGGCGTGGTGCGCCGCGACACCGCGCTGCAGGCCGTCGAGCCACTCCCAGTAACCGAGCACGGCGAGGTCGTCGTCGCGCAGGGTTCGGCAGCGCTCCTCGACGATCTGCCGGATCTCCTCGCGCTCGGCGGCGTCGGTCAGGCGGATTCCGGAGCGGACGAGTTGCCGCACCGCCTGGTCGCATCCCGCCCGGCTGAAGACGAAGAAGATCGCGGGCAGCAGATTGCGGGCGCCGAGGAGGTTCACGACCTCGGCCCGGTCGGCACGCTGCTCGATGCCGGCTCGCTTCTCCCAGCGCTTCGGGTGATGCTGCCGGCCCTTGTGCGGGCTGTGCCCGCCGGCGCGCGCCAGTTGCACGAGCTCGGGGTTGACCCGGTTCGTGGCGGCCTTGCCCGACGAGTCGAAGAGGTCGAGCAGCTTCGAGCGCACCAGCACGTGCTGCTCGAGCGGCACGGGCCGGGTCTCGCTGACGATGACGTCGGTGTCTCCGCGCACCGCCTGCAGCCAGTCGCCGAACTCCTCGGCGTTCGACACCGTCGCGCTGAGCGAGATCATGCGCACGTGCTCGGGAAGGTGGATGATCACCTCCTCCCACACCGCCCCGCGGAAGCGGTCGGCAAGGTAATGCACCTCGTCCATGACGACGTACGAGAGATCGCGCAGCAGGTCGCTGTCGGCGTACAGCATGTTGCGCAGCACCTCAGTGGTCATGACCACGATGCGCGCGCGCGCGTTGATGTTCGTGTCGCCGGTGAGCAGGCCGACCTCGCTGTGCCCGTACTGGGCGACGAGCTCGTTGTACTTCTGGTTGCTGAGGGCCTTCATGGGCGCGGTGTAGAAGATCTTCGCCGTCGGCTCGAACATGGCCAGGAACACCGCGAACTCGGCCACGATCGTCTTGCCGGCACCGGTGGGCGCCGCCACCAGCACGCTGCGACCCTGCTCGAGCGCCGCGCAGGCCGCCTGCTGGAAAGGGTCGAGCTCGATGCTCAGCGTGTCGCGGAAGGCCCGGAGGCGGGGCAGCCTCTGCAGCGCGCGCTGCGCGGCGTAGCGCTCGGCCGGGCTGGGGCCCGCATCCGCCCCGCTGCGACCCGCGGCGTCAGTCATCGACGCGGATGCCGTACTCGGCGTTCAGCGCCGCGTCGCGCTTGGCGACCCGCCTGTCGTTGAGCACCGCGATCGCGGCCGCCGCGAAGTAGAGCCCGATCATCGGGATCGCGAGCAGCACCATCGACAGCACATCGGCGGCGGGCGTCGCGATCGCGGTGAACGTCGCGACCCCGAGAATGGCCCAGCGCCACGCCTTCAGGATGCCGGCTCCGGTGATCACGCGCGCCAGGTTGAGCGCGACGAGCACGACCGGGAAGAGGAAACCGACCCCGATCGCGAGGATGAACTTGATCGCGAAATCGAGGTAGATGCGGGCGCTCAGGAAGCTCGCCGAATCGACGAAGGCGAAGCTCGTCAGCAGGATGACGATGTTCGGGAAGACGAACCAGGCGGCGAGGCACCCGCCGACGAAGAGCGGCACCGAGGCGGCGAGGAAGCCGATGGCGAACCGCTTCTCGCGCTGATGCAGGGCCGGCACGATGAACGCCCACAGCTGGTACAGCCAGATCGGCGACGAGGCGACGACCCCGATGAGGAACATGATGAGCAGGCGGGTGTCGAACGCCTCGCCGATCGTCGTGTAGGCCAGGGTCGCGTCGCGGTTCTGCCGCTCCGCGACCTCCAGCACCGGCGCGCTCAGGGCGGCCCAGACATAGTCGACCGCCCACCAGGCGGGAATCGAGAACACCACGATCGCGAGCGCCGCGATGGAGATGCGCTTGCGCAGCTCCACGAGGTGCTGCCCGAGGGTCATGCGGCCCTCGGGATTCCGGGACCGCGAGCCGCGGCCGGCCACGGACTACTTCGAGCTGGAGGAGTCGGTGCCCTCGGCCGTGGGCGCCGAGTCGGCCGACGACTCCGCCGGCGCATCGCCGTCCTTGTTCTTGATCTCCTTCTTGAAGATCGTCATCGACTGACCCAGGCTGCGGGCGAGCTGCGGGAGCTTCGGCGCGGCGAACAGGAGGATCACCACGAGGAGCAGGATGAGGCCGGTCCAGCCTCCGAGGTTCGCGGGCATCGATCGTCCTTCCGTCAACGGATCCGGTGGGGAGAGTCTAGCGGGCGGCGATTCGAGTCTCCTGCGCCCCGCGCGCGGTTCTCAGGCTCCCCTAGGCCGGGTCGGTGCCCTGTGCTGCGATCGCGGCGCGCGCCCAGTCGAGCACCGCGCTTCGTGCGCTGGGCGGGCCGAGGATCTCGACCGCACCGGCGACCCGCGCGGCGACGCGCCCGAGGATGCCGGGGTGCGCGATGCGGAGCGACACGATCGCACGGTCGCCCTCGATGCGCACCGGGTCGTCGGCGCCGCGGTAGTCGGCGAGCAGCGGCAGCGCGGTCACCGGCAGCGCGAGCTCGACCAGCTCGTCGTCGGCATCCCCCTGGAAGAGGCCGTCATCGGCCGCCTCGGAGCTGTGCGGCTCCGCATCGCCAAGTACCTCGACGCTCGCCACCCGGTCGAGCAGGAAGGTGCGCTCGGCATCGCGGGTGAGGCACCAGCCAAGCAGGTACCACGCATCGTCGACACCCTCGACCCGGATCGGGTCCACCTCGCGCACCTGGCGCTCGCCGCGGGTCGTGACGTAGTCGATGCGCACCCGTCGCCCGGCGGCGACCGCGTCGACGAGCACGCCGTGGATCCCGGCCTGCTCTCCCGGTCGCACGGCGAGCGCCACAGGTGCATCGCTCGCGCCGCGCGCCAGCTTCGTCATGAGCTCGAGGATGTCGATCCGCGCCGCGAAGGCGGGCAGCGCTGCGACCCGCTGCAGGCCGGCCAGCAGGGCGGCGGCCTCCCGGGCCGAGAACCGGGGGCGTTCCTCCATCGGTGCCGCGCGGAACCGGATGATGTCGCGCTCCTCGAAGTCGTCCCAGTCGATGTCGAAGAGCGTCTCGTGCGTGTAGGTGCCGTCGGCGCCGGGCGTTCCGCTCATGGCGATGAGCGTCACGGCCTTGCGCATCTGCTCGGGGGTGGTGCCGAAGTGCTCGGCGGCCTCGGCGACCGTCACCCGCACCTGGTCGATGAGGTACGGCACGAGCGAGAGCAGGAATGCGAGCTTGTCGGGGGCGCCCAGCGCCGCTGCGCGCTCAGCCATGGGCGGCCACCACCCTCTGCCAGCGGGTGAGCACCGCATCGCGGAGCGCCGGCGGCTCGAGCACCACCACGTCGGCGCCGAAGGCGGCGAGCTCGTCAGCCAGGATGTCGAGGTCGGTGGTGCGCACGACGAGAGCGGCGTCGCCGCCCTGCTCCCCCGCGGTCTCCTCCGTTCCCGCACGGTTGCGCAGCACCACGTCGGCCTCGCTGCCCGGCCGCGGCCGGACAAGCGCGGTCGTCGCCTCCCACAGCCGGGCGAGCTCGTCGAGCACGCGCACGGCGACCTCGGGGTCGGTGCGACGCGACGCCGGGGTTCCCGTCGGCGCGACCGGGCCGACGATGCGGCGCAGCAGAAACGTGCGCGGAGCATCCACCCCGTCGTCATGCGCATGCAGGTGCCAGCGACCCTCGTGGAATACGAGGGCCAGCGGCGAGACCCGGCGCTGCTCGGCCGTCGCCACGCCCGGCTTCAGGTAGGGGAAGGTCACCTGCTGCCCGCGATCGATCGCGGCCTGCAGCGGCTCGTGGGCGGCATCGCGCGTGCGGATGCTGGGGGCGAAGCCGATCACCGTGTCATCGATGCGCACGCCCAGGCCCCGCAGCTTCGTCAGCGCGCGCCGCGCGTCTGCCGACAGCGATCCCTCGCGCCAGACCTGGCCGGCCAGCCGCAGCAGCGCGTACTCCTCCGGGGTGAAGACGATGTCGTCAGGAAGCTGGTAGCGCGCGGGCGGGATGCGGTACCGCTGCAGCTTCGTGTCGCCGTCGGCCCCCGGCGCATCGATGGTCTCGAGCGGAACCCCGAGGTCGCGCAGCTCCTCCTTGTCGCGCTCGAACTGGCGCTCGAGGTTCGCCCGGTCGGCTTGCGCCGCGTAGCGGTGCGCGTAACCGGTGACGGTCGACAGGATCTCCGCCTTCGTGAGCCCCTGCTCGGTGGCGAGCAGCGCGAGGACGAGGCTGAACAGCCGCTCCTCGACGGGGATCTTGCGCGGCCCGGCCGCCACGATGGGCTACTCCTCGACCCCGAGGATGTCGACGACGAACACCATCGTCGAGCCGTCGGGGATCGTCGCGGGCGCCTGGCCGGCCGGGTAGCCGAGCTCGGGCGGGATCACGACGATCACCTGCGATCCGACCGTCTTGCCGACGAGACCTTGGGCCAGCCCGGGCACGATGCCCGCCGGGTCGTCCTCGAAACTGATGACCGGGAAGGTGGCGGGCGCGCCGCGCTCCCAGCTCGAGTCGAAGACGGTCTTCGTCGACCACAGCAGGCCGGTGTAGTGCAGCACCGCCCGGTCGCCCTCCTCGAGGGCCGCACCCTGCCCGAGCACGAGCGTGTGGGCGCGCAGCTCGGTCGGCGGAGCCTCGTTGGGGATCGTGACGCCGGGGATGCCGTCGGGGGTGGTGACCACGGCCGGGATACCAGACGCGCCCAGCTGCGGCAGGCCCGTCGCGCGGCCCAGGTAGGCGGCCTGCACGTCGAGCACCATGACGATCGCGTCGTCGTTGCCGAGCCCCAGCGAGGGGTCGAGCGTGTCCGCACCGAAGACGTCCTCGATGGCCCCTGTCACCGCGATGCGCGAGCCGACCTGGGCGCACTGCACCGCCTCGGCGAGCAGGTCGAGCTCGGCCCCCGCGGTGCGACGCAGGGGCGCATCCTCCGGGTCGTACGAGCTCGCCGTGATCAGCTCGCCGTTCTCGCCGTTGAACAGGCTGACCTGGAAGTCGACGATCTGCCCGCGGGCGATCGGGTCGCCCTCGCCGGCGTCGATCACGGCCTGCTGGGCGCCGTCGGTCTCCAGCGGGGTCGGGAAGTCGACATCCGGCTCCGAGCCGAACGCGCCGCTGGCCTCGACGTACCCGGCCGAGGTGCCGGTCGGCACCACGGGAGTGCAGGCTTCCGTGCCGAACGGCGCGGTGCAGGCGGCGAGCGTGCCGACGAGAGCCGTCGACAGCAGGAGAGCAGAGGCGGTGCGCACGGAGCGTCGGGGGGTCGCGTTCACGTCCCTCAGCCTAACGGGCGGCGCGCCGACTTCTCGGCCAGTGACTGCGCCTCGCGGGCCGCCTTCCGCAGCCGCTTCGCGCTCGCCATGCGGTCGCCGACCGCGCCCGGCGTCCACAGCTCGACGTCCTCGTCGCCGTACTCGGTCTTCGAGCCGCGCTTCGCCTTGATGAACCGTCCCGCGCCGTCGGCCAGCCGTCGCGCGGTGAGCAGGAAGCCGGTGTGCGCGACCATGCGGTGGTCGGGGCGCACCGACAGGCCGTCGACGTTCCACCCCCGCACCATCGTCTCGGTCGACAGCGGCTCTGTGAACGTCTCCGTCAGACGGATGGCCTCCGCCACCCGCGACAGCTGCGTGGCCGTGGCGACATACACGAGCAGCACTCCCCCGGGCGTGAGCGCCTCGGCCACCGCGTCGAGGCACTCCCAGGGCGCGAGCATGTCGAGCACGGCGCGGTCGGCGGTGCCGGCGGCAACGACCTCGGGCAGCGCATCCTGCAGATCACCGAGCGTGATCGTCCAGTTCTCGGGCCGCGCGCCGACGTAGGCGCTGACGTTGCCCTCGGCGATCTGCGCGAACTCCTCGCGGCGCTCGAACGAGAACAGGTGGCCGGTCTCGCCGATCGCGCGCAGCAGCCACATGCTCAGCGCCCCCGAGCCGACGCCGGCCTCGATCACGCGCGCGCCGGGGAAGATGTCGGCCTGGGCGAGGATCTGCGCGGCATCCTTCGGGTAGATGATCGCCGCGCCGCGGGGCATCGACATGACGAAGTCGGTCAGCAGTGGGCGCAGCGCGAGGTAGGCGACACCCTGCGAGTTCTCGATCACGCTGCCGTCGGGCAGGCCGATGAGCCGCTCGTGCTCGAGCACGCCGCGGTGGCTGTGGAAGGCCTTGCCCGGCTCGAGGGTGATCGTGTTCAGCCGGCCCTTCGGGTCGGTCAGCTGCACCTGGTCGCCCTCGACGAAGGGGCCGGTCTGGCGGCGGCGGGTCATGGCGCTCCTGTCATGCGCCGACTCCGGTGGCGCGGTGGTGGTGCCGCTCGAGAGCCGCGGCCAGATCGACGACGCCGCGCCCCTCGAGGGTCGGCCACAGCTCGTGGGTCGGGCCCTCGGGCAGCGTCAGGTGCAGCGGCACCCCGATCGCGGCAGCGCCCGAGGCGATCGCGGAGGTCAGCCCGAACTGGCTGTCCTCCAGGGCGACGCAGTCGCCGATGGGCACGCCGAGGCGCTCGGCGGCGAGCAGGTAGGGCTGCGGGTGCGGCTTGGGGTGCTCGACGTCGTCACCCGCGATGACGACCGCGAACGCGCCGTGGCCGACGGCCTCCGCGATCTGCAGCGCCATGCGCCGGATCGACATGGTCACGAGGCCGACGGGGATGCCCGCATCCCGAAGCTGCGCGATCAGCTCTCGGGCTCCGGGCCGCCAGGGCAGCTCGTCGGCCACCTGCTCCATGACCCGGTCGGTGAGGGTCTCGATGATCGCGTCGATGCCGAGCGCGACCCCGGCGTCCTGCAGGATGCGCGCCGACTGCGCCAGCCCCGAGCCGACCAGCTGCATGCCCTGCTCGCGGCTCCAGGTGCCGCCGTGGGCGGTGACGAGCTCGTGCTCGGCGACCATCCAGTACGGCTCGGTGTCGACGATCGTGCCATCCATGTCCCAGAGAACGGCGGCGGGGGTCGGAGCGGTCACGACGAGCGAGTCTAGTTGCGTTCTATCCTGGGGCGACCCCGCGCACCGAACCGGCGGGGTCGGAGGGGTGACCGGGTGACGACGAGCGATCTGTTCCGCGACGGGCGGCTGCTGGTGGTCGCCTTCGAGGGCTGGAACGACGCCGGCGAGGCCGCGAGCGGCGCCGTGCGCGCCCTCAAGGACGTGCTCGATGTCGAACCGATCGCCGACATCGACCCGGAGGACTACTACGACTTCCAGCTGATCCGCCCGCATGTGGAGTTCGACGAGGAGGGTCGGCGCCGGCTGCGCTGGCCGGGGGTCACGCTGTACGGCCCGGTCGGCGATGACGGGATGCCCCGCTCGGGCGCGCTCGAGCCCGAGCTCGACGCCGCGCGGGCGGCGGCCGCCGGCCTCGACGTCTCCGGCGCCAACCACGAGAACATCTACCTGCTGCTCGGGGCAGAGCCCTCGCGCGGCTGGCGCACCTTCGCCACCGAGACGATCGACCAGGCGCTCGCCGCCGACATCACCGGCGTGATCCTGCTCGGCGCGCTGCTCGCCGACGTGCCTCACTCGCGCCCCATCGCCGTGCACGTGTCGAGCGAGAACCCGCAGGTGCGTGAGGAACTCGACGTCGAGCGCAGCAGTTACGAGGGGCCCGTGGGCATCCTCAGCGTGATCGCGGCGATGGCCGAGGAGGTCGGGATCCCGACGATCTCGCTGTGGGCATCCGTGCCCCACTACGTGCACAACGCGCCCTCGCCCAAGGCGACGCTCGCCCTGCTCGACAAGCTCGAGGAGCTCGTCGACGTCGTCATCCCTCGCGGCGACCTGCTCGACGAGGCGCGCGAGTGGGAGGAGGGCATCGACGCCCTCGCCGCCGACGACGACGAGATGCGCTCGTACATCGACCAGCTCGAGCGCGCGCGCGATGCCGTGGAGGCACCCGAGGCGAGCGGCGAGGCGATCGCGCAGGAGTTCGAACGCTACCTGCGCAAGCGCGACGACGAGCCCCCGGCTGACGGGCCCGGCGCCGGCTGAGGCTTGCCGACGCGTCCCGGCCGCGGCTCGGTGTCGCGGCGCCACGGTGTCGCGCCGCCCCGGTACTGTGCGGCGCACCTCGGCGTGTCGCCCGGGCTGCGCGGCGTGTCGCGCCGACCAGCCAGCGTGAGCGACACCCGCCGCCGATTCGTCGAGTGCTGATCTCCACAACTCAGGAGTTGAGACTTGGCGCCGGCCGCGACACGCCGGTAGAGCATCCGAAAGCCGTATCGGGAGTCGCCGTCTCCTGAATTGTGGACAAGAGGCCGGGATGCTCGCAGCGCGCCGAACCCCTAGCGACCAGCTCGAGCTAACCGGTCGGAGTCAGCAGCGGCTGGACGGTCAGGGAGAACAGCACGAAGAGGCCGATGCCTCGAGCGATTCCGCCCCCGATTCGAGCCTGCAAGACCTGAGATGGGGCGAGCGCTCGCTCTTCGTCCTTGTGCTGTCCGAAGGCCCGAAAGAGGGAAGCGTTGAACCTGGTGACCGATCGCGGAGAGATCACGGAGACGAGGCCGAGTGCGATGAAGACGATCGTCACAAGCCACACAAGGTAGGGGGCGCCACCATGTCACTCACGAGCCACTCCTCCCTTTCGCGGTCCCTCAGTATGGGGGCGCGTCGAAACCAGGCAGGCTTCGCCGGACTTGAGCGCGATTCTCGTGGCGTTGTCGGCACCGGCGCCGATCTCCACAACTCAGGAGTCGCGTGACTCCACGGTCTGCGACACGCCGGTGGAGCATCCTGAAGCCGCATCGGCGCGCGCCATCTCCTGAATTGTGGAGATGCGCGGATGCTCGCGCGGGGCCAGGCGCCGACACCGGCCGCGCTACAGCGGGTCGAGCACTCCTGTCGAGAGCAGCACGAGCAGCGTGCCGCCGAGCAGCAGCCGGTAGATCACGAAAGGCAGGAACGAGCGCTTCGAGATGTAGGCCATGAGGCCCGCGATGACGGCGAGGCCGACGCCGAAGGCGACGACCGTCGCGGCCGCGATCTCAACCCAGCCGAACGGGCTCGAGCCGGGCTCGCGGATCGCCGTGACGAGCTCGTAGAGCCCGCTGCCGAACACCGCCGGAACAGCGAGCAGGAAGGCGTAGCGCGCCGCGGCCGGGCGGGAGTAGCCCAGCGCGAGCCCCATCGTCGTCGTGGCTCCCGACCGGGAGACGCCCGGGATGAGCGCGAGGGTCTGCGCGAACCCGTAGGCGAGACCGTGCGGGTAGGTGAGGTCGGTCAGTTCGCGCGTGCGACGCCCGAGCCAGTCGGCAAGGCCGAGCAGCACCCCGAAGACGATGAGCACGATGGCGACGAGCCAGAGCGAGCGGAACGTCTCGCGGATGTACTCCTGCGCGAGGAAGCCGACGACGACGATCGGCAGCGTGCCGATGATGATGAGCCACCCCATGCGCACGTCGGGGTCGTCGCGCGGCACGCCCCGCTCGCCTCCCTGCGCGTGCGCTCCCGCACGCGGCCCGAACGACCGGAACCACGTGCCGATGATGCGGGTGATGTCCTTCCAGAAGTACAGCAGCACCGCCAGCTCGGTGCCGATCTGCGTGATCGCGGTGAACGTCGCGCCCGGGTCGGTGGCGCTCGGCAGGAACTCTCCCGCGATGCGCAGGTGGGCGCTCGAGGAGATGGGGAGGAACTCGGTGAGGCCCTGGATGAGACCGAGGAGGATCGCTTCGAGGAGGGACACGCGTGGCCGTTCTAGTAGCGGAGGAGCAGGTCGGCAAGGGCGGCATGGCCGAAATCGAGGGCGGCGAGCGGCACCCGCTCGTCGACCCCGTGGAACATCGCCGGGAAATCGAGCTCGGGCGTGAGCTTGAGCGGGGCGAAGCCGTAGCCCGTGATGCCGAGCAGGCTCAGCGCCTTGTTGTCGGTGCCTCCGCTCAGCAGGTACGGCAGCACCTCGGTGCCGGGGTCGTGCCGCTGCAGCGTCGCGACCATCTGGTCGACGAGCGGCCCGCTGAACGGGTTCTCGAGTCCGACATCCCGGTGCATCACGACCACCTCGATGTCGTCGCCCACGAGCTGGCGCACCTCGGCGAGCACCGCATCCTCCTCCCCCGGCAGGGTGCGGATGTCGATGAGCGCCTCGGCCCGGTCGGGGATGACGTTGTGCTTGTAACCCGCCTGCAGCAGGGTCGGGTTGCTCGTCGTGCGGATCGTCGCGGTGAGGAAGCCCGCCGCCGTGCCCGAGCGCAGCAGCAGCTCGTCGGGTGCGATCTGCTCGGGGTCGGCATCCAGCAGTCGGGCGAGCTCGGCGAGCAGCTGGCGCGTGGTGTCGGTCAGATGCAGCGGCCACCGCTGCCGTCCGAGGGCGACGACGGCTTCGGCGAGTCTCGTCACCGCGTTCGCGGCGATGACGCGCGAACCGTGCGCGGCCGTGCCGCGAGCCACCAGCTTGATCCAGACCAGGGCCTTCTCGCCGGTCTGCAGCAGGTACGCGCGGCGGCCGCCCACCTCCACCGAGTAGCCGCCGACCTCGCTGATCGCTTCCGTCGCGCCGGCGAAGAGCTGGGGATGCTCGGTCACCAGGTGATGCGAGCCGAACACTCCCCCGTTCTCCTCGTCGGCGAAGAAGGCGACGACCAGGTCGCGGTTCGGTCCGCCCGACGCGATCACCTCGCGCAGAGCGGTGAGGATCATCGCGTCCATGTTCTTCATGTCGACGGCCCCACGACCCCACAGCAGCCCGTCGCGGATCTCCCCCGCGAAGGGGTCGACGCTCCAGTTCGCGGGGTCGGCCGGCACGACATCGAGGTGCCCGTGCACTACGAGCGCCGGGCGCTCACCGCGCGACCGATCGACGGGATGCTCGTACCGGCCCGCGACCCGGGCGACGACGCTCGTGCGCCCCGGGGCGGCGTCGATCAGCACCGGGTCGAGCCCGAGGCTGCGCAGCTCGGCCTCGACGTACTGGGCCGCCTCCGTCTCCCCGTTGCTGCGGCCCTCGCCGTAGTTCGTCGTGTCGAAGCGGATCAGGTCGCGCGCGATGCGCGCCGTGCGGCTGAGGGTCGGGTCATCCGGGCGCTCGCGCTCCGCATCCTGGACCATGCCGACCACGCTACCGGGCGCGGCGGGCGCGTTCTCATTCGTGCTAAGGTCGTCTCCGGTCGCGCCGCCCCCGGCGGGCGCGACTTGACCAGCGCGGGTGGCGGAATTGGCAGACGCGCTAGCTTGAGGTGCTAGTGCCCGTATAGGGCGTGGGGGTTCAAGTCCCCCCTCGCGCACGCTGGTCGGAACGGCCCCGGAGATACTCCGGGGCCGTTCCGCGTTGGGGTGAATGTGGCCCGGGGTGACGGCCAGCCCGGGGTGACCTTCGGCCCGTGGTGCCCACTCGCTCGGCACCGTAGCGTGGGCACATGAGGATCCGTGTCGTCGATCTGGCCGAGCTCTTCGGGCCCCCCGTGCACTTGCGCTCGCCCGCCTTCCTCAAGCCGTCGCGGTGGGCGCAGTTCGAGGGGGTGCGCGAGACCTGGGCGGAGGTCGCGCGGCTCGCCGTCGGCGACCCTCTCGTCGGTGACGACGCCGACACGGTGTTCGGCGGCGCGATCGTGCTGCTCTCGCCGGCCCGGCAGCTGGCGGGAATCGACGAGTCGATCATCGTCGACGGTCGCCACCGGCTGGTCGCCTGGCAGCTGCTGATCGACGCGGCTCGGCGCGCCATGGCGCAGCAGGGCGCGACGATGGTGGCGAGAACCCTCGAGGATCTGCTCGAGAATCCGTCGGGCATCGCCCCCGACGACGAGCATCGTCGCGTCGTGCTACCGAGCCGGGAGGATCGGGAGGAGTTCGTGGATCGGCTCACGCTCGATCTGCGGCTGCTGCAGCCGGGCGGTCGAGGCGCATCCGGCATCAGTGCCGCGCACGCCTGGCTGCTCGACGCTGCCGCGGAGTGGCTGGCCGAGGGCGACACGATGGATCGAGCCCAGCGGCTGGCCCGGGTGATCATGCATCGGCTGCGGGTGATCGTGATCGAGACCCGACCGGTCGACAATCCGCTTCGCATCGCCCGCGAGCTGGCGAGCGGCGGAACACCGGTGAGCTCGGTCGACATCATCGGGCAGACCCTGCTCGACGCCCTCGGCCTGCCCGCCGACGCTGCCGATCGCGCGTACCAGACGTTCCTGGCCCCGTTCGGCGACCCCTGGTGGGCCGAGCCTGCCGACGGGCGCGGCGGTACCGAGTCGCGGCTCGAGCAGCTGACGCGTGCGTGGCTGATGGCGCGAACGCTGCAGGTGGTGTCGCAGGCCGACCTCGGTCCTGCATTCCACCGCTACCTGCGGCTGGGCGCCGGGCAGCCGCTCGATGTCCTCGGCCGTCTGCGCGACGAGGGCGCGATGCTCCGCGAGCTCGCCGTGGCCTCACACGATGGCGGCGCGGACGACGACCCGCGGGCGCTCTTCCTCGACCGGATGTCCGTCCTCGGGTGCCCGGAGGCCATCGCCGTGCTCCTCTGGCTCGATGCCGACGAGCGTCGCCAGTTCGCAGAAGCCGAGCGCATTGCGCTCCTCGCCCTGCTCGAGAGCTGGGTGGTGCGACGCCTGCTCAGCGGTCTGCCGATCACCGGCGCGGGAGCGGGGTGGCAGACCGTGCTGACGCGGCTGGGCGCAGGAACAGCATCCGGGATCGCCGCCGCCCTCGGCGGAGCGCTCGCACGGGCCGGTGACGACGGGCACTACTGGCCGACCGATGACGACCTGCGTCTGGTGCTGCCCGCCCGGCCCATCGCGCTCGAGCTGCCCGAGGCATCGGCACGGGTGCTGCTGGAGGCGCTCACCGACGACGCCGTGGGTGCCGGGTCGACCAGTCGCGGTAGCGCCCGCGTGCTCCTGCTGCAGGCCGCGCCCGAGGGGGATGCCGCGATCGCGCCGATGCTGCGGCACGTGCTCGGCAATCTGACGCTGGCCGAGGCACCCGTGATCGACGCGGATCCCGACGTGTCCCGCCGCACGGCGGCCCTCGTGGAGCGCGCGATCAGGCGCTGGCCGGGGCCGACGTCGGGGCTGCCTCAGCCCGGCGCTGCAGCTGCCGCTCCCGGTTGGCCAGGAACAGCGGGAACGTGAACGCGATCGCCGTGAGGCCCGAGAAGACGATGTAGGCCCAGAGGTGGCGCATGCCCAGGCGGCGCCCCTCGATGACGATGAACGCGCACGCGGCGACTGCCATGATGAGCAGGTCCATCGTGAGCGAGCCGACAGCCGGGCCGTTGGCGAACCAGTCGCCGAGGAAGTCGGTGCGCTCGATGATGGCGATGGCGTTGTAGGTCCATGTGCCGATGAGGCCAGCGATCGCGAGGACGAGGAAGACGATGGCGCGGCTATTCCATGCGGGGGGCGAGGTGTGATGAACAGTGCTGTCACTCCGGGTCATGCCGACATTGTCCTCCGTCCTCACCGAGGGGAACGCCACTGATGGCCACAGCCCACGAACTGCTGCACCGCGAACAGCGGTTCGCCGTCAACGACTACGACGGTGAGGAGCCTGGGGTGGTCGTCATCGATCGACGGAGTCCATTGCTCGTGGTGGCTCCTCATGCCGTGAATCACCATGATCGGTTTGGTGCTCCCAAGCTCGCGGACATCATGACGGGCGGTTTGGCGTGCACCCTCGCCGACGCCCTGGGCGCCTCGGTGATCGCCGCCTCACGACGCGTTCCGCACTGGACCGACTGGAACTCGCGAACTGATCCTTTCGGACGGGCGCTCGAGAGCATCGTCCAGCCCGACAGGGTCACGCTCGTCATCGATGTTCACGGGATGCTCGATCACCACGGTGTCGATGTCTGTGTGGGGCTCGGTCCTCACCCGGGGCGCAGCGAGCGACTCTTCGGCGACCAGCTCATGAGTGCGATGGGCGATCTTCGCGTCACGCTCGATCGACCATTCTCTGCGCGAGGGCCCCGAACGGTGACGGCACGAGCGCAGAGCAAAGGGATCCCCGCCGTGCAGATCGAGATCGCTCGCCGGTTCAGAGATCCCGTCCTCCAACCGGAAGCCGCCGCGCACGTGCTTGCCGGATTGGTCGAGATGCTTCGCCGTTACAGTTGAGGGCGTGCCGCCGATCCACTCGATCCTGCTGACCACAGACGCCGGACTGCGGCGACAGCAGCGGGCCGTTCTTGCTCCGCCGCCGGTCATCTCGGGCTGGGGACTGCAGGCGGGCAGCTTGGTGCGGGTTCAGGTGGGCAATCGGGCACGAGGGGTCTGGCTCCACGTCGCCGACGACATCACGGCGACGAAAGCACCCGATGGAACTCCCGTTCTCCATCTCGACGCTCGGACCGCGGCGGCACTCGGTGTCGCGATCGATACCCTCACGGAGGGCCAGATCGACGTGCGGTCATGGCATCTGCGTCCGCAACCGATGCGGCTCGACTATCCGCAAGGATCAGGCCTCGTTGTGGTGCCGCCCGACGTTCTCGAAGGGCTGGGCGGCACTGGTCGGGCTGTCGTGATCCGGTCGCCATCTCGTGTGATGGTGGCGCAGGCCTGGACTCCGCCTCTTCCCGATCGTCAGGCGCCCGACAAGGTGAGGTTGAACTACCACTCTCGCCTCCTGCTCGGCATCACCGATGGGGCGACCGAACCGATGCAGGTGACACCGTGGCCACGCGACGCGGGGATCGGATTTCCCGCGCTGGCACAGCGCGCCGGGCGCCGTGCCCGAGACGTCATGGGTGCCCCGCTGCGGGCTTGGTTAGGTGCTCCCGAGCTGCTTGTGGCCGTCCGGAGCGCCTCATCGATCGATGATGGTCAACGCGTCGCGCGGTGCGCTTCGTCGACCCTCGATCTTCTTGGCGCCCGACCGGGAGACCTCGTGCGCGTCGGTTGGGGGCCGAGGACAACGAGCGTCCGACTCTTCCCGCGCAGTGACAGCGACACATCGCCCATCAACGCGCCGTCGATGGTCGACTGGGTGGGTGGACGGACCGACGACGAGATTCCGGATGATTCTGAGATTCTCATTCCCGCAGCTGTTCGAGCGGAGCTGGGTGCTCCCCGCGACAGTGTCGTGCTTGTCCGGCGTTCAACGGCATGGTTGCTCCGAAAGCGGGCGGTCGCTCTCACACTTCCTCTGGTCGGTGTCGCCATCTCGATCCCCGGAGTCGACCTCCCGCCCGTAGCGGGAATCCTCCTCCTCGCTCTGGTGTCGTTGATGACCTTGGCCCAGGATCGAGTTCCGCGACCGCGCCGGCGGGTGCGCCTCGGTGGCTGAGCTCGAGGCGAGCGATCTCGACGCCCTCGAATCGCGCACGGCCTTCCGGGAGTGGAGCGCGCGGCCGCCCGGGCAGCGGGCCGACCCCCGCCGATTCGGGATGCTCGCCGCGACTCTCGGGCTCGATCTCGAGCGCCTCGGCGCCGCGTCGGGGCCCTCTCCCGCCCTCGGGGTGGTCGGGTCGAAGGGCAAGGGCACCACGGTCGCCCACGCCTCGGCGCTGCTCGTCGAAGCAGGCTTGCGCGTGGGCACGGTGTTCAGCCCGGGGCTCGTCACGAACCGCGATCGGCTGCGGGTCGACGGCACCGTGCTGCCGATCGATGAGTACGCCGCCCTCCTCGGCCGGGTCGATTCCGCGCTGCGCACCCTGCCGCCGCCGACCGAGGGCTATCTCGGGCCGAGCGGGTTCTTCCTCGCTGCAGGGCTCGCGCACTTCGCGGATGCGGGGTGCGAGGCGCTCGTGCTGGAGGCGGGCATCGGAGGGCGACGCGATGACCTCGGCCGCGTCGGCCTCACGGGGCTCGCGATGGCCGAGGTGTTCCTCGAGCACACCGACCTGCTCGGCGGTACGATCGCGGAGATCGCCGGCGACAAGGTGGGTGCGGCTCGGCCTGGTGCGCGGTTCATCACCCACCTCGCGCAGAGCGAGGAGGCCGAGGCGATCATCCGGAAGCACGCGGAGGCGATCGGCGCGGAGCGCATCCGTGTCGACGCGGACGCTCGCGCGCCCTACGCCGACGCGGTCGGGTCCGGCCTCGGCGGCATGAACGCCGCGCACGGCATGCTCGCTGCTCGTCGGCTGCTGGCGGCGACGGGTCGCACCGACGTCACCCCCGAGCAGTTGCGCGCGGCGGGCGGCCGCGTGTCCTATCCCGGCCGCCTCTCGCGGCACGAGGTCGGCGACTCGGGCGCGCGCGTGACCGTGTTTGTCGACTCGGCCATCAGCCGTGACGGCTTCGAGAACGCCCTCGCGCATGTGGAGCGCGAGACCGGCGCTCCCCCGCCGCTCACGCTCGTGTCCGTGCCGCGCACGAAGGATCTCACCGGGTTCCGCGCCGTCGCGACGCGGCTGCCCGGGCGCGTGGTGTTCGTCGCCCTCGAGCGGGTGCACCTGCACTACCCGGAGCGCTCGGAGTGGCACGGCGAGTGGGCGACGGCCGCCGACCTGACCGCCCTGCTGCGCGCGGCACCGGTCGTGCTCGCGATCGGCACGGCGAGCTTCTCGGCCGAGGTGCTGCGGCAGCTCGGGGTCGACACCGACCGGGTGCTCTGACATGCCGACCGCTCCGTTCGGGCTGCTGCTCGATGTCGATGGCCCCATCGCGAGCCCGATCGAGCGCCGCATCGCGATCGACTCGATCGTGCGCGATCTGCTGGCCCTCGCGGCAGCGGGCATCCCGATCGCCTTCATCACCGGGCGCAGCGACGCCTTCATGCGCGAGCAGGTCGTGGCGCCCCTCGTGGCCGGCGGTCTGGATGCGGAGGCGCACGTCTTCGGCGTCTTCGAGAAGGGCGGCTGCTGGGCGCCGGTGACCCCGCGCGGGCTCGGCCCGCTCGAGATCGACACCGTGGTCGCCGTGCCGGATGCGGTGCGCGCGGCCGTCGAGGGACTCGCCCGCGAGCGCTACGCCGACACGATGTTCGTCGACGAGGGCAAGCACGTCATGATCTCGCTCGAGGCCCGCACCGACGTCGAGCCCGCGGTCTACCAGCAGGCGCAGCGGCGCTTCGACGCCGAGGTGGATGCCCTGCTCGTGTCGCTCGCGGTCGGGCCGGGATTCCGGCGCGACTCGACGATCATCTCGACCGATGTCGAGTCGGTGCTGCTCGACAAGGATCGCGGTGCGGCCCGCGCCCTCGACTGGTTCGCGGCCCGCGATGTCACGGCTGAGCGTTGGTGGTCGGCCGGCGACTCGCGCTCGGACTACCGCATGGCCGACGAGGTGCATCGGCGGGGCATCCCGGTGGCGCACCTCGACGTGCGCCCGGGCGATGGGATGCTCGACCGGCCGTACGACGTCGTCGTCGAGGGAGATCTCATCCACGATGCCGCGGGTGCAGCGTTCCTGCGGCGGCGGGTGGCCGAGCTCGGCTGACGGTCTCGGCGGGAGGGGAACCGTTCGCCCGATGCCGGACACTACAGGGTATGAGCATCCCTCCGACTGCCGCTGCTGCCGCCGAGCGCGACGACGTCGATTGGGTTCTCGCACAGCAGGGTGTCGGTGAGGCGTTCGGCCGCGTCTTCGATCGGCATCGCGATCGTGTGCACCGACATGTGCGTCGGCTCGTCCCGGTGCCGGCCGACGCCGATGACGCGGTCGCGATCACCTTCCTCGAGGCCTGGCGTCGTCGGGCGGATGCTCGCCTCGTCGGGGGCTCGCTGCTGCCCTGGCTGCTCGTGACCGCCACTCGGGTCACCCAGAACCTCACCCGCAGTGCTCGCCGCCATCGGGCTCTGCTGGCCAAGCTGCCGCCCAGCGAGCCCGTGGCCGACCACGCCGACCGCCATGATGACGGGCCGGCCAGCGCGGCGCTGCGCGAGCTCTCGCTCGCCGATCGCCAGGTCGTGACGCTCTGCGTGCTCGAGGGCCTCAGTGACCGCGAGGCCGCTGATGTTCTCGCCCTGCCCGTGGGCACCGTGAAATCCCGTCTCTCCCGGGCGAAGCGCCGCCTCGCCGACCGACTCTCCCCGCCCGCCGCACCGCTCACTCGATTGGACGAAGCCGCTCATGACGCCTGACACCGACCCCCGCATCCCCTCGCGCACCGCCGCGCTGCGCGCCCAGCTCGTCGCCCAGGTCGCCGAGTCGGCTCCGCGCCCCCGCACCGTCACGACGGGCCGTGTCGCGGTCGCCGCCGTGCTCGCCTTCGCGCTCGCGGGCGCGACCACCGGCGGTGCCGTCGCGGCCACAGGGATGCTCACGCCGACCTCGACCGTCGAGTTCTCGATGGAAGAGCTGCGGGTGATCTCGTTCCCCGGCGCGGAGATGCTCGGGGCTCCCCTGGTGCTCACCGGCTCGGGTGAGACGGTCGTCCGGCTCGATGATCGCCCCGCGGAGGCCACGGGTCTCGCCCTGCGGGTGCAGTGCCTCGACGTCGGGCGCTACGACATCGTCATCAACGACGTGCCCGAGAGCTGGGTTCAGTGCGATACGGCCAGCGAGGGCGTGCAGAGTGCCGGGGGCTTCAGTCAGTTGTTCGACCTGAGCTTCGACCTGAGTGGCGATGGCGCGCAGTCGGTCACGGTTCGCGGGCAGGGCACCGATCGGTACGTCGTCTGGGTGTCGTGGGCCGTGTTGCCTGCACCGGTCGAGCCGTCGGAGGCGCAGGCCACGGCTCTTGCCGACGGCGTGGTCACGCGCGAGGAGTATGTCGCGGGGCTCGACCGCTACATCGCCTGCATGGAGGCGAGCGGCTGGTCGGTCGCGGTGGGCGATCGTGCTGCAGACGTCATCGACTACAGCATCGAGGCGATCTCGGGCGACGATGATGCGCGCTGCTACGCCGCCGAGTTCATGGAGCTCGACATGGCCTGGCAGCTCTCGCGCGAGTAGCCGGAGGCGATCGCGCGGTACAGCGGTTCGCCGGCTGTGAGGGCGCCGAGCAGTCTTCCGTTCCCTTCCAGAACTGCGGATGCACGTGATGCCGATTCACGAGCATCCGCAGTTCTGGAAGGGTTTCGGTATCGGCACCTGAGCGCGTCGCGACACGCCGGGCGAATGTCGGTGCAGGTTGCCATATTCGAACGTATGTTCGATCATGGAGACGTGCCCGCCCTCGCGCTCTCCCCTGTTGTCGACCCCATGGTCGACCCCGCTGCCGACGCTGTCGGCGCTGTCGGTGCTGATGGTGGTGCGGATGTCTGTGCTGGCGCGGGTGCTGCGCGGGGCACGGCCCGGGTGCGCGCGGTCGAGACCGTGCACGAGCTGCAGGCACGTATCGACGCGCTGCAGCGCACCCGGCTCGACACCCGACTCATGCCCACGCACGAGGCCATCGCCGACCTGCTGCCCGGCGGCGGCCTGCGCGAGGGTGCCGTCTACGCCCTCAGCCCCTCGAGCGCGCTCGTCATGGCCCTGCTCGTCGGCCCGTCGCAGGCCGGCTCGTGGTGCGCCGTCATCGGCATGCCCGAGTTCGGGGTCGAGGCGGCCGAGGGCATGGGAATCGACCTCGACCGGCTTGTGCTCGTGCCGCACCCGGGCGATGCCTGGCTGACCGTCGCCGCGGCCATCGCCGACGCGATCGGGGTCGTCGTCGTGCGCCCCGGTCGGGCCGCGAGCGACGGCGCCGTCGCGAAGCTCGCCGGGCGGCTGCGCGAGCGCGGCGCCACCCTGCTGGTGCTCGGGCCCTGGCCGCAGGCCGAGGCCATGATCAGCGTCGCCGACAGCCGCTGGGCCGGGCTCGGCGAGGGGCACGGCCTGCTGAGCGAGCGCGAGGTGACCCTCACGGTGACGACCAAGCAGGGTGGCCGGCCCCGCAGCGGGCGGCTGCTGCTGCCCGACGCCGAGCTGGGCATCCGCCGCCTCGATCGCGGGGCCGTTGCTGATCGTGCTGCCGACCGCGCCAGCGATCGTGCTCGCGAGCGCTGGCAGGGGGTCGAGCCGAACAGCGTGAGGCGCGTGGGCTGATGCAGCGCACCCTCGTGCTCTGGCTGCCCGACTGGCCCGTCACCGCCGCCGTGCGCGAGGGGCTCGCCCCGGCCGGGGTGCCTCTCGCTGTGGTGAGCGCCAACCGTGTCGTCGCCTGCTCGCCCACCGCGCGCGCCGAGGGGGTGCGCGCCGGACAGCGCCGTCGGGAGGCGCAGTCGCTGTGCCCCGCCCTCGCCGTGGTGCCGTTCGACGAGGGCCGCGATCACCGGCTGTTCGCGCCGCTCATCGACATCATCGAAGGGCTGGTCGCCGGGGTGCAGGTCGTGCGCCCCGGGCTGATCGCCCTCGCCGCGCGCGGCCCCGCCCGGTACTACGGCGGTGAGAAGGCCGCGGCGCTCGCTCTGCGGGGTGCCCTCGCTGCGGAGGCCGACGATGTGCGCATCGGCATCGCCGACGGGCCCTTCGCGGCCGAGCTCGCCGCGCGCACGGCCGCCCCCTCCGACGTGCAGCGGGGGCTGCGGATCGTGCCGGCGGGAGCATCCGGGCCGTTCCTCGCCCCCTTCGCAGTCAGCACGCTCGGCGACCCCGGCCTCGCCACGCTGCTCGGCCGGCTCGGGGTGCGCACGCTCGGCGACTTCGCCGCCCTGCCCGCGACCGCCGTGCGCGACCGCTTCGGGGCCGCCGGTGCGCACCGGCACGCGCTCGCGGGCGCGGCCGACGCGACCCCGCTCGTGCCGCGCACTCCCCCGCCCGACCTCGAGCGGGTGCTCGAGCTCGAGCCGCCGCTCGACCGGGTCGACCAGGTCGCCTTCGCCGTGCGGCAGCTCGCCGACGAGCTCGTCGAGGCGCTCACCGCCCGGCTGCTCGTCGCCACGGCGATCCGCATCGTCGTGCGCGACGAGCATGGCAGCGAGAGCGATCGCGCCTGGCTGCATCCGCGCTCGTTCCGCGCGAGCGAGATCGTCGACCGGGTGCGCTGGCAGCTCAGCGGCGAGACGCGTCAGCTCGGGGCGCGGGGCGGCAGCGGCGCGGCTGCGGGCGGTGCGGGTGCCGCGCGCGAGCGCGGTCCGGGGCTGCGCGCCGCCGTCACTCGCGTGCGCATCGCGCCCGAGAGCGTCGACGATCTCGCCCACCACGAGCCGGGGCTCTGGGGCGGACCGCCCGACGAGCGCGTGCACCACGCCCTCTCGCGGGTGCAGAGCATGCTCGGCCACGAGGCAGTGCTCACCCCGCGCCGCACCGGCGGGCGCGCCCTCGCCGACCGGGCGCTACTCGTGCCCTGGGGCGACCGGGCGGCGGGGTCGCGGCCCCTCGAGCGACCGTGGCCCGGGGCGCTGCCGCAGCCGGCCCCGAGCACCGTATTCCCGACGAGGCATCCGGTGCGCGTCGTGGACGGAGAAGGTGCCGCGATCGGCATCGATGAGCGGATGCACCTCTCGGGTGCGCCTGCCGCCTTCGCCCCCGGGGCGGGTGGCGCGGTGCGGCCGATCCGCTCGTGGGCGGGGCCGTGGCCGCTCGACGAGCAGTGGTGGAGCATCCGTCGCCGCCGACTGCACCGCCTGCAGGTTGTCGATGCCGCGGGGGTCGCCTGGCTGCTCGTGCTCGAGGGCGGCAGCTGGTGGGCGGAGGCACGCTATGACTGAGCGCCGATGCCGCGCGGGCGGCGCTGAGGGCGGGCGGCACTGATGGCCGGCTGGCACAATCCGCCCATTCCGTGGAGCGAGTTCGAGCGCACCCTGCGGGAGGGGCAGCGCCCCGGCTCGAGCCCGCCGCTCGGCGGTGATGCGGGCGACTCCCCCGCCTGGTCGCAGAAGCGCGCGCCCTATCGCCCCGCCGCGCTCGAGCGGCCCGACCCCGAGACGGTCGTGCCGTACGCCGAGCTGCACGCGCACTCGTCGTTCAGCTTCCTCGACGGCGCCTCGAGCCCGGAGGAGCTGCTCGAGGAGGCCGCCCGGCTCGGCCTGCACGGCCTCGCCCTCACCGACCACGATGGCTTCTACGGCGTCGTGCGCATGGCGGAGGCGGCCGAACCCTACGGTCTCACGACCGTGTTCGGGGCCGAGCTCTCGCTCGACCTCACCGGCCCGCAGCAGGGGGTCGCCGACCCGGAGGGTACGCACCTGCTCGTGCTCGCGCGCGGGCAGGCGGGCTACCACCGGCTCGCCGCCGCGATCACCGAGGCGCAGCTCGCCGGGGCGGAGAAAGGCCGCCCGGTGTACGACCTCGACGTGCTCGCGCAGCACTCCGGTGCCGGTGGCGACGCGACGAGCGGCGACCACTGGCTGATCCTCACCGGGTGCCGCAAGGGCGCCGTGCGGTCGGCGCTCGAGGGGCGCGATCCGCGCCGGTTGGGCCCCGATGGCACGGTCTCGGGCGGTGCGGTCTCGGGCGGTGCGGTGGCGGATGGCGTCGCCCGCGCGCGGCCGACGCGCGCCCGCACCGCCGCGGCGGCCGCCGAGCTCGACGCGCTGGTCGACCGGTTCGGAGCATCCAATGTCGTCGTCGAGCTGTTCGATCACGGCCGCCCGCTCGACACCGTGCACAACGACGTGCTCGCCGCCCTGGCCGCCGAGCGCGGACTGCCGACGGTCGCGACGGGAGCCGTGCACTACGCGACCCCCGCGCGATACCCGCTCGCGACCGCGTTCGCCGCTCTGCACGCCCGCCGCAGCCTCGACGACATGGAGGGCTGGCTGCCCGCGGCGGGCACGGCGCACCTGCGCAGCGGTGCCGAGATGCAGCGGCTGTTCGCTCGCTACCCGGGGGCGGTGGCGCGCAGCGTCGAGCTCGCCGACGCGCTGGGCTTCAGCCTGCGGCAGGCGAAACCCCGGCTGCCCCGGCAGGAGGTGCCCGCCGGCCACACTCCGATGAGCTGGCTGCGCGAGCTGGTCTGGCGGGCGGTGCCGCGCAAGTACCCCGATGCCAGTGACGCCGACAAAGCTCGCATCGCGCGCGAGCTCGACGTCATCGAGGCCAAAGACTTCCCCGGCTACTTCCTCATCGTGCACGACATCGTGCAGTTCGCGCGCGGGCGGGGCATCCTCTGCCAGGGCCGGGGGTCGGCCGCGAACTCGGCCGTCTGCTACCTGCTCGACATCACGGCGGTCGACTCGATCGGCTACACGCTGCCGTTCGAGCGCTTCCTGTCGGCGCTGCGCGACGAGGAGCCCGATATCGACGTCGATTTCGACGCCGACCGGCGCGAGGAGGTCATCCAGTACGTCTACGAGCGTTACGGCCGTCGCAACGCGGCCCAGGTGGCGAACGTCATCACGTACCGGCCGAAGAACGCGGTGCGCGATATGGCGCGCGCGCTCGGCTACTCGACGGGCCAGCAGGATGCCTGGTCGCGCCAGGTCGAGCGGTGGGGCGCGGTGCTCTCGAGCGACGACCACGACATTCCCGAACCGGTCGTGGCGCTCGCGCAGCAGGTGCTGACCTACCCGCGGCATCTGGGCATCCATTCGGGCGGCATGGTGCTCACCGATCGGCCCGTCGGCGAGATCGTGCCGATCGAGCACGCCCGCATGGAGAAGCGCACCGTGCTGCAGTGGGACAAAGACGACTGCGCCTGGATGGGCCTCGTGAAGTTCGACCTGCTGGGCCTGGGCATGCTCGCCGCCCTGCAGCACTCGTTCGACCTCATGCGCGACCACCTGGGCGAGCAGTGGGAGCTCGCGACCCTGCCCAAAGAAGAGCAGGCGACCTACGACATGCTGTGCCGCGCCGACTCGATCGGCGTGTTCCAGGTCGAGAGCCGCGCCCAGATGGGGCTGCTGCCGCGCCTGCAGCCGCGCACGTTCTACGACCTCGTCGTGCAGATCGCGCTCGTGCGCCCGGGGCCGATCCAGGGCGGGGCCGTGCACCCCTTCGTGCGGCGCAAGCTCGGCCGCGAGCCGATCACCTACGACCACCCGAAGCTCGTCGAGCCGCTCGAGCGAACGCTCGGCGTGCCGATCTTCCAAGAGCAGCTGATGCAGGTGGCGATGGCGGTCGGCGGCTGCACGGGCGACGACGCCGACCTGCTGCGCCGCGCCATGGGCAGCAAGCGCGGCCTCGAGCGCATCGAGTCGCTGCGCGAGACCCTCTACGCGGGTATGGCGAGCAACGGCATCACCGGGCAACTGGCCGACGAGATCTACGGCCGCATCCAGGCCTTCGCGAACTTCGGCTTCGCCGAGAGCCACTCGATCAGCTTCGCGCTGCTGGTCTACGCGAGCTCGTGGATCAAGCTGCACTACCCCGGCGTCTTCCTCGCCGCGCTGCTGCGCGCGCAGCCGATGGGCTTCTACTCCCCCGCCACCCTGACGGCCGACGCCGAGCGGCACGGCGTCGAGGTGCGCACCCCGTGCATCCTGCGCTCGGGGGTCGATGCGGGGCTCGAGCGCCTCGATCTGGTGGTCTCCTCGCCCGTCGAGCCGCTGCCGACGGATGCTCGCCGCGCGCACCCCACCGGCCTCGAGCAGTGCCTCCACCGCCACCAGCCGCCCGTTTCCGCGTTCGACCCCGACTCGACCGACGGCGACCTCGACGACTGCGCCCGCCATCGGCGGGATGGCGCGCTGGCCGTGCGGCAGGGGCTCGCGGGCGTGACGGGAATCGGCCGCGCGGTGGCCGAGCGCATCGTCGCCGAGCGCGACCGCGGCGGGCCGTACCGCGACCTCACCGAGCTGGTCTACCGCACCGGGCTCACGGCCGCGCAGGTCGAGGCGCTCGCCACAGCGGGAGCCTTCGATGTGCTCGGGCTGTCGCGCCGCGAGGCGCTCTGGGCGGCGGGGGCCGCGGCGCAGGCCCGCCCCGAGTACCTGCCGGGTGTCGTGACGGCCGTGCAGCCGCCGCTGTTCACACCGCTCGACGACTACGAGCTGATGGTGGCGAATCTCGTGTCGACGGGAATGGCGCCGGGCGATCATCCGGTTCGGTTCGTGCGCGAGGCTCTGCGCGAGCGCGGCGTGCTGAGCGCGCGCGAGCTGCGGGGTGCCGAGCCGGGGCGTCGCGTCGAGGTGGCGGGGGTCGTCACCCACCGGCAGCGGCCGGCGACGGCGAGCGGCCTGACCTTCCTCAACCTGGAGGACGAGACCGGTCTCGTCAATGTGATCTGCTCGGTCGGGCTGTGGGGCCGCTACCGCCGCACGGTGCGCGAGAGCCGGGCGCTCATCATCCGCGGCGTGCTCGAGCGCTCGCCCGAGGGGGTGGTCAACATCGTCGCCGACCGGGTCGAGCAGCTGCCGCTGCGGGTGACGATGCCGAGCCGCGACTTCCGTTGAGCCGCGACTTCCGCTGAGCCGGCCCCGACAGCGGCTAGGTGTTGCGCCCGCGCGCCGCGACGGCCCAGGTGCCGACCTCGGTCGCGCCGCGCTCGACCACCAGCTCGTCGACCAGGTTGATCGCGGTGCACACGTGGTTCGGCGCAATACGCACCCGCTCACCGAGCATGGGCAGGGGCGCATTCGCCGACCACGCGATCGTGGCGTGGTGCTCCGAGAGCGCGATGACGCGAGCGCCGGGGTGCGCGGGCAGCCGCCCGTGCCCGCTCGCGTACGCCGGGCGGTCGGCGGCGATGATCTTGCTGCCCGCATCCACCACGACGCGGTCGCCGCGCACGCTGACGACCGTGGCGACGGCGGTCAGGGCGATGCGGCCGGGGCCCACCGTGCCGAGCTCCCACTGCTGCGCGTCGTAGAACGGGTACACGCCGGGCCGCAGCTCGGTGAGCACGTCGCCGCGGCTCTCGCCCGCGCTCGGGGTCGACCCGCCGCTGATGACCGGGCACGGGATGCCCACCGCGAGCAGCGCGTCGCGTGCGACCCGCAGCGCCGCTTCCTCGTCGCCCGCTGCCCGCCGAGCCTCATCAGGCCCGTAGGAGTGGCCGGGAAAGGTGAAGACCCCATCGACGGCGAGGCCGTGCTCGAGGGCGGCGGCTGCCACCTCGGCCGCCCGCGCGGGCTCGATGCCGCTGCGGTGGTGCCCGCTGTCGACCTCGACCATGACCGCGATCGGCGCCGGATGCTCGCCACCGTTCGCGGCGCGCGCCAGCATCCCGACCGCCGCGACCGAGTCGGCGCCGACGCGCAGCCGCACGCGGCGGGCGAGGTCGTGCAGTCGCTCGGCGCGGGGGCCCTCCGCCCATACGGGATACGCGATGAACAGGTCGTCGAACCCCGCGTCGGCGAAGACCTCGGCCTCGCCGACGGTCGCGACGGTCAACCCGACCGCGCCGTGGGCGAGCTGGCGGCGCGCGATCTCGGGCGTCTTGTGGGTCTTGGCGTGCGGGCGCAGGGCGAGCCCGCGCTGGCGGGCGTGGTCGGCCATAGCGGCGAGGTTGGCCTCGAGAAGTGGCTCGTCGACGACGAGGTAGGGGGTATCGCGCACGCCCCCCATCATGCCGCGCGGCATCGGGCTGCGGGCGGCCGCCGAGCAGGTCGGGCGCCGCGCGGTCAGCTCGTGCTGTGCAGCTGCCGCCGCAGCAGGTCGATGCGTGCCTGCAGCTGGGCGACGGTCGCCTGCCCCACGGCGGGGCCGCCGCACTGGCGCCGCAGTTCTGCGTGGATGTGCCCGTGCGGCTGCCCGGTGAGCTTGGCGCGCAGCCCGACCAGGCTGTTGAGCAGCGCGCGCTGCTCTTTCAGCGAGCGGTACAGCGGCTGCGGCGCGGCGGCGGCGACCGCGGGCGGCCTCTCGGCGGCGCGGCGCTGCTGCCGCTGATGCCGGGCCTTGAGCACCTCACGCACCTGATCCGGCTCCAGGATTCCGGGGAGGCCCAGGAAGTCGAGCTCCTCGAGGCTGCCGACCGGCGAGAGCAGGCCGAACTCGTCACCGTCGTACAGCACCTTGTCGAACGTCGCGCTCGACTCGAGCGCCTGATAGGCGAACTCGGCGAGCTCCTCCTCGCTCGCCGGCTCCTCGCGCTCGGCGGCGGCGAGCAGGCTGTCGTCGAGCAGCTCGTCGCCGACCCGGTCGAGCGCGTGGTCGCGCTCGCGCTCGAGTTCGCCGGCGAGGCGCTGGATGACGGGCACGCTCGGGATGAAGATCGACGCGGTCTCCCCGCGGCGGCGCGCGCGCACGAAGCGACCGACGGCCTGCGCGAAGAACAGCGGGGTCGAGGCGCTCGTCGCGTACACGCCGACGGCGAGCCGCGGCACGTCGACGCCCTCGCTGACCATGCGCACGGCGACGAGCCAGCGGGCGTCGGAGTCGGCGAACTCCGCGATGCGCTCCGAGGCGCCCGTCTCGTCGCTGAGCACGACGACCGGCTCCTCCCCCGCGATGTCGGCGAGCAGCTGTGCGTACGCGCGCGCGGTCGACTGGTCGGTCGCGATGACCAGGCCCCCGGCATCCGGAATCTGATGCCGCACCTCGCTCAGCCGGGTGTCGGCGGCGCGCAGCACGCCGCTCATCCATTCGCCACCGGGGTCGAGGGCGGTGCGCCAGGCCTGCGCCGTGATGTCGGCGGTGTCGTCCTGCCCGAGCACGGCTTCCATCTCGTCGCCGCTGGTCGTGCGCCAGCGCATGCGGCCCGCGTAGGAGAGGAAGAGCACGGGCCGCACGACGCCGTCTTCGAGCGCCCGCCCGTAGCCGTAGCTGTAGTCGGTGCGCGAGACGCGCACGCCGTCGCCCTCGTCGACGTAGGCCACGAACGGGATGGGTGCGGTGTCGCTGCGGAAGGGCGTGCCCGAGAGCGACAGCCGGCGCGTGGCGCCGGAATACGCCTCGCGCAGCGCGTCGCCCCAGCTGAGGGCATCACCGCCGTGGTGCACCTCGTCGAGGATCACGAGCGTCGTCGCCTGCTCGACGAGCGTGCGGTGCACGAAGGGCTGAGCGGCCACCTGCGCGTAGGTGACGGCGGCGCCGTGGAACGCCCGCCCGATGACGCGACCGGCGTTGCGGAAGGCGGGGTCGAGCCGGATGCCCACGCGGTGCGCGGCGTCGGCCCACTGCCGCTTGAGGTGCTCGGTGGGGGCGACGACGATGACGCGCTCGACGGTGCGGCGGGCGAGCAGTTCGGCGGCGAGCCGGAGCGCGAACGTGGTCTTGCCGGCACCTGGCGTCGCGGCGGCGAGGAAGTCGCGGGGTTCGGTCTCGAAGTAGCGGTCGAGGGCCTCGGCCTGCCACGCACGCAGCCGGTCGGCGGTGCCGCGCGCTGCCCGCTCGGGGTAGGCCGGTGACAGGTGCTCCGCGGCGAACGTGCCCACGTGCGGGGCGCGGCGGAAGGTCGGGGTCACGAGACCTCGATGCTAGTCGAGACGCCCGACGCTCGAGCTCAGCCCTCGGGCACGCTTCCGCGCCGCGGAGCGCTGTCGCGCAGCAAGGATGCTCGCCGAACCGTCCCTCGCCCGAACTTCTGCGCCACCGCGTCGATGGTGCTCTCGGCCTCGCGCCAGGGCTCGTCGTCGTCCCACAGTCCGCGCGCGACGGTGCCGGTCGGCAGCAGCCCGGATGCGCGCACGCCGATGAGCCGCAGACCGCGCCCGGCCGCCGGCGACGCCGCGTAGAGGGCCCGCGCCTCGGTGGCGATGCGCTGGGCGACATCGGTGGGCTCGGGCAGGGTCTGGGCGCGCGTGATGGTCTCGAAGTCGCCGAAGCGCAGCTTCACCGCGATGGTGCGGGCCACCCAGCCGCCGCGGCGCAGCCGTTCGGCGACGCGGTCGGCGAGTCGCAGCAGCTCGCGGTCGATCGCGGCGGGGTCGGCAATATCGCGCTCGAAGGTGACCTCGTGCCCGATGGTCTTCTCCTGCCGCTCGGGGGTCACGCTCCGCGGGTCGCGGCCGTGGGCGAGCTCGTGCAGGTGCCGAGCACTCGCCGGACCGAGTGCGCGCTCGAGCGCGTCGAACGGAGCATCCGCCACATCGCCGATGGTGCGCAGACCGAGCCGCTCGAGGCGCTCAGCCGACGACGCGCCGACGCCCCACAGGGCGGTGATGGGCTGCGGGTGCAAGAACGCCAGCGTGTCGGCGGCGGGCACGACGAGCAGTCCGTCGGGCTTGGCGCGCCCCGAGGCGAGCTTGGCCACGAACTTGGTGGCCGCCGCCCCGACGGAGGCGACGAGCCCGGTCTCGGAGCGGATCCGCTCGCGCACCGCGACGGCGATGGCGTACGGCGGACCGAACAGGCCGAGGGCGCCACGCACGTCGAGGAAGGCCTCATCGATGCTCAGCGGCTCGACCAACGGCGTGATATCGCCGAGGATGCGCATGACGGAGGCCGACGCCTCCTGGTAGCGCTCGTAGTGCGGCTCGAGCACGACGGCCTGCGGGCAGCGACGCAGCGCGACCGCCATCGGCATGGCCGAGTTGACCCCGTAGCGGCGCGCCTCGTAGGTCGCGGCGGTGACGACCGAACGGGCGCCGCGGTGACCGACGATGACGGGTCGGCCGCGCAGGTCGGGCCGCGCGAGCAGCTCGACCGACGCGAAGAACGCGTCCATGTCGAGGTGCAGGATGCTCGCCGAGGTGTCGTCCGTCGGCTCGACGGTCACCTGCCGTCCGCTGCCGTCCTGCCTGCTCACGCGACCCGGGCCGAGGTCAGCGCTTGCGCGTGATCAGGCCCCAGATGAAGAGCACGAGCAGCGAGCCGCCGATGGCGAGCAGCCAGCTGCCGATGCTGAAGAACTCATCGACCGAGCCGAGACCGAGCTGGCTTCCCAGCCAGCCGCCGACGAGAGCACCGACGACGCCCACGATGAGGGTGGAGATCCATCCGCCCTTCGCCTTGCCCGGCATGATCGCCTTCGCGATCGCTCCGGCGATCAGTCCGAGCAGCAGGAATGCGAGAAACCCCATGGGGTCCTCCTTTCGGTTGGTACCTCCACTGTGGCATGGCCTGGCTCCTCCGTGGGAGTTCTGCCAGGCTATGGGCATGCCTCAGCTCCACCCCTGGTCGCGGTACGTCGCGATCGGCGATTCGTTCACCGAGGGCATCGGCGACCCCGAGCCGCAGAGCCCGGGCGGCCACCGCGGATGGGCCGACCGGGTCGCCGAGGTGCTCGCGGACCGCACCGACGACTTCGCCTACGCGAACCTGGCGATCCGCGGGCGCCTCCTGCAGCAGATCGCCGACGAGCAGGTGGATGCGGCGCTCGCGCTGCGACCCGACCTCATCACCATCTCGGGCGGGGGCAACGACATCATCCGCCCGGGAACCGACCCCGACCGGGTTGCAGAGCTGTTCGACGACACGATCCGTCGGCTGCGCAGCGGCGGTGCCACGGTCGTGATGTTCAACGGCCCCGACATCGGCATGACGCCCGTGCTGCGGCGCGTGCGCGGCAAGGTGGCGATCTACAACGAGAACCTGCGGGCGGTCGCGGCCCGCCACGACGCGATCGTGGCCGACATGTGGGCGCTCCGGCAGCTGCAGGACCCGCAGATGTGGGCGCCTGATCGACTGCACTTCTCGCCGCTCGGGCATCACACGATCGCGATCGCGGTGCTTGACGCCCTGGGGGTCGACCACGATCTCGAGCCGCTGCACCCGGAGCCGCTGCCGGCACGGTCGTGGCGCGCGGCCCGCGTGGACGACATCGGCTGGGCGCGCGAGTACCTGGTGCCCTGGGTCGTCCGGCGCATCCGCCACCAGTCGTCGGGCGACACGGTCAAGCCGAAGAGGCCCACGATCTAGCCGGTGGCGCGGCGGGCGCCGACCCCGTGCCGGTCGGCGGCAGGATGCCGCCGTCGCGCAGCGGCTGCAGCAGGCGCCAGTCGAGCGGCGGCGGATCGATGCCCCCGACGATCTCGACGGCGAGGCGCTCTGTGCGCCCGCCCCACCGAATCACGGCCGTCACCTCCTGCTCGAGCCGCTCGTCGTCGGCGCCGGTGAGGGTGGGTGCGCTCACCGCGAGGCGCGATCGCACAGCGCCCCAGACCTGATCGGTGACCGTGACCCGGCTGCGCACCTCGACGGTGTCTCCCCACGGCGCCTGGTAGCTCGCGAGCAGCTCGCCCTCCTCGATGAGGGTCACGGTGCGCAGATCGTCGGCCGCCGTCGTCATCAGGGTCTGCACGGCTGTCGCCACGGCCGCCTGGTCGGGCTGGCCGAGCACGACGCCGACGACGGGCACTGGCTCCGCATCCGGAGCATCGGTCGGCAGCACGCCCGAGAACAGGAGGTTGGCGCCCACCGCGGGGCCGAGCGTGCCGGTCTTCAGCCCCGTGATGCCCGCAGTGCCGAGGGCGCGGTTCGTGTTCTCGAACACGCCCACTCCGTCGACGGCGAGGCGCGGCGTGGCGGCGGCCGCGGCGACCACCGGGTTCGCCGCGGCGATGCGGGCGAGCGCCAGCAGGTCGCGCGGGGTGGCGCGGTTGTCGAGCGAGAAGCCGGTGGCGTCGGCGATCGTGATGCGCTCGAGTCCGACCCGATCGAGCCACGCGCGAGCCGCCCGGCGGTAGTCGTCGATCGAGCCGAACGCCCAGATCGCCAGGGTGTCGGCGTAGTTGTTGGCCGAGCGCACGATCATCAGCTCGATGATCTGGCGCTGCGTCAGCACGGCCCCGACCGGCACGGGCGCGAACGAGCCGCCCATGGCGATGTACGACTGCGCCAGGCGGGCGTCGGCCGCCGTGAGGGTGATGCCGGGGCCCTCGGTGTCGCCGTCGATGGGGCGGGCGTCGAGCACCACGAGCGCGGTCACCAGCTTCGTGATCGAGGCGAGCACGCGCGGCTCATCGAGGTTGCGCGCGGCGAGCACCTGATCGCCCTCCGCGAGCGCGATCGCGGCGGCCCCGGTCGGCAGCGTCACCGTGCCGGGCGGGGTCTCGACCACGTCGTACGCGGGGATGACGGGGCTGAGGTTCGGCACCGGGGCGAGCACGGCCAGCACCGCGTAGCTGCCGAGGGCGAGCGCTATGACGAGCGACACCGCCGTGCCGATGAGGCGGACGCGGGCGCGTCGACGGCTCGAGCTCACGCCGAGTCTCGCCAGACGACCTCGGTCGCGAGGAGGGCGCCGTCAGCGGGGCGGCCACCGGAGCGCACTTGGTCGAGCACGAGCTCGGCGGCGCGCGCTCCGAGCTGCCCGGCCGGCTGGCGCACCGTGGAGAGCGCGGGCTGCGCCCGGAGCGCCCACGTGCTGTCGTCGAAGCCGACGACGCCGATGTCGTCCGGCACGCGTCGCCCAGCGCCGCGCAGCGCCTCGAGTGCCCCCGCCGCAACCGCGTCGGAGGCGGCGAACACGCCGTCGATGTCGGGTGCCGCGCGCAGCAGCTCGGCCATTCCGGCGACGCCGGCGGCATAGGTGTAGAAGGGCTGCCGCGAGACGAGGGCGTCGTCGAACGACGCACCGAGGGCGTCCCGGAAGCCGGCGAGTCGATCACGGCCAGAATCGCGGTCGAGACCGGCGGCGATCATGCCGACGCGTCGGCGCCCCGTCGCGATGAGCCGCTCGGTGATCTGCCGCGCGGCACCCCGGTTGTCGATTCCCACCCAGGGCAGCTGGGGCTGGTTGTCGGGTCGACCGATCATCACGGCGGGAAGCCGCAGGTCGGCGATCGCCTGCGAGATCGGATCGCCTTCGCGCGCCGAGACGATGATGGCGCCGTCGACGAACCCGCCGCCGAGGTAGCCGGTGACGCGCTGGGAGTCCCGATCGTCATCGATCAGCAGGGAGACCAGCTGGTAGTCGGCGGCCGAGAGAGCGGCGTTGGCGCCGAGGAGGATCGCGCCGATGTTGGGGTCGTCGATGAACACGGAGTCGGGCTCGTGCACGATGAGGGCGATCGCGCCGGAGGACTGCGTGGCGAGGTTGCGGGCGGCCGTGTTGCGCACGTAGCCGACCTTCGCGATGGCCGCCTCGATCGCCTCGCGGGCCGCGGCCGAGACGTAGGGCTCCCCGTTGAGGACGCGCGAGACGGTTCCCCGCGAGACGCCCGCCTCGGCCGCGACATCGAAGATGGTCGCGCGCTTCTGGCGGGGTGTGGGAGCGGTCACGGGGCCAGTGTATCGGCGGCCCCGGAGGCGGGATGGTTGACATCGCGCGCGCGCCGTGTCTAGTCTGTGAGCGCTCA
>VFQU01000080.1_pt1 | contig 132727 bp, 132 predicted proteins | sample 3512311 | NCBI WGS metagenome assembly VFQU01 (sample SAMN10412377, study PRJNA504923) | tailings metagenome | isolation source: Relicate 3 Philex TSF3 active mining site | place: Philippines: Tuba, Benguet | collected 2017-08-29
CCCCGCATAAGAAGGGGCCAAGCCTCAGCGACACGATCAGGCTCGCGCCAGCCCCGATCTCAACGCCGGGTTTTTCAACACAATCCACCCACTTGCGGTCATCAGCGGGGTCGGGGCTCGATCCCAAAAGCTGCCTGGCGGCTTCTTGTGAAAGCAGACGTTATCGTAGATGATCGGGAATGACTGAGTCTGGGTCGGCAGCTGACCCTGCACAGCCCGCGCCGCGCATGGCGGCTTTGCCTACTTTCTGGAAAATTCCTGCCGTTCAGCAATCGACCCTGTGTGGACGGCTCTCCGTTGGCAAGGGTGTTTCTGCACTGCGCTGGCTGGTCGTGGCGCCCATGTGTCCGGCCTTTCAGCGCGGCTTTGCAGGCCGCTGGCCCTGATGCCATTCGCGCGGTTCAGGTCCCTCCCAAAAGCTCGCACTCGAAGTGCCGGGGTCGAACGGGTTTTCCTGCTCCGGCGGTTTCAACCGGCTTGTTGCGTCAGTTCAGTCTGCCCTCTCCAACTCGTGTTGCGCTCTGGGGCGCGATCTCTCAGGCTGCGGCCAACTCCGCTTCGCGGTAAGCCTCGCCCGTTGTCATCATGGCCCAGATGATACGAGCGTTCTTGTTCGCCAGCGCAACAGCAGCAACCTTGGGCTTCTTGCGCGCGAGCAGCTGCACCACGCAGGGGCGCTTGGTGCTGCCCTGCTTGGCTCGCCGCACCACGGCCATGGCGCCAACCACGAGCAACTCGCGCAGGTATGTGTTGCCAGCCTTGGTGATACTGCCAAGCCGCTCCTTGCCACCGCTTGAGTTCTGGCGCGGGGTTAGCCCGATCCATGCCGACAGGCCGCGTCCGCCGCCGAAGGTAGAAGGGTCGGGAACGCAAGCCACGATCGCGCTGGCCAGCAGCGGGCCGATGCCGGGTATCTTCATCAGCCTGCGGCCCGCCTCAGTCTTGCGGGCATCGGCCAGGATGCGCCGGTCGTTATCGAGGATCTGCTCCTTGATCATCTCCAGCTGCGTGCTCAGCACGGCAAGGCAGGTCCGCGCCTCGTCGGGCAAGCGCGCATCCTCCTGATCGGCAATGACTGCGATCAGCCGTTCCAGGCCTCCGCGTCCGATAGCTGCGGTGATGCCGAACTCGGCCATGTGCGCGCGCAGGGCGTTGCTGATCTGCGTGCGCTGGCGGGTGAGGATCTGGCGCACCCGGTGCAGCATCATGGTCGCCTGCTGATCCGGCGACTTCGCGCCAACGAACCGCATCGTCGGGCGGGTCACGGCCTCACAGATCGCCTCGGCATCGGCCGCATCGTTCTTGCCGCGCTTCACATAGGGCTTCACGTATTGCGGCGGCATCAGCTTCACCTCGTGGCCGAGCGCGGTCAGCTCACGCGCCCAATGATGAGCCGAGGCGCACGCTTCCATACCGACAAGGCAAGGCGGCAGCTTCTCGAACAGCTTCAGCAGCTGACCACGCGTGAGCCTGCGCCGCAGCACTGCCTCGCCCTGCGCGTTGACACCGTGGACCTGGAAAACAGACTTTGCCAGATCCAGCCCAACTACCGATACTTGCTCCATCGTCACTCTCCTCTCCTACTGATCCGCAGGATTATCCCGCGGGGGTGGAGAGCCGTCCACGACATCAGAAGCGGTCGTGCAGATTTATTGACTTCTATGGCCGCGCTCTCTCGAGTCTCACGACACTTGCCAGATGAGCGCCGGGAGAAGCACAAAGCCGATCAGGATCAGCACGGCTGACACCCACCGCCAACGCGGCAGATCTCGCCACATCCCTGCGAATGCCTGCGCCAATCGTGCCTCACCGCCGCGTGTCCGGGCGATGCGCAGGGAATAGATTGCCGCGCCTGACAGCGAGAGTCCGGTAAGCAGCAGACCGAACAGGAACCAAGGCACCTTGGTCCAGTAGCCGCCGAAGTCGCCGAAGTGCAGCGGATCGGCCATCTCGCTGATACGCTGGTGGACATTCATATCGCGGCCATCGGTCTTCAGCAGGACTTGCGAGGTGGCGGGATCGACCCACACCGCATTGGCACGCGAGCGCACCAGCACCGCCTTGTAGTCGCCGTGGAGTTGCAAGACGGGGCTTTCCTCACCCGGCAGCAGCACCCGGCGCACCTCGAGGCCGGGATAGGCGGCCTCGGCAGCGGCGAAGGCGGGGGCAAGGCCCTGCGGCCCGGTGGCCACGGGCGCTTCCAGCTTCACGCGCGGTGGAGGCGGGGCATCAAGGCCGAGGCTTTCGACGAGATACCAGACACTGGTGAGCGCGATCAGCGCGACGAACCAGAGCGACCACACGCCAGCGAGGCGGTGAAAATCCCCCCACCATGTGCGCGCATCGCGGGTGCGCAGCGGCTTGGTGAAGCCGCGCCACCACTTCTTGTAGACAACCAGCGAAGTGACCAGACTGACAAGCAGCAGGAAGCCGAGAAAGGCGACGATCGGCACCCCGATCTTCGTCGGCAAATTCAGGTGGCGGTGCATGTTGCGCAGCACCCGCTGGGCGCCGACCCAGGGGCCTTCGCCCTGGATCGTGCCGGTCGCGGGATGGGCGTGGAGATAGAACAGGTCGCGGCCCGCGTCTTTCACCGTGACCTTGACCGCAAAGGCTGAGGCGGTCGGAGCTTCCATCGACCAGACTTCTGCGACGCCGGGATGGCGCGCGGCATTCTCAGCAATCGTAGCCCATGCAACCGGACCATCGGCGCTTGCCGGGGCGACCCTGAGGCTGGGCTGCAGCAACCAGTCGATCTCATGGCTGACCACCGCCAGCGTGCCGGTGAACATGATGAAGGCCATGAACAGGCTGAGCTTCAGACCCACCCATTGATGCACCGTCCACCAGATGCGCGAGGCCTTGCGGTTCTTCGTCGGGCGCAGGCCCACCGGGGCGGCAAGGTCGCGCGCAAGTTCCATCAGAAGCGATATCCTACTTCGAGGAAGATCGAGCGCGGCTCGCCCGGAAAGTGGCCGGTGCGGTCGATAAAGCCTGAGACCGCATAGGTCTTGTCGAACAGGTTATCGACCCGCAGCAGCGCGCGGATCGGCCCGACTTCGTAGATCAGCGAGGCATCGAAGATCATGAAGGGCTGCACCCGTTGGCCGGAAAGGCTGACCTGTTCGGAGACATAATCGCCCCCGAAGGCGGCAGCGAGGCCGATGTCGGGGATCTGGTAGCGGGTCCAGAAGCCAAGCTGGTGCTCAGGCGCATTGGCGAAACGGTCGCCAACGCGGTTGAGGATCCCGCCCCCACCATTGTCGCCAGTGATCTTTGTGCCATTATAGGCATAGGCGACGGTCAGAACCCAGTCCGGGGTTATGTCTGCGGCAAGATCGAACTCGATGCCCTTCGAGGTGACCTCGCCGAAAGCGACGAAGTCATCGACTCCGTCATTGCCAACGTCGCCACGCGGATCGACCTGCAGGATGTTCCTGCGCCTGATCTGATAGCCGGTGAGCGAGGATTGGATGCGTCCGTTCATCAGTGCAGTCTTCAATCCGCCCTCGAACATATCGCCGGTTGTCGGGCTGAACGGCCCGCCGGCGCGCGGGTCTTGTGTGCCGATGTCCTGCGGCTCGAAGCTGGTCGAATATTGGCCGAACACTGAAATTTCATCAGTGATGCGATACACCGCGCCAGCGCGCCAGGTCACGTCCTCGTCTGAAAAGCTGTCCTGCTGCACGATGCCGAATGCGCCGCCGCTGATAGTGTCGCTGAACCGGTCAAAGCGCACACCGCCGGTCAGGATCAGCCGCCCGATGGTCAGTTCGTCAAGCAGATAGACGCCCCAACGATAGCCTTCCGTCAAGCGGTTCTCGAACGCGGGAAGGTTGTAGGTTGCCGGGTTTGAGACGCCGTAGACGGGGTTCAGCAGGCTCAGCGGACCGGGTAATCCCGGTGTTGGCGTCGCGCGGCCACGAACCAGGCGGCTGTCGAAATCGAGCCTGCCATCGAGGTAGTCGCCCCCCACCAGCATCCGGTTACCGAGCCCGCCGATGTCGGTTGCCCAGACCAGATTGGTGCCGAAAGACCAGTTGTCCTGCTCGCGGCGTTGGTCACGGAACTCCCGGACTGTGGCATCGCGCACGCCGTCACGGTCGGAGTCGAACAGCCCTCGGGGTTCGTGATATTGCTGTTCTTCGACTGCATTGTTGTAGCGCAAGGTGGCATCAAAGGTGACGCCCGGCAGGGGCTCGGCCTCGATCCGGCCTTGCAGCACGTCAGATCGCAGGTTGAGAAAATCGCCCGGTTCGTTGTGGTTCCAGCGGCGGTCGGCAAGGAAGTTACCGTCGTTGTCTGTTGGCACCCCGCGCAGACGGTTCGCGTCAAGCTCCTGATCGTAGCGGGTCGCCTGGAGGATCAGCTTTACCGGGCCGGGGCTCCACGACACCCCGCCATCGGCAATGAAGGTGCGCGAGGAGGCATTGAACCGGAACAGGCCGCGATCCTCGTAGAACAGCCCGCCGCGGGCGGCGAAATCGCCACCCAGCGTGGAGTTGATCTGGGCAGAGCCGCCAGAGCGGTCGGCATTGCCGACGATTGCGCGCACATCAGCGGTAAGAGAAGCGTTCTCGGGCTTCTTGGTGACATAATTGAACAGCCCACCCGGCGCGCCGGGGCCGTAGAGCATCCCCGCAGGGCCTTTCAGGAACTCGACCCGGTCGAGGTTGAACAGCTGCGGCACCGAAAAGCCAGCATAGGGATCGCCGCGCAGGCCATCGAAGAAGATCTCCTCCTGCCGAAACCCGCGCGCCGTGACCCCGGCATAGCTGAAGAAGCTCACGCCCGAGATGTTACGGTAGATATCCTGCGCATCCCGCGCGCCCTGATCCTGGATGAGCTCGCTTGTGATGACCGTGACGTTCTGGCTCGAAAGCAGGGGCTCGGTGGGCAGCTTGGTGGAAGCGGTGGTTTCGACCCGGTAGAGCTTCTGGGCGCGGCCGGTGACAATGATCCCGTCCGCTTGCGGCTCTTCGGCAGCGCGCTCAGAGCCATCGGGCTCAGCCTCGCCGGATGCAGCTTGCGCGGAAAGCTGTGCAGGCATGGCGGCAGCAGACAGGATGAGAAGCCGAAAGCACGACAGGCGAGCAGTCATGGAAGCCCCTTTTGACAATCAGTCTCAAGAGCTATTAGATCGCACATTCATGCAAATCAATCGCATTATCATTCTCTGTCGAAGACCCAGGCCGGTTGGTCAATTTTGCTGGTGTCCGCGCGATTCTTTGGGAAATTTTCTGCCCGATGGACGGAAACTGGATCGAGGCGATTGGCGCCATCAGCGGCGGGGCGACCGAACAGGCTGCGTGCCATCCGTCCGGTTCAGCCTACTGGCAATCGAGCGGGGTGAATCCCCAAAGGCTTGAATACCAGGCCGACTTGCCCGCCGGGCTTCATTTTGGCTGCGGCCTTACCCCGGGGATCGAGAGTGTGGCGCCGTTCGGACGGATGGCTGTCACCGGCGTCGGCGCGACGCTGGTGATCTGCACGGCCCCGGTCACGATGACGACAGTCCTTGCCTCGGGCCAGTTCCACTCGGCCGGACTGTCGGCGGAGCTGTCGCAGCTCGACGGTTTCGGCCCTCTGGCCGAGTTCGCCCGTGGACAGGGCAATGTCTGCATGGCGCTTGCGGGCGTGCCGAGATCGGTCATCGCGCGCCTCGCCATGCCGATCGACCCGTGGTTCCAGGGCACCGCACGGGATCTTGCACGCGAGGCGCGGGCGCTCGAACTGGTCGCGGTCTTCGAGGAAGCCCTCTGCCGCCCGCGACAACCGGATGCGGACGCGCCCCGCTCCCGCGGTCTGGCGCGCGAGGCCAGCGCGATCATCGAGGCCGAGTTTGCCCGGCCGCTGTCCATCGCCGATCTCGCTCGCCGGACGGGATGCAGCTCGCGCACCCTGAGCGAGGCGTTCCGGCGCGAGTTCGGAATCTCGATCGGCGGATACCTGACCCGGTTCCGCCTCGATGAGGCCGGCCGGCTGCTGCGACAGGCATGCGCCCGACCGAGGTGGCCTACCGTGTCGGCTATTCACCCGCCCACTTCGCGACCGCCTTCAAGCGCCAGCACGGCATTCCTCCGAGCCGTTGGCAGGGCTGATTGCCCGACAGCGAATGCAATTGCCGGAATTCGAAAACCACGGCAGTTGATGTAATGTTGTTACATCCATAGCTGCGACCTGTTCGCAACTATTGGGGTGTCCATGGCTCATCGCTCGATCCTTGCCGCGCTGCTGTCCGGCGTCGCACCCACGGCCGCGCTGGCCCAAGCGGCCCCGCCTGATGCCGAACCGGAAATGACCGAGAACGGGATCATCGTCACCGCCACACGCCAGCCGTCGCCGCTTGCCGATACCCCGGTCGCAGCGACCGTGCTGACCCGGCAGTTCGTCCGCGATGCCCGCATCGACAGTCTGCGCCAGATCGACGACTACATCCCAAACGTGCAGTTCAACCAGACCGGGCAGGTCGGCGGCACCTACGTCACCATCCGCGGGATCGAATCCAACCCCTTCATCGTCAACCGCGCGGCCGTCTATGTCGATGGCATCCCCTTCCGCAAGCTGCGCGAGCAGACGCTCGGCACCGTCGAACAGATCGAGGTGCTGCGCGGGCCGCAGGGCACGCTCTACGGCGCCAACACCGAAAGCGGCCTGATCGTCATCCGCACGCGCATGCCGAGCGACAGGTTCGATGCCGAGGTGACGGGATCGGGCTTCGGCTTCGGCAACGGCATCGGCGGCGACGTGCGCCTCGCGGCGGGCGGCCCGCTGGTCGAGGACCGGCTGACGGCCTCGATGGTGGCAAGCTATTCCCACGCGGATTCCTTCGTCCGCAACATCGGCTCCGCAATCGGCGAGGAGGGCCAGCTGAGCGAGGCCTTCGTGCAGGGCAAGCTGCGCTGGACCCCGTCGGCGGCGGTGACGCTCGACCTGCTCGCCCAGACCTCGATCCTGCGCGCTCCCGGACTTTACGAGCAGGAATTCCTGCCGATCGACCGGGCGGCCTATGACCGCAACTACGCGCAAGCCTTTAACGGCGGCAGGCGCGCGGGGCGCTTCACCCTCATCAACGATGCGCCCAAGCGCACGGCGGAGGACGAGGTTCTGCTGGCCGGCAACCTCAATGTCGACTTCGGCGGCGCGGTGCTCGATTTCAACGCCTCGTGGCGGCAGCTCGACGCCAACTCGCAAGGCACCGACCTCGATCTCACCGCCTTGCCCGGTGCGGCGGGGGCGAACATCGATGACGAGACGTTCTGGAACTTCGAGGCCCGGCTCGCCTCGCCCGCCGGCGCGCGCGTCCGATGGGTGGCGGGGCTCAACCACTATCGCAGCAGCGAGGGGCAGATCCTGTCGTCGCTGATCGGCCCGGGAGGGCTCGGCGACTATGCTCCTGCCCCGCTCCAGACCACCCGCTCGCGCGACTATGCGGTGTTCGGCCAGATCACCGTGCCGCTCCTCGCCGATGTCCGCCTGACCGCCGGCGGGCGCTACGAGCGGGCCGAGCGCGACAAGGTGCAGGCGGAGGGCGTGCTCGACCTCGGCCCCTTCGGCCAGTTCCAGTTCCCCGCCGAGGACCTTTCGCGCACCTTCGAGCAATTCCTGCCCAGGGCCTCGCTCGACTGGCGGCCGGACGAGGCGCTGCTGGTCTATGTCTCGGCGGCCAAGGGCTGGATCCCGGGCGGGTTCAACCTCGGTGCCGCGAGCAGCGCCGTCACCCGCGATTTCAGCGGTTTCGGTGCGGAGACGCTGTGGAGCTACGAGGTCGGGGCCAAGCTCGAATTGCTCGGCAAGCGCCTGCTGCTGTCGGGGGCGGTGTTCCACATCGAGGCCGAGAACTGGCAGGAATTCAACGTGCTGGTGAATGATCAGGGGCAGGCGATCTCGACCAACCTGATCACTTCGGATGCGAGGGTCAGGAGCCGGGGCTTCGAGCTGGAAGTGACCGGCAAGCCCATGTCGACGCTCGAGCTGGCGGCCTCCTTCGGCTATGTCGACAGCACCTACACCGATTACCGCTTCTCCGCGACGCAGGACTTCACCGGCAACCGGGTGCGACTGGTGCCCGAATACGACGCCTCGCTGTCGGCATCGTGGCGGCCGTGGAAGGGGCTGTTCCTGCGCGGCGAGGTGGCGGCATCGGGCAACACCCCGCTCAATCCCGAGAACACCGTCTTCCAGAACGCGGTCGTGCTGATCGGCGCGCAGATCGGGTGGGAGGCCGAGCACTGGTCGGCGCGGCTCTACGCCGAGAACCTGACCGATCAACTGGTGTTCAACACCAATGCCTTCGCCAATTTCGCCTTCGGCAATGACGGCACGCTCTACGCCGGGGTCGCCCCGCCGCGGCTGGTGGGACTGCAGCTGAGTTACAGGTGGTAAGCGCATAGAACACGAGACAGCGTGGGAGCGTTTAGGATAGAGAGGTGCCGTTCAGCATTCCACCATTCCCGGTCGTGACCGGGCTCGATGACGAGTCCCGGAACCGGCCTGGCAGCTTGGGCTGAGTTTTCGCCAGCAGCCGTCATTCGCAAAACGACCCCATTCCGGTCTTCTTCTCAGGCCGTCCCAGTGAGCGTGCGCACCGACGCGCTGGGGGCGGTCTCCCGGTCAGATCCATCGGCGACCGGGCTCGCGCGCAGGACGCTTGTTTCAGAAACGCATCCGCACCCCGCCAACAATGGTGCGCGGGCGGCCTGCCGCCATGCCATCGACCCGGCTTGCGAGATACTCCTCACCGAACAGGTTCCAGGCCGTGCCGAAGAAAGTCACGCGTCCCTCGCCCGGCGTGTAGGACAAGCCGGCGTTGAACAGGGTTACGGCCGGAATGGTCCCTGCAAGGCCCGAACACAGAGCATCGGAACAGCCGCTTTCGTTCAGCGTGGTATCGAGCACGCGGGCGAAGGGATCGGGCTCCTGACTGCTGCGGTAATCGAGACCGAAACGCGCCTCGATCCCCGCGGGATGCCGATAGCCTGCGGTCAACGAAAGGGTGTGGCGCGGCGCATAGGGAAGGCGGGCACCTGCGATAATGCCGTTGCCGTTGAAGCAGCCGTCGTCATCCTCGCACGGCGCACCGATCACCCCGCCATCGCCCGCGCTGAAGGCGGCACCGCTTGTGGTGCGGAAGCTTGCGGTGGGAACGTAGGTCCAGACCGTCTGCAGCCACAGGTTATGGTCGCTGCCCTTCAGCGGCCCGGTATCGATCCGGCCTGCCACCTCCAGCCCTTCCTGCCGGGTTCGTCCGCCATTGACGAAGCGACCCAGTGCGCTGCTGATGACGATCTCGCGGAAGTCGGTGCGGAACAGGGTCGCTTCGAGCGAGAGGCCGGGCTGAGGCTGACTGCGGATGCCGAGTTCCCAATTGGTCGAACGCTCCGGCGCGACCGGGGCCGGACCTTCCATACCGATGTCGCGGCTTGGCCTGGGCGGAGCGAAGCCGGCATGGACGCCGCCGAATATCTCGGTGCCTGGCGCCACCTGCCACACCGCGCCAAGGCCGGGAAGCAACACCGTATCGGTCTGGTCCACCGTAATGTCGACCGCAGTGCTGCTCGCCCGGCGCACGAGGGTGGTGGTCTCGATACGCTCGATCCTGGCCCCTCCGGTGATGGTCACCGTGCCCAGCGTGGTGCTGTTCTGGATGTAGCCGCTGAAGGCGCGCACATCGATACTGGCATCCTCGCGGTGGGCAGCGCCTGTCAGGGTGCGGGCAAAATCGAGGTCGCGGATTGCGGGATCGCTGCTGCGATACTGGTCGCGCTGGATTCGTTCCTGATGCCAGCGCGCGCCCGCGACAAGCTGGTTTTCCAGCCCGAACAGGCTGTGCCCGGCATCGAGGCGACTTTCGATCCCGTAATAGTGGAACCGCCGCGGCCGCCAGCGACCGCCGCACGCAGCCGCAGCTTCGGGCGTGATCCGGTTATCGGCGCTTCCGCCGGTGCCGGGTTCGGGATCGTCCTCGTCGAAACAGCGGTCGAGCACGGTCCAGCCTGTGGCAAGGCCGCGCTCGTCGGGGGCATCGTCCCAGCCTCCGGGCTTGTCGGTCTGTCGGAAGCTGGCGCGGAAGGTGCGCACCCAGTAACCGGTGGTGGTCAGCTGCACCTTGTCGCCCGGTGTCCAGACATGGCTGGCCTGAAGATGGGTGCGATCCTGCTCGAAGCGATCGAACCGACCGGTCGGGGCCTGAAACGGATCGGCCTCGTATTCCAGCGTGCCGAGCATGGTCTCGGTGATGTTCGAGCGTTCCTGATAATGGCTCGCCCGCACGCGCAATTCGTGCGTGTCGCCCAGCATCACCCGGCCTTTGGCGAGGACCTCCCAGATGTCGAAGCCATGATTGTCGCGAATGCCGTCGCCGCCGCGCCCGGTCGACTCCAGCAGCACGCCGGCCTTCTCGGTGCCGGTGCCGATCGCGCCCTGAAGCCCGTAGAACCCGCGCGTCCCGCCCCGCGCCTCGCCGCGGGCCATTGTCCCGTCGGTGGGGATCGGGGTGGAGACAAAGTTGATCATTCCGCCCACGGTCTGCGGCCCATAGAGGATCTGCCCCGACCCGCGCACCACCTCGATCCGCTCGAGCCGTTCGACGGGTGGGGCATAGTGCGCCGCGGGGTCGCCATAGGGCGCAAGCGCGATCGGCACCCCATCCTCCATCAGCAGAATGCGCGATGAGCGGCGCGGATCGAGACCGCGGATGCCGATATTGAGCGCAAGCCCCCCCGCATCCTCCTCGACCACGTTGATGCCGGGGATCGCGATCAGCTGATCACGCAAGCTGATCGGAGCACGTTCCTCGATCGTTTCGCGCGCCACCACATCGCGCGCGCCGGCCATCAGCCGGCTGTCGTCCGGAACGATGCCGGTCACGATGATCACCGGATCGGCGCTGTCGATGGATGCCGAACCAGCCGCTTTGGCGGCGGCGCCCTCGGCCAGCGCGACTGTGGGCAATGTCAGCAGCACGCCACACAGCGCCGTCCGGCTGCGCCATGCCTGCCTGCTGCAGCTCGCGCCTTGCGCGTCCGCCAAGCCCAAAGCCATGCAGTTTCCGTAAGACATTTCAGTTACCCCCTGCCGCCCGGGTCGTGCCTCGCCCGGACTGTTCTTTCGTCCCGCAACAGGTCTGCGCGGGTCGTTGGGAGATATGTGTGAGGGTGCGCGCCTGTCCTGAGATAACTCTGAGAAAAGCCCCCGAACCGCTCGTCCTTTGGTCTAATGCCGCAGCGCGAAGCCGATGCCGCGCACGGTCTCGATCCGAGGCGGTTCGGTGCACCGGGCAAGGTGTCGCCGCAGATAGCCGATATAGACATCGACCGTGTTTTCCGTGCGTTCCGATCCTTCACCCCATACTTTGTCAAGCAGGGTGCTGCGGGACAAGACATCGCCTGCACCTTGCGCAAGGCAGGCGAGCAGGTCGAACTCGCGTCGGCTGAGGCCGAGCAGTTCGCCTCCCACAGCAGCGCGGCGCGCGGCCAGATCGATGGCCAGTTCGCCGAACACAAGGCGCTGCTGCGAGCGGGTCCCGCCGCGATGGACCATCACAGCCAGACGGGCCAGCAATTCATCCATCGCAAACGGCTTGGGAAGGTAATCGTCCGCTCCGCAGCGAAAGCCCTCGAGCTTGTCCTCCAGCTCGGTGCGCGCTGTCAGCATCAGGATCGGAAGATCGTGTCCCGCCGCGCGCGCCTCGCGGCACAGGTCGCACCCGTCGGCATCCGACAGTCCGAGATCGAGGATCGCGGCATCGAACAGTCCCGATGCGAGCCGCGGCCGAGCCCGCCGCCCGAGCGTCTGCCACTCTACGCCATAACCATTCGCTTCGAGCCCGCGGTGGATGAAGCGGGCGATACCGGCATCATCCTCGACCAGCAGGATTTTCACGCCGCGATCGGGAGGCGCATGGTCACGCACAGCCCTTCTGCCCCTTCATCCTCTCCACGCCCGTTTTCGGCTGTGATTACGCCACGATAAGCCTCGATAATCCAACGCGCAAGCGAGAGGCCTAGCCCCGTCCCGCCCAGCGCCCGGCCGCTGCGGCCCTGCACGTGGGGATCGAAGATCGCTGCAAGTTCGCCCGCGTCGACCCCGGGTCCCGCATCGTTGACCCTGATCACCACCTCGTCCCCGGCAGTGTCGGCAGAAACGCCCACCACGCCTCCGGGCGGGGAGAACTTGATGGCGTTGTCGATCACGGCGGCGATCGCCTGCTGGAGCCTGTCGGCATCGCCCACAATCCGGACCAGGGCGCTGGTTGCGGACGAGGGCGGTGCGAAATTCAGCCGCACGCCGCTGGCAAGAGCATAGGCGGACGCGACCTCGCAGGCCGCGCGCGTGGCCGCGAAGGGATCGATAGCGTCCCGTGCGAGCGGCAAGCGCGCGTCCTCGGCCTGCGCGAGGGCCATCAGGTCATCGATGCGCCGGCCCAGGAACAGGCCGGTCTGCTCTATGTGGGAGAGCGCTTCGCGCAGCTCTTCCTGCGTGCCGCCATGACGCAGTGCCACTTCGGCCTCACCGCGAATCGCGGTCACCGGAGTGCGCAGCTCGTGACCGACCTTGGCCAGAAATAGCCTGCGGCGCTGGTCGACCGCTTCAAGCTCCGCATTGGCCCGGGCGAGTTCCGCAGTGCGCTTGGCGACCCTCTGTTCGACCGCCTCGGCCATGGTATTGAAGCGTTCGGCCAGAGCGCGGATCTCGCGCAGCCCCGCCGGCTTCTGCCGCGCCCCGCCGCGCGCGGCTGCCAGATCTTCGGTCGCAGCCTCAAGCCGGCGAAGCGGGACGACCAGATAGCGCTGGAGGAGGACGGCAAGCACAAGCGGCACGAACAGGAGCGCGCCTGCCGCGCCGATTACGAGAAAACGTGTCTGGAGAGCCACCGCTTCGGCCTCGTCGCGTGCGCGGGCCGCTTCCCCGATCTCCCGCGCAGCAATCGCACTGGCCATCCGGCGCACATCGGCCAGATCGCCAGCTTCCGGGCCGGCAAGGATTGCTGCGACGAGACGGCGCGCCTTCAGGCGTTCCTCGGTCTGATGGCCAATTCCCAATTCTTGGTTGCCAGGCAGCGTCGCTTCCTGTTCGATCGATGCAAGGTAGGCTTCTGCGTCGGCGGCCAAAGCGCGGCGCCCGGCTTCGTCCCGGTCATCGAGAATTGCGGCGGCAAGCTCCAGCCGGGTCACCTGCAAGGCCTGTGAATAGGCCATGTCTGCTCGCGCGGCGTGGATGCGGTCGATCCTTTGCGACCAGATGGTTGCGCCCGCCAGCACCAGCATGCCTACCGCCACCAGTGCAAAGCTGCCGATCACCAGCAGCCGGGCACTGATGCTTCCGCCCGGCGAGGTTTGGTCGCTGGGTGTCATGGATGACATGCCCCCCTTTTGTGTCACAGCGCCGGGTTGGGGGCCTTACCCCTTTTCCCAAGGCCATACTGCCGCAATTAGCCTTCGCCGGATCGAAAGCATAGAACCAGCCCGCATTCCGCGTTTCCAGTATCGGTTGCGGTGCGGATCGCTCGACTTGCTGCCAGTCCGAATTCCCCACCATCCGCCATGAGGGGGGCTTACGTGCGATCCCGATACCTGTCAGGCAGCTTCTACGGGATTGCGCCGAAAGCCGAATTTCTCAGAGCGACCCCTTAGCTGCCAATCGGTCGACGAGATTACCCGCCGCGTTTCCGTCCACCAGACGAGAAGCGCTCATATGGGCACCTGCAGGATTTGGGCCCTGTCGCGCCTCCCCAAAATTCAAACAGACATCAGTGAGAACACGCTATGTTGGCTTCAGCAACGAAATCATCCGTGCCGCAATCTCGCGCTCGCCCAAGATCACATGGTTGGCGCCGATCTTTTCAAGATAGGCGACTTCTTCGTCTGAATGCGCGCGGGCGATGATCTGCAACGAGGGAATGAGTGCCAAAGCGTTCTGGGCGATCGCGCCAGCTTCGAACCCTCCTGGGATCGCCAGCAGCAATCGGGAGGCATGCTCGATGTCAGCTTTCTCCAACACAGCCGAATCGGCGGCGTTGCCTTCAATGAAGGTGAGGCCGTGCGACCCACCACCACGCATTTGCTCATTGCGCGCCTCGATCACCACGAATTTGGTTGGGCCGCTGTGCGCTGCTGCGATGAGCCTTCCAACGCGTCCGAACCCGACGAGTATCGTGTGTCCCGTTGATGACGGGCTCGTTGGGAGAGGCGGCGGCGCCGCCGCTCGCACGCCGGATCCGCGAACAGGCGCTCGACCCACTGCCAACGAAAAGATGAAGGGATTGGCCAAGATCGACAGGATTGCCCCTGCCAGGATCAGGTCTCGCGCCTCGGGAGGCAAGATGCCGAGCCCTGTGCCAAGTCCTGCCAGGATAAACGAGAACTCGCCGATCTGTGCCAGGCTGGCCGACACGGTCAACGCGGTTTCGTTGGGGTGTCCGAAGGCTCTTACGATCAGGTAGGCGATCAGCGATTTGCCGAATATGATGATTGCGACTGTCGCAACCAGCGGCCACGGCTGCTCGATGACGACACCCGGATCGAACAGCATGCCGACGGAAACGAAGAAAAGCACGGCGAAGGCATCGCGCAGAGGCAGGGTTTCTTCCGCAGCACGGCGGCTGAGCTGGGATTCGCCAAGGATCATTCCAGCGAAGAACGCTCCTAGTGCGAAGGATACATCGAAGAGGAATGCTGCGCCAAACGCCACGCCAAGTGCGATAGAGAGCACCGCAAGGCGGAACAGTTCGCGCGAACCTGTATGGGCCACCCAATGCAGACCAGCAGGGATCAGGCGCTTTCCGACGATCAACATCAGGGCGATGAAACCCGCCACCTTCAGCAAGGTCACAATAAGCAGGCGGGCCACAGCACTGGCATCGGAAACGGTGCCGTTCATTAGATTGGCAATCACTGGCAGCATCACCAATGCAAGGACCATTGCCAGATCTTCGACGATCAGCCAACCGACTGCGATTTTGCCGCGTTCCGTCTTGACAGCGTCTCGCGCTTGCAATGCCCTGAGCAGCACAACCGTGCTGGCAACGGACAGTGCCAATCCGAAGACAAGTCCTGCTATCACCGACCAGCCAAGGAACAGCGCTAGGCCGAGGCCCAGCGCCGTCGCTCCGGCGATCTGAGCCAGCGCGCCCGGGACAGCGATACGCCGCACAGAAAGCAAATCTCTCAAGGAGAAATGCAAGCCGACACCGAACATGAGCAGGATCACGCCGATTTCGGCCAGTTCGGTCGCCAGCTCGGTGCTGGCTACGAAGCCGGGCGTGAAGGGACCGATGATGACGCCCGCGAAGAGGTATCCTGCAACCGGCGACACCCGCAGCCTATGAGCTAGCGCGCCCATGAGGAAGGCGACTACAAGGCCCGAGACGATAGTGGCAATTAGTGGCGTATGATGCGGCATGGCAGGATTAGATGGGAGCGGGACAAAAGCGTCAAGCTTGCTGCACCGGCGGCTCCGGCGCTCCACGCGCATCCGCCCTCACCTCACGTTCGCCGATCCTCAGCTTGCGCGCTGCCCAATTGATGGTCGGGCCCTGGATCACGCTCGAGAGCAGCACCACGAAAAACACGATGTTGAATATGCCGAAGGCGCCATCAACTCCCGCAACGATCGGGAATGTGGCAAGGACGATCGGCACCGCTCCGCGTAAACCTGCCCATGACACGAACAGCTTGGCACGCCACCCGAAGGACCGGAACGGGGCGAGGCACAGAAATACGCTGATGGGCCGCGCGACAAGCATCAGGACAGCCGTGATGACCATCCCGGGCGCAATCGCCGGCCCCAGCTCCGAAGGCGTCACGAGTAGGCCAAGCGTAAGAAACATGGCCACTTGCGCAAGCCAGGCCATTCCATCCTGGAAGGTCGAGACAACCCGCTTGGCCGCATAATTTCGGTTCCCCGCAACGAGCCCGGCAATGTAGGCTGCGAGAAAGCCGTTCCCTGAAAGTGCATGGGCCGTTCCAAAGGCGATCAGCGCGGTCGCGATCGAGATCACAAAGGCGAGGCCGCCTTGCCTGTATCCGCCGCGCTTCAACAACCAGGGCATGGAAAAGCCGATCGCTAAGCCGACAATCGTGCCCATCACCATCTGAACAAGAAACTCCGGCACCAGCGTGAACGGGCTTGCATCCGGTGTGCCGATGAAGAGCAGCACGGCGCCCACCAGGAAAATCGCCATCGGATCGTTGGACCCTGACTCCACTTCGATCAGCGCCGGAACGTCGCCATGCAGGTCAAGCCCAGTTGAACGAAGGATAGCGAACACCGCGGCCGCATCCGTCGAGGCGATGATCGCTCCGAGCAGCGCGGCCTCGAACGGGGAGCTACCGATCAGCAGCATCGCCGCGCTTGCGACGATACCGGCGCTGGCGAACACGCCGACGGTGGCGAGCAGCAGGGCCGGTGCTGCGACCCGCCGCACGTCGGCCCAGGCTGTGTCCATGCCGCCGGAGAACAGAATGAAGATAAGGGATACCGTGCCCACAGACTGGGCGAAGCTGAAGTTGCTGAAAGCAATGCCCCCGGGCCCCTCGACACCGGCCAGCATGCCGAGGCCAAGGAACCCGATGAGGGCCGGCAATCCGAACCGGCTCGAGAGGCTACCTGCTAGCACCGTTGTGAGCAGCAGAACGCCCGCGATGAGCAGGGCGTATTCGGTATCGAGATTTGCCATGCCTGTGACCTATCAGCTTTTTCTCACCTGTCATCGCATCGACCCTAGGCCCTGATGATGCTTTGGCAGGTCGCATTTCTGGGTTGTGGGTGGTAGGGCTGTCTCATGCACCGCGGATTGACCCTGCTAGCAGCGGCTTTGGCGCTCCTAGGTGGCTGCAGCCATGATGGTGACGCATGCTCCGGCTTTACCGTCACCGGCACTGCCGAGCAGAGCACCTTCACGATACCGCAGCTGATGGCGCACGCTGCTGCGATGGGGCTGACCCAAGAGGAAGCAGAAGCCCTGATTTACCTCGAAGGCATCTCACCTGCCACAAGCATCGCGCCCGGCGAGACAGTGTGCATCGATGGAACGCCTGATCGCTAGTCAGCACGCTTGCCGCCCCTTCGCTACGAAAGCCTCTCCCACTGATGAGGTTGCAACGCCCCGGGGCATGCCTTGGCGCACCCCGGGGCGAGAGGCCGCTAGGCAGCCCAGATGATGAGTGCCACTGTGAGAATTGCTCCTCCCCCAAGCATCACCAGCCAGAAAAGATCTGCCCCGTTCAGGCGATCCAGATGATCCTTCTTGAGGCTCTGGTAGGCCGCTGACAATTTCTCATCGCTTGCAATGAGTCCTTCATCTAATGCCGATGCTTCTTTCCTGAACCAGTGCAAAAGCTCAGCAAGCTCGTCGCTATCGAGGCTTGGATACTTCGCAAGCATGTGCGCCATCTGTTCGCGGCGCGCCTCTCGCGACACCCCGTCATGATTTTTGTTCATGAAAAATTCTTCTCGTCTGATTGAAACTTGCGCTTCCATGACGGAAGCGACGCGATGAAGCTCAATCGCGAGGAGGGGCTCTTGGTTGCGCTGGACGAGAGTGGATGGGGTAAAGCGGCGGCGCTTGGCCCCAAGGCTTCGGCCAAAATGAAGGACAAACAGTAGAGTTCGGAGATGATCCACCAAGGATGGTGCAGGAGCACTGTGGCCCCGATGGCTCCGGTTGCGGGATCGTCACCTTTTCGACCGCTCGCGATGGGGCCAAAACGGCCACATCGACGGTCATCGCGCTGAACGCGGACCCCCTGCTATGCTCCATGCCCTTCGCTGGCGCGGCGGCATGGAAGCTGATCGTGACCAGCAGCACGGACGCGAGCATGCGAAGGAAGACAAGGCGCATGGGAGGAAACATCACGCAGACTTTCGGGGATCAAGCCTCGTGACGCAAGTCTAGTGATTTTCTCGACTGGCTTCAGCACCAGGCTGGAGGCCACGCACCCTACTGAGAAGCTGACTTTCAGGAATCCACCCACAAACGGTCGTGAGCGCAACCTAGAAATCTTCCTAAAAGCTGCCGTAGGTCATGCCTGGCTGCGAGGCGGGATCACTTCCTTGCGGCAAGCTGCGCCAGTGCCCGCTCTTGCTCGGCCCGCGCCGCTTGTTCGCGGCGCTGCCCGCGATAGGCCCGCTCACCATGGACCTGCCTCACCTCGCGGAACATCGTCACCAGCTGGGATACTGTCATGGGCGTGCGCCAGTGAGGGTCGGAAAGCCGGTCCTCGATTTGGGCGAGAAGATGAGGCCGCTCCCGAGCGGTCGCAGCGGCCATGGCTGCGGCGATGTCGCGGCTGCTGGCCGTGCTGCTCATTCGTGCGATGGCAGGGAAGATTCCTGCACCGATGGCGGCTAGGCCGATCGCAACCACGCCGGGAATGAATACCGTCCTGCGTTCGGGCGATACGTCCATGATCACCGCAGCGAGCGTTGCTGCGCCGAAGGCAATGATGATGGCAAGCGGCACAGCGACCGCGACCGGATGCCGGCTCGCGTAGAAGCGGGCGCGGGCAATAAGCCCGGGGGCGGGCAATCCGTTTAGAGGCTGATCGTCATGGATCTCTTCGTCGTTCATCGTCATCTCCTCGCCTCTCTTTGCTCGCTGTTGCATGCCACCTCGGTCGCGCCGGGCCCACATGCGCTGGCTCAGAACTCCTGGAAGGGATCGTACCCACCTGCGCCAGTACCGGACCAGTGATCGAAGCCGCTGATTGCGCTGGGCGGGTCATCGTCACGGCCTCGATCGACGTAGTGATCGTCATGGCGGTTCAGATCCTGGCCGAACGGATTGCCGGCAACGTCGACGCCGCTCATCCCGGGGTTGATCATCGGCAGGCCGGTCGCAGGATTGATGTTGATCCCTTCGTCGAGCGGCGAGCGCGGGAAGTTGCTCGATCCGGCGAAGTAGTCGGTGAGCCATCGGAACAGTCGCATTGGTTTCTCCTGTCGGTTGCGTACATGGGCGGCGCTGATGCTCGGGTGCGGTTCTTGCGTTCACACGCTCACATGCGCACACTCTCACATCCCCACATCACCACAAACCCACACCCATCTCTCCTCTTCCTGCAAAAGGATCGCTCATCGCCCGATCGGGCTTTCGCCATACTTGCGCAGCACATCGTCAAAGGCTTCGGCCATCAGGTCCTGAAGACTCAGGCCGTTGCGCCGGGCGCAGGTGTGCAGCGCCAGCGACAGCTCAGGCGCGAAGTAGCCGGAGATCGCCTTGCGACCGACGCGGCTCGGCGGAGTGGCGATCTGGGCCGCAGGCGTTGCAGCCTTCGTTGTGGCCGCCTCGTCCTCCTTGGGCTTGCGGTCGGCGAGATTGGCGAAGCGGTTCATGCGGATTTCCTCTCATGGCCCGGGGACTGTTGGCAGGTGGCCATGTGGAGCTGTTCACATGCCCACATGTGCAGCTGTTCGACCTCGCTCGCTGCCTTGCCGCCGGGATCCAGCTCGAACACGGTCTGCCCGCCCGCAACCGCATGGCGATAGGCGGAGCGGTCCGGCAGGACGACGGGGCAGGTCTGACCCCCAAAGCCAGCCACCACTTCGCGAGCATCGGCATAGATGTGCGGGGCATTTGGCGGCCCGGCGGTGAACACCACGAAGGCGGGGCGCGCCAGCAAATCGACGAGGCGGATCGTGGTGCGCATTGCGGCAAGGTCGAACGCACTGGGGCGGCACGGGATCAGCACGAGGTCGGCGCACTCGGCTGCCTTGCTGGCGGCTAGATCGGCATGCGGGGGGGTGTCGATGACGATCAGCTCGGCGCCCTGCCTGACCGCCGCCTCGATCTTGGCGGGGATACGCGGCGGCGCGCTGTCGATCACCTCGGGCGCAGCGCCCTGCCGCCACTCAGCCCATTGCGAGGCGCTCGCCTGCGGGTCGGTGTCGATCAGCAGGCTGACCTGTCCTGCCCGCATGGCCGCGGCAGCGAGATGGTTGGCCAGCGTGGTCTTCCCGGCCCCGCCCTTCTGGCTGATGATCGCAATGGTGCGGGTGTGCTGATGTGAAGGCGTGCTCATGTGCGGTGGTCCTCATGTTCACATGTGGGCATGTGAGGCTGTGCGATGCTGGAGATGTGAAGGTGCGGGTTTGCGCTCATCGTCAGCGGCTCCGCTCGATCTGGCGTTCGGGGATATCCTTGCGCTCCGCGCGCTCCTCAACGAGTTGGCGCACCTGCTCATGCGTCTGCCGAATACCGCGGGACGCCGCTTCGAGGGCCGCCTCGCGATGTCCAGCAAGTGGCTCCTTGGCGGTGCCGCGTGCAGCTTCCGATGCGCTGGTCTTTTCGCCTGAGCGGCTTTCGACCTGCCGCTCGACGCGGCCCACGTTGTCGGTCACGAGGGTCGCATGTTCGGCGATCCGGGTCACGGCGACCACGAAGGTGGCGGCACTGTTGAGCATCCGCTCGCGCTCGCTCATCATCACAATCCCATCTCGCGCGGTGATGCCCTGCGCAATGTGGGCATTCACCGCATAGGCAAGGTCGAGCCGCTCTCGCATCGGATCGCCGCGCTTGAGGTCGTGAAGCTGGCCGTCGCCCGTTTGGACCGTGATCGTGTTGCCCTTGATCTTCGCAATATGGGCGATGTCATTGTTGAGGAGACCGCGCGTTCCATCCTTGGCGGTCCAGCGAATGCGGTCGCCCTCGTGCAGGGCAATCTGGTTGCGCTCGAAGATGGTGACTGCGTCATGCTTGAGGTTGCGCGGCAGGCGGTTCGGATCGAAGCGCCGGATCTCGCCATCGGGCATGACGAGCTCGACCTTGCCATCCTTGATGTCGATCACGGTGCCCCGTTCGCCGCGAGCGAAGCCTTGCCTGGTCAGATTGGTCTGGAAGGCGACCACACGCCCCTCGTGGTAGCCTTTGAGCTGCCGCGCGCCCTCACGGGTGATGGTGACCCGGTCGAGCACATCAAGCTTGATGCCCCGTGCACCGATTTGGCCGCGTTGTGCCAGCGACGCTTGCGCTGCGGCATTGCCTGCGGTTCGCATCGCGCGACCTGCGGCGAGCAGCACGGTCTCGTCGCGTTGCTCCTTTGGCAGATCGGCCCACAGGTCGGCGGCGACTGCGGCAATTGATCCGGGTTCCACCTGAATGGTCTCGGGTGTTAGCGCGGCGAATGCCTCGCTGATATCGCCCTGTTCAAGCGCGCGGTTGATCGCCTGCATCTGCGGGGTCTGCGCGCGCAGGTTCTCAGTGATCTCGCTCTTGCCGAGATCCTGCTTTTGCAACTGCGCGAAAGGCTTGCCCGCTTCGATGGCTGGTAGCTGCTTGACGTCGCCCGCCAGCACCAGCTTGCCCACGTTCAACTGGTTGGCGAGGGCGATCAGCCGCGCGAGCCGGTCCGTGCCGACTTGGCTGGCCTCATCGACCATCACCAAGGCGCCGGAAAGCTCTGCCCGTGCCGCTGCCACCTTTTCCGCGCTGGCAGTGCCATCCAGCACCCGCGCATACCGAGCCAGAAACGCATCCACGGTCGATGCCGGGCTTGCGGTCTTCTCCCCGAACTCCCGCGCAATCCGCCCTACGTGACTGAGCGCCACCACCTGCCGCCCCTCCTCCCGCGCGATGGCTGCGACCGGAGCCAAGGCCGCCGACTTTCCCACACCCGCGCCGCCCTGAACAAGATGCACGCGGTCTTTGGAGGTGAGGATCGCGACGCCCGCCTGCTCTTGCCCCGCATTGAGGCGTCGCAGGCCAATTGCGCGCGCCTGTTCCTGCAGCAGGGCGACAACACCGTCGGGCGCCGCGATGGGCTGAACGCTGTCCTTGCCAGCCATCGCGAGGGCTATGACCTTCGACTCCAGAGCCAACGCTTGCCCGGTCGTGAGCATCCGGTCGCGATCCGCCGGTCCGCTGCCGATCAGCAGACTACGCCCCTGCAACTGGTCGATCCGTGCCTCGATGCTTGTGACCGTGATCGGCCCATGATGCTGAAGCGCGGTGCGGATCAGGTCATTGCGGGAGTACGCTTCCTCCCGCTCGCCAAGCTCGCGCGCCGCAGAGGCGACCGCCTGCGCTGCGGCGAAGGCCTTGGGCTCAAGCCGCCCGAGCCGCTCTGGCACCAGCGGGTCTCCATCTTTGGGGGTCAGACCCATTGCGCCCGCGATCGCCATGCCGCGCTCGCCGATCCCGCGGATGCTTTCCATCATGCGCGACCAAACAGTCTGCTCACCTGCCGCGCGGGCCATGGCGTTCTCGATCAGCCGAGCCGGATCGAACCCGATCGATCGGGCGGTCTCCTTCCACGCCGCCACCTGCCGTGCCGCATCAGGCTCCAGCTCCTTCCCGCGCCGCGTGGAAAGTGCTGCCAGTTCACGCTCGCGCGCGCTGCTCCGATCCTCCTTGGCTAGCTCGGCAAGGATCTCGACGCGGCGGGTCGAGAAGGCTTCGACCGCCTCGCGGGTTACGCCCTTGATCTCGAAGGCGCCGTCGACAGAGTTGCGGGCAGGAACCGTTTCGTATCCCAAAGCCTCGACCCGCTCCCGGAGGTCGGCATTGTGAATGGCGCTGAGCAGATGTTGCGAGCGGTACAGCTGGTCATTGCGCACGGCATGCCATTTGCCGTCGGAGGCAATCGTTGCATTCGCGACAACTGCGTGGATGTGCATTTGCGGCTCGCCGTTGCGGTTCACGTCATGTAAGAAGTTGGCAGACAGCAAATTGCCGGTCTTCTCGGGCACCTGGCGCCCCAAGTCCGGGTCCCAAACACGCGCTTCGATGACATTCTTTTCAGCCCAGATCAGCGTGGCTGCGACCGACTCTTTGAGCGCCTCGATCAAGCGCTTGTCGCCGCCCAACATCGCCAACAAGGAGACGGATTTCGAGGCAGAGAAGGTCAGGTCGACCCCGGGCCGGTGGACGCCGTCTTTAGCGGCGATCACCGACCCATCAGGCAGTTTGCCCTCGAGAACCTCGACGAACTGCTTCTCGTCGACAGTCCCGGTCAGGCCCAGGGCTTCAGCGCCTTTCCCAAACCAGGCGCTGGCGTCCTGCGTCTGGTCAGCGGTGTAATAGTTGTCTTGCGAATAGTACCCCGCCGCCGACGCGGCCGATCCGACAGACGCCAGACTGATCATCGCCGATCCTCGTGTGCGATGACCCGCAGGCCGAGATCGCGCTGCTCTTCAGGCACGATACAATCTGCAGCGCCATACTCACGCGCGATCACTCGGCACATCTGAGCCGGACTGTCGATCAGCTTCGCCGCCTGCCACACTGACCAGCCATCGAACCTTGTCGGCAGAATTGTTGCGATGAGCGCCCCGATGAACATGGCCAGCCCGGCGCAGGCAGACAGGAATTTCAGCGAAAGCGCCCGATCGTTGCTGAGGTACAGCGCCGTGACTTTGCGCGGCTCGCCCGCGAGCTTGATCGACTCTTCTAACTGCTCGGAGATTTGCGTGAGGTGCGGTTCCAGGACCTCGACCAGCCTTGGTTCCAGCGCTTCGAAGCCAGCCAGAAGCTTCTCGACCTGTTGGTAGAAGGCCGAGTAGGCTTCCGAGTTGCGTTGCCGTATCTGATTAGCGATGCTCTCATGAGCCCGTTGGCTAGCTGCTTCCCCGCCGTTCCAGTCGGTCACGAGCTTCCCGAACAGCCGGGCATTCTCGTTCTGCGCCCGGTCGAGCTCAACCACGAGCTCACGCAGCTCATGAACAAGAAAGCTCACCGTCGTGTCCAGGCGTGGCGCGGCTTCCTTCTGGAACACCACACGGCCAGCATCGTGAGCCTCGATCAGTTCCTGAATAACACGGCGAAGAAGTTCGGGCCGGCTCAGTGATTTCGCCTCCGCGATCCTGTCGAGCTCGGCGACGACGCGATCCTCCAGGGAGATGTTGACCTGCGCCATCAGACCGTCCCCCGCTTCGCGTCGAAACTGAGCCGCCTAGACGCTAAGTGTCTGTTATAGGATGCTTCTAGGACATTGCACCGCTTTCCGAACGAGCCTTGGAGTGCTTTCCGGCAGCTTCTAGAACTGCGCCTAGAGCCTAGAACCGCGGAAATCCGCCTGTTTGGCAGAGCAACCAAACCGCTCGTATGTAGCGTGGAGTGTGTACTTCTATACGCCCCCCGCCACCTCCAGATTATCTCGGCGGGCACCCCGATTTTTGGCTGGAGCTTCCCAGCGGCCGCGGGCCGGCCTGATGGGCGGAACACAACACCGCGTTGCCAGAACCCGAGGCCGCATTGCCCGATCATTGGAACGTCGGCTCTACGGCAAAGGGGAGCGTCCCCAGGATGGTGGCATCGATCGCCTCACGGACCCTGTCGGCGAGATTACACGCATGGGTACAGCTCAGCTCAACGGAGACATCGCCAATCCTTAAGATCCCGCCACTGCATCGAACCGGACAGGCAATCTGGCGTTGACAAATGACCGTGAGCGACGCGACGTTGCCGATCAGCACCGTCGAATGGGACGGAACGCTGAACAGCGGCAACCGGGCAACTGGCTCCGTCATCACAGGAGCCTCCCAAAATCGCGCGGGCTTTGCGGCTGAGGCGCGACAGGGTCACGCGTCGGGAGCTTCGCTACCCAGTCGTCGATGTCCCGACGCTTCCAGCGCAATTGCCCACCGCCGAGCGCGCAGGGCTTAGGGAAGGCCCCCGCCGCCCGCTTGCGCCAGATCGTGACCCTGCTCATCCGCAAATGCCGGACGAGATCGTCCGTGGTCATTAGCGTGCTTGTTTCCTCGCCTTCCATCGCTGTTCCTCCGCATCTGAGAGCTTGCGGAGGCTTCCACATCGCGGGAGGGGCAAAAAGCTGTTTCCGGGAATTCCTCAGAATTTCTCGGGATGAAGCAAGTCGTGGGCCTGTCTAGCTCGTCAGACGACGGTCCACGAAAACCGCGGCTAGCCTTTAGTCCACCTATCGAGCGAGTTCTCGCTTGATCAACTCAGCTTTGAATCTTCCGTAGGTGCCCTTGGACGATGTGCCGACTATCTTCTGGAGCACTTCCTCTGATTGGTCGAGTTGCTGAAAGTGGCGTTCCGCGCTGCACCTGACCTGATCAGCGATACCTTTCGTTGGCAAGTGAGGATCCTGCTGAACCACTTCCCAAATCGCAAGATTTATAAAACGGAGCTGCGCCTTCTCGTTCTTAGTTTTTCCTGTTTTATCAAGATATTCATCCAAAGCTTCGATAAATTTTTCTCGCTCGATGCCGACAAAGGGGTGCTTGGTTCCGCGGTTCCGTGCGGGCATTTCCGAGGTGGACGTCTCGTCATGTTCCCCAAAGCGCGTCGGAACCTTCGCTGGGTTCGCCTGGTCTTGCAGTTCTGCTGCCTCGCTGAATGCCTTTCTCGACGCCTCGACGAACAACTGCTGCCTTTTGACACCTGCGTCGAATGTGCCGCTGCGGACGATCAGACGGAGCCCGTCTAGTCCGCGAAAGGCTTCTTTTGGGATGGCTGGTACGTCCTTGCCGCGTTCGCGAAATGCACTGCGCTTGCCCGCTTCCAGTTCGGCCCTGTAGGTTTCGGCGCGGGAGAACCATGCATGTTGCTCGGCTGTCTTCAAACACGCTTGAAGCTCACGGTAGGTCGGCCTTCGCAGACGCCTGTCACACTGCCACGCTATGGCACCGCTGAGGACGGTCAGGCACAGCCATGCCAAGGAATAGCCGTTGCCAGCCAGCGACAAGGCCAGCAAGGCAGCGCTTGAAACCGACGTGCCCAGGCCAGCCCATCTCGCGGCGTTAAGCCAGGTCCAGTCGCTCTGCTCAGGATCGAGCCGCTCAAGGAGGTCGACTCCAAGTACCTCTTCGGAGGTCTTGCGACGGTCCTCGCCGAAGGATTGCAGGAGGTCGGCCCAAGCGGTGGGGAACCGCTCCTCGTCAGTCCGCAAATCGAACGTAGCCATCGATGCTTCGTCCAAGGGCGCCTCCAGCTTCAGCTCTTGGTCACGGCACAATACGAGGCCCAATCATCCATCATCTTGCGGCGCTTTTGCAAGAGGTTACCGCGACGGTACGCGGCCTCGACCGGGTTCGCGATGGTATGGGCGAGAGCCATCTCCGCGATGTCGCCATCGAAGTCGGTCTCTTCGGAGACCCAGTCGCGAAAGCTGCTGCGGAACCCATGCGGCACCGCATCCACCTCGGCATCGCGGCAGATCTTGGTCAGCGTCATGTCCGACATCGGTTTGGCATGGCGCGTGCCTGGAAAGACAAGGTCGTTGTCCTTCTGCTTGTGGACCTTGGCCTTCTTCAGCACCGCAAGCGCCGCGTCGGACAGGGGAACGATATGCTCCTGATCGGCCTTCATGCGCGCGGCCGGAATGGTCCAGGTGCGCTCTTCAAGGTCGATCTCTGACCATAGCGCCCCGCGCACCTCGCCCGATCGGGCCGCTGTCAGGATCAGGAACTCGAAGGCGAGGCGTCCAATGCTCTCGCGCTCCCGGAGCATCTTCATGAAGCCCGGCACCTCCGCATAGGGCAGCGCCCGGTGGTGGCTCTTGCGCTTGCGCAGCTTCGGCAAGGATTTGTTGAGCGCGGTCCTCGGCAGGGGATGCGCGCGGTAGTTCTTGGCGATGGCCCAGTCGATCACCATCGCGATCCGCTGACGGACCCGGCGCGCGGTTTCGTTCTTGTCGAGCCATATGGCGATCAGCACATCGCGGACGTGCGAGCTTTCGATGTCGCTCACCGCAATGTCGCCGATCTTTGGAAAGGCATAGGCTTCGAGCGAGGTCAGCCACTGCCCCCGGTGCTTCTTGTTCTTCCAGCTCTTGCTGTTCTCATTGAAGACCTTGACCGCTGCCTCGCGAAATGTGGGGATGCCCTCGGCCTTTTTCCGCTGTAGTACCGGATCGATCCCCGCTTCGACCTGCGCGCGGACTTCGGCTGCCCGTTGGCGGGCCTGCGCGAGACTCACTTTTTTCGCGCTGCCGAGTCCGATATCCCTGCGTCGGCCATTTTTCTGGACTCGGCAAATCCAAGATCGAGCACCGCTCGGTGTGACGTTCAGGAACAACCCATCGCCATCGTGATGGCGGCCGGGCTCGAGCGATCCCCGAAGCATGCTGGCCGTGAGATTGCCCATTTCCCTTCCCCACACCGTTACCCACACATCTGTGCAACAGGCAGGAGCAAAGTGCAACACGCCGGAACGAAATTTGTTCGCTAAGTCGTTGACTCGTGAGCAATAAGCAACACGAGGAACTATCCTGAAAAGGGGTGATGGCGGAGCAGGAGGGATTCGAACCCTCGATACGGTTTTGCCGTATACACACTTTCCAGGCGTGCGCCTTCGACCACTCGGCCACTGCTCCGTCTCTTGCACGCGCCCGAACAGCGAGGCGGTAGCGCAACAAGAACGCGCGCCGATAGCGGCGAACGTCCCGCTCCGCAAGGCGGCTTGCGGCGGCCGGTTTGGCGGCCATGCGAAAACATGGTAAAGGAGTCGCCTAGGACAGCGCTGCGCGGATCCGGCATTCCCTGCGAACGCTGCCTCGAAAGCCCCTTTCCGCCCCCTGCGGCGCGCGGAAAGGGGTTTTTGCTTGCGGGGCGGGTGTGCCACAAGTGTCTTCATGAGAACCGCACTCTTTGCCGCATCGGCGGCGCTTGCCCTGTCGCTTCCGCTCGCCGCCGAGGACGAGCCCAGGGGAGCCCCGGCCCCTTCAGAAATCGTCGCCGCCGCGCCGAGGGCCGACTGGGTGGCGATCCCGGCGGAGGACCTGCTGGTGATGACCCTCGCTCCCGATACCGACGGCAAGCCGCGGCAGGTGGTGATCCAGCTGATGCCGGTGCCCTTCAGCCAAGGCTGGGTCCACAACATCCGGCTTTTCGCCCGCTCGGGGTGGTACGACGGCATCTCGGTCAACCGGGTGCAGGACAATTACGTCACCCAGTGGGGCGATCCCAATTACGACAACCCCGAAGCGACGGGGACGCCGAAGCCGCTGCCCGAGGGGCTGAAGGTGATGGGGGAGGCGGAGTATGTAGCGCCCGCCGAATGCGCGTATCTTTCCCCCGCTGGCGAAAACAACTTTCAGCGTTATTGTGCTCTCGGCTTTGGTTCACCGCTTCGAATTCTCGACTCCTACGTGACGAAGGGCGAAGCGGGGTTCTCCGATGGTTGGCAGGTGGCTGGCAAGATCGAAGGTGAGCATGGCGAGGTCTGGCCCACCCACTGCTACGGCATGGTCGGCGTCGGGCGGAACTACTCGCCCGACACGGGCTCCGGCGCGGAGCTCTACACCGTGATCGGCCATGCCCCCCGGCACCTCGACCGCAACATCGCGCTCGTCGGTCGGGTAATCGAGGGGATGGAGCAACTCTCCAGCCTGCCGCGCGGGTCGGGGGCGCTGGGGTTCTACACCGCCGAGGAAGCGGACAAGCGGACGCCGATCCTGTCGGTGCGGGTCGCGAGCGACCTGCCCCCCGCCGAACAACCCCGCTTCGAATACCTCTCGACCGAAAGCGACACCTTCGCGCGCTATGCCGAGGCCATCGCCAATCGCCGCGATCCCTTCTTCATCGTGCCCGCCGGCGGCGCGGATGTGTGCAACATCAGGGTGCCCGTGCGGCGGGTGGCCGGGTGAACCGCGAGGTCCGCTTCGAGGCCGAGGTCGAGACCGTGCTCATCGAGGAGGGCTTCGATCCGGCTCACTTCCTTACCCTGCCCGAGGCAGCCAATGCCGAGATCGCCGCTATCGCGCTCGTGGAAGGCGGCAAGCGCGCCTTCGGGGCGGTGAAGGTGGAAGCGCGCATCGGTGCGAGCCTTTGGACCACCAGGCTCAACCATAAGGAAGGCACCTGGACGCTGCCGATCAGGAAGCCTGTGCGGCTGGCCGAAGGTTTGGTCGAGGGGATGCCGGTCAAGGTCGTGCTACGGGTGCTGTAATCGCTCCGACCTGACATCCCTGATTACAACCAGAGCGGAGGCGAAGCTGGCCATCAACCGACCGCTCCGTGCCGGGAGAGGCTCGTCGGGCGGCAAGGCTCGTCCATGGATTGCCTCGCCTGCGGCTCGCAATGACGAGGATCGAAGCTAGATCCGCTCCATCAGCTCGATCCGGTTGCCGAAGGGGTCCTCGGTGAAGAACCGCGCGTAGCCCTCGACGGACTTGTCCTCGCGGATCGGGCAGCCCGCCGCCGCGAGGCGCGTGCGCAGGGCCTCGAGGTCGTCCACCAGCAGCGCCGGGTGAGCCTTCCTCGCCGGACGGAAGTCCGGGTCGACGCCGATGTGCAGGGCCACCGCGCCGCCGGTGAACCAGCAGCCGGAGGGCGAGAGGTTGGCGGGCTTGGGCACCTCCACCATCCCGAGCAACCCGGCGTAGAAGCCCCGCGCTCGATCCTCGCCGCCCACCGGAATGGCGAGTTGCACGTGATCGAGGCCGAGGATCGCCACTAGGGCCGGTCGGCCTGTGCCACCGCGTCGCTGGCACGCAGGGCGGAGATGATGCGATTGAGATGCCCCACGTCCTGCACCTCGACCTCGACGTCGTAGGTGACGAAGGGATGGTCGATATGCGCCTGCATCAGGGTGATGATGTTGGCCTTGTTCTGCGCGAAGATGCCCGCCATCTCCGCGAGCGTGCCGAGCCGGTCGTAGATCGTCACCGACAGCTGCCCCACCGCGCCGACCGAGCGGTTCCCCCAGGCAAGGTCGATCCAGTCGCTGTCAACCCCGCTCGCGAGTTCAAGGCAGTCGATGGCATGAACCAGCACCGGCTCACCCTTGCGGCGGATGCCGACGATGCGGTCGCCGGGAACGGGGTGGCAGCAGGGCGCGAGTTCGAAGGCAACGCCGGGGGTGAGGCCGCGGATCGAGATGGCGCGCTCGCGCCGCTCCCAGTGCTCGTCCTCGGCGATCTCGGCGGTGCAGCCGGGGACGAGCGCCTCCATGACGTCCCGGTCGGCGATCTTGGCGGCGCCGATCGCGTACATGAGATCGTCGGGCTCATCCATGCCGAGGCGCTCCACGGCGGCGCGGATCGCCTTCTTGCCGATGCGGGCAGGCACGCGGGCGGCGATCTCGTCGAAGAGCTTGGAGCCGATCGCGGCGACCTCGGCGCGCTCCTTCATGCGCACCGCGCGGCGGATCGCGGCGCGGGCCTTGCCGGTGACGACGAAGGCGAGCCACGAGAGCTGCGGGGCGGCGTGGGGGTTCTTGATGATCTCCACCACGTCGCCGTTGTTGAGCGGCGTCCGCAGCGGCATGTGCCGCCCGTTGATCTTCACGCCCGCCGTCTGGAGGCCGAGATTGGTGTGGACCGCGAAGGCGAAGTCGACCGCGGTCGCGCCCTTGGGCAGCTGGAACAGCGCGCCCTTGGGGGTGAAGGCGAAGATCCGGTCCTGGTAGATCGCCATGCGGGTGTGCTCGAGGAGCTCCTCGGCATCGTGGCTTGCATCGACGATCTCGATGAGGTCGCGCAGCCAGCCCACCGCCCCATCGGGCCGGTCGCCCTGTTTGTAGGCCCAGTGCGCGGCGAGCCCGAACTCGTTGGTGCGGTGCATCTCGCGGGTGCGGATCTGCACCTCCACGCGCATCGAGTTCTCGTACATCAGCGAGGTGTGCAGGGAACGGTAGCCGTTCGACTTGGGCGTCGAGATGTAGTCCTTGAAGCGCCCGGGCAGGAACTGCCAGGTGGTGTGGAGGATGCCGAGCGCCCGGTAGCAGTCCTCCTCACTTTCGGTGAGGACGCGGAAGGCCATGATGTCGGTGACCTGCTCGAAGCTGACATGGCGCTCGGCCATCTTGTGCCAGATCGAATACGGGTGCTTCTCGCGCCCGTAGACCTCGACCTTGAGGCCCGCCTCGGCAAGGCGCTGCTTGATCTTGAGGGCAATGGCATCGACCTGCCCGCCGTCCTGCGAGCGCAGTTGCTCGAGCCGGTTCGTGATCGTGGCATAGGCCTCCGGCTCCAGCTCGCGGAAGGCCAGCGCCTGCATCTCGTGCATGTATTCGTACATCCCCACGCGCTCGGCGAGGGGAGCGTAGATGTCCATCGTCTCGCGGGCGATGCGCTGGCGCTTCTCGGGGCTCTTAATGAAGTGCAGCGTGCGCATGTTGTGGAGGCGGTCGGCGAGCTTGACCAGCAGCACGCGGATGTCCTCGGACATGGCGAGCAGGAACTTCCTGAGGTTCTCCGCCGCGCGCTCGTTCTCGGGCATGGCCTCGATCTTGGAGAGCTTGGTCACCCCGTCCACCAGCCGCGCGACCTCGGGGCCGAAATGAACCTCGATGTCGTCGATGGTGGCCAGCGTGTCCTCGACCGTGTCGTGGAGCAGCGCGGTGATGATCGTCGCCTGGTCGAGCTTGAGGTCGGTCATCAGCCCCGCAACCTCGACGGGGTGCGAGAAATAGGGGTCGCCGGAGGCGCGCTTCTGCGAGCCGTGCTTCTGCACGGTGTAGACATAGGCGCGATTGAGCATCGCCTCGTCGGCGTCGGGATCGTAATCGAGGACCTTCTCGACGAGTTCGTACTGGCGGAGCATCGCCACGGAATATGTGCGCCGCAGCATCGCGGGGCAAGGCCGGAGTTGCCGCGGGGGTGCGATGGCGTTATAACCGATGTATGAACAAGCCTTCGAACCATGCCCGTAGTATCAAGATCACCCGCATCGGCAACTCGGCCGGGATCATCCTGCCCAAGGAGCTGCTGGCCCGCCTTAGGGTCGACATCGGCGACGACGTCTACGTGTCCGAAGCGGCGGATGGCCTGCGTGTCACCGCCTCCGATCCCGATTTCGAGGCGCTGATGGACATGGCCGAGGGCATCATGCGCAAGGACCGGGACATCCTCAAGATCCTCGCCAAATAGCATGGTCGCATGACGGAGGGACGCCGGGAGCCGATCTGGCTCGACAGCCGCATCGCGCACGCGGTCCACGACCGGCAGCTCGCCGAACACGGTGGCGGGGCGGGCGTGCGGGACGAGGGTGCATTGGAGTCGGCGCTCGCACGACCGGTCAACCAGTGGGCCTATGGATCTGACGATCTTGTCGCCCTAGCAGCGGCCTATGCCTATGGCATCGCCCGGAACCATCCCTTTGTGGATGGCAACAAGCGCACAGCGTGGATCTTCGCCCGCCTCTTCCTTGTCGCGAACGGGGTCGAGATCGCCTTCGAGAAGATCGAAGCCATCAACATCGTCATCGCCCTCGCCGCCGGGGAACTCACCGAGGATGAGCTCGCTGACTGGTTCCGGCAGCGGGTCGTGTCAGTCGCCTAGCCCGCCGGGCGTCACGACCACGTGGCCCGCGGCGGCAGGCTCATCAGGATCGCGTCGATGTTGCCGCCGGTCTTGAGGCCGAAGATCGTGCCGCGGTCGTAGACGAGGTTGAACTCGGCGTAGCGGCCCCGGTACTCGAGCTGGCGCGCCTCGTCCTCGGGGGTGAAGTCGCGGCCCATCCGCTTCCTCACCAGCGCCGGGAAGATGGAGAGGAAGGCCCGGCCCACGTCCTGCGTGAAGGCGAAGTTGCGCGCGAAGGCCTCCTCGTCGGCGCATTCGAGGTGGTCGTAGAAGATCCCGCCCACCCCGCGATGCACCTGGCGGTGGGGGAGGTAGAAATAGTCCTCGGCCCACTTGCTGTAGCGCTCATAATAGCCCGGATCATGCGCGTCGCAGGCTCCTTGCATCGCGGCATGGAACGCGGCTGTGTCCTCTTCGTAGGGGATCGGCGGGTTGAGGTCCGCGCCACCGCCGAACCACGCCTTGGTGGTGGTGAGGAAGCGGGTGTTCATGTGGACCGCAGGCACGTGCGGGTTCGCCATGTGCGCCACGAGGCTGATGCCCGTGGCGACGAAGCCGGGGTTCTCGGGGCTCGCCCCGTTGATGCTCGCGGCGAACTCCTTGGCGAAGCTGCCGCGCACCGTCGAGACGTTGACCCCGACCTTCTCGAAGACCTTGCCCTTCATCAGCCCCTGAACCCCGCCGCCGGGATCGGGATTGCCTTCCTCGTGACGGTCCCAGGCGGTGTACTGGAAGGCCGCATCCGAGCCCGCCTCGCGCTCGATCGCCTCGAAGGCAGCGCAGATCTGGTCGCGCAGGGATTCGAACCACGCGCGGGCGCGCGCGGTGTGTTGTGTCCAGTCCGTCATACAGCCCCGTCCGTCATTTTGCCGCAGCATAGGGGATGAGGCGCGCCGCACAAGCCCCGCAGCGGGTGTTGCCAAGCGCCGCGAATGCGGGCAGAGGCAGGCCATGGTTCGCGCTATGTTCGCCTCCTTCGAGTTCGCCGGGCAGGAGATGCGGCTTGGCCAGGCGGGCGCGCTCCACTGGCCGGCCGAGCGCGCGTTGCTGGTCGCCGACCTGCACCTCGAGAAGGCGAGCTGGTTCGCGGGCCGCGGCCAGATGCTCCCGCCCTACGACAGCCGCGACACGCTCGAGCGGCTCGCGGACGCGGTCAAGCAGACGGGCGCGCGGCGGGTCATCACGCTGGGCGACAACTTCCACGACGACGCGGGCGCGCTGCGACTCGATCCCTATGCCTGCGGGATGCTCGAGGCCCTGACCCGCGCGCTCGACTGGGTGTGGATCACCGGCAACCACGACGAGGCCCTGCCCCGCGGCTTCGGCGGGACGATCGTGCCCGAGCTGGTGATCGGCGGGATCATCCTGCGCCACGAGGCCCGTCCCGGCGAGAGCGCGCCCGAGCTGTCGGGGCACTTCCACCCGAAGCTGCGGATCAGCGTCAGAAATCGCAACATCGCCCGGCCCTGCGCGGTGCTGGGCCGCGGGGCCGGCGGGGCGGAGCGGATGATCCTGCCCGCCTTCGGCAGCCTCACCGGCGGGCTCGATGCGGACCACCCGGAGATCCTCGGCGCCTTGCAACCGGCACGCCGGATCGAGGCGCTGACGCCGGCGGGCGGAAAGATCGCACGCTTCCCGCTCTGGCAGGCGGCAGCGTGATGTCGCTTGCGCCGCTGCGTTACGCCGCCAGCACAATCACGATCTGGCACGTCGGCCTTTATCTCGGCCTCGTCGCCCTCGAGGGTTTCGCTTCGTCGAATGGCGCTGCGGGATCGCCTTCGCCGTTCCCGGGTCTGCTGCTGACCTCATTCTTCATCGCCTGGATGTATGCCCTCGCCGCGCCTCTCGTCGGCCAGATGTTCGGCGACAAATATCCTTTCGCGAAGGTCTGGCCTACGGCATTGGTGCTCGGCTGCGCGCTGGCCGGCGTCACCGCCATGGTCTCGCTGCTTGTGGGCGGCACGGCATCCGTCCTGCCCGCCGCCTTCGACTTCTTGCTGCTCTCGGCGGCGCTCACGCTACTGACCTGCTTCGCGCTCTACGTCCTGCCGCGGCTTCCTGGGCCGATGCCCCGCCGCAGGCAGCGATGGGGCGTGCGGCTCCAGGCACCGCAAGACTCCACCTAGCGCTTGCCCGCGTTCCGCACTACATAGCCGCCAGCAATCGCAACCTCAGGAGAACACCCCATATCACGTCCACCCCGGCGCTCTCTGGCCCCGCCCGTAAAAAGCGGCCCTCGATTTGATAACATGATCAATGTCCCCAAGGTCCGCGTCATCGACGATGACGGCGAGAACCTGGGCGTCATGTACACCCGCGAAGCGATCGAGCAGGCCAACGAGAAGGGCCTGAACCTCGTCGAGGTGTCCCCCAACGCGGACCCGCCGGTGTGCAAGTTCCTCGATGTCGGCAAGTATCGCTACGAGGCGCAGAAGAAGGCGAACCTCGCGCGCAAGAGCCAGAAGACGCAGGACATCAAGGAAGTGAAGATGCGTCCGAACATCGACACGCACGACTACGACGTGAAGATGCGCAACGTCCACAAGTTCATCGAGCACGGCGACAAGGTGAAGATCACCCTGCGCTTCCGCGGGCGCGAGATGGCGCACCAGCACCTCGGCATGGACCTACTCAAGAAGGTGCAGGACGACGTCGCCGAGGTCGCCAAGGTCGAGGCCTTCCCGCGGCTCGAAGGCCGGCAGATGCTGATGGTGCTCGCGCCCAAGTAAGCGGCGGCGAGACGCACATGTGAGGGGCGGGTGGGCCGGGTGCTCTCCCGCCCCTTTTCGCTGTCCGTCCGACCGGCGACATGGAGGCTCGACTAAGCGCCGATGCGTTCCGATTGCTGGCGACACCGCCAGCCGCGGGCGTGCTAGACAATAGACTGCGGTCTGGATGGCATCAGGTCCCCGCCAAGCCCGTCCAGACCGCAGCCAGACCCCTTCTCGACTGCCTCCAGACCCTCTCCAGACCCCCGCCAAAACGCGCTTTTTGCGTGATGCGGGCGCCTGTATTGGCCGAACCACGGCCCGATTTGGAGATCGGGTGCCCGGGGCTTGCAAGCCCGGCGACCTTGCTGATAGGCCCCTTGCCAGCACAGCCGGGGGAGCCTGCACCGCATGACTGCACGCCGGATCGGCCTTTTCCTCGGCCCGCTGGCCTTCGCCCTGACCATCGCTCTCGCGCCTCCAACCGGCATGACCGCCGGAGCCTGGCTGGTCGCGGGCCTCACCCTGTGGATGGCCGCATGGTGGATGACCGAGGCGGTGCCGCTCAGCGTGACGGCGCTGCTGCCCTTCGTGGTGCTGCCGCTCGCCGGTGTCTCGGATGCCGAGACGACTGCCGCCACCTACTACTCGCCGATTCTCTTCCTCTTGCTCGGTGGCGCCTTCATCGCGCTCGCCATCGAGCGCACCGGGCTGCACCGCCGGCTGAGCCTCGCGATCCTGCGGGCAGTGGGCGCGCACGGCGGACCGGGCCGGCTACTCTTTGCCTTCATGATCGCGGCAGCGCTGCTCTCGATGTTCATCTCGAACACCTCGACCGCGCTCATCATGATGCCGATGGCGCTGGCCGTGCTGGAGGGCGGGGGAAGCCTTGCCGAGGGCGATGGACCGCCGCCCAAGGACGGTATCGCCGGCGCGCTGCCGATGGGCATCGCCTTCGCGGCGAGCATCGGGGGGCTTGGCACCATCGTCGGCTCGCCCACCAATGCCATTGCCGTCGGGCTGCTCGACAAGATCGTGGGCGTGCGCATCACCTTTATCGAATGGTCGCTCTACGGCGTGCCGCTGGTGCTGCTCGGCGTGCCGCTCGCCGCGTGGATCGTGGCGCGGGTCGAGCGCGTCGCCGACCACACCTTCAACATCGCCGCCGCGCGCGCCGCGATCCAGAGCCACGCGGCCTGGACCACGCCCGAGAAGCGCCTCGTCCCGCTCTTCGCCCTGACCTTCCTCGCTTGGGTCACGCAGCCGCTGGTCGCCCCGCTACTGCCGCCGGGGTCGTGGACCGACGGCACCATCGCGGTGATCGCTGCGCTGGCGCTGTTCCTGCTGCCCGACGGCACGGGGCGCCCGCTGCTGGTGTGGCAGGAGGCCGACCGCGCTCCGTGGAGCGTGATCTTCATGTTCGGCGGCGGGCTTGCGCTCGCGGCTGGGATGCAGGCCTCGGGGCTGGCGGTGTGGATCGGCCAGGCGCTGCTGCCGCTCGCGGACTGGCCGCTGTTCCTGGTGGCGCTGGCGGTGGTGGCTCTGGTGATCGTCGTCACGGAGTTCGCGAGCAATGTGGCCACCGCAACTGGCATCGTGCCCGTGGTCGCGGCGCTGGTGGTTGCGCTGGGCGCGGACCCGGTGCTCTTCGCGCTTCCGGCAGCGCTCGCGGCAAGCTGGGGCTTCATGCTTCCCGCCGGGACCGGTCCCAATGCGATCGCGTGGGCGACCGGGCGCATCCGGATCGGCCGGATGGTGACTGCAGGCGCGTTGCTTGACATCACCGGCGCGCTGCTCATCGTCGGTGTGGTGTGGCTGATCGCATCGCTGACGTGAAATCATCCGCCAGCCGCTTGAAAGGATCGTGCGCGCGCGATAGTCTTCTTCCTGCTTAGCGGCGGCAGCGGAGAGGCGTTCCTGCGGAGGTTAGGAACGGGCGCCCTGCCCCGCCGACCGGCTCCCGCCTTCCTGGGAGCATGCACCAAGGAAGGATGCGTCCCATGACCGACGCCGTCGACGCCGCCCAGGCCCCCACCCCCCGCCGCAAGCCCAAGCCCGCCAAGCGCGAGATCGGCGGGCGCCCGCTCAAGCCCTCGACCCTAATGATGGGTCACGGCTACGACCCGGTCCTCTCGGAGGGCTCACTCAAGGCCCCGATCTTCCTCACCAGTACCTTTGCCTTCGAGAGCGCGGCCGCGGGCAAGCGCCATTTCGAAGGCATCACGGGGGTTCGCGAAGGCGGGGCGGAGGGCCTCGTCTATTCCCGCTTCAACGGCCCCAACCAGGAAATCCTCGAGGATCGCCTCGCGGTTTGGGACGGGGCGGAGGACGCGCTGACCTTCTCCAGCGGCATGACCGCGATCTGCATCCTGATGATGGCCTATGCCAACCAGAACGACGTGATCGTCCATTCCGGCCCGCTCTATGCCGCCACCGAGGGCTTCGTTGCGAAGACCCTGTCGCGCTTCGGCGTGACCTATGTCGACTTTCCGGCCGGCGCGACCCGGGAAGAATTGGACGAAGTGCTCGCCAGGGCGGGGGCTGAAGCGGCGCAGAAGGGGGGCAAGGTCGCGATGATCTACCTCGAGAGTCCCGCGAACCCAACCAGCGCGCTGGTCGACGTGGAGGCGGTGCGCGATGCGCGCGACTCTGCTCTGCCGGGCACGCCCATCGCGATCGACAACACCTTCCTCGGCCCCCTCTGGTCGCGCCCGCTGGAGCATGGCGCGGACATCGTCGCCTATTCGCTGACCAAGTATGTGGGCGGACACTCGGACCTCGTCGCGGGCTCGATCGCCGGCGCGAAAAAGTGGATCGCGCCGGTGCGGGCACTGCGCAACACGATGGGCGGGATCGTCGACCCCAACACCGCCTGGATGCTGCTCCGCTCACTCGAAACGGTGGAACTGCGTATGCAGCGCGCCGGCGAGAACGCCGCCAAGGTCTGCGCCTTCCTGCGCGATCACCCCAAGGTGGAGGGCCTCGGCTATCTCGGCTTTATCGCCGATCCGCGCCAGCAGGACATCTATGATCGCCACTGCCTCGGGGCGGGATCGACCTTCAGTGTCTTCCTCAAGGGCGGCGAGGCGGAGTGCTTCGCCTTTCTCGACAACCTCACCATCGCCAAGCTCGCTGTCAGCCTCGGCGGGACGGAGACGCTCGCCAGCCACCCGGCGAGCATGACCCACCTTTCCGTTCCCCATGCGCGCAAGACCATGCTCGGCATCTCGGACAACCTGGTGCGCATCAGCGTCGGCATCGAGGACCCGGACGACCTGATCGCCGACTTCGCGCAGGCACTGGAGCACGTCTGAGCCCCTCCCCTCCCCTTGTCGTCACCCCGAACTTGTTTCAGGGTGAAGGGCGGAGGGAGACCAGCATGACCGACAGCCGCAAGCCCGTGTTCCTGGTGATCGGCGCAGGGGCCGGCATCGGCGGAAATGCCGCGTTGCGCTTTGCCGCCGGGGGCTATCACGCGGTGCTCGCCCGGCGCTCCGACGAGGCGGGCTTGCAGCGCATGGTGGCCGAGATCGAGGCGGCGGGCGGCTCCGCCACAGGCACGCTCCTCAACGCGGCCGAGGACGGCACCATCGAGGAACTGGTCGAGCGGACCGAGGGCGACATCGGCCCCGTCCGTGCCGCACTCTACAACCTCGGCGCGCAGATCGGGAACCGTCCGCTCGAAGCGACCCCGCACCGCATCTTCGAGCTCGGCTGGCGGCTCGGCACCTACGGCGTCTTCCGCCTCGCCCACGCCCTGCTGCCGCGCATGGTGGAGCGCGCCAAGGGCGGCGGCCCGCACGGCACGCTGCTCGTCACCTCCGCGACCGCGGCGGTGCGCGGCAATGCGGGACAGCACAGCCATGCCGCGGCGATGGGCGGGCGGCGGATGCTGTGCCAGACCCTAAACGCCGAGTTCGCGCCCCTAGGCGTCCATGTCGCGCATGTGGTGGTCGACGGCGCGGTCGATGCGCCCGACACGCTCGGCAAGCTCCTCGGTGACCGGTTCCAAGCCTTCAAGGAGGGCAAGGGCGCCGACGGGGTGATCGACCCGGCCGCGCTCGCGGAGACCTACTGGCACCTTTCCCACCAGCCGCGCAATTGCTGGACCCACGAGATCGACATGCGCCCCTGGACCGACGTCGCGTGGTGGAACGACAATCCCGATCCGCAGATCGACAGCAGGGGCAAGGGCTTCGCGGGCCCTCCCGCCTAGGCCCTCAGCCGCGCCATTCGCGCCGTTCCTCGGCGGCGCGCAGGACCTCGTAGCTGGTCTGGATGAGCTGGAACTGCCGCGCGGCCTCGGCGTCGCCGGGCTTCACGTCGGGGTGCACTTCCTTGGCACGGGCGCGGTAGGCCTTCTTGATGCTCCCGAAATCCGCGTCGGCTTCGAGGCCCAGCACCTCGAGCGCGCGCATCTCGTCCGCCGAGCGCGAGCCGTCGCCTGACCCCGCCCAGCCGTAGTGCGCAGCCTCGGCATAGCCTTCGCTCTCGCGGCGCTCGGCGCGGGCGCGTTCATCCTTCTCGGCCTTCTCGAGGCCCTCGAAGTAGTCCCACTTGGCGTTGTACTCGGCGGCGTGCTTTTGGCAGAAATACCAGCGCTCGCGGCTGTTCGGGGCCTTGGGCGCAGGACAGTCGCCCGGCTCGTCGCAGCCGTGGCGGTCGCAGATGCGGACCGTCGCCGCCTCCTGCGAGGACCCGTAAGGCCGCCACCGCGGGAAACCCCAATCCATCGATCGGCGCGCGCGGCTCATAGGCGCGAGGCTCGCGTAAGGAGCAGCATGTCGTTGGTCGATCGGGTCACGCAGTCAATCTAGGTGCAGTGGCCCGGAATGGGAAGGCGTGAGAGAGCGGGAACCGGTTGCAATCTGAAATGTTGCAGCGCAATAGCCCTGTGGCGACACGCCTGTCGCCGTCGAAAGCCCGATCCATGAGCCAGCAACTGACCCTGTCCAGCCTGTTCTGCGTGCTCGCGCTCGCGGGGCTGTGCGTAGTGACCGGCGCGCGCGAGCTGGCGGGGCTCGAGACGCCCGTGGCCGCGCAGCACGCCGAGCTTGCGCCGGGCGTGCTGCGTAGCTGAGGATCAGTTGATGATGACGCTGGCGGCGCGGCGGTTCTGCGCCCAGGCCGACTCGTTCGAGGCGAGGGCCACCGGACGCTCCTTGCCGTAGCTCACCACCGAAATGCGGTTGGCGCTGACGCCGAGGCTGACGAGATAGGCCTTGGCGGCATTGGCGCGGCGTTCACCGAGCGCGAGGTTGTATTCGCGGGTGCCGCGCTCGTCGGCGTGGCCCTCGATGGTGAAAGTGACCTGCGGGTACTGCGCGAAGTACTGCGCCTGCGCCTGGAGCGCGGCGGCGTCCTGCGAATCGATGTTATAGCGATCGGTGTCGAAGTAGATCGTGGTCGAGGAACCAACCGCGGCGGCGAAGTGCGCCTGGGTGCCGACCTGCGGCCCACCCGGCTGGATCGGGCCGGTGGCCTGGCCGCCGCCGTCGGTGACGGGCGGAGGCGGCGTGGTCTCGGGCGCCTTCTTCGAGCAGGCAGCAAGGCCCGTGGCGGACGCCAGAAGAAGGATCGTGGCAAGCTTGCGGTTCATATTTGTCGTCCTTTCAGACTGTTTGGGGAAATCTCGTGCCGCCAAGTCACTAGCGAAGATGAAGGCGGAATTATGGCCGAATCAGGGACGAATCGGTCCCCACGCGGGATCGGATGCATCGACGGGGGTCGGCAGGCGGCGCTCGTTCTGGCCGGTGAGGTCGACCTGCCAGATGCTCGACCGTCCCGAATTGCGCTCGGTCCGGAAGAACTGGATGATCCGGCCGTTGGGCGCCCAGGTCGGCGCCTCGTCCTGCCAGCCGCGGGTCAGCACCCGCATCCCGCCGCCGCCGGTGTTCATCACCGCGATGTTGAAGTCGCCGGCGATGCGCGTGAAGGCGATCTGGTCGCCGCGAGGGCTCCATTCCGGCGTGGCGCAGCGGCCGCCGAAGAAGCTGATGCGCTTCTGGTTGGAGCCGTCGGCATTCATGACGTAACACTGCTGGCTGCCCGAACGGTCGCTCTCGAACACGATCTTCGTGCCGTCGGGCGAGTAGGACCCGCCGACGTCGATGCCGGGGCTGTCAGTCAGCTTGACGGGCGTGCCGCCGGTCGCGGGGATGCGGTAGATGTCCGTGTTGCCGGCCACCGCCATCGAATAGAGGATGTGGCGCCCGTCGGGCGACCAGCGCGGAGCGATGGTCGGGTTGCGGTTCTCGGTCACCAGCGTCTGCCTGCCCGTGCCGATGTCGTAGACATAGATGCGCGGATTGCCGTCGACGTAGGAGAGGTAGAGGATCTTCGAATAATCGGGCGAGTAGCGCGGGGTGAGCGCGGTGGCGCTGCCGAGCGTCAGGAAGCGGTGGTTGGCCCCGTCCGAATCCATGATCGCGAGGCGCTTGACGCGGCGGTCCTTGGGTCCGGTCTCGGCGATGTAGGCGATGCGGCTGTCGAAGAAGGGGCTCTCGCCGGTAAGACGCGAGAAGATAAGGTCGGAGCACTTGTGCGCAGCGCGGCGCCAGTCGCCGGGCGCGACCACCCAGCCCTCGCGCACCAGCTCGTTCTGAAGCGCGACGTCGTAGAGGTAGCAGCCGACCACCAGCCGCCCGTCGTCGCGGGCGCGGACGTAGCCGTGCACCAGCATCTCCGCCCCGCGGCCGCTCCAGGTGGAGAAGGCCGGCGCGGTGATCTGCGGGAAGCCCGGCTGCGGAAGGCTGTCGGGGCCGACCGGCTTGAAGAGGCCGTTGTTCCTGAGATTGCCGGTGATGACGCGCGCGATCTCGCGGCCGAGCGCACCCGTGCCGGCCTCGTTGGCCGGGGTCGGCCGCTCGCGATCGGTGGCAAAGGCGGGAATGGCGATGCCGATGTCGGACCAAGCGCTCTCGTCGGTCACGGTGCCGCGCAGTGGGCCGTCATCGTCGTCGCCTTCGATGGCAACCCGCTCGACCCGCTGGTCCTGCGGGATCGGCGCGCCGAGGTCCTGAGAGGCAAGGGGGCTCGCCATCAAAGCGGCGGTAACGAGCAGAATGAGCTTCTTGGTCATGTCAGAGCCTTCGGTCGAATTGCCATTCGAGCGCTTTCCAGCGATCGTAGAACTGGTCGGGGAGATTGAACGGAGCGGCGCGCTGCACCGCCCGAATGGCGCGCTCGCAGTGCAGGCCCGCCTGCGGCCGGTTGCTGTCGGTGATGCTCGACGGGTCCGTCCGGCAACGCGGCGTGCCGCGCAGAGTGCCGTCCTGATTGAGCTCCCATGTGACCGTCGAGACGAGCTGTTCGGCATCGAGCCCGGAGGGCGCCGTCCAGTGCGGGCGCAGCTGGCGGGTGATCGCGCTCGCCAAGGCAGCGCGTTCGGCACGGCCGAAGGTGGCCGCGGGCGCGCGGGTTTCCTGCGTGGTGGTCGAAGACCCCCTCCCCTCCAGGAAGTCGTCGCCGATCCGGCTCCCGCCGGACCGCTGCGCCGACTGCGCCGGTGCCGGGCTGCTGGCGGGGCGCGGCGCGGGGGCCGGACTGGCGCTCGGCGTCGGGGTGCGGTCCGGGCGCGAGCGGTCGCGCGCGGCAGGGGCGGGCGATGGCGAAGGTGCAGGCGCGGGACGCGCCGCCTGGGTAGGCTGGGGGCTGGGACGGGGCTGCGGCTGGGATTGCGGCTGCTGGCGCGGGGCCGGCGGGGGCGGCACCACGCGCTCGACCCTCTCGGGCGGCACGGGCGCAGGCTGCGGCGCGGGTTCGGGATTGTCCGCGAGGGTGGGGGCGATCGAGGCGCGGCTTTCGGCAACGGGATTGGGCGAGGCGGATTCGAGTCCCACCTCGGTCGCAAGGCTCACCGTGATCCGGTCTGGAAATACCACCACCTCGCGGCGCACCGCCTGCATGAGGAGCACGGCCACCAACGCGCCGTGCAGCACGAGCGCCGCGGCGAGGCCGATCTTCTCTTCGTTGCGGAGCGCGATTTCAGCCATCACCGCTTGCCGCTTATGGCGCCGTAACTGAACCGTCGGTGACCAGCGAGATCGACGTGAACCCCGCGCGGCCCAGCTCGCCCATCACCGCCATCACCCTGCCGTAATCGAGCGAGCGATCGCCGCGCAGCACCACCAGCGGCTGTTCGGCCCCGCGGTCCAGCGCCTCGAGCGCCCCCGTCAGCCCGCCAGTCGGCACGGGCTCGTCCTCGATGTAGATCACGCCCGCGCGGTCGATCGAGATGGTGATCTGGTCCGGTTTCTCCTCGACCGGCGCGGCGCGGCTCTCGGGAAGCTCGACGGGAACGCCGACGGCGGGCAGCGTCACCGTGACCATGAAGATGATGAGCAGCACCAGCATCACGTCCACGAGTGGCGTGACGTTGATCTCGGACATCGCCGCCCGGCGGCCGCGCTTGCCTCGCCCGCGCGAGGAGGAGGAGACACCCATGCCCATCAGGCGCGGTCCAGCTCGCGGCTGAGGCCCATGTGGAGCTTGTCGGCGAAGCGCTGGAGGCCCGCCTCGTAGCTGTCCACCGCGCCGCCGAAGCGGTTATAGGCGATCACCGCCGGGATTGCGGCGAACAGGCCGATGGCGGTCGCGAACAGCGCCTCGGCGATGCCGGGGGCGACCACCGCGAGGCTCGCGCTCTGCTGCGCGCCGATCTGGAAGAAGCTGTTCATGATCCCCCACACCGTGCCGAACAGGCCGACAAAGGGCGCGACCGAGCCGACCGTGGCGAGGAAGTTCAGGCGCTTGGCGAGCTCGTCCGCCTCCTCGGCGACCTGGCCCTCCATCGCGGCGGCGATGCGCTGGCGCGCGGCATCGCGATCGACCGGCTGCTTGGCGGTCGACTTGCGCCACTCGTCGAGCCCGGCGGCGGCAACGCGCGCGGCGGGAATCTCCTTGCGCGACTGCTTGGTCAGCAGCGCCTCGCGATCGCGCTGTTCCCAGAACTCCTCCTCGTATTCGCGGGATTTCTTGCCAAGACCGCCGATCCGCATCGAGAAGGAGACGATGATCATCCACACCCAGATGCTCGCGAGGATCAGCCCGATCATCACCGCTTGGACGATGATGTCGGCCTGGAGGAACAGCTCGAGCGGATCGAGCCGGGTCGGAGCGGCGGCAGGGGGGGCAGCGGCAGCGAGCAGGGCAAGCGTCACGAGTTCGGGTGTCCTTGGTTCATGAAGGTCTGGAAGGCGGCGCGCCATTCGGCAGGTTGACGTCGCGGACGGCCATCTAGCGTGATGAAGCCGACGCGCAAAGCCGCTTCGCACAGCACCGCCTCGCCCCGCCGCGCAATCTGGTGCATCCGGCACGAAGCGGCACCGAGTTCGGTGCAGCGGGTCTCGATCACCACGTCGTCGTCCAGGCGGGCGGGAAGGAGGTAGCGGAGGTTCACCTCAGAGAGGGCATAGGCGCCCTCCCCGCCCTCGATCGCGGCCCGCTGGTCGATCCCGAGCAGGCGCAGGAGGTCGGAGCGCGCGCGCTCGAACCAGCGCAGGTAATTGGCGTGATAGGTGATCCCCGAGAGGTCCGTGTCCTCGTAATATACGCGCACGGCGTAGAGGTGTCGCGCACCGTCGATCACGCCGTCGGGCGGGTGCGGTGGGGGGCAAGTCATTGGGGCGGGCTCGCAATCATGGTGGGGTCCCAAAGCCGTTGTCGCCTGAAGCGACGATGAACGGTGCCTCGCCAGCGCCGAATGGATGGGCGGTGGCTCAGCCCCGCGCTAACATCGGCCCTAGCGGTTCCCCGCCGAAGATGTGCACATGAAGGTGCGGCACCTCCTGCCCGCCATGACGGCCGATATTGGCGAGAAGGCGGTAGCCGGGCTCGACAAGGCCCTTCCTACGCGCCACCTCGCCCACCGCGCGGATAAAGCCGGCGATCTCGGCGTCTGACGCCCTAGCACTGAAGTCATCCCAGCTGACATAGCGCCCCTTGGGGATCACCAGCGTATGCACTTCAGCCTGCGGGTTGATGTCCTCGAAGGCGAGCGTCCACTCGTCCTCGTAGACGGTCTTCGAGGGGATCTCCCCGCGCAGGATCTTCGCGAAGATGTTGGCGTCGTCGTAGGGCAGGGTTGGGTCGATCGGCATCATTCGCTCCGGCTGGCTTTCTCGGCAATCCCAGAAGTGCCTTCACGGCGTTCGAGTTCCGCGAGAACCTTCTCGAGCGGCACGCCCTTCTCGGCGAGGAGGACCATGAGGTGGAAGATCACGTCCGCCGCCTCGCCGACCAGTTCGGCCTCGTCGCCGGCGAGCGCGGCGATGACCGTTTCCGTGGCCTCCTCCCCGAGCTTCTGGGCGATCTTTGCGAGGCCCTTGGCGTGGAGCTTCGCCACGTAGCTCTCCTCGGGCGAGGCGGCGAGGCGCTGGATGATTGTCGCTTCGAGGCGGGTGAGGGTGTCCATGCGGCTCTTGTCGATCAAACCCCGCGCGCGGGCAAGCCCGCCGCCCGCAGCGCCGCGTGGGCCCCGGCGATGGTGTGGTGGCCGAAGTGGAAGATCGAGGCGGCGAGCACCGCGCTGGCGTGGCCCTTGGTGACGCCCTCGACAAGGTGCTCAAGGCTCCCCACCCCGCCGCTCGCGATCACCGGCACGCTGACGGCATCGGCGATTTCGCGGGTGAGGTCGAGGTCGTAGCCCTTCTGCGTGCCGTCCCCGTCCATCGAGGTGACGAGCAGCTCGCCCGCACCCAGCCCAGCGACCTTCAGCGCATATTCGACCGCGTCGATCCCGGTCGGCTTGCGGCCGCCGTGCGTGAAGATCTCCCAGTTCCCGCGCGGCGTGCGGCGCGCATCGACGCTGGCGACGATGCACTGGCTGCCGAACCTCTGCGCGATCTCGCTGACCAGCTCGGGCCGGGCAACGGCGGCGGAGTTGACCGCGACCTTGTCGGCGCCTGCCAGCAGCAGCGCGCGCGCATCCTCCACTGAACGAACGCCCCCGCCGACAGTGAGCGGCATGAAGCACACTTCCGCGGTGCGCCGAACCATATCGAGCAGCGTCCCGCGCCCCTCGTGGCTCGCCGAGATGTCGAGGAAGCACAGCTCGTCCGCGCCCGCCGCGTCATAGGCGCGCGCCTGCTCGACCGGATCGCCCGCGTCCTTGAGGTCGACGAAGTTGACGCCCTTGACCACGCGACCATCGGCGACATCGAGGCAGGGGATTACGCGGATGCGGACCGTCATTGCACTCGCGCCCCCATCGCGATCGCCGCCGCCAGATCGAGCCGGCCCTCGTAGAGCGCCCGGCCCGTGATGACCCCCTCGATCCCCTCGTGCGCGTGGAGCGAAAGGATGTGGATGTCGTCGAGGCCCTTGACCCCGCCGCTGGCGATCACGGGAATGTCGACGCGGCGGGCGAGGTCGACGGTCGCCTCGATGTTGACACCTTTCAGGAGCCCATCGCGGCCGATGTCGGTGAACAGCAGGCTGGCGACGCCCGCGTCCTCGAAGCGTCGGGCGAGGTCGGTGACGGGAACGTCGGAGACCTCCGCCCAGCCCTCCGTCGCGACCATGCCGTCGCGCGCATCCACGGCGACGACGATGCCGTTCTCCCACTCGCGCGCCATGTCCTTGACGAAATCCGGATCCTTGAGCGCGGCGGAGCCCATCACCACCCGCGCGACGCCGAGGTTGAACCATCTCTCGACCGCCGCCGCGTCACGGATGCCGCCGCCCAGTTGCACGTATCCGGGGAAGGCCTCGACGATCGCCTCCACCGCCGGGCGGTTGCGGCTCTCGCCGGCGAAGCTGCCGTCGAGGTCGACGACGTGGAGGTGCTCGGCCCCGGCCTCGGCGAAGATCAGCGCCTGGGCTGCGGGATCGTCGCCGTAGATCGTGGCGCGGGCCATGTCGCCCTCGGCGAGGCGCACCACCTGGCCGTCCTTCAGGTCGATGGCGGGGAAGATGATCATGGATACCACTCGAGGAAGCGGCGGAGCGTGGCGAGGCCATAGGCCTGGCTCTTCTCCGGGTGGAACTGCACGCCGAGGATGTTGTCGCGCGCGACCGCAGCCACCAGCCCCTCGCCGTGGTCGGTCATGGCGGCGACGTGGTGCGGGTCCTCGGCGGCGAAGTGATAGGAGTGGAGGAAGTAGGCCTCCCCCTCCTCGATCACCGCGTGATCCCTGGCGTGGGGCAGAATGGCGACGTCGTTCCAACCCATGTGCGGCACCTTGATGCTCGCATCGGAGGGCTCGATCAGCCGCACCTCGCCCGGCACCCAGCCGAGCCCGGCCGTCTCACCGTGCTCGAGGCCGCGGTCGGCGAGAAGCTGCATCCCCACGCAGATGCCGAGGAAGGGCGCGCCCCCGACATGGACCCGCTCGGTCATCGCCTCGATCATGTGCGGCACGGCGGCAAGGCCAGTCGCGCAGGCCCTGAACGAGCCGACGCCCGGCAGCACGATCCGGTCAGCCGCGCGCACCACGAAAGGATCGGCGGTGACGGTGACCTCGGCCCCGGCGGCCTTCAGCGCATTGTGGACCGAGTGGAGATTGCCCGCGCCGTAGTCCACGAGGGCGACCACTTCAGCCATGGAAGGCCTCGAGACCCGGGAAGGCGAAACGCGGGACCCATTCGATGATCGTCAGGTCGGCGAGCCCCTCCGTCATGAAGGGGTCGCTCATCAGCAGGGCTTCCGCCTCGGTGCGGCTCGGCGCCTTGACGAAGATCAGCCCCCCGTCGCGCGGCTCGCGCGGGCCCCATGCGAGGAAATGGCCTGCCTTGTGCCCCGCATCGAGCCACGCGAGGTGATCGGCCAGCACCGCGTCGATCCGCTCGATCGGCGCGGTGTAGGTCAGCGATGCGATGAAGATGCTAGCCACCGAGCTGCCCCTTGGTGCTGGGGATCGCGCCGCCTTTCCTCGGGTCGCGCTCCACGGCCTGCCGCATGGCGCGGGCGAAGCCCTTGTAGAGGCTCTCGCAGATGTGGTGGTTGTTGGTGCCGTAGATGAGCTCCATGTGGAGCGTGATGCCCGCCGCCTGCGCGACCGAGTGGAACCAGTGCTCGATCAGCTCGGTGTCCCATTCACCGAGCTTTTCCTGCGTGAACTTGGCCTTCCAGACGAGATAGGGCCGCCCGGAAATGTCGAGCACCACGCGCGAGAGGGTCTCGTCCATCGGCGAATAGGCCGCGCCGTAGCGCCCGATCCCGGCCTTGTCGCCGAGCGCCTGCGCGATCGCCTGGCCCAGCGCGATCGCCGAGTCCTCGGTGGTGTGGTGCTGGTCGACATGGAGGTCGCCCTCGACCTTCATGGTAACGTCGATCAGCGAATGGCGGCTGAACTGCTCGACCATGTGGTTTAGGAAGCCGATGCCGGTCGAAACGTCATAGGCGCCGGTGCCGTCGAGATCGACGGCGATGGCGATCTTCGTCTCGGTGGTGTTGCGGGTCACCGAGCCGGTGCGGGCGGGGATGCTGGCCATAGGCGGCGCTATAGTCCGCTCGTGCGGCATGACAAGCGTGCCGCGCAGGCGGGCCCCATTCCCCTGCCAAAGCCGCGGGTTTGCGCGGCTAGGGGCTTGACCACGGGCGCGTGTGCGGCCACCAATCCGCCTGTCATGACCAGCGACACGCCCGACAGCCTCATCCCCTACGACGAGATCGTGCAGGAAGCCCTGCGCGCCGTGGTCGGCCGGGTGCTCGGATCGATCGTCGGCGGCGGTGGGACGCTGCCGGGCACGCACCACTTCTACATCACCTTCAAGACCGCCGCGCCGGGCGTGTCGATCCCGCCGCACCTGCGCGAACGCTTCCCGGACGAGATGACGATCGTGCTCCAGAACAAGTTCTGGGATCTCGAGGTCGGCCCGCAGAGCTTCTCCGTCAGCCTCACCTTCAACCAGGTGCCCGCCAAGCTGACCATCCCCTTCGCGGCGATTACCGCCTTCGTCGATCCGGCGGTGGACTTCGGCCTGCAATTCCAGGCCGCGGTCGAGGAGCTCGAGCCCGAGGCGCACGAAGATGCGGAGAACGACGGGCCCAACACCGATCCCGACGGCTCGAACGTCGTCAGCATCGACTTCGGTCGCAAGAAGTAGGCGCCATGGCGCGCGGCAGGCGGGCAAGCGGAGGCACGCGGCGCAAGACGGGAAGCGCGCCCGAGAGTTCAGCCCCGACCGAGACCGGCGGCCTGCCGCTGCCGAGCCCCGTCGCGGGCACCAACCTCGTCATCGCCGACATCGTGCTGCGCGCGGCCGGGGGGCTGCTGCGGGATCGCCTGGAAAAGGGCCTGCTGACAAGGAATTACGACGCCGCCAAGGCGAGGCGGCTGGTGGACAAGCGCGGGGTCGCCACCAGCGCGATGCTTTGGGGGGCGAGCCACCTCGCCCGCCGCTCCCCGCTCGGCCTCGCGCTGGTCGCGGGGGGGCTTGCGGCCAAGGTCTTCTACGATCGCGGAAAGCGGCTCGAGGCGCGGCGCGGCGCGGGCAAGACGCCGCCGGACGAATCCTGAGCGCCCCTTGATTTCCGGAGGGCGCCTGGTGCAACGGGGCCTATGGGCGACTCCTCTCACACGACCGACGACCAGCTCCACCGCCGGGGCCTGATGTTCATCCTCTCCTCGCCCTCGGGCGCGGGGAAGACCACCTTGTCGCGGATGCTGCTCGCCAGCGATCCCGAGATCCGGCTCTCGGTCTCCGCCACCACCCGTCCGCCGCGCCCGGGCGAGGTCGAGGGGACGCACTACCACTTTGTTTCGGATGCCGAATTCGACCGCATGGTCGAGGAGGACGACTTCTACGAGTGGGCCCATGTCTTCGGCCACCGCTACGGGACGCCCAAGGGCAAGATCCGCGCCGCGCTGAAGGAGGGGCAGGACTTCCTGTTCGACATCGACTGGCAGGGCACCCAGCAACTTTATCAGAAAGATCAGCAGGATGTCGTGCGCGTCTTCATCCTCCCGCCCTCGATCGACGAGCTCCACCGCCGCCTGAAGGGCCGCGCCACCGACAGCGCGGAGGTGATCGCCGCCCGCATGGAGCGCGCCCAGGCGGAGATAAGTCACTGGGATGGCTACGATTACGTTATCATCAACGACAATGTCGACGTGTGCTTCGACAAGGTCCGCGCGATCCTCGAGGCCGAGCGCATGAAGCGCCAGCGGCAGACCGGGCTGATCCCCTTCGTCCGGGGCCTGATGAGCTGATTCCCGGTCCCTGCCACCCACCCCGATGTTTCACGTGAAACACTGCCTCTGCACCTGAAAGGGCGGTGCAAGAGGGGGTCTAACGAGGGTCTGGCCGGGGTCTGAAGGGGGTCTGGCGCACTCTAGCCCCAAGCAGCGAGGCGCTAGCGACCCCCTGCCGGCGGTGGCATGGCACGGCCCCGGCGCCACCGGAGCCGCCCTGACGAAAGGCGGTCGCAAATCGGTCGCACCGAGGTCGTATTTGTCACAGGACTGAAATCAAGCCGTCATAGGGGGCGCGCAGCCGGTTCATCGTGAATGGGCGCCATGCGAAAGCTCCTCCCCATGCCCCGCCTGTCCGGTGCAAGTCCCCTCGCCCTCCTCGCCGCCGCCCTCCTGCTGAACCCCGCCGAGCCGCTGCTCGCGCGCAGCGATCCGCCCACGGGCGCGGGCGAGGCCGATCAGGCGCGCACCATCGCCGATCTCCAGCGCCAGATCGACGAGCTCAAGGCGGTGGTCGAGACGCTCCAGAAGCAGCAGGTCGCGGCCGCCCCCGCCACCGCCCTGCCGCCGCCACCTGTCACCGCACCCGCGCCTGCCCCCGCGTTCGCGCAGTCCGCCCCCCCGGTCCCCGACCCGGCACCTGCCGCTGCACAGCCAGCCGCCCCCCAGCTCGCGGTCGCGGCGCCGGAGCGGCCCAAGGCATGGTACGAGAAGCTGCGCCTGCGCGGCTACACGCAGATGCGCTTCAACCGGATCGCCGCGGGCGATGCGACCGCGCCCGAGGGCGTCTCGCGGCTGCGCTCGATCCACGATGCCGGCATCAACGACAACAGCAACTTCAGCTTCCGCCGCCTGCGCATGATCATCCAGGGCGATCTCAACGACCACGTCTCGCTCTACTTCCAGCCCGATTTCGCCGCCACCGTGTCCAACCAGTCGGTCGGCGAGCGGCGCGAGGGCGCGGTCAGCTTGCGCGACATGTATGCCGACGTCTTCCCGACCGGCGACAAGGCCTTCCGCATCCGCCTCGGCCAGTCGAAGGTGCCCTATGGCTGGGAGAACATGCAGTCCTCCTCCAACCGCCTCGCATTGGACCGCACCGACGCGATCAACAGCGCCGCCGCCGGGGAGCGCGATCTCGGGGTGGTCGCCTACTACACCCCGCCGCGCGTGCAGGCGATCTGGGACCGCCTCTCGGCCGACGGGCAGAAGCTTTTCGGCAATTACGGCGCCTTCGGCCTCGGCGCCTTCAACGGGCAGGGCCTCAACCGCACCGAGGGCAATGACGGGGTGATGCTGGTCGCGCTCGCCACCTGGCCCTTCGAACTGGACGCGCTCGGCCTCGACGGGCAGGTCTTCGAGGTGGGCGGCTCGCTGATGCGCAATCGCATCCGGCCGGAGATCCGCAGCGGCGGCCTCAGCCCGGAAAGCTTCAAGGACGAGCGCGTGAACGTCCACGCGATCCTCTATCCGCAGCCGATCGGCGTGCAGGCGGAATGGAATTGGGGCACCGGCCCCGAATTCGTCCCCGCCACCGGCCGGATCGAGGAGCGTCCGCTCCAGGGCGGCTACGTGCAGGCGATGGCGAAGATCGACAATTCGCCGATCGGCCCCTTCTATCCCTTCGCGCGCTGGCAGTATTACCGCGGCGGCTTCAAGGCGGCGATCAACTCCCCGCGGCTCGAGACCGAGGAGCTGGAGCTGGGCCTCGAGTTCCAGATCGACCCGGCGCTGGAGATCACCACCACCTATGGCTGGGCCTCGCGCAAGGAGGCGGACGAGCGCCGCTTCGGTCGCGCCGAGGGGCAGATCGTCCGGGTGCAGGCGCAGTGGAACTACTGAGGCGGGCGCAGGGCCCCTGGCCTCAGCGACCGCTCAGCATGTAGGACACATCGCCCGCGATGTTGGTAGCATAGTCGCCGACCCGTTCGAGCTGCTTGCCGATCAGGATGAGCTGCACGCCCTCGCCGCTGCCGAGCTCGCCGCGGTCCATCGCCTCGCGGCAGGCGGCGATCAGGCTGTCGTTCATGGCATTGAGCCGCGCGTCCGACGCGATCACCTCGGCCGCGAGCTCGCGGGACCCGGTGTTGAAGCTGTCGATCGCCTTCGCCACCATCGCCACCGCGAAGCGCTCCATGGTGCGCACAACCGGAAAGCGCGGGGCGAGCTTCACGAGGTTGAGCTCGTCGAGCCGCCGCGCGATGCGCTTGGCCTGGTCGCCCGTGCGTTCGAGCATCTTGCCGATACGGATCGCCGCGATGAGGTAGCGCAGGTCCTCGGCCATCGGCGCGCGGGCCATGATGATGTGCAGCGCGAGGCGTTCGAGCGAGCGTTCGAGCTCATCGATCTCGGCATCCTGCGCGACGATCTGCATGGCGGCCACCTTGTCCGCAGTCTGGAGCGCGTCGAGCCCGCCCGAGAGCATCGCCTGGCTCTGCTCGGCCATTGCGTTGATGATCGAGCGCACCTCGGAGAGCTCGAGGTTGTAGGAGGAAACGGTGTGCGGCCGGTCGATCACGGGATGGGTCATGCCGCAAGTATGACGTTTCTGTTACATTGTGCAAGTTTTGTTACAGCGGCCGGGCGCGGCGGGGGCCCTCCCTGTCCGGTTCGCACATGCGGAAAGGCCGCCGGATCGCTCCGGCGGCCCTTTTCGCCATCGGCCGCGAGCGGTTCAGCCCTTGCCGCCCGGATCGGCGAAGTGGCTCGGCAGGTGGGCGTTGACCACGCCCCCGTCGACCGTGAGCGTCTCGCCCACCACGTAGTCGCCCGCGCGGCTGCACAGGTAGATGGCGGCCGCGGCCATGTCCTCCGCGGTGCCGATGCGCTTCGCCGGAATGCCCGAAGCGCTCGCGTCGGGCGCGTTCTTGGCGGCCTGGTTCATCTCGCTCGGGAAGGCCCCCGGCGCGATCGAGGAGACGACGATGTTGTCCTGGATCAGCCGCGCCGCCATGCGCCGGGTGAGCTGGATGACGCCCGCCTTGGAGGCCTGGTAGGCGTAGGTCTCCCACGGGTTGATCCGCTGTCCGTCGATCGAGGAGACGTGGATCACCTTGGCCGGGCGCCCCTGCCTGCCGCCCTCGACGAGGAGGTCGTGGAGCTTCTGGGTGAGGAAGAAGGGCGTCTTGACGTTGAGGTCCATCGTCCGGTGCCACCCGGCCTCGGAGAACTCGAGATAGGGCTGGCCCCAGGCGGCGCCGGCGTTGTTGATGAGGATGTCGAGCCGGCTTTCGCGGGCCTTGAGCTCCTCGGCCAGCGCGATCATGCCGTCCATCTGGCTGAGGTCGGCGGGGATGCCGATGACCCTGTTCGCACCGAACTCGTCGATGGTGGCCTGCATCTGCTCGACCTTGCGCGCCGAAATGTAGACCCTCGCGCAGCCCGCCGCGAGCAGACCCTCGACGAACATCTTGCCGATGCCGCGCGAGCCCCCGGTGACGAGGGCGATGCGGCCCTCGAGGCTGAAGAGTGATTCAATGTCCATGTCTTAATCCTTCATCCCCGTCCCGGGCTTGATCCGGGACCCCGCTCACTTCTTGCCCGCCGCGGTAGAATAGCGGGGCCCCGGGTCAAGCCCGGGGCGGGGGCATGATCAATACCCGCTCAGCTCCGCCACGCGGTTGGCGTGGTAGTTGGCATCGCCCAGGAACTCCGCGAGTGCGCGGTCGCGCTTCATGTAGAGGCCGATGTCGTATTCGTCGGTCATGCCGATGCCGCCGTGCATCTGCACGCCCTCCTGCACCGCGAGGCGGGCGGTCTTCGCGACCTTGGCCTTGGCGACGCTCGCCATCAGCTCGGCATTGGCGCTGCCCGCGTCGAGGAGCTGCTGCGCCTTGATGGTCGCGGCGCGGGCAATCTCGACCTCGGAATAGAGGTGGCTGGCGCGGTGCTGGAGCGCCTGGAACTCGCCGATGAGCTTGCCGAACTGCTTCCTCTGCTTGAGGTAGTCGACCGTCATGTCCATCGCCCCGCGCGCCACCCCGACGCCCTCGGCCGCCGCGCCGACGCGGCCCGCGAGCAGCATCGCATCGAGAACGCTGCGCCCGCCGTCGATCTCGCCGATCACGGCATCGCCGTCGAGTTCCACCCCGTCGAACTTCGTGTGGGTCGCCATGGAGGAGTCGACGAGGCGCACCGCGTCATGGCTCATGCCGGCGGCGTCCTTGGGCACGGCGAAGAGGGTGATCCCGTCCGTGTCCTCGTTCGAGCCGCTGGTGCGCGCCGCGACGACGATCATGTCGGCGCTCGCGCCCTGGATGACGAAGCTCTTGGCGCCGGTCAGCTTGAAGCCGTTGCCCGACTTCTCCGCGCGGGTGGTGATGCGCTGCGGGCGGTGCTTGGCGGTCTCGTCGATCGCGACCGCGAACACAGAGTCGCCCGCGATGAGGCCCGGCAGGTAGCGGCCCTTGAGGTCGTCCGAGCCATGCTTCAGCGCGGTCGCGGCCAGCACCGAGGAGGTGAGGAAGGGCGAGGGCGTGAGGTTGCGGCCGATCTCCTCGAGCACGATCCCCGCCTCGACATGGCCCATCCCGAGCCCGCCGTCGGCCTCCTCCACCAGCATGCCGGTGAAGCCCATCTCGGCCATCTGCTTCCACAAGCCGTGGCCGAAGCCGTCCTTGCAGTTGCGGTCGCGCCAGTGGCGCAGCTGCTTGGCGATGTTGCCTTCCTCGGCCATGAAGCCGCGCGCAGTGTCGGCGAGCATCGCCTGGTCTTCGTCGTGATACAGGGGCATTGGTTCCCTCCTCTTGTCCCTAACCGTCACCCCCGCGCAGGCGGGGGTCCAGCTATCGTCGCAAACAAGCTGGGTCCCCGCCTTCGCGGGGATGACGGAGTTTGTGCTCTACTGGATCAAGCCCCCGGCAGGTCGAGGATGCGCTTGGCGATGACGTTGAGCATCACCTCGCTGGTGCCGCCCTCGATCGAGTTCGCCTTGGTGCGCAGCCAGGCGCGCGAGGGCTTGCCGCCCTCGGTCGCCTCGCTCTCCCACTCGAGGCTGCGCGAGCCGCCCACCGCCATCATCAGCTCGTGGCGGCGCTTGTTCAGCTCCGTGCCCGCATACTTCATCATGTTCGGCTGCGCGGGGTGCGCCTTGCCGACCTTGATCTCGTCGAGGAACTTCTCGCCCATCGCGGCATAGGCGAGCGCGTCAACGTCGAACTGCGCAAGCTCCGCACGCAGCACCGGGTCCAGATCGTCGCCGAGCTTCGCCGCATGGCGCTTCATCATCGCGCCGATCGCCGCCGCCCGCTCGCCGCCGTCCGCGCCCGAGATCATCTCGCGCTCGTGGCCGAGGAGGTACTTGGCGACGTCCCAGCCGCGGTTGATCTGGCCCACATAGGCAGGCACGTCATCGCCGTAGGACTTGGGTACCGCGACGTTGTCGAAGAAGGTCTCGCAGAAGGGCGAGGAGCCGCTGATGAGCTTGATCGGCTTGGTGGTCACGCCTTCCGACGCCATGTCGAACAGCATGAAGGTGATGCCGCCGTACTTGTTCTCCTTGTCGGTGCGCACGAGGCAGAAGATCCAGTCGGCCTGGTCGGCGTAGCTCGTCCAGATCTTCTGGCCGTTCACCACCCAGTGATCGCCCCTGTCCTCGCCGAAGGTCTGCAAGGACACGAGGTCGCTGCCCGAGCCCGGCTCGGAATAGCCCTGGCACCAGCGGATTTCCCCGCGGGCAATCTCGTTGAGGAAGCGCTGCTTTTGGCCCTCGGTGCCGAAGTGCAGAAGCGCCGGGCCGAGCATCCAGATGCCGAAGGAGGAGAGCGGCGGGCGCGCGCCGATGCGTGCCATTTCCTGGCGCAGCACCTTGGCCTCCGGCGCGGAGAGGCCCGCACCGCCATACTCCTTGGGCCACATCGGCACGGTGTAGCCCTTGGCGACGCAGGCCTCGAGCCAGGCCTTCTGCGCATCGTTCTTGAAGGTGGCGTTGCGGCCGCCCCAGTAGATGTCGTCCTCGCCGCGCACCGGCTCGCGCATCTCGGGCGGGCAGTTCGCCTCCAGCCAGGCACGGGTTTCGGTGCGGAAGCTTTCCAGATCGGTCATGCGCCGATTCTCCTCTCTCGGTTCTCTCGCTTGACGCTTACGTTAGCGGCATTCCGAGCCGACCTGCAAGCGTCCTTCGCACGGCTCCGCATGCCGTAGCGTCAGGCCTGCGCGAGTTGACGCGCGCTGCAAGGGGCCTAGGTTCGCCCCCGAAGAGAGGGAGGCAAGCGTGCGCATCATCAGCCCCGGGACAGGCCCGCGGGAGGCCGGCCTGTGACGGCGGGGCAGGGCCCTGTCCCGATGCGCCTGCGTCTCGTCCATGGTGCCGGCTCGATCGCCTTCGGGGTGAAGGACAACGGCTTTTCCTTCTTCCTGCTGATCTTCTACAACCAGGTGCTCGGCATGGATGCGGAGCTGGTCAGCCTCGCGCTGCTGATCGCCCTGCTGGTCGACGCCATGATCGACCCGCTGCTCGGCAACCTTTCGGACCGCACCTATACCCGCTGGGGGCGGCGCCTGCCCTGGCTCTATGCCGCGCCGATCCCGCTCGCCTTTGCCTGGATCATGCTGTGGAGCGCCCCCGCGGGTGAGCCGCCGAGCTTCCTCGGCCTCGTCGGGATCGCCATCGTCGTGCGCCTGCTGCTGTCGGCCTGCGAGGTGCCCTCGATCAGCCTCGTGCCCGAGATCACGCAGGACTATGACGAGCGCACCACCCTGTTCCGCTACCGCGCGCTGGCCGCGTGGCTGGGCGGGCTCGGGATGATGGTGCTCGCCTACACCGTGTTCATGCCGGGGCAGGAGGGGCTGCTCCAGCCCGAGGGCTACTTCGCTTTCGGCGTATTCGGCGCGGTGCTGATGGCGGCCTCGGTGATCGGCTCGGCCGCCGGGCAGCACCGCCTGCTCGCCCGCTGGCCGGCGGCCAAGCCCCCGCCCTTCTCGCTGCGCGTCGCCTTTTCGGAGATCGTCGAGGCCTTTTCCGAACGCGCCTTCCTGATCCTCAGCGCGGGAGCGGTGGCGGCCTACGTGAACCAGGGGCTGCTGTTCTCGATCTCGAACTATCTCAACCTGTTCGTCTGGCAGCTCACCCGCGAACAGCTGGTGCTCTACCCGCTCGTGCTGTTCGCCTCGGTGGTGGCGATGTTCCTGATCATCGGGCCGCTGCACCGCCGCTTCGGCAAGACCGCCACAGCCGCCGCGGCCGCCCCGCTGGCGGCGGTGGCGGGGCTTGCGCCCTACCTGCTGTTCCTGCTCGGCACCTGGCCGACTCCGGGGACCTATGCCTCGAGCCTGAGCTTCTACGCCTTCCTGCTCGTCGGCAACACGCTGGCGGTGGTCTCGGCCGTGTCGGCCACCTCGATGATCGCGGAGATCGTGGAATCCTTCGAGGAGCGCAGCGGCAGGCGGGCCGAGGGCGCCTTCTATTCGGGCAACTGGCTGATCCAGAAATGCGCGACCGGGCTCGGCATCTTCCTCACCGGGCAGATCATCGCCTTCTCCCAGCTTCCCGCCAATGCCGCGCCCGGCGCGGTGAGCCAGGACGTGCTGTTCCGCCTCGTCGCCGCCTTTGGTGCCGCGGCCATTGTCCTCGCCCTGGTCTCGGCCTGGTGGCTCTCGCGCTTCCCGATCAGCCGCGCCGAGCACGACGCGCGGCTGGGCCGCCTCGCCGCGCGGCGCGCCCACGCTGCCGAAAGCCCGCTGGACGAGGCCGCCCGCGCCGATCCGGAGGGCCGCTCGCTCGGCGCCTGAGAGCCCACAAATGAGAGCTTGGCGGGCCGCCCGCGCTCTGCCACGAAGACCCGCAGATTCGATTGCAATTAAGGACGAGAGAGGAAAGGCCCATGGATTTCGAACCCACCGAGCGCCAGGTGTACTGGCGCGACCGCGTGCGCGATTTCATCGAGGCGCACGTGCGCCCGAACATGGACACCTACAAGCAGCAGGATCTCGAGGGTGATCGCTGGAAGGTCATCCCAATCATCGAGGACAAGAAGAAGCTGGCGAAAGAGGCGGGCATCTGGAACCTCTTCATGCCGCCGCGCAACGACAGCCATCACCATGTCGACGACAGCTTCGAGTTCGACGGGCCGGGCCTCACCAACCTCGAATACGCCCTGTGCGCCGAGGAGATGGGCCGCATCGGCTGGGCCTCGGAAGTGTTCAACTGCTCCGCGCCCGACACCGGCAACATGGAGGTGTTCCACCGCTACGGCACCCGCGAGCAGAAGGAGGAGTGGCTGCGTCCGCTGATGAACGGCGAGATCCGTTCGGCCTTCCTGATGACCGAGCCCTACACCGCCTCGTCCGATGCGACCAACATCGAGACCCGCATCGAGCGCGATGGCGATCACTACGTCATCAACGGGCGCAAGTGGTGGTCCTCGGGCCTCGGCGACCCGCGCTGCAAGATCGCGATCGTCATGGGCAAGACCGACTTCTCGGCCCAGCGCCACGCCCAGCAGTCGATGGTGCTGATGCCGATCGACACCCCCGGCGTGAACATCATCCGGCACCTGCCCGTCTTCGGCTACGACGATGCGCCCCACGGCCACATGGAAGTCGAGATGAAGGACGTGCGCGTCCCCGTCACCAACATGCTGCTCGGCGAAGGGCGCGGCTTTGAGATCGCCCAGGGGCGCCTCGGGCCGGGCCGCATCCACCACTGCATGCGCACCATCGGCGCTGCGGAGGAAGCGCTCGGAAAGATGTGCCGCCGCCTGCAGGAGCGCGAGGCCTTCGGCAAGCCCGTCTACAAGCACTCGGTCTGGGAGGAGCGCGTCGCGCGCGCCCGCATCGACATCGAGATGACCCGCCTGCTGTGCCTCAAGGCCGCCGACATGATGGACAAGGTCGGCAACAAGGCCGCCAAGCAGGAAATCGCGATGATCAAGGTGCAGGCGCCCAACATGGCGCTGCGCATCATCGACGACGCGATCCAGGCGCATGGCGGCGGCGGCGTGTCGGATGACTACGGCCTCGCGCGCAGCTACGCCAACCAGCGCACCCTGCGCCTTGCCGACGGGCCGGACGAGGTCCACGCCCGCTCGATCGCGCACATGGAGTTCGCCAAGCACGCGCCGCGCCCCGGCCCCACGGCCAACGCCCTGCGCGGCGATCACGGGCGCGCGGCCAACGACGCCCAGAGCTTCAGCTCGGGCGACATGGGCGTCGCGCGCTGACCCTGTAGGCGCGCTCGTTGACATAGTGCATCCGGAGGCCGCCCTTGCGGGGGTGGCCTCCGTTTCCCGGCATCGGCCCCGCCTGTTGGAAACGCCGAGCGCCGATCCAACCGCAAGAGAGTAGGAAAAGCATGGCCAAGGCAGCCATCCTTGAACAACCGGGACAGGGCCTCACCATCAAGGAGGTCGCCTATGCCGAGCCGGGCCCGCACGAGGTCCTGATCGACACCAAGGCCTGCGGGCTCTGCCATTCGGACCTCCACTTCATCGACGGGCACTACCCCCACGCCCTGCCCTGCATCCCGGGGCACGAGGCGGCGGGCGTGGTGCGCGCGGTCGGCTCCGAGGTGCGCACGGTGAGGCCCGGCGATCACGTCGTCTCCTGCCTCTCCGCCTTCTGCGGGCATTGCGAGTTCTGTGTCACCGGCCGCATGGCCCTGTGCCTCGGCGGGGACACGCGGCGCGGCAAGGGCGAGGCCCCGCGCATCGCCTTTCCCGACGGCACGCCCGTCGGCCAGATGCTCAACCTGTCTGCCTTGTCCGAGCAGATGCTGATCCACGAACACGCCTGCGTCGCGATCGACAAGGACATGCCCTTCGACCGCGCGGCGCTGCTCGGCTGCGCGGTGACGACGGGCGCGGGCACGATCTTCAACGCCTGCAAGGTGACGCCGGGCGAGAGCGTCCTCGTGGTCGGCTGCGGCGGGGTGGGCCTCGCCGCGATCAACGCCGCGAAGATAGCGGGCGCGGGCAAGATCATCGCCGCCGATCCGCTCCCCGAAAAGCGCGAGCTCGCGCAGGTGTTGGGCGCGACCCACACCGTCGATGCGCTCGCCGAGGATGCGGCCAGGCAGATCGTCGCGATCTCCAATGGCGGCGTCGACTGGGGGATCGAGGCGGTCGGGCGCCAGGCCTCGGCAGATCTCGCGGTCGCCTCGCTGCGGCGCGGCGGCACCGCGGTGATCCTCGGCATGATGCCGCTCACCTGCAAGGTCGGGCTCGGCGCGATGGACCTCCTCTCGGGCAAGAAGCTGATGGGCGCGATCATGGGGATGAACCACTTCCCCGTCGACCTGCCGCGCCTCGTCGACTTCTACCTGCGCGGCCTCCTCGACCTCGACACGATCATCGCCGAGCGCATCCCGCTCGAGCGCGTGAACGAGGGTTTCGACACGATGCGCGGCGGCCATTCCGCGCGCACGGTGGTGGTGTTCGACTGATGGATATCGATTTCGACAAGGAAATGGTCGGCACGCTCGAGGTGACCGAGAAGGACGCGCTCGACCTTGCAAACCTCACCCGCTGGTTCGAGGCCCATGTCGAGGGCTTCCAAGGCCCGATCAGCTACACCAAGTTCAAGGGCGGCCAGTCGAACCCCACCTACCGGATCGACACGCCGGGCGCCTCCTATGTGCTGAGGCGCCAGCCTTTCGGCAAGCTGCTCCCCAGCGCGCACGCGGTCGACCGCGAATATGCGGCGATGACGGGGCTCTACCCCACCGGCTTCCCGGTGCCGCGCACCTATGGCCTGTGCGAGGACCCGGAGGTGATCGGCTCCAAGTTCTTCGTGATGAGCCTCGCCGATGGCCGCAGCTTGTGGAACGGGGCGCTGCCCGGCCTCACGCCCGAGGAGCGCCGCGCGCACTACCTCGCGCTGATCGACACAATGGCGCAGCTCCACCTCAACGATCCGCAGGCGATCGGCATGGGCGAGTTCGGCAAGCCCAACGACTACTGCGCGCGCCAGATCACCCGCTGGACCAAGCAGTACAAGCTCTCCGAGACCGAGCACATGCCGGAGATGGAAGCGCTGATCGCGTGGCTGCCGCAGACCATCCCGCCGCAGCACGGCTCGTCCGTGGTCCACGGGGACTACCGCCTCGACAACGTGATCTTCCACAAGACCGAACCCCGCATCATCGCGGTGCTCGACTGGGAGCTCTCGACGCTCGGCGATCCCATCGCGGACTTCAGCTACCTGATGCTCAACTGGCACAACCCCGCCGATGGCCGCGCGGGGCTGCTGGGGCTGGACCTCGACGCGCTCGGCATCCCCTCGCAGGAGGAGGCGGTGGAGCGCTACGTGGCGAAGACGGGCTATCCGGTTCCGCCGATGGACTGGTACTTCGCCTACAACCTCTTCCGCCTCGCCGGGATCATGCAGGGCATCAAGAAGCGGGTGATCGACGGCACCGCCTCCAGCGCCCACGCCCAGGCGATGAGCGAGCGGGTCCGCCCCCTCGCCGAGCGCGCCTACCAGTTCGCCCTCGCCGCCGGGATGCCTGCCTAGAAAGCGGGCAGGCTCCCGCGGAACCCCCTATGCTGCCCAAGGCCTGTGCAGCTCCCGCTTGCCGAGGGCCTTCGGCGCGGCTAGGCGCGGCGCGCAGACCTGCCGCCGGAGACCGCCCATGCATGACGACCTGATCGCCGCCATCGAAGACGCCTGGGAGAACCGCGCCGAGGTCGCGCCCGGCCACGCGGTGCGCCACGCGGTCGGCGATGCGCTCGCGCTGCTCGACTCCGGCGAGGCGCGGGTCGCCGAGCCCGACGGGAACGGCGGCTGGCAGGTCAACCAGTGGCTCAAGAAGGCGGTGCTCCTCAGCTTCCGCCTCAACGACAACCGCGTGCTGGAAGGCGGCGCGGCCGGAGCGCCCGCCTTCGACAAGGTGCCGCTCAAGTTCGCCGGCTGGGGCGAGAACCGCTTCCGCGAGGCGGGCTTCCGCGTCGTCCCTGGCGCGGTGGTGCGGCGCGGGGCGCACATCTCCAAGGGCGTCGTGCTGATGCCGAGCTTCGTCAACATCGGCGCCTATGTGGGCGAGAACAGCATGATCGACACCTGGGCGACGGTCGGCTCCTGCGCGCAGATCGGCGCCAACGTCCACATCTCGGGCGGCGCGGGGATCGGCGGGGTTCTCGAACCGCTCCAGGCCGAGCCCGTCATCATCGGCGACGGCGCCTTCATCGGCGCGCGCGCGGAGGTCGCCGAGGGCGTGCGCGTGGGCGAAGGCGCGGTGCTCTCGATGGGGGTCTATCTCGGCGCCTCGACCAAGATCGTCGACCGCGCCACGGGCGAGGTCCACATGGGCGAGGTGCCGCCCTATGCGGTGGTCGTTCCCGGCTCCATGCCCGGCAAGCCCCTGCCCGACGGCTCGCCCGGGCCGAGCCTCTATTGCGCGGTGATCGTCAAGACTGTCGACGCCCAGACCCGCTCCAAGACGGGCATCAACGAGCTCCTGCGCGACTGACCGGGGGCGAGCCTCGCTTCGCCGTGTTTCGGCGCCTTCCCCTCCAGGGTTGGCGAAACAAGCGGCGCGTGGGCGGCATACTCCCAGCAAACCACATTCAGGAGAACTTATGCCCCGCCCCGACCCCGCGACCCGGATCGACCAGACCGATGCCAAGGCCGGCAGCAAGGAAGGCGTGGTGCGCTGGGTGCTGCTCATCAGCCTCGGCCTCGCCATTCTTGCGATGACGATCATCTGGGTGACCGGCGCGCTGACTCAGGACAATGTCGAGGGTCAGCAGAACCTTCAGCGCCGCGAACAGGCGCAGCAGGACATAGTCAACGAGACCGAAACCGGCGCCGGCGATCTCGCCGAAAGGGGTGGACTGATCTCGCCCAACACCGCGAAGCAGCCCGAAGTCCCCGCCGGCCGCGCGGAGGGTGTCGCTCCAAACGCCGAGTAACGGGAACCAATTCGTCGCTTTCCGCTTGATTGACGTTACGGAAGGTGTTTCCGTAACGTAAGCCATATGGGGAGAGCGACATGGCCGACGAACATCTTGCCCACCACATCCATCACGATCACGCGCGCGGCGCGGTGAGCAACACGGGGCTGCGCTACGTGCTGGCCTTCAGCCTCGCCTTCGCGGTGATCGCGATGAGCCTCGTGTGGATACTCCCGGCGCTGGCCCGCGCCAGCCACTGATCGTCAGGGGGCGGCGGAACCGCCGATCAGCGTCTCGATCGGCGGTTCGTCGGCCATCCTCGCGGCATAGGCTTCCGCCGCGCGCATGACGCGCAGGATGTTGCGGCTCGCGATCATCTCGAGCTCCGCCTGCGAATAGCCGCGCCGCGCTAGCTCGGCGAACAGAACCGGATAGCCGCGGACGTCCTCGAAGCCCTGCGGCCCCGAGGGCATCCCGTCGAAGTCGCCACCGATGCCGATGTGCTCGACGCCCGCAACCTTGCGGATGTGGTCGATGTGGTCGGCCATGTGCTTGACGGTGGTCACCGGCTCGGGGTTGGCCCTGTCCCAGGCCTCCATCGCCGCCCTCACCGCATCGGGCTGTCCGAGCAGCAGCGCGCGCTGGCGCGCCTCCTCGGCGGTGCGGCGCGCGCCCCACTGGCGCAGTTCCTCGTTGATGAAGCGCGGGAGCGCCACCACCATCACGATCCCGTCGTTCTCCGGCAGCCGCGCCAGCACGGAATCCGGCACGTTGCGCGCATGGCCGTTCACCGCCCGCGCGCCCGAGTGGCTGAAGATCGCCGGCGCCCGCGCCACCTCCAGCGCGTCCAGCATCGTCGCCTCACTGACATGGCTGAGGTCGACCAGCATCCCCAGCCGGTTCATCTCGCGCACCACGTCGCGGCCGAAGTCGGTGAGGCCGTCATGCTTCGGGTCGTCGGTCGCCGCGTCCGCCCAGGGGACGTTGCTGTTGTGGGTGAGCGTCATGTAGCGCGCGCCCAATGCGTGAAGCTGGCGCAGCACGGCGAGGCTCGACCCGATCGAGTGGCCGCCCTCCATGCCCAGCAGTGAGGCGATGCGCCCCTGCGCCATCGCGCGCTCGACCTCGTCGGCGGTGGTGGCGAAGCGCAGCGCCTCGGGGTGGCGGGCGATCAGGCGGCGGGTGACGTCGATCTGCTCGATCACCTGCTGCACCGCCCGAGCCTCGTCGGGGTTGGAGGGCACGTAGACCGACCAGAACTGCGCGCCGACCTTGCCCTGCCGCAGCCGCGCGATGTCGGTGTGGAGCGCGCGCCCTTCGCGGTGGCCCTCGCCGGTGTGGCTGGTGTCCTCGAAGTCGAAGTCCGCGATGCGGTTGCCGAAGCGGTCGCGCAGCTGGTTGGGGACGTCGTTGTGCCCGTCGAACACCGGCGCGATTTCCAGCGCGGCCTCGGCGATGGCGGTCGCGGTCGCATCGTCGATCGCCGGGGCCTGCGTGCGCTGCGCGGCGAGCGGACTCGCCAGGACCAGCGCGGCGGCCAGGGTAAGGCGCGAGGGCACGGAGAGTTGCATGAACGAAGCTCCCGAAGCTAGGGCACCTGAAGCGGCACCGAAGGACGAGGCGAATGGATAGCGCAGGGCACCTGATCGAACAATTGGGCCTGGCCGCGCATCCCGAGGGCGGATGGTATCGCGAGACGTGGCGCGGCGAGCCGGGCGCCGATGGCCGGTCGGGCGGCACCGCGATCCTCTTCCTGCTGCGCGCGGGCGAGGCCTCGCACTGGCACAGGGTCGATGCCGCCGAGCTGTGGCTGTGGCAGGCGGGCGATCCGCTCGAGCTGCGCCTTGCCGCGGGCGAGGCGGGCCCGGTGCGCTCGGTGATCCTCGGCAGCGATGTGGGCGCGGGCCAGCAATTGCAGGGCCTCGTCGCCCCGCACCAATGGCAGGCGGCGCGCGGGCATGGCGAGCAGCGCCACGGCTACTCGCTCGTCTCCTGCGTGGTGGTGCCGGGCTTCGACTTCGCGGGCTTCACCCTCGCCCCGCCGGGCTGGGAGCCGGGCGCATGAAGAAGGCCGCGGCGCGCTGGCTGCTGGCGGCGTTCTACCTCGTCGCCGGGGTTGTCCACCTCCTCCGCCCCGCCCCGTTCCTGACGATCATGCCGGCCTGGGTCCCGGCGCCCGAGGCGGTGGTGCTGTGGACGGGCGTGGCCGAGATCCTGGGCGCGATCGGCCTCGTGCAGCCATTCTCGCGGCCGCTGCGGCAGGCGGCGGGGTGGGGCCTCGCGCTCTATGCGCTGTGCGTCTGGCCCGCCAACATCAACCACTTCGCGCTCGACATGGCGCGCGAGGGCGGCGGGCTCGGCCTCGCCTATCACGTGCCGCGCATGTTCGCCCAGCCCGTCATCATCTGGCTCGCGCTGTGGGTCGGCGAGTGCCTGCCGCTGCGCCGCCGCGTCGCATGACCCCCGAGGCGGCGATCCTCGGCCTCCTCGCCGAGCGGGAGCCGGGCGCGACGATCTGCCCGAGCGAGGCCGCGCGCCGCCTTGCGGGGCCGGAGGGCGACTGGCGGGCGCAGATGGGGGCGGTCCATGCCGCGGTGGACATGCTGGCCGCCGCCGGCAGGGTCGCTCTTTCGTGGAAGGGCGCTCCCATGCCAAAGCGGCGCGGACCCTACCGGATCGCGCGCCGCTGAGGCCGGGCCGGGGCCCGAAAGGACAGGTGCCGCAAGGGCACCGGACGACTTAGCTGAGGTGCTTGGACACCGCGGCGGTCATCTTGAACATCGAGATCTGGTCCTTGCCGATCACCGCGCCGAGCTTGGCGTCGGGATTGATCTGGCGCTTGTCCTTCTTGTCCTGAAGGTCGTGCTTCTTGATGTATTCCCAAACCTTGGAAGTCACTTCGGCGCGGGTCATCGGGCCCTTGCCGATCACCGCCTCGAGATCCCCCGAAAGCTGCACCGGCTTCTGCAGTGCGTTGGTCGTTCCAGCCATCATCTACTCCCTTATGTCAGTGGCAGGTTGTCAGAAATCGTCATTGTCCCAATCGGCATCGTCCTCTTCCCCGCCCCCGGTGACGGTGGCGTGAAGCACGGCGCAGGCCGTGACCGACCCTTGCAGCGATGCGATGAGGTCCGCCCGCCCCGCGCCGGGCATCAGCACCAGCGGCAGGTCGGTCGCGAACAGTTGAAACAGGTAGTGGCGCGTCTCGCCCTCGGGCGGCGCGGGCAGGAGCCATTCGGAATTGCCCGCCTGGTTCTTGCCGGTGCGCGGCGGCACCTCGCCCTCGAGCAGCTTGCCGCGCTGGCCGGCGAGGCCCCAGACGAGCCAGTGGCACGCCGGCTCAGCGCCGCTCGCCGAGGCTTCCTCGACCACGAGCACCAGTTCCTGCGATCCGGGGGGCGGCGCGCTCCATTCGAGCGGCGGGGCGACGGCATCCTCCTCGGCCGCGGTGAAGCTCGCATCGAGTTCCTCCCCGCTGCGGAAGGCCGGGCTGGTGAGCGCGAACGCACCGCGCGCGAGCGCCTGCGCCGAGCCGAGCTTCGCCACCGCGAGGCCGGGATGGCGCGCGGGCGCGGGCACATGGGGTGCGAGCCAGGCGGGGAAATCCGTCATGATTCTGTCAGTTCCTTGGCCTCGTGCTAGTGCGTTCGTGTGCCCGATACGAGATGCGGCAAGCTCGATATTGGCGGTTTCTGAGGAAAAACCCGAAAAAGCAGGCAAAAAGGTCACGCTTTTTCGTGCGAAGGGCGTAGCCGTCGGTCTCAGGTCGCTTGCTCTTGGTTCTGTGCCGTTGCATCCATAACGCCATCGGAGCCGTTCCATACAATCGATCGGCCCATCGGAGTCGCACCCGACGATGAACCTTGCCCGCACCGCGCTCAGCCTTGTCCTTACTTTCCATCTCGCCGCCTGCGGTGGCGGCGGCGGTTCCTCCTCCTCCACCCCGCCGCCCACCGGCGGCGGCGGCACGCCCGGCCCCAGCCCCACGCCGCCGCCCTCGGCGAGCTGCGGGCTGCGCGCGCAACAGGATTTCGCCGACCAGGTCCTCAACGAATGGTACCTGTTCCCGGAGCTGCTCGCCCCCGCGAACCCGGCGGCGTTCAACAATCTCGACGACTATCTCGATGCCCGCGTCGCCCCGGCGCGCGCGCAGAGCCGTGACCGCTTCTTCACCTTCGCGACCTCGATCGCCGAGGAGAACGCGCTCATCAACTCGGGCGCCTCGGCGGGCTTCGGGATCCGGCTGTCCTACGACACGGCCAACCGGCGCCTGTTCGTGGTCGAGGCCTACGAGGGCGCGACCGGGCTCGCGGCGGGGCTCGATCGCGGGTCGGAGATCGTCGCGATCGGCACCACCGCGGCCAACCTCCAGAGCGTCTCGAGCCTCTTTGCCAGCGGCGGCGCGCAGGCCGTGGCGAACGCGCTCGGCCCGCCGGACGCTGGCGTCTCGCGCGTGCTGCGCTTCGTCCAGCCGGGCGGCGCGACCATCGAGCGCTCGATCACCAAGACCGTGTTTGCGCTCGACCCGGTTTCCGACCGCTATGGCGCGCTGATCCTCAACGACGGGTCGCGGCGGGTGGGCTACATCAATCTGCGCACCTTCATCATCGCGGATGCCTCCAATCAGCTGCGCACCGCCTTCGGCCAGTTCGCGGCTCAGGGCGTGCGCGAGCTGATCCTCGACCTGCGCTACAACGGCGGGGGGCTGGTGAGCGTCGCCGACACCTTCGGTGACCTGATGGGCGCGGGTCGCGTGGGGCAGGTGTGGAGCCGCACGGTGCTGCGCCCCTCCAAGTCGTCGCAGAACGAGACACGCCTGCTCCGCAACGAGGCCAACGCAATCGCGCCCACCAAGGTTGCGGTCATCACCACCGGGGCGAGCGCCTCTGCCAGCGAGCTCGTCACCAATTCGCTGATCCCCTACCTCGGCAGCAACATCGCGCTGGTGGGAGCCAACTCCTTCGGCAAGCCGGTCGGCCAGGCCGGCTTCGACCTCGCCGCCTGCGACCTGCGCGTGCGGGCGGTGACCTTCCGGACGGTCAATGCCGCGGGTCAGGGCGACTACTTCACCGGGCTTGCGAGCGTGATGCCGAACACCTGCCGGGCCGGGGACGACATCGCCTTCCCGCTCGGCGACCCGCGCGAGGCCTCGATCGCGACGGCGCTCGATTTCCTCGCCGGGCGCTCCTGCACGCCGATCACCGCCAGCGCGTCGGCGAGCGTCGCGGGCGCGGCCAACACCGGGCAGAGCGCCCGGCAGGGCCTGAGCCTGCCCGAGCGCGAGATGCTCCAGCCGCACCGCCCGGCCCCGGCCCAGCACGAATTGCCGGGCCTGTACTAGAACGGCGCGCGCCCGGACCCTTGACGATCGCGGATGCGGGCCAGTCGACAGCGCTCAGGGCGCCGCCGGTCCGGTAAAGGGCTGGCGGTCCGTATAGCCGCAGCCCTGGAATGTCTCATGACCCAGGACGAGAGTGGCGACGAAGGGGAAGCGCCGGTCGCTCATCCCGTCGCTGCACTCCCCGGGGGTCAGCGTGGCGACCAGCGACCGGTCGCCGCCAAGCGAGCCGGAGAAGCCGAGGCCGTTGTTCCCCGCGAAACGGTCGACCGCGAAGCGCTCGCCGTCCTGGTTCTCGGGGGTGGTCCACACGCCCTCCTCGCCCTCGACGCGCAGGGTCCAGAAGGGCTCGGTGCCGGTCAGGGTCACGATCTCGTCGGGAGCGACCGCGTCGAAAGTGCGTCCCTCGGGGTCGATGCCGTCGCTCTGGGCCGGCGTGCAGGCGGCGGCGAGCAGCAGCGCGGCGAGCGCCGGAAAGCGGCTGGGCATGGGTGTCTCTCCTCTCCTTCGGTGCGCGAGAATAGGTCGGAACCGGACGCCGGCCAAGGGGTTGGGCGCGCATGGACGTCACCCCTACCCGCGAGCGCGCGCTGGCGCGCCTCGCCGCATTTCTCCCCGCCGCCGGCCGCCGCTATGCCGAGACCCGCAACGCCGACGACGGCCCTGCCGAGGGGGGGCGCGACAACGTCTCGCAGCTCTCGCCCTGGCTGCACGCCGGGCTGATCGGGGAGCGCGAGGTCCTGGAGGCGGTGCTCGGCGCGCACGGCCCGCGCGCCGCCGAGAAGTTCGTCGCCGAGGTGTTCTGGCGGATCTACTTCAAGGGCTATCTGGAGCAGCGCCCCGCGATCTGGGACGATTTGCGCGAGGGCCGCGAGCGCGCCCTTGCCGCGCTGGCGGGCAATGCGGGGCTACGCCGCGCCTACGAGGAAGCGGTCGAGGGCCGCACCGGGATCGAGGCCTTCGACGTATGGGCGCGCGAGCTGGTGGAGACCGGCTACCTCCACAACCACGCGCGGATGTGGTTCGCGAGCATCTGGATCTTCACCCTGAAGCTCGACTGGCGGCTGGGCGCGGACCATTTCCTGCGGCACCTGATGGACGCCGACGCGGCCTCGAACACGCTGTCGTGGCGCTGGGTCGCGGGGCTCCACACCCGGGGCAAGCACTACCTCGCCCGGGCCGACAACATCGCGCGCTACACCGCCGGGCGGCCCGGGGGCGCGCTCGCCGCGGCGGGGCTGGCGGAGGAGGCCGAACCGCTGACCGAACCGCGCGAGTTCCCCCGCCAGCCGCTCGACCGGCCCCCGCCGGTCAGCGCCGCCGACCTCGCGGAGCCCTTCGCCCTGCTGCTCCACGACGAGGCCGCGCACCCTGCCCCGCTGACGATCCCCGCAAGGCCCGCGCTAGTGATCGCCGCCCCTCGGCCCGAGGCACGGTCGCCGGGTGCGCTCTCCGAGGCTGCGCTGGGCTTCGCGCGGGGCGCGCTGGCGGGCGGCATGGCGGAGGCGGCTGCCGCTTTCGGCTGCCCGGCAGCGGAATGGCGCGCGCGCGAGCCGCTCGCGCCGCTGCTCGCGGGAGCGGGGATCGGGCGGGTCGCGGTGCCGTGGCTCCCGGCCGGATGGACCCGCGACGCGCTGTGGCCCGACCTCGCCCCGTTCGCCGCCGAGGGTCGGGTGGTGACCCTCCTCGGCGATCTCGAGCGCGCCACCTGGCCGCTTGCCAAGGCAGGGTTCTTCGGCGTCGCGAAGGCGATCGACGGTATACTGGCGGAATGCGGCATCGGCCCGGCCGCGTGACGATCTCAACCCGGGATTAACCCCGATGCGCTAGGCCTGGGGGCTGTCATCCACCGCCCGGGCTCCGTTCCGCCATGCTTTACCCCAATCGTCTCCAGGCCGCGCTGCTTCTCGACCGGCCGGTCGAGCTGGAGGCGATCATGCGCGACTTCACCCGAATCGAGGGGATGCGCAGCAATGCGCAGTTCGCCGTGCCGGAGGCCAATCCGGGGCGCTTCTACCGTCTGTTCAACGGGCCGGAGGAGCTGATGGTGACGCTCGAATATTGCGACCGGCCCGCCAATCTCGAGGTGTTCCGCGGAGCCCTGTCCTCGCCCTTCACCGGCATCGCCGCGCCCGACATCCGCGAGCGCATCGCGCGCAGCCACCGGCACATCCTGCTCGAGGTCTCGCACGGGACGATGGGCGACATCGACGGGCTTCCGGCGCTGGCCGGGCTGATCGAGAAGTTCGGCATGACCCGCCCCGGCGCGAGCCAGGCGCAGTTCGAGCGGCGCCTGTCCGTCCTGGCGCTGCTGTCGCGGATCGCTAGCGAGCACGTCATGCCGCTGGCGGTGCACTGGACCCAGTCGGACATGCTGCTGCGCGGCGAGGTCTTCGACGCGCTGGCGGCGGACGGCGAGGCGCCGGGGCCGCTCCACATCCACCCTTTCCTGTTCGGCCCCCGCCCCGGGCCCGGCGAGGAGGCGCTGGTCGGCATCCGCACCTTCGGCGCGCGCCACTGGCTCGGCCGCGAGATCATCGTCCAGCCGAGCATCCTGCCGTGGAGCGCCAATCTGGACACGATCCTTGCCTTCCTGCGCGTCGCCACCGTGCCGAACGGCTATGTCATCCCCGATGGCGACACCTTCGGCCCCGAGGACCGCAGCCTCTCCTACCGGGTGCTGCACCACGATGTCGGCGCGAACATCGGCTATGCCGAGCCCGAGCCCGCGGACGTGCCCTTCTACGAGCTGGTTCCGCTGAAGCACGTGAAGCACGGCTTCCTCGCGCCCGATCACGTGCCCGACGCGAAGGTGATCGACGACCGCGCCTTTCCGCAGGGCCTGATGCCGGCGGACCAGGAGGACAAGATGGCGCTCGCCAACGAGTGGTCCGAGAAGCGCAAGCTGGCCGAGGGAATCGGCGGGCGCTTCGAGGTCCGCCATGCGGATGCGCCGGCAGCCGAGCCTCCCCCGCCCGCCCCGCTTTCCCCGCCGCCCGCTCCGCCGCCGAGCGCGCCGGGGGCTCCCAGCGTCAGCGGACGGGGGCTGCGGGCGCGGGTGTTCGGGCGCAAGGGGCTGTAAAGCCCCCCGCACCTCCGGGTTCAGATCTGCTTGTCGGGCGAGGGTTCGCGGCGGTGGCGCGCGGCCTTGCCGAAGATCCGCTCCAGGCGCTCGGCCATGGTGCTCGCCGCGATCCGCGCCGCGGCGTCGACATCGGCCGCCTTGCCGGTCACGCCGATCGGCCGGCCGCCGCGCGGGCGCGCCTCAATGGTGCAATGCTTGTCATCCGCGCCGTGCTTGCGGCCGTTGACGTCCGAGACATGCACCTCCAGCCGGGTCAGACGGTCGGAAAAGCGTGCGAGACGCTGGCGCACCTGCGCCTCGATCCGCCGGGCGACGTCGTCGGTCCCCATCACCGAGCTATCGGTGTTGAACTGGAACTGCATGGTGCTCATGGGCGCTCTCCTGTGGGTTTTTCTGTCCTGTTGCCCCAGGAGAATATGACGCGGCGGCCCGGCGCTTTCCAGCGAAATCGGGCCGGACGTTCAGGACGGCAGGTCCTCCGCCGCCCGCCGCTCGGCGCGCTGCCGTTCGGCCTTGGCGCGCTCCTCGACGGTCTTGCGCGCGTGCTCGGCGAGCCCCCGCCAGGTTCGTTCCGAGCGCAGCTCGCGCTCGCGGACGTTGTCGAGCGTCGCCTGCTCGGCGAGAGCGGCGGCCTCGTCGGCGCGCTCGCAGTAGAATTCATAGGTCTGGGCCATCGGGGGTGTCCTGCCATGGGAGGGGATAGGCGGGATTCGGTAGGCATGAGGGGCGCAGGACCCGCGGTGGGCGGGCCCTGCTCCCTACAGTCGCGGCCTTACGCGGCCGAGAGGTTCACGGCGCTTTCCTTGCCGTTGCGCCCGCGTTCCAGGTCGTAGTTCACGCGCTGGTCCTTATCGAGCGAGTGCATGCCGGCGGCCTGCACGGCGGTGATGTGGACGAAGCTGTCCGAGGAGCCGTCGTCGGGCTGAATGAAGCCGTAGCCCTTTTCGGTGTTGAAGAACTTGACGGTTCCGGTCTTGCTGCTCATGGCGTTGTTCCTTTCAAGAACAGTGGGTTGCCCTGCCGCACCTTGCAGCAGGGTCGTGCGTCAGGCCGTCCGATGAAAGGAAGTCGTCGTCTGGTTAACGCCGGGGCCCGGAGGCAGGCGGCGGAGCGCAAAGTCGGAAGTCCGTCGCAAATTTCGACGTCAGCAAGGGACCCTTACCACACCCGGCCCGGATGACCTAATCGCCCCGTCGCATTTGCCGCAAAGCCGCTGTCTGGAGGGGGTCTGGAAGGGCACAAACGCGAGCTGGGAGGGGTCTGGAGGAGGTCGAACGGGGGTCTTGCAGGGGTCTAGACCGGGTCTGGACTCGACTGCCGGAGGGGCAACCTGTAGATTTCACGACGGATTTCGACAATTCACCCGCGCAATGCGGCGCGAAAGAGCGCTCCGGGGGCGCTTTTCGCCCGTCTGCTGGCCGATCCGGGCCGCCGGAACGGGTCTGCGGCGGCGCGCAGATGGCCGCTGATGCGCAAGGGTGGGCCATGATCGCCCAGCGCGGGCGGCGTAGGAAAGCGCCGATTGGCGCCCCCCTCCCTCGCCACATACAGGAAGCCCCCTCCCCGCGAGGGAAGGGGGCTTCGCACCGGCCATGCCGTCCGCGGGAGGCTGGGGGGAGAGGTCAGCGCTCCCGCGAAGCAGCCATGGCCGGCCGGATCACGGGCGGCGCCGGTCCGCCGGCGGCAGGTCGCCGCGCAGTTCGTCATCCTCGCGCCAGTCGCGCCCGCGCCGGCTCAGGTCCTGCTGGTCGGGCGATGTGCCGCCGGGGCGATGCGCGGAATCGTCGAAGTGGACCCCGGCGTGCGGGTCCTTGGCGAGCGGCTGGAACTCGCTGCCGCCGCCGCCCGCCTGCGAGGTGTCGCGCGTGCCTTCGAGACCGCGCGCCGCGGTGCCGCTCGCGCTGTCCTTGACCGCGGCGCGGCCGGTGCGGTTCTGGATCTCGTGGCCCTGCTGGACATAGGCGCTCGGGTCCTCGGCCTCGACCGAGCCGCCCCGCGCAGTGCGGGTGCGACCGCTGTCGATATCGTCGAGGTCGGTGCGGTTCGGCTGGAAGACGCTGCCGCCGCTCCGTGCTTCCTCGGCACCCGGGGGGCCGCCATGCTCGGCGTCGACACCCGGACGGGTGGCCTCGGCCTGGTTGGCGCGCTCCTCGCGGTTGTACTGCCGGTCGATCGCGTCCCGCGTCGCTTCCTCGCGGGTGGTCCTGTCACGGTCGGTCATGATCGTTTCTCCTTCCTGTCGGGCGCGTGGCATGGCCGGGATCGGCGAGCCTGTCCGCGCCGGGCGGCCGCGCGCGCGAGGGGCGGCACACGACCTCACCATGCCAGTATGCGCCGCGGGGGAAGACGCGCGCTAATCCAGGAGAGCAACCACACGCGGCTCGGGCGCGCCGCGCGGCGGTTGGGCGCAAAGCACGCCCTAGCCGCGCCGCCGTAGCGTCAGCTTGATCTCGGTCACGGCCCCGGGAGAATAGAGGTCGGTCACGCCGACCGCGGTCCAGGTCGGGAAGGGGGCCTTGATGTAGCGGTTCTTGACCGGCAGCAGCGCCTCGACCTGTTCGCTCACGCTGCCCTTGTGGAAGCTGTCGAACACCAGCACGTCGTCCCAGGTGGCGCCCGCGCGCTTCAGGATCGCGTCGAGGCGGGCGAAGACGCGCTCGTAGGCGGGCTCGAGGCCGGTCTCGCCCGGGGCCGGTCCTGCGACCACGCCCGAGAGGTGAATGGTGTCGCCGTGGATCACCGCGTCGGAGAAGCCGTAAGCCTCCTGGAAGGCGCGGGCCTCGGGGCTTTCGGGCATGATCGTCTGCTTGGGCGCGGCCTGGGCGTGGGCGGCGGCGGCGGCGAGCGAAAGGCCGAGCGCGAGCGCGGCGCGGCAGAGGCGTGTGTGGTGCATGCGGGGTTCCCTCCCTTGGTGAGGCGGGACCATACAACCCGCCCACGCCGCGGGAAAGGGAAGGCTCAGCCCCCCTTGCGGGTCAGCACGGTCCGGTTGCGGGTGAGCCAGGTCTCGGCCCCGTCGTCGAGGAAATCGACCTCCTTCAGCGTGACGAGGCTCGCGCGGTCGCGGGTGGTGGTCTCGCGGATGCGCGCGGGGCGCTCGTCGTCGCGGCCCTCGCTGGTGGCGACGATGGTCCAGCGCGCGGGGTCGGTGGCGGCGGCGAGGGTCAGGGATGCACTGCCGAGTTCGGGGGTGCGCCCGGCGCGGAAGGCGGTCGCATATTCGGTGACGCCGTCGGGCCCAAGCATGGCGATCGAGGTGATGAAGACGTTGCCGACCCGCGGCCCGTCATCGAAGGTGGCGCGGCGGGTGAGGGTGTTGCCGTCGCCCTCGAGCGTGACGGTGACGGCGACGGGGATGCCCTCCCACCGGCCCGAGGAATAGTCGAGATACTGGAGCTGCCCCTCCCACGCCCCGGCAGTCGAGGCGCGCGCCTCGGCGAGCGTCGGGGCGGGCGTGTCCTGCGCGGCGGCGGGGAGCGCGGGAGCAAGGGCGGCGAGGAGGGCGGGAAGAGCGCGGCGCATCGTGTCGTTCTCCTGACGGGACGCCCGAGCTACGCAGCCTCCCGCCCACCGGTTGCACTCAGTCGTGCTCGCGGTCTCCCGCGCCGACATAGAGCTGGTTTCCGACCTCGCGGAACTTGGCGCTCATTTCGGCCATGCCCCTCTCCGCTTCGTCCTCGCTGGCGACGAAGGTTTCGATCCCGGCGTTCTGCTTGGCGGCGAAGTCGCGCACTTCCTGCGTGATCTTCATCGAGCAGAACTTGGGCCCGCACATCGAGCAGAAATGCGCCGACTTCGCACCCTCCGCGGGCAGGGTCTGGTCGTGGTATTGCTCCGCCGTTTCGGGATCGAGCGACAGGTTGAACTGGTCGCGCCAGCGGAACTCGAAGCGGGCTTTGGAGAGCGCATCGTCGCGGACCTGCGCCGCGGGGTGCCCCTTGGCGAGGTCGGCGGCGTGGGCGGCGAGCTTGTAGGTGACGACGCCCACTTTCACGTCGTCGCGGTCGGGCAGGCCGAGGTGCTCCTTGGGGGTGACGTAGCAGAGCATCGCCGTGCCGTACCACCCGATCTGCGCCGCGCCGATGCCGCTGGTGATGTGATCGTAGCCCGGCGCGATGTCGGTGACGAGCGGCCCGAGGGTGTAGAAGGGCGCCTCGCCGCAGGCCTCGAGCTGCTTTTCCATGTTCTGCTTGATCTTGTGCATCGGCACGTGGCCGGGGCCCTCGATCATCACCTGCACATCCTGCTCCCAGGCGCGCTTGGTCAGTTCGCCCAGGGTGTAGAGTTCGGCGAACTGCGCCTCGTCATTGGCGTCGGCGATCGAGCCCGGACGCAGGCCATCGCCCAGCGAATAGGCGATGTCGTAGGCCTTCATGATCTCGGTGATCTCGTCGAAGTGCTCGTAGAGGAAGGACTCCTTGTGGTGGGCGAGGCACCACTTGGCCATGATCGAGCCGCCGCGCGAGACGATCCCGGTGACGCGCTTGGCGGTCATGGGGATGTAGGGGAGGCGCACCCCGGCGTGGATCGTGAAGTAGTCGACGCCCTGTTCGGCCTGCTCGATGAGGGTGTCGCGGAAGATCTCCCAGGTCAGTTCCTCGGCGATGCCGCCGACCTTCTCGAGCGCCTGGTAGATCGGCACGGTGCCGATCGGGACGGGGGAGTTGCGGATGATCCACTCGCGGGTGTCGTGGATGTTGCGGCCCGTCGACAGGTCCATAATCGTGTCCGCGCCCCAGCGGGTCGCCCAGACCATCTTGTCGACCTCCTGTGCGACGTCGCTCGCCACGGCGGAGTTGCCGATATTGGCGTTGATCTTGACGAGGAAGTTGCGGCCGATCGCCATCGGCTCGCTTTCGGGGTGGTTGATGTTCGAGGGGATGATGGCCCGCCCGCGCGCGACCTCCTGCCGCACGAATTCGGGGGTGATGACATCGGGGATCTCCGCGCCCCAGCTCTCCCCGTCGCGCACGAGGTCCTTGGCGATCTCGCGCCCGAGGTTCTCGCGCTCGGCGACATACTCCATCTCGGGCGTGATGATCCCGCGCCGGGCGTAGTGCATCTGGGTGACGTTCATGCCGGCACGCGCGCGCAGGGGCCGCTTCACCGTGTTCGGGAACTGCGCGACGCCGCCCGAGCGGTCGGGGCCGAGGCGGCCGTTGTCCTCCGGCTTCACCTCGCGGCCCTGGTAATCCTCGACATCGCCGCGGGCCATGATCCAGTCGCGGCGCAGCGGCGCGAGGCCGGCGTTGATGTCGATATGCGCGTTGGGGTCGGTGTAGGGGCCCGAGGTGTCGTAGACGCGCACGGAGGGCTCGCCGCCCTCGAGATCGATCTCGCGCATCGCGACGCGGATGCCCGAGCCGGTGCGCGCGCCCACATAGACCTTGCGGCTGCCGCGGATCGGCCCGGTGGTGACGCCGATTTCTACCGGTGAATTGATGTCGGCCATGCGTGTCTCTCTCCTCGGTGCGGAGAAAGAGCGGACCTGTGGCGCTTGCGACCAGCCCACTCCCTCCGCCGATGCTAATCGGTTCAGGTTCGACGGGTCGTGGGGTGCTTATGCCCACCTCTCAGCCTCAGCAGGCTCCCCGGGGATGGGGCCGTGATAGGACGCGGCGGCGCGTCAGTCGAGCATAATCCGCGCGCGGTGCCGGGCGTCAGGCGGTGCGCGGGCGGTTCCAGGGAGCGAGCATGAGGAGGCGGGCCATGCCGCAGAAGCCGGTCGCTCCGGCGAAGACCAGCCCCGCGCCCACGAAGGCGGCAAGGCCGAACCAGCCCGGCGCGACGAGGAGGCCGAGCACCACGCCGAGCAGCACCAGCGATCCGGCGGCGATCTGCACCTGCCGCATGATCTCGAGCGGCGCCCCGGCGTCGGTCGCGACCGGCAGGCCGGCGGCACGCCAGGCGTCGAGTCCGCCGTCGAGCACATAGGCCGGCCCGCTCACCCGCGCGGCGAGGCGGTCGTAGGCGCCCGCCGTCCGCATCCCGGAGCGGCAGGTGAAGATCACCTCCCCCGCGCCTGCGGGCAGGGCGGCGCTGTCCCAGCCGGACAGCGGCACCGAGCGCGCGCCGGGGATGTGGCTGCGGGCGAACTCATCCGCCTCGCGGATGTCGATCAGCACCGCGCGCGCCGCATCGAGGCGGGCGCGGGCTTCGGCGGGGGTCAGGGGAAGCAGGGTGGCACGCATGGCTCAGCTCCTCATCTCGGGCGGGCAGAACAGCTCCGCGAGGGTCTCGATGATCCGCATCGCGGCGGGATCGGCGAGGCGGTAGTGGATAGTCTGCCCCTCGCGCCGGGTCGCGACCACGCCCTCCTCGCGCAGCAGGGCGAGGTGCTGCGAGAGCGCCGACTGCGACAGGCCGACGCGCGGCTGGATCTGGCCGACCGACAGCTCCCCATCGGCGAGCTGGCACAGGATCATCAGCCGCCGCTCGTTGCCGAGCAGGCGCAGCAGCCCCGCCGCGCGGGCGGCGGATTCCTCGAACAGGGCGAGATCGAAGCGGGCGAGGTCGAACATGGCGCCGAACATATCAGTTAATTCTAATTTAGCAAGTGCTAATATGGGGTACAAAGGAGATGCCGCCATGTCCGCACCCCACGTCCAGGCCTGGTTCGATCCGGCCACCCGTACCGTCAGCTACCTCGTCCACGATCCCGCCACACGCGCGGCGGCGATCATCGATCCGGTGCTCGATTTCACTGCCAACGACGCGCGCATCGGCACGGCCTCGGCGGACGCGATCCTCGCCGCGGCCGAGGCGCAGGACTTGAGTATCCAGTGGTTGCTCGAGACCCACGCCCATGCCGACCACCTTTCGGCCGCGCATCACCTGCGCGAGCGGACCGGCGCGCCGGTGGTGATAGGGCGGCACATCGCGCAGGTGCAGGCGACCTTCGCGCCGCTCTTCGAGGCCGCTGACGTGACGGCGGACGGGAGCGCCTTCGACCGGCTGGTGGAGGAGGGCGACAGCCTCCCGCTCGGCGAGCTCACCATCGACGTGATGCACACTCCCGGCCACACGCCCGCCTGCGTCACCTACGTGATCGGCGATGCGGCCTTCGTCGGCGACACGCTGTTCATGCCGGACTACGGCACGGCGCGCGCGGACTTCCCCGGCGGGGACGCGGCGACGCTCTACCGCTCGACGCGGGCGATCCTCGCCCTGCCCCCGGAAACGCGGATCTTCGTCGGCCACGACTACCTGCCCACGGGCCGCTCCGAGTTCCGCTGGGAGACCACCGTCGCCGAGCAGCGCGCGGCCAACGTCCACGTCCACGACGGGGTGAGCGAGGCGGACTTCGTTGCGATGCGCACCGCGCGCGACGCGACGCTCGCCGCGCCGCAGCTGATCCTGCCCTCGCTCCAGGTCAACATCCGCGCAGGCGCCCTCCCCCCGCCGAGCGACGGGGGGCGCACCTACCTGCGCCTGCCGGTGAACGCGCTCTAGGCTCCCTCCCCGGAAGGCGCCCTAGAACGTATAGGCGGCGCCGAGCCCGAGGATGAACTGGTTCGCGTCGCCCCTGAGCGAGGTGTAGGGCGTGTCGGCGCTGTCCCCGATCATGCGCGAATAGCCGCCGATCCCGGTCAGCGCCCAGCCGCCGTTCAAAGGATTGCGGTCTAGATCGTAGCTGAGGATGGCGAGCGTGCCGATCCGGTTGAGCCCGCCGTCGGCGCGGAACTGCGGCAGGCCGGTCGCGGCGGCCTGGTCGGGGCTCACCGTGAAGTAGTAGTCGGCGAAGCTGTCGTCGACGAACTCGGCGCTGACCTGCGCCTGGAGCGTGAAGGCCTTGCCGATCAGCGAGCGGTAGTTGATCTGCGGCTCGATCACCATGCCCTGATGCGCGCCGAGCACGTCCCAGCGCGCCTGGACGCCGATGCCGAGCTGGTCGGCGGGCTTGAGCACGCTCCGCCACACCACCGCGACATTGCCGCCCACCTCCAGCGCCGCATCGAGCTTGCCCGCGCGCTCGACCACCTCGTCCTTGATCTGGACATCGCGGTCGTTGCGCAGGCGGAAGGCCGGGCCGAAGGCGACCCGCGGGCCCTTCTGCGGCACGAGGCCGGGCCTGCCGGGGTTGAAGTCGAGCACGAAGCCCGGCCCGTTGGGGCTGATCCCGATGCCGCCGACGCGGCCGACGATCAGCGGCAGCGGGAAGACGATGTAGTCGTTCGAGCCCGCATAGCTCGGCACCAGGCCGACGCCGAGGCCGATGGTCGCCCAGGTGTCGTCGAACACGGGCCGGGTGAAGGCGAAGGGCGGCGGGCTGGCGGGAGCGGGTGCGGGCTGCGGCTCGGTCTGCACGGCCTCGCCGGCCCCCTCGCCGTCGGTCTCCGCCTCTGCGGCGAACGCGGGCGCGGCAAGGGCTCCGGCGGCGAGCGCCAGGGGGGCAAGGGCGGTGCTGAGCTTCATGGGGTGCGATCCTTCGGAACGGGAGTTCGGCGGTGAAACTCGCGCGCCCCATATTGTTTCCGCGTCATGTTGCAACATTCGGATTGTGCAGCGCGATTGCCGTTCGCGCGGCGCTGGCCTAGGGCTTTCAGACATGGCCGAATCCTCCCCCAGCCCCTCTGCGCCCGGCGGCGACCCGCACGATGTCGTGATCGTCGGCGGAGGGCTCGCGGGCGGGCTGATCGCGCTGGCGCTCCACCGCCATGCGCCCGGGTGCCGCTTCGTGCTGGTCGAGGCAGGCCGCACGCTCGGCGGGCACCACCGCTGGAGCTGGTTCGAGACCGACATCCGCCCCGCCTCGCGCGGGCTGATGGCGGGCTTCGACCTCAACGGCTGGGACGCGGGCTACGACATCACCTTCCCCGCCTATGGCCGGACCCTGCCGACCGCCTACCGCTCGCTCGCCAGCGCCGAGTTCCACCGCGCGCTGATGGCGGAACTGCCTGCCGACCGCGTGCTGCTGGAGACCAAGGCCGCCGCGCTCGATGCCGAGGGCGTGACGCTCTCCGACGGCACGCGGCTCGCCGCGCGGCGGGTGATCGACTGCCGCCCGTTCAAGCCATCCAAACACCTCGCGGGTGGCTGGCAGGTGTTCCTCGGCCAGCATTTCCGCTGCGAGAAGCCCCACGGCCTCACCCGCCCCGTCATCATGGACGCGAGCGTCGAGCAGGTCGCTCCCCACGGCAACGGCGAGGCCTACCGCTTCGTCTATGTCCTGCCGATTTCCGAGGACGAGGTCTTCGTTGAGGACACCTACTACGCCGACCAGCCGAAGATGGACGCCGAGGTGCTGAAGGGCCGGGTGGCCGCCTATGCCGCGGCCAATGGCTGGAAGGGCGAGGTGATCGACCAGGAGGCGGGCATCCTGCCGGTGATCTCGGGCGGTGATTTCGGCGCGGCCTGCAAAGAGGTGGCGATCCCCGGCGTCGCGCTGGCCGGCGCGCGCGGGGGCTTCTCGCACCCGCTCACCAGCTACACCCTGCCCTTCGCGGTCGACAACGCGCTCGCTATCGCCCGGCTTATCGCACGGCGGCCCGAGGTCACGGGCGCCGAGCTCGCCGCCTTCTGCACCCGCCGCGCCCGGCGCCACTGGCGCGCGACCGCCTATTACCGGATGCTCAGCCGGATGCTCTTCGAGGCCGCCGAGCCGGGCAAGCGGGTGGTGGTCTTCGAGCATTTCTATGCCCTCAAGGGCCGGCTGGTGGAGCGCTTCTACGCCGGCCGCTCGACCTGGCCCGATCGGCTGCGCATCCTCACGGGCAAGCCCCCCGTAGCTATCCCGCGCGCGATCCGTGCGCTGTTCTCTTCAGGCAAGCCTCTCAACATGGAGACCCCGGCATGAACGCCGACGCGAAGCTCAACCTTGCAGGCGCGGCAGGTGTGAACCCCGCGCTCGCGCAGCGCTACGAGGGCCGCACCGCCTGCGTGATCGGATCGGGCTTCGGCGGCCTTGCGCTCGCCATCCGACTGCAATCGGCGGGCATCGCCACCACCGTCATCGAGAGCCGCGACAAGCCCGGCGGGCGCGCCTATTTCTGGGAGCGGGACGGCTTCACCTTCGACGCCGGCCCCACCGTCATCACCGACCCGGCCTGCCTCCAGGAGCTCTGGGCGCTCACCGGCCACGACATCGCCGAGGATGTCGAGCTGATGAAGGTCATGCCCTTCTACCGCCTCAACTGGCCCGACGGCACCAACTTCGACTATTCGAACGACGAGGCGCACCTCAACGCCGAGATCGCGAAGCTCAACCCGGCCGACGTGGCGGGCTATGCGCGCTTCCTCGAGTATTCGGAGCGGGTCTACAAGGAGGGCTACCTCAAGCTCGGCACCGTGCCCTTCCTCGACTTCAAGTCGATGCTCAAGGCCGCGCCCGCGCTGATCCGCGAACAGGCGTGGCGTTCGGTCTATGGCATGGTCGCCAGCTACGTCGAGAACGAGAAGCTGCGCGAGGCGCTGTCGTTCCACACGCTGCTGGTCGGCGGCAATCCGATGAACACCTCGTCGATCTACGCCCTCATCCACAAGCTCGAGAAGGACGGCGGCGTGTGGTGGGCGCGCGGCGGCACCAACCGGCTGGTCGCGGGCATGGTGCGCCATTTCGAGCGATTGGGCGGCACGATGCGGGTCGGCGATCCGGTGGTGCAGGTCCACACGCTCGGCTGCCGTGCGACCGAGGTCGAGACGAAGAGCGGCCTGCGCCAGCGCTTCGACGCGGTCGCCTCGAACGCGGACATCATGCATTCCTACAAGGACCTGCTGTCCGGCTCCGATCGCGGCCGGCAGATGGCGAAGTCGCTGAACCGCAAGAGCTTTTCGCCCTCGCTCTTCGTGGTGCATTTCGGGCTGGAGGGCACCTGGCCCGGCATCCCGCACCACATGATCCTCTTCGCCAAGCGCTACAAGGGCCTGCTCGACGACATCTACAAGAACGGCGTCGTCCCCGAGGATTTCGCGATCTACCTCCACCACCCGACCGTCACCGATCCCTCGATGGCGCCCGAGGGCAAGAGCACCTTCTACGCTCTCGTGCCCGTCAGCCACATGGGCAAGATGCCGCTCGATTGGGACGAGGTCGGCCCGCGCCTCGAAAAGATGATCCTCGACGAGCTGGAGCGGCGCCTGATCCCCGACATCCATTCGCGGATCGTCACCAAGTTCCACTACGCGCCCAAGGACTTCAAGGCCGACCTCAACGCCCACATGGGCAGCGCCTTCAGCCTCGAGCCGGTGCTGTGGCAGAGCGCCTGGCTGCGCGGCCACAACCGCGACGACGTGATCGAGAACTACTACCTCGTCGGCGCCGGCACCCACCCGGGCGCGGGCATTCCCGGCGTGGTGGGGAGCGCCAAGGCGACCGCCGGGCTGATGCTGGAGGACCTGGCGAGGGTGCCTGCGTGAAACGTCTTGCCGTCTATTGCGGGTCGGCCTCGCCCGAGGACCCGCGCTACATCCAGCTCGCCTACGACGTCGGCGCGGAGCTCGCCGCGCGCGGCATCGGCGTCGTCTATGGCGGGGGCAGGCTCGGGCTGATGGGCGCGGTCGCGCGCGGGGCCAAGGAGGCGGGCGGCGAGGTCATCGGGATCATTCCCGAAAGCCTGGTGCGCGCCGAGGTCGCCAACCACGATTGCGACGAGCTTCAAACCGTCTCGGGAATGCACGAGAGGAAGCAGCGCTTCACCGACCTCTCCGACGGCTTCGTGACCCTGCCCGGCGGGGTCGGCACGATGGACGAGCTGTGGGAGGCGATGAGCTGGTCGCAATTGGGCTACCACTCCGATCCTGTCGGGCTCCTCAATGCCTTCGGCTTCTACGACGACCTCCTTGCCTTCAACGCGAAGATGGCGGCGGTCGGCTTCGTGCGGCCGGCGCACCAGAACATCCTGATCGCGGCGGACACGATCGGCGAGCTGCTCGCCAAGATGGCGGCCTACCAGCCGCACACCCCGATCTTCCGCATGAAGGCCGAGGAGCTGTAGTCTTCGCCATGGCGGTCGATCCCGCACGCCGCGCCGCGCTGGTCGAGCACGCGCGCCTGTCGATCAAGCGCGGCTCGCAGAGCTTCTCGGCCGCCGCGCGGCTGTTCGACAAGGAAACCCGCGAGCGGGCCTGGCTGCTCTACGCCTGGTGCCGCCGCGCCGACGACATCGCCGACAATCAGGACATGGGCGGGGAACTGGGCGACCAGTCGGACCTCGCGGACCGCCTCGCGCATATTCGCCGCCTGACCGCCCTCGCCTTCGCGGGCGAACCCACGGGCGATCCGGCCTTCGACGCATTGGGCGTGGTCGCCGCCGAGGTCGGCCTCACCCCCCAGATGGCCGAGGACGTGATTGCCGGTTTCCAGCTCGACGCCGAGGACTGGCGCCCGCGCACCGAGGCCGACATGCTGCGCTATTGCTACCACGTGGCGGGCGCGGTGGGCGTGATGATGGCGGTGGTGATGGGCGTTTCGCCCGAGGACCGCGAGACCCTCGACCGCGCCAACGACCTCGGCCTCGCCTTCCAGCTCTCGAACATCGCCCGCGACATCGTCGAGGACGATGCTGCGGGGCGCTGCTACCTGCCGATCGAGTGGCTGGTCGAGCAGGACATCGAGCCCGGCCAGCACACCAAGCCGCACCACAGGAAGGAACTCGCCGAGATGGCCGCGCGGCTGGTGGCGCTGGTCGAGAAGCACGAGGCCGCGGCCCGGGTGGGGGCGGCGAAGCTTCCCTTCCGCAGCCGCTGGGCGGTTCTCTCGGCGGCGCGCATCTACGGCGCGATCGGCCGCAAGGTGAGGAAGCGCGGGACCGAGGCGTGGAACTCGCGCACCTACGTCCCCCGCGGCGAAAAGGCCCTTTACGGCGTGCGGGCCTTCCTCTCGGCGGTCATCAACCGTGAGAAGATGCCCGAGGGCGGCATCGACTGGGGCATCGCGGATTTCCGGCCCTCCTCCTCTTGATCGTCATTGCGAGGAGCCGCAGGCGACGCGGCAATCCATGGACAGGCCTCAGTGTGGGAGGCGGTACAAGGCGATGGATTGCTTCGCCTTCGGCTCGCAATGACGAGAAAATGGGGCTAACCAGCCTCGCATGAAAGCCCTCATCGCCACCGCCGCCGCCCTCGCCGCCGCGCCGCTCGCTGCTCAGGAACCGACCCCCGCTCAGGCAGAGGTCATCGCCGCCGCCGACGCCTTCTTCGCCGCCCTACGCAGTGAGGACAGGACCGCGCTCGGCCGCCAGATGGACCCGCGCGGCACGATCTTCGTCCACGACCGCATGAACGCCGCCGCGCCTCGCGTGCTCGTCATCCCCGTCGCTGACCACCTCGCGCGCTGGGCGAAGGGCACAGCGCGCGTCGACGAGGTGATGCGCTACGACAGCGTGCTGGTCGACGGCGATATGGCGCAGGTCTGGGGCCCCTACCGCTTCATCGCGGAGGGGCGGACGAGCCATTGCGGGATCAATTCGATGAGCCTCGTGAAGGGCGAAGGGGGCGTCTGGAAGGTCGCCAACACCAGCTTCACGATGGTGCCCCCCGACCAGTGCGACAGCCTCGGCGCGCCGGAGGTGGGACAATGATCGCGAAGCTCCTGATCGCCAACCGCGGCGAGATCGCCTGCCGGATCATGCGCACCGCGCGCGCGATGGGGATCGCGACGGTCGCGGTCTATTCCGATGCCGACGCCAAGGCGCTCCACGTGCGCCAGGCCGACGAGGCGGTGCATATCGGCCCCTCGCCCGCTGCCGAGTCCTACCTCGTGGGCGCGAAGATCATCGCGGCGGCCAAGCAGACCGGGGCGGATGCGATCCATCCGGGCTACGGGTTTCTCTCGGAGAATGCCGACTTCGCGCAGGCCGTGATCGACGCGGGGCTGATCTGGGTCGGCCCCAAGCCCGCGAGCATCCGCGCGATGGGCCTGAAGGACGCGGCCAAGCAGCTGATGCGCTCTGCGGGCGTGCCGGTGACGCCGGGCTATGACGGCTCCGACCAGTCGGCCGAGCGGCTGACGGCGGAGGCCGAGGCGATCGGCTACCCCGTGCTCATCAAAGCGGTCGCGGGCGGCGGCGGCAAGGGGATGCGCAAGGTCGACGCGCCCGCCGACTTCGCCGCCGCGCTGGAGAGCTGCCGGCGCGAGGCCCGGGCCTCCTTCGGCAATGACGAGGTGCTGCTCGAGAAGTGGATCACCTCGCCCCGCCACATCGAGGTGCAGGTGTTCGGCGACAGCCACGGCAACGTCGTCCACCTCTTCGAGCGCGACTGCTCGCTCCAGCGCCGCCACCAGAAGGTGATCGAGGAAGCCCCCGCCCCCGGGATGGACGCCGAGACGCGCGAGGCGATCTGCGCCGCCGCCGTGCGCGCCGCCAAGGCCGTCGACTACGAGGGCGCGGGCACGATCGAATTCATCGCCGACGCCTCCGAGGGCCTGAGGGCGGACCGCATCTTCTTCATGGAGATGAACACCCGCCTTCAGGTGGAGCACCCCGTCACCGAGGAAATCACCGGGGTCGATCTGGTCGAATGGCAGCTGCGCGTCGCGAGCGGCGAGCCGATTCCGCTCAGGCAGGAAGACCTCAAGATCAACGGCCACGCCATCGAGGCGCGGCTCTATGCGGAAGACCCTTCAAGTGGCTTTTTGCCCAGCACCGGCCCCTTGACGCACTTCTACCTTCCCACCTCGTCGCGCCGTAGTCCGAACCGGATCGACTCGGGTGTCGAGGAGGGGGCGGAGATAACGCCCTTCTACGATCCGATGATTGCGAAGATTATCGTCCATCGCGAGGATCGCATCACCGCACTTGAGGAGCTTGCTCACGACTGTGCTTGGGTCACCTGTTGGCCTGTAAAAACGAACGCTGCCTTTCTCCAGCGTTTACTAAGTGATGAAGATGTCAGGAAAGGGCACCTCGACACAGGTCTCATCTCAAAGACGGGAGATTCGCTTCTGCCGAGTGAGGAGGACTATGAGGCACTGGCTGCAAGCGCAGCTTATGCACATTTTATCCAGGGTAAGCGTGATCCGGACCTCTATGATGAAGACGCTATTGCTCGGTTGCCAGTCTGGGTCCAGCCTTCTGGGTTCCGCCTGAATTCCGAGAAACGCGAATTTCTGGTCGCCATGACCGATGGCTCGAAACGCTACAACGTCAAACCCGAGGACCTTGCTTGGGTCGACAATGTCGAAGAGGGCTATCTGGTTCGTGAGAAAGGCGAGACGCGCCTGTTTAATCTTTTCCGAGCCGATGCAGGAGGCCAAGCCTCCGCCGCAGACGGCGCGATCATTGCGCCGATGCCGGGCAAGGTCATCGCGGTCGATGTCAGCGAGGGGCAGGCGGTCACCGCCGGGCAGCGGCTCATGGTGCTCGAGGCGATGAAGATGGAACACGCGCTCACCGCGCCCTTCGACGGGGTGGTCGAGGGGCTCAGCGTCAGCGCGGGATCGCAGGTGCAGGTCGAGGCGGTGCTGGCGAAGGTGGTGACCGCCTCCGACGCCTAGGGCGTAACCCCAGCGAAAGCTGGGGCTCAGGGCGGCGAGCGCTACCCTGCAGGGCCCTGGGTCCCAGCTTTCGCCGGGATGACGATGGTAGGCGCACGCATCCTCTCCTTTTCGTCATTGCGAGGAGCGAAGCGACGCGGCAATCCAGAGCGGCCGCGCGATGCGCCATGGATTGCCGCGGCGACTACGTCGCCTCGCATTGACGACGGGACGAGGCGAGGGAGAGGAAATGACCTGGGCCAAGGAACTCGAGGAACTGCGCGCCCGCGAGGCGCTCGCCGAACAGATGGGCGGCGCGGACAAGGTCGCGCGGCAGCATGGGCGGGGCAAGATGGACGCCCGCGCGCGGCTCGCGGCCCTGTGCGATCCCGGCTCCTTCCGCGAGATCGGCAAGATCGCCGGCAGCGCCAGGTATGACGCCAACGGCGACCTCGCCAGCCTCACCCCCGCTCCCTTCCTCTTCGGCAAGGCCACGATCAACGGCCGTCCGGTGGTCGCCACCGCCGACGACTTCACCATCCGCGGCGGGGCGGCGGACGCGGGGATCGCGCGCAAGATGGTGCAGGCCGAGATGATGGCGCACGAGCTGAAGATGCCGATCATCCGCATGATCGACGGCACCGGCGGCGGCGGCTCGGTGAAGACCCTTGAACAGATCGGCGCGACCTACATCCCCGCCGTGCCCGGCTGGGGCGACGTGGTGCGGAACCTCGACACCGTGCCGGTGGTGGCGCTCGCATTGGGGCCGACCGCGGGCCTCGGCGCGGCGCGCACGGTCGCGAGCCACTATTCGATCATGGTGAAGGGCCTCTCGCAGATCTTCGCCGCCGGGCCTGCCGTGGTCGACGGCCTCGGCGAGGCGTGGAAAGGCGGCGCGGCCAGTCACGAGGAGGCCAAGGAAGCCCTCGGCGGCTCGGCGATCCACACCCGCAACGGGGTGGTCGACGACGAGGTGGCCAGCGAGGCCGAGGCCTTCGCCCGGGCGCGGCATTTCCTGTCCTTCATGCCCGAATATGTCGGCCAGCCCGCCCGCCGCGCCGCGTGCGAGGATTCCGCCGACCGGCGCGAGGAGGCGCTCCTCAGCCTCGTCCCGCGCGACCCCAAGCAGGTCTATTCGATGCGCCGCTGCCTCGATCATGTCTTCGATCACGGCACCGTCTTCGAGATCGGCCGCCACTGGGGCCGCGCCGCGATCACTGCCCTCGCCCGGCTCGACGGCTGGCCTGTCTGCGTCATCGCCTCCGATCCCAGCTATCTCGGCGGCTCGTGGGAGGCCAAGACCAGCGAGAAGGTCGAGCGCTTCGTGCGCCTCGCCGACCAGTTCCGGCTGCCGATCGTGCACCTCGTCGACAACCCGGGCTTCATGATCGGCCGCGAGGCGGAGATGGCGGGGACGATCCGCTACGGCGTCAATGCCATGAACGCGATCTACCGCGCCACCGTGCCGCTCGCGAGCGTCGTCCTGCGCCGCGCCTACGGGATCGCGGGGAGCGCGATGAGCAATGCCGACCGCTACCAGTACCGCTATTGCTGGCCCTCGGGCGACTGGGGAAGCCTGCCGATCGCGGGCGGGCTCGAGGTCGCCTACAAGGCCGAGCTGGAGGCTTCGGACGACCCCGCCGCGCTGCTCGAGGAGATCCGCGCAAGGCTCGCCAAGGTGACCTCACCCTTCCGCTCGGCGGAGCGTTTCAACGTCGAGGACATCATCGACCCGCGCGACACGCGACCGCTGCTGTGCGAGTTCGCCGGACTCGCCTGGCGGCGGCTCGGGGCGGGCTGAGCGGGCGCGAAGCCCCTCACGTCACGCAAGAAATCACCGCAAGATCATCGTCCGATCACTGTCCGGGTGTCGCGGCCCGGGGCGCTGCGGCGCGATGATCGCCCTTGTCATCACGACACGGGAGAATGATCATGCGTCACGTTCTGCTCACTTCCGGCGCCTTGCTCGCCGGGCTGTTCGCCGCCACCGGAGCCCTCGCCCAGCAGGTCGACTTCGAGGGCACCCGCGAGAACGTCAATCCGCTCTCGCCCCCCGGCAGCGGGCGCTGCTCGCCGCCCAACTTCAACACGGTGACGATCGCGCCGGGCAACCTGTCCTCGACCGGCACCTCGAACATCGGCACCTTCACTTCGACCCAGAGCCACTGCATCGTCACCGCGCCGCCCACCGACCTCGTCGACGGCGAGTTCACCTACACCTTCGCGGCCGGCGACACGATCTTCGGCACCTACACCGGCCGGACCGATCCCTCGGGCACGCCGGGGCAGTTTGTGGCGACCGAGAACCTCGTCATCACCGGCGGCACCGGGCGCTTCGCCGGGGCGACCGGCACGATCGACAGCACCGGGGCGCTCCGCTTCGCCAACGGCAACGGGGTGTTCGAGGGCACGCTCGCGGGGAGCATCGTCACCGTCGCCACCACCCAGAACGGCGATTTCGCGCTCGCGCTCGGCCAGGGCGTCGCGGCGCAGGGCGACTTCGCGACCGCGGTGGGCGGGCTCGCCATCGCCAACGCGGAACGCGCGACCGCCGTGGGCAGCGGCGCGCAGGCGACCGGCTTCGGATCGAGCGCGATCGGCGATCGGACGGTGGCGAGCGCCACCGCGACGACGGCCGTGGGCCAGCAGGCCCAGGCGAGCGGGGTCGCGGGCACGGCGCTCGGCCACAACACCCGCGCGACCGGTCTCGCCTCCACCGCCGTCGGTGTGAGCGCACAGGCGACGCAGCTTGGCGCGACGGCGCTCGGCCGGCTCTCAGCCGCCACCGGGGAGCGCTCGCTGGCCGCCGGGAATTTCGCGCAGGCGAGCGCCCTCGGCACGACCGCGCTCGGCGACCAGACCGTCGCCAATGGTATGGCGGCGACGGCCCTCGGCCAGCAGGCCGAGGCCACCGGGGTGGCGAGCACGGCGCTCGGTCACAACAGCCGCGCGACCGGCGTTGCGGCGACGGCCGTCGGCGTGAGCGCACAGGCGACGCAGCTCGGCGCGACCGCGGTCGGGCGGCTCGCCAGCGCGACCTTCGCCGGCTCGACCGCGATCGGCGCCACCGCGACGACCACCGCCGCCAACCAGGTTGCGCTCGGGGGTGCGGGAAGCTCGGTGCGGATCGGCGACATCGCCGCGAGCACCGCCGCGCAGGTCGGGCCGGTCTCGGTCGCCACGGTCGATGCCAACGGCACGATCGGGCGCGACACAACCCTCTATTCGCGCATCGCCTCGATCGAGGCGCTGAACCTCGCGCAGACCGGGGCCATCGACAACCTCAACAACCGCGTCTCGGTGCTCTTCGACCTGCGCGAGGAGGACCGCCGCGACATGCGCCAGGGCATCGCGGCGGCGACCGCGATGGGCCATGCGCCCTTCCCCAGCGAGCCGGGGCGGACCAGCTACGTCCTCAACGGCGCGACCTTCCGCGGCGAGCAGGCTGTGGGCGGCAGCCTGATGCACCGGCTCAAGAGCGATGTGCCGATCGCCATCGGCGTCGGCTTCAGCTTCGCGGGCAACAAGAACAACGCCTTCCGCGCCGGCGTGGCAGGCGAGTTCTGACGCGCGAGTCGTGACGCGCTGGTTGCGCTGCGAGGGGGTCGGCCGCTCGGGGGTGGGTGGCCGGCCCTTACGCGATCCGGTCGGGGCTGCGGCCGGTCTCGGCCCAATAGGCCTTGAGACCCGCCCGCTCGATGATCGCCTGATAGGCCGGCAGGCCCTGAAGCGCGCGCATCGAGGGATAGTGCATGATCCCGATCGGCCGGTATTCGTAAGGCGAGGGTGCGGGCCAGTCGCGGCCCGCGAAGCGTCCGCCGAACAGCGTTGCGAACATCGCTCCCAGCGCGAGGTCGCCAGCGCCCAGCCGGGCGAGCACCGGGGCGGCGCGGGTGAATTGCTGGGGCGCCTCGATGCTGGCGAGGAGCGTGTCGACGGCCCTGCCCCGCCGGGCCGGATCGTCGCTGTCGATCGCCTCGGCCTCTTCGGCGAGCATCTCGATCAGCCGCGGCGGGATGCCTTCGGGCTGGTAGCGGACATCGCGCACGAAGGACACCGCCTCGCGCGGGCGCTCGGTCTCGATCAGCACCGCGCGGCGGGTGAACCACAGGAAGGGCTGGCGCGGCCACTTGTCGGCCGCGCTGTCGAGCGCCCGGTCAGCCTCGTGGATACGCCCGGCCATGACCAGGTTCACGGCGAGGAAGGCCCAGGAGTGGGGGATTTCGGGATCTACGTCCATGAGATTGCGGCGGTAGCGCAGCCCGTCCTCCAGCCGGCCCACGTCCATCATCAGCAGGCTGAGCTGGCCGTTGGCATACCAGTGCCGCGGAAATTCGCGCTGCACCTCGATCAGGACGCGCTCGGCGGCGGCCCAGTTGTTCATCCACGGGGTCAGCAGGGCCAACGCGAGCCGGGCGTCGGGCTGACGCGGGTCGAGCGCGAGGGCACGCGAGGCGGCGGAGCGGACGAGGCCGGGATAGCTGCGCTTCTCGCCCTCGCCAAAGTCCTGGAACATGTGGCGGTACATGCCCGCGAGCCGGCCCCAGCCATCAGCATATTCGGGATCGATCGCCGTCGCCTCTTGGAGCAGCTGGACCGCCTGGTTGATCGACCCCGGAAGGCCGCTCTTGAGCAGCGTCTCCGCCTTGTCGGCGAGCGCCACGGCGCGCGGGTCGGGCTGGCGGGCGCGGCCGGAGAGGAACGCCAGGAAGCCTCCCCCGGCGACCAGCGCCGCCGCGCCGCCGGCACCCCAGGCCAGCTGCCGCCGCGACAGCCCGCCGGGACGGGCGGCAGGTGGTGGTGCGGCGACCGGTGCCCGTGCGGGCGAGGGCGCGGGGTCACCGAGGGGCCCAGGTGCCGCGACCGGCGGCGGCTGCTCGCCGCAGACCTCGAACGTCGTTCCGTGCACGAGGCGGAACCCCACCTTGGTGATCGTCTCGAGCCGCACCGCCTCGCCCGTCAGGTCGGCCAGCGCGCGGCGGAGCTGCGAGATCACCCGGTTGATGGCGTTGTCGCCGACGATGATGCCATCCCAGCAGCACTCGATGAGATCGTCGCGCGAGAGCACTTCGCCTTCGCGCTCCGCCAGTGCGACCAGCACCCGCATGACGCGCGGCTGGAGCACGACCGCGCGTCCGCCCGCGACCAGCCGCCGCAGCGCGGGGTCGACGGCCAGCGGCCCGACCCGGAAGGGCGGCGCCTTGCTCAGATCCCGTGCGGCCGAGCGGACTCGCTCAAAGGGCCTCATCTCCATGATACGAGAATACGCCTCGTCGGCGGCGGTGTCAGCAGCAACCTTTCGCGCTACGTACGGCCCATCTCCGCGTCCGAAGGGCCGAACAGGCGGCCCTTCTCGCTCCACAGAATGAGAGCGAGGCAGACCAGCGCCGAGCACAGCAGCGCGGTGGCGAGCGGGCGCGCCGTGCCGTCATAGGCATAGCCGATCGTCGCCCCCAGCGCCGCGCCCCCGCCGCCGCGCACGAAGCTCTGCGCCGAGCTCGCTGCGCCGGCGATATGGCGGAAGGGCTGCATCGAGATCGCGCCGAAATTGGCGCCGATGAACCCGAGCAGGCTCATGTTGGCGGCCATCAGCGGGACGAAGACCCACAGGCTCTCGCGCGGCTGGTAGGCGTAGAAGAGCTGCGCCGCCGCGACCGCGATGAAGGCGATCAGCGCGGCGTGGCTCACCCGCCGCGCGCCGAAGCGCTCGACGATCCGCGAGTTCGACCAGTTGGCCACCGCCATGGCGCCCGCGCAGATCGCGAAGATCAGCGGGAAGTTGTCGCCCGCGCCGAAGGCCTCGCCGATCAGCTGCTGCGCGGAGTTGATGAAGCCGAACAGCGCCCCGAACACCAGAGCCCCGCCGAAGACGTAGCCGGCGGTCTCGCGCGAGGCGAGCGCGCGGCTCATGTCGCGCGAGAGCGGGCCAAGGCGGATGGGCGTGCGATCCTCCTCGTGGAGCGTCTCGGGCAGGCGCGCATAAACCCACCCGGCCATCGCCGCCCCGGCGAGCGCCATGCTGACGAAGATGAAGCGCCAGTCGCCGAGCACCATGACGATCGCCTGCCCGATGCTCGGAGCGATCGCGGGCACGACCATGAAGATCACAAAGATGAGGCTCATCAGCCGGGCCATGCGGTCGCCGCCCACCCGGTCGCGGATGATCGCAGGGGGGAGCGCGATGATCCCGGCCGCGAAGAAGCCCTGCACGCCGCGCACCGCGACGAGAGTCCAGTAGTCCTGCACCAGCGCGCAGACCAGCGAAAGGAGGATGTAGACCCCCAGCGCCGCGAACAGCACCGGGCGGCGCCCGTAGCGGTCGGCGAAGGCGCCGGGCACCAGCGAGCCGAGGCCGCCGGCGAAGAGATAGATGCCGATGATGATCTGCCGCTCGTTGCCGACCGCGCCGAGGTCGCTCCCGACCTGCTCGAGCGCGGGCAGCATGGCGTCGATGCCGAAGGCGTTCAAGGCCATCAGCAGGGCCATCATCCACATCAGCTCGCGCTCGCCCAGGGGCTTGCGGGTGGCCTTGCGCAGCGGCTCGGAAGGGGCGGCGGAGGTTGCCATGGCGGCGCCTTTGCCGCGACGTTCGCCGGAAGACCACTGTTCTTTTCGCATCCGCACAATATGGGAGCGCGGCGGCATCGTTCCAGCAAACGGTTCCTTCGCGCGCCGCAAGGTTCTATTCGTGCGGCATGGCCGACGCCGCGCTTCCCGACCCTGCCGACGAGGGCCCGAGCCAGGACGAGCTGGGCCTGCGCAAGGTCATCCACGTCGACATGGACGCCTTCTTCGCCAGCGTCGAGCAGCGCGACAACCCGGAGCTGCGGGGCAAGCCCGTCGCGGTCGGCGGGGCGGGCGGGCGCGGGGTGGTGGCCGCGGCGAGCTACGAGGCGAGGAAGTTCGGCGTGCGGAGCGCCATGCCCTCGGTCACGGCCAAGCGGCTGTGCCCCGACCTCATCTTCGTCAAGAGCCGCTTCGATGCCTACAAGGAGGCCAGCCGGCAAATACGCCGGGTGTTCGATCACTACACGCACCTCATCGAGCCGCTCAGCCTCGACGAGGCCTATCTCGACGTCACCGACGACCGGCTCGGTATCGGCAGCGCGACCCGCATCGCCGAGCTGATCCGCCAGGAGATCCGCGCCAAGACGCAGCTCACCGCGAGCGCCGGCGTCTCCTACAACAAGTTCCTCGCCAAGCTCGCCAGCGACCAGAACAAGCCCGACGGGCTGTGCGTCATTCGCCCCGGCGAGGGCGCGGCTTTTGTCGCGGGGCTGCCGATCCGCCGTTTTCACGGGGTCGGGCCGCGGGCGGAGGCGAAGATGCAGGCGCTGGGGATCGCGACAGGCGCGGACCTCGCCGCCAGGGACCTCGCCTTCCTGCGCCAGCACTTCGGCAGCATGGGCGACTACCTCTATCGCGCCGCCCGGGGGATCGACCTCAGGCCCGTGCGCGCGCACCGGATCAGGAAGTCGGTGGGCGGCGAGCGCACCTTTTCCGAGGACATCGGCAGCGCCGCCGCGCTGCGCGACATGCTCGAGACGATCATCGACATCGTCTGGGAGCGGATCGAGGCCGCCGGGGCGCGCGGGCGGACGGTGACGCTGAAGCTCAAGTTCACCGACTTCCGCATCATCACCCGCGCGACCTCGCTGGCGGATTACGTGGGCGGCAAAGCGGAGTTCGCGGCCCTCGCCCGCACGCTGCTGGAGGCGGAGCTGCCGCTGCCCAAGCCGATCCGCCTGATGGGCCTGACCCTGTCGGCGCTGGAGGGCGCGGAGGAGGCGAGGCCCGCGCGCGACACGGCGCAGCTCAGCCTGCTGTGACCCTGCCGGCAGGCTGGCCCTAGCTGACCCCCCGCGCCTTCCACGCGGCGATCCGCACGCGGGTGTGGCGGCCGAGCGGCTCGGGGAGCGAGTGCGAGGGGAAGAAGCGCGCCTCGAGCACCTCGCGGCGGTCGGGTTGCGGGTGGCGGTCGCACAGCGCGGCGAAGAGGTGCGCCTTGTGCGGCGATCCCGACAGCACCTCCTCGAGCGTGCCGATGGGCTCGAGCCGGGTGATCTCGACGCCCAGTTCCTCGCGCACCTCGCGCCTCGCGGCCTCGGCCGGGTCCTCGCCCTTGCGCAGCCCCCCGCCGGGGAGGCTCCAGACCTCCGGGCCATAGGAGTGCTTGAGCAGCAGGACATCGCCGGCGAGGTTGGTGAGGACGACGCTCACCCCCGCGATCGGCGCCTTGCGCCAGCGCCGCCAGTAGTGGCGGACGATGTGGGCCAGCGGCATCAGCGCGCGGTGCAGCGGGGCGGGGAGCAGCGCGGGCATCAGGCGAAGACGGTGACCGGAATGCCGCGCGCCCGTGCCGCGCCGAGCAGCCGGGCGATCGGCAGGTCGTGCTCGCCGCGCAGCGCCGCATCGAGCACCGCGCGCTTGTCCGCCGCGCCGCCGAGCGTCAGCAGGATCGCGTCGGTGTCCACGAGGGCGGGGATCGTCAGCGTGATCCGGTCGAAGGGCGCGTGGGCGGGAAGCGGATCGGGGGTGAGGCGGCGCACCGGGCGGGGATCGTCGATCGCCGGATCGGTGTTGGGGAAAAGCGAGGCGATGTGCCCGTCCGCCCCCATGCCGAGCCAGGTCAGCGCGAAGTGCGGCGGAACGGCATCCGTGGACAGGCCAGCGATCCGGGCGCCCGCCGGTTCGAGCAGCGCGCGCAGCTTGCCGGTGTTGGAGGCCTCGTGATCCTCGAGGACGACGCGATCGTCATTGGGCCACACCGCGCGGCCCTCCCACTGGGCGCTCCCGCTCTCCACGAGCGCGGAGATGATCGGAAAGGGGGTCGAGCCGCCGGGGAAGGTGACGGCACCCGACGCACCCAGCGCCTGCCCGAGCCAGTCGGCGATGACGCCGGGTCCGGCGCTGTCGATGATCGTGATGTCGCCCATGCCCCCTGCATAGCAAAAGGGCCGCCCCCGGCAATGGGGACGGGCCTGAGAAGTGCTTGGTAATCAGGCCTCGGCGAGGATCGAGGAGAGGAACCACACGCGTTCCTCGGCCATGTCGGTCCAGTCGTCGAGCAGACCGTCGGTGGCGTTGTCGCCGGTTTCCTCGGTGAGCTCCTTCATCCGCTTGAGGCGCTCGACCACCTTGCGGTTGTCGTCGCGCAGCTCGGCGATCATCGCCTCTGCGTCGAGCTTGGTGCTGTCCTGGTCCTTGATCTGGGTGTGCTTGGCGACCGAGCCAACCGAGGTCAGGGTGGCGCCTTCCTGCTTGCGGACGCGCTCGCCGATCAGGTCGATCTGCTCGCGGATCTGGGTCGCCTGGTCGTCGAACAAGAGGTGGAGGTCACGGAAGCGCGGACCCTGAACGTGCCAGTGGAAGTTCTTGGTCTTGATGTAGAGCGCGAAGTGATCGGCCAGAAGCCCGTTGAGTTCGTCGATGAGCGCGGCTTTCGAATTGTCCTTGACGTTTGCCATTGTCTTTCTCCGTCTGACACGTGTGAGCAGCTTGGGGCTGCCGATAAATAGGCGCATCCCCAATGCTCGAACATGGGTTGGGTTTCGCCGAAATGGGCACTCGGCGCCTGCAGTCCGTCAGAATGCGCCGAAACGCGCGTCCAGGCCGATGAAAAGCGCTGCCGTGCCGAGCGTTACGGCAAGGACGAGGCGGATAGGGCGCAGCGGCCAGCGGGCTAGGCCCGCGCCGCCGACGGACCAGCCGATCAGCACCGCCCCCGCCCCGCCCATCGCCCCGCCGAGCGCGGCGGTGACGGGCGAGGTCGTCCAGACCGCGAGGGCGAAGACCGCGAAGCGGGCGCCGTCGCCGATCTGGCGGGCGAGGAGGACGAGGCCGAGCGCCCCCAGCGAGCGGGTCGGCTCGCGCGGCGCCTCGGCGCGCACCGGCCAGGCGAGCTCGGCCGCCGCCAGCATGAGGGCGAAGGCCACCAGCATCTGCGCCGCGGGGCGCGGCAGGAGCGCGGCGAACTCCACGCCTATCCAAGCCATCGCCCCCGCGCTGAGGCAGGAGGAGACAATCGCGACTGCGAGCAGCGGCCCGCTTTGCCCCAGCCGCTCCGCCCAGTGCGCCACCAGCCACTGGTCGCGCCCGCCGGTCGCCAGCATCGCGACCAGCACCAGCGAGAGAAGGAAGCCGTCCACCGCGACCAGCGCGCTGCGGATCAGGCCGCCACCCAGGGCCCCGTGATCGCCATCGTCACCGTCGGATCATAGGCATTGACGAACAGCCACTTGCCGTCGGGCGAGAAGCAGGCGCCGGCGAGTTCGGTCTGCGCCCGCAGCCGCGCGAGGTTGTAGGCCTGCCCATCGGGGGTGATGCCGCGGATGTGGTTGTCGACGACCTTCGTGTACTGGTCCTCGCAGACGATCAGATGACCCGAGGGCGCCACGGTGAGGTTGTCGCCGAAATTGAACTGCTCGGTGCTCTCGCTTTCGAAGAACAGCTCGAGGCTGTCGGGCGCGCCGGCCACGCCGGGGGTGAGCTTGAGGATCTGGCCGAGCTGTTTCGCCCCACCGCTCGTCGAGCAAACAAAGACCTCGCGCGCGCCCATGTGAATGCCCTCGCCCCGTGCCACCAGCGCCGCACCCTTGGCGGCAGCTCGCTGGCGCAGGTCGTCCCGGGGGGCTTCAACGTCGTCGAGATCGATCCACGAGACGCGCCAACCCTTGCCCACCGGCATGAGCGGCGCGTTCCAGTTGCGGGTGTCGGCGAGCCCCTCGACCACCATCGCCTGCAGGCGTCCGCCCTCGGCGAGGCGGCCCGGCGTCTGCGGGACGAAGCGGTAGAGCACCGAATCGTCCCGGTCCTCGGTGAGGTAGACGATGCCGGTCGCCGGATCGACGCAGGCGGCCTCGTGGTTGAAGCGGCCCATCGTCCTGAGCGGGACCGCATCGACCAGCCCGGGCGCGCTGGCGGGGACCTCGAAAACCCAGCCGTGGTTCTGCTCGAGCCCCTCGCCATAGGGCTGACCGGGCCCGGTCGGCGCTTCCTCGCAGGTCAGCCAGGTTCCCCAGGGCGTGATTCCGCCCGAACAGTTGCGGATCGTGCCGCCGAGGCTGCGGAACTGTCGCTTCACCGCGAGCGTCTGCGCGTCAAGGACGAGGGTGGTGGTGCCGCCGGGGACGAAGACGCCATTGCGCTTGCCAAAGCCCTTGGCGATCGGCCCGCCCGCGTCGTGCTTGGGCTGGAGCTCGTGGTTTCGCACCAGCGCGATCTCGCCGTTGCCGAGGTCGAAGCAGCCCATCCCGTCGGCGCGGTCGGGCACGGTGCCGCCGTCGTCCATCGCATCGCCAAGGCGCGAGAGGACGCGGTAGGAAAAGCCCTCCGGCAGGTCGAGAAAGCCCGCCGGGTCGGGCTGCAGCGCACCGTAGACGGCGAGGCCGCCGCCGGCCGGGCTGCGCGCGGAGGATCCCGCGTCGCGCGACATGCAGCCGCTCGCGGCGAGGGCGGCAAAGGCGGTGGCGGTGGCGCCGAGGAAGCGGCGTCGGTCGGGGACAACAAAGGCGTGAATCATGGCAGCGGCGTTACTTCCCCTCCCCGAGTGCGGCGAGGATCTCGTCCCAGCGCACGAATTTGAAGTTTTGCGCGCGGGGCGCGTTCCGTCCGTCCTGCGCGATGAACAACCCGCCGGGGAAGTCGGGCCCGAAGTCGCGATTGTCAAGCTCGATCCCGTCGGTCTCCTCGGCGCTGCCGAAGGTCCCCTGCGCGATCCGGAAGCGGCCCACCGGGGTCACGCCAGGCAGGCGGAAGACGGCATAGGCATTGTCGCCCTGCGAGGAGGCGACGAGGTAGCCACCGTCGGCACCTTCGGGAGCGAGGGCGAGGCCCTCGATGTCGGCAACCAGCATCCGGTTGTCGACCGCCGCGACCATCCGCTTGTCGGCCGTGCTCATGTCGATCGCCCAGATTCCGGCATCCTCCTCGCCGATGTAGAGGGTATTGGTGCGCGGATCGGCGATGCAGCCCTCGGTCTGGGTCGGCACCTGGGTCAGGGTGGTAGTGGTGCCGGTGAAGGCGCCGTTTACCTCGGTGATCAGGGTGCGGTAGATCGTCCCGCTCTTGGGCGCGCTGAAGGCGATGATGCCTTCGCTTCCCGCGGGCTTGACCATGCAGATGCCATAGCCCTCACCCGGTCCGACCGTGATCCTCCCTGCAGGCGCCAGCCGGCCGCTAGCGGTGTCGAGGAGGGCGAGGAACAGCTGCACCGTCGCAAGATCGCTGCGGTCGCTCGCCACCACCAGCACGCGGCCGCCCGAAAGCTCGATCAGGTCGACATTGTTGAGGCCGGGGGCGGCGAGGATGCTCTTCTGGGCACCCTTGAGGTCATAGACGTAGAGCCCCCCCTTCTTGTCGGTGCCAACCACGAGGCTCGCTGAGGGGTTCGCCGGATTGCGCCAGATCGCCGGATCGTCCGCCGCGTCCTCGCGGGCGGTGCCGACCGGCGGCGTTTCCGCGACGGCGCGGACCTCAACCGCGGGATCGCCCATGATCGGCGGCACCGTCGCGCAGGCGGCAGCGATGCCGAGGGGAAGCAGCGCAAGGCCGCGGGAAAGTCGGATCATGATGGCAACCTGTCTCGTGAGGCGATGCCGTCACCGCCCGGCGCTGCCCCTACCCGCGTTCCGTGACATTTAGACGACCTCGATCCGCCCGGACCTGTTGCCGTGGCAGCGCGGGAATCGTCCGGCGCTCTGGCCAATTCGAGAGGTGGCGCGGCGCGGGGGAATTGCCTAGCGATGCGCGAACGACATGAGGGAGGAGACACAAGATGAAACTCGAGGCAGGCATGGCGGCGGTGGTGACCGGCGGGGCAAGCGGGCTCGGCAAGGCGAGCGCGGCGGCCTTCGCGGCCGCCGGGATGAAGGTCGCGATCTTCGACATCAACGACGAGGCCGGCGAGGCGCACGCGGCGGCGATCGGCGGGACCTTCCACCACGTCGACATCATGGACGAGGCCAGCGTCGAGGCGGGCTTTGCCGCCGCGCGCGCCGCGCACGGGCAGGAGCGCGTGACGCTTCACTGCGCCATGGCGAGCCGGCGCGGGAAGACGCTGGGCTGGGACAAGGAGGCCGGGGCCTACAAGCGCCTGTCCACCGAGGACTATGCCTTCGGGGCCGAGGGCATCCTCGTCGCCAGCTACCGCGTCGCCAGCATATCGGCGTTGGGAATGGCGAATGCCGAGCCGCTCAACGAGGACGGCGAGCGCGGGTGCATCATCCTCACCGCCAGCGTCGCCGCGCAGGACGGGCAGATCGGCCAGGTGATCTACGGCTCCTGCAAGGCCGGGGTGAACGGGCTGGTGCTGCCCATGGCACGCGATCTCATGGAGCTCGGCATCAGGGTGAACTCGGTGATGCCCGGCATCTTCGCCACCCCGCTGATGCTGGGCATGAAGGACCGCAACCCGCCGATGTGGGCGCACCTCAACGCCAGCGTGCCCTTCCCCAAGCGGCTCGGCGAGCCGGAGGAGTTCGCGTCGCTGGTGCTGGAGATCGCGCGCAACAGCTACATCAACGGGCACCAGTTCCGGCTCGACGGCGCGATCCGCATGCCCCCTAAATAAGGATGCGAGCCGGCGGCTCTCGCGCCGGAACATCGTCACGACCGGGTTCACCACGAGGCGGGACGCGCAGTCCTCGGAACCGCTGCTGGCGTGCAGCCGCCTCAGCCTGCGTAAACTTTTAGATGCATAGATAAGAGAAACTGAAATAAATATGCCGCGTAATTTGCAGTTGTTTCCCCGCTGCAACACATTGCGGCAATAGCGGCAAAGAGGTTCTAATACGAATTGTGCGAGCGCCCCCATTTGATACTGCACTTTCTTGCTGCGGGCGAGGCCCGCCGGAAACAAAAGAAGGTCAGTACGCAGCACGCAGGCGGAACGGTCCCACCTCTTTATCAGGAGCGTTCCTTATGAAAGTTCGTTTTGCAGGCGCCGCCTCGGCGCTGACCTTGGGATGTGCCCTGGCGGCTCCGGCCTTCGCGCAGGGTCCGAGCACCGCGGCGGTCGATGCCGCAGCCAGCACCATCGTCGTCACCGCCGCCGGCCAGACCGCGCAGGACGAGACCACGGCATTCGATCTCAACCTTGCCGCCGCTCCGGCCACTGCCTCGCTCGCCGCGGGCGTGGGCACGGGCGAGGTGCCCGTTACGAGCGCCGCGATGGTCGCGGCCGCAGCCGCCTCCGCCGCGCAGGGCACGGCCCCGGCGCGCGAGGAGAGCTACACGGTCGTGCTCAACCAGGACTCCTTCTTCGGCTTCTACCCGACCTTCAACGCGCTGATCCCCGTCAGCGACAACATGGACCTCAGCGTTTACGGCATCATGTGGACCACCGACGCCTTCGGCACCGGTCTCGGCTCCGACCTGTGGACCGAGTTCGGCATCGGCGTGAACTTCTACGCGATGAACGGCAACCTGACGATCAAGCCGCAGGTCGGCATCACCAACGGCGCCCTGCTGTCGGGCGGCACCGACGATGGTGACGGCGGCAACTTCTTCGACGGGATCGTCCCGAGCCTCACCGTCAATTACTCGGACGATTCCTTCGAGCTCGAATATTATGGCGGCTACTATGCCGCTGTCCGCAACCGCAACGAGCGCGGGCTCGACTTCCTCCACACCTGGATCAATGCCGGCGCCAAGTTCAGCCGCAACTTCTCGGCCGGCGGCCATTACGAGGTCCTCAGCCTGACCCGCAACGGCGCGCCCGGCGGGGAAGCGGTCAACATCTACCACTGGGTCGGCCCCTACGTGCAGTTCAAGTTGGCCAACGGCTTCTTCACACGCTTCACCGGCGGTTTCGACGTGGGCGACGGCAACTCCGGCGACTTCTACAAGATGGCGGTCGGCATGACCTTCTGATTTCCCTCGCAACGGGGCACCGGAAGGGGTGCTGCGGCCGCCAGGTCGCAGCACCCCTTCTGCGTTCCGGAGCGAAGGCCGCAGCCGCGTCGGCGCTGTCGCTACCATGCTTCTGAAACTCCGATATTCGCATCTGCGAAGTGTTGCAGCAAAGTCACGCAACAAGATAATAAGCAGAGGGGCCTTCACATAACCTTTGTGCGCGGCGCTGGCCTCGCTGATGATCGCGGTGGACGTGACGGGAACCCGATTCTTCGGAGAATAAATCCTGCACGCCTAACGCAGGTGGAACGGTCCAACCTCTTCATGGAGCGTTCCTTATGTCCTTTCGTCTCGCCTCGGCCGCTGCGGCCGTTGCACTTGCCGCCAGCTTCGCGGCGCCCGCCTTCGCCTCGGACAACGGAGCCGACCAGGCCGGTCCGGTCGATGAAACCGCCGTTCCCCTCACCGACGAAACCGCCACTTTCGCCATGCCCGCGATCGCGCCGGTCGATCTCGCCGCCGCCACCGGCCAGGCGGAAGAAACCCCCACGATCACGATCTCGGGTTCGGCCACCCTCACCTCGGACTACCGCTTCCGCGGCGTCTCGCAAACCGATGAGGGCATGGCGATCCAGGGCGGTCTGACCGTCTCGCATTCGAGCGGCTTCTATGTCGGCACATGGGCCTCGAACCTCGCGGGCTGGGGCACCTTCGGCGGCACCAACATGGAGCTCGACATCTTCGCGGGTGTCGCTTTCCCGGTCGGCGGGGGCACGCTCGACACGGGCATCACCTGGTTCATGTACCCGAACGGCGCCGACACCACCGACTTCGCCGAGCTCTACGCCAAGCTCTCGGGCACCGTCGGCCCGGTCTCGCTGACCGCCGGGGTGGCCTATGCTCCCCAGCAGGAAGCGCTCGGCAAGGTCTTCCTGACCGGTGCGGCCGCCGCCGCCGGCCTGCCCGACAACCCGGGCGACAAGGAGGACAACCTCTACCTCTTCGGCGATGCCGTCTACGCGATCGGCGACAGCCCGGTGAGCCTCAAGGCGCACCTCGGCTACTCCGACGGCAATGCCGGCCTTGGCCCTAACGGCACCAGCATCGCGCCGACCGGCACCTATCTCGACTGGCTGATCGGCGCCGACGTGAGCCCGATCGAGGGCCTGACGCTCTCGGTCGCCTATGTCGACACCGACATCTCCACGCGCGACAGCGCCTACCTGCTGCCGAACTTCGCGACTCTCGCAGGCAGGCCGATCGCCGATGCGACGGTGGTGTTCTCGGTCACGGCCGCCTTCTGATCCGTCAGGGCGGCAACAGGAGGGGGGCGCTCCGCCGCGAGGTCGGAGCGCCCTTTTCTTTTGCGAGCGGCACCGATAGGTCTTTGCCGGCAACCCGAAGAGGGTGACGGGAGAGGGACCATGATGCGCATTTCGCTGGGGGCGGCCGCGGCCGCCGCGCTGATTATGGCTGCGGCGGGCGAGGCTTCGGCGCAATCGCGTGCCCGCGCCACCATCACCCGCACCACCTACGGCATCCCGCACATCGAGGCGAAGGACTGGCGCTCGGTCGGCTTCGGGGTCGCCTATGCCTATGCCGAGGACAACCTGTGCCTCCTCGCGGAGGAGTTCGCCACCGTCGCGGGGGAGCGCTCGCTCCACTTCGGGCCAGAAGCGAAGGCGGTGCTCGGCGTCGAGGTCGACAACCTTGCCTCCGACGTGTTCTTCCGCGCAATCGTCGACCTGCCCGCCCTGCGCGAGGGCGCACGCGGCCTCAGCCCGCGGGCGCAGGCGCTCATCGCGGGCTATGTCGCGGGCTACAACCGCTTCCTGAAGGACGCAGGAACCGAGGGCATTCCCGTCGAATGCCGCGGCAAGGCCTGGGTGCGCCCCATCACCCTCGACGACATGCTGCGCCTCAACGAGAAGCAGATGCTGCTCGCCAGCTCGCTGAGCCTCGCGCCCGCCATCGCCGCCGCCGCCCCGCCGGGCAGCCCCGCGCCCAAGGTTGCGATCACCCTGCCCGACCCAAAGGAACTCGGCATTGGCAGCAACGGCTGGGCCTTCGGCGGCGAGGCTACCGCAGACGGGCGCGGCATGGTGATCGGCAACCCGCATTTCCCGTGGAAGGGCCCGAGCCGCTTCTGGCAGATGCACGTCAAGGGCCCGGGCGGCTACGAGGTGATGGGCGTCGGCCTCGCCGGCACGCCGATGCCGACGCTGGGCTTCAACAAGGACGTCGCCTGGACCCACACCGTCACCGAGGCGCGGCACTTCACGTTCTACCAGCTCGCGCTCGATCCCGCCGATCCGACCCGCTACATGGTCGACGGCACCAGCGAGGCGATGGTGCCCGTCACCGTCAGCGTCCCCATGCCGGATGGGGCGCCGGAGGTCACTCGCACGCTCTACACCACCCGCTTCGGCCCGGTCTTCGTCGTGCCATCGCGCGGGATCACCTGGAACGCGCAGAGCGCCTTCGTCCTTAAGGACGCGAACCGCGGCAACCAGCGCGCGATTGAGACCTGGCTCAGGATCGGCGAGGCGCGAAACGTCGGCGACGTCGAGGCGGCGGTGAGCGAGACGCTCGGCATCCCCTGGGTCAACACCATCGCCGCCGACCGTCATGGCGACGCGCTCCACGCCGATGTCACCGCCGTGCCCAACGTCTCGGCGGAGAAGGCGAAGGCCTGCGCGACCCCGATCGCGCCGCTCTTTGCGGAGTTCGCCATCCTGCTCGACGGCAGCAGGGCCGCCTGCGACTGGGACGTCGCCCCGGGCACCCCCGTCCCCGGCCTGATGCCCGCGGGCGACCAGACCTCGACCACAGTGCGCAGCTGGCTCACCAATTCGAACGACAGCTACTGGATCAGCAACCCGGCCTTCCCGCACCCGCAGCTCTCGCCGATCCTCGGCAAGCATGCGAGCGCCCTGTCCCTGCGCACGCGCTCAAACTTCATCGAGACTGCGGCGATGCTGGCGGGCGGCAAGGTCGATCACGCCCGCGCGCAGGCGCTCGCCTTCGGCAACAAGAGCCTTGCCGCCGAACTCGCACTCCCCCCACTGCTGGCGCTGTGCCAGGGCGCCGAGGGTGCCGCCGCGCGCGGCTGTGCGGCGCTGGCCGGGTGGGACAGGCGCTTCGAGGCGACGAGCCGCGGCGCGCGGCTGTTTCGCGGCTTCTGGCCGCGCGCCGCGCAACTCAAGGGGCTGTGGGCGGTGCCCTTCGACCCCGCGGACCCGGTCAACACGCCGCGCGACCTCGTGACCGAGGGAGAGAACGGCGCCAAGCTGCTCGAGACCCTCGCCCAGGTCGTCGAGGGGATGGAAGGCCAGGGCCTGACGCTGGACGCGCCGTGGGGCGAGGAGCAGCAGGTGATGGCGGGCAACGCGGCGATCCCGATCCACGGCGGCCCGGGCGGTCTCGGGGTGCTCAACATGCAGGAGTCCGACGTCGCGGAGAACGGCCGCCTCGTGCCCCGCCACGGGACGAGCTACATCCAGATCGTGGGCTTCGACGCCCGGGGTCCGGTGGCGGACGCGATCCTCAGCTACTCGCAGTCCACCGACCCCGCCTCGCCCCACGCCTTCGACCAGACCCGCGCCTATGCCGAAAAGCGCTGGCACCGCCTGCCTTTCCGCAAGGGGGACATCCGCGCCGCCGCCCTCGGCAAGCCGAAGCGCATCGCCGAATAGCACCGTGACGCCTGCCCTGCCCAAGGCGCTCGCCTTCGACGTGTTCGGCACGGTGGTCGACTGGCGCACCAGCATCGCGCGCGAATCTGCGGGCTTCCTCGCCGCCCTCGGCCTCGCCGACCGCGACCCGGCCGCCTTCGCCGACGCCTGGCGCGCGCAGTATATCGCGGCGATGGTGGGCATGAGGAAATCGGGCCGCGCCTTCGTCCCCCTCGACGTGCTTCACCGCGAGATGCTCGAGACGGCGCTTCGCGACTGGGGCGTCGATTTCTCGGGCTGCGAGGAGGCGCTGCTCGCCGACTGGACCCGCGCCTGGCACCGGCTCGATCCCTGGCCCGACGCCGTCGAGGGGCTGACCCGGCTCAAGGCGCGCTTCCCGATCGTCACCCTGTCGAACGGCAATGTCGCGCTGCTGCTGGCGATGGCGCGGCGGGCGGGCTTGCCGTGGGACGCGATTCTGGGCGCCGAGGTGAGCGGCGCCTACAAGCCCGACCGCCGCGCCTATCGCCACACCGCCGAACTGCTCCAGATACAGCCGGGCGAGCTCTGCCTCGTCGCCGCGCACCACGGCGATCTCGCCGCGGCGCGCTCCGCGGGGCTGATGTGCGCCTATGTCGACCGCCCCGACGAATACGGCGGCGCCCCCGCCCCCGACGCGCATCATGAACAGGCGTGGGAATGGTCCGCGACGAGCCTCACCGAACTCGCCGAGCGGCTGGGGTGCTGAGGAAGGATTGGAGCGGGTGAAGGGAATCGAACCCTCGTCGTAAGCTTGGGAAGCTTCTGCTCTACCATTGAGCTACACCCGCATCGCGGGGGCGCTTGCCACGAATGGCGGCGGGCGGTCAAGTGCTGCGGCGTGGGCAGATGCCCGGGAGCGATGTTTCACGTGAAACATCGCCGGAGGGCCGTGCTGGCGGGGGTCTAAGAAGGGTCTAGCGGGGGTCAAGGCCGGGTCTGGCGCGCGCGAGGGCCCCGCGAGAAGCGCCTAGTCCTCGTCGAGCCACTGCTTCCACGCGAACCACCCCAGCACCACCGCGCCGATCGCCACGCAGAAGCCGACCACGCCCCAGAAGGCCCAGGGGTCGGCGGCGAAGGGGATGCCCTCGACATTCATGCCGAGCAGGCCGGTCACGAAGGTCAGCGGCAGGAAGATGAAGGCGACCACCGCGATCCCGAGGCTGCGGCGGTCGATCATCTCGGCGCGCAGGTCGGTGAGCTGTTCGTGCAGCAGCGCCGCGCGCTCGCGCACCGCCTCCAGCTCCTCGGCCATGCGCGCGAAGCGGTCCGCCGCCTCGCGCAGGTGCATCCGGTCCTCCTTGCTGATCCAGCGGAACCCGAGCTGCGCCATCGCGCCCAGCGCATCGCGGTCGGGCGCGACGAAGCGCCGCAGCACGATCGCCTGCGAGCGGATCGCGGCGATCCTGCGCCGCAGGGCGTAGATGTCGCTCCCGCCCAGCATCTCCTCGCAATCGTCGAGAATGTCGCCGAGGTCGGCGACCTTCGGATCGAGGTCGGTGCTGATCGCCTGCGCCAGCGCGGCGACGAAATCGCCCCCGTCGCACAGCCGCCCGGCGCGCATCAGCGCCTCGACCTTGCCGAGCGCCGCCATCCGCCGGCGGCTCACCGAGGTCACGCGCCGGCCCTCCACCCACACCCGGATCGAGACGAGCCCGTCGCTGTCGTCCATCGCCTCGGCGGCGGGGCCGCGCAGGTTGATGAGCGCCGCCTCGTCGACCTCGTCGCAGCGCGGGCGCGTCTCGCTCGCCAGCAGCGCGCCCGCGGCGAGCGGCGGGACATAGCCCGGCAGGTCGCCCCGGCTCGCCTGGCCTGCCCCCTCGACATGGAGCCACAGGAAGCCCGGCCCCGCGTAGGCGGCGGCCTCCTGCGGGGGGAGTTCGGCGAGGGTTCCGTTGTGGTTCACCAGCGCCGTCAGGCGGGGCGGGTCGGCGGGCTGGCTCATGCCGAAGCTGTTAGCCCTACCTAGCGCGGCGCGGCAAGCGGCGGATGGGTCAGAAGTAGCGCGCGCTCGCGATCGCCGCGCCTTCGGCCAGCGCGGCGAGCTTGGCCCAGACGATCTCGGGATCGAGGCTGTTGCTCCCCGCGTGGACCGAGAAGCCGCAATCCACCCCTGCCATCACCCGCTCGCGCCCGAGGAGGTCGGCATAGCGGGCAATGCGCTGGGCGATCAGTTCCGGGTGCTCGATATAGGGCGACTGGGGCTCGACCATGCCGGGGCACAGGATCTTGTCTTGCGGAAGCGGGTTTTGCTCGAAGAAGGCGAATTCGTGGGCGTGGCGGGGGTTCGCGCCCTCCAGCAGCACGGTGCGCGGCTTGGCCTGCCACACGATGTCGGCGATCTCGCCGAGCGCGACGTCGCAGTGGTGCGGGCCCGGGTAGTTGCCCCAGCACAGGTGCATCCGCAGCTGCTCCGCCGGGATGTTGGCGACCGCGTGATTGAGCGCGGCGATGTTCATGCCGATGCGCTTGCGGAATTCCTCGGTCGAGAGATGCGTGAACTGCACGTGGCGGCCCATCGCGAGGTCGGGGCAGTCCACCTGGAGCGTGATCCCGGCGGCGGCGATGGTCTCGTATTCATGGCGCAGGCCTTCGGCGAGGGCAAAGACGTACTCCTCGTCGCTCGCATAGAACTGATTGGGGAAGAACAGCGCGGTGACACCGGGCGAGGCGGCCGACATGAAGGTGGCGTGGCCGTTCGCCAGCCGCTTCAGCCGCTCGGCGTCGATGCGCGGGGCCTCCATGTCGATCACTGCGATGGGCGCGGTGCAGGCCGGGGCGGAGCGCTTGGCGCGGCCCTTGTTGCCGAAGACCTGCGCCTTGGCCCCGGGAAAGTCCTCGAGGTCGGCGAACTCGTATTGCCCGGCCTCGCCGCCGAAGCCCGAGAGGCGATGCTTGATGTAGGTCGCGTAGGAGGGCTTCGATTGCTCGCCGTCGTTGACGATGCTCACCCCCGCCTCGATCTGGCGGCGGATGACGTAGGCGGTCGCCTCCTCCACCGCGGCGCCGAAGGCCTCTTCCGACACCGCCTCCCCGCCCTCGCGCGCGAAGACGAGGTCCAGCAGGGCCTCGGGGCGCGGCAGGCTGCCGACATGGGTGGTGAGGAAGCGGTCGGTGGTCATGCGGGGGTTCCTGATGCGAGGAAGGCGGCGAGGGCGGCGTTGAAGGCGCCCGGGTTGTCGGCGTTGGCGAGGTGGCCCGCCCCGGCGATCTCGATGTGCCGCGCGCGCGGCGCGGCGGCGGCGAGCGCCCGCGCGCAGGCGCGCCGCCACGGCGTGTCGTGCTCGCCCGTCATGGCGAGGACCGGCATGGGCAGGCCCGCAAGCGCCTCGCGCGGCAGGCCGGGGGCTTCGGTGGGGGCGAGCAGGTCGCGCCCGTCGTAGTCGGCGAGGATCTCGGCGACGAGCGCCGCGGCGGCCGGGGTGCGGGTCTGCATCAGCGGATGAGCGCTCCACGCGGCCCGGAACCCCGCGAGGTCGCCGGCGGCGACGAGCGCCCTCAGCTGCGCGAGGTCGATCACCTCCTCGCGCGGCACCAGCGCCGGGAGCGGCGCGCCCGCGAGCGCGAGGTGCGTGACCCGCGCGGGCGCCAGCAGCGCCGCCCCGAGCGCCGCGACCGCGCCCTGCGAGAGGCCGGCGAGGGCGAAGCGTTCGAGGCCCAGCGCATCGGCGATGGCGAGGATGTCCTCCGCCTCGCGCGCCAGATCGGGCGGCGCGGTGGCGCGGCCCTGCCCGCGGCGGTCGGGCATGACGAGGAAATGGCTGGCGGCGAGCCCCTCGACCTGCGGGCGCCACATGCGGTGATCGAGGGTCCAGCCGTGGAGGAGGATCAGCGGCGCCCCCTCGCCGGCCGTCGCGATCGGCAGGGTGCCGCCCGCGACGCGGACCTGCCGGCGCGCGGGCTCGTGCGGGGAGGGGACGCGCACAGCAAGCATTGCAGGCGCGCCCCCCGTGCCTCAGGCCGCTTCGGCGGCCCGAAACGGGTTGTTGTTGTGATGCTGACCCGCGAGCCAGCGCTTGAGTTCCGCATGGGCCGAGGCACGGCGCTCGGCATCCAGCGGCGTGGCGCGCGGGTCGTCATGGGTGAACTCGAGGATCATGCCATTGGGATCGGTGACATAGAGCGAGCGGCAGTAGCCGTGCTCGAGCACATAGGTCTGCGGCTCGACGATGCCGGCGGCGGCGATGCGCCTGGCGAGCTCCGCCTGCCCGTCCTCGTCGACGTGGAGCGCGATATGGATGAAGGGGCTCGCGGGCATCTCGGGGCCGAACTCGGCCTGGTCCTCGGGGTCGGCAAACTGGAAGAAGGCGAGCGCGCTGCCGTCGGCGAGCTCGAAGAAGCAGTGGCAATAGGTCCGCTCCTTGCCGAACAGCTCGTCCTTCTCGCAATAGGTCGCCATCAGGGGGAAGCCGAGCACGTCCTCGTAGAAGGCGCGCGTCGCCTCGAGGTCCTTCGTCACATAGGCGGTGTGGTGGAGGCGGTTGGCAAGGATCTTCTGGGTCATCGTGCTTTCTCCCTGTCTCGATCAGGCCGCGAGCCTGGCGGCTATTTGAGCGACGTTTGCCCCCTGGAATCGCGCGCCGGCAAGCTCGTTGTCGCTGGGCATCCGGCTGCCGTCATTGCCGGCCAGCGTCGAGGCGCCATAGGGCGTGCCGCCGCTCACCTCGCCCATCTCGCTGTTGCCTTCGAAGGTGTAGGGCAGGCCGACGATCACCATGCCGTGATGCAGCAGCGTGGTGTGGAAGGAGGTGATGGTCGTCTCCTGCCCGCCGTGCTGGCTGGCGGTGGAGACGAACACGCTCCCGACCTTCCCGACCAGCGCCTTGGCGAACCACAGGCCCCCGGTCTGATCGAGGAAGTTCCTCATCTGCGCGGCCATGTTGCCGAAACGGGTGGGGGTGCCGAAGATGATCGCATCGTAGTCAGCAAGTTCATCCGGGGTTGCAATCGGAGCCTGCTGATCGAGCTTCATCCCGGCACCCCTGGCGACCTCATCGGACACCAGCTCGGGAACGCGCTTGACCTGGACCTCGGTGCCGGGGACGCTGGCGGCGCCCTCCGCCACGGCGGCGGCCATCGCCTCGATATGTCCGTAGCTCGAATAGTAGAGCACCAGCACCTTGGTCATCGCGCGCAATCCTTAGAACCTGTAGCCCACCTCGACCCCGTAGCGCCGCGGACGGGCGCGGAACACGAAGCCGCCGGGGGAGAATTCGGCGTTGTAGATCTCGTTGAAGAGGTTGCTGGCGAAGGCCGTCACCGACACCCCGCCGCCGAAGGTCAGCCCGGCGCGCGCATCGACGATGTCGACGGGATCGCGCACGGTGGTGTTGAACGGCTCCCACCAGGTCCGCCCGGTGCGGCGGTAGTCGACCCGCAGCAGCGCATCGAGGTTGTCCGACACGGGCCCGGCATACTGCGCGCCGAGGTTCAGGGTGTAGCGCGAGATCTGCGGCGCCTCGTTGCCGATCACGGAAGGGTCGGGGAAGGCCTTGATCTCGCTGTCGGTCACCCCGATCGCGGCGTTGACGTCGAAGTTCGGGGCCACCCGCGCGCTCGCCTCCAGCTCGAACCCGTTGATCCGCGTCTCGGGGATGTTGCCGAGGTTCTGGGTCGAGGACTGGGCGAGGAAGACGAAGAAATAGGAGTTCTCCGACTTGGTGGTGTAGGCCGCGCCCGCGAGGCGCACCGGGCCGATCTGCGCCTTGGCGCCCACCTCGAAGGTGTCGGCGGTCTCGGCCTGGAAGATGTCGCCCACGCCGACGATGCCGTTGTTCACCGCCTCCGCGCCCACGCCCGTCTGGTTGAACCCGCCCGAGCGGAAGCCCCGCGAATAGCCGCCATAGATCGTGAGATCCCGGCTCGGCTCGTAGGTGAGCGTGATCTTGGGCTGCCAGTCGTCGAACACCGCGGTGCGCACCTCGCCGCTCTGCGCCTGCGGCACCCCGGGCACCACCGGCAGGAAGCCCTGCGGGGTGAGCGTCGTCTGGCGCCGCCGGTCGCGGTCGTAGCGCAGGGAGGCGTCGACGCGCAGCTGCTCCGACAGCTCGTAGCCCGCATTGGCGAACAGCGCCCAGGCGAAGTTCTCCTGCCCGTCGGCGAGATAGGAGAACTGCGGGTTCAGCGGGTTGGTCGAAGGGGAACGGAACACCGGGAAGACGCCGTTGCCGGTGTCGATCATGTTGCCGGTGGAGATGAAGCGCGTGGTGTCGACCAGATAGCCGCCGACCATCCAGTTGAACCGGCGCCCGTCCTCGGGTGAGGCGAGGCGCACCTCCTGGCTGAAGGCCTTCACGTTGAGATACTGGCTCTGGTTGAGGTCGAAGCCGTTGCCGGGGCCGAAGATCGCCTCGAAGAGGTTGAAGAAGAAGCTCTCGGGGATCGGCAGGAAGTCGAAGGCGTCGCCGGTCAGGATTTCCTTCAAGGTATCGTAGGACGAGATCGAGGTCAGCACCGCGTTGTCGCCCGCATATTCGACCTTGAGCGCGACGTTGTAGATGTCGCGGTCGTTCTGCCCCGGGTTGTTGACCCGCACCGGCGCGACCGTGTTCACGTCGTCGACGATGTTGTAGTAGAGCCCCTGGGTGCGCAGCTGGTTCATGCTGCCGCGCAGGTCGAAGGTCAGCCGGTCGGTCGCCTCGACCAGGAGGTTGGCGCGCAGGGAGAAATCCTCGACCGGGTCGGCATCCTCGCCGAGGAAGGTGTTGGGGATGAAGCCGCTGGTCTCGTAATAGGAGCCCGCCACGCGGAACTTGACGTTCTCGGCCAGCGGCCCGCTGATCCCGCCGCGCAGGTAGTAGCCGAAGCCGTTGTCGATCCCGGCGGTGAGGTTGCCGGACAGCTCGTCGGTCGGGGCCTTGGTGGTGATGATGATCGCCCCGCCGATCGCGTTGCGCCCGTAGAGGCCGCCCTGCGGGCCCTTGAGCACCTCGATCTGCTCGATGTCGAACAGCTCCTGGTTGAATTGCGCGGGGTTCACCTGCTGCACGCCGTCGACGATCACCGCCACCGAGGGCTCGGAATTGCGGTTCTGGGTGATGCCGCGGATGATGACGAAGGCGTTGCCGGCGTTCTGGGTCTCGACGAGGTTGACGTTGGGGGTGAGCGCGATGAAGTCCGCCGGGCGCTCGATCCCGGCATTGCGGATCGCTTCCGAATCGAAGGCGGTGACGGCGGCCGGGGTGTCCTGGAGCGCGGTCGAGCGGCGCAGGCCGGTGACGAGGATGCCCTGGTCCTCGGCGGCTGCTCCGGCGGGCGCGTCCTGCGCGGCGAGCGGTGCCGCGGCGAGGGCGCTCGCGGCCAGCGCGATGGTGCTGACAAGCCTGCGACCGGCAGGGCTCTGGCCCGTGAACCTCATAACTCTCTCCCCTGTAAGCGCTCGCGCGCCGCTTTCTCTGGCGACCCCTCCCGCGTCCGGACTATGAAATTCGCAATGCGAAGTCAACTTCGATATGCGAAACACATTAGGTGTGGCGGCTCGGCAACGAGCGCGCGTCGGTGGGACGACGGCAGGTGGGCACCAGCCCTCGCTCACTGGGGTGCAGGCGCTCCATAGGGTGCGGTCGGAGCGGTGTCGCGGTGCGGCTTTCTGTCGTCATCCCAGCGACAGCTGGGACCCAAGGCGGCGAGCGCCGCGCCATGAGGCCCGGGGCCCCAGCTTTCGCTGGGGTGACGGAGAAGACTGCGTTTCGATTGAAGGTGGCGCCCCCTCAGGGCCGCAGCGCCGCCTCGAGTGTCGGCCAGCGCTTCAGCGCCGCCTCGATCTCGCCCGCGGCCCCGCGCAGCAGGGGGAGGCGGGTGCGGACCAACTCGTCCTGCGAGATGCGTGTGGTCGAGGTCGAGCAGTTGATGCTCGCGATCACTCGCCGGCTTTGGCCGAAGATCGGCACCGCCACCGAGACGATGCCGTAATCCAGCTCGTCGAGCGCCGAATCGTAGCCCCGCTCGGCGACGAGCGCGAGCCGCTCCGCCAGCGCGGCGCCATCGGTGACGGTGCGCTCGGTGAAGCGCTGGAACGGCGCGCGGGCGACGAGCGCGGCGCGCTCCGCCTCGGGCAGGTGCGCGGCGAGCGCCTTGCCGAGCGAGGTCGCGTGGAAGGGAAAGCGCGTGCCCACCCCCGCCGCGACGCGGAAGCGCCGGTCGGTCGAGACGTGGGCGACGTAGAGGATCTCCATGCCCGCCAGCACCGCGAGGCTGGCGCTGTCGCCGGTCTGGTCGCGCAGCGACTGGAGGGGCGGCAGCACCACCTGCTCGATCTGCATCGAGGCGAGGAAGGCCGAGCCGATCGTCAGCACCGCCGGGCGGAGCAGGAACTTGCGCTCGTGCTGGCCGACATAGCCGAGCTCCACCAGCGTGATGAGGCAGCGGCGCGCCACCGCGGGCGGCAGGCCCGTCTTGGCGGCGACCTCGGAGAGGGTCATCTCCGGGTGGTCCTCGTCGAAGGCCTTGAGGACCCGCAGGCCCCGTTCGAGCGTCGAGAGGAATTCGGGGTCCTTCGCGCCCCGGTCGTCGGCCTCAGCCCCTGCGGATCCCATGCACCGGCCTTTCGATGGAGCGGCGGATCGCCGCGTCGTCGGCCCCCAATAGGGGCGGCGCGGTGACAGAGTCCATCCGTGCGCCGTCGAAGCTCACGGGGAAGCGGATCGTGCGGAACTCGCCCTTCGGCCCCGCAGGGTCGGCGACCTCAAGGCCGAGCACCCTCGCCTGCTCGGTGGCGAGCACCTCGGCGCTGTCCTGGACGGGGGAGTTGGGCACCTCGCGGCGGGTCAGCTCGGCGGTCCAGTGGTCGCGCGGCTGGCATGCAAAGATCGGCGCGAGGAAGGCGACGACGTCCTCGTAATGGGCGATGCGCGCCTCGCGACTGGTGAATTCGGGACGCTCCAGCATGTCGGGCTGGCCGACCGCCGCGGCGAGGTTCTCCCAGAACTTGGGCGGGGAGGACATGTGCAGCGCCAGCCACTTGCCGTCCGCGCACTGGAAGACATAGCTCTGCGAGACGTGGGGGCGGCTGTAGGGCCCCATGACCTCGCCGGCGGAGAGCAGGTGGGTGAAATCGTCGAGGTTGAAGTGGCACATGGCCTCGAACATCGAGGTCTCGACCACCCGGCCCCTGCCCGTCGCGTGGCGCTCGTTGAGCGCGGCGAGGATGCCCAATGCGGTGTAGAAGCCGGTCATGGCATCGGCGATCGCCGGGCCGACGACGCGCGGGTGCTCGGGATTGACGAGGAGCCTCAGGAAGCCGCTCGCGGCCTGGGCGACGGTGTCGAAGGCGGGGCGGTCGCGGTCCGGCCCCTCGCTGCCGAAGCCGGAGATGGAGGCATAGACGAGCCGCGGGTTGATCGCCTGGAGCCGCGCGGCGTCGACCTTCAGCCGATCCGCGACGCCGGGGCGGAAGTTCTGGATGAAGACGTCGGCGTCCTCCACGAGCCGGTCGAGGACGGCGAGATCTTCGGGGGTCTTCGGGTCGATGGTGACCGAGCGCTTGTTCCGGTTGTAGGTTTGGAAGTGCGGGGAGTAGAGTTCGCCCTTGAAGCTGCGGAAGGGATCGCCGGTGCCCGGCTGCTCGACCTTGATGACGTCCGCGCCCATGTCGGCGAGCAGCATTCCGGCGGCGGGCCCGGTGATGAAGGTGCCCATCTCGAGCACGGTAATCCCTGCAAGCGGTCTCGCCGTCATCCCACACATCCTGCTTGATCTTGCCATGACACGCCTCACGTGTATGGTCTTCGCATAACGAAATCAACTTCGAATAACGAAAAGGCGGTTCTCATGCGCATCGGCAAGCAGGATAATGCGGTCACCTCCATCTGCACCTCGGATGCGGCGAGCATCACCGTGCGCGGGCTGGACCTGTGCTCAGAGGTGATCGGCCATGTCGATTTCACAAGCTACTTCTGGCTGCTGGTGACGGGCACCATGCCCACCCCGCCGCAGAAGGCGCTGGCCGACGCGGTGCTCTGCGCGATCGCCGAGCACGGCCTGGTGCCCTCCGTCGTCGCCACCCGCATGACCTATGCCGCCGCGCCCGAGGCCTTCCACGGCGCGGTCGCCGCGGGTCTGCTCGGCTGCGGGAGCGTGGTGCTGGGGAGCGCCGAGGTGGCGGGCCGCTTCTATGCGCAGGTGGTCGCCGAGGCGCAGGACGGCGACCCGGCGGCCGCCGCCACGGCCGCGGTCAAGGCGCTGCGGGCGGAGAAGAAGGCGATCCCCGGCTTCGGCCACCCCCAGCACTCGGGCGGCGACCCGCGCGCGCACCGGCTGCTGGCGCTCGCCGAGGAACACGGGATGGAAGGGCCGCATATCGCCATGCTGCACACCATCGAGGCGGTGCTGCCCGAGGCGATCGGCCGCTCGCTGCCGATCAACGTCAACGGCGCGATCCCCGCGGTGATGCTCGACGCGGGCTTCCCGCTCGCGGCCCTGAAGGGCATCTCGCTCCTCGCCCGCACCGCGAGCCTCATCGCCCACCTCCAGGAGGAGACCGAGCGGCCGATCGGCTTCATCATGAGCGGCGCGGCGGCCGAGCGGATCGGGTTCGACAGCGGGTCGGACTAGGGCGCTTGATCCCGCGCCCCCGCCGCGCCACTGTCGGGCCAAGGCACAAGGGGACGCGGGCATGATCGGACGGCATTTCATCTCACTCGCGGCATTGCTGGCGGCCGCCCCCGCACTGGCCGACGCGCCGTTGCCGATGGCCGAGACCGAAGTCGCCGCTCCCGCCCTTCCCCCGATCCTCTCCCCCCGCGAGCGCGCCGAGGTCGAGAACCGCATCCTCGCCGAACGCCTCGACACGCTGATCCCGCAGATCATGCGCGCCGAGGGTATCGACCTGTGGCTGCTGGTCGCGCGCGAATATTTCGAGGAGCCGGTGGTCGCGACCATGCTCGATGCCGAGAACATGCACGCGCGGCGTCGCACCATCCTCATCTTCCACGATCCCGGCGAGGGGCGGCCCGTGGAACGCCTCACCGTCAGCCGCTACGGCCTCGGCGGGCTCTTCGCCCCGGCCTGGAACCCCGACGCGCAGCCCGACCAGTGGCAGGCGGTCGCGGACCTGATCGCCGCGCGCGATCCGGCAAAGATCGCGATCAACTCCAGCGACCTCTACCAGTTCGCCGACGGCATGACGCTGAGCCAGTACGACCGCTTCATGTCCGCCCTGCCCCCTGCGCTCCACGAGCGGGTGGTGAGCGGCGAGGGCCTCGCGATCCGCTGGCTGGAGACGCGCACGCCGGCGGAGATGGAACTCTATCCCACCGTCATGCGGATCGCCCATGCGGTGATCGGCGAGGCCTTTTCGAGGAAGGTCATCACACCCGGGGTGACCACCGCCGAGGAGGTGCAGTGGTGGTATCGCGACCGCCTGATGCAGCTCGGCCTGACGCCGTGGTTCCACCCTTCCGTCGCTATCCAGCGGCAGGGGCGCGAGGGGATGCTCGAGGGCGACGAGGTGATCCGCCCCGGCGATCTCCTCTGGACCGATTTCGGCATCACCTATCTGCGGCTTAACACCGACACCCAGCATCTCGCTTATGTGCTGAAGCCCGGCGAGACGGAGGCGCCGGCGGGGCTGCGCGCGGGACTCGCGAACTCGAACCGCGTGCAGGATTTCCTCACCCGCGCCTTCAAGGTCGGCCGCAGCGGCAACGAGGCGCTGGCGATCGCGCGGGCCGAGGCGATCGCGGCGGGGCTCGATCCTTCGATCTATTCGCACCCCATCGGCTATCACGGCCACGGCGCGGGGCCGAGCATCGGGTTTTGGGACAATCAGGAGGCCGACCCGCGGGGCGCGGGGCCGATCCGGGCGAACACCGCCTGGTCGATCGAACTCACCTCCTATGCCGCCGTGCCCGAATGGGGCGGCCAGCGCGTCGACTTTCGCACCGAGGAGGACGCCTTCTTCGACGGGACGAGCGTGCGCTACATCGACGGGCGGCAGACGGAGATTACGCTGATCCCCTCGGACTGAAGGGCCCCCTCTCCTCGGAACAGGGCTCCGCTCACTTCCGGCTCGACGACCCCACCCCGCGCGTGCGGGTCTGCACGCGGTACACGTCGGAGACCGCGGTGATGTAGAGCTCCGAGAGGTCCGCCCCGCCCCAGGCGAGGTTGGTGGCGCGCTGCGGCGTCTCCAGCCGCTCCAGCCGCACGCCCCTCGCGGGGTCGACCACGCAGATGCCGCCCGGGCAGGTCATGTAGACGATGCCCCCGGCGTCCACCCGCACCCCGTCGACCGCGCCCTGCTTCTCCTTGTCGGTGAGATCAACCACGAGGCGCCTGTTTGCGGCGCTCCCGTCGGCGGCGATGTCGTAGGCCCACAGCGTCTGGGTCGCGCTGTCGGCGACATAGAGCACCCGCTCGTCCGGCGAGAAGGCGAGGCCGTTGGGCCTGTCCAGCGCGGAGTCGATCAGCACCATCCGCCCGCTCGCCTCGTCGAAGGCGAAGACGCCCGAGAAACCGAGCTCGTTCTCGCGCTGCACGCCCTCGTAGGGGGTCCTGAGGCCATAGGGCGGGTCGGTGAAGAAGATCATCCCGTCCGCCTGCCGCACCACGAGATCGTTGGGGCTGGAGAGGCGCTTGCCCTCGTAGGCTTCGACGATCACCTGCCGCCCGCCCTCGGGCGTCCAGCGGGTGACGGCGCCGCTGCCGTGCTCGGCGTTGAGGAGCTGGCCCTCGCGGTCGAAGGTGTGGCCGTTCGCCATCGCCGACGGGGTGTAGAGCACCTGCGGCGGGCCCTCTCCCGGGGTCATGACGTGGACGGTGTCGCCGGGAATGTCGCTGAAGATCAGCCGCGTGCCGTCCCACACCGGGCCTTCGGTGAAGGTGTAGCCGGTCGCGACCCGTTCGAGACTGCCGGGGACGAAGTGCGATGCGGCCGCCTCGCTCGGGGCGGCGGCACCCTCCTGCGCCTCCGCGCCAGCCGTGCCCGCCGCCAGCAGCACCCCGGCCGCGATCATCGTCCACGCCTTGCCCATCGCCTGTTCTCTCCCGTCTCGTCGCACGCCGAGACTGCCTCGCCTTGCGGCGGGATGCCAGCACTTTTGAGGGGAACCGTTGCCCTTGCATGGCGGGCGCGCGGGGGGCATGGGGGCGCCAGACAGGAGAGACACCCCGATGCGTCAGATCGACCACTTCATCGTCGGCGAAACGCCTACCCCCACCCGCAAGCACCGGGTCTGGAACCCCTCGACCGGCGAGGTGCAGGCCGAGGTTGCGCTCGGCGACGCGGCGCTGCTCGCCCGGGCGGTGGAGACCGCCAGGCGCGTCCAGCCCGGCTGGGCCGCCACCAACCCCCAGCGCCGCGCGCGGGTGATGTTCGCCTTCAAGGAGCTGGTCGAGGCCAACATGCAGGACCTCGCCGAGATGCTCGCCTCAGAGCACGGCAAGACCGTGCCCGATGCCAAGGGCGACGTGCAGCGCGGGCTCGAGGTGATCGAATATGCCTGCGGCCTCCCGCAGATCATGAAGGGCGAATACACTCACGGCGCGGGGCCGGGGATCGATGTCTATTCGATGCGCCAGCCGCTCGGCATCGGCGCTGGCATCACGCCGTTCAACTTCCCGGCGATGATCCCGATGTGGATGTTCGGGATGGCCTGCGCGGCGGGCAATGCCTTCATCCTCAAGCCCAGCGAGCGCGATCCCTCGGTGCCGGTGCGCCTTGCCGAACTGTTCCTCGAGGCCGGGGCCCCTGAGGGCCTGCTCCAGGTCGTCCACGGCGACAAGGAGATGGTCGACGCGATCATCGACCACCCCGACATCGCCGCGATCAGCTTCGTCGGCTCGTCGGACATCGCGCAATATATCTACGCGCGCGGCTCGGCGAACAACAAGCGGGTGCAGGCCTTCGGCGGCGCGAAGAACCACGGCATCGTCATGCCCGACGCCGATCTCGACCAGGTGGTGAACGACCTCGCGGGCGCGGCCTTCGGCTCGGCGGGCGAGCGCTGCATGGCGCTGCCCGTGGTGGTGCCGGTGGGCGAGGACACGGCCGAGCGCCTGCGCGAGAAGCTCATCCCCGCGATCCATGCCCTGCGCATCGGCGTCTCGACCGATCCCGACGCCCATTACGGCCCCGTCGTCACGCCCGAGCACAAGGCGCGGATCGAGCAGTGGATCACCACCGCCGAGGAAGAGGGCGCCGAGATCGTCAGCGACGGGCGCGGCTTCACGCTGCAAGGGCACGAGAAGGGCTTCTTCGTCGGCCCCACCCTGATCGACCGGGTGACCCCGCAGATGAAGTCCTACCAGGAGGAAATCTTCGGCCCCGTCCTTCAGATCGTGCGCGCGACCGATTTCGAGCACGCCGTGCGCCTGCCGAGCGAGCACCAGTACGGCAACGGCGTCGCGATCTTCACCCGCAACGGCCACGCCGCGCGCGAGTTCGCGGCGCGGGTGAACGTCGGGATGGTGGGCATCAACGTGCCGATCCCGGTGCCGGTCGCCTACCACTCCTTTGGCGGGTGGAAGCGCTCGGGCTTCGGCGACATCGACCAGTACGGTGTCGAGGGGCTGCGGTTCTGGACCAAGAACAAGAAGGTGACGCAACGCTGGCCGGACGGTGGCGGCGACGGCAGCAACGCCTTCGTCATTCCGACGATGGGATGAGGCCGATGCGCAAGCTCCCCCTCCTCGCCCCCGCCCTGCTCCTCGCCGCCTGCGGGCAGCAGCAGGCGGACGACGCCGCGCCCGCGCCCACACCCGAGCCGGTCGCCCCTGCCGCCACCCCCGCCGCCACGCCGTCTCCGGAGGCGTCCGAGATCGCGCAGGGCCAGATCCCCGCGCGCTACCACGGGGTGTGGGACGCGGCCTCGGGCTCGTGCCATCCCGCCTCCGACCTCAGGGTCGAGATCGAGGCGCGGCAGATCCTCTTCTACGAGAGCCTCGGCGAGGTCACCGGCATGAGCAGCCGGGGCGATGATGCCGTCGCCGAACTGGCGATGGAGGGCGAGGGCGAGCGCTGGACCCGATCGCTGCGCATGACCCTCACGGGCTCGCCGCCCAATGAGCGGCTGGTGCTCGCGGACGCGCTGGAGACGCCCCGCGGGGATCCGATCCCCCTCGCCCGCTGTCCGCGGTAAAATGGCAACACCTTCGGCTTGGCTCACGCCGAGAACGGACTGGCGTCTCGGAATGGCCACATTCTGTTCCTAGGCGCGAGCCATGGAGAGTCGCAAGAACGTCAAGGCCACCGCCCTGGTGCTGGCCGGAAAGCGATCCGGCATGCTCGACCCGCTCGCCGCGCGCGCGGGGGTAGCACAAAAGGCGGTGGTCCCGATCGCCGGCGTGCCGATGATCGAAAGGGTTGTCCGCCAGGTCGCCGCCTGCCGCGAGATTGGCGCGATCCGCATCGTTGCGCACGAGATCGAGGAGATTGCCGCTCTGCCCACCATCGCGGCGCTCGCGGCCGAGGGCCGGCTGACCTTCGCCGCAGCCCGGCACAACCTCGTCGACAGCGTGTTCTCGGGGGCCGAGGGCGCGGCCTTCCCGCTGGTGATCACCACCGCCGACAACTGCCTCGTCACGCCCGAGGGCTACAGCGAGTTCGTCGCCGGGTGCCGCGCCGCTGGGGCCGAGGGCGCGGCGGGGCTGGCGCGCAAGGAAGACGTGCAGGCCGCCGACCCCCAGGGGCAGCAGCGCTTCTACCAGTTCCGCGACGGCGGCTATTCCAATTGCAACCTCTACTGGATCGGCCACGCCGGCGCGCTGCAAGCGGCCGAAATCTGGCGCGGGGGCGGGCAGTTCGTGAAGTTCCCGGTGAGGATCATCAAGGCCTTCGGCGTGATGAACCTGATCCGCTTCTGGCGCGGCAACGGCACCAAGGAGAAGCTCTTCGCCCAGATCTCGCGCCGCTTCGGCCTGAAGCTGGTGCCGGTGGTGCTGTCCGACGGGCACTATGCGATCGACGTCGACAACGAAACGACCTTTGCGGTGACGGAAAAAGTCCTTATCTGGCGCGAGCGCGAGGCGGTCTCCCCACCGCGCAAGACCGCCGCCTCCTGAGTTTTCCACCCCGCAAGAAAGGCCACCGTGAAGCGGGTTTTCGCCAACATGGGCTGGCTGCTGGGCGGGCGCGGGTTCAACGCGGTCCTCAGCCTCGTCTACCTCGCGATCGCCGCCCGCACGCTGGGGACCGAGGGCTTCGGCCACTTCGCGCTAATCATCGCGCTGGGGCAGGCGGTGACCGGCTTCTCCAGCTTCCAGACCTGGCAGTTCATCGTGCGCTGGGGGGCCGATCCCGACAAGCCGGGCATCGACATCGCCCGCGCGCGGGAGGCGACGGGCTTCGCCGTGGCGCTCGACGGGCTCTCGATCGTGGTCGGCACGCTCGCCTCGGCGGTGCTGGTGCTGACCGCGCAGGCGTGGCTCGACGTGCCGGGCGAGCTTCTGGGCCTGACCTTCGCCTATTGCGTGGTCTCGCTGCTGGCGATCCGCACCACGCCGACGGGGATGCTGCGCCTCCATTCCGAATACGGCAAGGCGACCGGGGCCGAGGCGGTGCAGCCGGTGATCCGGGCCGGCGGCGCGGTGCTCGCCTGGTGGTTCATGCCCGACGTGACCGGCTTCATCCTCGCCTTCGCCGTCTCCGAAATCGCCACCGCCATCGCCCTGTGGGTGGTCGCCGCGCGCGTCCAGCCCGTCAGCCTCGCCTCCGTGAGCCTGCGCAAGATTCCCGCGCGCCACCGCGACGCTTGGGGTTTCGTGCTCTCGACCAACATGTCGGGGAGCCTCGCGGTGGCGGGCAAGCAGGTGATGATCCTGCTGGTCGGCACCTTCGGCGGGGCCTATCTCGCGGGCGGTTTCCGAATCGCGAACCAGCTGGGTCAGGCGCTGATCGCGCTCGCGCAGACCATCTCCAAGGCGATCCTTCCCGAGCTCGTGCAATCGCGCGACGGGGCGGTGGAGATGGCGCGGCGCATGGCCAACATCGCCGCCATCGCCGGGGTGACGGCGGTGGTCACCGCCATCCTGTTCGGCCGCCCCGGCCTCGCGCTGATCGCGGGGGAAGAGTTCACCGGCTTCTACTGGGCGATGATCATTCTCTCGATCGCCGGCGCGGTCGAGCTGGTGGGGGCGAGCCTCGAATCCTTGCTGATCTCGGCCGGCAAGGCGCATGTCGCCTTCCTCGTCCGCCTGTTCCCGACGATCCTCGCGCTGTCGATGCTGGGGCTGGCAATCGACTGGAAGGGTGCGCAGGGTGCCGGCTTCGCGGTGCTCGGGTCGAGCCTCCTCACGGTGGTCGGCTTCTACGTCGCGATCGTGAACCTCAAGCAGTTCCGGCTGGTGGTGGAGCCGGAGCATGAGGGGGCGGACCAGCGGCCCGCGAAGTAATTCGCTATCAGCCACCTGCGGTGGCGCAGACCCCCCGCCCCACCTCCCCACCCGGCCACCACAACATAGTGGTACTATTGGTGGCCGGGTGGGGAGGTGGGGCGGGGGGGTCTGCGGTTCGCGCTAGCGAACCTTAAGATTCATACGCCAGCCTCGGCTTGCGCGCCGCGGCGGCCTCGTCGAGGCGGCGGCGGGGGGCGTAGTAGGGAGCCTGCTTGAGGGCCTCGTCGCCCGCCAGCGCGCGCTCCACGACACCCCGGAAGGCGGCGATGAACTGGTCGATCGCGGCCTTGCTCTCGGTCTCGGTCGGCTCGACCAGCATCGCGCCGTGGACCACCAGCGGGAAATAGACCGTCATCGGGTGGTAGCCCTCGTCGATCAGGCCCTTGGCGACGTCCAGCGTGGACAGGCCATTGGTGAAGTCCCTGTCGCCGAACAGCGCCTCGTGCATGCAGGGCCCGCTGGCGCCGAAGGGGGCGTGGAGAATATCCTCCATGCTGCGCAGGATGTAGTTGGCGTTGAGCACCGCGTCCTCGGCGACCTGCTTGAGGCCGTCCGCCCCGTGGCTGAGCATGTAGGTGAGCGCGCGGGTGAACATCCCCATCTGCCCGTGGAAGGCGGTCATGCGGCCGAAGCTCGCCCCGCCCTCGGCGCGGTTCTCCTCCTCCTCGACGAGGGCGAAGGCGCCGTCCGCCTGCCGGCGCACGAAGGGCAGCGGGGCGTAGGGCGCGAGCGCCTCGGACAGCACCACCGGCCCCGAGCCCGGCCCGCCCCCGCCGTGCGGCGTCGAGAAGGTCTTGTGGAGGTTGATGTGCATGGCATCGACCCCGAGATCGCCCGGGCGCACCTTGCCGACGATGGCGTTGAAGTTCGCCCCGTCGCAATAGACGTAGCCGCCGACGGCGTGGACGGCATCGGCGATCTCGCGGAAGTCCTTCTCGAAGAGGCCGCAGGTGTTTGGGTTGGTGATCATCACCGCAGCGACGTCCGGACCAAGGCGGGCCTTCAGCGCCGCCACATCGACCCGGCCCTCGGGCGTCGCGGGGATGTCCTCGACGCGGTAATTGGCGAAGGCGGCCGTGGCGGGATTGGTGCCGTGGGCGCTCTCGGGCACCAGCACCACCTCGCGCGCGTCACCGCGGGCCTCGTGCGCGGCGCGGATCGCGAGAATGCCGCACAGCTCGCCGTGGGCGCCCGCCTTGGGGCTCATGGCCACGGCCGGCATCCCGGTGAGGGTGCACAGCCACTCGCCCAGCTGGTGGATCACCTCCAGCGCGCCCTGCACCGCGTTCTGCGGCGCGAGGGGGTGGATGTCGGCGAAGCCGGGGAGCCGCGCGACCTTCTCGTTGAGGCGCGGGTTGTGCTTCATCGTGCACGAGCCGAGCGGGAAGAAGCCGAGGTCGATGCCGTAGTTCTGGCGCGACAGGCGCGTGTAGTGGCGCACCGTCTCGGGCTCGGTCAGGCCGACGAGGCCGATGGGCTCGCTCCTCGCAAGGCTGCCGAGACGGGACGGGGCGCTGTCGTCCACCGGCGGCAGGTCGACGCCGGTCACGTCGGCGCGGCCGATCTCGAAGAGCAGCGGCTCCTCCAGCATCAGCGCGCGGTTGCCGGTGACGGTGGCGGGGCCGGAGTGGAGGCCGTCGGCGGGGGTCATCTCGGGCTTCCAGCCGGAAGTGTTGGGGGCGTTCACTGGGCGCTCTCCTTGATGGCGGGCTCGAGCTCTGCGGCGAGGCGCTCGATATCCTCTTCGGTGGTCGTCTCGGTCACGGCGACGAGCAGCGCGTGCTCCAGCGCCTCGACGCCGGGGTAGAGCCGCCCGAGCGACACCCCGCCGAGCACGCCGCGGTCGGCAAGGTCGCGCACGATCTCGCGCGCGGGCTTGCCGCCCAGCATCAGCGTAAACTCGTTGAAGAAGGCCTCGTTGAGCACCTTCACCCCCGGCACCCTGGCGAGCCGGTCGGCGGCCAGGCAGGCGAGGCGGTGGTTCTCGGCGGCAAGCTCGCGCAGGCCGCGTTCGCCGAGCAGGGTCATGTGGACGCTGAAGGCGAGCGCGCAGAGGCCCGAGTTGGTGCAGATGTTGCTCGTCGCCTTCTCGCGGCGGATGTGCTGCTCGCGGGTCGAGAGGGTGAGCACGAAGGCGCGCTTGCCCTCGGCGTCGGTGGTCTCGCCGCACAGCCGGCCCGGCATCTGGCGCACGTGCTTGGGATCGCGCACGGCGAAGAGGCCGAGATAGGGCCCGCCGAACTGGAGGCCGACGCCCAAGGCCTGCCCCTCGCCCACCACGATGTCGGCGCCCATCTCGCCGGGGCTCTTAATCGCGCCCAGCGCCACCGGCTCGGTGTTGACCACCACCAGCAGCGCGCCCTTGGCGTGGGCCGCCTCGGCGACCGGGGTCAGGTCGGAGATGCGCCCGAGGATGTCAGGATACTGCACCACCACGCAGGCGGTCTCCTCGTCGATCCGCGCCATCAGCCCTTCGAGGTCGGGCTCGGGGGTGATCGCGGGCATCGCGTCGGCGATGGTGTCGCCGGTGAAGTGCGCCATCGTCTTCACCACCTGCGCATAGTGCGGGTGGAGCGCACCCGAGAGCACCGCGCGCTTGCGCTTGGTGACGCGGGTCGCCATCGCCACCGCCTCCCAGCACGCAGTCGAGCCGTCGTAGAGCGAGGCATTCGCCACCGCGCAGCCATAGAGCCGGGCGACCTGCGTCTGGAACTCGAAGAGCATCTGCAAGGTGCCCTGCGCGATTTCCGGCTGGTAGGGCGTGTAGGCGGTCAGGAACTCGCCGCGCTGGATGATCGCATCGACGCTCGCGGGGACATGGTGGCGATAGGCGCCCGCGCCGAGGAAGAAGGGCACCTCGCCCGCGACGAGGTTCTTCGCCGCAAGCGCCTTCATGTGGCGTTCGACCGCCATCTCGCTCGCGTGCATCGGCAGGCCGTGGATCGGGCCGTCGAGCCGGGCGACCTCGGGCACGTCGACGAACAGGTCGTCGACGCTCGCGGCGCCGATGGTCGCCAGCATCGCCTGCCGGTCGGTGTCGGTGAGGGGAAGGTAGCGCATGGGAGAGGAGCTTCCTGGGCTGGGGGTGAAGATCAGGCGCCGAGGTGCGCGAGATCGGCAAGAGTGCCGGTGAAGCGCGCGGGGCCGGTGTGGGTGGTGCGCATCCACGGCGCGAGCCAGACGCTGAAGCCGGCATCGCGCGCGCGGTGGCAGAAGGCATAATCGTCGCCGAGGAGGTGCCCGGTCTCGGGATCGAACAGGGGCTGGAACAGCGCGACGATGTGCTCGGCGGCAAGTCCGCTCTCGCGGTCGAGCTGATCGGGCACGTAGCGCAGCTCCTGGTGGCGCTCGACCAGCGTCTCGACGACATCGCGGCGGACCACCATCAGGCCGGTCCCGACGTGCTTCATCTCGATCGGCGCATCGAGCGCGAAGCTCCCCGCCGCCTCGACCGGCTCGATCGAGAACATGCCCGAGAACCGCTCGAGGCTGGCGGGGTTGTCCGCAGCGAGCCCCTTGGCCGCGGCGGAGGCGACGAGCTTCCAGTTGATGCGGCGCTTCGGGTAGGGCGCGCCGACCACCGCGAGCCGCGCGTCGCCCTGCATCAGCGCCACCAGAGCGAGCACCTCCTGCGGATCGAAGCCGATGTCCCCGTCGATGAAGACGAGGTGGGTCGCGTCCGATTGCAGGAAGGCGGCGGCGAGCGCGTTGCGCGCCCGGTCGATATAGGCGTTGTTGCTGAGCCAGGCGAAGGCACAGCCGTGCCCCGCCCGCTCCGCCGCGCCGGACAGGGTGATGACGCTGCGCAGATAGTCGGCCTGGGCCCCGTCATAGAGCGGGGTCGCGACGAAAAGGCGCGCCGGAGCCGTCACAGGTCCTCGACGAAGGCCTTGTAGCCGTCCTCGTCCATGAGCTTGTCGAGCTCGGCGGGGGCGGCGATGGTCATCTTGAAGAACCAGCCGGCATCCTCGGGGGACGAATTGACGAGGGCAGGGTCGTCCTCCAGCGCGGGGTTCACCTCGGTGACCTCGCCGGTGATGGGGGCGTAGACGTCGGAGGCCGCCTTGACGCTCTCGACCACGGCGGCGTCCTTGCCCTGCTCGATCATTGCGCCGACCTCGGGCAGTTCGACGAACACGATGTCGCCGAGCTGGCCCTGCGCATAATCGGTGATGCCGACGGTCGCCACGTCGTCCTCGACGTCGATCCATTCGTGTTCGTCAGTGTAGTAACGCGGCATGGGTCAGCTCCCTCGATAGTAGCGGTGGGGGACGAAAGGCGTGGGGGTGACGGTGGCGGCGAGGCGCTTGCCCCGCACCTCCACCTCGAGCGCGGTGCCGGTGGCGGCGTGCTCGCTCGCCACATAGGCCATCGCGATGGGCGCGCCCAAGGTGGGCGAGAAGCCGCCGCTGGTGACGGTGCCGACATTGTCGGCGCCGGCGAGGACCTCGGCGCCCTCGCGCGCGGGGAGGCGGCCTTCGAGCCTGAGGCCGACCCACTTTCGGGCCGTGCCCTCGGCGATCTCGCGATTGATCCGCTCGGCGCCCGGATAGCCGCCTTCGGTGCGGCGGCGCTTGTTGATGCCGAAGACAAGCCCCGCCTCGATCGGCGAGGTCTCGGGCGTGAGGTCGTGGCCATAGAGCGGCAGCCCCGCCTCGAGCCGCAGCGAATCCCGCGCGCCGAGGCCGATGGGCTTCACTTCGGGCTCGCCGCAGAGGAGGTCGGCGATGGCGGCGGCGGCCTCGGCGGGAAGCGAGATCTCGAAGCCGTCCTCGCCGGTATAGCCCGCCCGGGCGATGGTGACCTCGTGCCCCGCAATCGAGAAGCGGCCGAACTTCATGAAGGTGAGCGCCGACAGCGGATATTCGCCCTCCGCATGCCGGGCGAGCGCATCGGCCGCCTTCGGCCCCTGCAGCGCGAGCAGCGCGCGGTCGTCGAGGTAGTTCAATGTGATGTCGTCGGGCAACGCCTCGCGCAGCGTGCCGATGTCGTCCCACTTGGTCGCGCCGTTGACCACGAGATACAGCGCCTCGGGCCAGCGCGAGACCATCAGGTCGTCGAGCACGCCGCCGTTCTCGTCGAGGAGCAGCGAATAGCGCTGCTGGCCGAGCTTGAGGGTGCTGAGGTCGATCGGCAGCACGGCCTCGACGGCGGCGTCGAGCCCGGGGCCAGACAGCACCAGCTGGCCCATGTGGCTGACGTCGAACAGCCCCGCGTTCTCGCGGGTCCAGGTGTGCTCGGCGACGATGCCCTCGTATTGAATGGGCATCTCGTAGCCGGCGAAGGGCACCATGCGGGCACCGCGCGCGCGGTGCCAGGCATCGAGGGGCAGCGCCTCGAGCGGCAGGTCTTCGAGTTGGTCTTCGCTATCGTGGTCGCTCACGCGGCTGTCCCCGGCAGAATACGGCAGTCCGGCAGCGCCCGGCTGGCGCTCCCTGTTCCTGCCCCCTCTGTCGGGTGACCTGAGAGCTTCGGCGGGCCGCGGGCGGCCAGCCTCCCCTTCGGTGGCCCCGGAGATGATCCGGGACGCTTTCCAGAGTGTCACGCAGCCGAGCGGTCCGGTGGCCTGAGAGTTTCCGGGGCGGTTGCTCCTTCGGCGCCTCTGCCCCCCGTGAAGGGGTGCATCGGGCTCTCCCGCTCGCCTGCCCGCGCAGAATCGCTCCTGCCCGGAAGACATGCGCAGCCCTGCGCGAATTGCTGCATCGCGTCAATCGGGCGAAGGGCGGATTGCCGTGTGGAAAACACATTTGCGCGCGGACTGCCGCCCGCATAGACACGGGGCGGGCATGAATCTCACCGAAATCTACCTGATCGCGCTGACGATCATCTTCGCCGTGCCGTGGCTCGTGTGGCGCGTGCTGCGCACCGACCACTGGGCGCCGCTGGTCGTCGTGCAGATCGTGGGCGGCATCCTGCTGGGGCCGGGGGTGCTCGGCGCCGTCTTCCCCGACTACTACGCCTTCGTGTTCCGGCCCGATGTCATCATCGCATTGAACGGCGTCGCGTGGTGGGCGGTGATGCTGTTCGTGTGGATCGCGGGGATCGAGCTCGACCTCTCGCAGGCGTGGAAGCACCGGGGCGAGACGGGCCTCACGGCGGGCCTCGCGCTGGGCATGCCGCTTCTCGCCGGGACGGCGGCGGCGGCGGCGGTCCTGCAATTCCCCGGCTGGCGCGGGCCGAACGGCGCCTATTGGCAGGCGCTGCTCGGCATCGGCATGGCCTGCGCGGTCACGGCGCTGCCCATCCTCGTCCTGCTGATGGAGAAGCTCGGCGTCCTGCGCGAACAGATGGGCCAGCGCATCCTGCGCTACGCCAGCCTCGACGACATCGCGATCTGGGGCGTGCTGGCGCTGATCCTGCTCGATTGGGAGCGGATCGAGCGGCAGGCGGTGTTCCTCGTCGGCTTCACCCTCGCCGCCATCGCCGTGCGCCGGCTGATGGCGCGCCTTTCGGAAAGCGACCGCTGGCCCGTCGGCCTGATCTGGCTCGCGATCTGCGGCCTCGCCGGCGACTGGGCTGGGCTGCACTACATGGTCGGCGCCTTCCTCGCGGGGGTGGTGCTCGACGCCAGGTGGTTCGGCCACGAGGCGATGGACCGCTTCCGCAACGTCGTGCTGCTGACGATCATGCCGGTGTTCTTCCTCTCCACGGGCCTGCGCACCCAGTGGGAGGGCGGCGGGCTGGCGGTGTTCGGGGTTGCCGCGCTGCTGCTGGCGGCGGCGGTGGGGGGCAAGCTCTTGGGCGTCCACATGGCCGGGCGCCTGCTCGGCTGGAGCCGCCAGGAGGCGAGCCTCATCGGCTGGCTGCTCCAGACCAAGGCGCTGATCATGATCATCTTCGCCAACATCCTGCTCGACAAGGCGGTGATCACGCCGACGACCTTCACCGCGCTGCTGCTGATGGCGGTGGGGAGCACGATGCTGACCAAGCCCTTCGCCACCCCGCTGATCGCGAAGCTGGGCGAACGGGTAAAGGCGGAGGCCTAGCGGCAAAATGCCGTTCGCCCTGAGCCTGTCGAAGGGCCGTTCTCTCTTTGAGCGCACCGCGACACTTCAGGAAGATCGGTGCTTCGACATGCTCAGCACGAACGGTTCTATTCGGCTGCCGCCATCTCCAGCGCCCGCGCCATCAGCGCGGTCTCGCGCGGGTCCGACGCGGCGGTCTCGACCTCGCCCTGCGGCGGCGGGACCTCGGTGGTGAAATAGGCAAAGCCCTGATCGTCCTCGAGGGAAACCCACAAACCCGAACGCAGGCCATAAGCCTCGCCCCCGTGCCCGATGCGCTCGCGGCCGTCCGCGAAGAGATCGTCGGTGCAGGGATCGGCATCGATCAGTCCGTAAGCCCCGAGGCCATAGCCGCAGAAGCCCGCCGCCGCTGCGCCGGATCCCTCGTCGTTCGCCGAATTGATCAGCGCGTAGAGCCACGCTTCCGTCGCCTTCCGGGACACGAAGCCGCCGCGCTCCAGCCGCAGCAACGCCTGACCAATCTTCGCCAGGTCCACCATCCCGATCCGCACCCCGCCCTGCGGGCTGAAGATCGAGGCATTGGTGCCCGGCACATAGGCGTCGAGGTCGCACGCCTGCCCTTCGGCGAGGGGAATCGTGCAGGCGGGCGGGAGCCACTCGGGTGCGTCGACCGCGACCTCACCCGTGTGCCGGTAGAGCGTCACCGCGCGCGTCTCCATGTCCGCCCCGCAGCCCACCCAGTTGAAGCAGGCCTTCACCCCCAGCGGTGCGAAGACCAGCCGCTCGACCAGCCGGTCGTAGCGCTCCCCGCTCGCCGCCTCGAGCACGGTCGCCACCAGCGGCGAGCCGAGGTTCGCATATTCGAAGGCCGCCGCGCCCGGAGGGCCGACATCGCGCCACGCGGCGGGATCGGCGAGCTTCGCCTCGAGGCTCGCGCCGAGCGGGATCGAATAGCCGGCCGCATCCGACAGCCCGGCGCGGTGCATCAGGAGGTGGGAGAGGGTGACGGGCGCCTCGGGGTGATGGGGCGAGCGCAGCCGCCAGCCGAGATAGTCTGAGACGTCGCGGCCCAGATCGACCTTGCCCTCGTCCATCAGGCGCAAGGCGGCGAGCGCCATGATCAGCTTGGAGATGCTCGCGATCCGCACCGGATCATTGGCCTCGACCAGGCGGCCGCTCTCCTTGTTCGCCAGCCCCTCGACGATCAGCGGGCGCAGGCCATCGCGGTCGAAGGCGACCACCACCGACGCGGGGGGCGGCGCGGGCTCCTGCGCGGCGGCGGGGGCGGCGATGACGGCGAGAGCGGCGAGGCAGCGGCGGATCATGCCGCGCATCATCGCCGCGCGGCTCGCGGCGTCAATCGAGATTCGGCCTGAGCCAGCGTTCCGCCTGCTCGATGCTCACCCCGCGCCGGGCCGCATAGTCCTCCACCTGGTCGCGGCCGACCCTTGCGACGCCGAAATACTGGCTCTCCGGGTGGCCGAAATAGAAGCCGCTCACCGCCGCGGTCGGCCACATGGCGAAGCTTTCCGTGAGGGTCAGCCCGGCATTGGCGGGCGCATCGAGCAGGTTGAAGAGGATCGGCTTCAGCGAGTGATCGGGGCAGGCCGGATACCCGGGCGCCGGGCGGATACCGCGATACTCCTCCTTGATGAGCGCCTCGTTGGTGAGCCGCTCGTTGGGCGCATAGCCCCACAGCGTCGTGCGCACGTGCCGGTGGAGCGCTTCCGCAAAGGCCTCGGCGAAACGGTCGGCGAGCGCCTTCAGGAGGATGTCGGAGTAATCGTCCTTGTCGGCGAGGAAGCGCTGCGAATGCGGCTCGATGCCGTGGATGCCGACCGCGAAGCCGCCGATCCAGTCGCCCGCCGGGTCGATGAAGTCGGCAAGGCACATGTTCGCTCGGTCGCGCGACTTCTTGACCTGCTGGCGCAGGAAGGGGAGGCGCACATGCTCCTGGGTTTCGGGCAGGTGGATCGTCACGTCGTCCCCGTCGCGCGCGCAGGGCCACAGCCCCGCGACACCGCGGGCGGTGAGCCACTTCTCGGCGATGATCCGGTCGAGCATCGCATTGGCATCGGCGAAGAGCTGGGTCGCGGTCTCGCCCACCACCTCGTCGGCGAGAATCGCGGGGTAATTGCCGTGCAGTTCCCAGGCGCGGAAGAACGGCGTCCAGTCGATGAAGTCCCTGAGGTGCGCGAGGTCCCAGTCGGGGAAGACATGCACCCCCGGCTGCTCGGGCGGAGCGGGTTTGTCGGAGAGGAAGGCGTCGTAAAAGTTCGCCCGCGCCTCCTCGAGGCTGAGGAGCACCGAGGCGCTCTTCCCCGCCCGCGCATCGCGCACGTGGGTGTATTCGCCCGCCACCTCGGCGACGTAATCGTCGCGCTGGGTGTCGGAGAGGAGTTTCGAGGCGACGCCCACCGCGCGGCTCGCGTCGAGCACGTGGATCACCGGGCCATCGTAGGCCGGGTCGATCTTCAGGGCGGTGTGAACCTTGGAGGTGGTCGCGCCGCCGATCAGCAGCGGCATGGTCATGCCGGCGCGCTGCATCTCCTCGGCGACCGTCACCATCTCGTCGAGCGAGGGCGTGATGAGGCCGGACAGCCCGATCATGTCGGCCTTGTTGTCGTTGGCGGCGGCAAGGATCGTCGGCCAGGGGACCATGACGCCGAGATCGATCACCTCGTAGCCGTTGCACTGGAGCACGACGCCGACGATGTTCTTGCCGATGTCGTGGACGTCGCCCTTCACCGTCGCCATGATGATCTTGCCCTTGGCCTTGCGGTCTTCCTCGGGCAGCAGGTCCTTCTCGGCCTCGATGAAGGGGATGAGGTGGGCGACCGCCTTCTTCATCACGCGGGCGGACTTCACCACCTGCGGGAGGAACATCTTGCCCGAGCCGAACAGGTCGCCGACGACGTTCATGCCGTCCATCAGCGGGCCCTCGATCACCTCGATGGGCCGGCCGCCCTTGGCCGCGCGGGCGGCGCGGGCTTCCTCGGTGTCCTCGACCACATAGGCGTCGATGCCCTTGACCAGCGCGTGCTCGAGCCGCTTCTCGACCGGCCAGCCGCGCCATTCCTCGGCCTCCTTCTCGGCCTTGGCGTCCTTGCCCTTGAAGCTTTCGGCGAGCGTGATCAGGCGCTCGGTCGCGTCG